>OGEN01000028.1_pt1 | contig 211607 bp, 157 predicted proteins | sample 1570671 | NCBI WGS metagenome assembly OGEN01 (sample SAMEA2582128, study PRJEB24529) | metagenome | biome: Human gut stool | place: China | collected 2011 | reverse complement strand
TATAAACCGAGTCAACCCTTTTTATAGATTGGACAGAAAGTAGTCAACTAAAATCGTTAAACTACAGATTTGTTTGTTTTTCTGCCTGGAAAACTTTTGTTTATTCAGTACGAAACTAAAGTTTCCCAGGCAAGAAACTTTAGTTTCCTCCTATAGAAACTTTTTATTCGTCCTTATCCCTTTCTCTATTGAAAAGCAGAATGGCATATAAAGTGGTAGATAACAAATAAATATTGTAGATATATTATCATCTCAACCACTGTATAAGATGCTTGCTTACAAGGAGTCTATGACATGATTGTAGATGTTGTAGATAGTATAAACTATTTAAATTCCGTTTTTTTTGAGCTTTAAAGCATATTAGATAGGCATTGTTTTTCGATTAATATGATTAGTCATGCTCTTTATTTCATTAAATAAAAGAAATGTGTACTTTTAGGACTTCATTTATAATCATAAAGGGGAGATAGTTATGAGACGTATTTATTATTTGTTGCTGGTTAGCCTGTGTTGCACCAGTTTGTTTGCAAAAACAAAGAAAGCTGTGTATATAATCATTGACGGAGTTCCTGCCGACCAGATCGAGCGGCTTCATACGCCGGCCATATTCGATATTGCTTCCAGAGGAGCTTATGCGAGGGCTTACACCGGAGGTGAGATAGGCGGATATTCACAGACAGCAACGATCTCAGCCATCGGTTATACCAATCTGCTGACGGCTACCTGGTTTAATAAACATAACGTAGGGGGTAACTCCGACCTGAAACCCAATTATAACTACTGGACTATCTTCCGGATAGCCAAAGAACAACCCAAAGATTACAAAACAGCCATTTATTCCAGCTGGACAGACAACCGTACCGTCTTGATCGGGGAAGGAAAGAAGGAAACAAACCATTTGAAAATAGATTATGTAAAGGACGGTTACGATCTCGATACAATCCGCTTCCCGAAGAAGGAAAAAGATTTACATATTTTCGATATAGACGAACAAATTTCGAAGGATGCCGCCGAAGGAATTCGTAAAGATGCCCCTGATCTGAGTTGGGTTTATCTGTGGTATACCGACGACGCGGGACATATTGCCGGAAACGGAACTTTCTTCGATGAATATGTTCGGAAGGCTGACGACCAGGTTGCTCGTATTTGGGAAGCTGTCAAATATCGTGAAGCTAATTTTGATGAAGAGTGGATGATCATAGTAACGACCGACCATGGTCGTGGCGAGAATGGTCACGGACACGGAGGGCAATCCGAGCGCGAACGTACTACCTGGATTTCGACCAACGTTCCGGTAAACAACCATTTCAAGGCGGGCGGTCTGGCGATCACGGATATTGCCCCTTCTATCTGTCGTTACATGGGATTCGAGGTGCCGCAGGCAGTCCTTTGGGAACAGGATGGCATGCCGTTCATCGGTAAAACGGATATTTACGATTTGCAGACTTTACCTTATGATAATATGGTGGAACTCTCCTGGAAATCTTATTCGGGAAATGTCCCCGTTACGGTTTATGCCGCAGCCGACAATAAATTCAAGGAGGGAGGGAAAGACGAGTGGATAAAAGTCGCAGAGCTTCCTGCCGGAGCGACGGAATATACAGTCGATCTGCAAACATTGCCGTCTTCGAAATTCTATAAGTTCGTTGTGCTGTCTCCCGGAAATCATTTAAACCGCTGGTTACTGAAATAGAAATATAATATAAGTATTATGAAGAAAACTTTATGTGTATCGAGTTTATTGCTTTTGGCCGGACAGCCGATGATTGCGCAGGAACGTCCGAATATAATCGTTTTTCTTGTAGATGATATGGGATTGATGGATACCTCTTTGCCTTTCCTTACGGATGCAGAGGGGAATCCGGTCCGTTATCCGTTGAACGATTGGTATCAGACACCTAACATGGAGCGCATGGCCCGTCAGGGAATCCGTTTCTCTACTTTTTATGCACAGAGTGTAAGTTCTCCGTCGCGTGCCTCTATTATGACCGGACAAAACTCGACCCGGCACAGAACAACCAACTGGATCAACTCCGAAAGTAATAACAAAACCCCTTTCGGACCCGAAGAATGGAACTGGGAAGGCCTGTCGAAGAGCGATGTTACTTTGCCCCGTGTCCTACACGATGCCGGATATAAGACGATCCATGTCGGTAAGGCTCATTTCGGATGCCAGAGCAGTGAAGGTGAAAATCCGCAGAATATCGGCTTCGACGTAAATATCGCAGGCTCTTCGATCGGGCAGCCGGGTAGTTACTATGGTGAGAATGGCTACGGAAATATAAAAGGGAATAAAAGCCGTGCCGTGCCGGGACTGGAGAAATATCACGGTACGGATGTCTTTCTGAGCGAGGCTTTAACTCTGGAGGCTAACGAACAGATCAATAAGGCGGTGGGAGAGGAGAAACCTTTCTTCTTATATATGTCTCATTACGCTGTTCACGGTCCGTTTGAAGCCGACAAGCGCTTTGCCGCTCATTACGGTTATACGGGAAAGCCGAAGGTGGCAGCCGATTTCGCAACTTTAATAGAAGGTATGGATAAATCGCTGGGCGATATTATGGATCATCTGGAAGAACTAGGTATAGCAGAAAATACCTTGATCATGTTCCTGGGAGACAATGGTTCCGACGCTCCTCTCGGTGATGATAAAGGATATACCTCTTCTGCTCCTTTACGGGGAAAGAAAGGAACGGAATATGAGGGCGGTGTCCGTGTCCCGTTCATTGCTTGCTGGGGAAAGCTGGATGCACAAAATCCAAATCAAAAGAAATTACCGATAGAAGCAGGCGCGATCCAGCAGCAACTGGGTACGGTCATGGATCTGTTTCCGACCGTTCTGTCTCTTGCCGGAGTTGACAATCCGAAAGGACACACGATCGATGGTGTGGACTTGCGTGTTCAGTTTGATGGGAAAAAGAACGCTACCCGCTCGGAGAAAGTATTGATGCATTTTCCTCACGAACATCGTGGAAGTTATTTCACCACCTATATCGATGGCGACTGGAAGCTGATTTACTACTATAATCCTGAAAGGCCGGCCGAACCCCGTTACCGTCTATACAACCTGAAGAACGACCCGGGTGAATCGCTTGATCTCTCCCTTCGTGACGGCAACCGGGTAAAAGCGATGGTGAAAGCCATGAGTGCCCAGCTTGAAGCAGAAGGGGCGCTTTATCCGGAAGATGCGGAAGGGAATGTGTTGAAACCATTCTTCTAATCTATATAGATGAGTATCCGTTTAACGTGGAGAAATCTGTTTCTGTCTATGGCCCTGGCTTGGTAAGCGATGTGGATAAGGTGTTTATTTATTTAAGATAAAAATCCGAAGTATTAATGTTAAATAAGAGAGCGGGGCTTGTAATGGCCTCCTCTCGTTTTATCTCTAGTTCTATATGAAAAAGGTGTTTTTTTCTTTAATTTTGATGTGTGCTTGCTTGTTTTCAGCTCTTAGCATACAATGTAAAACAGATTCTGTCGAGCGAGTAAAGAAATATGACGGGCTGGTTGCTTTGTGGGATTTCTCTGAAAAAGAGGAAAGTTTTGTTTCTACCGGAGGAAAAGACCGGTTTGAGTTAACGGAATACCCCGGAAAAATAGATCGTGTGGAAGAAGGTCCTTTATCCGGACGTTCTATTTACCTGGATGGTTCTTCCTATTTGTCTATCCCTTACGGACAAACCGGTGCGTTGAATGTTAAAACAAATGCTGTAACTGTGGTTGCCTGGGTGAAATGGGCAGGAGAAAAGACGGGTTTTGTTGCCGGTATGTGGAATGAATATGATGATGGAGGGAAGCGGCAATATGGTTTGTTTGTTTCTCTTCCTTGTTATAATGGTGCGAATCAGGTTTGCGGACATATTTCAAAAACAGGAGGGGCTACACCTCCATTTCCTTACTCTTTGGATTATTCGTCAAGTAAGCAAGTCGTTCCTGCTAATAAATGGTCTTGTGTCGCTTTTACTTATGATGGCCGGTATATTCGTTCGTATCTGAATGGCCGGTTTGAGGAACGCGAACCGGAGCTGATTGACAATACAACTGGCTTTGAAGGATATCCGGACGGGTTGATACAATCGAAGAATCCTTATGAATATCCAGATGGAATAGGTGACAATGGTTCTGATTTTACAGTCGGTGCTGTCTCTTTACATTCGGGTATGGGGAATTTCTTTAAAGGACAGATTGGAGGTATAGCTGTTTTTGACAGGGCATTAAGCGACACTGAAATAAAACAGATTTCGGATGAAACTCTATAGAAATATCTAACTGAAGTAAAACCTCTTATGAGTTATTCTCTCTGAATCTATATTCAGAATAAAACGATTCTTGCTTTTTTAGATAAAATACTAAGAAAAAGAATCGAAGTATTTGTGGTGTAAATAATTCTCCTTACCTTTGCACCGCAAATTTTAAGTATTAACAAAAATAAAACAGCGTTTTATGAACAATTACGAAACCGTTTTCATTTTGACTCCCGTTTTGTCTGACGCACAGATGAAGGAAGCGGTAGAAAAATTCACGAACCTCCTGAAAGCAGAAGGCGCAGAAATCGTGAACGAAGAAAATTGGGGATTGCGCAAATTAGCTTATCCTATCGACAAGAAAACAACAGGCTTCTATCAGCTGGTTGAATTCAAGGCAAATCCGGAAACTATCGCTACTTTGGAAGTTAACTTCCGTCGTGACGAACGTGTGATCCGCTTCCTGACTTTCCGCCAGGACAAATATGCAGCAGAATATGCAGCTAAGAGAAGAAATCTGAAATCATCTAAAGAAACAGTAAAGGAGAATAATTAATTATGGCAGCAACTCAATCAGAAATCAGATATTTAACTCCGCCTTCAGTAGACGTTAAGAAAAAAAAATATTGCCGTTTCAAAAAGAACGGTATCAAGTATATCGATTACAAAGATCCTGAATTCCTGAAGAAATTCCTGAACGAACAGGGTAAAATTCTTCCGCGTCGTATCACTGGTACTTCTTTGAAGTTCCAGCGTCGTATCGCTCAGGCTGTAAAAAGAGCTCGTCACTTGGCGTTGCTTCCTTACGTAACCGATTTAATGAAATAATAAAAAGAGAGGAGACAGAATATGCAAGTTATTTTGAAAGAAGACGTAATCAACTTAGGTTACAAAGACGATATCGTAACAGTAAAAGACGGTTACGGACGTAACTTTCTAATCCCCCAGGGTAAGGCAGTAATCGCTTCTGAGTCTGCTAAGAAAGTATTAGCTGAAAACCTGAGACAACGTGCTCACAAATTGGCTAAGATCAAAGAAGATGCTCAGGCATTGGCTGCTAAGTTGGAAGGCGTTGCATTGACTATCGGTGCAAAGACCAGTTCAACAGGTACAATCTTCGGTTCTGTTACAAATATCCAGGTTGCTGAAGCTTTGGCAAAGGCTGGTTTCGAAGTAGAACGTAAGATTATCTATATCAAAGAAGCTGTTAAGGAAGTTGGTAGCTACAAAGCTATTCTTAAACTTCACAAAGAAGTTTCTGTTGAAATTCCTTTCGAAGTGGTTTCTGAATAATTCAGTAAACGATATAAAGTGAAAAGGGCAGTCCTTCGGGATTTGCCCTTTTTTATTTTCCGTCACTTCTTTTTATAAAACCGATTTGTTGTTTTCATGTTATTGGGCTAAATCTGTTTTCTAATATTGGATTCTCTTTGTTGTAAACAAGAGACGACCAATTATTTATAGAAAAAGACTTCGCTTAATCAGCAAAAAAATACTACATTTGCCCCGAATTTGCATAAAAATACTGTAAAATGGCTAGGATATCTTTTCTATGTATTAATCTGCTGATGGTCTTGTTTTTGACCCAGCCTGTACTTCAGGCGAGGGAGAAAACGTTTACTGTCGTGATTGATGCTGGTCATGGCGGAAAGGACCCGGGAGCGAGAGGTACGGTTATCAATGAAAAAGAAATCAATCTTTCGGTAGCTTTGAAACTGGGAGATAAGATATCTGCGAGCCACGATGATGTAAAAGTTATTTATACCCGCAAGACTGATCGCTTTATTGAGTTGGATGAACGTGCAAATATCGCGAATCGGAATAAGGCGGATCTTTTTATTTCTATCCATACAAATTCAGTTAAAAAGGGTAGTACAGCTCGGGGAACGGAAACATATACGTTGGGTTTGGCTCGTACTGATGAAAATCTGGCGGTGGCTATGCGTGAGAATTCGGCTATTTTACTGGAGGATAACTATGAACAAAAGTATGAAGGCTTTGATCCGAATTCTTCTGAATCCTATATTATCTTTGAGTTTATGCAAAATAAGCATATGGAACAAAGTATAGGCTTTGCCTCGGAGATACAAAAGTGTTTTGTGTCTGCTAAGCGGGCTGACAGAGGGGTAAGACAGGCTGGCTTTTTGGTTTTAAGGAAAACGAGTATGCCGAGTGTATTGGTAGAACTGGGATATATTTCGAATCGCGATGAGGAACATTTTATGAAATCATCAGATGGACAAATTAAACTGGCAAATGCTTTGTTCGATGCATTTACTCGATATAAAAAAGAATATGACCGAAAGCAAGGAGGAGTATCGGGAGGAAATTCTTCTTCCGGAAGCGTAACGACATCGGTAGAAACTTCTTATTTTGCAGATGAGCAAGTAGAAGAAGGGGTAGCACCCGGTAGCGAACAGGATATTCTAAATAGAAAGAAGAAGTCTTCCGTCTCTTCACAAAAAAGGCAGAGTACAACTACCGCTGCGAGAACAAAATCAGTCACAACAGGTAAAATTGTCTATAAAGTGCAAATTCTTACCTCGGATAAAAAACTTTCTTCGGGGGCAAAAGTGTTTAAAGGATATAAGAATGTGGATTACTTCGTGGAGAAAGGAATCTATAAATATACTTGTGGTGAAACGACTGATTTTGATTCGATCAGGAAGTTGCGCAGGCAGGTAGCTAAAGATTTTAAAGATGCGTTTATCGTAGCTTTTAAAGATGGCAAAAAGGTGAAATATTAAAGAGAAACATATAATTTAAAGGGATGAAAAGTATATTGACCAAAGAGGCAAAGATCGGACTTGTGAGTATAGTCAGTCTGGCATTGCTTTATTTCGGGATTAATTATCTGAAAGGTATAAATTTATTTAAACCGGTAAATCATTATTTTGTCACATTTCATAATGTAAAAGATGTAACAGTCTCTAGTCCTGTTTTCATTGACGGTTTTAAAGTGGGGTTGGTGAGAAGTATTGTTTATGATTATGAAAATACTGATAAAATAACGGTTGAGATCAGCCTTGATGATGAGATGCGGTTGACTTCAGGGAGTTATATAACTATTATAAAGACGCTTTTAAGTGGTGGAGAGCTTCATATTCATCTGAATAAATATGTACAAGACTATTTGAAACCAGGTGCTACAATCGAGGGGCGCATGGAGGAGGATATGATGCAGGCCGTACAGGAAAAGATCTTGCCGGGGGTAGAAGTGCTTTTGCCTAAGCTGGATTCGATATTGGGCGGCTTACAGGCCTTGATCAATCATCCGGCAATATCTCAGTCCCTGGATCATATTGCGAAGACCACAGGGAACCTGGAGGTTTCCACCCGCCAACTGAATAGTTTGCTGAGTAAAGATGTTCCGGGTATCGTTTCTGACCTGAAAGTAATAACCGGTAATTTTAATGAAGTGAGTTCCGGATTAAAGGAGCTGGATTTGGCCACCACGGTCAATTCGATCAATGCAACTTTGGCGAACCTGCAACTAACTACAAACAAGCTGAATCAGAAGGATAATACACTGGGCTTATTGTTGAATGACAGGAGTTTATATAATAATTTGGATAGTACGATGCTGAATGCTTCCAGGTTGTTGCTGGATCTGAAGCAGAATCCGAAAAGATATGTTCATTTTTCTGTTTTTTGACCAAAAAGATGATTAAAGAGTCTAATCTTATTTAGAAATTTTCCAATTAAGGAAAAATATATATAAACATAATTGTAGGCATGCATAAGGCCTTTAGATAGAGGAAAGTAACTTACTCTATAGGTCCTTTTGCATGGAAAACAGTGGGATAGCGTAGTTAATAAAAGTGCCCCAAAATAAAGGCTTCGTGAATAGATAAGTATCTAAGTGACTGTAAATCAGTTTTGTTTTTATAACTGCTTGAAAGTAAATGGGATATTAAACATTCAAAAGAACCAAATAATTCGGCACTTTTTTTTTACGAATTAATTTCTAAACTTTGTAGTCGGAAAAATAAAAAAGTATAGTTGGGAGAGTAATAAATCATGCAAACTGAATATCAGACATTGTGGAATAAATGCCTCGCTGTCATAAAAGACATCGTGCCGGAGGCCGCTTTTAACACATGGTTCATGCCGATCGTCCCGTTATCCTACGAGGATAATAAGTTCACGATCCAGGTGCCAAGCCAGTTCTTTTATGAATATCTTGAAGAGAAATACGTCAATGTACTGAAAGTTACATTGTATCGTGTGATTGGTCAGGGTACAATACTTAACTACCGTGTGATGGTAGATAAGACAACTGGTGGTACGGTGGATTATCCGGCAGAAAATGGTTCAGTAGCAGTAAAGAAAATAACTCCCAAAGATGCAAATAAGGCTCCTAATCCATTTATTCAAACTGCACCGCAGGATTTAGATCCTCAATTGAATCCCAAGTATAACTTTGATAACTATTTTGAAGGAACCAGTAATAAGTTGGTGCGTACAGCTGGTGAAGCCGTTGCTCAGAATCCCGGAAAAACAACATTTAATCCGCTGTTCATTTTTGGACCGTCTGGCGTTGGGAAGACACATTTGTGTCATGCTATAGGAACCCGTATCCGCGAACTCCATCCGGAAAAGAAGGTGTTATATGTTTCTTCCCACTTGTTTCGTGTACAGTTTACTGACGCGATCCGTAAAAATACGACGAATGACTTCTTGAATTTTTATCAGAATATCGACGTGTTGTTGCTGGATGATATCCAGGAATTGATCGGTATGGATAAGACTCAGAATACATTCTTTCATATATTCAATCACCTCCATCAGTTAGGTAAGCAGTTAATCCTTACTTCGGATAAGGCTCCTGTCGACCTGCAGGGTATGGAAGAGAGATTGATCACCCGTCTGAAATGGGGACTTACTGCTGAGTTAAGTCGTCCGGACCTGGATCTTAGAAAGAAAATCCTGAAGAATAAGATCAACCATGATGGTATCGTTATACCGGATGAGGTATTTAACTTCATTGCAAATAATGTAACGGAAAATGTTCGTGACCTGGAAGGAATTCTTGTTTCGTTGATGGCAAATGCTGTTATCAATAATAAGGAAATAGATCTGCCTTTGACTAAGCGTGTCGTTAGTCAGGCTGTTCGCTTGGAAAAGAAGCAGCTTTCTGTTCAGATGATCCAGGAGATAGTTTGTAATTACTTCAATTTGGACCAGGCGGTTATTCAGACCCGTTCCAGAAAACGCGAAATAGTACAGGCTCGCCAGATAACGATGTATCTTGCCAAAAAATATACGGATTGTTCATTCTCTCACATCGGTAAGATTGTCGGAAAGAAAGACCATGCAACTGTACTGCATGCTTGTAAAACGATCAAAGATCAGATGGAAACGAGTAAATCTTTCCGTTCTTCAGTAGAAGAGATCGAAGTGAAGTTGAGAGGCTAATAAATCTCTACATATAAAGATTAAAAAGGATGTTATTTTTATAGCATCCTTTTCTGTTTTGGAAAACATTGAATGTGTCGATGTTTTCTTTTTGGAAAATATTTTCGATGGTGTGAAAAGTTATTTTGTTGATAATCATATGGTGTATAAAGAGAAATGGAAAACCTTGAATTCGTTTCGATTTTAGTTGTTGAATAATTTGGTCAATAAATAAAGTATTCTTAAACTTGCACTATTATTAATACAGTATTTATCGTGAACCATAAAACTTACACATTCGATGAAGCATTTAAAGCTTCACTGGAGTACTTTACAGGCGACGAGCTTGCCGCTAAAGTATGGGTAAACAAGTATGCCTTGAAGGATGCATTCGGGAATATTTATGAGGAATCTCCCGTAGATATGCATCATAGGTTAGCTAATGAAATTGCTCGTGTCGAGAAAAAGTATCCTAATCCGTTATCGGAACAGGAACTTTATGACCTATTTGATCATTTCCGTTACATCGTTCCTCAGGGAAGTCCAATGACGGGAATTGGCAATGATTACCAGATTGCCTCACTCTCTAATTGTTTTGTTATAGGATTGGATGGAGAAGCAGACTCATATGGCGCAATTATCCGTATCGATGAAGAACAGGTTCAGTTAATGAAGCGCCGTGGAGGTGTAGGACATGACTTGTCTCATATCCGTCCGAAAGGCTCTCCTGTAAAGAATTCAGCATTGACATCGACAGGATTGGTGCCGTTTATGGAACGTTATTCCAATTCGACACGTGAGGTGGCACAGGACGGACGTCGCGGTGCGTTAATGTTAAGTGTATCGATCAAACATCCGGACTCGGAGTCTTTCATCGATGCCAAAATGACAGAAGGCAAAGTAACAGGTGCAAATGTATCTGTCAAGATTGATGATGATTTTATGAATGCTGTGGTTAGCGGCAGTCCGTATAAACAACAATACCCGGTCGATTCGAATGATCCGACAACGGTGAAAGAAATTGACGCACCGGCTTTGTGGAAGAAAATCATCCATAACGCATGGAAGTCTGCTGAACCTGGGGTCTTATTCTGGGATACTATTCTTCGTGAATCAGTTCCGGATTCGTATGCAGATCTTGGTTTCCGTACGGTTTCTACAAACCCTTGTGGTGAAATACCTCTTTGTCCGTATGATAGCTGCCGTTTGCTGGCTATCAATCTTTATTCTTATGTGGTGAATCCGTTTACAAAAGATGCTTATTTTGACTATGACCTGTTTAAAAAGCATGTAGAACTGGCACAACGTATTATGGATGACATTATCGATCTGGAATCTGAAAAGATCGAAAAGATACTGGAAAAGATCGACTCTGATCCGGAATCGATGGAAGTGAAGGAAACTGAACGTCATTTGTGGGAAAAGATCCAGAAGAAGACATTGCAGGGACGTCGTACAGGTGTGGGTATCACAGCTGAGGGCGATATGATTGCCGCTTTAGGTCTGCGTTACGGAACGGAAGAGGCTACGGAATGTGCAGAGAAGATCCAGAAAACCTTAGCTTTGGCAGCTTACCGTTCATCGGTAATGATGGCGAAAGAGCGTGGAGCTTTCGAAATTTACGATTCAAAACGTGAAGAGAAAAATCCGTTCATAAACCGTCTGCGTGAGGCTGATCCGGAACTGTATGCCGATATGCTGAAATACGGTCGTCGTAACATTGCCTGTCTGACGATTGCTCCGACTGGTACGACCAGTTTGATGACACAGACAACTTCCGGTATCGAACCAGTATTCCTGCCGGTATATAGACGCCGTCGTAAGGTAAATCCGAATGATGCGGAAGCCCGTGTCGATTTTGTGGATGAGACAGGAGACGCATTTGAAGAATATGTAGTATTCCATCATAAGTTTGTTACCTGGATGCAGGCCAACGGTTATTCCGTTACTAAGAAATATACACAGGAAGAAATTGATGAACTGGTCGCTAAATCACCGTACTATAAAGCTACATCGAATGATGTGGACTGGTTGCAGAAAGTCCGTATGCAGGGACGTATCCAGAAATGGGTGGACCATTCTATCAGTGTAACCATCAACTTGCCGGCTGACGTGTCGGAAGAATTGGTAGATTCTCTGTATGTTGAAGCATGGAAGTGCGGCTGTAAAGGCTGTACGGTTTATCGTGACGGTTCACGCTCCGGTGTATTGCTGGCAACCGAAAAGAAGAAGAAAGACGATTGCAACTGTATGGAACCGCCGGTGATCGTTTCAACACGTCCGCGTGAACTGGAAGCCGATGTGGTTAAATTTCAGAATAATCGTGAGAAGTGGATTGCTTTCGTTGGTTTGCTGAACGGTCGTCCATATGAGATCTTTACCGGACTTGCAGATGATGATGAAGGTATCATGTTGCCGAAGAATGTTTCTAAGGGAACAATCATCAAGAGCTACGATGAAGATGGAAAGAAACATTATGATTTCCAGTTCAAAAACAAACGTGGTTATAAGATGACCATCGAAGGCCTGGACGGAAAGTTCGATCCTGAGTTCTGGAACTATGCAAAACTGATCTCCGGAGTATTGCGTTACGGTATGCCTATCGACCAGGTTATCAAGCTGGTTCAGGGTATGGAACTGAATAATGAATCGATCAATACCTGGAAGAACGGTGTTGAACGTGCCTTGAAGAAATATTTGCCGAACGGTACGGAGGTAAAAGGACAGATATGTCCGAACTGCGGTCTGGAAACCCTTATCTATCAGGAAGGGTGTCTGATCTGTACAAACTGCGGAGCTTCAAAGTGCGGATAAGTGTAACACTACAAATATTTTTATAGGAATGCGGGGAAAATCCCCGCATTTTTTATACCTTCGTCTCCGGAACTAAATTTGATACACATGAAAGTCACCTTTAATATAAACTTCCATACCGTTTGGGGTCAGAAGTTATGTGTGGTTGGATCTATTCCCGAGCTTGGCTCATGGGAGCCTGCTTTGGCGAAAGAAATGAACTACAAAGGGGATGGAAACTGGCAGCTTGAGCTGGAACTGGGACTTACATCGCCTCAGCAGACCATTGAATATCGCTACTTTTTAAGTATAAACGATAAACAGATATTTGAAGAGTGGGAGAAAAACCATCAGGTAACATTTGAAGGACATGCCAATCATTATACGCTATATGATTACTGGCAGATACGTCCGGCTAATCTGGCCTTTTACTCTTCGGCTTTTACCCAAAGCCTGTTTGCACATCCCTGTAATACATATGAAAGAGTTGTAAAAAGCGGAAAGAAACTGACCATTAAGATATCTGCTCCCCGTGTAGAGAAATCGCAAAGTATTGCCATTACCGGGAATCAGGAATGTCTGGGAAACTGGCATCCGGATAAAGCGTTGATACTTAGTTGCGATACATTCCCCGACTGGCACATCGACCTGGATGCGAATGACATCACTTATCCGTTGGAATATAAATTCCTGGTATATGACAATGATAAACATCAACCTTTATATTGGGAGGAAGATGAGAACCGGAAGCTCGACTTACCTTCACAGGATTTCGGAGAAACGGTAATGATCTCCGGATTGTATTTCCGTGATAATTTACCTTTATGGCGGTGTGCGGGAACAGTTATCCCCGTATTTTCTTTACGTTCCGAACAAGGGTTCGGTGTCGGTGATCTGGGAGACTTGCGGATGCTGGTCGATTGGGCGAAGAAAACCCGCCAGCGTATTATTCAGGTATTGCCTATGAATGATACGACAATGAGTCATACCTGGATGGATTCTTATCCGTATAGTGCCATCTCCGTGTATGCCCTTCATCCGATGTATATCTGTTTGCCACAGATGGGAGAATTGAAGGATGCAGGCCGTGCCGCTTTCTATAAAGCAAAACAAGAGGAACTGAATGCAAAAGACTTCGTAGATTATGAAGTTGCAGTAGGATATAAGCTGGCTTATTGCCGTGAGTTCTTCAGTCAGGAAGGACAGTCTGTTCTGTCGACTCCGGAATATCAGGAGTTTTTCGAACAGAACCAATCCTGGTTGGTTCCTTATGCCGCTTACAGCTATCTGCGTGAAAAGTATGGAACATCCGACTTTAACAATTGGGATAAGAATGCGACCTATAACAAATCTCAGATACGTGAATTATGTTCGGAAGATAGCGGAGCATATCCGGAAATATCGTTCTATTATTTTCTGCAATATATACTCCATGTACAATTCAAGTCGGCATCCGACTATGCCCGTAAAAACGGTATTGTCCTGAAGGGTGATCTTCCGATCGGAGTGAACCGGACCAGTATTGATGCCTGGACGGGGCCGCAGTATTTCAATATGAATGGCCAGGCCGGAGCACCTCCCGACGACTTCTCTGTGGACGGACAGAACTGGGGATTTCCTACTTATAACTGGAATATCATGGAGAAAGACAATTTCTCCTGGTGGAAGAAACGTTTCCGTAAGTTGAGCGACTATTTCGATTGTTTCCGTATCGACCATATATTAGGTTTCTTCCGTATATGGGAAGTGCCGTTGGATTATATCCAGGGGCTTTGCGGTCATTTTAATCCGGCTTTACCTCTTACCGAGGACGAGATAGAACAATATGGTATGGTATTCAACGAAACCCGGTTTACGACACCGCATATTAACCGGAAGTTCCTGCCCGAACTATTTGGCGATTTAGCTGAAGAAGTGGAGGGAACCTATCTGGCCCAGTCTTCATCCAATCATTTTGTTTTGAAATCGTTCTGCGATACACAACGGAAGATCGATGCACTATTTGCAGGCAAAACGGATGATGTCTCTTTGCGGATAAAGAACGGTTTGTTTGCCATAGCCAATGAAGTTCTGTTTTTGCGTGATCCGCAGGAAAAGGAAAAGTATCATCCCCGTATTTCCGCCAGTCATTCTTATATGTACAGTGAGTTGAATACTTCCGATAAGTATGCATTCGACCAGTTGTATTGGGACTTCTTCTATCACCGTCATAACGATTTCTGGAAAGCACAGGCATTTAAGCGCCTGACGCCATTGGTTGGAAGTACCAATATGTTGGTGTGCGGTGAGGATTTGGGAATGATACCTGATTCCGTACCTGATGTCATGAACAAACTTCAGATCCTTAGTCTCGAAATAGAACGGATGCCCAAGAGTCCGCAGAGCGAGTTCACCGATATGCATAATCTGCCTTATCATTCCGTTTGTACGACATCGACGCATGATATGTCGCCACTCCGGAACTGGTGGAAAGAAGACCGGGAAAAGATACAACGCTATTATAATAATGTATTACATTGTGAGGGACAGGCACCGGAAGAATGTTCATCGGAGATTGCTTCCCGTATTGTGGCAAATCATCTGGCGACAAACTCCATGCTGACCATTATCCCGTTACAGGATTGGTTTGCCATCGACGATACGGTAAAAAGGAAAGATATTGAATCGGAGCGGATCAATGTCCCTGCCAATTCCAATCATTACTGGCGTTACCGGATGCATATCCCGTTGGAAAGACTGTTGTCGGAAGATCGGTTTAATGACAAGATTGCAGAATTGGTTGCTGCTTCAGGAAGAAAATAAGAACAGGATATAACAATAAAAAAGCCCGGTAGTAATTTACTGGGCTTTTGTTTTCTTTGTCGTATCGGGTGACATATTACAAACTCCGTTGAAACGGGCATTCGGCTCTATTTCGAGCGACTGTGCAAACACATCCCCTTTGATATTTGCCGTAGCTTTCAGGACCAATTTTTCACTGACACGTACGGAACCTTCTACTTCGCCCAGGATCTCGGCATTGGAAGAGACAATATTACCGATAACTTGTCCTTTCGGTCCGACAACGATCTTGCCGTTACAACTGATATCGCCTTCTACCTGGCCGTCTAATCTGAAATCGGTTTCTGTAATAATATTACCTTTTACGGTTGTTCCGGTGGCAAGGGTGTTATGTAGGCCACCAGCAGAGTTTTCGTCTTTTTGTTTTATTCCCATCATGATACTTTGTTGCTTGAATCGCAAATATAGACTATTTTTTTGCAGAAAGGTTTACTTTATCTACTTTTACAGATAAAATAACGAAAAATGACAGTACAAATAGAGCTGGAGGCCATGAAATTTTACGCTTACCATGGTGTCGCCCCACAGGAGACACGGGTTGGTAATACGTTCGTGGTGAACCTTGTTTTAACGGCGCCTCTTGAAAAAGCGGTAGTCGACGATACCCTGGAAGATACGATAAATTATGCCGTTGTCTACGAGGTTGTTAAGAGAGAGATGGCAATTCCATCCAAGCTGATCGAACATGCTGCCGGACGTATCCTGACGGCATTAAAGGAAACGTTCCCCCAACTTCTTATGATCGAACTGAAACTCTCCAAACTGAATCCCCCTTTTGGCGGAGATGTTTACAGTGCCTCTGTAATTCTTAGAGAGACCTACAGTTAGTTTTTGGAGAACTTTCTCTATCTTTGCATAATTAAAGCACAAATAAACAAAACACCATGGCATTTACCAACAACGTAATGATTGTGCGCCACGGATTGATGGCGAAGTTAGTGAAACTTTGGAAAGAGAATCGTCTCCTGGACGAGATTGACCGTTTGCCCATAGAATTAAGTCCCCGTAAATCGAAAGTGATAGGCCGTTGCTGTGTACATAAGGAGCGTGCAGTCTGGAAATACAAGACACTTCCTCTGCTGGGATTCGATATGCAGGATGAAATAGACGAACTGACTCCGTTGTCCGAATATGCCAAACGAGCACTGTTACGTCCGGAAAACAAGAAAGAAAACCTGATGTGCGTTGTCGATGAGGCATGTTCTTCCTGTGTACAGGTAAACTATGAAATTACAAACCTATGCCGTGGTTGTGTGGCACGTAGCTGTTATATGAACTGTCCGAAAGACGCCATCCAGTTCAAGAAGAACGGACAGGCGCGGATAGACCATGATACCTGTATCAGTTGCGGTAAATGCCATCAGAACTGTCCTTACCATGCCATCGTATATATTCCGATCCCTTGTGAAGAAGTTTGTCCGGTGAAAGCGATCAGTAAGGACGAATATGGCGTGGAGCATATCGACGAATCGAAATGTATTTATTGCGGTAAATGTGTGAATGCCTGTCCTTTCGGTGCCATCTTCGAGATATCGCAGGTGTTCGATGTCTTGCAGCGCCTGCGTAATAAGGAACAGATGATCGCCATTGTAGCTCCTTCCATCCTGGCACAATTCAGTGCGCCGGTGGAAAATGTATATGGTGCGATCAAGGCGATGGGATTCACGGAGATTGTTGAAGTAGCCCAGGGAGCGATGGAAACAACCCGCCGGGAAGCAGAAGAGTTGAAGGAGAAACTGGAAGAAGGACAACCTTTTATGACGACCAGTTGCTGTCCTTCCTATGTGCAGTTGGCGGAGAAACATATTCCGGATCTGAAGAAATATATCTCTTCTACCGGTTCTCCCATGTATTATACTGCCCGCATCGTCAAAGAGAAATACCCCAATGCCCAGGTTGTCTTTATCGGTCCGTGCGTAGCCAAGCGCAAGGAGGTGAAGATGGACCCGGCAGTCGATTTCACACTGACATTCGAAGAGATTGGTTCTATTCTGGAAGGACTGGATATCAAAGTAGAAGAAGCAAAACCCTTCTCCGTTCTCTATAATTCTGTGCGTGAAGCGCATGGCTTTGCACAGAGTGGCGGTGTTATCAATGCCGTAAAAGTGTATCTGAAAGAGGAACAGGTGAACGCCGTACAGGTGGCCAACCTGACGAAAAAGAATGTTGCCCTGCTTCGTGCCTATGCCAAAACAGGCAAAGCCCCGGCACAGTTTATCGAGGTCATGGCTTGCGAAGGCGGTTGTGTAACCGGTCCTTGCATCCATGCGGATAAGGTTGCGGGACAGAAACAGCTGATCAAAGAACTTACTAAATTCTAAACAACAATGACAAAGAAAATCTTATTCTCATTTTCATTGGCAGGTGCCCTGTTGCTGACGGCATGCGGGCACCGCGAATTACCGGCAATGGGTGACTATTCCGTGCAGGTATTTCATGACACGCCGGTGAAGTTCACACCGGATCAGTATGCCGGTTATAGTGAGCCGGGACCGGATAGTATCTATCATCTGGTAAACGGACGTATCATTCTGAAAAAGGTCACGTTGCCTGACTATAAGCGCAATGTTTCCGTCAACCTGAAAGTGACGATCGCATCCAACGGCGACCGTTGGGATAAGTCGGGTTCCTGCTTTATCCTGCCGAAAGAGTCAGCGATCAATTTGCTGAATATCGCTAAAGGGGAGAAACAATTTCCGGCTGTAGACAGTACGAAGCTGGAAAATATGATCGGTATCGTTTCCGGTGAAGACTATGAACCGACAGTCGAGCTGATGCGTTTTATGACACCGTTCGGGGTGGGCCATTACAGCAGTGCGGACGATTCGTTGAGCAGCAAACGCAAACCGGTTTATATCGACCAGTGGGCTGACAGCGTAAGCTGGGAGCAGAATATCACCGACCTGTATCCTTTGTTTGAAGGTGGTGCTTATGTCGGTGTCTTTATCGATACCTGGACGGCCGAGGGATATATTGCCAGCGTGACAATCGATGTGGACGAGTCGGATATCACTTGTGATGCTTTGACGAAGAGGCATGTAGAACCGTTAATGAACACTGTTTATTATATCGGCCAGTCTTATCCGGATATCTTTGCCCGCAAAGACGTCTCGACCGGCTTTACTATCCCGGAAGGAGCGAAGAACGTCCGCCTGAAATATATCGTAACCGGGCATGGTGGGCATAATGGTGGTGACGAGTTTGTCCAGAAGCAGAATGTTATCTCGGTAGATGGAGAGGAGGTTTTGAGCTTCATCCCCTGGCGTAACGATTGTGCCTCTTTCCGCCGTTTTAATCCGGCGACAGGTGTTTGGTTGGAGAGACGTCTGGCTTCTTATATCGGCCCTAAAGGGTATGCCGAAAAAGAGGTGGAAGAGCCGGTCGCTTCTTCCGACTTCTCCCGTTCCAACTGGTGTCCGGGTTCCGATGTCGTTCCCGAAGAAGTGGAACTGACGGATATCCAACCAGGCGAACATACATTGACGGTCAGCATTCCCGAAGCTCAGGAGATAGACGGCAACAAGCTCAACCATTGGCTGGTTTCCGCTTACCTGGTGTGGGATGAATAAACATACGTAGGGGTGGGGTTTGCCCGCCCTTCCCGACAATAACGTGACAAATGATAATGGGGCGGGCAACCCCCGCCCCTACATAAACCTATTAAATCATTGTTATTATGGACACCTTACTCCCTTTCGCCCTTTTGTGCTTCACCTCCTTTTTTACACTGACAAACCCGTTGGGCACTATGCCGGTCTTTCTGACCATGACGAACGGGATGAGTGATGACGAACGTAAAACCATTGTCCGCCGTGCCACGATCGTATCGTTTATCACCCTGATGGTCTTTACCTTCTCCGGACAATTCCTCTTTAAATTCTTTGGCATTTCTACGAATGGTTTCCGTATTGCCGGAGGTATTATTATCTTTACCATCGGATTTGACATGCTTCAGGCACGTTATTCCAAGGCAAAACTCAAAGACGAGGAGGTGAAAACCTATGTAAACGATATCTCCGTCACCCCGCTTGCCATCCCGATGCTTTGTGGTCCGGGCGCTATCGCCAACGGGATCATGTTGATGGAAGATGCAAATACATTGATAAAGAAGATCCTGCTGGTCAGTGTGATCGCATCCGTCTATTTTATCACCTTCCTGATCCTCCGGGCATCTACCCGGCTGAATAAGTATATGGGGGAAACAGGCAACAACGTGATGATGCGTCTGATGGGCCTTATCCTGATGGTTATTGCTGTGGAATGTTTTGTAAGCGGATTCAAACCCATAATGATTGACATACTACAACAAGCTAATTTATGATAGAAGGAATACAGGTCATCGGTTTCGATGCCGACGACACGCTTTGGGTGAATGAAACTTATTTCCTGGAGACGGAGCAGAAACTCCGTCTTTTATTGGCCCCTTATGTGGATGGGGAAACTGTTTCGGCCGAACTCTTTCGTACAGAAAGTAACAACATGCCTCTTTATGGCTATGGGGTTAAAGCCTACATTCTTTCAGTGCTGGAAACAGCTATCCGTATTACTGATGGGAAAGTCCCTGCCAGTATACTTGAGAAAATCCTTATTCTTGGAAAAGAACAACTTTCCAAACCTGTAGAATTATTGGATGGAGTGGAGGATACCCTCAATGCTCTTGTGGGTCGCTACCGATTGATCGTTGTAACTAAAGGTGATCTGCTCGATCAGGAACAGAAACTGCGTCGTTCCGGCATCGAACATCTTTTTCATCATATAGAAGTCATGAGCGATAAAACCGACCGTGAATATCGCGCCCTGCTCAATCATCTCGATATCCGTCCGGACGAGTTCCTGATGATAGGAAACTCTGTACGCTCCGATATCCTCCCTCCACTAAATCTCGGCAGCTATGCTGTTCATGTCCCTTATCATACAACCTGGGCACACGAAAGAGTAGACGAACCTGTTATCAATTTACATTTTTTTATGGTTGAGTCGCTTTGGGAGGTAATTTCATTACTGCCATAACTGTTGATTGGCAATGAAAGCACAAATTAGTTAACGCATTGGCATTCTTGATAAACAAAAATAGACATAGTTCATTAAGAACTATGTCTACGATGCCGCAAAGATATACAAAATAATACATTCTCCAAAATGTAGCCATTAAAATTACTGGCCTGAGAGTAATTATTCTACAAATATTACCCTTTTTGTTCACTTTTCTCATACCTGCTGGGTACCAAAGGGAGTCTTCTTTACTATTACCATTTCTCTATTTACATGCTACTTGTCTGTTGTAAACAACAACTGATTAAATATAAGCTTTGAAATATGGTTTGTTTTCCATGGTTCTTAATGTACTAAGTGTTTTTATCCATGATTGTATAATCGCTAAGTAGCAAAAGGTTACGTTTTACATCAGGTCATTCTGATAGCAGAAATGGAGAAGAATCCTGTTTTTATTCCATCTTTTTCTACCAGGAAGGCATAGGTGTTGTTTCCTCTGTGGACATGCGCGATATGAATACAGATGTTTTTTTAAGTAACACTATTATTAATGTAAACTAAAGTAAATGAAAGTAAAATCTATTTTTCTGTCAATGCTGGCGATAGCAGCACTGGCGAGTTGTTCAAAAGAGGAAACGAGTGTTGATCCGCCTGTGCCACAAGGAAAAGCAAGGTTGATAGATCTGACCATTGGAGGCGGTTCATTGTCGTCAAAAGCTGCAGGGGCAGCAACCAATGCTACCGATAAAGCGATTACCAACCTTACCGTATTCGGAGTTAATACAACGACTGGTTCTATCGTTACTAAAAAGTATTTTAGTACTTTGGTAGATGCCGGTGATAATAAGAAAAAAGTCAATCTTGCAACAACAGACCAAACTACGGAAATCTATGTAATCGCTAATATAGGTAAGGACTTGACTGCTAGTGGAGAAGCGTTGAACGTTCAGACTCTTACTGCATTGAAAAATGCCCAGGCATCCCTTATTGTAACTGCTCCTGCCGTTGCTCCTGCACAAACAGAAGGAAATGTTTTAATGTCGGGTTCAACAACGACTATAACCGGTGGTATTGGAGGAGCAACCGCTGCTACTGCCTCTGTTTCTTTAAACTTTATCGCGTCGAAAATCATTTTGAAATCACTGTCAAGAGAGGCTGGTAGCACAGGAGTGTATGGAACAGACTTCAAATTTGATAGTGCTATCCTGACAAATGTACAGACAAGTGCCTATTACCTTATGGGTAACAACTCTTACATCGATATTATAGCAGGCAATGTAAGACCTGCAATAACATCGACATGGGCTACAGGCAGAAACGGTCAGACAGATACTGAAGTTGCAGATTTCAGTCAATCGCTTAGCTCCATTACAGCGTTTGCCCCTGGTGATGCAGCAACCCAAGACATCGCTTACTGGTATGTTTTCGAGAATTCGGATCAAGATAAGCCGACTACCTTACTGATAAAATACCTCTGGAAGGAAAAGACAGATGGTGCGATGGATAAAGAGATGTATTTCCCAGTCACTTTTATCGCTAATGATGCCAGTGTGATAGAACCGGGTAAAGCTTATAATGTATCTATGAAATTCCACGGAAACTTTGAGCCGGACGAAAATGGTGGTGGCGGTACTGAGGACCCGGATACCCCTATCGTTCCCGGATCAGTGGATGTGCAGGTTACCCCCGCAGATTGGAATGCAGTAACTACAGATAAAGATTTTGGACAATAATTAATATCTCCAAGAGGCTGTGTCAGTTTGGCACGGCCCCTTCTCTCATTGATCCGGGCATGTCTTCTACTCCGAACGAAGTATGTTGGCGATACTGCCGACACATTATCAGCTATAGAATAATAAAAAATGAACGAAAACGAATATACATCTCCTACCTTTTCCCGCCAACGGTTACAGTCTCTGTTGCCATTGTTGTCATTGCTGTTGTTGTTGACGACCGCCTGTTGCAAAAAAGAGGAACCTGTCAACAATGGAAGGAAACAGAAGTTAAGTTTCGACTGCTCCTCCGGATCTCAGACCGATGCCATTCGCGAGATAGAGGTATTTGTATTCGATGATCAGGAGCGGTTATTAGGCCGCACCAGCACACAGGTCGAGGGGACTATCGTTCTCGATTACCCGCAGACCTCCGTCCTCCACTGCATAGCATGGGGAAACAGCAAAGACAGCGGTCTCGAATTTTCGCCGCTAAAACTCGGTGACTCCCTCGAAGAGGGATACCTGACACTGAAAACCCTTTCGCCCGTACGGGCTGGAGAAACTTTCAGTAACATGCCCCCCGACCTGTTTTGGGGAGCCATCCAAATAGATAACACCTCGATGCCCGACGACAGGCAACCGTTACAAATGGTTATGCTGCCGACCACGGCGTCTATACATATAACGATCGACGGATTGCCGGACGCTACCGGCACGGAAAGCGGTGATTACTCCGTTGTTGTTGGAGAACCGGCCGGACATATTGACTTCTCGGGCAGTTACGGCGGCAAGACCCGTCACCGCCTGACCGGTACCTTCGATACCAGGAATGATTACATTATCCCGGTCTTCCGTCTCTTTCCCGCTGTCGGCGGTGAGGGGATCGGAATCGAAGTCTTCCACGGAGGGGAACTGCTGAAAAGTATCACGCAGACGAGCAGCGGAAAGCCGATTATCCCTGTTCCGGGTAAGGAACTGACATTGCTGATCAAATTCGATACCCCACCTTCCTTCGATGGTAACCTGGAGATAAAACCGCCCGAATGGGACACTACCGATGTGACGGTTTCCGTCACCAAATAATAGCATACGAATAATTTCGATAAACAAACAGACAAAATATGCACATGAAATATTCACATACATTGAAAATAAGCAGACTTGCCGCATTCCTGTGCGTAGCGGTTTTCTTATGTGCCTGTAGTAAAGAAATAGGAACAGGGGGTGACGATAGCAATGGTGAAGACGGTGGGTTCACGACAGTCACCCTGGCGGTAAACCCTGTCACAGGCGAACATACCCTCACCACCAAAGGGATGACAACCGATCAGGAAAACGCCATACGAACATTATATATATTGGCATTCCAGCCGGATGTAACCGGCGGAACTTACAGACTGAAATATTATGTAACCGGAAAACTGGTAACCGGCGGGGGGAACGGGCAATTCAGCTTCTCCCTCCGTCGTAGCCTGTCAGGGACGGCAGACACGAAACTACTCCTGATCGCCAACCAAAATCCGTTCGCACAAGTAAACACCGACATGACATACGGGGAGGCACAGACCGTCCTGGTAAAAGGGGAGTCGGGTACTGGGCCGGCATTTGCCGACACCGGGATACCGATGTTCGGCTTTGCCGGTAACAGTCCCGACATACCGCTGGAAATAACCGAAGGAATGCGACTTAGAGCCAACCTGCTGCGTGCCGTGACCCGGGTGGATGTAGGGGTCGGTACTTATCAGGATGCCAGTGGTACATGGGATAAAGGAAATGTGAAATTCGACCTGACTGCGGTTTATGTATTTAAACCCCAAAGCGCGTATTCACTCTTGCCGGTCATAGATAACCTGCACTATGATGATGCGGGAATGCCGTCCGTCACCGCTGCTTCGCCTGTAGGGACATTGAGTACCGTCAACTTTGCATACACAGGAACAGCTATTACAAACAACACCTATTGCAAAGCCGGAATATATATTCCCGAAGTCGCTTTCAACGGAGGTACGGTCTACGATGAAAACCACGAGGCCCGTACCGCCCTTGTCGTCGGTGGCCTGTACAAGGGGAAAACCAACTATTACCGTATCGACTTTACGGCCGCCCGGACTAACACAGAAGGGACTGCATTAATTGACGTATTTCGCAATAATATCTACCGATATTCCATTTCCAGCGTAACCCTTCCCGGATATCCCACTCCCGAAGCAGCTTACAGTGGCAAACCTGCCGGGCTGACTTTCACGGTCGGCATCACCGACTGGGTAGCGGGAAAGAACAGCTCGCCCAGTCCGGATATGGTGGTACGGATGAACTACGGAGGGATAAACGGGATAATAACGAAAGGGGAGATGAAGGAGAATGGACAATCAAAGATTTTCACAATCCAAAAGAAAATAGAAGCATTTACAACGGATGACGGAAAAGTGAAACCTGCGCTCTGGTATAATAACTTACTGGGAGAAGCTAAAGATAACACTTACAACGGAACAGGGAACGGTGGTATTTACAAGGGTGTCGCTGATGTTTTCAAACGAGAAGGGCCTTACGGAACACTGGTGATTGCCCCCGATAATGTAGAGGGCACTGTCGTATGGAAAACCGGAACGACTAAACCAGACCGTGTATTGGTAGCCAAAAAGGCGTGCTGGGACTACCGTGGACAGGGACTGAGCGATTGGCGACTACCCAGGTTGTCGGAGTTATGTCTCTTGTGGCTTAACAAAGAAACGATCAATCAATCCAAAGGATTTACTTCGCTCGGCGAAAGCTCCGTAACTTATTGGAGCGCAACGGAGGGAAAAGACGACAAGGTTTATGCCGTAAATGCAGCAGGGGAGATCAGCCTACGGGAAAAAACAGAAGCCTGTTCGATAAGATGTGTCCGTGAAGTCAGATAATAAGAACAACAGAAAATATGCACACAGATATGATCATAAGAAAAAAAGCAAATCGGCTATGGGGAATTATCGGCGTATGCGCTTTAGGATTATACATTACGGCCTGCGATAACAGTGAGTTTCCCGGAGATAAGAAAAAAACGGTAGGCTCCGAACTATGCTTTGCCGTTTCCATATCCGACAGTCCGTCCACCCGGACAGCCCAAGGAACCGGTGTTTTAACAGGAGAGGCCTTTCCGGATGGAACGCATACATTCGGCATGTTCATTACCGACGGGACGGGCAATCAGCTGGCTGCCGGCTCGAATGATAATATGAAATCGATCCTCACACAGGCTACCGGCCAGGACGATATATGGGCTTATACCGACAAAAACGATAGGACCCTCTCCCTGAAAGCAAAACAGGGAGATGAGATCAATGTTACAGGCTACTATCCGTGGACGTCGGGGGCTACCTCCACCGCTGTACCTTTCGATTTGACCGGCGACGTATCAGTCGGCAAAGACCTGCTTTATTTATCATCGCCTACCAGTACACAGCAGGTGGCCGATGGAACTCCTATCGCATTAACATTCTCCCATGCCTACTGCTGGGTGACGGTCAAACTGTCGAAACTGACGGATGAAAACGACGTTCTGGTTAGGATTATTAGTCTCGAAAATAGCTATAATACTCAGGGCTATACTAAGATAGGGATCATGAATAAGGGAACTGTCAATCCCAAGACCGGTGATGTAATCAAAGGCACTTCCGGTCCGCTTACGATAAATTGTGATCCTGTCATAGATATACCGTTGGAAGAGACGGGAGGCACACCTTCTGAATTCGACTTCCTCGTTCCGGCATTTATGAGTACGGATATCAAGGATTCCGATCTTGTACTCCGTGTTACTACAGAAGATGCGGACGGAACTCGCAAAGTACTCTCTTTCCCCCTTGCAAAAGCGCATCTGAATGCGGATTCGGATGGGAAGTGCGGCCTTCGGAAAGGCATGCACAATACCTATAATATCGTATATAACAACTCAAAAATGATACTCTCCTTATCCAACTGGAAGGAAGTCTCGATCGGGGGTTCGATGGGACAAGGGACAGTGGGGGAGACGCCGGTTACAGTAGATTATACCGCTTACGCAGGCTTTTCTGCAACTGTTTTATCTGCCGGGAATCATATTTACCATACTTATCTGGGGGAAGTCGCTGAAGATAATAACGGAGCATACGTGGATATAAATACCGATTTTGGATCAATATTATTTGATGCATGGAGGAAGGTGATGAAGTCGGAGGCGGCTTATCCGAAGGTAATGGTTGCCCGAAATCTGGCGGCAGGAGGAGCAATGGTTCCATGGAAAAATGAAACAACCGGAGTTCTTACAGCCAAACAGGCTTGTGTAGAGTTTAGGGATGGAGGGTACACTGACTGGCGTTTACCCAGAATAGGTGAATTGTTTGCCTGTGTATATCTGCCTAACGATGCTATTAAACAACATAGTAATGACCTCTGGAGTGCCACAGAATATAACGCCGGTACAGCTTATTCTACAAGTAATTACGGTAGCGATGTCTCTTGGATATTTTCCGCAAAAACTCCCAAAGCAGAAACTCTTTATGTTCGTTGCGTCAGAGATGCCGACAAACCTAGACCCATATTATAAACCCGAATAGAAACATGGCAGACATGAAACAATTTATACACATAATAAGCCTGATAATCCTGTTGGGCGCCTGCACGGACGAAAAGTATACCGATACGTCCTCATCCCGGGAAGGCGAACCCGGCAAGCTTGTCCCCGTAGAACTGGCATTGAACATACAACCTGTACAATCTCCTTTATCCTCCGGTACAAAAGCGGGCGGTAATGTAGTTACTTCAACGCAGGTATGTAAAGGGTTGGAAATAAGCATGGTGAAAACCCCAGTAACCCGTAGCAGTTCCTTGGAACAAGAAATAAAGAACTTCTGGGTGTTTCAGTTCGACGGAACCGTTCCTTCAAGCAAATTGGTCATTAAACAATTTATCGACAGTAATTCCGTAAAAGATGTCCTGTTAAACGATGAACAAGCTACTAAGAGCAGGATTATCGTAATAGCGAATACTGCTGAGAGTACCTTTAGCAGTTTGTCGATAGATGAGACTTCCTTGGCTGATTTTGAGAACATGGGAATACTCTCCGGTAATGCTGGTTTTCCCTTGTTCAATGATCCGACTGATGGAGACCGGATTATTTTGGCTGGGAGCACAGACTTGGTCGTTTCGGTAGGTAAACAGGCCGACATCATGCTTTACCGCACGGTGGCCCGGGTGAAAATAAATATCTCGTTGTCCAACGAGATGCAGGCAGAATATCCTTCTGCCTGGACTTGTCAGCTAATGAATATTCCTGAAAAGAGTTTTTATTATTCAGTAGGTCGGACTGCTGCTTTTCCCGGGGAAACTGTCAAGTATATTAATTATACGCAACAACAAATAGTTCCTCCCGCAACTATTGACGACCTATATTTACCGGTCAACATTCATCAACCGGTTCCGTTTACATCCCCGGATAGGCGGGTAACCAATGCTCCTTCGGATGCGACCTTTCTTCAGCTTGTGGGGATTCAGATAGCGGAAGGAGTAATCGTTAAGTCTGTGGTCTACCAGGTCCACCTGGGGAGCAACTTTACCGATAATTATAGTATTTCACCTAATTATTCATACACCTACAATATTAGGGTGACCGGCGAAAATAGCGACGACTCGCGCGTTATCAAATTCGAACCCGGCTATTTCGGCGGGGAACTTAAAATGTATAAAGCCAATGGTTCTGAAACAACTGTTTCGTCTGAAGCTGTCAGCTGGAGATACGAAAAGCCGATTGAAGTTTATATCAGTGATGTGAACTCCCCAGGAGGAGTAAAGTGGCTAGGGGAGGGTAGCATGCCTGCCGTTAACAGTTTTACGAACGGACGGCAAAATACCTGGGATTTAAGAAATGCAACCGGATATTTGGCTATGCAACAGTGTCTTCGTCTGAATGGCACTACACTACCGGCAACTATAGACGACCTGGTTTGGTACATGCCTTCTTACGGTGAGTCGCTTTGTATCTATGTCGTTGGATCGAATACGCTTAAAACATTGCCTGATACCTATTACTGGTCGTCTACGACAAACGGTACATACGCATGGGGTACACAAGTGTGGACAGGGGCAAGTGAGCCTTTGTCGCCGACTCAGTCTTACAACCTGCGTTGTATCAAAGATTTGAAGCCGGGTGAAGCAACATTCTGAAAATATCGGCAAGAATTAAATAAAACAGAACATTATGATACGTGAATTTTTTATAACTGCCGTCATGGTATGCCTGTTTCCGGCTTCCGCCGTCTTCGGGCAGCAATTACAAAAAGAAAACCTGAAAGGAACGAACTCTGCTAATTCAGGTAGAGATTATGCCGTCTTTTACTCTGCAGGTATACCTGAAAGTGCAATCTGGCCATTGGGTCTGAGACTTTCGAAAGATGGAGCAACCATACGGCATACTGCCGATAAAGGTAACGGAGATAATATCAGCGTGAACGACAAAATCCCTTTTCGCTTTATCATTGCCCCGACAGAAGAAGCGAATACTCGGTACTGGGCGGCGACTATGGGGTTTCATGGAGGAGAAGGTGGCGATAATACCAACCTCAATCCGGACGGAAACTTTGACCCAAATTTCACATACGGATGCAAAAATTACTTCACTACAGAATTTCCTAAGGGAAGCTGGCGTATGCCTACTCAACGGGAGATGATGCTGATGTGGCTGTTTCGGGATGGCATTAATGCTATTTATCCCGATAGCCAGTTAAGCGGTCAATACTGGACCTCGACAGAGAATACAGAGGTTCAGGCATGGTATATTGATTTCAGTACAACTATGCCGCAGTCAAGCGCTAAAACAAAGAGCAAAGCATTGAAATTTAGATGTGTAAGAGATTATAAACCTCTGAAAGACAGATGAAATGAACCGGATAAACACCATCCTGGAAAAGGAACGAACCAACACGGACAATATCTTTTTATACTTGCAGGAAGGTCGGTTTACCGCTTTCGGACGTTCGGCTTATTATGCCGTCCTGCTTTGTCCCAAGCTTGCAGTAAACTGGAGCCGCACCGATGCCGCTGGCTCTTTTGTCTGTATTCGTATCCCTGATGACCGTTTGTGTTCGCTCTTGGAAAAGTACAGTACACTTGCCGACGATGAATGTATCCGGATAACTCCGCCTCTGAATATATGCCGCCAGTGGGATTACTTCGCTGAATGGGAGGAACGACAGCTGTATTTGGCCTCAAAGATCGACATCGAATAAACAAATAAATAATCAGAAACTAATTAAACTGAACATTATGAACAAGACAAAATTTATTCTTGAGTTAGCAGAGCGTACAGGCCGACCGTCCAGGGATGTGCGTGAATTCATAGACGACTTTTTGGCGCTCACCACTGAAGTCCTGGCGCGTGAAGAAGAGGTGGTCTTTTTACGTTTCGGGCGTTTTTGTCCCCGCAAACAACCCGCACGCCTGGTTCGTAACCCCAGGACCGGTGTTCCGGTCATGCTTGATGAGCGTACTACGGTTCGCTTTAAAGTCGGCAAAGATCTTTTCGAAACGATAAACCGCAAATGAAACAATATCTGAAAATAATAACATGGCAGACATAAAGAAAAGTTATGAATGGTCGTTTGATCTCAATGAGTATACGATGACCAAAGATATCAAGGAAGATTATACGGCGCAGGTCTGTACGCGAAAGTCGATGGGAATGAGTGATATCGCCCTTGAGATTTCAGCCGAACGTACCGAATACCGTGTCGATACCATCGTGAACATCGGTAACCTGATCGATGAAAAGATCCGTCAACTGGTTGCTGCCGGTCATACTATAACGACCGGATCGGCACAATACAGCCCGTCCCTCACGGGTGTTTTTATCGGAGACAAAGGGGTGGTCGATCCGGCAGTCAATAAATGTGAAGTGAACATCACTCCTGCACAGGCCATGCGTGCAGAGGTGGCGAAGGTTACACCTAAATTCTCCGGGACTGTCCGTTTGATGGGGGGTGCCCGTATCTCGTTGGTAAAAGATGTTGCGACGGGCAAGACCGACGGAACGATCACACCGGGAGGCATGCTGGATGTGACGGGCATTAAGATTCGTAGTATCGGTGCCGACGGTACGGGGCTGGGCCGTGTGAAGCTGCAGAAATTGTCCGATCAGTCGGTTGCCGCCGATATAACCCAGCTGGGTATCAACGACCCCAGCCGCCTGATGTTCAGCCTGCCGGGAAACCTGGCTGCCGGTGAGTATCAATTGGTGGTGGATACGTGGTTCAGTTCGGCCAGTGTTTTGCTGAAACAGATGCGTACGCTGGTTTATCCACAGACGCTGGTTGTAGGTGATGGTGGTGACGATCGTCCTGAAATTGAGTAGTTTTTGAGCAGGAGGCATGCTCCGGTCTGTGCAGGTGGCGTGTATGCTTCGGTGTGTGTGATCTGCTTCGAGGTGAGCAGGACATCCGTACCGATCGGTACGGATGTCCTGACTACGTATCAGGATTCCGGCCTGGTTTAATAATTATAATCTGTCTTCGACGAACTATTGGGTAATTGGACGGAAATGCATACATTTCTTGTTGATGAATACGATAAGCCGATGCTACAAGCTATTGGCAATGAGGAGTTGCAGAAAAGTTTTCGCGATACACTGAAACCGTTCTATGGCGTGTTGAAGACAATGGATGGTTGTATCAAGTTCGGCATACTGACCGGTGTTACGAAGTTCGGCAAGGTAAGCGTTTTCAGCGACCTGAATAACCTGATCGATATCTCGATGAACGAAAAGTATGTGGCTTTATGTGGGATAACGGAACAGGAGATTTATGATAACTTCCGTGAAGACTTGCAGGAACTGGCCGATAAGCAGAAAATGAGTTTTGAGGAGGCTGCGCATGAGTTGAAAGTCTGTTACGACGGTTATCACTTTGTGGAAGATTCCATCGGCATATACAATCCGTTCAGTTTGCTTAATACCTTTTATAAAATGAAATTCGGCAGTTACTGGTTTGAAACGGGTACGCCGACTTATCTGGTGGAGTTGCTGAAGCGTAGCCATTATAACCTGGAGCAAATGACGCATGTGGAGGCGAGCTCTGAAGTGTTGAACAGTATCTATGGGGATGAAGAGCCAATACCGGTTATTTTCCAGAGTGGGTATCTGACTATAAAGGGCTATGACCGGCGTTTCGATCTTTACAGTTTGGGTTTTCCAAACAGAGAGGTGGAGGAGGGGTTTGTCAAGTTCCTGATGCCTTACTACACCCGCTATAATAAATTGGAAGCTCCGTTCGAGATACAGAAGTTTGTACGTGAGATAGAGACCGGAATATCACACCAGTGAGGGACGCATCGACCTCGTTCTTCAGACGGATAAATTTATTTACGTGATGGAGTTCAAACTGGACGGCACTGCCGAAGAAGCCTTGCATCAAATTAACGAAAAACATTATGTCCGGCCGTTTGAAACTGACGGACGCGAACTGTTTAAGATCGGTGTGAACTTCAGCGCTGCAACCCGGAATATTGAGAAGTGGATTGTAGAGTAAAGTCCATAAATCTGAATGGTCGTATTTACTTCAAATCTGTAAACTTTTTTCTCCCTTTCAAATAAAAAGCAACGATCAGGCTTTGCCGCATCAGTTCCGGTATGTCTGTTAGTGTTGTCTTATTTAGGTTTTCACGGCGTTTTGCCGCATATTCCGGTTTCATCTCGAAGAAGGCTTTACGGGCTTCGTAAACAGCTTTGGCATTAGGGAAGTGGCCGCAGAGCAGAAATTTGGTCGCCGCAATGTAGTCGAGCCAGAAACGGGCACGCATTACATGCTTCACGTTTTTTTCCGGTAGGTTCTTATAAAGCATCAACAGGTTATTGCGGAAGTTGAGGAAAGTTTTGCGGGAGCTCTCCACATTCAGAGTCGCGCCGCCGACGTGGTAGACGACAGATTGGGGCGTACATACCAGGCGGTAGCCTCTTGAACGTAGTCGCCAGCACATATCTATCTCTTCCTGATGGGCGAAGAAACCGGCATCGAGTCCGCCGACTTCTTTATAGATGGCGGTACGAATAAACAGACAGGCCCCGGTAGCCCAAAGGATATCCGCCTGTGTGTCGTATTGCCCTTCATCTTTTTCTACTACATGCAACACACGACCCCGGCAATAAGGGTATCCGTAGATGTCCATATAACCACCGGCGGCTCCGGCATATTCGAAATACGCTTTGTTACGCTGTGCCCTGATTTTAGGTTGGGCGGCAACTATTGTCGGATCGGCTTCAAGAGCAGCCAGAGGGGCATCGAGCCAGCCAGGTGTAACTTCTACATCGCTGTTGAGAAGAACGGTATACTCGTTATCGATCTGTTTGAGGGCCTGGTTGTAGCCTTCTGCAAATCCGTAGTTCTTATCGAGCTGAATGATTCGTACGGACAGGAACTTTTCTTTCAGCATAACAATGGAGGCATCCGTAGAACCATTGTCGGCAACGACTACTTCAGATAGTTCAGAAGGACTGTAATCGATGACCGACGGAAGGAATTTTTCCATCAGCTTGCAACCGTTCCAGTTCAATATAACAATAGCGACTTTTTTAGTTGACAGTTGACAGTTGACAGTTGACAGGTGAGGCCCACTGCTATTTATTTGTCTTGTTGTATGTTGTTTATTCATTTTCAAAGTTCATATTTTATAACTGTCATTTGTCAACTCGTTTGTATTTCCAACGTTTATGAGTCCAGAGCCAATAAGCCGGATTACGAAGGATCATCTTCTCCGTCATGCGAGCATACGATTCGGTAATCTCGTTTTCGGCAGTTTGCTTGGCATGGGCTGTCATTAACTTCATTTCAACCGTGTAATATCCGCGCTTTACTTTCTGTACATCGAGGAAGATAACCGGCAGGTCCAATTTTCGTGCGATACGTTCGGCACCGTTCAACATCGGAGTGTCCTGGTTCAGGAAGTTTGTCCAGTAATGCAGGTTCGCCTTGCTTGGTGTCTGGTCTGCAATGAAGATCACAATGTTCTTGCTGTTTTCGCGCTTCAGTGTCATCATGTCGCGTACCGTATCATTCTTTTTCATACCATACGAACCGAAGCGGGTACGGAGAAAGATGAACAGGCGGTCGACTGCCTTATTGTTCAAGGGGCGGTAGATTTGCCATAGTCTGGATTCCGTATATACCAGGCTGGAGGCACTGAACCATTCCCAGTTTCCGTAATGTCCCATCAACATCATAACCGTATTTTGTCCTTCCGCCTGTAGCTTGGTTGCGACTTCGGGGTTCTTGATGTGGGCACGGCGTAACACTTCCTCCGGCGATATGTGCGCCAGTTTGATCGTCTCGACAATATAGTCGGAAAAGTGATGATAGAAGGCTTTCTCCAGCCTGCGAAGTTCTATTTTGGACTTTTCGGGAAAGGAGGCTTCCATATTGCGGCGGACTACCCTTATCCTGTAACGGATTACCCTATAGATAAGTACATACAGGATATCTGACAGTACATATAATACCGGCATGGGCAGGAAAGCATGAACTTTGGCCCATGAATAGATCAATCCGTATTGAATTTTATTCCACATATCAGCTGTTTGTTACTAATTCACAATTCAGTGCGGTACGGTCTTCATTCCAGCCGGTCAGTGTTACCCGTCGGGTTTCGTTTACCAGTGAACTGTCGTAAGGTATCTCTACTTTGATATAATTTTCCGTGAAGCCATGCATCATGCCTCCTTTCCGGGTCTGTTCGAACAGAACTTCCGCCTGACTGCCGGTATGGAGATCATAGAAAGTATGTAGTTTCCTGTCGGAAATGTCCAGCAGTTGCTGGCTGCGGGCATGTTTTACTTTCGGGTCTACCGAATGGGCGATCTTCAAAGCCTGTGTTCCCGGACGTTCCGAGTAACTGAACACATGCAGTTGACTGATGTCCAGGCTGTCGATAAAGCTGCGTGCCTCTTCGAACAACTCGTCCGTCTCTCCGCGGGTACCGACGATCACATCCACACCGATAAAGGCGTGCGGCATGATCTCCTTGATCTTCTCGATCTTATGGCGGAAAAGGGCCGTGTCGTAACGGCGGCGCATCAGTTTCAGAACTTCATCGCTTCCGCTTTGCAGGGGAATATGGAAATGAGGGGCGAATCGTTTGCTGGAAGCAACGAAGTCGATCGCTTCGTCCGTGATCAGGTTCGGTTCGATGGAAGAGATGCGGTAACGTACGATACCTTCCACTTCGTCGAGTGCACGGATCAGGTCGATGAATGTTTCACCGGTCGATTTACCGAAGTCACCGATGTTGACTCCCGTCAGTACAATCTCTTTACCTCCTTTGCGGGCTACTTCCTGTGCCTGTTCCACCATGCTGGCGATGGTACCGTTGCGGCTCCGTCCGCGGGCAAAGGGAATGGTACAGTAAGAACAGAAGTAATCGCATCCGTCCTGCACTTTCAGAAAATGGCGTGTACGATCGTCTGCCGAGCAGGAAGGGGAGAATGTGCGTATATCTTTTGTTTGCGAGGCGATCACTGCACCGCCTTCTTCTTTTTTCTTCAGGTCGTCCAGATACATTAAAATATCCAGTTTCTGTTCGGCACCGAGAACCAGGTCGACACCTTCTATATGGGAAACCTCTTCCGGTTTGAGCTGTGCGTAACAACCCGTTACAACGATAAAGGCTCCCGGATGTTGTTTACTGATCCGGCGGATGGCCTGGCGGCATTTCTTGTCGGCAAGCTCTGTCACGGAACAGGTATTAACAACACAGATGTCTGCTTTCTCACCCGCACGGGCTTTGCGTACCCCCTGTTCGGCAAGGACCTTTCCTATCGTAGAGGTCTCTGCGAAGTTGAGCTTGCAGCCCAGGGTATAATAAGCAGCTATTTTGTTTTCAAATACGGTTTTGTCTATCATTGCGATTGAATTATCGCGCAAATTTAGCGAAAATATTCGGATAAAGTTTCTTGCGTGAGGAGTGAGAGACTTCTTTATGATGTGCTGAGGTAAGTCTAACAATAAAGATTGTTAAAGGTTGCGAGTGGAACAGGGATTAAGTTGTTTGTCTTTTGAATATTACGTACATTTCGTACGAAATATCCGTACAAGTGTAAAGGTGTTCGTAGTATTTTATTATAACAAACAGAAAGAAATGAAAAAGTTAAATGCAAGTCTGGTAATGATTCTCCTTTCAATGGCAGGATTCACAGGATGCCAGCAGTCCGGTAGCCAACATGACGATCTTATCACAGTGGATGTCAGTGCCAGTTATCCCGAGAAGGAACTGGTTCTACAGGATTTTATGGAGGTGGAATATGTTCCGTTGGAAACAAATGACGAATTTATTACGCAGGGCATTGTGGAAGCCATCGGTAAGAAGGTCATAGTAGTAAGGAATATGCGGGACGGGAATATTTTCGTTTATGACAGGGCGACCGGGAAAGGGATAAAGAAGATAAACCGCTTTGGACAAGGTGCCGAGGAATATTCAGGGATTAACTCTATTATATTGGATGAAGATAACAGTGAAATGTTTGTATCTGACTATCCCGCACGAAAAATATCGGTGTATGATCTGTCCGGAAATTATAAGAGAAGTTTCAAGTATGCAGATACCGGCTATTATGACGATATCTTCAATTATGATCGTGATCATTTGATTTGTTACAAGAAATATTCGACACCGAAAGAAGATGAGCAAGCATGCCATTTACTTGTTTCCAAGCAAGACGGAAGTGTCACCCGTGAAATCCGAATCCCTTATAAAGCGTATAAGACACCGGTCATTATGAAAGATGAATTGACGGTTGTACCTGAGTTTCACCTGATGTTCCCCAGTCAGAATAATTGGATACTTGTGAACACCTCGTCCGATACGTTGTACAACTATTTGGCTGATGGCAATATGTATCCTATCATTGTGCGGACTCCCTCCATCAATACCATGGAAACGGAAGTCTTTCTTTTCCCGACCGTTATTACCGATCGTTATTATTTTATGCGGACTATGAAGAAAGAACTTGACTACAAAACGTTTAAAGGATTCCCTGGTACCGATTTGTTCTATGACAAACAGGAAAAGACTCTTTCTCAGTTTACCATGTACAATGGTGATTATTCAAATAAGAGATCGATTTCATTCCTTTTTAAACCCCGCAACTCTGAAATTGCAATCAGCCAGTCTTTGCAGGCTCCTGACCTCGTCGAGGCTTATGAGAAAGGACAGCTGAAAGGCAAATTGAAAGAAATTGCAGCGGGTTTGGATGAGGAAGCCAATCCGGTGATTATGTTGGCAAAGTACAAAAAATAGAATATAAACCGGCAGATGAATGTAGCGGTTAAGGGTTAAACTCTCCCTATCTGTTGTGTATCTGCCGGATAGTCTGTATTTTTGCACGAAATTTAAGCATCTGTGCTATGATACAAGAGAACTTCATTAAGATATACGAGAACAGTTTCAAGGAAAACTGGTCGTTACCCGCCTTAACAGATTACAGCAAGAACGTCACTTTTACATTTGAAGATGTTGCGAAGGAGATTGCACGCATCCATATTCTGTTTGAGGAATGTCAGATACGTCGGGGGGATAAGATTGCCCTGATCGGAAAAGACAGTGCCCGCTGGTGTATTGTTTATATGGCGGCTGTGACCTATGGTGCGATCATAGTACCGATTCTGCAGGATTTTAATCCGAATGACGTGCATCATATTATCAACCATTCCGAATCGGTGTTCCTGTTTGTCAGTGACCGTATCTGGGATTCGTTGGAAGAAGATAAGATCGAAGAGATACGCGGTGTATTCTCTCTTTCCGATTTCCGTTGCCTGCATCAGCGTGACGGCGAAAGTATCCAGAAGCTGATGAAGTCGATGGATGAAAAGATGGCAGAGAAGTATCCGAACGGGTTTTCCAAGAACGATATCAAATATGCCGAACTGGATAACGACAAGGTTGTCTTGCTGAACTATACTTCCGGTACGACCGGTTTCAGTAAAGGCGTTATGCTGACAGGCAACAACCTGGCCGGTAATGTGACTTATGCCAAGACACTGGATCTGATGTATCGGGGTGATCGTGAATTGTGTTTCTTGCCGTTGGCACATGCCTATAGTTGTGCTTTCAACTTCCTGGTACCGATGGCTGTCGGTGCACATGTATATATGTTAGGGAAAGTTCCTTCTCCGAAGATTTTGCTGAAAGCATTCGAAGAGGTGAAGCCGAACCTGATCCTGACTGTTCCGCTGATTCTGGAAAAGATCTATAAGAAAATGATTCTTCCCCAGTTGAGTAAGACGACGATGAAGCTGGCTCTGAATATCCCTTTGCTGGATTCCCGTATCTATGCACAGATCCGTAAACATCTGGTGGATGCTATGGGAGGCCGTTTCCGCGAGGTTATTGTCGGAGGAGCTGCCATGAACCAGGAAGTAAGTGATTTTCTGTATAAGATCAAGTTCCCGTTTACGATCGGTTACGGAATGACGGAATGCGGACCGTTGATCAGTTATGACAATAATCGCGAATATGTACTAGGTTCTTGCGGACAGATACTGAAAGGTATTATGGAGGTACGTATCGATTCTGATGATCCGTATAATACGGTAGGGGAGATTCAGGTTCGTGGTGAGAACGTCATGAAAGGCTATTATAAGAATGAAGAAGCGACTAAAAATGTTTTTACCGAAGACGGCTGGCTTCATACCGGCGACCTGGGAACGATCGATCACGATAATCGTATCTTTATCCGTGGCCGCAGTAAGACAATGATCCTGGGTGCCAGTGGACAGAATATTTATCCGGAAGAGATTGAATCGAAGATAAACAACCTGCCTTTTGTCATGGAAAGTATCGTTATCGAGAAAAACGGTAAGTTGGTGGCTTTGGTTTATCCTGATTATGATACGGTGGACGGAACCGGTATTTCTCATACCGATCTGCCGGTCATTATGGAACAGAACCGGATTGAGTTGAACAAGCAGCTGGCTTCCTATGAAGTGGTATCTGAAATACAGTTATACCCGACCGAGTTTGAGAAGACTCCGAAGAAAAGTATTAAAAGATATTTATACAGTAACTACTAATCTCTATTATTGTCTCTTGATTAACAGTCTCTTGCATTCGTTGCAAAAAATATTTGAAAAAAAAGTCTCTTATGTTGTACAACATATTTGATTAATACATACATTTGCATCGTTTTAAGACAAGAAGATATTATAGACCGTTTAAATTAAAGACAAAATGAAAAAGTTAGTTGCATTTGCTGCTATCGTTGCAGCCGTTTCTTTCACATCTTGTGGTAACAAATCTGCAGAATCAAATGCTGAAGTTGCTGAAACAGAAACTACAGTAGAAGAAACTCCTGCAGTTGTTGAAGAAGAAACAGTAACAGAAGAAGTTGCTCCTGCTGAAGGTGATTCAACTGCTGTTGCTACTGAAACAGAAGCTGCTCCTGCTGAATAATATTCAGTAAACAGTTAGAAGGACAGTCTGTATGCTTACACATACAGACTTTTTTTGTTTATAACGGTATATCAATATGAAAAGAAATCTACTCATTATCCCAGTTGTCGCGTTGTTCAGCCATGCGATGTCAGCCCAGAACCCGGTCGACATGAATCTGTTGTTACAAAATGTAGAAATACAGGGAAAGCGTTTTTCCGGCTTGAACGGGGGAGAGGTCAAACGTCTGCAGGTCGATAAGAACCTGAGTAGTGTGACGGGGACTGTCTCGGAAGCCTTTCGCCAGATGCCTTCGCTGGTCACTGATATTGAAGGGGGAGTGACTTATCGCGGTTCCAGTAAGGCGGGGATGCTGATCAACGGTATTCCTTACGGATTGCTGGAAGAATATAGCGGAGATGTCCTGATCCAGTTGCCTGCTTTGTTCTTTAACCGTATCTCCATGTCTGCCCTGCCCGATATCTCGCTGGTTCCCGACGGTGATGCCGGTGTACTGAATCTTTCTTCTGCCAACTATACGAAATCCGATTCTCCTTTGACGGTTACATTGGGGGCCGGGTTACAGGAACGGTATAATGTCGGTGCGGTCGTCAATCTGCATCCGGGTAAATTCCATATTGTCGGAAAATATAATTATCGTAAGGAATACCGTGAACGTTCATTCGATAAGACTACATGGACGGAGGCGGGTACGACCCTGATGAATAACAATGCGAAGGCACGTCCCGATGTTCATCTGGCGGATTTGAGCGTTGGTTACGATTTGACTTCAAATGACCTGCTGACGGTATATGGACTGTATCATTTAATGGATTACAGCCGTTATGGCGGGATCAATAATAAGGTATTGAATCCGGACGGGACTGTGAAGAATCAGATGATGCGCCACCGTTACAACGACCAGCGCCAGGATGCTTATGCTGTGGAAGCGAGATGGAATCATCGTTTTGCCAATCCGCTGGACCAGTTAAGTGTGACATTCAATTACAATGATTTTAGTTACGATGAGGATAATCAGTATGAGAATGAAAAGCCGGGTACCGGAAATATCCTGAAGAAAGATAATATGTTTGCCAATCAGGACAAACATAATTATTATTTGTCTGCCGCATTCAGTAAATTGTTTACAAACGATTGGTATTTCAAAGCCGGTTATATCGGACGTATAAAAGATGAAAAGTACAGGACTGAGACGAACGATATCAGCCTGGATGACGATATCTGGACTCCGGTAGATAATAAGACATACGATTATTCTTTCAACCGGAATACTCATTTGCTGTATGCTTCTGTAGATAAGCGATGGAATCGTTTTTCTGCCGAGGCTGGTTTACAGGCGGAGATAAATGCACAGGAGTTTAATACTCATGTCCCGGAAGTGGATAAGTCGGGGACTTCGGATTCGGAAAGAAGTCATACCCGTTTTCATATTTATCCACGCGTGAAACTATCTTTGCAAACCAGTAAATCCGGTAGCCTGTCGTTGAGTTATCTGCAACGGGTGATTCGTCCTTACGGAGCGGATCTGAATCCTTTCATTCAGTATGGCGACCCGACGCATTTGACACAGGGAAATCCTGACCTGAAAGATGAGTTCATTCATTCTTTGGAGTTGTCTTATTTATTGGTGGCGGATCGTTTCCGTTTCTCTCCGGCTATTTATTACCGGAATAAGTCGAACCGGATCATGGAAGTGGTGAATGATGAGTCTGTCTGGCAGAAAGAGAATATCGGACACAGCCAGTCATTCGGTTTTGAACTGTCTGGCAACTGGAATCCTATCCGTATACTGAATATCGGCTTTTCTGGAAATGTCTATAAAGATGAGATCGACGGGCGTACGGTCGGCTATGATGAAAAGAAATCGATGGTTTGCACGGATTGGAAGGGGAGTGTAAGCATTGCCATAACACCGACCACCGAGTTTCAGTTGGATGGTTTCTTTATTTCGGACCAGTTGACACCGCAGGGAAAAATAAAGAGCCACAGCAGTGTGAATGCCGGACTCTCGCAGTATTTTATGAATCGTAAATTACGTGCTAACTTGAGTATCAATAATATCTTCGACGGTCTGGAGGAGACAACGATTATCGATACGAGCAAAATGCATATGGAGCAAATCCGTAATCGGGATGCCCGGGTTACGTGGTTGACGTTGACTTATGCTTTTTAGGTATATAGAGTATCAAACGAATAGATTGGTCGTAAGTAAAGTAGCTCCATACCCATTCTATCAGTACCATCAACTTATTCTTGATCCCCAGGATAGAACGTAAATGAACCAACATCCACACCATCCAAGCAATAAACCCTTGTAACTTCAGCTTTTTCAGATCGGCGACAGCTTTGTTGCGTCCTACGGTTGCCAGTGTTCCGAGATTTATGTAATGGAAGGCTTTCAATGTCTTCCCCGATTCCAGGCGTTTGAGGTTATCAGCAAGCAGATTTCCCTGCTGGATAGCTACCTGGGCTACTTGCGGATGACCGTTCGGGTATTCTTCTTCTGTCTGGAAACAAACATCGCCGATAGCAAATACGTTTGTCATCCCTGGCATCTGGTTAAACTCATTGACTGTGATCCGGCCACCCCGGTTCAATGCTTCTTTATCGATATGATCAAAATGCGTGGCGGTTACACCACTGACCCAAACGAGGGTTTTGGTTGTGATAGTGGAGTTGTCGTCCAGTATGACTTTTCCATCCTGATAGTCTGTTACCCTTTTATTCAGTATGATGTTTACGCCCATCTCTTTCAGGAATTTCTCTGCGTTCTCGGATGCTTCGGTAGACATTACTCCGAGTAACCTGGTAGAACCTTCTATCAAATAGATATTCATATCCGACTGTTTCAGGTCCGGATAATCCTTCGGCATAACGAATCTTTTCATTTCAGCCAGTACTCCGGAAACCTCTACGCCAGTGGCTCCACCGCCAACGATAACCACATTCATCAGTGCTTGTTTTTCTTCCGGATCGGTAGAGATTGTCGCCTTTTCAAAGTTGGAAAGCAGGGTGTTCCTTAGTTCGAGAGCTTCCTGGATCGTTTTCATCGGTAATGCTTTCTCTTCAATAGTCTTGTTGCCGAAGAAGTTGGTGATGGTACCGGAAGCTATCACCAGATAGTCGTAGCTCAGTTCACCGATCGATGTCTCGATCAGGTTTCGTTCGGCGATAACGGCTTTCACTTCTGCCATTCGGAAGTAGAAGTCTTTCTGTTTCTGGAATATCTTTCGGAAAGGAAATATGATTGATCCCGGCTCCAGACCGGATGATGCTACCTGATACAATAAGGGCGGGAACTGATGGAAATTGTTCTTGTCTATCAAGACTATTTGGAAGTTGCTTCCTTTCAGTTTATTGGCCAACTTTAATCCTCCAAAACCACCACCAATAATGACAACCCGTTTCTTATCTGTTTTTGCAATGTTGAAGCCCATGATGTTCTATTTTATGTTTTATAATAGAACAATCGGGAACCGGAATAAGTTGATGGTTAAAATAGACGAAGTCTTGATTTAGAAGGTAATTAATCTGTCGTTTTACGGTTTGGAAACCAGATATTGGCGGAACCTTTCAGAAGATTCGGTCCGGTAGTCACCGTTTTCGTCGGCATAAATGAACAGATATTCCAGTTCCGGATGCTGTTGCAGGATTTTGTGGGCTTCTTCCCGGCCCATAGCCATGAAAGCTGTTGCGTAGGCGTCGGCTGTCATGCAATCGGCAGCAACGATGGTGGCACTGAGGATCGGTTGACCTGCCGGATAACCGGTTCGGGGATCGATAGTATGGGCGTATTTCTTTCCGTCTTTGATATAGAAATTACGATAGTCACCGGAAGTGGCAAGACCATGGCGACCACATAACTGTACGATTTCCTGTAACTCCTGGTTGACACCCATCGGATCGTCTTTTGGTTTGGTGATACCGATACGCCAACACTCTCCTTTAGGGTTGACTCCTTTGACTGTCGTTTCACCGCCTATGTCGATCATGTAATTTTCAATACCTTTACTATCGAATAAACGGGCAATGACTTCGCAACTGCAACCATCTCCCAATGAAGAACAATTCAGCAGGATGCGTGGATCATCCTTGATTACTTTCTTTCCTTCCAAACGTATTTTCTGATATCCGACAAAAGCACGTATGCTATCTATCATCGCCTGTGTAACACTGTCGCTTTTACTGAACCCGAATCCCCAAAGATTGATGAAAGGGGCACAAGTAATATCATAAATGCCATTGGTTTGTTCGGATACTTCCTTTGCTTTGTTGAATACCTCCACAAAAAGATCGTCCACTTCTATGTCTTTATTCCTGTTGACCTGAGAAATGACTGAGGTAGAATCGAACGGGTTGAGGCAATGGTAATAACGTTGAAGTTCTGCATGGATCTCTTCTTCCAGCGACTCGGTATAACAGAATTGAATCTGATAAGGAGTGTGAAGTATTCCTGCTACTTTAAAATACTGTTCAGGTTGTTTGCAACCGATTAATAAGGAGATGATGAAAAAAGACAGACCAGCTGGGAGTAAGTAGGAATGTTTCATGCTTTAGTTGAGATAAATTATGTTCCGGATATAGCCAGCTACCTCGGTCTTTGTTCGCTTTATCCGGCAGGTTGTGTTTATTAGGTCCAATTATTTATTCATATCACAGTTGTGAAACACAAGAAACTCATCTGTGAAACAGACGGAATCCAACTGTGATATGAAAGAAATCCGGTTGTGAAACGAAATAGAGACTTCGTTTTTAGGGTTATAATCCCATCAATATCTTTTTCAGTACCGTCTGTGCCGAAATTTCGCGGTTGGCGGCTTCCGGGATCACGATGCTTTGCGGGCTTTCGATCACGTCGTCGGTAACGATCATGTTACGGCGGACCGGCAGACAGTGCATGAAATAAGCATTGTTGGTCAGTGCCATCTTTTCCGTATCGACAGTCCAGGCGCGATCTTTGCTTAATACCTGGCCGTAGTTCGGATCGGTATAAGCGGCCCAGTTTTTGGCATAGATAAAGTCTGCACCTTCGAAGGCTTTCTTCTGATCGTATTCCACACGGGCATTGCCTACGAATTTAGGATCCAGTTCGTAGCCCTCCGGATGGGTAATCACAAATTCATAATCCGTTGCATTCATCCATTCGGCAAAACTGTTGGGGACAGCCTGTGGAAGAGACTTGGGATGCGGTGCCCAGGTCATAACCACTTTCGGACGGGCTGTTTTCTTATATTCCTCGATTGTGATCAGGTCGGCAAAACTCTGTAGCGGATGGCGGGTAGCCGCTTCCATACTGAATACCGGACGACCGGAGTACTTGATAAACTCAGAGATGATCTTTTCGTTGTAATCGTCTTCCTTGTTTTCGAAGCGGGCGAAAGAACGTACACCGATGATGTCGCAGTAACAACCCATGACCGGAATAGCTTCCAGCAGGTGTTCCGGTTTGTCTCCATCCATGATGACGCCGCGTTCGGTTTCCAGTTTCCATGCACCCTGGTTCACGTCGAGAACCATCGTGTTCATCCCCAGGTTCATCGCAGCCTTCTGAGTAGAGAGGCGCGTACGCAGGCTGGAGTTGAAGAATATCATTAACAGCGTCTTGTTCTTGCCAAGTTCTGTGAACTGAAAGCGGTCTTTCTTGATCTCGAAAGCTTCGTTAAGCGCCTGCTTCAGGTCGCTTAAATCCTGTACACAAGTGAAATGTCTCATATTATTAATTTAATGATGGATACAAAAATAGGTATTATTTTCGTATTTGCCCGTTTCCTTCGATAATGTATTTATAAGTCGTCAGTTCCGGTAAAGCCATCGGTCCGCGGGCATGTAGTTTCTGCGTACTGATACCGATCTCTGCTCCGAAACCGAACTGTGCGCCGTCGGTGAAAGCGGTCGATACGTTGGCATAGACACAGGCGGCATCTACCTGTTGCTGGAACAGGCGGATAGCTTCGGATGATTCGCTGACGATGCTTTCGCTATGTTTAGAACTGTAACAGGCAATATGTTCCAGTGCTTCTTCGAGCGATGATACGGTACGGATACTCATCTTGTAGTCGAGGAACTCAGTACCGAAACTATCTTCGTTGGCCGGTTGCAACAGTGCTGACGGATATTGTCCTGACAAAGCGGTGAAAGCCTGCTCATCCACATAGATCGTGACATCGCTATCTTTCAGTTTATCGCAGATAAAGGGAAGATCGTGGAGCCGTTCCTGATGGATGATCAGACAATCTAATGCATTGCAAACACTTACCCGCCGGGTTTTGGCGTTGTTTACGATGGCTTGTCCCTTTTCTTTATCTCCATCTTTGTCAAAATAAGTATGGCAGATACCGGCTCCTGTTTCGATAACCGGCACGCGGGCATTGTCGCGTACGAAATTGATCAGCGAACTGCTGCCACGGGGAATGATAAGGTCTACCAGGCCGACGGCATTCAACAGTTCCGTTGTCGCTTCTCGTTCGGGAGGTAATAAAGTACAAACGGCCGGGTCGATGCCGTGACGTTCCAACACGGTATGGATGATAGTAACCAATGCACGGTTGGAGTCGTCTGCATCAGAACCACCTTTTAGTACACAGGCGTTTGCACTTTTGAAACATAGAGAGAAAACATCGAATGTGACATTCGGACGTGCTTCGTAGATAACGCCTATCACTCCGAATGGTACCGATACTTTACGGATTGCCATGCCGTTCGGGCGGATGGCTTCACTGATCACTTTGCCGAGCGGAGAGGGGAGTGAGGCTACGTTCCGCATGTCTCCGGCAATACCGGCCAAACGATCAGTGGTCAGTTTCAGACGATCATATTTGGGATTGGCCGGGTCCATACGGGCCAGGTCTTTCTCGTTGGCAGCAAGAACTTCCGCCTGTCTGTTTATCAGTTCGTCAGCTGTATCGGTCAGGATACGGTTTATAGCCTCGTCGCTTAACGTGATAAGTTGACGGGATGCGGTAACGCTCTGCTTTAATAACTCTGTTATATTTGTTGACATATTATTTCCTGATATTATCTTTTCCCATGATTAAACATACCTATTAATTAATCCAGATATAAGTAATCGTAGTGAACTAGCGGTTTCAGATCGCGTTGTCCGATCAGACTAATAGCTTCCCGGCTGTCGTATCCGGCACAACCGACTCCGATCTGTTCACCTTCTTCATTAATGATCTTTACGATATCATTCTTTTCGAAGTCCCCGATGATAGCGGTAACGCCTACCAACAACAGGCTGGTAGCCTTGTTTCCGGTTAAGGCCTCTTCCGTACCCTGATTGATGTGTATCTCTCCTTTGGCGAAACCTTCAGAGTGAGCGATCCATTTCTTTACGCTGCTGACAGGTTTGGCTGCCGGAATGAAACGTGTACATACGGTCTGGCTGCTTTTTGCCAATAACGAAGGCAGGATATTTTCTTTTTTGCCATTAGCAATGATCACGGTGATTCCTTCGTCAGCTACTTTCTGCGCGATAGTACATTTCGTCAGCATTCCGCCACGTCCGAAAGAAGACTTGCTGGTTTGTACATATTCTGAAAGATCCTGTTTACCACCGTCAATCTCCCGGATGACCGTTGCTGCCGGATCGGCCGGATTACCGTTATAGATACCGTCGATATTACTCAGGATAATAAGCGCATCCATCCCCATCATGGTAGCGATCAGGCCGGATAGTTCATCATTATCGGTAAACATCAGTTCGGTAACGGATATTGTATCGTTCTCATTGACGATAGGAATCACTTTGTTGTCAAGCATCACCTCCATGCAATGTTTCTGGTTGAGGTAATGCGTGCGGCTACCGAAGTTCTCCTTTGTGGTGAGAACCTGGCCGCAAGCGATCTTATGTTCGCGGAATAACTCAAAGTAGCGGTTGATCAGCTTGGCTTGACCTACTGCTGAATAGAGTTGGCGGGCAGAGACGGCATCGAGCTTCTTACCGGGTTTCACCTCGCTTCTTCCGGAGGCTACTGCTCCGGAAGATATTAATACCACTTCTACTCCGTTGCGGTGTAACTCCGCAACCTGATCAACCAATGCCGACATACGGGTGACGTCGAGTGAGCCATCCTTTCTTGTCAATACATTACTTCCTATCTTTACTGCTATCCGTGTAAACTGATATGTCATTTTCGTGTAATCTTCTATTTTTTATCTTTATCCCTGATTTCCACACGGCGGATTTTACCGCTGATGGTTTTAGGTAATTCTTCGACAAATTCTACTACACGAGGGTACTTATATGGAGCGGTAACACGCTTAACATGATCCTGTAATTCTTTGATCAATGCTTCGCCCGCTCTCTCCTTGTAATCCTTCGCCAGTACAATCGTTGCTTTTACCACCTGTCCGCGAATTTCATCAGGTACACCTGTGATCGCACATTCGACAACAGCAGGGTGTGTCATCAGTGCACTTTCCACTTCGAACGGGCCGATGCGGTAACCGGAGCTTTTGATCACATCGTCGGCACGACCGACAAACCACAGATAACCGTCTTCATCACGCCAGGCAACGTCGCCCGTATAATACATGCCGTCGTGCCAGGCTTCATGAGTAAGCTCGGCATCGCGATAATATTCTTTGAACAGACCGATCGGTTTGCCCTGAGTCGTATGAATAACGATTTGTCCCTGCTCTCCATCTTCTGCACGGGTTCCGTCCGGACGGATCAGGTCTACATCGTATTGCGGGTTAGGTACCCCCATAGAACCTGGTTTCGGCTCCATCCATGGGAATGTAGCAACAGTCAGTGTTGTTTCCGTCTGACCGAATCCTTCCATTAATTTAATGCCGGTGAGTTTATAGAATGCTTCGAATACGGCAGGGTTCAGTGCTTCACCGGCAATCGTACAATATTGTAGGGAAGACAGATCGTATTTCGTCATGTCTTCACGGATCAGGAAACGGAAGATCGTAGGAGGTGCACACAAAGAGGTGATCTTGTAATCCTGGATCATCTGTAACATATCGGCAGGAGTGAACTTCTCGTGATCGTAAACGAATACAGTTGCTCCGGCAATCCATTGTCCGTATAGTTTTCCCCAAACGGCTTTACCCCAGCCGGTGTCGGCGATGGTGAGGTGAAGGCTGTCACGGTGTAGGTTGTGCCAGAAACTACCGGTTACGATATGTCCCAGTGGATAAGTGAAATCGTGTGCCACCATTTTCGGATTACCTGTCGTTCCGGACGTAAAATACATCAATGAAATGTCATCATTGCTGTTCGGGTGAGACGGGCGTATGAATGGTGCGGCATTCTCGATCCCTTTATGGAAATCGTCGAATCCCTCTGGTATTTCCGGACCGACGGATACTAATTTTTCGATAGTCGGAGATTCCGGCAGTGCATCGATAATATGTTTGGTGATAATATCTTCGCCGGCACAAACAATCATTTTTATATCGGCAGCGTTATTACGATAGACAATATCCTTTTTTGTCAGCAGGTGAGTTGCCGGAATGACTACGGCTCCTAGCTTATGTAGTGCGATGATCGAAAACCAAAATTCGTAACGACGTTTCAGGATCAACATGACCATGTCGCCGTGCCCGATTCCTAAAGACTGGAAATAGGCAGCCGTCTGATCTGTATATTTCTTCAGTTCGGCAAAAGTGAAATCAATATGTTCACCCTGGTCGTTTGTCCAGCACAAGGCTTTTTTGTCGGGTTCTTCTGCAGCCCAAGCATCTACCACGTCATATCCGAAGTTGAAATTTTCGGGTACTTTTATTTTGAAGTTATTTATAAAATCTTCCTGCGACGTAAAGGTCGTCTGATCTAAGAATCTTTCTAACATGACTTTTTAATTTATAAAATGATAGCCAGGAAACTGACCTTCTCTCCATCCAACGCTTTCATACCATGAGGCAGTTCGGAATTAAAATATATACTGTCTCCTTCTTCCAGGATCAAATCTTTGTTATTGATCTGCAGGAGCATGCGGCCCTTTAATACCAGATTATATTCCTGTCCGGGATGCGAATTCAGATAAATAGGCTCATCTTCCGGTTTCGGATGAACAGTAACCATGAACGGATCGGCTTTACGTCCGACAAATCCGGCAGCCAGCGATTGGTATTTGTAGGCCTTGGTGCGTTCAACAGCGATACCTTTACCTTTACGAGTAATAAAATAAGAACTCATTTTAGGTTCGTCGCCAAACATCAAGGTAGTAAGTTCTACACCGTATGCCTGTGAAATCTGATGTAAAAGGCTGACTGAAATATCGACTGTGCCGCTTTCCAGTTCCAGGTATTGCTCTGTGGTCAGGTTACAGACCTTGGCGATCTCTTCAGGAGTAATCTCCAGTGCGTCCCGCAATCCGGCCAGACGCTCAGCTATCTGTTTTATCTGTTCGTTCATCTCCGTAGATTATTAATATATTTATGTTGCCCCAAAGATATGAATAAAAAGCAAAATGACTAGAAAAATGGGGGATAGAATGTTATTTGGATATTTCCTTTGGAAATAAAGATGTTAAGATTATATTTGTTTTAGTATCTAGGGTATGAATTTATTATCGCTAAACCTAAATCTAATATTAATATGTAGTGTTTACTATAAGCTATACTGGGTCTGCCCTTTAAATTTTCTGATTAACATAGTGAACGTATGAATGAAAAGATTGAATTTCGTTTTTGGGGAATTAAAGTCTCAGACAACTGTTTTTTTGTATTAATATTGGACTGGCATATACCTCAATATAAAATGCCTGAACCTTCAGACAATACTGAGTATGTAGAAATATATAATAAGATTCATCAGTATGTGGTAACAGAAAAGCATTTTCTGGATAAAGATATAAATGTAAATATCATTGTTCGTCAATGCGATGTCAGGAAGAAGTCATTGAATAAAATTCTTCGCCTAAAAGATGATGTGGCTTTTCATGGATACATAAATAGACAGCGTGTTATTTATGCATCTACTCTGTTGTTGGATCCCTCTAACAAGTTGATTGAAGTTGTAGCTTCAGAAGCCAGCTTTAATAATTCCCGGACATTTGTGCGTAATTTTAAAATAGTGTATAATATGACTCCTAGTGAATACCGCCGTCGTAACGGGTTAAAGAAGACCTGATTCGACCGGTAAATTGTTCAGGGAACGGACAAAAACGATTTTGTCTTATCGGTGAAACTGTTTTGTCTTCTGTATGCTTTGTTTTTCCTTGGCAGATGTCTTTTTTTCTTCTTTATTTGCATCAGAGAAATAGATGAAGCGAAAAAGAAGATATAACGTATCTTAAATAGACAGGCATACCTTATCTATGAAGAAAGAAGGAAGAAGTGATTCTTCTTTCAGGTAGTCTGATAAAGACGTTTGTCGGACTACCTTTTCTAAGAAAGTGGGGCCTATGAAAAGGTTTGCGTTTTGATGATGGTTGATCAACCTGTTTTTGTACATTTTTCATAATAGTTTTGGTTAAATCAGAAAAGTCCCGGCTTGTGAAAGTCGGGACTTTTGCATATAAAAAAAGGATAACCTTTCGATTATCCTTTTCTTGAGAGCGGAAGACGGGGCTCAAACCCGCGACCCTCAGCTTGGAAGGCTAATGCTCTATCAACTGAGCTACTTCCGCAATTTTAATTGCTTTTGAAAAGTTAGTGGGCAGTGATGGATTCGAACCACCGAAGTCGAAAGACAGCTGAGTTACAGTCAGCCCCATTTGGCCACTCTGGTAACTGCCCCTATTATTTTCAATTGCGATGCAAAGGTACGATTATTTTTGAAACCTGCAAGCGTTTAGTCAGAAAAATGAATCATTTTTAATGCAGTCACTGCTGCTTCATCCCCTTTATTTCCGTACTTACCGCCTGCTCGGTCTTCCGATTGCTGCATGTTGTCAGTAGTTAACAGACCGAAAATGAACGGAATATCATACATCAGATTTAACTCGGTAATACCTTGTGTAACGCCTGAACAAACATAGTCGAAATGGGGAGTATCGCCTCTGACAACGCATCCCAGAACGATCACGGCATTTACATCTTTTGTTTCAGCCATACGTTTGGCTCCGAAAGTCAGTTCAAAACTACCCGGTACACGTTTGACATATATGTTTTCCGGTTTTACACCATGTTTTTCCAGCGTGTTACAGGCACCTTCCAGTAGTTTTTCTGTGATGTGCTTATTCCACTCTGCGACTACAATACCGAATGTCATTTCTGAGCCGTCCGGAACGCTGTTGAAGTCGTAATCTGATAAATTTTGATAAGCTGTAGCCATAACTCTATATTTAAAATAAAAGGATGCCTTTTTTGATGAGACATCCTCTTATATAGTTTATATCGTATGATTATATTATTTAGCAGCAGAAGCACGGGCGATATATTTATCGATATCGGCAGCTTCCATTGAGTTGAAATATTTTTCTTTAATCGTAGTATATGCTTTAACAGCATCACTGTACTGTTTCTGGTTTTCGTAAGCAATACCTGCTTTCTTCAGGTAAACCGGGCTGATCACTTCGTTGTCTGCTTTCTTGGCAGCTTTTTCGAAATAGCTGATGCCTTCTTTTATATTACCCATATTTACGTAGCAGTCACCGATCAAACCTATAATAGCCGGAGAAATCATGTTGTCGTCTCCGCTGAATGATTTTAGTTTATCAATAGCCTTTTCCGTATCGCCCATTTTGAAATAGCAGATACCTGCATAGGCTTTTGCCAGATTACCGGAAGCTGTGCTTCCATATTGATCAATGATTCCTTCAAAGCCGTCGAAATCAGCTCCATTGCCGTTCAATGCCAGATTGAAAGAGTCTTTAGCGAAATACTGTTCTCCTTTAAATATAGCAGCGGCTGCTTTCTTTTCCTGAGGAATCAAATAACCGTGTTTAATTCCCAGAACAGCTCCAACAACAAGTGCGATAGCTATAATTCCGTAAATGATCTTTTTTGAATTGTTTTCAATGAACTGTTCCGATCTCGAAACAATCTCTTCTACTTCTAACTCCTTGTTGGTGTCTTTTCCCTTAGTAGCCATAATGTGTTATAGTTATTTATTATTTTATCTACAGATTTATGCCAATGGCAATTCAAAGCGCAAAAGTAGTTTTTTTTACTGATATAATCTATACTTAGAAGTATATTTTTTAATTTTGTACGATTAATAAAGTACAGATGATACTCAGAAAGCTTTCTATTCTCAACTACAAAAATATTCTTCAGGCGGAAGTTGTTTTCTCCCCGAAAATGAATTGTTTCTTTGGAAATAACGGGATGGGGAAAACGAACCTGTTGGATGTGATCCATTATCTTTCGTTTTGTAAGAGTCATATAAATACTCTTGACAGTCAGATCATCAACAATGATCAGGATATGTGTGTGATCCAGGGAGAGTATGATTACGAAGGGAGGGCGGAGGATATTTTCTGTGCTATCCGTCGCCGTCAGCGAAAACAGTTCAAGCGGAATAAAAAGGAATATGAAAAATTGTCCGAACATATCGGACTATTGCCTTTAGTCATGGTTTCACCTGCTGATTCGGATTTGATCCGTGGCGGAAGTGACGAACGACGCCGATTTCTGGACCTGATCATTTCACAGCAAGACAAGCAATATCTGCATGCTCTGATACAGTATAACAAGGCGTTGCTTCAGCGTAATATGCTTCTTAAGAATCAAAGTACGGATGCCGCTTTGTATGAAGTATTGGAAATGCAGATGAGTATGTACGGAAGAATGGTTTTCGATAAGCGTCAACTACTGGTGGAGAGTTTCATTCCTATTTTCAATGAGTACTATCAGACTATTTGCCGTTCTACCGAACAGGTCGGATTACGCTATATTTCCCAGTTGGAGGATAGAGACTTGACAGAATCATTGGCTGCCAACAGGGAACGTGATCGTATCCTGGGATATACATCCAACGGCGTGCATAAAGATGAACTGGAAATGACACTGAATGAGCAGCTGATCCGCCGAGTAGGTTCTCAGGGACAGAACAAAACTTATCTGATTGCGCTAAAACTGGCCCAGTTCGCTTTTCTTAACCGAAAAGGCCAGACGACTCCCATTTTGCTTTTGGATGATATTTTTGATAAGTTGGATGCGGCTCGTGTTGCCGAGATTATAAAACTGGTTAGCGGTGACAGTTTCGGACAAATATTTATAACTGATACCAACAGGAAATATCTGGATGAAATACTGCAAGCTATGAATCATGATTATGCCTTGTTCAGGGTAGAACAGGGTGAGGTGCAACCTATGGAGGATCGTGTATGAAACGGCGGAACACACAAGCTATCGGTGAAGTCCTGAGAGATTTCTTTGAAGATAATACGGAACTTTATGAAAAGATTCTGGAGATTCGGGTGGAACGTGCCTGGAAAGAGGTGCTCGGACCGATGGTTATGCAATATACCCGTAATATATATGTACGCGATCATATATTATATGTATCGCTGACTTCTTCCGTATTAAGGAGTGAGCTTACTTTATGCCGCGAAAGGTTGGTGAAGAGCTTGAATGAATATGCTGGTGCTACTGTTATTCATGATATAATTATCCGGTAATAACTTCTTTTTCTGTAATGATCATATCCATTTTTTTGTCGAAAGGTTCAACCGGGATCATTTCCTGTAACTGAAAATCGAAACAGATTCCAATTTTAGGTGCCTGTAAAGTGGATAATAACCGGTCGTAATATCCTTTTCCGCGTCCCATGCGGTTCAATTGGCGGTCGAATGCCACACCGGGAACAATGATCAGATCAATATCCGTTTCAGGAATAGTCGTTTCCTGATCGGCAGGTTCCAGAATGCCGAAAATTCCGGGTTTTAAGGTATCTATTCCTTCGTAAGGTAATAAACGAAGATCGTTGCCAACTACCAGTGGGAGGAGAAGTTGTTTTTTATCATACCATTTTTCGAGAAAAGTGGCTGTCTGAACTTCTCCGGGGATAGCGTTGTATAATGCGACACAAGAAGCCTGCCGGAAGAGTTCAGTCTCTTCCAGCTGCTTCAGTATTGTTTCAGAAAAATCAAGCAATGTAGTCTTCTCGTACGAACTCTTTAGAGAGGCTATGTATTTTCGAAGGTGTTGCTTGGATCCTTGCAATTCCTTTATCTGCATCTTTTTTCTCTAATGTAGGAATCGATTTTCCTTCGTTTATGATCTGAATGGCACGTAATAAAGTAGGGTCGTCTTTCAGGAAGATCGGATAGAATCCGGCTTCGTCGAAGAAGTTCCGTACAATATACGCGTGTAACTGGTTTTCGATCAGTTTACCTGATATATTGATCAGGTTCGGACGTTTCTTGATGCCTTTGGATGCTGCAAAATTGGTGAAATCGTACAACAAAGGTTGAGATTGTAAATATTTGTACAGATCCTGATAATCCGTGAACGATGATAACTTTTCACGATTCTGATCAGAATATTCCAAAGCATACAGATAAAGCGTTCCGCTGTTAACAATGCTGGTGAAATAAGTAGTGATGCCGCTCGTATCACGCGGAATGAAGATATCCGGCATGATACCGCCACCGCCATAGACAGTTCGTCCGATCATGGTATGATATTTTTCCGTGTGTGTATTCTTGATACTGTCAGCAGAATCGAATTCACCATGAATGAAGCGATTATACAGATCCTGATCGTAGTCTGCGGAATCTCCCAATTTGTAGTCCTTTTGAATACTTCGTCCTGAAGGCGTATAATACCGGGCAATCGTCAGTCTGATTTCTGAACCATCGCTTAGTTTGATGGGCGATTGTACCAACCCTTTTCCATAGGTACGGCGTCCGATGATCAATCCGCGGTCATTATCCTGGATCGCACCTGAGAAAATTTCACTGGCAGAAGCTGAAAATTCATCTGTCAGGACAACGATAGGAGTCTCTTTGCAAGTACCGGTACCATTGGTGTACACATCGTTTCTCGGGAATGCTTTACCTTCTGTGTAAACGATCAGCCGTCCTTCCGGCATAAATTCGTTAACCATATTGATAGCAGCATCCATATAGCCACCGGTATTTCCACGCAGGTCGATGACGAAAGAGCTGCATCCCATTTCTTTCAGTTTGGCAATCGCTGTGATAAATTCGTTATAGGTTGTCCGTCCAAATTTACTAACTTTGATGTAACCGATTCCTTTGCTCACCTCATAAGATACATCCACGGAATTAACCGGAACATCTCCGCGTGTCACATCGAAGTAAAGCAGGTCGGGAGCACCTCCACGTTTCACACCAAGCTTAACCGTACTGTTCTTCGCTCCGCGTAGTGTACGCATAATCTTTGCTTGGCTGGTGTTATTCCCGGAATAAATGGAGTCGTTGATCGTGATGATACGGTCGAACGGCAATAATCCTGCCTTTTCGGCCGGGCCTTTAGGAATGACGCTGATTACCAGGATGGTATCTGTCTGCATATTGAATGAAACCCCGATGCCACTGAATGAACCTTCCAGGTCTTCGTTTACGATCGTTGCATCTTCGGCAGGGATATAAACGGAGTGGGGGTCTAGCTCACTGAATATTTTAGGTATTGTGCCTTCCACCAACTTACCCATATTCACAGTATCGACATACTGTTCGTCGATAATATCGAGTATGGCATTTATTTTATTCCCGCTGGAAAACATCCGGCGTTTACCATGCTGGGTAAGAGAAAGATAGTTGTTCCCAATAAAGATACCGAGAGCAATACTTGCTGCAATGATAACAGGTAACCAAATAGTTAACCTTCTGTTTTTGTCCATAAAAACGTATATTTTATTCGTTTATATCAATATAATCTATGCTAATACCTGCACGTTGCAATAAATTGCATCCGTCTTCCATCCGATACTTCTCTGAATATACAACACGCTTAATACCTGATTGGATAATCAGTTTGGCGCATTCTATACAAGGTGCCGAAGTAACGTAGATTGTTGCCCCTTTGCTGCTGTTTGAAGATGCCGCCACTTTTGTTATGGCATTAGCTTCGGCATGTAACACATAGGGCTTGGTTACATTATTTTCATCTTCACAGATATTTTCAAAACCGGCAGGTGTCCCGTTGTATCCATCGGAAATAATCATTTGGTCCTTAACTATCAGTGCACCGACCTGTCGCCGTTTGCAATATGAATTTTCGGCCCAGACTGCGGCCATTCTCAGATAACGTTTATCTAATTCATATTGCTTTTCTGTTTTTTCGCACATTGTTTACCTGATTTTGTACTTATTATTTTAGCTAGCAAAGGTAAATATAATTGATTTAACTATTGTATGTTTAGCTATTTTTATATCAATTGCTATTTGCTTTCGGTTCAGCCTGTTTAATACCGTTTCGTATAAGCAGGGCATCGATGGTCGGCTCCTGTCCGCGGAAGCGTTTATACAATATAGCCGGGTCTTCTGTTCCTCCTTTCGACAGGACGTTTTCACGGAATGATCGGGCTGTTTCACGGTTGAATATCCCGGTTGTCTTGAAAACGGAGAAAGCGTCTGCATCCAGCACTTCTGCCCATTTATATCCGTAATATCCGGCTGCATAGCCTCCGGAGAAGATATGACCGAAACTGCTGCTCATCAATGTTCCGGAAACTTCCGGAACAATAACGGTCTGTGCCCATGCCTGCTTCTCGAAAGCGATAACATCTCTATCAAATGGTTCTGTCCGGGTATGCCATGCCATATCCAGCATACCGAAACTCAGCTGGCGGCAACAGAAATATCCTGTGTTGAAATTGGCGGCATCGACTAGCTTGCGGATAAGCTCCTGAGGTATCTTTTCTCCTGTCTCGTAATGTACGGCGATCTGATCCAGGAATTCTTTTTCCGTCAACCAGTTTTCCATAAGTTGGGAAGGAAGTTCTACAAAGTCGCGATACACGTTCGTACCGGACAGGCTGGCATATTTCCCTTTGGCGAACATGCCGTGCAGCGCATGCCCGAACTCATGCAGGAGGGTATTCACTTCGTCGAAAGTCAGTAAGGACGGTTTGGTTTCTGTCGGACGCGTAAAGTTCATAACAATGATGATCTGTGGACGGCTGTCGTTACCATCGGCTTCGTTGTATTGCTCTTTGATACTGTTCATCCAGGCTCCCGATTGTTTACCGTCGCGTGGATGGAAGTCTGTATACAGGATAGAAAGAAATTTACCGTCGGCGTCATATACTTCGTAAGCATCGACTTCCGGATGGTAAACAGGAATTTCTTTGTTTTCCCTGAATGTGATTCCGTACAATTGTGTTGCAAGTCCGAAAACACCGTTTTTAACATTATTCAGTTCGAAGTACGGACGCGTCATCTCGTCATTTACATTGAAACGGATGTCTTTCAGCTTTTCGGAATAATAACTCCAGTCCCAGGGCATGACGGTGATATTCTCTTTTTCAATCCCCATCGCGAAGCCCTGAACGGCATTGTATTCATTGATAGCAACCGGTTTATAAGCTTTTAGTAATTGTTCCAATAGTCTATATACGTTGGTCGGTGTTTTAGCCATCGTTCGTTTGAGTGAATATTCTGCATAGGTGTTGTGTCCCATGAGCCGGGCTATTTCCAACCGGATGTTGACGATCCGGCGGATAATCTCTTTGTTATCATATTCATCCCCTTTATTTCCGATGCTCATATATTTCCGGTACATAGCTTCACGCAGAGGGCGTAGAGCCGAATAGCGCATGAAGGGAATATAACTGGGGGCAGACAGGTTGAACAGCCAGCCATCTTTCCCTTTTTCCTTTGCCCTGTGTGCTGCCGCTTCGCGGATGCTTTCGGGAAGTCCGGTCAGATCTTTTTCTTCTGTGAGGAGCAGTTCGTATCTGTTTTTGTCTTTCAATGCATTCTGGTCGAAGGTTAGCGTCAAGGTACTTAGCTCTGAACTGAGTTTACGATATTTCTCCTTGTCTTCCTGACTTAAATTTGCTCCGCGTACGCAGAATGATTCGAACGTATCTTCCAGTAATTTGGCGTCTTCCGTTGATAAGCTTAGCTGTTCCTTTTGTCCGTAAATATTTTTAATACGTGCGAACAGTTTCTCGTTGAGAAATATATTATTGGAACTTTCCGATAATTTCGGGGAGACTTGTTGTGAAAGATCCATCATTTCATCATTAGCTTCTGCATTAAGCACATTGAAGAATACTGAACTTACTTTTTCAAGTAGCTTGCCACTCCTTTCCAATGCAACGATTGTGTTTTCGAAAGTAGCAGGTTGTTCGTTTTCTGCTATCTCCTGAATTTCTTTTTCCAGTTGTTTGATTCCTTCATCGAATGCAGGTTCGTAATGCTCGATCTTTATGTCGTTGAAAGGAGGTGTTGCAAACGGAGTATTATATTGTTGAAAGAATGGATTATTTACTGTTTGTGTCATATCTCTTATACATTATATATTATATTACTTGATTATTTCCCTGATATTTCTTTTTAAGGTGCAAATATGGAAAAAATACCTGGGTTATAGAATAATTCCCCTGTAGATTTCCTATTCGATTCGTTATCTGTTTGCCTATCGATAATTGTGGGCAGACTTGTTTATAATTATCGACAAGTTTACCTATAATTGTCGACAGGTTTACCGACAATTATCGACAAGCAATTACAATGTGAAGAAATAGTCTTCATTACATACGATTCTTTGTTTTATAACCCGTAGAATAAATATTTTGTTTTCGTAATCAAGTGTAGTTGTCCGAAAGTAATGAAATTCGAACCTTTTTAGAGCAAGTCTAAGATATTCATAGTGTGGTGTATTTGATGTTTTTAACAACTTAGTATGTGTTTGACAACACATCTCTGGTCGTGCTACATTTTCTAATCGGTTATTTATCAATATCTTCGTTGTTTTAAAAAAATAGAGTTTCTAAATAAATATGAAAGCTAGTTTGTTTTTTTAGTTTTTAAGTGATACATTTGGTCTGGATATCATATCATTTTAATTATATAAGCATAAACTTAAAACCAAATACAAATATGAGTTATCTTAAATTTGACAAAACAGTAATGATAAACCTGGAGGAGTCGTTGACTCGTGAAGTACTCCGAACCAACCGGACGGGGGCTTATCATTGTACGACTGTTGTGGATTGTAATACAAGAAAATACCACGGATTACTCGTTATGCCTGTGCCCGAGATAGACGACGATAACCATGTGTTGCTTTCTTCACTGGATGAAACAGTGATCCAACATGGTGCGGAGTTCAACCTGGGTTTACATAAATACCAAGGGGATAACTTTAGCCCTAAGGGACATAAATATATCCGCGAGTATAGCTCAGATACAGTTCCACGTACACTCTATCGGGTTGGAGGGGTTATTTTTTCAAAGGAAAAAGTATTTTCTTTGTATGAAAACCGCATCATGATCAAGTACACTCTTGAAGACGCCCATTCTGCAACTACCCTCCGTTTCCGCCCTTTCCTTGCTTTTCGTAGCGTAAAATCACTAACCCAGGCTAACGGGAATGTGAATCAGTCGTATACAGAAGTACCCAACGGGATAAAGACTTGCATGTATCATGGATATCCGGAATTATATATGCAGTTCAATAAGAAAGTGAAATTTGTTTATGAACCTTATTGGTATAATGGGATTGAATACCCGAAAGAACAGGAGAGAGGTTATCCGTATAAGGAAGACCTGTATGTCCCCGGTTATTTTGAAATTCCTATCAAAAAGGGAGAATCGATCATATTCAGTGCCGGTGATAGTCCGGTTGCCACTACGCGTTTGAAGAGTTTGTATGAAAACGAGGTGAATGCCCGTACGCCGCGTACCAGCTTCTTTAACTGTCTGAAGAACTCGGCACAGCAATTTTATTTCCGTCCGAAAGAAGACGATGCTTATCTGCTGGCCGGCTATCCGTGGTTCAAAGTGCGTGCAAGAGACTTGTTTGTGGCACTTCCCGGTTGTACCCTGTCTATTGCCGATCCGGTGCGTTTTGAAAAGATTATGCACACAGCCATGCCGGCTGTGAGGGCTTATATGGCTGAAAATAAACCGGATGCAGTTATTCGTGAAATAGATGAACCAGATGTGTTCCTGTGGGCTATCTGGGCTATACAACAGTATGCCAGAGAGGCAGGTCTCGAACGTGCCAAAGAACTGTATGGAGAATTTGTGAATGAGATATTAGAGTTTATCTCCGGGCAGAAACATCCGGATATGAAGGTGATGGAAAATGGCCTGCTATTTGCCAATGGCCGCGATAAAGCGATTACCTGGATGAACTCGACCATAAACGGTAAACCTGTTGTACCTCGTTCCGGTTATATAGTAGAGTTTAATGCCCTGTGGTATAACGCTCTTTGTTTCTATACAGAATTGATGGGCGGCGTGCCAATCGAAAAATACGATAAGCTGATCAAGGCAATGGATATTTCTTTCCAGGAAACATTCGTGAATGGATATAACTATCTGTTTGATTCGGTGAATGGTTCTATTGTGGACTGGAGTGTACGTCCTAATATGATCTTTGCTGTTTCTGTTCCTTATTCTCCGTTGACGAGAGTTCAGAAACGCAGCGTCGTAGATATCGTTACGAAAGAACTGTTGACACCTAAAGGACTGCGTTCGCTTAGTCCGAAGAGTGAAGGCTACAGACCTTATTATGTCGGTCCGCAATACGAGCGTGATCAGGCTTACCATCAAGGTACGGCATGGCCCTGGTTATTGGGAGCGTATCTGGAAGCTTATCTTCGGGTATTCGGAAAGAGTGGTGTCTCTTTTGCCGAACGTATGTTGATAAGTATGGAGGATGAAATGTCATTGCATTGCATCGGTACTATACCGGAGTTGTTCGATGGTAACCCACCGTTCACCGGTCGTGGTGCTATTTCGTTTGCAATGAATGTGGCCGCTATTCTCAGGGTAGTGGATTTATTGAAGAAGTATAACGCCGAATAAAACAAGTACCAGATGAAAGCATTGATGTTTGGATGGGAATTTCCTCCGCATATCCTGGGAGGATTAGGAACGGCCAGTTATGGACTGACCAGAGGCATGGCTATGCAGCCGGATATGGATATAACATTTTGTATACCGAAACCCTGGGGCGATGAAGACCAGAGTTTTCTTAAAATCATAGGAGTTTGTAATGTCCCGATCGTGTGGCGCGATGTAGACATGGAACATGTGAAAAATCGCTTGTCCAAGTTTATGGACCCACAGAAATATTTTGAATATCGTGACCATATATATGCAGACTTCAGTTATCGTCATGTGAACGACCTGGGGTGTATGGAATTCTCCGGACGTTATCCGGATAATTTGCTGGAAGAGATTAATAACTATTCCATTGTAGCCGGTGTAATTGCCCGTACAGAGCAGTACGATATAATACATGCACACGACTGGCTGACTTATCCGGCCGGTATCCATGCAAAGAATGTCAGCGGTAAGCCTCTGGTGATTCATGTGCATGCAACCGATTACGACAGAAGTCGCGGTAATGTGAACCCGGATGTATATGCTATCGAAAAGAACGGTATGGATAATGCCGATCATATTATGACTGTTAGTAACCTGACTCGTCAGACGGTAATTGAAAAATATCATCAGGACCCGTCGAAAGTAACGACCGTTCATAATGCAGTGGAACCAATGAGTCCCGAAATCCTGGCTATCCAGGATAAGAAGGGAGTGAAAGATAAAGTGATCACGTTCCTGGGACGTATTACTATGCAGAAAGGCCCTGAATATTTTGTGGAAGCAGCTGCTAAAGTGTTGGCTAAAGCTCCGAAAACACGCTTTGTGATGGCTGGTAGCGGTGATATGATGAATAAGATGATCCGTTTGGCGGCTGAACGCAATATTTCCGACCGTTTCCATTTTACCGGATTTATGAAAGGTAAACAAGTGTACGAAGTGCTCAAGGCTAGTGATGTGTATGTAATGCCTTCTGTATCAGAACCGTTTGGTATATCTCCGCTTGAAGCCATGCAATGTGGTGTCCCGTCTATAATTTCAAAACAGTCGGGTTGTGCGGAGATTCTGGACTATGCGGTGAAGGTGGATTATTGGGATATTGAAGCGATGGCTGATGCCATGTATTCTATTATTACCTATCCGGCTATGCATGAATTCCTGAAAGTGGAAGGAAAGAAAGAGGTAGATAATATCAAGTGGGAATATGCCGGACAGAAAGTTCGCCGTATCTACGAACAAGTGATTAATAAATAACGACAAGACAAAAATTAAAACAATTATATTATGAAAACGATCTGCTTTTATTTTCAGATACATCAGCCGTTCCGCCTGAAAAGATACCGTTTCTTTGATATCGGAAACGACCATTATTACTATGATGACTTCCAGAATGAAGAAATTATGCGTCGTATAGCTGAACGTTGCTATTTGCCGGCTAACAAGGCAATCCTGGAAATGATCAAAACAAGTGGTGGCAAATTTAAAGTTGCATTCTCTATTTCCGGTTTGGCTTTGGAGCAGATGGAGATCTATTCTCCGGAAGTGATCGATAGCTTTAAGGAGTTGGCAGCTACAGGCAATGTGGAATTCCTGGCTGAAACATATGCTCACTCGCTGGCTTCTTTGGGCGAGAATATCGAAGAGTTTCAGGATCAGGTAAAGAAACATAAGCAAAAGATACACGACCTGTTCGGTGTAAAACCGAAAGTGTTCCGTAATACAGAGTTGATCTATTCAGACGATATTTCTGATGCAGTTTATAAGATGGGTTTCAAGGGTATGTTGACTGAAGGTGCAAAACATATTCTGGGATGGAAGAGTCCGAATTATATGTATAGCTCTTGTATACAGCCTCAATTGAAACTGCTGTTGAAGAACGACCGTTTCAGTGAAGATTTATCTTTGCGTTTCAATAACTATAACTGGAATGAATATCCGTTGACTGCAGATAAATATATTTCATGGATCGCGGCTACTCCGGATTCGGAACAGATTATAAATCTGTTTATGAATTATGAAGTGTTGGGTTCTTTAAATCCGGCAGAAACTGGTATATTCGATTTCTTTAAGGCATTGCCTCGTTTCGCAGCTGACAAGGGAATCGGTTTCTCTACACCATCGGAAGTGTTTGCTTTACTGAAACCGGTTGATTCGATTTCTGTTCCTTATCCGATGTCATGGGTTGATGAAGAAAAGGACTGCAGCTCCTGGTTAGGTAATGTCCTGCAACAGGAAGCATTCCATAAGATTAATAGCATAAGCGAACGTGTTGGCCTGGTAGAAGAACGTCGTATTAAACAAGACTGGAATTATTTGCAGAGTAGCGATCATTTCTTCTATATGAGTACGAAGCATGGAAATAGCGGTTTTAGTCCGTATGATAATCCGTATGATGCATTCAATAACTATATGAATGTTTTATCTGATTTCATTGCCCGTGTAAATGCTCAGTTCCCGGAAACAATCGAAAACGAGGAACTTAACTCACTTCTTACAACAATCAAGAATCAGGGAGAAGAGATTGAAGATCTTCAGAAAGAGCTTGAAAAGTTGAAAAAGAAAACAACAACGAAGAAGAAAACGGAAGCTTGATTTTATGGAAATGAATTGCGTTACAAGACTATAAATATAAAAAGGGGTATGCTTTTTAAGCATACTCCTATTTTGTTTAGGTATGTTGAATCTTAATAGATTTAGGTTGTTTATCAGTTCTGGAATGACATGGATGAGTTTGATTTGGTGCAAGGAATAAAACAAGGGGATAACGATGCTTATAAATATCTGTTTGAGCGTTATTATCCGATTTTATGTCAGATTGCATATGAATTTGTTGAAGATGACTTTATTGCACGATCGATCGTAAGTGATGTTTTTTTTAAGTTGTGGGAAAGAAGAGAGACTATTCATATAGATAAATCTATACAACGTTATTTGATAAAATCTGTAAAGAATGCTTGTCTGGATTATTTAGATGCAAATGCTTATAAAAAAGAACATTCATGTAGTCGGGAGTTGAGAGATTTACTTTTTGAAACCATTGCAGATGAAAATATTACTCCTTTGGAACACTTGAATTCCAGTGAATTAGAAAATCGTATAGAGACTCTGTTGTCTTCTTTATCGGAAGAGACCAGAAATGTTTTTATATTGAATCGTTTTCATGATATGTCTTATTCTTTAATATCTGATAAATTAGGTATATCTATTAATACAGTAAAGTACCATATGAAAAAGGCATTGGCGTTTTTTCATGCCAATTTGAAAGACTATCTAAAGATACTTCTTATCATTATGTTTAAATAAAAATAAAAAAGCCACTACCCTATTGTACATAAATTTCGTCTTAATTATAAAAGACAGAATTATGTACATGAAAAAACAAGATATAGACCAATTGATAATTACTTTTTTAGAACATTCCATATCAGAAGAAGATGTGGAACGTCTCTTTATGTGGGTGAATGAGCAAGAGGAAAACAAACAATATTTACTATCTTACCAGAAGGCAAATTTAGTCACAGATTTTTGGAAACAAAGCAGGTATAATGGTGATCTGGCATATCAACAATTTTTGAAACGTCAGAAGAATACGCAGAAAAAAGTGTTTGTGCATCATTTGCGATCTTTTATGAAATATGCTGCTGTATTATTTTTTTGTGTGTTTATCGGATTTTATTTCTATCACTATTTAGGTACAAGTGTTCATAAGGCAGAAGAGTTTATTGTTTGTGTACCTAATAGTAAGCATTCATTTTTCTATTTATCGGATAGCACTGAGGTCTGGTTGAATTCCGGTAGTGAATTTAAATATACTTCTGATTATGGAACCAAAAACAGGGAAGTCTATTTAAAAGGAGAGGCCTATTTTTGTGTGAGAAAAAATCAACAGCTACCCTTTATTGTTAAAACGGACTCTGTTTCAGTCAGAGTATATGGTACTAAATTTAGTATTCGTAACTACTCTGATATGGAAATCGTAAAAGTCGCTTTGCAGGAAGGTAAAATTGCATTAAATCTTGAGTCTGAAAAAGATCAGTTGTTTGTTCAACCTGAAGAAGAAATCGTTTATAGAAAAGGACAGTCAGGGTATAGCAAAAAATATATTGATATTCATAAAGTGGCAGATTGGAGAAGGGGAATTCTTCGTTTTGATATGGAACCATTGTCTGATATTATACAAACTCTTAGGCGACAGTATAATGTAGAAATTCAAATGGAAAGTACGACTTATAATCAAAAAGTCTTTTATGGTAGTTTTTCAGTTAATCAATCTATTACGGAAATACTGGATATTGTAAGTAGTAGTCTTGATCTTCAATATGTATATAGAGATAATGTATATAGTATTTATTCTAAAAAATAAAAGAGTATGGAGAAATTAGTTTAAGAAATCAATTGTAAAGGAGAGAGAAAAGGCTATGATAGCAATAGTATTTAGTTAATCTATTTATTTGTAATTTAATAAAATATGAAAACACACTATTTTCGAAGGGAAGTGAGAGCCTATTGGAGGGCGAGGAGCTTTGGGAGTGCGATAAGGCAGTTCTTTTTTATTATTATTCTGATGTTTTGGGCACAAAATGTTTTGTGTAAAAATGTAGAGGCATTAACTACCGTATTAAGTGTAGATTTACAAAAAGTGACGATTAAGGATGTTTTTTTGTATATAGAGAATAAAAGTGATTATTCTTTTTGGATTGATACAGATGTCATTTCTTTAGATGATGAAGTGTCTGTTTCTTTAGAAAATAAATCTGTGACTCAAATATTGGATTACGTATTAAAAGACAGGAGTTTGAGTTATGAGATCAAAGGAAAACATATCATTATAAAAAAACAAGTAGCTACGAAGGAAAAGACTGAAATAAAAAAGCTTATCCAGCAACCTGTTGATAATAAATATGTAAAAGGACGAGTGGTTGATGCTATAACTCAAGAACCTGTTATAGGAGCCAATATTATAATAAAAAATACGACTACAGGTGTTTTGAGTGATGTGGATGGATATTTCTCTATTCGTATGCCAAATGAGGAAAAGGAATTAACTCTTGTTATTTCCTATATAGGCTATTTTACCCGAGAGATTTCGGTGAAGGAAAGCCAAAGTGTAGAAGTTGAATTAGAAATTAAGGCAGAACAACTGGAAGAGGTACAAATAGTAGCTTATGGTGCACAAAAAAAAGTAACGATTACAGGTGCAATTTCATCTATAGATACTAAAGCATTAGTAAAATCTCCTAGTTCCAGTGTCGGAAATATATTGGCAGGAGCAGTGAGTGGGGTATCTTCTGTACAGGTTTCCGGCCAACCCGGAGCTGAAGATCCAGAAATATTTGTTCGTGGAACCGGCTCTTTATCTGTAGATGCTTCTCGCCCATTGATTTTAGTAGATGGAGTAGAACGTTCTTTCTTTCAAATGGATCCGAATGAAATAGAGAATGTTACAGTTCTGAAAGATGCATCGGCAACAGCCGTATTTGGTGTGAAAGGAGCTAATGGAGTTATTCTGGTAACAACAAAGAGGGGAGAAAAAGGTAAAACGTCTATATCGGTGACTTCATCGGCCGGTTTGACTCATGCGATCCGACATTTATCTATCGTGGATAGCTATAAGCATGCTTTGTTGTATTCGGAGACAGAGTTGAATGATAATCCCTCTTTAAAGCCGGAAGAACTTACATTTACTCCTTTTGTTACCCAAATGTTTAAGGAAGGAAAAGATCCTCTTATCTTTCCAAGCATTGATTGGGAAAGCTATATAACGAAAAAATATTCTTGGCAAACCCAGCATAATGTGACGCTTACCGGTGGTACGGATCGAGTTCGTTATTTTGTCTCTTTAGGATATATGTATCAGAATGGGATGCTGAGAAAATTTGAAGAGACTTATAATCCTAATTACACTTATAGCCGTTATAATTACAGATCAAACTTAGATATTGATGTAACTAAGACAACGTTAGTCAAAGTCAATATCGGAGGTCGTGTAGGGGTGACTAATGAACCTAAAAATACAGATTTGTGGCGTTCTATTATCTGGGGACAACCTTTTGGTGGTGCGGGTATTGTGGATGGAAAGTATGTGAAGAGTAGTGATTATTATATTCCATTATCTAAAGATGATGGCTTGAGCCGATATTATTTGTATGGATATGATAAATCGACTCAAAACGTTTTAAATTTTGATATTACAATTAATCAGAAACTCGATTTTATAACAAAAGGACTTTCAGCGGAGGTAAAAGCTGCATATAATACATCGTATTATTTTAAGAAAAGCCGGGCTAACAATGCTCAAGACAATTATATAGCTCTTTATAAAGGGACAATTGATGATCCGACAATATCGATAACAGATCCAGGTTTTGATAAGACAGTTGTATTTCGTCACTTAGGTGCAAAAGACGTTCTTTCTTACAGTGAGTCATATGGAAAAGATAGAGACTGGTATGGTGAATTCAGCCTACGTTATAACCAGCAATTCGGTGACCATAATGTATCTGGTTTGTTACTGTATAACCAGCAAAAAACATACTATCCTTCGGTATATACAGAAATACCAACCGGATATGTCGGGTTGGTAGGTAGAGTTACTTATGATTACAAAACCCGTTATATGATTGATTTGAATATGGGATATAATGGTTCTGAAAATTTTGCTCCGGGACTGCGTTATGGCTTTTTTCCGGCAGCATCTGTCGGTTGGGTAATGACGGAAGAAAAGTGGATGAAAAATCAACGAGTATTGGACTACTTGAAATTGAGGGCTTCTTACGGATTGGTGGGTAATGATAAATTTTCCGGATATCGTTTTTTGTATCTGGCAGGAAGTTTCGATCCTAGTACTGGTAGTTATGGATATAATTTGGGTACAACTTCTACTATTCAACCGGGAGCAATAGAAAAAACATTAGGAAATCCGGATGTGACTTGGGAAACTTCGGCAAAACAAAATTATGGAGTGGATATTAAAACTTTGGATTCCAGATTATCACTTTCTGCTGATTTCTTTTATGAAAAACGTCGGGATATATTGTCTCAACGTAAAACTATTCCTTCGATTATTGCAGTCGATCTCCCTTTGGTAAATATAGGTAAGGTGGATAATTATGGTTATGAATTGTCTTTGAGATGGCAAGATCAGGTTAATAAGTTTAATTATTGGACAGGTTTCAACGTGTCGTTTGCACGGAACGAAGTAAAATATTTTGATGAGGTGGAACCGAATGAACCTTATATGGCTCAGACCGGGCGTCCTATCGGATTGAATTACGGGTATATTTTTGATCGCTTTTTTTCTGAAGACGATTTCGATGCAGATGGAAAATTGAAAGATAATATTCCTGTCCATTCTGTAGATGCTAAACCAGGGGACGCTATGTATAAAGATTTAAATCATGATAATGTAATAGACAGTGATGATAAAACTTATTTTGGATATAGTGCTCGTCCGGAATATATATTTGGTTTGTTAGGTGGTTTTTCCTGGAACAATTTTGATTTTTCGATGCAGTGGACAGGTGCTACGAATGTGTCGAGATTATTGCAAGTTGAATATCGTACTCCTTTCGGAACAACGAATGATCGTGGTCTTTTGGAGTATATGGCCAATGAACGCTGGACACCGGAAACGGCAGAAACAGCTACTATGCCTCGTTTTACATTTGCTAATAAAGTCCATAATCAGCAAACATCCAGTCTATGGTTGTGGGATGCCTCTTATATCCGGTTGAAAAATGTGGAATTGGGATACAATATGGCTTTGCCTGGATTGAAAAAGCTAGGGATTCAATCGCTACGTATTTTTGCGAATGGATATAACTTATTAACCTTCTCAAAATTGAAGAAGTTGGATATCGATCCCGAAGGAAATACGGGTAATTCTTATAATTATCCAAATATTCAGATTTTTAATTTGGGTTTCAACGTGAAATTTTAAACTTAGATCTTATGAAAAAAATGATGAACAGAATATCTGTATTAACCACAGTGTCTCTAATCGCTTTATGTTGTGCATGTAGTGATATAAAATTCGGAGATAAGTTTCTGGAAAAAGCTCCAGGGGTAGATGTTACCCAGGATACAATTTTTTCTTCTAAAATGTATGCTGACAGAGCATTGACAGCCGCTTATTCGACATTACGTTATGGTATAGTAGGTCCCAATCAGCCTGCCACAGAATTCCCGTTGACTTATATGGGAAATAAATTAGGGTATGACTGCTTGGAGGCATTGACTGATATTGACCAAACTTTTTGTACTTGGGGTGGTGTTGATGGATTATATTATAATGGACAGTATAATGCTGCAACGGAAGAAGAATCTTCAAGTACTAAATATGGATATAATCCGGATCGGGAATATAGTTGGATCGGTATTCGCCGGGCATATATTTATATAGAGAATGTAGATCGGGTTCCGGATATGACAGAAGAGGATATCAAACGCGGTAAAGCAGAAGCTAAAATGATAATAGCTAGTCATTATCACGAGATGATGAGACATTTTGGCAGTGTTCCTATAATTGATCATGCAGTAACTTTAGATGAGGGAAATGAGTATCCAAGGGCTACTTTGGAGGAAATGGTTGATTTTATTGTAAAATTGATTGATGAAGCAGCTGTAGATTTACCCTGGCAGGTTTCAGCAGAAAATGATGGTCGTTTTTGTCGAGCTGGTGCATTAGGATTAAAAGTTCGTGTCCTGTTATTGGCAGCAAGTCCTATATTTAATGATAGTGAACCTTATATGGAAGGAGAAGCTAGTGATAAGAAAATGACTTGGTATGGAAATAAAGATTTTCAGCGGTGGGAAAAAGTGATTAAAGCATGTGAAGATTTCTTTTTGGAAAATAATAAAAATGGGGAAGTTTTCCAGTTGGTAGATACTGGGAATCCGAGGGAAGATTTTATAAATGCGTATTGGAAAAGGCATAATAACGAAATTTTGATTGCGACCTGTCGTTTCAGACATGACTTTACTCCTTATTGGTGGTCTAACCTCTATCATCCTCAGTATATGGGAACCTATGGAGGAGGCTGTGTCACGCTGGATTATGTGAATAAATTTGAGTTTATGGATGGCACTAAGTTTGATTGGAATAATCCGGAACATGCGAAAGATCCTTTCACTAATAGAGATCCGCGCTTGTATGAAACGGTATTAGTTAATGGCGATTATTTCCAGGGAAGGACAGCGCAATTATATATAGGAGGAGAAGAGCGTGGTCCAATGAACGATCTTCAATGTAAAACTGGGTTTGGTACACGTAAGTTTTTATGGGAACGTGATGATGCAACTTTATCTTATCGGGTTGTGAATTATCCTTATTTGCGTTTACCGGAAATCTATCTGAGTTATGCTGAGGCTCTAAATGAAACAGGTCGGATAGGTGAGGCTTATTCCTGGATTAATAAGGTTCGTAACAGAGTCGATTTACCGAATTTGCCTCAAGTCTATTCGAAAGAAGAATTGCGGGAAGAAATTCTGGATGAAAGAGCGCGAGAATTTGCTTTTGAAGAAGTTCGCTGGTTTGATCTTGTACGTTGGAAACGGGAAGATATTTTTAAGCAAGATCTGCATGGTTTGTATATCTATAAAACGAATAATCCGGACAATCCGTTTACTTATGAGCAATGGAAATTACCGGAACGCTACTGGAAGAAAAACTGGTCTCCCAAATGGTATTTCAGTGCTTTTCCTCCCAGTGAAGTGAATAAACGGTATGGCTTGATTCAAAATCCAGGATGGTAATGGTTAATTTCAAAATTTAATATGATGAGAAACAAATTATATACAATAGGATTATTTGTTTTTTCCGCATTAGTCGGAAATGCCCAGGAAATAGAAGTGAAGGCTACTGTACTGGACGCAAATAATAAACCGATAGAGGGAGCTGTTATTGTCGTAAAAGATGTACTGTATGAACCGGTGCTGACGGATAAACAGGGGAATGCCCGGTTTACGATAGAAAAAGGTAAGGTAGCGACAGTCTGTATTTTTAATGAGTATGAGAAAACAGTAGTGGTGGACAATCCCTCTTTAGTGGTTAAGATGGATAAAAATGCCAAAGAAATACAGTTGGGGTATATTTCTACATTGAAGAATATATCTACCGGATCAGTTTCTACTGTAACTCACGAAGATTTGTCTATTTCTGGTCAGGTAAATCCTGAGTTTGCATTGTATGGGTTATTGCCGGGGTTGACAGTTCAGCAGAATTGGACTCTGCCGTCTTATGAAGGTCCTAAATTTCAATTGAGAGGACGTTCGCCTTTAGTTATAGTCGATGGTTTTGAGCGCCCTATGAATACACTCTCACGGGAGGAAATAGAATCGGTCTCTGTGATAAAAGATGCTGCGGCATTAGCTATGTACGGAATGAGAGGCAGTAATGGGGTTATTTCTGTTACGACTAAACGGGGTAGTAATAAATCAATGGATATTAAAGTCGATTATCATCATGGTATTACAACTCCGGTTAGATTGCCGGAACTGGCGGATGCTGCGACATATGCAGATGCGTTGAATGAAGCATTAGCAAATGACGGGTTGCCTGCCCGCTATTCATCATATGATATAACCGATTTTAGAAGTGGGGGTCATCCTTATTTGTATCCTAACGTGGATTGGTGGGGAGAAACGCTGCGTAAACATGGTTCGACAAACGAATTGAATATTTCTTTTGCCGGTTCAGGAAAAAGGGTACGTTATTATGTATTGGCAAATTATTCTAATGTGACAGGGTTTCTGGATCATACGGATTTGAATGAAGGGTATTCAACGCAGGCTCTTAGCCATAAATTAAATTTCAGAACAAATTTGGATATTGAAATGACTAAAACGACTCAGTTGAAGCTGAATTTATTGGGACGTTTATCACAGTATAATACTAATAACGGGATGGATGGGATAATAACAACTTTATATAACTTACCTTCGGCTGCTTTTCCTATACGTTCGGCTGGAGGTATCTGGTCGCAGAACAGTACTTGGAGTAATCCGATTGCTAAAATTGCCAGTACAGGTTTTACTCAAGTGCAAGATCGAGCGTTATTTGCGGATATAACACTAAAACAAGATTTATCTATGTTGGCGGAAGGATTGAGTGCAGAGTTGGCGATAGCTTATGATAACCGGGCATCTTATAAGGATGTGAAGTCGAAATCATATGCTTATGAAGAAGTTATTCCTCATCGTGCATCCGACGGATCACTGTTGGATAGTACTGTTACCCGTTATAGTAATGAAACTGAACTCGATTTTAATCACTCGCTGGAATCACAAAGTATGCTGACCACTTTGCGTGCCACGATCAATTATGAAAAAGACTGGAATGCGGGTAATTTAAATGCAGCGTTAATCTATGATCAGTTTAGTTATACATATACAGGTAGAAACAGTTCTCGTTTGGGACAAAGTTTGATCGCAAATGTGAATTACGGATTGTATGATAAATATCTGTTTAATCTGGCTGTATCTTATGCCGGTTACAGCACTATGCCTAAAGGTGATAAGTTCCGTTTATTTCCGGCTGTTTCTGCAGCATGGCTCCTTTCCCGTGAGAATTTTATGAAAGATATGGATTTCATAAAGCAATTAAAGCTAAGGGCTTCCTGGGGTATGACTGGAAAAGCTCCTTATGCTTATGAACTAGATAAACATTTTTATAATCTGAATGGTGGTAATGGCTATTATTTCGGAAATAATTTGGTTTGGAATAGTGGAAGTGCGGAAGGTGGTTTGCCTGTAAGCGGTTTGAAAAACGAAACGACATTTAAAACGAATATCGGGGTGGAAGCAAATTTGTTTGATCGCCTGTATATAGAATTAGAAGCCTTTTATGAAAAAGAAAAGGATGTGTTGGTTTCTTCTTCTGGTGCTGTTTCTTCTGTACTGGGGAAATCTGCACCGATGATGAATTCCGGTATTAATGAATATTATGGGACAGAATTGTCTTTGAATTGGACGGACGTCATAGGGAAAGACTTCCGGTATTATTTAAGAGGTAATTTTTCGTTTTTGCGGACTAATATTGTAGAGATGAATGAAGAATACAAGACGGAAGACTATTTAAAAATGACCAATCGTAGAATCGGACAATATTCGGCTATGCAAGCAATCGGATTTTTTGAAGATGATGATGATATAAAGAATAGTCCTCAACAAACTTTTTCCGATGTGAAGCCCGGTGACATTAAATATAAAGATCAGAATGGTGACGGAATTATTAATGAGTACGATAAAGTCTGTATGGGATATAGTACCTCTATTCCAGAAATTTATTATGGGTTTGGATTAGGATTTGAATATAAAGGTTTTGGGGTGAGGGCTGATTTTCAGGGATTAGCAAATTATACTTTAGTTACACAAGTAAATAGTGTATACTGGCCTTTAGGCTCTGATAAAACAGTTTCAAATTATTACATGGCTAATCGTTGGACTCCTGATAATAAAGTTGCTAAATATCCAAGATTAACAACGTTGGCAAATGATAATAATTTTCGAAATAATTCGGTCTGGATGGAAAATGGAGCTTATATGAAGCTTCGAAATTTGGAAGTATATTACAATTTACCGGCATCTTTATGTAAAAAGATCTTCCTGTCTAACCTACGTTTTTTCGTAAAGGGTAAAGACTTATTTATGACAGATCATGTAAAAGTAATGGATCCGGAATTGGTCAGTGCATATTATCCAACATCGAAGGCTTATTTGATCGGATTGAATATCGAATTTTAATTTAAAGAGTTGAATTATGAAAATGAAAAATATATTATTTACCGGATTATTGGGCTTATGTACTTTTACCGGTTGCGACTATTTGGATTTTGATGAATCAGTAGGATATGAAAAAGAAGATATCTTTTCTGTTTTCGTTCGTGCAAAATCTATGTTGACTCATGTTTATTCGTTTCTTCCTTCTGATTTGGGAGGCGGTGCTATGCTGGATGCTGCTACAGATGATGCCATTTATGTTTGGCCGACATCTTCTATACATATATTTACCAATGGAAGTTGGAGCTCTATCAATACGATAGATGATCAATGGGGAAATCTGTATGCAGGAATTCGGGCAGCTAATATATTTTTGGAGTCTTATCAGGGAGATTTCCCGGATAATCAGTATAATGTTGATTATGAGGAACAGATGAAGCAGTATCGGTATTATCCGTATGAGGCTCGTTTTTTAAGAGCATTTTTCTATTTTGAGTTGATAAAACGATATAAAAATGTTCCTTTGGTTGAAAAAACTCTGGAGATAGAAGATGTGAATGAGTTGTTACAAACGGATTATGAGGTCATGACTGATTTTATCTCATCTGAGTGCGATGCAATAAAAGATCATTTGCCTGTTAACTATAATGATGTTCCGGGAAAAGAGGTTGGACGTATAACAAAGGGAGCCGTTTTGGCATTGAAGTCAAGAGTTTTATTATATGCAGCCAGTCCTTTACATAACCCGACGAATGATAAGGAAAAATGGCTGAAAGCGGCAAAAGCGGCAAAAGAGTTGATTGATCTCTCAGAAGCTGGAGGATGGTATCAGATTATAAATGAAGAAGTAGTTAATAATCCGGATGCTAAAGGTTTGATTCTTCAACGGATGGAGGGAAATAGCAATGTATTTGAGTCTACTAATTTTCCGGTAGGGTATGAAGGTGGTAATACAGGCATGTGTCCCAGTGAAAATTTGATGGAAGCATTTGAAATGATTGATGGGACTACTTTTGATTTTAATAATCCTAAACATGTGGAAAGTATGTATGATGTGAATAGCAGGGATCCTCGGTTATTCAAAACGATGCTTTATAACGGTGCCACATGGAAAGGTGAAACTGTTGAATCTTACCAAGGTGGGAAAAATGGATATCCTCGTAATGGAGCTTCCAAGACTTCTTATTATTTGAAAAAATATTTGAAAGAATCTGTTAATTTGACTACTGGTAGTGCCACTTCAGAACGTCATGTATGGGTGATTTTCCGTTATGCAGAGATTTTTTTGAATTATGCAGAAGCTTTGAATGAGGCTTATGGACCAGAATACACTGGTGGAGAGTTTTCATTGTCAGCGAAAGATGCATTAAATAAAATTAGACAGAGAGTAGGTATGCCTCTTTTAACGTCTTTGTCGCAGGATGCATTCCGTGAAAAAGTACGTAATGAGAGAAGGGTTGAATTTGCTTTTGAAGGCCAGAGGTTTTGGGATATCCGCCGATGGAAAATTGGAGATAGGACCAATGTGATCTATGGATTGGAAATAGAGAAAGGTGTAGATGGAGCGTTTGAATATAAACGTGTTTTAGTAGAGCCTCGAAAATGGGAGGATAAAATGTATATATATCCGATAGCCAATACAGAGCGCTTTAAAAATGTCAATTTGGTACAAAATCCAGGTTGGTAATTGTTAAACTTAATAAGATAATCATATGAAAAGCTTTGTGGTTTTTGCATGGCTCTCCTTGGGACTTTGTTCATGTTCAGAAATGATGGATGAAATACCCAATAAAGTTTATATTGTGAATAATGCCTGTCAGATAGAAACAGTTTATAATATGGGGGAAACGTATATTTATCCGGTGGCTGTTTATAAAAGCGGAGAGACGGATGAAGTAGGAATTGTCAAAATATCGGAAGACAAAGCCTATTTGGAAGAGTATAACAATATATATCAGACAGTGTATAAACTGTTACCCGAAGCGTATTATTCTATGCCTGAAAGAGAACTGGAAATTCCAGCGGATCAGACACGGGCAATATCAAATATTACTGTCGATATAGCTAAAATAGCTAATGATCTTGGATATCGTTCGGATTACGTCATACCTCTTAAGATAGAATCATTAAATGGCAATATTCAGGAAACGAAAGGGAAATCAAATTTGTTGTTGGTGCTGGATATACTTCGTCCCACGTTTAAGTTCTCAAATGAAGAAGTGACGGATGTTTGGTTTTCACAGCATTATGATAATATGAATTTTGTTTATGATGTAGTGATAGGAAGTGATTTTATTTGTAAGGAAGATATTCATTTTGAATTGGAAATTGATCCGGACGCAGTGGATTCCTATAATAAAGAAGGGAAAGACTTCATAGAAATGATGCCTAAAGATGCTTATTCGATAGAAACAACCAGTATTATTTTGAAATCAGGAGAAAAAGAAGTGAAAACGTCTGTGTCTGTCGATGGAAAGTCTTTAAAGAACTGGCATTCTTACGCTATACCTATAACAATGAAGTCAGTATCTCAATATTATTTTGAAGAGTCGAAGAAGACTATCTTTGTTATTTATAGGCCTGATAATTTGCAGGGCTGGTATACCGTTGAGGGATTGGAGAAGAATTCGAAAGATTGGAGTGTGAGTAGTTATCCGATACGTCGGTTCATAAAGAAAACAGGTCCTTATACGTATGAAACAGGATATGGTGCTCGTTGTTATTGTGATGCGGAGACAACAGCCAATGCTTCTAATGACCGGCAATATATAGTTCGCAATCCCGTCAATAATCAATTGATAATCAGAGAAGGTGTCTATGTTGATATGAATGCTTCAAATTATTACGATCCGGAAAAGGAAGAGTTGTATATATGCTATGAATTTGAAGGGTGGCCTGGTACGTGGACACATGAGTTAATGCATTCCAGGTCAAATACAAGTAAATGAAATATTCAATAGTATTCCTGAAAAATTAGATTGATGTTAAAAAAAAAGAATCCGGTGTAAACCGGATTCTTTGCTTATAAATGAATTTATCACTTAGTCTGTTTAGGAAAGTGTTTTACAGAAATTGTCTGTGGTATATTACTTGTATTCTGTTGTTGTTACAATAATTTTTGTAGCATCTTTGGATTTAAGTAATTTCACTCCTGAAGGTAATAAATAGTTATTTAATGCAGTTGTATATGTTTGAGATTGGCCGTAATAACTATTTGATTTAGCTGTAATACGTTCAACCGGAATCAAAAGTAATACCATATCTTTATCCGGATTGTTCTTTATATGCTCTTGCATTAAATTAGCGATATTTCCGAATGGATAAGACCGACTGCTGGCATTATAGTCTGCACGGAATGCCGTTTTATTATCCTCTATCTTATTATTAACAAAGAATGTTGGCAAAGAATCTTTAGGTAATAATAATAAATTAGCAGGAGCCGGAAGTGCCCATTGCCATTCTTCCTGTGGATACGCTTTCATTGTCAGAGGAATATTGTTTATAACCCGGTCTCCTATTCTATCAACGATATCCTGTGCAGGAATAGTTAACTGGGTATATACACCGGCTGGTGTTTTCAGATAAGCTATTGAATCACTCGGTTCCAATAACGAGTTTAAATCCGTATTCTTGAAACGGTTCAACTGCAATACTTCTTTCGTTACATTGAATGTCTCACTTGTAAGTACTGTTGAATCCTGATCCTGACTACCTTTCATATTGAATTTATAATAGATAGAAATGGATGAAAAGCTGATCTGCAGGATATTTCCGCTACCATATGTATTTGTTACATATATACCCTGGAAGAATTTATTGAAATTCTCCTGGCTGCTGAATGTTCCCGGATTCTTAATTGATTCGTCATAAAACTTCTGTCCGAATTCTTTGGGCATCCGGATCGTGATAGTTGGAGTATAAGTATTATTGCCACTGCTATCCAGATGAGTTCTAACGCTGTCCGGAACTGAGTTGTCATACGCAGTATAAGTCTGCATACCTAACGATTGCGTCATATCGCAATATTCCAGCGGATCGAAGTTTGTATAGAAATCCCTTTCCAGTTCTTTAGTTACCTGATATATCTGAGCACGCATAGGAGCTAATGAATCACCAACCCAGGCACTGTTCTGATATATGATCTTAAAATCGACAGAGTCAATCTGACCGTTGATCGGTTCCTTTTTAAATTTGAAATCCTCCGGACAGTAGAACTGGCAGATGTAATCAGATTTCACATTACCGTACAACGGATCATAAAACTCGCCGAGTAGTCCACTAGTAGTTCTTGCATATACCGAATCCATCAGCAAGGTTGTTGCTTGCATCTGGAACGTATCTACATACACGGGCATTTTGTCTCCGTCAGGCTGAATTGTCGAGCCAACCAGATTCAAATCATCACTACACCCACTCAGGATTGTTATTCCCAAGCCCAGGCCAATTAATAAAGGCTTGATATTCATCATTTTTCTCTCACTTATTTAGAATCTAATACGACATCGTAAAATTCGTTGAATGCATCCATATAAGTTTCCGGCGATTGATAAGGAAGGAATGGAGTGTCCTTTTTAGTGGCGATATAATCCAGGATATCCTGATTGATCGTTTCACTACCTTGTATCACGCCATCTGCCATATCGATAGCCAGTTTAGTCAGGCCGACAAAGCTGGTATCAGCTTTGATGCCTTTCAGGTCACTGTCTTTTGCACCGTCAGTTTTCAGCTTGTGGGCCAATTCTTTTCTTAACGGTGAATTAAAGTCATCATTATAAATAGAGTAGACTATTTTTGCATTTTTAAGACATGGATCGTCTGCATACATTCTTTTTATATATAATGCAGTCAGTGCAGACATCCATCCGTGACAATGTATCACATCCGGGATCCAGCGAAGTTTCTTCACTGTTTCCAACACACCACGTACATAGAAGATCGAACGGTCGTCGTTATCTTCATAATCATTCCCATTCTCATCGCTAACAGTATGTTTACGCTGGAAGAAGTCTTCATTATCAATGAAGTACACCTGCATGCGTGCGGCCTGAATGGATGCTACCTTGATGATCAGCGGGTGATCCGTATCATCAATGATAAGGTTCATACCTGACAAGCGGATTACTTCGTGCAACTGATTGCGTCGCTCGTTGATATTTCCGAATTTAGGCATGAAAGTTCTGATCTCGCGACCACGCTCCTGAATGCCTTGCGGCAGATTCCTGCATATCGTTGCAATCTCAGATTCGGGAAGGTAGGGTGTTATTTCTTGGGCTATAAACAAGATTTTTTTTGCATCCATTCTGTAAACTAGTTTTATAAAGACGGCACAAAGATAATAAATTTCTTTCATTTACGGTAATTATTTATTTGCTTTGCACCGTCAATAAGCATCTAAAAAAGATGAAAATAGTAAACAGCATCCAAGAATTGAAGCGTTATCTTGCCGAAGAAAGGCAGCATAACAGGAAAATAGGCTTTGTTCCCACCATGGGAGCATTACATAACGGACACCTGAGCCTGGTTAAGCGTTGTGTAGAAGAGAACGATGTATGCGTTGTCAGTATCTTCGTTAATCCGACCCAGTTTAATGACAAAAATGACCTTGCCACTTATCCCCGTACACTGGATAATGACTGTGCATTATTGGAACCGGCCGGTTGTAATTATGTATTTGCTCCTACTGAAGCAGAGATGTATCCCGAACCGGATACACGGACTTTTGACTTTGGAACCGTATCGGCAGTGATGGAAGGTGCTCGCCGTCCGGGACACTTTAATGGTGTTGCCCAGATCGTCAGCAAACTCTTTTATGCCGTGGAACCGGATAATGCTTATTTCGGAGAAAAGGATTTCCAGCAGATCGCCGTGATCCGTGCGATGGTAAAACAGTTGAACATTCCGGTAAAAATTAATGCCTGCCCGATTCTCCGGGAGGCTGACGGACTGGCTTTAAGTAGCCGTAATGTCAGATTAACGCCGGAACAACGTCAAAAAGCGCCCCTGATTGCACGTACGTTAAAAGAAAGTACTAACTTTGCAGCCGGAAAAAGCGTACAGGAGGTGATTGAATTTGTTGTGAATACAATCAATGCGGATCCTGTCATGCGTGTTGAATACTACGAAATCGTAGACGGATACACAATGGAATCGATTAAAAACTGGTCGGACGCCGATTATGTAGTGGGTTGTATCACCGTTTATTGCGGTGAAGTTCGGTTGATCGATAATATAAAATATAAATAGCTGATAAATAAGGAGATATATCTGTTCGGAAAAAGTCAGGACTTTTGATTATAAAAGTCCCTTATTTTGAAGACGAAAGTCCCTTATTTTAAATGCAAAAGACCCTACTTTTGTTTGAGGGACATTTAATGATAATCAAATTATATAAAAACGATGTTTATAGAGGTAGTTAAATCAAAGATTCACCGGGTGACGGTAACGGAAGCTAATCTGAATTATATCGGTAGTATTACTATCGATGAAGATTTGCTGGATGCCGCCAACCTGATTCCGAATGAAAAGGTGGCTATTGTGAACAACAATAACGGTGAACGTTTTGAAACGTATATCATTAAAGGCGAGCGAGGCTCAGGCGTGATTTGTCTGAACGGAGCGGCAGCCCGAAAGGCACAGCCTGGAGATATCATCATTATCATGTCATACGCCATGATGGATTTTGAAGAAGCCAAAACATTTAAACCGGCTGTTGTGTTTCCTGATACAGCAACCAATAAACTGATATAGAGCATCGAAGCAGCAATTGAAATGTTTTAGAAATAAAAATAAGAAAGCTCGCCGGATGCCGGCGGGCTTTTTTTGTGACCCTATGTTTTCGTTTTGAAATTATTATAGAGTATGTATACAAACAAACAGATCTGGAATGTAAGTTACCCTATCTTTCTGAGTTTATTGGCGCAGAATATTATAAATGTGACCGATACGGCTTTCCTGGGAAGGGTAGGTGAAGTTGAGTTGGGAGCCTCTGCGATGGGTGGGCTCTATTATATATGTGTGTTTACTATTGCATTTGGTTTCAGCACCGGGTCGCAGATCGTGATGGCACGAAGGAATGGCGAGCAGTTGTACAAGGATGTAGGGCCGGTCATGATACAGGGGGTATTTTTCCTTCTGGCACTGGCTGCGGTGATGTTTACTTTGTCCCGTTTCTTTGCCAAAGATATTATGCGGGTGATGATCTCTTCCGATACGATTCTGATGGCGACGGAAGAGTTTCTCGACTGGCGTGTGTTCGGTTTCTTTTTCTCTTTTGTGAATGTGATGTTCCGTGCCTTGTTTATCGGTATTACCCGGACAAAGGTGCTGACATTGAACGCTATTGTGATGGCATTGACCAATGTGCTGCTCGACTATCTGCTGATATTCGGAAAAGGAGGTTTTCCTGAAATGGGTATCAAGGGGGCAGCTATCGCTTCGGTGGTGGCAGAAGGTATGTCAATCGTTTTCTTTTTAATCTATACCCGTTTGACGGTCGATATAAAGAAGTATGCACTGAATCAATTCCGGTCGTTCGATATTGAATTACTTAAGCGTGTGTTGAATATCTCCATCTTTACGATGTTGCAGTACTTTATATCGCTGAGTACTTACTTTTTGCTTTTTGTAGCAGTAGAACACCTGGGACAACGGCAGTTGGCGATAGCCAATATTGTCCGTAGTGTGTATATCGTATTGTTGATCCCGGTCAATTCTTTATCGACCGCAACCAATTCTTTTGTCAGTAATAGTATCGGTGCCGGTCATAAAGACCTGGTTATCCCGATCATTCGTAAGATATCTTATATCTCTTTGAGCATTATGGCTGGCTGTGTTTTTATTGCTTGTATTTTTCCTTCGGCCATATTGTCGATTTATACGAATGACATTACTTTAATACATGCATCGGTCCCTTCGCTCTATGTTATCTCCGGTGCGTTGCTGATAGCTGCTGTTGCCAATATCGTATTTAATGGGGTGACAGGTACAGGGAATACCCGTTCGGCTTTTGCGATGGAGGTGGTGACGCTTGTTTTTTATACGCTGTTTATCTATGTGGCGGGGATGCGTTTGCATCTTCCGGTGGCGATTTGTTTCCTGACCGAGGTGATTTATTATAGCGGTTTGTTGTTGGCTAGTGTAATTTATTTGAAAAAAGCGGCGTGGCAGAATAAAAAGATTTAGAGGATTACATCCTTTTTCTTACCTTTGCACCCTATTACGTTAGAAATTAGAAAGAAAAAAATAAATACACATACAAATTATGTTTGAAAATTTAAGCGAAAGGTTAGACAGATCGTTTAAGCTGTTGAAAGGTGAAGGCAAGATCACCGAGATCAATGTGGCTGAAACACTGAAAGATGTGCGTAAAGCCCTGCTTGATGCCGACGTAAACTACAAGGTGGCTAAGTCATTTACCGATACGGTAAAAGAAAAAGCGTTGGGACAGAATGTACTTACGTCTGTTAAACCCAGCCAGTTAATGGTAAAGATTGTACACGACGAACTGGCCAGCCTGATGGGTGGAACAGCTATCGATATCAATCTGGCCGGTTCACCAGCCATCATCCTTATGTCTGGTCTGCAAGGTTCGGGTAAGACTACTTTCTCCGGAAAGTTGGCGAATATGCTGAAAACCAAAAGAAATAAGAAGCCGTTGCTGGCTGCCTGTGACGTTTATCGTCCGGCTGCTATCGAACAGTTGCGTGTAGTCGGTGAACAGGTTGGCGTTCCTGTTTATATGGAACTGGAAAATAAGAATCCGGTAGAGATCGCTATGAACGCAATCCGCGAAGCCCGTGCAAAGGGTAACGATGTCGTGATTGTCGATACTGCCGGCCGTCTGGCTATCGATGAGCAGATGATGAAAGAGATCGCTGCCATCAAGAGCGCTATCCAACCGGACGAAACATTGTTTGTTGTAGACTCTATGACTGGACAGGATGCCGTTAATACTGCAAAGGAATTTAACGAACGCCTGAACTTCGACGGGGTTGTTCTGACTAAGCTCGACGGTGATACCCGTGGTGGTGCCGCTCTTTCTATTCGTACAGTTGTCGATAAACCGATCAAGTTTGTCGGAACCGGTGAAAAGATGGATGCACTCGATACATTTCACCCGGAACGTATGGCCGACCGTATCCTCGGTATGGGTGATATCGTTTCTTTGGTAGAACGTGCACAGGAACAATACGACGAAGAAGAAGCCAAGCGCTTACAGAAGAAGATTGCCAAAAACCAGTTCGATTTCAACGACTTTATTGCTCAGATCCAACAGATCAAGAAGATGGGTAACCTGAAAGAACTCGCTTCCATGATCCCCGGTGTCGGCAAAGCCTTGAAAGATATCGATATCGATGACAATGCCTTCAAGAGTATTGAAGCGATCATTTATTCAATGACTCCGGACGAACGTGTCAATCCGGCTATCCTGAACGGTTCTCGCCGCCAGCGTATTGCCAAAGGTAGCGGTACGACGGTGCAGGAAGTAAACAAACTGATCAAACAGTTCGACGAAACCCGTAAGATGATGCGTATGCTTACTGCCGCTAAACCGGGAAGTAAGAAATTTCCTTCATTAAAGAGATAAATATTAAAGACATATATTATGGAAGACAATCATTATCAATTACTGGACGGAAAAGCGGTCTCTGCTCAGATGAAGAAAGAGATGGCTGAAGAAGTCGCCCAGATCAAAGCGGCAGGAGGTAAGATCCCTCATCTGGCAGCCATTCTGGTGGGTCATGACGGGGGTAGCGAAACCTATGTGGCCAGTAAAGTGAAAACCTGTGAAGAGATTGGTTTTAAATCCACATTGATCCGTTATGAAGATGATGTGACCGAAGAAGAATTACTTCGTCGTGTGGATGAACTGAACAATGACCCGGATGTTGACGGTTTTATTGTACAGCTTCCGCTTCCGAAGCATATCTCAGAGCAAAAGATTATTGAAGCGATCGATTATCGTAAAGACGTTGACGGATTCCATCCGATCAATGTGGGACGCATGTCGATCGGTCTTCCTTGTTTTGTCTCCGCTACTCCGGCCGGTATCCTTGAGTTGCTGAAACGCTATGAAATAGAAACCAGCGGTAAGCATTGTGTTGTGTTGGGACGCAGCAATATCGTCGGCAAGCCGATGGCTATGTTGATGATACAGAAAAGTTATCCGGGTAACTGTACGGTAACGGTTTGCCACAGTCGTTCAAACAACCTGAAAGAAATGTGTCTGAGTGCCGATATCATTATTGTCGCTTTGGGTGTTCCTGAATTCCTGAAGGCCGATATGGTGAAAGAAGGAGCTGTGATCGTTGACGTGGGTACTACCCGCATGCCGAGCAGTGTAACTAAGAGCGGATATAAGCTGACAGGCGATGTGAAGTTTGATGAAGTAGCACCGAAATGCTCTTATATTACTCCGGTTCCGGGAGGTGTCGGTCCTATGACAATCATTTCTTTGATGCGTAATACGCTGTTAGCCGGGAAGAAAGCAATTTACAAGTAAAATATTTGTATTTTTTCTTTGAAAAACGCTTGCAGAATAATAAAAAACATCTATCTTTGCACCGTCTTAAAGAGAAATACTCAAAGAGACTGAAATGGTGAGCGTAGCTCAGTTGGTTAGAGCATCGGATTGTGGTTCCGAGGGTCGTGGGTTCGAATCCCATCGTTCACCCCAGATAGAATAAAAAGCCATCCTGTTAAAGGGTGGCTTTTTTGTGTTTATCCTATAAATACTCCTAAATACTCCGCCAGAGATTTTCTTCCCTCTTAATAGTAAAAGGCTTGGCTAGTGTGAGTGTTTTTATACAAATATATGCTATGAAAACTTGTGTGTCAATATTGTAGGCATAAATGTCAGAATTGTGAATTGATACAAATAAAGGAATTCTACTTTTGTTGCATAATATTTGAATTACTTAAATTTAGAGATTATGGGAAACACAATAGTAAAATGGACTTTATCTGTGTTTGTAGGAATAGCTTTGGTAACCGGTAATGTAAAAGCACAGACAATTATTCTGACAAGTGATCAACAATTGAATGATTTAACAGATCCTGATAAAAAGATAGATAATTCATTAGGATATGATTCTCGGGTGGAAAGTCTTCGTGATGTTTGTAAACGTGGAAAAAGTTATGGTTCAAAAGAACTGATAGTCGCATTTGATGAATTTTTCCGCCAATATCGTACTGATAAAAATACGGAACGCAATCTGACTCCTGATATGGATGAATATGTTGATAAGATAAGAATTATCAGTGATTTTGTTTCTAAGCAGGATATGGGACTGTGTCTGAGTTTACTTAGTCCGCTTGAATTAGGTTTGGCTTATAAGAATCAGACAGGGAATAGTGGGCGCTGGCTTGCTTATAAAGTCGGGTTACGGAATCCTAGGACAGGGCAATTCAGTCTGCAGATGTGGCAACAATTGTTTTGGACAAATAATAAAGGACAGACTCCGGTTAAACTTAAAGGTGTAAAGGCTTATGCTTTTAAAGAAAAGGTTGTATCAACCTCTATGCGGTCAGTAAACCCGGAAGATATTGTTTTATTGAAAAATGTAAAATATGAGGTGATTGATTCTATCGGAGTTACGGAGCAAGGAACGATTCCGATGAAGCGCCTGCGTATCTATGGTGATGGTACACAATGTGTAGGTTCTGACCGGGTCATGGTTATGTTGGAATATGAAACTCAGGAAATGGACTATTTTGATCCGGATGCTCCGGGTTTTCTAAATAATTTATTGAAAAAGTACCATGATAAAAAAGTAAATTTGACTTCTCTCTATTCTGATGAAATGCATATTCAACAGGATTGGTTTTATTTTGGTCATCACGAAGAAGGGCAGTTTGCAGAACGTTATTTGACTGAGAATATGGCACGTCGCTATGCGGAGAAATATAATCAGAAGTTTGACGATCGTTACATGCTTTATTTTGCTTATGGAGCTCCGATATTTCGTCCAACGACTGATGCTGTTGTTAATATTCAATATGTTTTGGGAGAAACACCGGAGGCAATACATCGTACGTTCTTGCTGCGTGATCGATATTACCGGATGCTGAATGATGATGTTGTTGATTTATTCAGAAATGCAAAAGAGTATGGTGAAAAGCTATTTGGCCATGAATTGAGTACTTCAGCGCATGCTTCGTGGGCTCAAAGTCCGACTATTGATTACTGGAATTGTGAGAAACTTTATAGCAATCGTTATAAATATGAATATACCTCCAATTTTGTTTGGGGCAATACAGTGCATCAGGCATCTGCTGCTTGCTACGATTATTTTAAATGGAGTGAATATTTGCAACCGACCGGTAATGATTTTGCAGAAGGTGGATGGAGTGACCGTAATTATTATGGGGCGGCAATGGCTGCGTCTATTGGTGTGATCAATAAATATCCGAATGCTTATGCTGCAGCCTGGGGTATGCCGGATAAGGCTTTGGAGCGTAAAATGGCAGTGAATTATGCCTATGGAGCCAGTCCGAGTGAGCCGATACGCCTGATGACGGGGAATGTGCACCGTGATACTGAGGTATTGATTCTTTATCCGATGAATTTAGTTGCCGTAGAACCACGTTTTGGCAGTTGGATGACACAATATGGATATGCTAATTATCTGACAGCCGATAAGCTGCTTGAAATGGGTTCCGTACAATCGGACGGACATATTCAGGTTGCAGAAAAGAAGTATGGAACATTGGTCGTTATGTTTGAACCATTGCCGGAAAGGGGATTGCTGGATATGATGGAGTCTTTTATTAAAGCAGGAGGAAAAGTCGTTTGGTTCAGTACTCCACCTCTGGTTGACAAGAGTGGGGTAAATTGTATCGATCAATGGCAAAAACTATTTGGAGCTCAATATTATCATGATTGTTATATGGGAGAAATAGCATCCGGAAAAATAATTGATTTTTCAGAAAGTTTGTCTAATGTTCCGGAGCAGGCGATTCTGACAGATTTTATTGTCGACCGTATTTACCCTGTAACACCGGCTTCCAATGCGGAGATTGTAGCTCATTCTGATAAGAAAGTGATTGGGACAATGGTAAAATATCCGAATGGAGGGATTGCTTGTTATTGTGGTTTCCGTCCGAGGGATGATCAATCGGCAAGTTTGGGTTATGAAACCCGCACATTGTTTGAAATACTGAATGCTTGCGGAGCTTATCCTTCTACCGGGAAATTCGCGGTGAATGATAATCCGTCATATCTTTCAAGGACAGGTGATTATTTAGTCTCTTCTTTTCCGAATTCAACGACGATGGTGGTAGCACATTACCGTACACATGCTGAAAGTTGGTTTGGCGGATTTTCAAGAAATCAGGAAGACGATGTAAAAGTATTACTCGAAAATCCTCTTCCATCAGATCGGATAAACCTAAAACAAGCGAAAATAAATGGGCATGAGGTGTCATTTGACGGACGTTTATCGTTAGGGTTTCGTTTGGACGGTCAGCAGTTGATCGCATTCTCCGGACAGCAATGTAGTGAAATTACTATTGATGGAACCTATTATAAATTTGCTGATAGCCCGGTGGATCTTACATTCTCGCCTGTAGATGATAATATGTCCTCTTACCAAATATATGTGGCTGGTGAAGGTAAAGTAAGTATACCTCTTCCTGAACAGGTGAAAAAAGCAGATGTTCGCTTTAATGGTAAAAAGATCAATTGCTCGGTGATCGGTCGTTATCTTACTATGGCGATTTCACCTGCTTATTCCGGAAAAAAATTAGATGTCGTTTTGAAATAATCGTGTTTTATATTGAAGATAAATAAAAAAATATGTTGTTATGAAGTACTATTGGATATTAGGGATAATGTCTTTGTTGTTACTCGTTCCAGCACAGGGACAGGCGCAGGATAAACTTAATTTGTCTGCACAAATGCCGATAATAGCTTGGTATGGTATTAGAGCAAATGAAGCGACAGTTGAACGTTTTAAGGAGTTGAAAGAGGCTGGGTTTACCATAAACTTTAGTGAGTATTCGACTATGGAAGAGGTGGAAACAGCACTTGATGCAGCAAATAAAGTTGGCATTCAATTGATAATTGCTTGTCCTGAATTGCGTAAAGAACCAGAGAAAACTGTTCGGAGGTTTATGAAACATCCGGCTGTTGCTGGGTATTTTTTAAGGGATGAACCTGTTGTAGCTGATTTTGCTGCATTAGCAGCCTGGGCTAAAAGGATACAAGCTGTAGACAACAGTAAATTTTGTTACCTGAATTTATTTCCAACAGGAGGAGAGGAACATTTAAAATTTTTAGGTGTTCAGAATTACCGGGAGTATGTTTCCCGTTTTAATAAAGAAGTTCCTTTACCTTTTCTATCTTTCGACCATTATCCGGTTCTTGGTGATAATGTCTTAAAAGCGGAATGGTATGAAAATCTGGAAGAGTTTTCCGATGAGGCTGCGAAAGTCGGTAAAGATTTCTGGGCGTTTGCTCTTGCGACCAAGCATGGACCGTATCCTATTCCGACACAAGCTTCTTTACGGCTACAATTATATAGTGACCTGGTTTATGGAGCTCAGGGATTGCAATATTTTACTTATTGGACGCCGGCTGGTGACTCTTTCTATGATTATCAACATGGACCGATTGGTCTGGATGGTAAACGGACGGAAATTTATGATTTAGTAAAAGAGATGAATGCAGAGATCAAATCAATTGCCGGAATTTTCTTAGGTGCAAAAATTTTATCTGTTAGACATACAGGAAGTGTGATACCAAGAGGAACGAAACGATTGACTAATCTTCCGGAAAAAGTGAAGGTGCTGGATACACATGGATATGGAGCTATTGTTTCGTTGATTGAAAATGGCGATAAAAAATATCTTACTATTGTAAACAGAAGCCTGAAAGATACGATGGAACTTACTTTTTATGCAGATCCGTCCGTAAAACGTGTATTAAAAGATGGTAGTCTTGTTCAGGCTGACACATATACAGCAACCCTGATGATATCTCCGGGAGATATATCGATTTATTTGTTAGAAAAATAGAAAACAGAAAATATATTTATCAAAATTGAAACTTGAAAAATCATTTTTTTAATATTTAATAAAAAAAGAATTTGTTCCTTTGATATTATTAAGATCTATATCACGTATAAATAAATGAGACAGATGGACAGAGACCTAAAAAAGCAGGTTATAACCTGTATGATTGACAAATCTTTTTGTCAATCATATTATTCTATAATGAAATCTTGTGTCTGGTTAGTGTTATTAAAAGATTCCATTTTGGTTATCCAGTGTAAATCATCCCTGGTAGTAAGTAGGGAAACTGGATAAATAACTATTCTTTCCCGTCCTGGGAATTTTCATTCAACTTCTTGTATTTAAAAAAATCATTCATACGAAGCCAATAATCTGTTTTTGATTCGTGGCAGGATCTTTTTTGTCGTAACTGAAGTACTGCCTAAATAATAAATACTTGCAATTAGTGAATAGAAGTTGTGAATTTTTTGTCATAAAACAAAATGTATATGATTGAAAAAATTAACAAAATATACTAAACTGTCTCGGAAGTGAGTTTTCTCTGTTTTGTTGGGATAGGAGAAACTTATGAATCTCTCAAATACATATATAATGATGTATATGCTTTGTTATCAAACTGCTTATAATTAACAATAAGCTAATCTTTTATGAAAAATGTCAGATTAACAAAATTAGGAGGTAAATCCGCCTTACTGATTACCTCATTGTTGTTAACCCCGCTCTATGGTCATTCCGAAAAATCTTATGTTATACCGGAAGGTCAGGAAAAGACAGGAGTTCTTCAGCAAACATTCCAATTAACAGGATTTGTCTTAGATAAAGACGGTTTCCCGCTTATTGGTGTAAACATCATGGAAAATGCTACCAATGGTGCAATTACCGATGCGGATGGTAGATTTTCCATTAAAGTAACTTCACAGTCCGTATTGCGTGTTTCCTATATTGGATATGTAACGCAAACGATAAAAGTTGGGAATCAGAAAGAACTGTCCATTACATTACTGGAAGATACAGAAACACTAGAAGAGGTGGTAGTAGTTGGATATGGTTCTCAAAAGAAAGTGTCTGTAACCGGAGCTGTAGCTGCGATACAGACAAAAGAGTTAAAACAAAGTTCTGCTGCAAATTTGTCGACAGCCCTGGCCGGACGTTTACCGGGTTTGACTGCTTTACAGACATCCGGACAACCCGGAGGTGATGATGTTACATTCTATTTGCGTGGTGCAAGTACGACAAATGGAGCAACTCCTCTGATTTTAATAGACGGCGTGCCACGCGACAATATTTCTACACTGGATCCGAATGAGATTGCTTCCGTATCCATTTTAAAAGATGCTTCTGCTACTGCTGTATTCGGTGTTCGTGGGGCTAATGGAGTTATCATGATTACTACACGCCGTGGCGAAGTTGGAAAAACAGAATTAAGTATTTCTGCAGATTATAGTTTGCAGCAATTTACCGCACAAGCGGATCGTATTCACTCCTGGGAGTTTGCCGAGTTACGTAATCAGGCATTTCGTAATGATGGGTATTCTGAAGCTGATTTACCTTATACGGACTATATGATTGATATGTATAGGAGTGGCAAAGATCCCGTATTTTATCCGGATAGAGATGTTTATAGTGAATTTTTTAAGAAATGGTCTCCTCAAACTCGTGTTAATGTAAATATGAGTGGAGGTACTGAAAAATTAAGCTATTTTATGAATGCGGCTTATTTGGGACAAGGAGGACAGTTCCGTACTGAATCAGAGAAAGATTTAGGATATGATCCAAGTTATAAGTCGGATCGTTATAATTTTCGTGCAAACTTAGATTATAAGGTTGCCTCCAATTTGAAACTCTCTCTGAATCTGGCATCTTATTTGGAAAAAGTAAATACTCCGCAAACAAAAACTCTTTTTGGAGGTAGCGTTCCCGCTATGATTGAAAATATGAGGGCTTATATCTGGGGAACACCTCCAACAGATCCGGGGCCATTGACCGCAGATGGCTATACATTGATAGATGGAACATCTGTTCCGGCTGGTGAGGTCATAAATCAGTCCGGTCAGGATCGTAATACTTACGGGGAAATAAATCGTAGAGGATATCAGCAGGAAACAAATACCAATTTAAATTCCTCTTTAATAGTAGATTGGGGACTGGATTTTATAACGAAAGGACTGAGTACCAAATTTATGATCTCTTTTGATTCAAAAGCCGTGACAACCTTGCAGGGAGTTCGTTCGTATGATGCTTATGGTGTATCGGTCGCTAGAACAGCAGAGGAACAATCTTATTATACAAAAGTAAGAACAAATGAAAATAATGCTATTTCTCTTTCGAAGTCTATGTCGACCAACTATTATATGAATATGCAATATTCGTTGAATTATGTCCGGAAATTTGGGGTACATGATGTAACGGGGATGGCTTTGGTTCAGCGTGATAATTGGCAGGAATATGCAGCGGATCTGCCTTATAATATGTTAGGAGTTTCAGCGCGTGCTACTTATGGATATGATTCTCGTTATTTGGCAGAAGTAAATATTGGGTATAATGGTTCCGAGCAATTTGCCAAGGGACATCGTTTTGGCTTTTTCCCGGCTTTCTCTGCAGGCTGGGTAGTAAGTAATGAAAGTTTCCTGAAAGATAATAAGGTTGTTTCTAACTTGAAGTTACGGGCATCTTATGGTAAAGTCGGTAATGATAAATTGGGTAGTACACGTTTCCTGTATATAAGTAACATTACGAGTGGTGGTGGAGTGATACCTTCTTTAGGACGTGGACAAGCCATATCACAAGGGAAATTAGGAAATACCAATTTGAGCTGGGAAATTGCTTATAAACAAAATTATGGTATTGATATTCAGTTGTTTAATGAGCTTTCTTTTACGTTTGACTATTTTAAAGAAAAACGTGAAGGTGTATTGATTTCCCGTGGTACGGTTCCGGAAATTCAGGGAGTAGCTCTTGGCAATTTACCAAAAGTCAATATGGGACGTATTGATAATCATGGATATGAATTAGAAGCAACTTACAATAAGCGATTAAATGATGATTGGTCATTTACGGTAAAGGGAAATTTTGCGTATAATAAGAATACCCAACGTTTTATGGATGAAGCACAGAAGACTGCTGATTATGCATATCGCTACAGGAGTACAGGATACAGTATCGGACAGTGTTTCGGATATAAAATAGACTATAGTAACGGTAATGGATATATCAATACACAGGAAGAGCTGGACAAAGCTTTGGCTACTTATCAGGTAGGAGGAACTCCTCGTATGGGGGATTTTCTTTATATCGATATAAATGAAGACGGTGTAATTGATGAAAAGGATCAGGCCCCGATCAAGTATAGTGATATACCTCGTATTACATATGGTTTTTCAGGTTCTGTAAATTGGAAAAATTTTGATTTTTCATTCTTATTTTCCGGTATGGCCAAGGCATCCCGTGTATATACTGGTTGGGGAGCTACAGAATTTGGTTTGGTTGGTTTCTATAGTGATTATCATTTGCAGGCCTGGACTCCTGAACGTTATGCAAATGGTGAAGAAATTAAATACCCGGCTTTGGCGTCCTCTCCCGGAACTAGCCAGAAGGCAAATGATTTCTTTATTATGGATCGCTCTTTCTTACGTTTGAAGAATATAGAACTAGGGTATACATTACCTAAAAAGCTTTTGAAGAAAGTCGGAATTAATAGTACACGAATTTATGTAAACGGGAATAACCTATTGACATGGAAAGCCATGAAAACAGATGCAATCGACCCGGAACAAAGTGCAGAGCTAAATTATCCGATTACTAAGATGATGAATTTTGGTATTAATGTGACATTTTAATCATTGAAAGGAGAGTTATATGAAACTAACATATTTCTTAATATCTTCAGTCGTTCTGCTGGGAACATTGAATTCTTGTTCTGATGTCCTGGATGTAGCTCCTGACGGAACGCTCACTATGGAGGAAGTATATGCAGACCCGGATAAAGTAGGGGCTTTATTGAATGCTTGTTATAACAATATTCCTCAAAAGGGGTATGCCTACTGGTTTTTCGATCCTTTATTGACGGCTTGTACTGATGAAGGGTGGTCTTCGGAAGAGGTGCAAGGTACAAGTATTCAGGCAATGTATAATGCGAATGAATCGGCTTCATCTCATCCGATAAGAGATATGCACGACGGACATGGTGCTGCCAATAGTGCTTATTGGACCAGATACTGGCAACAAATACGTCTGTGCAACCAGTTTTTGGAAAATATAGGAACGGCGGCTGTTAACAGTGAAACCGAACGTGCTCGTTTTACTGCCGAGGCACATGTTATGCGCGCATTTTTTTATTCCGAGTTGGTTAAATGGTTTGGGAAAGTTCCCATCGTGGATAAAACGGTGGCGTTTGATGCTGATTTTTCTACATTAAGACGCGAAACGGTATATGATGTGGTTAAATTTATTGTAGAAGATTGTGATGCCGGTCTCAATTCTGCAGAACTTCCCTGGCGTATCACAACAGAAGATGAAGCTATGCGGGCAACCAAAGCATTGGCTTGGGCTATTAAATCTAAAATGATGTTGTTTGCGGCCAGTCCTTTGTTTAATGAGGGAGAAGATCATTGGGAAGAAGCTTATCAGATGAATAAGCAAGCAGTGGAGGAATTGAAAGAGAATGGGTATGAATTATTTTCCACATGTACAAATCCTTCTACATTTGGAACATATGGTGCCGCGGCTTTCCATCAACTGGTTTGTCAGAATGCAGACTATTCAGCAGGACCACGTGATAAAGAAACGATTTGGCAACATCGCGCCGGTGGTGTTTTTGTGTGGCATGTCGGTTATATAGGAAGTAGTATGGATGGTACTTACAAATGTGGGACATGCCCTACTCAGGAGCTGGTCGATGCTTTTGAAACAGCAGATGGTCAACCGATACTCGATTTGTCTAAACCTTATTTGGACGACAAACATTTGCAACCGAACTATAATCCTGCAAATAAACTGTATGATCCTAAAAATCCATATAAAAATCGGGATCCTCGTTTGACTGCAACTGTTTTATGTAATGGTGATTCTTTAATATGGAACAATGGAGAAGTTTTTACAGTAGAAACTTATGTTGATGGTCGACATGGGATTAGTCTGGATCCGTCGGACAGAGCTCACAGTCGTACAGGTTATTATCATCGGAAATTAGTTACTCCGCAGGCTTCCAATACGAATCCGATAAATAATTCAAACTGGAAGTTCTTCCGATTAGGAGAAATTATCCTGAATTATGCAGAAGCGGCAGCAGAATCGGGACATATAGCAGAGGCTAAAGCTGCTGTAGATGAGATAAGGGCCCGTGTGAATATGCCAGCTTTACCTGCAGGTTTATCAAAAGATGAAATGATTTTGCGTGTCCGCAATGAACGGCGTGTTGAATTAGCCTGGGAAGAGGTACGATATTTTGATTTGCGTCGTTGGCAGAAGCCGGATGGAAATTTGAATGCTACATGCCGCTGGTTGACAGGAATGAGAATTACAAAAAATAATGATGGCTCATTTAATTACCAACGGTATAACATCTCGTCAAATCCACGTGGTGGATATCAGAATAGAGATTTATTATTGCCATTACCGTTGGACGAGGTGTCCCGTTTAGAGTCAACAACAGGAGTTTCCTGGCAAAATCAGGGATGGTAATATGCTGTATAACTTGAAAAGAATCTAATTATGAGCTACATAAAAAATAAAATATCCATATTGGCAGTTTGTGCTTGCTTGAGTTCTCCGGGAATATTAAGTTGGGCACAGAATGCAGATCCTTCTATTCAATTGAAAGGGTTTGTCATTGATGAGTTTGGAAAGCCGGTTTCCGGAGCTCTTTTAAAGTCGGAAAATGGGAAATGCGAGTATCTGACAAGAGTTGATGGTACGTATGAAATTGATATAAAGGATGGTAGTCGATATATTACGGTTTCATATATCGGTTATGATGATAAAAAGGTTTCAGTTGTAAATCTGGAAGATCAGGAATCTATTCAGTTGTCATATGATGCTGAGAAAATGGATGAGATGATCGATTTAGGATATATGTCGTTACCCCGGAAGGCGGTAACCGGAGCTGTTTCTAGAGCTTTGGGGTCCGATTTGGATAAATCTCCTGAATCGAACTTAACAAAAACTTTTGCAGGTCGGTTTACCGGACTGACGACCATAGAAACAAATTCTGAATTATCCCGAGGAGCGTTGAGTTCTTCATCGACTGGGGTAACACAACTGATCCGGGGACTTTCGACTATCAACGGACGGGAACCTTTAGTGATTGTGGATGGTATCATTTGTCCTAATACGAATTATACGTATATTACTCCTAAAGAAATAGAATCAATAACTATACTGAAGGATGCTGCGACAACTGCTATTTATGGTATTCAGGGTGCAAATGGTGTAATTTCGATTAAGACCAAGCAGGGACACATCGGAAAAACAAAAGTAGAGGTGAATTTCGACCAGTCATTTCAGCAAATGACGAAAGAACCTCTGTTTATTAATTCTTCTGATTACACAACAATGAGAAATCAGGCTGGATATAATGATGGTTTGGGGGCTTATTCTCAGTTCTCTAAAACAGAGATCGAACAATTTCAGGCTGGAGGCAATGAATTATATCCGAATAATAATTGGTATAAAATGTTTATACGGCCTTTGACTTTAATGTCCAGAGTTGGTGTTAATGTAAAAGGAGGAACCGATAGGGTTCGTTATTTTTCAAATGTGAATTATATGCACCAGCAGTTGCCGTTTAAAACAGCTAATGAAAGTGATTCCAAATATGATCCGACTCCTAAAAATAACTGGTTTAATTTCCGGTCGAATATTGATGTGAAAATAAATGATTATTTAAGTGGCTTCATGCGGTTGTCCGGAAATATTAAAACAGAAAAGACTGCGGGTTATGGAAATGAGACTATTTATAATCATATATTTAATTTGCCGCCGACTATGTATGGTCCGTTGACCCCGGCTGGAGAAGGTCTTAGCAATGGCAATCAGGTCGTAACACATGATAATGAAAAAACTCCTGTATATGGGATGTTGAACCGTTCGGGTTATATTCAGGCTCTTGTCGCTAATATCAACGCACAGGCCGGGTTGACTTTGGACATGGGTTTCCTAACTAAAGGTCTCTCCGTAAGTGGGACAATGGCTTATCAAACGAATTCGGTGAATCAGACGACTACAACTCAGAATTTTGAACGTTATGTTCGTTCAAAGGATTTGTCAAAGTTGGATTTTTCATTATTGGGTTCAGATAGTAATACCCCTCTTTCTTACGGAAAAAGTTCCACTTTCTATTATAATTTGAATCTTTTTGCGAATGTGGATTATAAACGTACGTTCGGTGATCATAGTGTTAGTGCTATGGGATATGTTTTTTATTTGCAACAGGAGAAAGAAGTCTCTTCCGGATCCGGTATGTTACCGTATAAGCGTGAAAGTTTGGGACTTACTGCAACCTATGGTTACAAAGACCGTTATTTTGTAAAAGCAGATCTGGGATATTCGGGTTCTGAGCAGTTCCATCCGGATAACCGGTATATCGTGACTCCGGCTATTTCCGGTGCCTGGATCGTTTCTGATGAAGCTTTTATGGAGAACTTGAATTGGTTAAGTAATTTGAAATTAAGAGCTTCGTATGGTATTACGGCAAATGACCAACTGGGGGGAGAACGATTTTTATATCTGGATTATATCGATGTAAACGGAAATGAAGGGTTAAAAGGTAATCCGGATTTGATGGCAGAGAAGATGAAAAAGCAGAATTATGGTTTTGACCTGGGGATGTTCAATGAATTAACCGTTTCGTTTGATTGGTATAAATCTTTATGTGATAATATGCTGGTCAGTAGTGCTGGTCTGGTTCCTGAATATCAGGGAACTGTACTTTCCAACTATCCGAAGACAAATACGGGAAAAATGGAAAATCATGGCTTTGAAATAGAGGCGATGTATGATAAAAAGATAAACGAAGACTGGTCTTTTTACGTGGGTGGCGCTTTCAGTTATAATAAGAATAAGGTTATTAATATTAATGAATCTCCTTATTCAAATGAATATGCTTATCCGTATCGTACAGAAGGATTTAGTTATGGTCAACAGTGGGGATATCTGATTGATTATAGCAATGGCAATGGTATGTTTAATTTTCAGGAAGAATTAGAAAATAGCGGTTTAAAGTATGCATTTGGAACTCCTCGTGTCGGTGATTTTATTTATCAGGATTTAAACGGTGATAAAATAATAGATGAAAAGGATAAGGCTCCAATCTTGAATACTTCAATTCCGCAGCAGTACTATCGCTTCTCCGGAGGTTTTAAATATAAGGGTTTTGAGGTAAATCTATTATTTCAGGGTGTAGGTAAATTTTCCAGAACGATCAGTGGTGTAGGTGCATATGAATCTGAATATCAGGGTGTATTTACTGATCTTCATTTAAAAGCATGGACTCCTGAGCGTTGGAATAATGGAGAAGAGATTACTTACCCGGCTTTATCATTGAAAGCATCTACTAATCATCAGCCGAACAGTTTCTTTATTATGGATGCATCTTACTTGCGTTTAAAAAACGCAGAGATCGCTTATACATTGCCTTTGAATACATCAAAGAAAGTTTTTGCAGAAAAAATCCGTTTTTCTTTAAGCGGACAGAATTTGTTTACGATCGATAATATGCGCTCTAAACATATAGATCCGGAAGTGGCCAACATGGGTACTTTCCAACCGTATAGAGTGTATAATATTGGGGTGAGCTTAACATTTTAAATATAGATATTATGAAGAATCTGATTAATATATTGATAGTTGCTGCTTTCGCGTTGTGTTGTTCTTCCTGTGCGGACTTGGATATAGCTTCCGATGGTCGTGTGTCGTTGAATGATATTTTCAATCGGTACGAACGTACATCTGCTTATTACTCCAATTGCCTGGGATATATGCCTCAGGTTGGATTTACGTATGAAAATACCAATACACCCTTGGCTTCTTTTTGTGATGAAGCTCATGATGCGAATGACAATCAGGATGGTCCTGTATCCAAATGGTATAAAGGGTATATAACTTCTGAATATAATCCGTTAACAGCCAGTTATATGGATCCCTGGTCGCATTATTTTGAGGGTATTCGCCGTTGTAATACATTTTTACTTTGTATCGATGATCCGGAAATGGCCACTTATGCTTTTAATGAAGTGGAAAAGAACGGTTGGATTGCAGAGGTCCGTGTTGCACGTGCATTTTATTATTTACAACTGATAAAACGTTATGGGGGAGTTCCTTTAATTGAGACTCCTTACGAGACAAATCATGATTTCTCAACAGACAAACGTTCCTCTTTTGAAGAATGTGCGGATTTTATTATTGCAGAATGTGATAAAGCTTTGGCTACAGCAGAATCTGAGGGACAATCAGTTGGTTTCCGTTGGCAAATTAATGATAATGAAAGAGGGAAACTGACACGGGCTTTTGCTTGTGCTGTAAAATCTCAGACAGCTTTGTATGCAGCAAGTCCTTTGTGGAATGATAACGGTGCTGGTAAATATACCTGGGAAAAAGCAACAGAAATAACAAAAGAAACTTTAGATCTTTGTTTGAAACATGGTTTTGAGTTGTATAGCCAGACTCCGGATCCTACAATCGCCCAAAATGCATATGCATATTATTTTATTACCCGGTCGGACCCAAGCCGTTCGTGGGATAAGGAAACTATTTATGAAACGACTTCCTGGCGTACAAATGTTTGGAAATTTGCAGGTACTCCTATCACAAGTGGTATGGAGAAGGCTGGTGCCGGACCTTCGCAGGAATTGATAGATAGTTATGAGATGATTGATGGTACTCAACCTATTTTAGGTTATTCGGATGCTGAACATTTACAACCTATTCTGAATACGGCTTCCTCTTATGATCCGAAAAATCCGTATGCAAATCGTGATCCTCGTTTTTATGCATCGATCTATCATAACGAATCAATCCGTTATTTGGATCAACCGACTGGAGATGTTGTAGAAACATATGTGGGTGGAAATTGTGGTATATCTGATAATGTGACAGATATTCGTTATACCCGTACTGGATATTACATGCGTAAATTCAATAATTTCAAATCCGGAATTGGGCAGGATGCAGATGGGCTTATGCGTATTTTCCGTTTGGGGGAATTGTATTTGAATTTTGCAGAGGCGGCTTATCAGGCTGTAGGCCCGGATGTTCAGGTCGCTTCAAAAGTAGGGGCAGAAGCATTGTCTGCTAGAGATGCGGTTAATAAGATTAGAACTCGTGCCGGTATGCCGGTTTTATCTGCCGGTATGTCGAAAGAAGCTTTTGAAAAACGTTATAGAAATGAACGGCGTGTGGAATTGGCATTCGAGGAACATCGTTTCTTTGATGTTCGTCGTTGGAAAATTTTAAGTGAGACAGACAATTTTGTGACAGGAATGAAAATTGTAAAAGAAGATGATGGAACTTTCACTTATAATCGAATCAAACTTGCATCCCGCGGAACAAATACTGAAAAATATTTGCTTTACCCGATTAAACAAACAGAAGTAGCTAAGATGCTGAAACATACGGGTACTAACTGGCAGAATCCGGGATGGTAATTGAGAATATAATTAAAAAAAGCATACAATGAAGAAATATATTCTATTCATAATGTTCATCTCGCTTTTTATATATGGATGCGACGATGATGACAATAATAAGGGAAATATAGATCCTGTCACCAATGTGGAGTGTACACCTTTTATTGGTTCTGTGACATTGAATTGGACGAATTCGACAGAGGCCGATTATTATTATACATTGATTTCTTATCAAAATTCTCAGGGAGAAAATGTGAATAAAAAGGTTAGTAAATATAGTGCTGATACAAGTAATAACGTATCGGTAGTTGTTGGAGGATTTACGGATACGGAAGAACATGAGTTTGTTTTAACCTCTTATGGCTATAGTGGAGCGTCCTCTTCGTCCGTAACGGTGAAAGGCATTCCTCTAGGCATAGAGAAGGCAAAAGATTATGTGATTGAAACTGTTGGAATAGAGTCTGCCAGTGGAGGTGCTAAAATTACCTGGACGAATGAGACATTCGTTGGTGTCGACTTAATAGTTTCATATTTAGATAAAAAGAATGTGGAGCAGGTAGTTACGATTAATGCAACTCAAACAGGGGCATATACTGTTACCGGTTTTATTGCTGAAACAAAATTGACGGTTTGTGCAGTGAATCAGTTAGATGGCAGTAAGTCTGTTGAAAGAGAGTTTATGATCACTCCGACCATAGATCCGGATGATATCGTTTATCCGGATGTGGAATATGTCACTTTCCAGGCAAATATGAATGATATGACATTAGTTGCTTCTAATCCGGAAAATTCGAATGAATATACAATTGTTACGACCGGAGGGGATCCTTATATTTATTCAAACGGTTTGTCTGCGGCAAAAGAAGGTTCTACTATGGTGTTCCGATATAAGTCTACTAAGAGTATTAAACTTCAGATATTCTGGTGTACTTCTTCTTCCGGACCGTCTGAAGCCAATTCGACGACGATAGAGTTTCCGGCAGCAGAGGAATGGACAACATTTGAACAAGATTATACAGCAGGAATGGCTACTGTCGGCTGGGGTAGTTCTGGTGATTATATGCGTTGTGATTTCGGCACTAATGCAGATGTGACAATAAACATCAGAAATATACGATTTAAATGATTTTTCGATAAATCTGAATAGTAGAAGAGGGTGTATACAGATAATTTCCGAAAAAAAACTTTGTAGCACCCTCATTTATATCTATGAAAAGTAATTTAAATATATCTTTAGATGTTATTTTCATCAGATATAATAAATCAAGGAATATATGAAGTCAAAGAGTGTTTGTTTTTTGTTGTTTTTTATTTCTCTTTTTGGGTTTATGGGATGTACTGAAGGCTATTCCGGAGGTAAAGTGAAAGTGGTGGATTTAAAGTGTCGCGGTTTGGTCAACCCGGAAGGGGTTGATGAAGCTGTTCTTAGTTGGCGCATTGAGTCAGAAAAGAATAATGTTACTCAATCTGCCTGGGAAATAGAGATTGCTTCTTCCCGAAAAGACTTAGAGAAGGGAAATAATATTTGGAGTTCAGGAAAGAGGGAATCGGAGCAACAAGTGAATGTTCGTCCGGATGTCGCTATACTGGAAAAAGGATCGCTTTATTGGTGGCGTTTACGTATTTGGGATGGAAAAGGGCAAGTGACAAGCTGGAGTGAACCAGCATCTTTTTCCCTGGGACTAAATACGTCTGATTGGAAAGCGAAATGGATAACTTCTGTTTGGAAGCAAGATAGTCCGATGCCTTATTTTCGTAAGGAATTTAATACAGAGAAGACAGGAACGCAACTACAGAGAGCTGTTGTTTATTTTTGTGGTTTGGGATGTGGTGATCTTTATTTGAATGGTCGACTTGTTGATAAAAAGAGGATTCTCGATCCTGCTCAAACGAATTATGAGCAGTATGCTTTGTATTCAACATTTGATATCACATCCGGATTGGTAAAAGGCGAAAACTGTTTAGGCGTGATGCTCGGTGAAGGCTGGTACGGACAAGACAAAGTCTGGGGGGCCTGGGCGAAGTATGGCGATCCTCTTTTCAGATTGCAAATGGAAATAACTTATGAAGATGGTTCTAAGGAAACGATCGTTTCGGATGAATCCTGGCAATGGATTCCCGGACCGGTATTAAAAGGTAATATTTATGCAGGTGAAGTTTATGATGCAACAAAGGAAATCAAAGACTGGTCAAAGGCTGGAATTTTAGCGGATAATTGGAATGAGGCTGTGCTGGCTGAAAGTAATATTCCGGTAGATTTATATCCTCAGCTTATAGAACCTATCCGTTTAAAAAATGAGATCAAAGCTGTGAAGAAATGGAAAGATCCTTGCGGTAACTGGGTATTTGATTTTGGAGTGAATATTGCCGGTGTGCCACAAATAAAGGTAAAGCAACCCAAAGGGACGCATTTGAAAATGCGGATGGGAGAACTTCTTCGTGAGGACGGTTCGGTAGAATATAATACGACTGGCGTATTTGCAACAGGTGTCGTACAAACGGACGAATACATCTGTGCCGGAAATGGGCAGGAGGTTTGGAATCCCCGTTTTACATACCATGGTTATCGTTATTTAGAACTTTCCGGTATGGTGACGGAACCCGAATTGGATTGGATAAAAACGATACTTGTACAAACCGATGTTAACAAGAGAGGAGAATTTGAGTGTTCGGATCAACAGATCAATAAGTTGCATGAGCTGGCGATCAGGACAATGCTAAGTAATACGCATGGTCTACCGACAGATTGCCCCCATAGAGAACGATGTGGCTGGTTAGGAGATGCACATGCCGTAGCTCCTTTCGAGAATTATAATTTTGACCTGAATAATTTCTGGATGAAATATATGAAGGACATAAGTTCCACCTCTTCCGTTTTTGAAAAAAATACACTTCATCAAAAGCTTTTCAATACGATCTTCTATTTTGCAGATAAAGCACCGGGAATCCCATATATGATCGCTCCGGGAAAACGTCTTTGCGGGGTTGCTTCTCCGGATTGGGGGACAGCTGTTGTTCAATTACCCTGGTATACTTATTTGTACTTTGGAAATGAGGAACCTTTACGTACATATTATCATGAAATGAAACAATGGGTGGAGCATGTGGAACATTTGTCGGTTAACGATACGCTTCCAACCAGACATATTGTGCCTTATGGTTTGGGGGATTGGTGTCCGCCGGAAGGAAACAATACGATTGATTGTCCTGTCCCATTAAGTTCTACCGCCTTTCATTATTTAGATGCATCCATTATGGCTAAAACAGCGGCTATATTAGGTAATGATGACGATGCTGAATATTTTAACGATTTGAAAAACAAGATAGCTGCAGCTTTTGTTGCTGAATTTTATGACAAAGAAAATAAAACGTTCGGAAGTCAGACTGCTGATGCGATGGCTCTTGATTTTGGATTGGTTCCTGTAGGAGATGAGAGAGCTGTTTCTGATGCAATAGCCAGAAATATGAAGGAGAAGTATCATAATTTCATGCATACCGGGATCTTTGGTTTGGGACGTATCGGACAAGCCTTATCGCGTTTTGGCAATGGTAAAGCTGCATGGGATATGTTCACTAAAACAGGCGAAAATAGTTTTGCTTATATGTGGACGGATGCAGATGCAACCTCTCTTTGGGAAGTTCTTCCGATAAACAAGAAGAGTAAGGAGGTATGCTTAACCGGATCTTCACTGAATCATCCCATGCAAGGAGGTTATGATACCTGGTTTTATGAAGATATAGCTGGGATACGCCCGGATATATCAGGACCGGGATTTAAAGTAATACGCTTTGAACCGACAATGACCTCCTTTTTAGATTGGGCGAAGGCATCGATAGATACGTCTTATGGGAAAACAGAAAGCGAGTGGTTTCAGGAAAATGATCGGTTGATCTGGAAAATAACATTACCTCCCAATACTTCAGGTATTGTTGCTTTACCCGATAATAAAAAGGTAGATGTCAATAAACGAGTTTTTGATAAAGACGATTATCCGCTTATTGAAAACAAGGGAGATGTCTCTTTTTACAGATTTCCGTCAGGAATATACCAGATAGAAATTTATCAGGAAAAGTAACCCGTATTGCTTTTCCTGATAATAATCTTTTGTTACCGAATGAATGCGGGATTCGTTTTTGAATCTTGGATCGGTTTTGTTGTGTCTTATTTTTATAAACTTTGAATTTATAGATTATGAAACTTGTTAATGAACTTTGTATAAACCTGCTTGGTATTTTAGGATTACTAACGACTTTATCCGGATGTGGAAATCAAAAGGATACTATTCAATCGAATATTGATATTGCTGATTCTTACAGGGATATTTATTCTGATACATGGGTGGCGACCGATGCTTTGGGACGGACTATGCCGAGCCAGGAAGAGGTTGGTAATGTTAAGGATGACAAACGTCGTGTAGTCGGTATTTTTTATATTACATGGCATTCGGATAATTTGGCTAATCTGAAATCTCCTTATCGTGCAGATGTCAGTAAAGTATTGGAAGAAGCACCGGAAGCTCGTTTGGATGCTAATCATCCGGCATGGACGGAGGGATCCTACCATTGGGGAGAACCGGAGGTCGGCTATTTTCTGAGCCGGGATGAATATGTGATCCGTAAAGATATGTCTATGTTGGCTGATGCTGGTGTGGATGTCTTAGTTATGGATGTAACAAATGCCGTTCGTTACTGGGACGAATGGGAGACTTTATTTACCACCATGCAAAAAATGAAGGCAGAAGGGAATAAAGTTCCTCAATTTTGTTTCTGGGCTTTTAACGGACCGGTAATTTCGGTTGTGCAGGATTTGTATGATAAAGTGTATAAAGAAAATAAATATAAAGATTTATGGTTTTATTGGGGAGATAAACCTTTATTATTATATAATGGAAAACCGGCAATGGATGCCAATGGCGGCGGTGTAAAGAATCCGAATCCTCATTATGATCCGAAAGCTTTGACCGATTCTTCGCATCCCCATTATAATGATCCGGACTATACGAATGAGTTCTATACAGATTATACCCGGGAAGTAAAGGATTTCTTTACGCTTAGAACCATGTGGTGGGGATATTATGAATGGGCTGGCGAACGTTTTGTCGGAACAGAAGGAAACTGGAGTTTCGGTTATGATTTGGGAGACGAACGGGTTTGTAAAATGCATCCGTCTGATTTGGTTGCTACTTTTCAGGGGAAAAATGAACAGGCAGCCGTTACTCCCGCCCAGCATCCAACTTCCATTGTTGGAAAATCCTGGACTCGTGATCATAAAGAACCTCGATTAAATGACCATGATATGCCTGCACCAACTTATGTCCCGTGGTTGGGAAAGACAGTGGATGATCCTACTGCGTATGGAATCTATTTTCAGGATCGTTGGGAAGAAGCTTTAAAAAACGATCCTCAGTTTCTGTATTTGAATGACTGGAATGAATGGACTGCCGGAAAATACAGCTCAGGAAAAGCGCCGGGATCGGAATTACCGGGACCGACGGAATTTCTGGGACGTAAAAATCCATTTTATTTTGTAGACCAGTATAATGCAGAATTTAACCGTACGATTCAACCGATGAAGGGAGGCTATACCGATAACTACTATATGCAGATGGCACAGAATATCCGTCGTTATAAAGGAGTCCGTCCGATACCTGAGAATAAAGGCTATCAAACGATGCCTGTAAATGGAAAGTTTGATAAATGGAATAAAGTTAAAGTCGAGTATCGTGACACTAAAGGCGATATAACTCATCGCGATTATAAAGGATATGGTGGAAACCATTATGTAAATAACTCCGGAAGGAATGATATTGTCTTATCCAAAGTGGCAGTAGATAAAGAAAATATTTATTTCTATGTGGAGACAATGAATAATATGACTCCTTCAACGGATCCGAACTGGATGTTGTTGTTGATTGATGCGGATAATAATTCTTCGACAGGTTGGTATGGCTATGATTATTTGATAAACAAAACGGTGGTAGATGGGAAATCGACCGAGTTGAAACGGTATGACGAAAAGAGTGGGGAATGGGTGACTGTCGGTGTTCTTCCTTATTGTATAAAAGATAAGTGTCTGGAATTGGCCGTGAATCGTGATGTTCTGGGATTGGTCGGTGATACTTTTGTCTTTGATTTTAAATGGGTTGATAACCCGTCGGAATTGAAAGACCCGATTTCTTTGTGTGTGAATGGTGATGCTGCACCGAACCGTAGATTTAATTATCGTTGTATTTGGAAAAAATAATAATATAAAGAATGAAGTATAGCCTTTCCACACATGTTTTATCATCGTGGGAAGGTTATATGGTTTTACTGTTACAGGAATAAAACGGATAATTTGGTGTCGCAAACAGTGCTCCGAAGTACGAAGGTGAAAGGAAAATAAAAAAACGGGACTGCTATCTTTCCCAAGATACAATCCCGCTCCAAATCTAGAATAAATAATAGAGAAGGTTTACGGTTTCAATAAGAATAATGCAAACTCAAAAAAAAATTATCATCTTCTGTTTGGGAATCAGTGAAAAACTCTACTTTATTTTCCCGTGCCAGCCAGCCGACAGCGGCATACAAGTCCATATCCGAAAGACCGGTAGCCCTTTTCAATTCAGAAAAACTCCAGCGTTGCCGTATACGAACTCCATCCATTGTCCTCCAAATTATGCCGGCATTTGTACCTATAACAGCTTGATTCATCATTTTCTGTTCTTAGATAGATGTTACTTTTCTCTTCCACCACCCAGTGCATGATAAAGGTTTACCACACTCTGTATCTCAGAAAAACGGTTAGCCGTTTGCGACAGTTGCGCACTCAGTAAAGACTGGCGGGCGGTCAGGACTTCCAGATAAGTAGAAGTACCGTGCTCCATCAGTAGAGAGGTGCTTTTCAACGCCTTTTCCAGCGAAACGATCTGTTTGTCGAACAAGATCGTTTTCTCCCGGCTTGTCTGATAAGCAACCAACGCATCGTTCACTTCGCTTCCGGCATTCAGCAAAGTCTGCTGAAAAGCCAGGCTGGCTTCTTCCTGCTGTGCCTGCGCGATGCGGTATTGGGCAATGACCTGTCCACGGTTGAACAAAGGCTGTGTCAGCGAACCGACTGCCGAAGCCAGGAACTTACCCGGATTGACAATCATCGCCCCGGCCGAGTTGGTCCAACCCGCACTCCCGCTCAGCACTACGGAAGGATAAAAAGAGGCACGGGCCTGATTGGTTCCATAGAACGCTGCTTCCAGTGAACGCTCTGCCGAACGGACGTCAGGACGGTTGGATAACATCTGAACAGGAACACCTACCGACAAGTCCTCCGGAAACTGTTGCTCATCCAATGTGCCCCGTTCAAAATAACGGGGCGTCTCGGCTAACAGCAAAGCCAGACTGTTCTCCACCTGATTGATCTGCTCTTTCAGATCGAGGGCGGATGCCTGTACCTGATAATAAGTAGCTTCCATCTGTGATACGGCCGCCTCATCAGCCATGCCCGCATTCTTCAAGGCACGGGTAGAAGAAACCGTTTCACGCCATGCCTCCTCCGTCTCACGCGTGATGGCAAGCTGTTCGTCCAGCATCAACAGCGTATAATAGGAATTGGCGATTCCGGCTACCAGCTGGGTCCGCACGGCCTGCCGGTAATCCTCGCTTTGTGCGTAAACCGCTTTTGCCTGCAGTTTAGCGTTGTGCATACGCCCGAATATATCGAGTTCCCAACTGGCAGTGACAGGCAGCGAATAAGTCTGTGTCGCCTTGCGGGCATCAAAACTGCTCACGGTCCCTTGCGGAGACAAGGCAAAGGAAGGCAGGAACGCCAGACGGGCGGACATCAAAGCCGCTTCAGCCTCCTTCACACGGAGTTGTGCCGACTGATAGTCAGTATTGTTTTGCAATCCCTGTTCGATAAGGGCCTGCAACTTCGGATCGGAGAAAAGCTCATGCCAGTCTCTGTCACCTATTCCAGCAGTGTCGGCCGTCTCTATCCCTTCTCCGTACAAATTGTCGGGTACGGCCGTTTCCGGTTTATATTTACTGTATATACCACAACTGCTCAACAGAACAGTAACTGCGGATAACAGGATTATCTTCTTCATATTTTATTATTTTAGTTGTTTATATCAGACGTGCCACGCTCCGCATTACTTCTCTCCTGCTCCAGGGCCACCTGCACATCGGCTTCTTCTTCCATCGGCTTACGGATCTTCTCCTGTAAAAACTCGAAGATAATATAGAACACCGGAACTACGAATAACAACGCCAGCGTTCCGACTGCCATACCACCGACAACACCTGTTCCCAACGAGCTGTTACCGTTGGCACCGGCACCGGAGGAGAACATCAACGGAAGCATACCGAAGATCATCGTAAGCACCGTCATCAGGATTGGACGCAGACGGACCTGGGCGGCAGAATAAGCCGACTCGACGATACCCATTCCTTTACGGCGGCGCTCTATCGCATATTCCGTGATCAGAATGGCCGTCTTCGCCAGCAAACCGATCAACATGATCACCCCTGTCTGCAGGTAAATATTATTCTCCAGTCCGAATATCTTAGCAAACAGGAAACTACCCATCAAACCGAACGGCACGGAGAGGATAACGGCGAACGGCACCAGGAAGCTCTCATATAAACAAGCCAGGATCAGATAAATAAGCAATATACAAACCACATAGATAAACAGTGTTTTTGCACCACCGCTATTCGATTCTTCACGGGCCATACCTCCATATTCATAACCATATCCCGTAGGCAGTGTCTGGGCTGCCACCTCTTCGATGACCTTCTGCACCTCACCGGAAGAATAACCTTCAGCCGGATTCACATTTGCCGTGATAGCGCTGTACAGGTTGAAACGGTTGGATACTTCCGGACCAAGCACCTTATTCAATGTCACAAACTGGCTTATCGGCGCCATTTCCGTTCCGTTGCGAACAAACATATTATTCAGCGACTGTTCGTCCAGACGGTATTCAGGGGAAGCCTGCATCATCACACGGTACACTTTTCCAAACTGATTGTAATTGGAAATATATGCACCACCGCAATAACTGCCCAGGGCATCGAGTATGGTAGCCGGCGAAATACCTGCACGCTTACATTTAGCGGCATCGATATCGACCGACACCTGCGGGAAGTTCATCGCATAAGAGGTATATGCCATCGCAACTTCCGGACGCTGATTCAAGGCTCCCAGGAACTGCATGGTCGAGTTGTAGAAAGCCGTCATGTCGCCACCGGTTTTGTCCTGCAGGTTCAACTCGATGGAGTTACCCATACCATAACCGGGGATCATTGCCGGTTGGAAACTGAATATCTGCGCATCCTTCAATGTATAGAACTGCGCATTCAGACGGGCAACCACGGCATCCGACGAATGTTCTTCCCCTTTTCGTTCGTTCCAGTCTTTTAAACGGATAACGATCGTACCGTAAGAGGTTCCTTGTCCGGACATAAGTCCGTATCCTGCCACCTTTGCATAATGTTCTATTTCAGGAGTATTTTTCAATATATCCTCCAGTTTATCCATAACCTTTGTCGTTTCACCTAACGTACTACCCGGTGAAGTGCTGACATTTACCATGATCACACCCTGGTCTTCCTGCGGAACGAGCCCTGTCTTGGTGCTCGACATCAGAAATGCCAGCAAAACAATAGCTGCTGCGGTCAGCGTCCATACCATCCAGCGGTGATGGATAAAGAACATGACACCTTTCTTATATTTGCCCAGTACGGCATTGAATGAAGCGTTATAGGCTGCACGAACTCGTCCGTTAAGACTTTTCGCACTCTTATTTCCATCCGAAGGACGCATAAGTATGGCACAAAGAGCCGGACACAACGTCAAGGCCGAAATCATGGAAAGACCAACAGCAGTCGCCATCGTAATGCCGAACTGCGTATAGAAAATACCGGATGTTCCTCCCATGAATGTCACAGGGATAAATACTGCCATAAACACGCAGGTACAGGAAACGATAGCCATCGTTACATCTCCCATCGCATCTTTAGTGGCAAGATAGGAGGATTTATATCCGGCATCGAACTTCGACTGCACCGCCTCCACCACCACGATCGCATCATCCACAACGGTTCCGATCGCAAGCACAAGAGCAAATAAGGTCAGGATGTTGATACTGAATCCGGCAATCATCAGGCAAGCAAATGTTCCGACCAGCGAGACTATAATAGATATGGAAGGAATCAGCGTACTCTTGAAATCCTGCAGGAAGAAATAAACCACGAGGATTACCAGTAAGATGGCAATAACCAACGTTTCCACCACATTATGGATAGATGCGAACAAGAAGTCGTTCGAACTCATCATCGTCACAAACTCCGTTCCCTTCGGAAGATCCTTCTCCATTATATTCATCTGAGCAGTGATCTTCTCATTCACAGCCGTTGCATTGGAACCTGCCACCTGGAATACCATGAACATAACGGCAGGTTTACCGTCCATCTCACTCTTGAAACTATAGGTAAGTGTACCCAGTTCCACGTTAGCCACATCTTTCAGACGGAGCACCGAACCGTCGCTCTGCGAACGGACAACTGTGTTCCTGAATTCATCCACACTCTTCAAACGTCCGCGATACTTCATCGTGAACTGGAAAACATTCATCGAGTTCTCGCCCAACGAACCTGTCGGTGCTTCGATATTTTGTTCACCGAGTACGGCTGTTACATCCGACGGAACCAGCCCGTATTGGGCCATCAATTCCGGTTTCAGCCAGATACGCATACTATAGGTATCGCCCAGCTCCATGACGTCGCCCACGCCTTCTATACGTTTGATTTGAGGGATCACATTAATGTCCAGATAATTGGCAAGGAATGTCTGGTCATAATTACCATCCGTACAGACAAACGAGTTGATCTGCAGAAAACTGGTCTGACGCTTCTGGGTAGTCACACCGATCTTGGTCACTTCGGCGGGCAACAATCCCTGTGCTTTGGATACGCGGTTCTGTACATTGACCGCCGCCATATCCGGGTCCGTTCCCTGCTTGAAATAAACCTGTATGGTAGCCGAACCGGCATTGGTAGCAGTAGACGTAATATACATCATGTCTTCCACCCCGTTGATACTCTCTTCCAACGGCATGATAACGCTGTTCATTACCGCTTCCGCATCGGCTCCTGTATAGTTGGCCGTTACATAGACTGTAGGCGGTGCAATATCAGGATACTGCTCCACCGGCAGCGTAAAAAGCGAAATAAGCCCCACAGCGAGGATCAGCACGGAAATGGATATAGCCATCACCGGCCGTTTTATAAATATATTACCTTTCATAGCTTTACTTTTATTTTACTTGTGTTCCTTCACGTACCAACCCGGCACCTTCAGATACAATTTCATCACCGGCCTTCAAACCGGTCAGCACAACGTACTCGCGTCCGTCATTTATTCCGGCTACGGTAATTAACGTAGAAGTTGCTTTTCCGTCTACAACTTTATATACAAGGGTCTTATCCTGCATCTGAACGGTCGCCCCCTGCGGGATAACGATGCAGTCTTTATAGGTGCTCGGCATGATCACACTACCGGATGCCCCGCTGTGAAGCAGGCGCGACTCATTCGGGAAGACCGCACGAGCCACAACCGTACCGGTCTGCCGGTCGATCACGCCACTAATAGATTCTATTTTACCTTTCTTCCCGTACAACGAGTTATCATTCAACTGAAGATCCACTTCCGGCATATTCGTCAAAGCATCGTCCATCGTCCCGTGCTGCCGGGTCAGAGCCAGAAGCTGGTTCTCGGTCATGGAGAAATAGACATACATATCCGAATTATCAGACACCGTCGTCAACGGCTGCTGGAGGGTCGGTCCGACCAATGCTCCGGCACGGTATGGCAAAGCTCCTACAACACCGTTCGTAGGGCTCTTCACCTCCGTATAAGACAGATTATTACGGGCATTCACAACCTGTGCTTCCGCCTGCACCAATTGTGCCTTGGCTGTGAGAAACGTATTTTCAGCCGTTTTCAGGCTAAACTCCGAGACAACCTTCTGCGCATATAGTTCCTTCGAACTGTCATACGTCAATTCTGCTGTCCCCAATCCGGCTTTTGCCGCTTCCATATTGGCTATAGCCGTTTGCAAAGCTGCCTTATAAGGAACCTGGTCTATGATAAAAAGTACTTGGCCCCGACGCACTTTCTCCCCTTCCGACACGCAGAGCTTCTCAATAGTTCCCGATACTTGCGGATAGATATCGATATCCTGCCGCCCCCGGATAGTCGCCGAGTAGGAAGTTGAAAGTTCTTTATCAGCCAACGCCACTTTCATCACAGAATAAGAAGGTTTCACTTGTACATCCGGTGTTTGCTTACAGGATGTCATCCACATCGTACAACCGACAATCCCTATCAGTCGTATCCAATTCCCATTTACTTTTAACATACTATATTCTTTATAAAAATTGCCTCAAAAGTACGCGATGGGGATAAAAGCGTGATAACACAAAATTCCCGAATACTGTCCCATTTTCTTTATTACACTTTTTTAATAGCCTAAATACCAATCAGTAGACTTTTGGAATAAAAAAGATGAGAAATAGAATATTCCGGTTACTCTTTTAATGCTCATCTTTACACCGATAAAAGCAAACAGTATGGATAATAACGTAATAACAACGATAGACGTTGAGGATTTCAAGGACTTTAGTCACATGATAGATTATGTAGACAAGGATGTTGTGGCTGCCCGCAATCTGGAAGACATTTCTTATAATAATATTACCATCAGATTGAATTTCTTCCTGATTATTTCTTGTGTGGAAGGATCTATTCAGCTAGACATGAACAATAAGACCTATTTACTAAAAAAAGACGACATCATAATCTGCTTGCCGACTACGATACTAAGCCAGACAAAATTCAGTCGCAGCCATAAGCTCAGAATTATGGGCTTTTCCACCAACTTTTTACAGCGTGTCGTAAAAAGAGAAGAAATTTCCAATAACATATTATCTCATATTCATAAAAATCCCCTGCGGCATATTGAAGAAAAAGATAAATCTCCCATTAAATTATATGAAGACCTTATCATAAAGAAAATAAACGATCCATCTATTCATTATAAGAAAGATGTATTACATTATTTATTTTCAGCCATATTCTGTGATATGATGGCCGCTATCTACAAGTATTCAGACACCGAACTGGATAATGAAGAGGAGCCGGAAACGGGCATAAAAAGGGCTTCTTATGTTTTCAAATGTTTCATTATGGAAGTATCGAAAGACAACGGATTCCACCGGTCGGTTTCCTATTATGCCGACCGTCTCTGTTATTCACCCAAATACGTTTCCTTTGTCGTCAAGCAGGTCAGCGGACGGACCGCCCTGGAGTGGATAAACGACTCAGCCATAGAACAAATAAAATACCAATTGAAACATTCCGATAAATCAATCAAAGAAATTGCGGATGATTTCAATTTCTCCAACTTATCTTTCTTTGGAAAATATGTAAAGAAACATTTAGGTGTATCTCCGACCAAATACCGGGATATACCGGAAAATATCGGAGTCTATTAAGAAAGGAAGAAAGAGGCCGCCTGGTTAATGTGCGACCTCTTAAAAATAAAAGCCGGACTGTTCTAAAATCCCTTTCCAAACACCCCTACAGTTTAATTATGAATAATAAATGCTTAATGATTTATACTCAATAACGGCATATTCTATATTAGTACTTATCATTGCAGCAAAGATAAAGGATAAACTTTCCGGCATAACAACGAATATTTCCTTATAACTGTTCCATTTTCTTCTATTTGAGATTTTTAATAGAAGGCGTCCGATCCGGTTCCGAAGCCGGATAGCTCTTTTTCAATGTAGAATAGAAATTTATCCGTACCTTTGAAAAGACAATCACGACAACCCCAAAAACTATTTTATCGGATAAATATTATAACATCATGGCAGACAACTATCTTGAAAAAAAATATGAAGAATTTCAGGCTAAAAAAACTTCTTCGGCAAAAAGTAGCTATGGCAAAAAGAAAACAAGTCCTATTCATAAAATGCGAAGAGTTTTCGTAACCGAAGGAGCCGACGGGATCGGTAAAGCCATCGTCAAGGCATTCCGTATGGCAGGCAACCGGGTCGCTTTCTGCGACCGGAATGAGATTTCAGGAAGAGAGACTGCTGAAAAAACAGGTACGACTTTTTATCCTGTTGACATCAGCGACAAAGAGGCTCTTGAAAGTTGCATGCAACATCTCTTTGACGAGTGGGGAGATCTGGATATTATTATCAATAATGCAGGTATCAGCGACTTTTCCCCGATCACGGAAACAAGTGTGGAAGATTTTGACCAAATCTTATCCGTAAGCCTGCGACCGGTGTTTATCACATCGCGGCTGCTAGCTATCCACCGCCAATCATTGGATACTCCCAATCTTTACGGCAGGGTGATCAACATATCATCCGCTCGTAATCCGATGAACGAACCGGGCAGTGAAGGATATGCAGCATCCAAAGGAGGCGTTCGTTCGCTAACCCACACACTCGCCTTGTCATTGGCCCCATGGCATATCACAGTCAATTCCATCGCACCGGGTTGGATACAAACACACGACTACGAACAACTTCGTCCGGAAGATCATGCCCAACAGCCTTCCGGCAGAGTTGGAAAGCCGGAAGATATTGCCCGTATATGCCTGACTCTCTGCCAGGAAGAAAACGACTTCATCAATGGGGAGAACATAACGATCGACGGAGGCATGACAAAAATCCGATAAGTTTGTTCTTAAAGATAAGTCATAATCTGAGAATCCTTTATATATTTGTTTTTCACAAATAAACAACGTTCACGTATATAAAGATTCAAGATCATGAAAACAAAAACATTTATAGCACTGTCACTGGTCATTTGCTCAGTTGTCCTTTGTAGTTGCGGTAGCTATATGACCGGCAAAAGTGCTGTCATGAAAATAGAGAAAGGGATGACAAAAAAAGAAATTGTCAGCTTGTTGGGTGATCCTGATTTTCGCCGGTTCGATGAACAGTATGAAGAGTGGGAATACAAAAAAGTCAATCCGCTAACAGCAGAAACAACGATCATAATCGTCGATTTCATTCATGAAAGAGTCAGTAACATGAACTCCTTCAACGGAGACAGCCACCCCAATCCTCCCGTTGCGGTCTATCCTCCGGGCGATATCGATTACGGAAAGCCGACACCTCCTCATCCGAATGGACACGGGAAACCTTCCAGAGCAGTAAGCGACGGGGAATTTCAACAGCTATACAACAAAGTAAAACAGAAACCGTTTAAAGACGATCAACTGGAGCTTCTTGAAATGGGGGTTAGCAATAAATATTTCACCTGTAAACAGTGCATACGCCTTATGTCTATCTATACGTTCGACGACGATAAACTGGAAGTACTGGAAATAGTAGCTCCACGCATTGTCGATTCCGAAAACTATGAAGACATTATCAAATCGTTAAGTTTCATCTCCAGTGAAGAGAAAGCTGAAAAAATACTACGCCGGGCAAGAAAATGAGTAAGTTCCATCGTTTCTCTTCTCCTGCCGCCCATATCCGGCTGCCGGAAAAGTTCACTTATCCGTTCCATTACACGCCTCATCCTTTATGTGTGATGGCTGCGGAAGAAGTGCAGCAATACCTGCAAAGTAAAGAAGAGTGGAAAAACGACCTGCAACAGGGAAAAATGTTCGGAGTCCTGATCGTACGAACACCAACGGGTGAAATTGGTTATCTCGCCGCCTTTTCCGGTATCCTGGCCGGAAAAAACCTGCATGATTATTTCGTTCCTCCCATTTATGACCTGCAACAACCACAAGGCTTTTTCAGTATCGAGGAAGACCGTATATCCGCTATAAATGCCCGCATCAAACGGCTTCAGGCTGACGAAAATTATCTGACCACCAGACAAAGACTGGCGGACACCGTTGCCCTGGCGGCAAAAACAATAGACATGGTAAAAGAAGAATTTAAGGAAGCTCAGCTAAGACGTGAAGAAAAGCGGCTCGGCAATCCGGACGAAAACGAACTATCAGCCATGATACGTGAAAGCCAGTACCAGAAAGCAGAATTAAAACGGTTGAAACAACAGTGGAATGATCGTACCGCTGCCATACAGGCTGAGGTAAAGAAATTTGAATCTGAAATCGAACGGCTGAAAACAGAACGTAAAACCCGTTCGGCTGCTTTGCAGCAACAACTTTTCGAACAGTTCAGGATAGTCAATGGTAAAGGTGAAATAAGAGACCTATGCGATATCTTTAAAGATACGGCACAGAAAGTTCCTCCAGCCGGAGCTGGAGAATGTGCTGCTCCCAAGCTTTTGCAATATGCCTACCTGCACCAACTGAAACCTGTTGCAATGGCTGAATTTTGGTGGGGAAATTCACCGAAGATGGAAATACGCCATCACGGATATTTCTATCCTGCCTGCAAAGGGAAATGTGAACCGATATTGAAACATATGCTACAGGGACTGAATGTGGAGGATAACCCGTTACTGACAGACTTACACCGCCATACGGAACTTGAAATATTGTTTGAAGACGACTGGCTGTTGGCTATCAATAAACCGGCAGGAATGTTATCCGTTCCCGGTAAAACCGATGCCGATTCAGTTTATCAACGATTAAAGACACAGTATCCCGATGCTACCGGCCCCTTGATCGTACACAGGTTGGATATGGCTACTTCCGGAATCTTATTGATTGCAAAAACGAAAGAAGTACACCAGAACCTGCAGGCACAATTCAAAAACCGGACAGTAAAGAAACGTTATACGGCACTGCTGGACGGAGTGATCACTGCTGACAAGGGCATTATAGATTTGCCGCTTTGTCTCGATCCGTCAGACCGTCCCCGCCAGATCGTAAACGAAAAATACGGAAAACCGGCAATGACAAGATATCAGGTCCTTTCCCGTAGTAATAATCAAACACGCATTGCTTTTTATCCTCTTACCGGCCGGACACATCAATTGCGCGTGCATGCCTCTCATCCGCAAGGTCTCAACACCCCTATTATCGGTGATGAATTATATGGGAAAGGAGCCGAGCGCCTCTACTTGCATGCAGAATTTCTGGAATTCCGGCATCCAGTCTCTGGAGAAATCATCCGGATTGAAAAGAAAGCTGATTTTTAGTCGGTAAGCAGCCATTCAACACATTACCGATATGCTCTCTATTGACTAAAATCGGACTTCCGTTCTGTGGATTAATTTCGTACTTTTACGAAAAAATTATGTTCAAAGCAAATATGATTGCCCCTTGCGGCCTGGATTGCAATTTGTGCAATGAATCTTTGAAAAGAGAAAATCCGTGCCCCGGATGTAACGGCAGTAATGAATATAAACCTGAGTTTTGTTCCATCTGCTGCAAAATAATCAATTGTGAATTCAGGGGGAGTCTACAAGGTGATTATTGTGACAAATGTCCACAATATCCTTGCGAACACTTACATGAAAGAGAATACCGGTATATGAATCAATATCCTCTTTCTGAATCGCCCATGAACAATTTAAAGATGATCAGAGAAAAAGGAATGGATTACTTTTTAGAAAAACAGAAAGAATATTGGACCTGTCCGGAATGTGGAGGTATTATTTCCGTCCATACAGGTTTATGCAGTAATTGCTCAAAAAACTATCAACATAATATGAATATGGCTTCCGCAAAAGATTACGACGAATTACTCCTGCTATGGGAGGCTTCTGTTAGGAGCACACATCATTTCCTTACGGAGGATGATATACAGTATTACAAACCTTTAATACGCAACGAATACTTCCAGGCTGTAGAACTCCATCTCATAAGAGACGGACAAACCCAACAAATCGTTGCTTTTATGGGGTTAAGTGACGATTTGATCGAAATGCTTTTCGTTCACCCGGCACAACAAGGCAAAGGGTATGGAAAGAAACTGATAGAATACGCCATACAGAAAAAGAATATCCGTAAAGTAGATGTAAACGAACAGAACGAGCAGGCTCTACGTTTTTACCGAAACAGAGGATTTGAAGTGATCGCCCGGGATGCCACGGACGGGCAAGGCAAACCTTATCCGATCCTGCATATGCAATTAAAGCCTGTCCGGTTAAGAAAGGCTGAGATTAAAGATCTCCCGGAACTCCGATGTGTATTCGAAGAAAGTGTCAGAACCTCCTGCCGCAAAAACTATTCGCCCGAACAAATAGATGCCTGGATAAACCGCGCATCACCCGAACGCTGGCAGGAGTTATTCAGCAGTGATCTTCAATTCATCATTGCAGAAGAAACCGAATCTTTCCGGATCACAGGATTTACGTCATTCAACCAGCAGGGATATTTGCACAGTATGTTCCTTTTACCCCAATTTCAGGGACAAGGGATCGCTACGATCTTACTGGACCATGCAGAAGATTTCGCACATCGGAATCATCTCCCATCTCTTTTTGCGGAAGTCAGTCTCACTGCGCGTCCCTTCTTTGAGAAGCACGGATTCATCGTTGAAGAAGAACAGGCGGTTAAAATAAAGGACATCGAAATGACTAATTTCAAAATGCGTAAGTTCTTTATCCACGATTTATAAGAATAAAAAAGAGGTAGATCATTTCTGATTTACCTCTTCTGTAGTCGGGATGAGAAGACTCGAACTTCCGACCTCCACGTCCCGAACGTGGCGCGCTAGCCAACTGTGCTACATCCCGTTTTTGATTACGGCTGCAAAGGTACAACTATTTTTGAACCTACAAATACTTTTGCCGTTTTTTTTCAAAAAAAGTTACTTTCATCCCTTCAAATTCTTTAAATGCATTTTTTTCGACATTTTTTTCAAGAAACATTTGGAGTGTATCATATTTTCCCTACCTTTGCACCCGTCAAACAAAACAAACGGTACCATAGCTCAGTTGGTAGAGCAAAGGACTGAAAATCCTTGTGTCCCCGGTTCGATTCCTGGTGGTACCACTGAAAATCAAGCAGTTATCTAAAAGATGACTGCTTTTTTTTATTTAAAAGAGTAAATACTACAGGAAAAATAAAACTGGAACTTTATCTATAATACATCTGTATTCCGGATCAATGCCCTAATTTAGAAGCAGGATTTGCCATTGCCGCCCGATAACTTTGGAAAGTAACTGTCAACGCCGTCAACGCCACAATGATTACTAAAGCCACCAAGAATACCCATAAATAAATCGGTGTCTTATATGCAAAGCTTTGCAACCACACATTCACTCCATAATAAGCGACCGGGATCGAAATAACAAAACAAACAAATGCAATCCGGAGAAAAGACGAGTTCAGCATCCAAAGGATCTGCCGGACTGTTGAACCCAGTACTTTCCGCACGGCTATTTCCTTTTCCCGTCCCTGTAATTCAAAAATTACCAATCCGAATACTCCTACCAAAGATAAAAAGACAGCCAAAAAACAAAGGATAGTCACCAGAGTTCCTTGCCGTTGGCTTTTACTGTAAAGTTCATCCAACGCTGTATCAAAAAAATGAATATCGACCGGATAGCCCGGAATCAGTTCATCCGTGACTTTCCGGATATGTTCAATTGTCGGCCGGGGATTTCCTCCCGCAATCTTAACATAGGAATATCTTTCCGGTACCGAACGGCGATAATGATCTTTAGCCGAAGTCCAAAGCCCCATCGGACGTAGCTCTTTATACAGGGATTCATAATGTACATCTTCAAAAATACCGACAATCCGTACCGGAACATCATTATCTATAATACTCGTTCCTACCATTTCCGATATGTCACCCAGTTCTTCGGTTGTAAAACGCGATGCTATCTCCCTCGCAGCTGTTTCACTTAGGATACAAACCGCCTGTGTATTATCAGGAGCCTCATCCGACGGACGGAAATGCCTACCGGCAATCATCTTGATATCCATTAACTCCGGAAAATCTGTCGATACCCCCAGCCAACTCATGTAGTAATGCTGACCTCTGTAATTATATCCGATAAAAGACCGGGATTCATCCGAAACAAATTTAAACTCGCTAAAAGAAACATTACTGATATCAGGACTCTCCAAAAGACGTGATTTGAATAATTCACTTTTTTTCAAAGCCGCCCCCATACTGAGCCTCACTTCCAACACATTCTCCTTATTAAATCCCAGATCCACATTTCCTATATATTTGTTCTGCAGGAAAACGAACAAAGCACCCACAACCAACGTAATCGAAATAACAAACTGGAATCCAATGAGTAACTTCCGTGTAATCTTTGCCCGGTCACTCAGGGTAAAAGACTTGTTCAGTGCCATAACCGGTGGGAAAGAGGTTATATAAAAAGCCGGATACATGCCAGCCAGTATACCACTTCCTACAACAAGAAGGAATGTCCATACAAGAATCTTCCAATTGGAATACAAATCTAACGGATGTCCCAACATACCAGTAATCCACTGAACATTATTCAAAAGGAATACAAAAAGCAGCGCAAAGAAGAAAGCAAGAACAGACACTCCTAAAGATTCCAAAACCAGATATTTCCGGAGTGTAGCATCCGAACTGCCCAGCACTTTCTGAATCGTAATCGATTTGGTGCGGATCGGAGCCAATGCTATCGACAGGTTTATATAATTGACCAACGCAATACCGATAATCAGGATGGCAATAAAGAATAACATATTCGTTCGCAACTTATTGCCGACAGGAGCCGCATCTGCACGAACCTGCTGACCAAAATAAAGATCGAACAAAGGCCGGAGACGAATATCGTCAATCGCAAAATCCTTCAGAAAATCCCTGCTGTCAGCCATATACTTTTCAGTGGTAACAGATGCTGATTCCGGTGATGACATCAACAGATAACAATAATATGGACCGGTATTCCAGTCTTCCATCATTTCCTTTTCCATTATCGGAATATACAAGGCATTTTTCACACGGGTATTTTCAGGAAAATCACGGAAAACGCCACCCACTATATATGCAGGTTCAAAACTTAGCCCATAAACGATTGAACCTTCCGCCCCAGCAAATTCAGAGAAATAAACCGGTTTACCGATCGGATTCTCTCTGTCAAAAAGTTTTCTTGCCATACTTTCCGAGACCATCATTCCCTCCGGACGCTTCAAGCAGTCCGAACTTCCGGCTACTAACTCAAAACCAAAAACTTTTGTATATTCCGGAGTGATTCGTTCCACTTGTTCCATATAGCTCAGGGCATCAGGTCCTTTACTGGCTGATACTCCAAAACGTGTAGAGGAATAAACAAGATTATTTGTAACGGCAGCAGCTTCTATATAGGGAGAAGCTGCAATAAAACGTTCAAGTTGAGGACGTGAAAAATTAGCCTCCCATATCCCGTCATTACGCATATTTTCCAACTGAAATATCTTTTCCCGATTTGTGAGGGAGGCATCAAAACTATATTCATGACTGACATGTATGCATATCACGATGAATAACAGAAAAGCAAAACTAAGTCCTAAAAGGTTAGTGACCGTTGCTAATTTATAACGCTTCAGAACGTAAAGTAAATTTTTGAATGTGCTTTGCATATTTGAGTTATTTTAATTTTAAACCCCTGATTCAGAAATACAGTACAAAGCTATTCCTCTCTACATTCCGATGCTATTTTTTTTGACAAACGGTCACTTTCTATTGGTGAACTGTAATTATTCCATCTCAAACATTTCTGAATCGTCGCTTCTATCCCTGCTCTTGCTCTTATCTTTCTTTTTGTTCATATTACCGAAATTGTAAGTCAGGGTAAAGCCGACACGTCTGCCGCCACGCCAGTTTTCAGAGTCTTGCCAGAAACCGTCACCGGAAGTAATCGTACGGAATTTACGGGAATCCAAAAGGTCACGGGCATTAACACTCAATGTCAGTTTATCGTTCAGGAACGACTTGCGCAAGCCAAGATCAACCGAGTAATTCGGTTTACGATATCCTTGCGCCATCAGACGTTTGGAATTGTAATTGCCTGTCCCCTGCAAAGACACTCCCCACGGCAAACTCAAATTAGCGATCATACGAACATCCCAGGCAAAACTCTCGTCCGTCTCTCCGGTAACCGGTGTCGATGCACCTGCCGGAAGATAAGTAAAACCATCCAATTTGGAATAATAGAGATTGACCGTTGTCGTCAGATCGAGTATCTTAAACAATTTGTCTTTACCGACGATCTCCAGACCGCTTGCCTGCGATTTTGCTACGTTCTCACTGGTGGTATACATCACATTATCTTCTGTATTCAGGAAACGGATACGCTGAATTACATCATCTGTCGAACGATAGTAACCGGAGAGTGACAACGTATGTCCTGATTCCCATGACTTGATATAATTCAATTCAAAAGAGTGGGAATATTCCGGTGTCAGTTCCGGATTACCGAAAGAGATATTGGAAGCATCGGAGATATTCCGGAACGAATTTAACTGTCCTCCCCAGGGACGACGCAAACGACGCGTATAATTCACTTGTAATTCATTATTTTTAGGTAAAGAATAAGAAATGAAAGCACTTGGAAACAGTTTAAAATAATCCTTTTCAAAGCTCTCGGAAGGTTTACCGTTAAACTCCTGGTCAAAATCCAGCGAACGGGTATCCACACGCCAGTATTCTCCACGCAGACCAGCCTGATAGCTAAGATTCTCCCACTTGCCACCATACGTCATATAAAGGGCATGTACATCCTGATTATACAAGAAACGATTGTATAATGTCTGATCCTGCTGGATATTTCCGGCAGTCGTTCCGGTATAGGTATCTACCGGACTGGCATTACGCTGGAAAGTTCCTTTATAACCGGCTTCGATACGTGACATATCGGATATCTTATTGCTGTAATCTGCCTGTACTTCCCAGGTTTTATCTTTTATGTCATTCTCCTGGGTCTGATAGATAGGATCTGCAGACAGGGAGGGATCAGTATATTTAGTCGATTGTTGGAAAATGTCCATTCCGTCGCGTTTCCATTGATTATTACTGACTGTCAGGTCGATATTACTTTTGTCCGAGAACTTATGGACATAATTCAATTCCAGGTTATACATCTTCATATCCGAGTTGCCATTCGTTGTGCGGTCGCTGGTATAAAGTGTATTCCTTTGGCTGTCGGTAGAAATATAATGGATCGTTTCACTATTATCACCTCCTCCGGTCATACCCGTCACATTAAGCGACAAGTCATCGTTTTTAGTCATATGCCAGGTAGCACCGAAGCGACCAAACCAGTTATTATGCTGCCGCTTAGAATCGTTCGTCTGATCCAGGAAGCTGTGATCTGTCGTATTCTCCCGGCTGGTAATACCGCCCCCTTTAAATTCACGGTTCCGGTAGTTCAGATTTGCATAAGCATCGACCTTGCTACTGCTATAATTGATATTGCCACTTGCCTGATAACCACCATCCGTATCGGCTCCCGCCTTTACACTTCCGTAATAGCCTGGTTTGCGGTCATCTTTTAAAATAATATTGATAATACCCGCCGTTCCTTCGGGGCTGTATTTGGCAGAAGGGTTCGTTATTACTTCTACCTGTTTGATATCTCCGGCAGGCATCATTTCCAGAATATCCGCCTGGTTATCTGAAGTCAATCCTGAAGCTTTGCCATTGATCCAGATCGTTACGCTGGAATTTCCCCGCAATGAAACAGATCCTTCATTATCAACTTCCACGGAAGGGATATTGGATAAAAGATCACTGACAGAACCGCCTTCGGAAGCAATATCCTGCGTCGCATCGAACACCTTCCGGTCGATCTCAAAACGCATCTGAGGCCTTTTGGCCACAATCTCCACTTCATTTAACTGGTTAGCATCTTCTTCCAGTGTCAGTTCTCCCAAATTGAGTACCTGGCTATTGGTACCGATTGAAATAGTTTTGGAGACTTCCCCATAGCCGATATAAGAAAAGGTAACGACATACTCCCCTTTCTTCAATCCGCCAATGCTGTAATTTCCATCACTTCCGGTAACAGAACCTTGCAGAATTTTATCCGAACCTTTTGCCTTCACCTGAACAGTTACGAACTCCAACGGTCCGCCCAGTTCCCCATCCATTACAGTACCTTTAATTCCTCCGTCTATTGTTGCTCCATTCATCGCCGGTGTCATGCACATAAGCATACCGGCCAGCAAAAAACTTACCTTTTTTTTCATCATTGTCTAAATCAATCTTTTTCCCATTTTGTCAATTGTTCTGTTTGACTAAAATAAAAAGAAATGGTTTATTCAGAAAAATGATAAAATAAGTAAATATTTGCCATCTTTCGATGGTTTTTTTAAACAAATCCTCACTTATGTCCTGGTTTTGAAGAGAAGAGACAAAGATATAAAATATGTTTCTCAAGGATATTCATTAGCTAACGTCACCGATATAATTGCCAGGGACGAACGGAATTTTTCTCCATCATAAGGAGATTCCTTCCCTTTGATATCGTACATGATAGAAGCTTCGCCCACATAACCTTTTTCCGGGAAGAACAATGCTTCCGCCGTTGTTTCATCATATACCCACCGGCCCTCACCGTTGACGGTATGTTCAAATTTCCGGTCTCCCAAACAAGTATATTCGTCTGTCCAGAACCTGAAACTGGAAGGATCCAGATACTCCTTATCACCTATCACTCCGCTACCGCTATCGATATATCCCAAATCATTATCCAAAGGTCTTATAGTCACCGGTCCGCGTCGATGACCCGTTATATCATCGTTCGCCGTATTAGCTCCGAATAAAGGAGTGATGCGAAGATTCTTAATAACATTCGTATAGTTTGTTTCCGTACCGGTTGCAGCCATAAAACCAATGACTAATTGATCCGGCGTCTCAACCTCATACGTGATCCGCGGAGGGACAGTAGCTATAAGTGGAAAATCATTATTGATAGCTCCCGGCAAACCATTTTCAATATAGGTAAGTTTTTTGGGGAAAGTAAAATTCTCGATCACAGTCGTCGACTCATTCCCGTGTTGTATGGCAACCGTAATTTTAAAACCACCGACAGAAGCATCGGGATTCGTTTCCAGTTTTATAATCGCTTTCCGGTATTCCGGTTCATCAGGATCGGTAAATGTACCTCCTCCGGCTATGTCAAACCCCTGTAATATAGGAGGTATTATATTTCCTGCCTGGAAACCACCTTGCAGATAACCTCCGGTATCCGTAGCCAGAATAAACCCAGCCTGATTCCACAAATCTTCAGAGCTACGACTTCCTCCCGTATGCCTTGTTGCCAACACAGGATATCCCCAATCACCTTCATACAACTGATATCTTAACGAACCGCTAGGATGGCGGGAAACGACTTCCCTATAATCAGGCCCTGCTGCCCCCCGGATTGTCACATTGCTGTATGTATTATACTTGTCCGGCTTAGTACTGGGAGTCTTACGCGGATCATCATCATAAAAGACGCCATTCCGCTGTTCATGCCCTTCCATACGTACCGTTTTAAAATTCTTCTGATCCAAAGCAATCGCCAGATATCCACCAAGAATCCCTTTGATCCGTTGTCCTTCTATATTATTCCCTTCCAATGTTTTATTGGTCCATCTGTAGGTATAACCGAAACCAGCTCCTTCCGCCCCATATTCCAGTTCACCTGTTTTATCGGCATCCATCAGAAACATAGTAATACCATCGGTTATACCTCCGGTTGAACCCGGAGTCGTGTACATCATATATTCAAACTCAATCTTTAAACCATCATTGGTCGTAAAAGGATGGCCAGGAAGATAGAATGCTCCTACTTCACTTTTAAGGGTAGTAAGCTGCAAACCGAGGTTTTTGACAAGATCCGCTTTATTACTCCTGTCTACTCCCGGTTTTGCCGTTGGATTATTAGGTCCGGGTTTTTCAACCGCTTCCATTATTTCATCCAGAAAAGAACGGAAAAAAGGGAAACCTCCTATTCGTGTTTGAGCTGTTCCGGAAGCAGACATCATCGACAGAAGTATTATCAGTATAAGGTAAATATTCTTTTTCATTGTACATTATTTGCAATGGTTAATAATCTCTGATACAACGGATAGGGAAAGCATACGAACGGTCGGCATCATAAAACTCCAAACCTTTCCGATAGAGTAAAGGATAGCTGACGGTAAAATCATCGTATGGAGCTGAAGACCAATAATAACCGTATGCCCCGATATGGACAACATCTCCATCTCCATTCGGATAACGATGTCCTGACACGGGAAGATACACCGTTCCCGAAGGAGGTGTCTTTTTATCTCTGTCCGGGACTATAGAACCTGACGCCCTGGCCCCCAATTGCAGTCCGCTGTTCAGAAGGGACTTTCCATCCCTGTGGTTATCGGCATGTAAATTGTAGTCGGCTGTTACATTCACAAAATCGCCACCGGCTGGCAACTGAGGTTTTGTCGGCGTTTCATCATAAAGCAGACCCAGTTCGTGAGAGGTAGGCAAACGCCATTTACCTTCCCCCCAACCCTCTTTGGATGAGATATAGCGACAGATATCACCAATACCTTCACTCGCATTAAAACCTGCTTCATCCTCATATTCCCTAAAAGTATCCATCTTCTCCCTATCCTTTTCACTTTCGGCTAGAGGAGGTGTGTCGAAACCGAAGTTATCGTGAGCATAAGGAACCTGATCCCATCCGGCAAGACCGCCACCCCAATTCCCTACCGAAGTTTCCGGCGGGTAATAAACAATATGCTTTACCGGATCGTACGGGATACCTGCCGGAGCGAACATGAATAATGATCCCCATTTACAGAACACGCCCTGCGAATTTGCCGGGATCGTATTGTTATCTTCTTCGGTAACGGCAAATGTCAGCTTACCGGAACTGAGGACAATATTACTGCGGGCAAACATATCGGCCATCGCTACTCTCCGGACGATCATCGTATCCCGAAGACGTCCGGCAGTAAATACGATCTTTCCACTTACATAATCGTTTCCATCCCAGGGAGAGTCTACTACCTTCAGATCAAGCTTAAAACCCGAATTTATGTCCGTTCCCTTTTCACTTGCATAGCCATTCGCAAACTTCAGCCAGCCGGTAGTCATAGAATCTATTACTTCCGCTTTCCAGTCACCGTAATAATCGGAGCTAACCCGGTGATTCAATAATTTATCGACACTCCACGGTATATCGACCATCTTACCTTCCGTTCCCATAAAATACTGTCCGTCGTAAACGATATTCTTTATCCCTGTCATATCCACGATCAGGATCGAGGTTTTCAGGTTAGACAGGACAGATGCGGATCTGAGAGCCTGATCGAAAGTCGTATAACCGATCCCTTCAGCTGCCGTAACAGTTACGATATATTTATGATTACGATATAAAGGGACATCATCGCCGGTCTTAACGCCGGAACCACTTCCCGGATCTGTCTTATCAGAAGTAAAATTGACACGGTAATAGTATTCCGTTCCCTGATAAATCCCTTTCAATATCAAACAGACGCCTGCTACAGAGCCTGCTTTGGGTTCTTCATAAGCATATATTTCGCCTGCCAGAAGCGGTCCGGCAGAACCGGCTTCCTGCATATAGGTATATTTCATGGCTGCATCCTGTGTTGCGTCCGGCTTACCGGCTGCACTCGGGATCCGGGGATCCAGGTTTCTTGAATAGGGATATTTCTCATCCGACTCTTTTAATAAAGCTCCGTCCGATTCATTCCATGCCGGAGCGATAAACCCTGCCGTATGATAATTGACCAGATAGATTTCCTGTAGATTGAAAACATCGCTGCCCACCTTATTCTCCACATCGATACGTGCCAACATACGGATCAGCTCAACACCGGTAATACTCATTCCCGGAGTAATGCCACTTACGGAAGTTTCCCCGTACATCGGTATCGGAGTGTATCCCGGCTCCGACACATTCCATTTATAAGAGCCGTCTTTACCGGCAGATGTTTTAAATACCAGCTCCTCCAGAAAATCCTGTTTTTCCGTATCGACCGGATTATCCGGTAACGCCGCTTTCACTTCCCTGGCTGCATTGGCAACGAGTACAACGGAACCGGCATTTTCATCTTTCAACAGATCCAGTTTAAACTCGATCTTGTAGTCATCCCCCGACTCATTCTGAGAGAAATTTTTCACTTCAATATGTTGGATCAATCTGGCAGGCGCCGACTTGTCGAAGATCAGTAAATCGATTGTCTTCACCACGGCTTCGCCCTTATTCCCTTCCATGGAACGCGTTACGGTCGGTATCTCCAATCCGGGAACGGTCATTTCCATAAAGACCAATCCTCCATATACTTCTCCGATCTCCTGCTCATCCACGCAAGCTGTTGCATGGAGCAAGAGGAAAAAGAGAGTTGCACTCATTAATGTCAGCCATTTACTATATCGTTCCATATTACATCGTGTATTATCGGTATGCCGTTCAACGTTTCACCTTGATCAGCTTGATCAGGTTGCCGGCTTTGACCTCTGCCGTCGCGTAGCAACCTTTTTCATTTTCATTCAGCGTTCCGGATACGGAAAATTCTATTTCCTGCACAAGTTCTCCCGCCACTCCGCCAAGGGTAACGGACAACCAGCCGTATAAGCTACTTTGAGTATCTTCCTCCGGTTGTCCCGTTTTGTCGTAATATTTGGTTTCTCCCAGGCATATTCCCGGAGGGAAACCTCTGTCGTCATCGATTCGGTCGTAATTGGTAGTTGCCGTAATACTGGTTTTATTACCATCATCCGGCAAGTAGAGATTATCACGGGTCACGGTCAGAAAATACTGAGGGTCGATGATTACTCCCTGTCCGACTTCCGTCCACGGAACTACTTTCTGTTCAAACTCTACTATCTGCTTCCTGACAACTCCTGATATCCTATAGACATTATTACGCCTGATCTCGGTGATATATTGGGGTGGACCGCCTCCGGTAGAGAAAGATGACAAGGTCGATACGGCATTCCTCATTCCGTCGGAGGTCCCGATTCCCCGGATATCCAGGATCAGTTTATCAGCATCGCCCGGAGCCGAACAGGTTCTTTCCGGTGTATAAAAAGCACAGACAAATTGCAATGTATCGGCCAGTTTCAACGGATCGGAGTCTGTATAACTCCAGGACACCTCTTTATCGGGAGCATCGACCGTCTGCATATATCCGAAATTCCTTGTCACATCAGGAGCCATCAGACAGCCTTCGTCATGCGACTTCAGAAGGTTTACGGCAGTCGATCGGCCAACCTCCGACTGAAACGGCAATTCCGTTCTAAGCCAGAGTTCGACCCGCGCCACGGCACGTTTAACTTCCATTTCCACCCTGGCGGCTTTACTCTCGGTGTCATTTTCCTCCGTAACGGATATATTATAGGAAGCAGCAGTCATGGGAATACCCTTCGTAAGGGTTGCCGTATGATTTTCATTGAATATTTCAGCCATAAGATATGTCACCGTCTCCAAATCTCCGGGAGCAGTCACTGTTTCCAGAAAGCCGGTCAATGTAGCCGGTTCATTCAATATCACGACCAGCATCTTATCCGGATTGCAATGCACCTTCAAAGTAGTCCTGAACTCTTTAGCATCCCGGTCGTCATTCTCCAGTGTCATCATTTTATTGATATCGACGGAAGGAAAGACTGACGCATCATCGAACACGATAAAGCGGGCAGTATGGATATGATCGTCTGCCAGGGCTCCGTCCGTAAGAACTTCCACGGCCATCAGTCCCCGCAATCCGTCGCCACCATCCACCGACTGCTCCACAGAGCAAGCATTCAGAAAAATGGTCGCCATAGATATACTTATCAGATTCAATATCTTTTTCATTCTTTCTTTATCCAAAAAGTCAGACACCAATATCATTGATCCATATTATCCAGTCGTTCACAATCACTTTAACCGCAATGAATCCGCCGGGATCGCCTCCGGGCTCTTCCTTATACAGCACCACGATATGCCATTCGCTCTGACGGTCAAGATATTCCTGCATGGGTAGCAGGCTACCGTCAGGACGCGAAGCCGGTTTCGTATGTTCCAGCAGATACATCAGATCGTAATCCCATAAGACTTTTCCGGTCGACGTGCTACGCACAATAAGCCGGTAATCATAATCCTTCATATAAAGCAACCGGTTGGAGTTGATATGGGCTTCGGATAACTCGTCCGCTCCACCGCCTGCCGTCAGAAGATAAGGGCGGAATGTTACCGTCTCCTTCCTTTTCGGCCTATTATCATGTCCATATACAGCACCTTCGGGAGTCACGATCTCGAAAGTATAAGGTACATTTTCCGTATCGGCTGCAGCTCTCGGACTTTCTTCCACCCTCGCCAGTACCAGATCAAAATGATTGGTTTCCTTGACCAGAGGTATCTGATATATCGACAGATCCGCCTGATAACGAATGTCCTGTGTTACGCCTATCCATACAGGAGGAAATTCATGGGAAACGATCTCCGATCCGCGTACCAGCGATAGTCGTATATCTTCCAGCTGCGTTTGCCCGGGGATCAGTGTATTACCGCTGCCATCAGAGAGCCGGAAACTGTCCGACAGTCCTCCGACAGTCAGTATCTTATAGTTACCGAAGGCGAGGTCATTCCCGAGGAACATTCTTTTACGTCCGATAAGTTCCTCACGGAGAGACTGCTTCGTAAACAGATACCGTCCTTCAGCATCGAAGACAAATATATCGACCGAACCGACCTGTGGCTCGAAAGAGTCGGCATACTCCATATTATACTCATAAATGAATTCGAGATATATACCGCAATCATCCATATTGTCTTTGATCTTCTCACAAGATAGCAGGAATAACGGCATCAAAGCTGTTAAAACCGACCTGACCAAATACCGATATGTTCCTTTCGTATTCATATTCCTGCCTCTATCGTTCTCTATCTTATTTCCATTTTTCACCAAACACCATAGTATCCTAAAACAGAAGCGATTGCAGTTTCCTAAATTTTTTTAATAAGGAAACTTGAGTTTCCTGCGCGGGGAACTAGCGTTTCCTCCTAGGGAAACTGCAATTTCCTGCCGAGGGAACTGGCGTTTCCTACCTGGGAAATCATTCGCTTCTGCAAACCGCATTAAATGCCTATTTCATTTTCCCAGATAACCCATGGGGCAGTCTTCACCGTTATACCCAGATAACCGGCAGACTGGTCGATCGGATCTTCCGGATCAGGATCGCCGGGCCCCGGATTGTTAGGGTCAGGATACCACGGAGTTCCGGCACCATTCACGGAACCAAGCGTCAGTTGATACCAGTTGTTACGGACAACACCGTATTTGCCGAAATCCATTTCCTTCTCCGTCTTATTATCATGCCGGATTTCATAGTAATAGTAATTCAGACCGTTCTGGTACCAGCGGACAACCTCTTCTTTCTTATTCTTGATCAACTCGCCGCCGTTAGGTACATCTTTCAGCATATTTTCCGTAAGATCCATAAAGTCGGAACCGACATCTACTCCCTTTTTGAAATCGCTTATCTTTCCATACATATTATCGCAAACTTTTTTCAGGTTCGAATCATCTTCAGCTTTATCATAAGCATCCTGCAAATCCTTCAGATTATGATAGTCTTTACCTGCGAAATTGAACCAGTCACCGGTTTTAGTAGTATGCTCTTTAGGGTAATAGGTTCCTTTTATCACGATACGGCTTGCATTACCGAACTTTTGTTCGGCTGCTGCCATTGTATTTTCCAGACAATAGGCAATAGCCGGTTCATCTGATTTTGAAGGTTCCATCCAATCATAAGGATCGAGCAAGACCGGAGCATACGTGTCCGGATCGATGCTGGCAAACGCAAGACCGTCTCCCACCACACCTTCGAAGTTCGGGTCGTGGGTGTAAAAGTTACTTTCATAAAACGGAGTACTGCCAGAATGTGCCACCTCCAGTATAGTCTTATCTGCGCAAGGAAAGAAAGTCGTGTTCACTACATCGAGTGTCCAGCTTTCAAAATCGAATTTCGCGCCTTCGGGAAATGTTTTAATCTTATCTTTCAGCCACAGTTCAACCTTAGAGGTCAGGCGTTCAATCCTGACATCGAACCGGTTGTCCGAGAGCTCGGCTCTCAGTTTGGTGTCTTCATCTTTTTCCCCATCTTTCGGTTTGATCATCTTACCAGTGATATCGATAAGCAGGTCGGTTATTTTCGAACCTGCAGGCAATCCCTCATCATTACCGCTATTGATCATAGCAAATCCTTTTTTGATATCTTTTACATTATCTGTCACCTCGTCTTCTGCCACTCCGGCAATTGCCGCATTTATCGAATTGAAAGTAGAGGTTACCCCCATACCGCTGATCACACCAGCCAATTGAGTTCCCGGATTGGCAACAACCAAAAGCTTCGTGGCATCAGCAGATACCTTAACAGCCTCCAGAGTAGATGATGCCGGGGCTATTTCGATGAAATAACCACTCGTTGACGGGATGCCCAGCACTTTTCCGGCATTGTCAAATGTGACCAGGTAAAGTTTTTTGATATCACTTTCATCGGCACCAGGGTTTTCACCGGAAGCACGTGTCGTCGGATGTGTCTCGATCTTGATCGATAGATAAGCGACATCCGCATTCGAGACTTCGGTATTTTTGTAACCATCGTCGTCATTACAATTGGTCAGCAAGACTATCGCCAAGGCTGACATAAACATAAATCTGAGTTTCATTTTATTGTTTTTTTAGTGTTCATATTGATATATTCTTTCAGTTTATCCTGATACTGTTTTTCTTTAACTTTATATTTTTCAATCAAAGCCAGATGCTCTTGTGCATCGGTATTTCCGGACTCTGCTGCCCGCCGGGCATATTGTTCCGCTTTATCCAATTCACCGTTACGGGCATGGAAGGCGGACAGGTATAACCAGGCATCCGGATCGTCTTCCAGCCCGGTGAGATATTCTAATCCTGCTTTCATATCACCAGATAAATAACTAAATACAGCCATAGAGAGACGGTTGATCTTTTCCTCAGGATACATCACAGCCGCTTTTTTAATCACGTCGCTGAACTGCGGGCTTTCCGGTTCATACTGATTCGCCAGCAAATAGAATTCATACAATGAAAGCATATTCGGATGGGTTTGGTAAACCTCTTTTATCGTCTCGACGGAATATTCCGGTACGGTAAAACCGATCCGGTAAGCACAACGGCGAAGCAAAGGAAAAAGACGGGTCAGCATATAACGATAGCTCTTTCCTCCGTCATACTGCATCAGAACCTGTTCACGCCTGTCATTCATTTCTTCTTTACCGATGATACCGAGAGCATATTCTTTTTCCGTAGTTGTCATGACCAGGTCTTCCTCAACCAGTTTCCCCAACCCTTTCCAGTCTTCGCCATATCCTTGTGAAGAAAGAGTGATTCCTTCCAGATCATAATTCCGGCGAAGCCATCCGGTGAGAGAGGCGGCACGACGTTCGGAAAGACGTAAGTTGTTCTGCCATGTTCCCTCAGGAGATGCATAAGCCGATATCTTTATCGTATTTATATCGACACCCTGTACATTCTTTATATCTTCCAGACTGCGTCGTATCTTATCCAGTTCATTCCGGTTATTTCCCATGCCGGGATCGATCTCGGCATTCCCGACCCGATAGATTATCAGGGCTTCACCTGTCTCAGTCCGGGTCTTTATCTCTTCACGAGGAGGAACGGGAATCCTGACCGGAAGCACATAAACCAAACCTCGTTCCGGCTTTTCCATGAACCGGATACTGTCTGCTATTATTTCCGTAGAGATACGATGATATTCACCCCGACAGTTCCGTCGTTCCTGCACCATCACCACATTTGCATCTTTCATCCATCCTTCCAGAGGAACTGTACTGTTATATGTTATTTTCTCATGGATCTCTTTACGCCGCCCTGTACTGAAACAGACATAAACAGGTTCAACTTCTCCTGAAAGCTTCTCCACCCTGTTTACGACTGCCTGCTGGGTTTTACCACGGATAACAACGGGGAGCAACTTCTTTTCATTCTCTCCGGAACGAATGACCGGGAAGAAATACAACTGCTCTCTCGGAGTTACGGATATTCCGATGGTTTCGATGTCAAGTATGGCACGCACGCTGTCTTTTTCTTGCCTTATGTCACGTACAACCACACGAACATCGGATACTTTCTGTTGCGCGTTTACGTCGAAGGGAGAGAGAATACAGGATGCAATCCCCGCTAAGAAAAAGATTCTTAATTTTATGTTGTTACAGGTTACCATAATGTGATTATTTTAATAGAAAGACCAGCGTCAGAGCAAACTTCGTCGGTCCGAAATAATGCTTCGTCCGATGGCGGGTCAATGGCTGACATTTCCCGCACGGATATTTATCATATGAGAGATAAGCGTAACCGACTCCTACAGTGGCTTCGATCGACCAGCGGGGAGCCAGTATCCAGTTATAGCCGTAACTGACGCCCGCTCCGGTCAACCATCCTTCGTACCGGTTGTCCTTTATAGTCTTAAAAGGTCCGATACCCCCGACATTATAGGAAGCATAATGGGCATGCACTCCCCAGAAATGTCCAGTAAAAGGCTGGCATAGCCACCAACGGACTTCCGGTTGCACGGCAAAATGTTTGAATTTCTTCGTATCGCTGAAACTCCATAAATTCAGACTGGCAGGGATATCGATCGTCATTCTGGTTCCGACCTTAAATTCCAGTGAAAGGTTAGGCGATGCCATGGCATCCATCAAAAGGTTGTTCTTTAAAGCAATCTTCTGGGCGCTGGTTACTGCACAGGACAGAACAGCTATCAGTACTAATATTAATTTTTGCGTTTGCATAGGATATTCTTTTTCCTAAGGCAAAAGTACGCGACCGAAATACATTGAGAAAGACAACTTTATCCAATTATCCGGTAGCTTTTCTACATTTCAGAGAAATCGGAAAGCCTTCTCTTTTCCCCGGCTTACTGAATAGTCGAAAGGATAAAATAGTCTTGTACTTTTTAGAGAAAATGTTTTTTCATTTTCTCTAAAAAAGAGAAAACAAAAAGATCAATTATCAAAGTTTGCAACAAACGTCATTAATCCATTTCTTTCAGTTCTTCTTTACAGTTTTTTTCTTACATTTCGCCAGGCTAGATTTCGTTTTGATATAAACAGACATCCACAAAAATCTGATAATTATGAAAAAGAGAAATTTACATGATGTATTCATAGAGGTTTTATACAGAAAAGAGGCTAAAAAGGTTAATCTCATAAACCAGATATCGGATATCCTAAAGCTAGAAAAAGAATCTGTCTATCGGAGAATGTCAGGAAAAGTAAACTTTTCTGTCAGGGAAATAGGTATACTGGCAAGGGCCTTCAATATCTCGCTGGATAGTTTGCTGTATAAAGAGGTGGAACTTCAATGGCTTCCGTTCGTTTTTGAATCTCCTTCCAAACTTCAGTCGATGGACTCCTTGTATGATATGATAGAATTCAATCTGAAACAGACGGAAGAGATTAACCGGCACGAACCGGGAGAAGCCGGAAATGTGTATAACATATTACCCCCGGAGTTTTACATTCATCATCCTCTTATAACCAAGTTCATGTTTTTCAAGTGGGGAAACTATTTTGTACAATCCGAAGAGTTCAGTAACTTTTCTCAATGGAGAGTCCCTTATCGGTTGAACCAAATCATAGAGAAGTATAATGATGTCTATAAATTCCGAAAAGTATTCTATATCTGGGATCATTCGCTGATCTGGACACTGACCAAAGAAATATATAATTTCTACCGGATGCATATCATTACAACACAGGAGAAAAATGACATCAAAAGTGAACTGAAAGAAATCTTATCCAAAATCGAAAAATCACTGAACGGGACTTATATTCCTTTCATGCCTACTCCACCGGAAATAGCCTTTTATGTATCGTCCATGAATATGGGATTCACAAGTTGCTATTATGTTTCGGGAGATAAACACCTGGCATTGTTCCAGACCAACTTCAGTTTTTCCATGATCGACAATTCGGTAGAAAGTTTTGAAAAAATAAAAGAATGGATCCAGTCGCTCTGCAAAATATCCACATTACTTTCCGGTTGCGGACGTATTGAAAGACGGTTATTCTTCGAAAAACAGTATGCTATTATCGATGATATTTTAGGCTAAATTGCTCATTTATACCACATATCATTTATTACCAATTGGTAAGTTTATCCGGAATCTAAAGTCCTACCTTTGCGCCCGTCATTATTAAAAACAAATTGATATGCAGAGGGATAGCCTTGATTTTAGAAGAATGGACGTAGGAAAGTTATTTACCAGACTACTCTTTCCTACGATTTTAGGAATGGCCGCATCGGCACTGTTCACTGTAGTCGATGGTATATTCGTGGGGAACGGGATAGGAAGTGACGCCATGGCGGCTGTCAATATCTCAGCACCTATTTTCATGTTCATCGCCGGACTCGGTCTGATGTTCGGTATGGGAGGTGGGATACTCACTTCCATCAACTTGTCACAGGGTAAATACAGAGTAGCCAACATCAACCTGACCCAGTCAGTCATAGCATTGATCGTTGTCAGTTTAATTATAACATTGCTACTGACCTTGTTTCCCGGGCAGATAGCAACTCTTTTCGGTTCTGACGAATATTTGAAGGATATGGTCGTAGAGTACCTCTTCTGGTTCTCCATCAGCCTTCCATTTACCGTACTTGTTGTTGCTCTGCCGTTTTTCACACGGCTTGCCAACCCGAAAATATCCATGTGGGCGATGCTTGCGGCAACAATTGTGAATATCGTGTTGGACTATCTGTTCATTTTTGTATTTAAATGGGGATTGTTCGGTGCGGCGATAGCAACCGATATCGGTGAGTTTGTAGGGGCGGCAATCATGCTTATCTATCTGTTCGGACGTTCACGTTTGGTAACTGTGAAATTCGTCTGGCTGAAAATGAGTGTCAAAAGTTTATTACTGACACTCCGGAATGTAGGATATATGATCAAACTGGGTTTCTCTGTGTTCATCAGCGAAATCACATTATCGGTCATGATCATCGCAGGTAATTATGTCTTTATGGATCACCTCGGAGCAAACGGCGTAGCGGCTTACAGTGTTATCTGCTACTTGTTCCCGATCATTTTCATGGTGTTCAATGCGACGGTACAATCGGCACAGCCCATTATCAGCTATAACTACGGATGCGGACAGATGAAACGGTCGGACAACGCGCTGCGTTTATCCATGACGTTCACGTTGATATTCGCATTAGTCATCACTGCTTTGTTCGCTTGTTTTTCCCGTAGCATCGTTTCGCTTTTCATTCCTGATACGGCGAGCGATGCATGGAAATATGCGGTAACCGGTCTTCCGTTATTCGCAACGGATTACCTGTTTTTCGGCATCAACATCATCATGATCGGGTATTATACGAGTATCGAACGGCTGAGACGGGCCATTTCCCTGACTATCCTGCGAGGGATATTGCCGGTGGTATTCTTTTTCACATTACCTTTGTTGATGGAGGTCAAAGGGATCTGGCTAGCGGTAGCAGCCGGTGATATCGCTACGACACTGGTAATCGTTTGTTTATTAATCATGGATAAAGTACGTGACAATGGAAACATTTATAGAAGGAATCTGCAAACAGTGTGAACTGAAAGAAACGGAAATAACTCTGCTCCGGCAGACTCTCCGTACGTTACATTTTCCGAAAGGGAGTACGGTTATCGGAGAAGGAAAGACGGACGATTCGATCTACTTTATACAGAAAGGTGTATGGAGGGCTTACATCGAACGCGACGGAGAGCAGCAAACGCTTTGGTTCTCCATCCCCGGAGAAACGGTGTTTTCTTCCTGGGGATATTTTCGAGGACATCCTTCCCGCTATACGATCAGCTCGTCCAGTGACAGTATAGCCATCGAGATGAGAAACAGTACCATACAAAAACTGTCTGATTCATCTCCGGCTTTCCTGAAATGGATGCAGGAGCTTTTGGTGAATATACTCATCAATGAAGACGATCTGCTTATCGACCTGTCGAGTCCCAAAGCCGAGAACCGGTATCTGACTTTTATAAAAAAGATGCCGGAGTTGTTCAATAGTGTCCCTTTGAAAGAAATTGCCGGATATATAGGTGTCACTCCGCAATCTCTTAGCCGGATCAGGGCCGGACTGAATAAAAAAAGTTGAGATACGAAAAACAAAGTTTCCCTGATTACAAAATGCAGATTATCTATTAACTCTACAAATTATTATTGAGAGCTTGTTTAAATTTTAAATATCGAGTTAAAAAGGATATTTCTTATTATTATCTACAATAGTAAGACCATATCTGCCACTATTTACTACTTTACAAGTACTAAATATAACTATCCTACACTTATAGGTTACAACAATTCGCTCTATGTCTACCACCTGTTACCTGACATGATTTGTTTGTTTTTCTATTAAAAAAGAAGCAGTCTAAATTTGTTAGACAGCCTCTGATGATCATTGATAACATATGCTAATCGTCGGTAATCACTATCTATTTGCCGATGCAGAACTTCCCGAAAATATTCCCCAATATCTCATCATTACTGATCTGCCCTGTAATTTCTCCCAGATAATGCATGCACTCTCTGATATCCTGGCTCAGAAAATCCCCTGAGATATTCATTTCCAATCCATTGATTACACGGGCGATAGCTTCGTGGGCTTTTGTTAAGGCTTCATAATGGCGGACGTTGGTGACGATCACATCGTTTTGAGATACTTCGGGTAAGGCGGCGGCCTGAATCAAATGCTGTTTCAATACTTCTGTATTGGACTGCTGTTTAGCTGAAATATATAACCTGTCAACAGGGATTTTACCAAGTAATTCTTGTTTGATTTCCAGTTCGGCTGGTGAAAGCAAGTCTGACTTGTTAAATACAAGAATCACTTTTTTACCCTCTGTCTGCGGGATGATCGTTTGTGCTAATTCCTCGATCTGCTTTGCAGGGCTGGTCAGGTCGATTACCCAAAGTACGATGGATGCCTGGCGGAGTTTCTGGAAAGTACGTTCGATACCCAGGCTTTCGATCGTATCGCTGGTTTCACGGATACCTGCCGTGTCAATAAAACGGAATGTGATGCCTGATAGATTGATCGTGTCTTCTATTACGTCGCGGGTTGTTCCGTGGATGTCGGAAACGATGGCACGCTCTTCTCCGACCAATAGGTTGAGTAAAGTGGACTTACCGGCATTCGTTTCGCCGATGATGGCTACAGGAATACCGTTTTTAATGGCATTGCCTACACTGAATGAATCGGCTAATTTGTGTATCAGCTGTTCTATGTTTGTAGCCAGTTGCTTCAGATTGGTACGGTCGGCAAACTCGACATCTTCTTCGCTGAAATCTAGTTCCAATTCGATCAATGAAGTGAAATCGAGCAGTTGACTGCGTAGTTTGGTCAATTCATTACTGAAACCGCCACGCATCTGGTTTATAGCCAGTTTGTGCATGCCGGCTGATGTGGATGCGATCAGGTCGGCAACAGCCTCTGCCTGGCTCAGGTCCATCTTTCCGTTCAGAAAAGCGCGTTGCGTATATTCTCCGGGAAGGGCAGAACGGCATCCCTTTTCAATCAGTAACTGAAGGATCTGTTGCTGGATGTAAACCGAACCGTGGCAAGTGATCTCGACGGTGTCTTCTCCTGTAAACGAATGAGGGGCGCGGAAGAGGGCGACAAGTACATCGTCGATCAACTCTTCCCCGCGGCGGATACTACCGTAGCGTAAGGTATAAGCCTTCTGGCTCTGAAGATTCTTCCCTTCGGTCTTGGGAGCGAAGATTGTGTCACAAATTGTTATGGCGTCAGTGCCGGATACACGGATGACAGCTACGCCTCCGGCTCCGGGGGCTGTCGATACGGCACAGATAGTATCCTGATTGATCATAAATAAATGTGTACTTATACGGTTATTAGTTCATATTCCTGGGTTCCCAGTCCGATCTTTTCGGCATGCTCCAGACCTGCCTGCCAGTTGGTATCCGGATGGATCAGATGGAATTTATCTTCCCCTTCCAGAAGTTCGTGCGGATGAGCTTCGGCCAGTTTGTTACCTCCGATCAGCGGAGCGTTGATTACCATATCGGCACATGCCTTGTCCAAAGCGACCGGGTCGAAAGACGCTGCAATGCCAAGGTCCGGAACAATAGCTGCATCATTATGATTCCAGCAATCGCATTCCGGTGAGACATTCATAATAAAACTGATATGGAAATTAGGCTTGTCGAGTAATACGGCCTTTGAATATTCCGCGATTTTATAGTTGAGGCGTTCGGATGTATCGCCTTCACCCATAACGGCTGCATCGTACTGGCAAAGAGCCACACATTGTCCGCAACCAACGCATTTATCATAGTCGATAGTGGCTATTTTGTCTGTATCCAGGTGAATCGCGTCATGTGCGCAATGTTTCACGCAGATATTACAGCTTTTACAATTATCACGGTCGACTACCGGCTGTGAAGCCGAATGCAGTTCCAGTTTCCCTCCGACACTGGCACAACCCATGCCCAGGTTTTTCAATGCGCCGCCGAAGCCTGTCTGCTCATGACCTTTGAAATGATTCATCGTCAGTATAATATCGGCATCTGCAATGGCTGAACCGATCTTCGGTGCTTTGCAGTATTCTCCGTTTATGTCGATTTCCCGGTAATCGGTACCTTTCAGACCGTCGGCAATGATCACTTCACATTTGGCGGAAATAGGGTTGAAGCCATTTTCCATCGCACTTTCCAGATGGTCTACAGCATTGGAACGACGTCCGGAATACAAAGTGTTACAATCAGTAAGAAAAGGCTTTGCTCCCAAAGAACGAAGCAACGTAGCCATACGGGCTGCATAATTAGGACGGATATAAGCCAGGTTTCCCGGCTCTCCGAAATGAATTTTAATCGCTGTGAATTGATTCTTAAAATCAATGTTTGCAATGCCTGCACGTTTAACAAGACGTTCCATTTTATCCAGTAAATTGCTGGAAGGTGTTGTGCGCAGGTTTGTAAAGTAAACTTTCGATTTGTCCATTCTCTTATTGGTTTTTGTCATGCAAATTTACGTGATTATTGTCATAAAGTATTACATTTGTATCAAATAGTTTAGTTTATGGACATATACCGGGTAAACCATCAGCAATTGCTGAAAGGGATAAGATGCAATTTTCAGCGATATCTTTATAAACAGATACAGTGGGATGATCGTCTGATTGGAATTTTTGGTTCGCAAGGTGTCGGGAAAACAACCTTATTACTGCAACGGATCAAGTTGGCTTTTGATGATTCCGACAAAGCTTTATATCTGGATCTGGATAGTATTCTTTTTCAACGGGAAAAGATGGTCAACGTGGCTATGCAGTTCTATAAAGAGGGAGGTACGCATCTGTTTCTGGATAGCGTGCACCGTTATTCCGACTGGATGAGTGAGACCAGAAAATTACTGGATCGTTGTCCGGATCTGCATATCGTTTTCGCTACATCTTCCTTACTTCCGGTCTCGAAAGTAATGAGAGGGTTTAAGAACCAAGTGTCTTGCCATATATTGGGTACGATGTCATTCAGGGAATATCTTTCATACGAGTGCGTATTGGATTTGCCTCCGATCTCGTTGGACGATTTGCTGGAGAACCATGCGGAGGTCGCGAGGAACGTGAATGACCAGATTGTTGTAGCTCCTATTTTCCGTAACTATCTGGAACATGGCGAATATCCGTTTTATTGGGATGATCCTGATGCTTATCCGTACCGTTTACAGGACCGGGTGAGGGATACGATTGAAATAGATTTGCCTGCCATTTACCCTGTCGGCTACCAGGTATTGAATGAGATCAAGAGGTTAATGATGCTGGTTTCGGGGCAGATTCCCAATGTGTCCGATATCGCGGATCTGGCAACACAGTTGAAGTTGGAGGCAACGGATGTAAAACGGTATTTGGATTATCTGAAAGATGCGGTTTGTTTGAGATTCTACCAGTCGAATAAGAGTGCAAACCATCGTTATCAGAAAACTTATTTAGGTAATACGAATTTATTGATGGCCTTTGAAGAGGACGTGAATGACCGTGTTGTGCTGGGAGAGACTTTCTTTGTCGACCAGCTATCGAATTTTGCAACGGTGGAATTGCTCGGGAACAATGACTTTCTGGTAAATGACAAATATACATTTATGGTGGGTGATCCTTTGATGGATTATGAGCGGATCAAAGAGGTGGAAAATGCCTATGCCGCTATTTACGGCCAACCGAAAAGTCAGAACAATAAACTTCCGATCTGGTTACTGGGACTTTGTTATTGATAGACTTCTTATACAAATATAGATATGATAGATAGATTGAAAAATCGCAGGACTATCCGCAAATATACAGAGCAGGATATTCCCGGGCAATTGTTGAATGAATTACTGGAAGTGGCAGCCCGTGCGTCTAACACCGGTAATATGCAGTTGTACAGTGTAGTTGTTACCCGCGACAAGGCAAATAAAGAGAAACTGTCTCCGGCTCACTTCAACCAGCCGATGATCAGGACTGCTCCGGTTGTGCTGACTTTCTGTGCAGATGCCAATCGTTTTGTCAAGTGGGCTGAACAGCGTAAGGCTGAGGCTGGATTTGATAATCTGCAGACTTTTATTGCTTCGACTATCGATGCGATGTTATTTGCCCAGGCTTTTTGTGATGCCGCAGAAGAAAAGGGGCTGGGGATCTGTTATCTGGGAACTACGGCTTATAATGCCGATAAAATCATCGAGGCTTTGTCACTGCCCCGTTTAGTTGTCCCTATTGTTACGGTGACGGTCGGTTATCCGGCTCTGCCGCTACCGGAACAGGTGGAACGCCTACCTCTGGCCGCAGTGGTTCATCAGGAGACTTATGTGGATTATACTCCGGAATCGATCGATGAATTGTATGGTGAAAAGGAAGCGCTTGAAGTCAATAAGCAATTTGTAAAAGAGAATAACAAAGAGACGCTGGCACAGGTATTCACAGATGTCCGCTATACGAAGAAGAATAATGAATATTTCTCTGAAGTACTGTTGAAAGTACTGAAAGACCAGGGATTTATGAGGTAATTTATCCTTTATATAGATGAAGAAAGCCTCTTGCTGACGAACGGTTCGAAAAGCAAGAGGCTTTCTTTTTTACAAAATGGTCAGAGAGATCAAACGGCAGTGTTAGTCTGTTTTCAAACTTTTCACCGGATTTTCATTCGCTACCCAATAATTTTGAAATGTTACGGTAATGACTGTAATCACCGATACTATAGCGAATGCGATGAGAAACACCCACCAGTACATCGGTGTTTTATAGGCAAAGTTATCCAGCCAGCGGACAACTACATGATAAGCAATAGGAACAGCCAGGATAAAACAGAGGCAAAGGATGTGCAGATAAGTTTTGTTAAACATGATTATTATCTGCAATGTGTTGGAGCCTAGCACCTTTCTTACTCCTATCTCTTTACGGCGATATTCGCTGTCGAAAACAACTAAACCGAATACGCCGACAATGGATATAAAGATTGCCAGCATACTGAAAAGAGTTATTAAAGTGGTTGTCTTTTGTTCTTTCTCGTAAAGTCGGTTTAATACTTCGTTGAAAAAACGAATATTAAAAGGATAGGCCGGATCGAAGGATTGAGCGGTTTTTTTTATATGTTCCATAGATTCCTTCAGGTTTGCACCGCTTTTTACTTTGATATAAGCATATAGGGGTGTTATACCCCAATTATCTGTCCCCCAGATATAAAAAGCCATCGGCGCTATTTCCGAGCGAAGAGAGGCAAACTTGATGTCGGGAATAAACCCTACGATTTCTCCGTTCTCCACTTTTTCACCAATCTCCAACTCGTATTGTCCGCGGGCTTTTTCATTGAATATATAAACTCCGTTTACCGTGTTCTTGTCTTCTTCCCTGAAGTCACGTCCTTCCGGAACATCAATACCCATCACTTTTAGAAATGACACATCGACTGGCAAGCATTGAAATCCGATATCCTTATTTTTGTATTTACGCATCCAGCTCATGTATTGGTCGGAACTGGATAATAACACTTCTGCATAGGTTACGTTTTCTATACCTGAGAATGTTTTTAATTGGTTTGTAAAGGCTTCACGGCTTTTCTGTACCGTATTATTCAGATCCATCACGATTAATTCGTCTTTTTCATACCCTAACGGAGTATTCATCATATAATGGTTTTGCAGATACATGAACAAAGCCGTGATAATTAAAGCAAACGATGTGATAAACTGTACACTGACAAGTGCATTGCGTAGCTTCCTCCCTTTGGGCGACAGTCCGAAACTCCCTTTCAACACGAGTGCAGGAGGGAACGAGGTAACATAAAACGATGGATATACCCCGGCAAGAGTACCTGTACAAACGGCTATCAGAGCGGTAACTCCCAATAAAGGGAAGTGTGCGCTCAATGATAAGTCGGCATCCAATAATGTAGTTACGGATGTGAACGACAAAATATGTATCCAAATCAAAGACAACAAATAAGAAACAATGCTAACGGAAACAGCCTCTGTCAATAACGATAGGCGTAATGTGCTTTCTTCGGCACCTAGTACTTTCCGCGTGTTGATATTTTTGATACGCGCAGGTGTTAAGGCCATGGTGAAGTTGGTGAAATTTATTGCGGCAATAACGATAATGATGATTGCTATGGCAAATAAAACCGCCAGTGTATTCTTGCTCGCTTTAGGTGTAGTATCGTATGTCGTGTCTGTTGTAAAGTGAATCTTTCTGAGAGGTGTTAACCGTAATCCGACGGAACTGATCCAGGTATAATCGTCGCCCAGCGTGGATGTGTCGAAATTCTTTTTAAAGTTTTCTACCAGATCCTCACTGTTTTCCGGGGCATCCACCCTTATGTATAACTCATAGTTGTTATTGTTCCATTCATGCGCATTTTCATCTTTGGGAATAGGAAAATAAATATTGTTCGTCACCACTGTATTGGATGGGAAATCTTTGTATACTCCGCCAATAGTATAATTAATGTCGTTAGCTTGTATTTGCCTGTTTAGAGCGGATTCGTTTCCGAACAGTTTATTCGCTATACTTTGCGGTATTAATACATGCTCCGGTTGTGACAACGCATTTGTAGTTCCTTCAACCATCTCGAACTCGAAAACGTCGGTGTACTCGGGATAAACTCTGATCATCGGTTCCAGATAACTGACCTTTTCTCCATTCTTGTCGATGGTAAAATAGATTTCCTTTTGCCAGGGAGAAACCAATGCACCTGCTTTAATATGTGGGGATGATTGAAAAAAGATATCCGCCAGCGGACGGTTCGTAGGAATGGTTACTCCGTCGCCAAACGTTCTTTCCACACGGTAGATGCAATCGGCTTTTCTGTGAGACTTGTCGAAACTCCAGTCATAATCCAACTGCATCAAAATGATCATAAAAGCGGTAAAGGCTATCGATAACCCTAATATATTAAGTATAGTCGCCATCTTGAAACGGCGTAATACACTGAAAAAGTTCTTTATTAAAGTTTTCATGGCTCTGTTGACTTTTGCTTATTAAATGAAATGATTGAATATTAATTACGGTGCAAATGTATTTAAGTCTTTGACATAAAAAAAGCAGGAGCATTTATGATATATGCTTTGGCGCAAATGGTAACATAAATGTCACTCTCCGTTACATTTTGTAGTCTGATATTTATATACATTTGTAGAAAATATGATATTCTACTTTATGCCTGATATACGGAAATGGATTTTGCCGATTCTTTTGACTGTTATCTGCCAGCAGTCGATACATTGGGTGATCGGCTTCTCATTGAACAAGCTGGAGATGATCCCGGTTCAACACTTGAAGGAACTGATCGTTGCTATTCCTATATTATATTATGGAAACTGGCGGATGCATGCCTATATAGAGAAAGAAATATATTATGATAAGTTTTATAACGGTCTTTTGAAAGAGTATCTTTTGTGGACATTCTATTTCGTGTTAGGCATAATCGTTTATGTTTTCTATACGCATCGGCTGTTAGATGTACCGGATTATTTCATGAATTACCTGGTTTCCGTGATAGCTTGTCTTCCTATCCTGTTGTTTTATTATACACTTATACGGGCCGAATATAATAAGAGGAAATTCGAGTCTCTGATCCTGGAACTGAAAAAAGTAAATACAGCAAAGGCTGAAGCTGAACTGAAAGAACGCTTATATGAGTCCAAACTTGACTTTTTTACAGATATCGCCCATGAGTTCAGTACACCTCTGACACTTATTTCTGGACCCTGTAAACTGCTCCTGGAACAGAAGAATGTAAGTCCTCAGGTAATAAAATACGTTCATGTCATTAACCGGAATGCAAAGCGTATGAATTCGTTGATCAGTGATTTGATGGATTTTAAGCAGATGGAATCAGGCTATAAACAGGCAGAGGTAACTAGCCTGAATGTTTCAGAAATTGCAGACCGGGTGATCGAGGCCTTTAAGGTTAACACATCAGGCTCGGAAATAAGTGTGATAAGGCAGTATGAACCTAATCTCTTTTGGAATTCCGATGAGAGATTTCTGACTACGATTCTGATTAACCTGGTATCAAATGCCGTAAAATATAGTAATGAGGAACCGGTAACAGTCGATATTTCTACAAAAAACGGAAATCTCAGGATCTTAGTAATAAACAAAGGGAAAGGCATCAGCGAAGAGGACATCGGGCATATCTTTAACCGGTTTACGATTCTGGATAACTATGGGAAGCAAAAAGGGTGGAGGCGGAATGGATTGGGATTAGCCATTACAGCCAGTATGGTGAAACTTCTCTCGGGAAAGATTAATGCCCGGAGCATTCCCGGTGAAACAACGACTTTTACAGTTGATTTGCCTCCGTTGCAAATTACTAAAACAGAAAAAGATAATGGGATAGGTACGATCAGTAACTTTCTTATTCCCGAATTTGTTTTACCTTCGATAAAATACAAATATATAGAGGACCGGCCTACTGTCACTGTAATCGATGATGATCCGGAAATGCTTTGGTATATATGTGATCTCCTGTCTTCTGATTTTAATGTATTACCGATAAACAGCTCTTCTAAGGCGATTGATCTCCTGTCTAAAAATCATACTGATATCATATTATGTGATATAATGATGGAAGAAATTGACGGAATTACGCTGGCTGCCTTGTTGAAATCGGATAAAAGTACCTCTCATATCCCTTTGATCATAATTTCTGCCGTACATGATATTGAGACACAGACAGAAGCGATTCAAGCGGGAGCTGAGTTCTATATAACAAAGCCTTTTGACAGCGAATATCTTAAAACGACAATAAGAAGCCATCTGAACCGTAAAGAAGATTTGAAAGATTACTTTGCTTCTCCGTTAAGCGTTTATGAGTTGGATATGGGTAAATTGCAACATACGGAAGACCGAAAGTTTTTAAAGAAAATACATGCAATCATCAATAAAAACATACAAAACGAGAATCTGTCTCCTGATTTTATCGCTAGTGAATTAGGGATGAGCGTGCGTAGCCTGTATCGTAAATTAAAAGAGGTGACTGATAAAGGTCTGCAGGAAATTATATATGACGGAAGACTTGCAGTAGCAGAAAACTTACTGTTGAAATCCAAATTTACCATTCAGGAGATTGTCTTCAAATCAGGCTTTTCTAACCGCACGAGCTTTTACCGGGCTTTTCTGAAAAAGAATGGCTGTACTCCGAAAGAGTTCATCGAGGTGAATAATAAAAGGTGATCACCTGGCTTATAGTTGCTCGCTACTCAATATCAGAACTTCATAATGCATGAAAAGTCCGCTTTCTATCACACCGGTAATAGATTTGATGGCATTTTCCAGGTTATCCGGGATATTGTCGAAGCGGACATCGAGTATCAGGTTTCCATTTTCTGTGATGACCGGACCGTCTTTGCCTTGTGCCATCCGGAGTTTTATTTCTACAGGGCTTAATGACCGTAATGCTTGGTCTACATGGACCAGTGCATCCGGAAATATCTCAACCGGAACCGGGAAGCGGGAGCCTAGTTTCGAGACCATCTTAGAAGAGTCTGCTATAATAAATGTTCGCGGACTGGAACTGATCAGCAGCTTCTCTTTGAACATGGCACCGCCACGTCCCTTTATCATATTATGGCTGAAATCTATTTCGTCTGCCCCGTCAAAAGTCCAGTTGGGTTTATGTTCAAGGAGACTTGTTTGAGGTATGCCGAGTTTGGCGCAAGCCATCTTTATCTCCTGGGAAGTCGGAATTGCCCGGATATGGAGTTGTTCGTTCCGGATACGTTCGGCAATCTTTAACAGGGCCAGATAAGCAGTCGAACCTGAGCCTACACCGATAATATCATTGTCAGTTACCATAGAGGCAATCTTTTCGGCGACCTTTTCTTTCTCTTCCCGGTTGGAAATCTCTTTACCCCATTCCAACGAATTAATTATTGTTTTCTCCCGTTCCATGATATTCTTTTTTTATGAAACAATATGATTCGTGATTTAGTTGCTTTCTCTTAATTTTTATTTTAAATATATGATAGAATAGGCTGTTTCTTGATTTATAACGATTGGCTTATACTTAAACGTTTTATTTGTTATATTTGCTATATTGAAAAGACAGGGAATCGTTTTTTATGCTATTTGTTTGATTTTTTGCCTTGAAAGGTCATAAACTTTGAGATATCAATAATTTAAATACTACGAAAATGAGAAAATTAGGTGTTTTATCTTATGTTTTGTTTATGCTGACGTGTGCTGTCCATGCACAGAACTATTCTTTCAACGGATTAGATATGAATATGGGAAATTTATCCAGATTATCAAATGCGAAGACTCGTTCCATAAGCCCTGAGAATTATACAGGAGCAAAGGGTAATGGAGCTACCGCCGATCCTTTGAAAGATAAAGATGTTATTAATAAAGCGAATGCCTGGGCTGCTTCTAAGGATTTAGGTAAAGGATGGAAAGTAAATCCTTTTATTATAGTAAAACCAGGAGAAACGATAACTATAGCTGAGATTGAAGGTTCAGGAGCCATTCAGCAGATTTGGATGACCCCGACAGGAAACTGGCGCTTTTCCATTATCAGGATGTATTGGGATGATGAGACGGAACCTTCTGTAGAGTGTCCGGTAGGTGATTTTTTCTGTAGCGCTTATAATGAATATGCACAACTATCATCTTTAGCTGTATGTGTAAATCCGGGAAGTGCCTTTAATTGTTATTGGAAAATGCCTTTTAGAAAGAAAGCACGGATTACTTTGGAGAATATCAATAATCGTGATGAGATGAGATTGTATTATCAGATAAACTACACTTTGACAGATGTGCCTGAAGATGAAGCTTACTTTCATGCTCAATTTCGTCGTTCAAATCCCACGGAAGGCTCGTTGCATACTTTGTTGGACGGAGTGAAAGGGAAAGGACAATATGTTGGAACTTATCTGGCCTGGCGTGTAAATGATAATTGTTGGTGGGGAGAAGGTGAGATTAAATTTTATATGGATGGAGATGAGAATAATCCGACGATTTGTGGAACGGGAACGGAAGATTATTTTTGCGGATCATATAATTTTGAAAATCCTAAGACGCATCAATATCAGGAATTTACGACTCCTTATGCCGGGATGCACCAGGTAATCCGGCCTGATGGCTTATATCGTGCGGTTACGGCTTTTGGACTTTATCGCTGGCATATTCTGGACCCGATCCGGTTTGATAAAGATTTGAAAGTGACAATACAAGATTTGGGTTGGAGACATGACGGACGCTACAATAACCAAAAATCGGATATTTCTTCCACTTCTTTTTGGTATCAGACAGAGCCGCATGCTAAATTTCCATCTTTACCCAATAAAGATAATCTGGAGATTCCCAAATGGTAGAAACTTATGAAATATGAGAAAAGCGTCAATTAAAGATATTTAAAGAGAGAGCAGGCATTTCTAATTAAATAATGTGGCAATTGCCACATTATTTATATTCTGTCCAGTACAGTTTCTATCAGTCCGGTTAAAGAACCTTTATAGTTTGTGTTCATATTCTTGTCTACGCGGCCTGCAATGATACAGCAGACTGTCATAGCGCGGTGTCCCATCAGGGCGGCGAGACCGGCCAGAGATGAACTTTCCATTTCAAAATTGGTAATTTGCCGTCCGTTGTAATCGAATGCTTCGATCTTTTCATTCAATTTCGGATCAGCAAGAGGCAGACGCAATTCGCGTCCCTGCGGACCGTAAAAGCCGTTTGCTGCAATCGTGACGCCACGGATAATATCGTTCCCTGTAATCTGTTCTATCAGAGAATGATCGGCTGAAACGACATAAGGTGAAAGACCGGAAAGTTTCCAGTCTAGTTGTTCTTTCAACGCTGCTTCAAAAGCTGTATCCCTGACACGTTCGGTATCTGCATAGAAATAAATAACCCCATCAAAACCGATGGATTTCTCCGCAGCAACATAAGTACCGACAGGAACGAATGGCTGAAGACCTCCCGACGTTCCTACACGTACCAACGTCAATTGTTTGAATGCCGGTTTTACAGTCCGGGTTGCAAAGTCGATGTTTACCAGTGCATCCAGTTCATTCAGAACAATATCTATATTGTCCGTACCGATACCATGGGAAACAACGGTAAGACGTTTCCCTTTATAAGTCCCTGTGATAGTATGAAACTCCCGGCTGGAAACTTCGCACTCCTGCGTGTCGAAGTAAGAAGCAACGGTTGAAACCCTGTCAGGATCACCGACCAGGATCACTTTGTCTGCCAGCTGTTCCGGCTTAAGATGCAGATGGAAAGCGCTTCCATCTGCATTTATAATTAATTCGGATTCGGGAATAACTCTCATCTTTTTAGTCTTTAAGCGGTTTTGAAGGTGCATTAACGGGCTTTGCTATGGCTTCGCGCATAGAAGTGTCCGCATCGATGTTCTTCATTTTATAATAATCCATGATACCCAGATTCCCTGAACGGAAAGCTTCTGCCATTGCTTTCGGAACTTCCGCTTCCGCTTCGATCACCTTCGCACGGGCTTCCTGGGCTTTTGCTTTCATTTCCTGTTCCAGGGCAACTGCCATTGCACGGCGTTCTTCGGCCTTAGCCTGGGCGATATTCTTATCAGCCTGTGCCTGGTCCATCTGAAGGAATGCACCGATATTCTTACCTATGTCGATATCCGCAATATCAATGGACAGGATTTCAAAAGCTGTACCCGCATCTAATCCTTTACGGAGCACCAGCTTAGAGATCGAATCAGGATTCTCCAATACTGTTTTATGGCTTTCGGAAGAACCGATAGACGATACGATACCTTCACCGACACGGGCCAGGATCGTTTCTTCACCGGCGCCACCCACTAACTGTTTGATATTGGCGCGAACGGTAACACGGGCTTTGGCTATCAACTGGATACCGTCTTTCGCAACGGCGGTCACCGGAGGCGTGTCGATCACTTTCGGATTAACCGACATCTGAACGGCTTCGAATACGTCACGACCGGCAAGGTCGATAGCAGTAGCCATCTGGAATGGCAGATCTATATTAGCCTTAGAGGCTGAAACCAGTGCATGAACCACTTTCTCGACATGTCCGCCAGCCAGGTAATGCGCTTCCAGTTCATCACGGGTCAGAGTTTTCAAACCGGCTTTATGCGCTTCAATCATGGCACGGGCGATAACATAAGGAGGAACATTACGGATACGCATCAGAAATAGCTGTATCAACGAAATGTTTACACCCGAAACCTTGGCCGAGATCCATAGCAGGAACGGCACATAGTAAAAGAAAATTGCCAGCAGCAATACCGCTGCACCCAGTAGGATAAAAGGCAAATAGTTCAATTCTTCCATATAAATTAAATTAAGCGTGAATATCTGTTTGTTCTTTTCTCTTTACCAATACGTTGTAGCCGTCTACGCGCAGCACTTCGATCGGTGTATTTTCATCTATCAACTCGTCCATCGACTTGGCTTCGACCGTAATACCTTTGATACGTGCTTTACCGATAGGGGCAAGGCGGGAGAGGGTGATGCCTTCATCGCCCGGTTCGATACCCAGGTCACGGCTCGACGTCAGTTTGGAGTCGACATCTGTTTTCAGGGCAACCTTGTTGAACGACCTGGCGCGTAATAACCACACAAAAGCTGCGGCAAAGGCGGTTAACGACAGGAACAAGGTGATATGTCCCGCCATTTCACCAACAGTATAGGCGTAAATTACACCTGCTGCAGCGAAAAGGAATCCTCCGACACCGGCAATCGTTATCCCCGGCAGAAGAAATATTTCCAGCAGGATAAGCACGATGGCTACCAGCATTAAGAAGACAATAATGGTTATTTCCCAGATCATAATAGTTGTGTGTTCTATCTGTTGCTTTTTAAATAATTAATTTCGATGTTACGAGCTTTCTTTTCCAATTCTTCCGGCTGGTCGAGCAAGCTGTTCAATTGTTCTTCCGCTTCCAGAATGGAGGGTTTCAGCTGTTCCTTTTTAGCACTATTCCCGGAAGAATAGGAGGCTCTGAGGTCTGCCAGCTTTTCATTCAGTTCTTTTATTTGTTTGTTCAGTGCAACAACTTTGCCGTAGTAACTTTTGGCTTCCGGACTCTTGATCTCATCCAGTTTGTAGTAAACTAGGCTGTTGTTTATCACGAACTCGAAATCTTTCTCGATCTTCACTTCACCGTAAGGGATCTCCTTATGGGCCAGTTCTACCAGGTTACTGTAATCGCTTCCCGGTTTCCATGAATCCTGTATGGAAGTGATGGCGGCACGGGCGCGCTTCATCTCGATGTCTTCACTTTCTACACGGCTGTGTTCGTTGTTCGGGATGAACAGGTAGACACAAACTTTGTCTTCCGGTTGGAAGCGGTCTGAAACGAACCATCCCAATTCTTTTGTCTCGTCATACACCATCATGTAGTCGTTGAACGGTGAGTTGAAAGGCATACTCAACTGTTCCGGAGCCAGGTAAGTGTCCGAATTGATGTTATAACGGGTTACGAACAAGTCATATCCTCCCAACGATCCGTTCCCTTTGGATGCATAATAGATCGTAACGCCATCCGACAGGACAAAGGGATAATTGTCGTCTTCATTACTGTTGATATTCATCGGTAACTGTTTTTCGTCTCCCCATTTGTCCATCAGTTTGGATTGAGTGAAGAGGCAATAGCGGTCGTTATCCGTGGCATGGGCATAATAAATCTTGTCACCTTTCTGATTCATATAAACAGAGGAAGCGACAGGTTCGTTTGTCTGGAAGAAGTCTTTAAAAGAAACCAGTGTTCCGCTTTCTTCGCTTAATGTATAGGCTGCCAGGAAATCCTCTTTGTCGACAACGATGCTGTCTATGATCTGCACATTTTCCGTTTTTTCCATCATCCGGTGAGCGTTCTCTGCCAGGTTGAGTTTGGTTTCAAAAGCCTGCGTATCCTGTTTCTTCTTTGTCAGCAGGTCGATGTATTCTTCCAGCATTTCGGCAGCTTCATCAAAGCGGTAGGTTTGATAATAAACGTCTGCCAGGTAGCGGTAAGCATCCTGTACTTTGCGTTTCACTGCAACTTTCAAATGTTTTTCCGCACCGGCGATATCTCCGGTCTCATAGCAGCAAACACCGTACCAAAGGTTATAGGAAGAGTTGCTGGGAGCTTGCTTCACCAGTTTCTCAAAGGCAGGTTTAGCCTCGGCGTATTGACCTTCATTGTATAGTTTTTTTGCCTGGTCCAGGCTCTGTGCCTGCAGGCTGCAGCAAAGTAATGTAATTCCAATTGTGTAAAACAGTTTCTTAGATAACCGGCTCATGTCTCTTATTATAATATAATTATACTGATTCAAAGATAATAATATTTTTAGTTAAGCATACAATTCATTGGATAAATATCTATTTTTGTGCCCGATTTAAGAATAGATATGGCAAAATTGACAGCAGAAGAGCTCCTGTTCCGAAAAGTAGAAGAGAAGGTGAAAAAGGCTATTTATGAATATGGCCTGATTGCTGACGGCGACCGTATCCTGATCGGATTGTCGGGTGGAAAGGACTCTTTAGCCCTTGTCGATCTGCTGGGACGGCGTTCCAAAATATATCATCCCCGCTTCGAAGTGGTTGTCGCACATATTGTAATGACCAACATCCCTTACAGTTCGGATTTGGAATATCTGAAAAGCTGTGCCGACGAACATGGATTGCCTTTTATCATCCATGAAACAAGTTTCGACGCTTCTACCGATACGCGTAAATCGCCTTGTTTCCTTTGTTCCTGGACACGTCGGAAGGCTTTGTTCGATATTGCGAAAAAACAGGACTGCAACAAGATCGCTTTGGGACACCATCAGGATGATATTCTTGAAACATTGCTGATGAATATGACACATCAGGGGGCGATCGGGACGATGCCTCCGCGTTTGAAGATGGATAAATTCGCCATGGAGATCATCCGTCCGATGTGCCTGGTCGAAGAGAAAGAGCTGATCCGTATAGCGGGGTGGAGGGGATATCGCAAACAGATCAAAAACTGCCCGTATGAATCGGGGTCCAGCCGTTCGGATATGAAAGAGGTCCTGGCACGTCTGGAGGCTATCAACCCGGAGGCACGTTACAGTATTTGGAACAGTATGAGCAATATTCAAAAAGAGTATCTTCCACAAAAAATAGATAAGTAGAATTTTGTTATCACCCTATTGCGTATTCTTTCTGAAAATCATCAATATTTGAAATTATCTCATATCTTTGCGACTATTAATAAGGTCTTGAATTCCAAATGAAAAAGGAAAGAATTTATATATTTCCGTTATTGTTTTTGATGCTATTTATGCAGCTATATGGGAAGGATAGCCATAAATCGGATAGTTTGATAAATATCCTGCATGAAGATCGTGATCCGGCAAGCGTGTTAAAGGCTCTGAAAGAACTGGCGGCAATGAATCGTGATAAAGCAGTAGAAGTTCAATATCTTACAGCGATGTTGGATAAGGCGTCGTCGGTCGATTCTATCTCTATGGTTTACGATGCTTTATCGAATTTATCCCGTTATTATTATAATATTCCGGATATGGATAGTCTGCAGTTGTGGGCGCATTATATCGATTCTCTGATTTTGAAAAGAAAGGATAATCCTGATGTATATTATGATGTTCATAGTTTTGTAAGCAAGCAGTTTTTATATCAGGGGGATGGAGAGTTATCGGTCGATGAAGCTGTCAGAATGCAGAACAAGGCAAAAGCGAGCAGGCAGGTATATGGACAAATCTGTAGTTCCGAAACATTAGGAATCATTTACCAGACAAGCCAGCAGGATAGTCTGGCTTTCTCTTTCTTCCAAGAAGCTTTGCGCTTATTGGAAGAATCGAATGGGGATTTGCAGTACCGTATTTATATTCTCTCCAATATGATAAGAACCGCACTATCCTCCAGTCGATTGGAGGAGGCACGGGACGCTTTGGAAAAATATGAGATCAGTTTGGATCTGCAGGATGAGATAAATAGAAAAAATCAGATAGTCAATCGTTCTAACTGGCATCGTTGGATGTCATATGCTTTTAATGTGGATCTGTTTTTAAAGAAGGGGGAGATGCAAAAGGCCAGACAAAGCTTAGAACAGATGGTGGAGTATGGAAGTCAGATAGAGCGTGCAGGAAAGTTCAATATTGCCGTTTTATCCTATTTTAATGAACTGGCTTATTTCCATTGTGAGAACGGTGCATATTCCTTAGCTTTGGCTGCGGTCGATTCTATTCTTTCCCAACATGACGATCCCAATGTGGTCCGTCAGAAAATAGATATTTTATCTCATTTAGGCAGGCATGAAGAAGCGGTCGCTTTATATAAAAAATATCTTCAGGGTGTTGATGAAAGGAATGACAAAGCTTTTATCAGACAGGTGGAACAACTCCGTACCTTGCATAATGTGAACGATAAAGATATTCAGGATAAGGAACTTCAAATCAGTCATCTGAAAGTGAGGCAGAATCAGCGGTTGTTCGTTATTTCCTGCTGTGTGTTAATACTTTTGGTGATACTTATTATCATTTTACTCCAATTCTTAAGACGTTCCCGCCGGTTGAAGAACGAATTGCTGGATGAGAAGCAATTATTGATAGAATCCCAGAACGATTTATTTAAAGCGAAAGTAAAAGCTGAAAATGCCAGTCATATGAAAAGTGCTTTTATGGCTAATATAAGCCATGAGATACGCACGCCGTTAAATGCGATAGTCGGTTTTTCCTCTTTGGTTATCGACCCGGATTGTGATGAAGACGAAAGGAGAGGATATTCATCGATCATCCAGAATAATTCCGATTTGTTATTGAATCTGATAAATGATGTGTTGGATCTTTCACATATGGAGTCCGGTAATTTGGTCGTGTCTTTGAAGCCTTGCAGGTTATACTCCATTTGTAAAGACGCCATAGATAGTGTGTTGCACAGGGTCGAGCAGGGGGTAAGTCTTACTTTGTCGATGCAGGATGAGTCATTTGTTTTGAATACAGACCCTGTTCGCTTCCAGCAAATGTTACTGAATCTTTTAACGAATGCGGCCAAGTTTACCCATCAGGGGAAAATTGATTTGGCAGTCTATATAGATGAAGAACAACGACAGGTGCGGGTTGAAGTGACCGATACCGGTTGCGGCATTCCACCGGATAAGCAGGAGAAAGTTTTCGGACGCTTTGAAAAATTGGATGATTATGTTCAGGGAGCCGGTTTGGGGCTTGCTATTTGTAAAATGATTGCCGAGCAGCTGGGTGGCTCTGTTTACATTGATTCGGCTTATACTGATGGAGCGCGTTTTGTTTTCATTCATCCGTTCGATGTCCCCGGAATCAATAAAGTATAGATTATGAGAAGTACCTGTACATATATATTATTCTTATTGATGTTTTTTTCTCAAACCGCATTTGCTGTGATAGAGAAGGAAGGATCGGAGGACGATTTGCGCTTACAAAATGCTCGCTCGGTAGCTGGTTCTGCAAAAACGCTGACAGAGCTTGAAAACTATATCAATAAATACTACGACCAGCCTGAGGTCATTGTTTATATCGAGGCTTTGTTATCCGAAAGCTTTCAGGCAGACTCCCTGACGTTTAGTTTTAAGGCGCTCTCGGAGTTGATGATCTATTGTCATAATCATGGAATGACGGATCGTTATAATTATTGGGTAGACCATATAGACTCATTGGTTGAAGAGAAAAAAATAAATCCGGATATCTCTTATGATGCCCATCTGAATAAGGCGAATATGATGTTGGAGAGCGGCCAGTATGAGCAGGTTATTGCCGACGCAATATCTTTATATGATAAAGCTCACAAAAATGACCATGTTTATGGGATGATCTGTAGTTCGGATATTCTTGGATTGATTTATTTGTACAGCCGCCGGGATAGTGCAGCCCTTGTCGCTTTCCGGGATGTATTGTCCGGATTGGAAAAATTGGGTGAATATCCGGGCTATCAGTTGAGAGTTTTATCTTATCTGATCGATTTGAATTTACGTTTAGGGAATATAGATGACGCAAAAGAATATTTGACCAAATATGAGCAGGTTCTGAGTTGGAGGGATGAAGAAAATAAGAAAAAGAATATCGTTTACGAAATAAACTGGTATGAGTGGTTAATGTCTTCTTTTCAGGTGAATCTATACTTACATCAGGATAAACTGGAGGAGGCAGAAAAAGAATTGGCTATAGCTTCTTCTTTTTATAAAGAAGGAATGTTTCCTCATGAAGATTACTCAGTCTACTATTTCCTATATACAAAAGCTTTTTATTATAAGAAATTGAAAAAATATGATGAAGCACTTGCTTTAATAGATTTCATTTTAGCTGATAACCCCGAATTTGAAGTAATGAAACTTAAAGTAAATATTTTATCTGAAACGGGAAGATTTGAAGAAGCGTTGGACGTATATAATCAGATATACCAAATCACAGAGAAAGATAATAATGAGTCGCTGATACGGCAGATCAATAACTTAAGGCTTGCGTATGACATCAATGAACAGAATGTCCGTGAGAAAGAACTGCAGCTAAACAAAATACAGGTAGAAGAGAAGCAGCGTCTTTCAGCCTGTGTGATTCTTATTTCTTTGGTCCTTCTGATTCTGTTCATCGTTTTATTTTTGTATTACCGTCGTATTCAGAAGTTGAAGGATGCTTTGATCGTGGAACGCAATTCATTGATTATATCGAGAGAGAATCTGAATCAGGAGAAAAAGAATGCAGAGATAGCCAATCAATTGAAAAATGCGTTCATAGCAAATATCAGCCATGAGATACGTACTCCGTTGAACGCAATTGTCGGATTTTCCTGCTTGTTGTCAGATCCTGTAACGGAAGAAGAAGAAAAGGTCGGATTTGTCAATCTTATCAGTAAAAACACAAACCTTTTGCTCAACCTCGTAAATGATGTGCTGGATCTTTCGCGTCTGGAAGCCGGAACGGCCAAGCTGGCTATCGAACCTTGTGAGTTGGTAGGATGCTGCAGGGAGGCTTTGAGTAATATCCGTTATTATTTGTCTTCAGATATAAAGTTAACATTCGATACTTCTGTAGGTTCTTTTATGATAATGACCGCATCTCAACAACTAAGCCAGCTGATATCACGCTTATTGGATAACGCTGTCAAGTTTACGAAAGAAGGCGAGATCAACTTGTCCTTATTTGTAGATGAAGAGGCCCGTATCGTTCGTTTCACTGTTACCGATACAGGGCCGGGGATTCCTTTGGATAAACAGGAAAAGATATTTGAACGTTTTGAAAAGCTGGATGAATTTTCACAGGGATCTGGCTTAGGGCTTACCATTTGCAGAATAATAGCGGAACACCTGGGAGGTGAGGTCAATATAGATCCGGAATATACGAATGGTGCACGTTTTGTTTTTACTCACCCTTATATAAATTAGAAAATGCAAGGATTTTATACTATTCTTTTATTGATCGTATCCAACATCTTTATGACATGTGCGTGGTACGGACATTTGAAAATGAAACAACAGTTCAGTTGGTTTGAGCACCTACCCTTGATTGGTGTGATCTTATTCAGTTGGTTTCTGGCCTTTTTCGAGTATTGCTTTCAGGTACCGGCTAACCGTATGGGGTTCAGGGAGAATGGAGGACCGTTCAATTTGATTCAACTGAAAGTAATTCAGGAGGTTATTACGCTTGTTGTATTTGTCGCTTTCAGTACGGTTGCTTTTAAAGGAGAGTCTTTTAAATGGAATCATGCGCTGGCTTGCTTGTTTCTGGTAGCGGCCGTATATTTGGTATTTAAGAAGTAAATAAGCAATAGCAAAGGATGAACCCACCTTTGGAATTTATTCGTTGGATGAATATATTTCTGAAGGTGGGTTCGTTGTATGGATAAGATTATTTTCTGACTATCACTTTTGTTGTAACAGCCTTTTCATTGTTCGACAGACGAACCAGATATAAACCTTCGGATACAGAGATTTGTACTTTATCTGTAATCCGGTCATGATATATCATTCTTCCCGTCATATCGGTAACTACTATTTCAATAGCTGTTGCCGGTTCGATCATGATACAACCGTCACGACCCAAAATGCGGCTTGAAGCTAATAGTTTCCCGATACCTGTCGGTACGCTGACTATCACTTCACAAGTTGTATAATGTTCGTCGTCGGAAGCAGTTGCTGTGATTGTGGCCTTGCCGGTTTTCAGTGCTTTAACTGTTCCGTTTTTTACAGAGGCAATTGTTTCATCACTGCTTGACCAGGTAACAGACTGTTCGGCAGAAGCCGGTTCAACCGATGCTTCCAGTATAAATTCTTCCCCTACTATCAATGATTTGGAGGAAGGAGCGAGTGAGATACCGGTAATTTCAATTATCTCGGGTTCTTCTCCGCCACCTTCTCCGGAACCGTTTTTAGTGAAAGTAACGACTACCGTAACATTACCCTCTGCCGGAACCGTCCATTCATTTCCGCTAACTGATGTCTTATTAATGGAAACAGATGCCGTATAGTCCGTATCCGGTGATGTTTCGACTATCATCTTATCACCTTCTGTAATTTGTGTTCCACTCTTTACTTCCGTGCCATTTACCTTTACAATAAAGGTTCCGTTTGTCGTTTCCGTAAAAATGATCTTGCGTATTTCTACTTTAGTGGAGGCATGGAATGGGATAGCCTGTGTCAAATTCATGGAGGCAGCCACTGTGTAGTTACTGCTGGCCGGGGTAAATGTGACTGCATATGGTATTGATGTTGTAGCTCCTTCATTATTACCTTCCGCTGTTTGTTCAGGGTCTGACCACATGAATATGCCTTCCACGGGCGCATTACCGGTCAACTCCGATAGTCCGATATTTTGTCCTTTTAGGATAGGAGTGGCTCCTGTTACAGCAATATCTTTGGCCAGTTCCTGAGGGATGATCGTATACGAACCTATTCTATCGTTAAAGGCGGCAAACTGTTCCTGTTCGCTACACTGTGCCCAAACCTCATAAGTTCCTGCATCCGTCGGATTTTCTACAATTACGCCGTCTTTTTTCACAAGGATATTCCAGAGGATAGCGCTATTCTCTAATTTAATGACAGGCTGAATAGGATTACCTGTGTATGATAAGTCTTTACTCTCTACCGTCGGTTTGTTTTCGGGTATAACTTTAGTCGGGAAAGTTACATTAATCGAATTATTCCCATTTATCAACGTAATGGACTTTTCCTGATCAGAAGTGACAGATGTGTTATTGATACTCCAATCGACAATATCGGTATATCCTGCATCAGGTTCACCTTTCACAGTAAGTTTCTGTCCGGCATATACAGTACTAGCCGATGTAAGTCTTTCTGCACCGTTCCATAAAGAGATACCACCATTGTGGGCAGTGACAGTCAACGAGGCTCCGGTACTTTTAAGATACGCAGATCGCAGTCCTGATGTACCGAGAGAAACCACAGTTAAGCCCTCTGTATTTTGTGGTAGATTAAAGACGGCCTTTTTATAGTTTTTGTCAGTAGGGGTAACAGTTACATTATAGAATGTTGATTTTTCCACCTGCTTTGCGCTACAAGTTCCTGCAGTAGAAGCCCATTTTTTTGTTTGACTACCATAAACAGGAGCCGAAACACCTTTTAAATCTGCTGCTTCAATCGTTAACGATGCATCTGTTATTTTTACGGCTTTATAAACATCATCCGCATCTCTACAGATCGTTACTTTGTATTCTTTCTCTCTGTTATCTGCCGCATTAACAGGTAATGAACCGGAAGAAATACCATCGTATGATACACTGAATCCGTCTAATCCGGCAGGGATTGACTGCACGACAAACTGTTTTTCAGTACCGTCATAAATTGCAGTTTGTTTCAGATTAATAAAATTGATAGTTGCCTTTTCAATCATTGAAACGACTATTTTGGTGGCTTCCGTTACGATAAACTCAGCACCGTTCGCGATCTGTTTGCCATTTACGACTAACGGACCTACTTTATAGTCGGTATCGGTAACTGTGGCTTGGGCTGTTAACAGGGTACCGTAAGGAATATTGTTCAAATCATCTCCGCTAATTTCCGAATCGGATTCTTTATTTCTAATAACGAGTGTTCCTTTATTTCCGACTTCAGATGTTACTTTATATGTTTTCTTGGTAAAGCTGGCACTAAATGTGGTATTCTTTTTCACTTCACAGATATTACCGGATATAGAAGAACCGGAAGTGGAAATATTACCGTATAACAGATACCCTTTATCAGGTATAGCAATGACAGTAAGTTTAGTACCGGCCTTTACCGAAGCACCGGCATTCACGGTATTGCCATTTGCATCCATCATTGCCAATTTGCCATTCCTGATATCATTGCCGAATCCTACTGTATATTCGGAAGCAGGAAGTGCCTTGAATGTTGCTGTTATCACTAGATCGCCATTCACCGTTGCGACATTGTTGCTTACCGGATTATTTCCGGCTGTCAAAGTTACCAGTTTATAACCGTTATTACCTTCTCCGCCTGTAGTTGCCGGAGTTGCAATAATTTTAAGGGTAGTTCCTTCGGCTACATTTGTTCCGTCGCTAACCTCTGTGTCACCATTCATCACTTTCAGACTTCCACCTGTAGGTGATGTAATTGTCACTTTATGCATGATCTGTTCAAAGGTTGCTGTTAATTCCTGATCTTTGGTTGCTTTGACGGTCTTCGGGGCAGAAGCGCTTATTTTATAATGAGCATCCGGAGTATAATCGAGTATAAGTGTGGTGCCATCCACATACCGGTTACCGGCATTGGCATTACGGATCGTTAGCTTTCCGTTATCACATATACCGGCTGTTACTGTCCAGTATCGGGTAACTTCAACCGGGATACTAACCGTTACCTTTCCGTAACGTGTCAGGTCGGATGGTGTAAATACGACGTTATAGTTTGTGACAGATGTTACTGCTATCGTGTCAGGGTGTTCCCAGGCAAAGGTTCCGGGTATTGCTTTTTCTTCGAAAACAGCTGAGCCGCCTTTCAGGATAGAGGATGAAATTGTTTTTCCGGCATCCACTCCTGATGCCGTCAACTTACTCAGATCGATCGTAGGTATTTTTGTAATATATTCGACAATTGCTTCTCCTGTTCCTTTTACCAGGAGAGCAACCGGCTTGCTGCTTATGGGCAACAATTCCGTCGCTTCTTTAGTTACGACAACCCAGGCGTCTGAACATTCGACATAGGCAAATGCTGGTAATTCGCCGGTTATCAATTGGGCCAAATCATTCACTTTCAGATTGCTTATAGAGAGAATACTTTTCTTGTCCGTAGCGGTCAACGCATCTGTTATACCTTTACCGTCATCTTCATTATATAAAGAAGCATATACATATTTATCTCCTTTTATCCTTACATAGGATTCACCTCCGGCACATTGTTTAAAACTGTTCTGTGCGGAAATCGCTGTATCTTCCGTAAAATCGATCAAAGTCGCTGTAGTCCCTTTATCACCCAACTGGCTCTTATCTGAGAAGTTCTCACGAATAATGATCGGCGTGGAAGTGGCTGTCTCGGTTTTTTTAGTAATTCCATCGAATGTATTTCCGGTAATGGTATACGAAGCTTCGACTTCCCCCTGTCCTTGTGGATAGAGTACAATTCCATTCGTTACATAGTTTTCTCCGATACCTGAGGCCTGTGTAAACTCATTCCCTGTCAAAGTTACCTTGTTGGCAAAGACGCTGATGGCATTCTTTTCATTATATTTATAACCGGTAGAGTTACATTCGAACTTCAGATCTTTTACCGTAACGTTTTCTGTTTCTATTGCCAAATGCCCCTTAATGGTGGATTTGTTGGTAGAAGTAAGCGTGATAGCTTTGTTAATAACCAAAGGTTTTTCGAGTGTGATATCTTTTGAAACAGAAATCACTTCACCATCCGTTGCTCCGGCAATAGCTTGCTCAAATGTTTCACCGGAAGTAATCGGTGCCCCGTAGCAAATTAATCCTGAGGCGATAGAATAGTCCGTCCCATTGATAGTCAGTTTGTCGTACTCTTTTGCTTTCCCTTTACGGTTGGAGTAAACCGGAAGTTCACCCTCTTTACTTTTTAAATCCGAGTTTATGGTGATTGTGTTGTTTGCCAATGTGGAGTTAGTGTCGTTACCGTTATAACCTAATGAAACAATGGCGCCTCCCAATGTATTCTCTCCATACGAAGAAGACAGAGTTCCACCTTCGACTGTTATGGTATTTCCGTAAGAACGCAAATCCAAAGCAGACAACATTTTTACACCGTTTGCATGTACATCGTTTCTTTTATCGGTGGCAGTCAGGTTCGAATTTTTAATGCTGAGAGTTACTCCATTATATTTTTCCTGCAAAACCACGGCACCATAGACTTCATCAGAAATGGTAGCGGCATTTAATGTTGCATTACTTATCTCTATTATAGTGTTCGTCTTGGCTAATGACCCATCGCTGGTACTTAAACCGCCTGCACTTGTCATCAATGCTGCCCATCCTTCGATTGTTCCGCCATCGATCGTTACTTTTTGATCTGTATTACGAACGCCGATGCCATAATAATAAGCATCAATATTCGTATTAGTCATTGATAGTTCTGCGCCAACGGATTCCATCCTGACACCTACGGCGGCAGTTTGTCCTTTTAATGTACCTCCTGCTATTTTACAGTCGGTAAGCTCTACTTTACCTGTACCCTGACCAATAATACCGATAATGCCATGTTTAGAACTATTATTGTTTCCTTCCAATGTCAGGTCGCTGGCTATAAGGGTGGCTGTTGTGCCAGTCTCCGGACTAACTACCATATGTCCTTTGATAAAGGTTTTATCTTTACCGGCACCTTTAATTGTTAGAGATTTCGCTAGTGTGAATGCCGAAGGAAGGACAAAAGTGCCTTCCGGGAAAATCACTTCATCTACATCTGCTATAGAAACATGGCTTAAAAACTCATTGATATTCGCTGCCGCATTGATAATATGGTGATCTTTGTCCAAAGCATAAATGCATTCCTTGTCTTTTTCCAATGCTTGAGTATTTCCTTTCGAAATCACGCCATTCCAGTTATAGGAGAAACTATTCCCGTTTCCTAAAATAATTTGATTCTCGGTATTTGAATTATATTCAATCAAATAGGGAGTATTTTCACTGGTCGTTCTGATGCGTGAATGATTTATTGTAACCTTATTTTTGTCAGCCAGCCAATCCCCGTCTTTTACAGAATTAAATAAAATAGGCCACATATAAGTTGTAATTCCAGTCCCATATTCATTAGTTATTATTGAGTTGGTAACCGATAGATTGCACTCCTGGCTGCCTTCAAATACGATCGCTCCAAAATTATCCGATGAACCGTTATAAAAAGTCCGCCCCGATATGATCGAGTTGTTTTTGATTTGAATATCATGTTTATTATTGAATATATACAGTCCTGCATATCCTTTTATTTCAGAATTATCAATCGTGCAACTCATCTCATCTTCGGCAAATGTGATTCCATAACCATGTTGAACGGAGATCACGCTATTTACAATCTCCATCGATGCACCTTTACTGTAAAAAGCTAAAGGACGGTTATATGAGCTTTTACCGCTTTCTTCATTTCCTATGATATTTGAATCTCTCATTTTAAAGATAACAGGTCCTTGCGATCCGTCATTAAAGCACCTTTGAAATTTATTGTTCAAATAAAAATCAGAGCTATTGACGGAAAGAGTACAATCCGTCACTTCGGGATAGGCATAGATACAGCTGTTGCTGGTTGCTCCTCCATTAGCTGTTCCCTGCTTATTATTGATAAAACAACAATCCGAAATGGTCAGTTTAATGCCGGAAACAGGTAGTTCTACCAGTGCGGTACGATTGCCATGTTCTGATTTGTTGTCATCTTCGGCTCTTACCATCAACAGATTCTCTATGTGAGTCGTCCCTAAAGTGGTAATTCGTATTTTTCCTGTAAATGAAGCATTAGAAGATGCAGCCGATTCTTTAGTCGGCTTATTGCCTTCACCTTTTAAGGTCAACGGCTTACTAATGACTATATCATCCGTATATTGACCGGCTGCAACAGTTATTGTACCACCTTCACTCACCAATGATATAGCTTTTGCTATCGACCGGACGGGAATATCGGTGCTGGTACCGGCATTACCATCGTTTCCGGAGCTTCCATTTACATAAATAGTCGAAGTTTGTGCCCATCCTGCACTTGTAGTCATTATTATGGCTACTAATAGTAGTTGTAATTTTATTTTCATTTTGTCTAGTTTAATATTAATACTGGAGAATTTCACCCTGAAGCAAGAAATGTTGCTTTTCTAGTTGAATTGGTTTTTTCTGAAATTAGCCATAGGCAATGGATTTAAGTGTCCATCAATTCCCGGAGTGGATGGTTATAAAATAAAGAAGACGTGGGAACTGTTGATATATCTATTGTTGAGGCCTTCGACTGCCCTTAGATCTGATATAAACAACAACCCACGCCCTTTATCTTGAAATGTACATATAATACAACAAATGCATATAGGTATATATAACAAGGAAAGGAACGTGAGCGTTTTGTTGTCTACTATCCAGATCTAATGAAAGTGTCGAAGTTTCAACAATAGGATAATATCTTTAAAACGCTTCTCGTTATCGATAAAATGTATTGATCGGCAACGCTTCGCCGGAAATACAAAGGCAAATGTATAGAGAAGGGTTTGGAAAAGCAAATAAAAATGAATGTAAATGGGGGGATTAATTGAAAATAAGGAATTAAGCTTAACAATTGTATCTAATAAAGTGAACCGTAAACAACGGTTTAATCAAGTATGATAATAATTGCATGAACAATGGCTATCTATCTATGAATTATGTATATCTTTGTGTATTACGTAACACATAAAACACTTAATTATGAAAAATTCAGATCCGAAAGTCATGGCAGAGAATGAAAGAAAAGAGTTGCAGGACCGGTATATCCGTTTCGATTGGGCCATCGAGCGCTTGTTGCGCCAGAAGGCCAACTTCGATGTGCTCGAAGGTTTCCTGACCGTCATGCTGCGCGAAGAGGTTCATATCCTCGAAATCCTTGAAAGCGAAGGTAACCAGAAGAGTGCCGATGACAAGTTCAACCGTGTCGACATCAAGGCGAAGAACAGCAAAGGCGAGATCATTATCGTCGAAATTCAGAATACCCGCGAAGTGCATTATCTCGAACGCATCCTTTACGGCGTAGCCAAAGCCATCACCGAGCATATCTCGTTGGGTGAAGGTTATCAGAAAGTGAAGAAAGTCTACTCCATCAGTATCCTCTATTTCGACCTCGGTGTGGGAACGGATTATTTTTACCACGGGCAGAATCATTTCACGGGTGTACATACCGGTGACCGCCTGCGAATCAACATGCGCGACCGTGATGCCGTCATCACCCACTTGCCGGCTGAGATCTTCCCCGAATACATCCTGATCCGTGTAAACGAGTTCGACAAAGTCGCTATGACCCCTCTGGACGAATGGATCGAATATCTGAAAGACGGGACGATCCGTCCGGACACGACAACGCCGGGCCTTCGTGAAGCCCGCGAGAAACTGAAATACTACTCGATGTCTACGAGTGAGCGACATGCATACGATGAACATCTGAATGTAATCATGATTCAGAACGACGTGCTCGACACTGCCAAATGGGAAGGCCGGATCGAAGGGTTGGCTGAAGGAAAAGCAGAAGGTGAGGCCAAGTTACAACAAACAGCAGCTAATATGAAACGTTTGGGCATAAGTACAGCCGACATTGCTGAATGTACAGGATTACCGGTAGAGGAAATAGAGAAGTTATAGAGGCTGCTGGTGTCGGACGAGTATATATGATTTCTTATAATAACTAACACAAAGTTTTCAAAATTCATCTGCCATCATCTGTCACTCTCTCTTTGTAATCTGATTCATATAGGTGAAATTAGTCATTGCATCGTTTAATAGTAACTGCCTGGTACCTTGAAATTAGTATAAAGGTGCTTGTTTACTAAAACCAGGATGTACAGGGTAATCGTCTAAGGTGTAGAGAATCGTCGACTATGGTGTACAGGGTATTCTGCTATCATGTAGAGGGTAGATATAGTGAATAAGGATGATGGTGCTAACTGTTTGTTTGTCAATCGCTAAAGGATGGGTGTTCAGGGATTTGTTATTCTGATAGCAAGGTGACAGATGGTGACAGATGCAGTTGCAGATAAAACGAGTCGTCTGCAACGTTTATTGAATTTATAATCAGTTGGATAATAGAATATGTGACAGATGGCAGATAGATTTTAAAAACTTTGGTTCTGTGTTAATTCAGAATCGCTTCACTTGTGTTTCTATGAAGTTTATAATCTCTGTTTCCTGTTCCGGATGAAACCATTCTATCTCTTCGTCCCGCTTGAACCAGGTCATTTGTTTGCGGGCATAGACGCGGGAGTTGCGTTTGATCTTTTCAACGGCCAGGTCGAGTGACCATTCTCCGTCAAAATACTTGAATAATTCTTTGTAACCGACTGTATTGAGAGAATTCAAATGGCGGAAAGGATAAACCTTGCGGGCTTCCTCCAATAAACCGTCTGCCATCATCTGGTCGACACGGCGGTTGATACGGTCGCATAGCTCTTCACGATCGCGTGTCAAACCTATTTTGATGATCCTGAACGGACGCTCTTTCCGGCTGTTTGTACGGAAAGAAGAGTAAGGTTTTCCTGTCATCCGGCAAATCTCGACCGCATGAATGACCCGTTTGTAGTTCATCCGGTCTACTTCTTCATAATGCACCGGGTCTGCTTCCTGCAATTCCTGCAGAATATTTTCCAACCCTTCACGCTCGAACTGAGCGTAAATGGCTTCGCGTATCTCCGGGGTAACAGTCGGAATGTCATCGATGCCTTTACATACGGCATCGATATACATCATAGACCCGCCGGTCATAACGACTGTCGGTGTTGTCTGGTGAAGTGTATTTAAAAGGGAGATAACGTCTTCTTCAAAGTTACTGGCACTGTAATAATCGGTCAGGTTTAAAGTCCCGACCATGTAATGCCTGACTCTTGCCATTAGCTCTGCAGTGGGGGCAGCTGTCCCGACAGGAAGGTCTTTATATAGCTGACGGGAGTCGGATGAAATAATAGGAGAACCAAAATGTTCTGCTACACGCAGGCTCAATTCGGTTTTTCCGACTCCTGTCGGCCCGAGTAATATGACAAGGGAATTCATTTATTAAAAACGCTCGTCGTCGTACGGGTTATCTATCGGTCCGTCGGCTAAGCCTTCGAAACCTTCTTTATCCAGTTCGTCGATGTCGTATTCTGAATCGCCGTAAAAATCTTCGCCGATCTCTGTGCTTCCGTTCTTGGTCTCGAACTGGTCGAAGTCGATTGTCTGAGCAGGAGGAAGGCCGATCGATTTGCTGACGATCGCTTTGTCGAGATCCTTGCCCGGTTCGATTTCGCGGAGTTCCATGAAGAAAGCACGTTCAGTCATGTAGTCGAAAACGAACATAAGTTTCTGATGCTCGTCTTCAAGCAATTCTTCCAGGCGAGTTTCTTCCATTATATAGTTATCCACTTCCGAAGTGGTGTCCATTTCAACTAATGTAATTTCTGTATTTTTGCTCCAATCGTCGTCACAAATAAAGAAAGAGCACATTTGATCTTTCGTGTAGCCAACCGAGTCCAGGATGGCATCGTGCAGGTCAAGGAAAGTTGCTTCCGCATCAATCTTGATTTCGCGTTTGAAGTCATCTACTTCATCTGATAGAATGAGGAATCTGAATACCATAGTCTTTTTAGTTTTTTGTTGGTTCAAAAGTAGTAAAAAATATCAATACCCATATATAACAGTCTAAAAAAAGAGGCATATTACGTGAAGTAAATAAATACAAAAGGCCGTCAGTCCTGAAAGAAGCTGACAGCCTTTTGAAATAGTTTGTATTTCTTATCGTTTACTCGTCGATGGAACCTCTGACGATACCACGTTCGGAAGTCTTGATGAAGTTGAGTATCAAGTCTCTTTCCTCGCTGGGTTCGTATTCGGTCTCGATAGCTTTCAACGCTTCCGTATTGTTCAAACCGCGGGTATATAACGTACGGTAGATATCCTGGATCAGGAACACTTGTTGATTGGTAAATCCGCGACGGCGCAATCCTACGATATTGATACCGCAGTAAACGATCGGATCGCGGCCGATCAGTGTGTAAGGAGGAATATCTTTACCGATACGTGAGCCGCCTTGAACCATCACATGTTTCGAAATGCGGGTAAACTGGTGAACCAGGCTACCGCCGCTGACAATAGCAAAATCGTCAATCTCCACTTCGCCGGCTATCTGGGATGCATTCCCGATGATGATATGATCTTTCAGTACACAGTCGTGTGCAATATGGGAATATGCCATGATCAGGCAATCGTTTCCGACAACGGTTTTTCCCTTCGAAGCAGTTCCGCGGTTGATCGTGACACATTCGCGAATCGTCGTATTGTTTCCGACTTCTGCGGTTGTCTGCTCACCTTTGAACTTGAGGTCTTGTGGAACACCGGCAATTACAGCTCCCGGGAAAATGGAACAGTTGTTTCCTATCCGTGCCCCGTCGAGAATGACTGCATGTGAATATATATGACAATTGTCGCCTATTACTACATCCTTTTCAATCACTGCGAAAGGATCTATCGTTACATTCTCACCGATCTTTGCTTCGGGATGAACGACTGCTAAAGGGGATTGATTCATTGCCTTCTTTATTATTATTTGTTTTTAATGATCTGAGCCATAAATTCAGCTTCGCAAACCAGTTTGTCACCTACGAAGATATACCCCTTCATCGTTGAAATACCGCGGCGGATAGGAGCCAGCAGTTCCAGACGTAGGATCAATGTATCTCCGGGAACCACTTTCTGACGGAATTTCACGCCGTCGATCTTCATGAAGTAAGTGGAATAACGTTCCGGTTCGTCTACTGAATTGAGAACAAGCAAACCGCCTGTCTGTGCCATTGCTTCAACCAGCAAAACACCCGGTGTAACAGGTTCCTGCGGGAAGTGTCCGGTAAAGAACGGTTCGTTTGTGGTGATATTTTTTATTCCGACAATGTAGTTACCGCCGATTTCGATGATCTTATCGACCAACAGGAACGGGTAACGGTGCGGGAGTAATTCGCGGATGCGGTTGATATCCATGATCGGTTCGGCGTTCGGATCGTAAACCGGAGCCTGTACCTCGTTTAATTTGATGTCCTTGCGGATCATGCGGGCCAGTTGATTGTTGATCTTATGTCCCGGACGGGTTGCGATGATACGTCCGCGGATAGGCTTGCCGATCAATGCCAGGTCGCCGAGTACGTCGATCAGTTTATGGCGGGCGGGTTCGTTGTCGAACACCAGAGGTTTATTATTGATATATCCCAGGTCGTGTACATCCTTATGAGGGATACCTACTTCGTCGGCCAGTTTGTCAAGTGTTTCCTGCGGCATCTTCTTGTCGTAGATAACGATCGCGTTATCCAGGTCTCCGCCTTTGATCAGGTTGTTCTGGCGGAGCATTTCAACTTCGCGGACAAATACGAATGTACGGGAAGCTGCAATTTCTTCCGGAAATTCGCTCAGGTCGTTCAGTGTAGCGAACTGGTTGGACAATACCGGAGAATCGAAAGAGATCAGTACGTTTACGCTGAACTTTTCATCCGGAAGGATGATGAGTGAAGAGCCGGTTTCTTCGTCTTTAACTTCAATCTTATGCTTTACTATATAGAAGTCTTTCGGAGCGTTTTGTTCAACGATCCCTGCTTGCTGGATTTCTTCGGAGAAGAAGCGTGAGCTGCCGTCCAGGATAGGGAATTCCGGTGCGTTCACTTCAATCAGGCAGTTGTCGATCTCATAGGCATATAAAGCTGCCATAGCATGTTCGACAGTGCTGATCTGAATGCCGTTCTTGGATAGAACGGTACCTCTTTGTGTGCTGGCCACATTTTCTGCCAATGCATCGATAACAGGTTCTCCTTCCAGGTCGACACGTTTAATTTTGTATCCGTGGTTTTCTGGTGCCGGGTTGAACGTGATCTGAATGTCCAGTCCGGTATGCAAGCCTTTGCCTTGCATCGAGAAACTTTTGGCTAGCGTCTTTTGTTTCTGCATATTATATAATTATTTATTGATTTCTTTCTTTAGTTGTTCGATCTCGCGTTGTAACTGTCCCATCGTGCGGTACATATCCGGCAGACGGTTGAATATGGCACTCGAACGCATGAAGTTTTTCGCATCGATAGCAGGAGCACCCAAAACGGTTTTTGCTTCCTTAATGTCGCTGATCACACCTGCCTGGGCACCGAATACTACATGGTCGGCAATATGGATATGTCCTGCCAGACCTACCTGGCCGCCGAACATACAGTGACTGCCGATCTTAACAGAACCGGCTATACCTACCTGGGCCGCCATTACCGTATTTTCTCCAACTTCCACATTATGGGCGATCTGAACCAGGTTGTCCAGTTTCACACCTTTATGAATGATGGTAGAACCCATTACGGCACGGTCGATCGTCGTGTTGGCTCCAACTTCTACGTTGTCTTCCAGTATGACGTTTCCCAGCTGCGGGATCTTCTTGTAATTTTCTCCTTCGGGGGCGAACCCGAATCCGTCCGAACCGATTACAGAACCGGCATGCAGGATACAGTTGCTTCCGATCTTACATCCGTTGTAAATAGTCGTGTGCGGATAAAGAATGCAGTTATCTCCGATAGTTACATTATCCCCGATATATGCGTTGGGATATACCTGACAATTCTTTCCCAGTCTGACATTATCCCCGATATAGGCAAAATTGCCGACAAAGCAACCATCTCCCAGTGTGGCAGAAGCTGCGATAAATGCGGTTGAAGAAACTCCGGTCTTTTTAGGTTTTGACTGTTCTACCAGATTGAGTAACATAGCAAGAGCAGAATAGGCATTTTCTACTTTTACTAAAGTAGCAGTAATCTGTTCAGCCGGAGAAAAGTCGTTATTTACCAGAACAATGCTCGCTTCTGTATTATAGATATAATGTTCGTACTTAGGATTTGCCAGGAACGTCAGTGTTCCGGGTTGTCCTTCTTCTATTTTTGAGAAGTTGCTGACTTTCACTTCCGGGTTGCCATCAACGGTTCCGCCAAGAAAGTCCGCTATTTGTTGGGCTGATAACTCCATTACTTATTTTGTTATATTGTATTTGAATTGAGACTGCTCCACTAAGAACAAAGCAGTTTGCAAAAATGGTGAAAATTATTGGGATAGCCTATGCTTTGCAGGGAATAATTCCTTTATCATGCAGATATCCTGCCATTTCACGTTGTACTGCCTGTGCTGCTTCACGGGCAAATGATGCGAAATTCTCCGATTTGTCTACGTAAATGATCGCACGTGAAGAATTAACAAGCAAACCGCACTGATCGTTCATTCCGTACTGGGCAACTTCCTGCAGACTGCCTCCTTGTGCACCTACACCCGGTACCAAGAGGAAGTGGTTGGGAGCCTGTTTACGGATATCGAGGAACATTTTCCCCTGAGTTGCACCGACAACGTACATCATCTGTTCGTCGGTAGCCCAATCCTGCGACTTCTTCAATACTTTTTCAAACAGACGTTCGCCGTTGGCATCTTCCGTCATCTGGAAATCCTGTGAACCCTTGTTGGAGGTCAATGCCAGCAGGATCACCCATGCTTCCGGATAGATCAGGAACGGTTTCACGCTGTCTTCACCCATGTAAGGGGCCACTGTAACGGCGTCTACCTTAATATGATCGAAGAAAGAGCGAGCGTACATCTCAGATGTGTTACCGATGTCGCCACGTTTTGCGTCGGCGATAATGAACTGGTCCGGATAATTTTCACGCAGGTAAGTGACTGTCTTTTCAAACGCGAGCATTCCTTTAACTCCCAGACTCTCATAGAAAGCCAGGTTCGGTTTGTAAGCCACGCAATAGTCGGCTGTAGCGTCGATGATCGCCTTGTTAAAAGCAAAGATAGGATCTTCTTCAGAAAGTAAATGCTGCGGGATTTTTTTTATATCTGTATCCAATCCAACGCAAAGGAAAGATTGTTTCTTTTTAATGTTTTCGAATAATTGTTGCTTGTTCATCTTGTCTTGTGTCAAATAGTGAAATTGTTATAGTTCGGCCTCTTTCAGACGTTCTGCATTTTCGGCAACAGTCAGTTGGTCGATGCAGGATTGTATGTCGCCATCCATGAAAGCTGATAAATTATAGATAGTGTAGTTGATACGATGATCGGTGATACGTCCTTGCGGATAGTTGTATGTCCGGATCTTCGCGGATCGGTCGCCCGACGAAACCATTGTCTTACGTTTGTTGGCAATGTCGTCCAGGTATTTCTGATGTTCTTTGTCGTAGATAAAAGAACGCAGGCGGGTGAGTGCACGTTCCTTGTTTTTCGGCTGGTCGCGTGTCTCCGTACATTCGATCAGGATCTCTTCGCTCACGCCGGTGTTCGGGTTTTTCCAGACATAACGCAAGCGTACGCCCGATTCGACCTTGTTCACATTCTGGCCGCCGGCACCTCCCGAACGGAAAGTATCCCATTTAATTTCACCTTCATTAATTTCAACATCAAACTCGTCTGCTTCGGGGAGCACAGCCACGGTGGCTGCTGAAGTATGTACACGTCCCTGGGTTTCGGTGCTGGGCACGCGCTGAACGCGGTGTACACCCGATTCATATTTAAGTGTACCGTATGCTTTTTCACCGCTGACGGTAAAGATAATTTCCTTATATCCGCCCGACGAACCTTCGCTGCAACTCGACAGAGCTACTTTCCAACCTTTGGTTTCGCAGTACTTCATGTACATACGATATAAATCGCCGGCAAAAAGGGCGGCCTCATCGCCTCCCGTTCCGCCGCGTATTTCAACGATGGCATTCTTGTCGTCTTCCGGATCGCTGGGGACAAGCAATAGCTTGATCTCTTCTTCCAGTTCCGGGATACGGGCGTTGCAGGCATCCAACTCATCACGGGCAATTTCCCTCATTTCGGGATCCTGTTCCGTTTCCAGCAGTTGGCGTGCTTCTTTTATTCCGTTTAAAGTATTGACATATTCGTTGCGGGTAACCACGATCTTCTCCAGATCGCGGTACTCTTTATTGAGTTTTACAAACCGTTTCATATCGGCAATCACTGCCGGGTCGGTGATCAGTGTCCCGACTTCTTCAAAACGGCTTACTAATCCGTCTAGTCTTCCTAATAAATTATTATCGGCCATTTATCAGATTAATATACGAAGCGACCTTTTTCGCTTTCAATGATCAATTCGTTTTTATCTGCTTCTTCCACGAAGCCTACAACCTGTGCGTCGATATTGAAGCTTTTGGCAATGCCGATCACTTCTTCTGCATGTTCGGGCGATAGGTAAATTTCCATGCGGTGGCCCATGTTGAACACTTTATACATTTCGCTCCAGTCCGTTCCGCTCTGTTCCTGAATAATGCGGAAAAGGGGAGGGACAGGGAACAGGTTGTTCTTTGTTACACGTTTGTTTTCTACAAAATGCATCACTTTGGTCTGTGCCCCGCCGGAACAGTGTACCATACCGTGTATCTGCGGACGCAGTTTATCCAGCAACACTTTGATCACAGGAGCATAGGTGCGGGTAGGAGACAATACCAGTTTTCCGGCGTCGATACCCAGTTCTTCGATCTTGTCGGTCAGTTTCAGTCCGCCTGAATAAACCAATTCGTCAGGAACGGCTGCATCATAGCTTTCCGGATATTTGCTTGCCAGATATTTGGCGAATACGTCGTGACGGGCAGAGGTCAGGCCATTGCTGCCGGTTCCGCCGTTATATTCTTTTTCGTAGGTAGATTGTCCGTAAGAAGCCATGCCGACAATTACGTCTCCACCCTGTATATTACTGTTGTCAACCACATCCGACCGTTTCATGCGGCAGGTAACGGTACTGTCCACAATGATGGTACGAACCAGATCGCCCACATCGGCAGTCTCGCCTCCGGTTGCATAACAGCCTACGCCCATTTCACGCAGTTCGGCCAGCAGTTCGTCCGTTCCGTTAATAATGGCGGAGATGACTTCGCCGGGGATCAGCAGTTTATTGCGTCCGATAGTGGAAGAAACGAGTATATTGTCTACTGCGCCTACACACAGCAAGTCGTCGATGTTCATGATCAGTGCATCCTGAGCTATACCTTTCCACACAGACAGATCTCCGGTTTCTTTCCAGTACATGTAAGCCAGGGATGATTTCGTTCCGGCTCCGTCAGCGTGCATAATGTTGCAATATTCAGGATCACCGCCTAATATATCGGGGATGATCTTACAAAATGCTTTAGGGAATATTCCCTTATCGATGTTCTTTATCGCATTGTGAACATCTTCTTTTGAAGCGGATACACCGCGCAGGTTGTAACGTTGGTCACTCATTGTTTTTACATATTTGGCTGCAAAGATACTATTTTTTTATGTTACTTATCTAAGTTTAAGCACATCTCCTTCTTCAGGAATGTAATCTTTGTCTTTTTTATTCATCTTATACAGGCTCTTAATCTGTATTCCGTATTTCTGTGCAATGCTGTGCATGGACTCTCCGATCTGTACAACATGGTCGTAATTAGGCTTGTCTGCCTTTTTCTTCTTCTTTTCCAGATAGACGATATCGCCTTTCTGCAATGGGAAGTCTTCCGGCACCTCATTGTATTTTTTCAGTTCTCTGACGCTGAAGTCCAGATTGCGTGCGATCTGGTCGAAACTGTCGTTCTCTTTTGCATAGACATACAACAGTCCGAAAGTTCTGTATATCGTGTAGTTGACCGACGGATATTTTTGTTTCTTCTTTTCCTGATGTGTCGTTTTCTGTATTTTCCCGGAATCGTAACGATAAAGTTCGTAATCCTCGATCACTTTGATCAGTTTATTGGCATAGGCACGGTCGGTTGCGTAACCGCATTTCTGCAGGCCTCTCGCCCATCCTTTATAATCGGTGATCTTTAGACGGAACAGCGATTCGTAGCGTGAGCGTTTCAGGAATTTGGAATGGTCTTCATACGAATCTTCCACCCGTTTGTACTTCCGGAAACATTCACCGCGTAAATCATCATCATGATATACGCGTCCGCCACGCCAGTCTGAATGGCATTTGATACCGAAGTGGTTGTTTGAACGGCGTGCCAGATCGCTTTGTCCGGCTCCGGATTCAAGTAATCCCTGTGCGAGTGTGATACTGGCTGGAATCCGGTGTTGCCTTTGTTGTTCCACAGCCAGAGTGCTGTATGTCTTTATATATTTTTCGTAGGAAGGTATTTTCCTCTGGGTTGCTGCTTCCGCAAATGTCGCAATGAAAAATAAAAGGCAAAAAATACGTATCGTTAGTTTCATAAAAGAGCTCTCTAAAGTATTTATTTTCGCAAAGATAATGAAGCTGGATATATTATTCTTCTAAATAATCTATAAAAAGCAGGTTTATATACAGCTAATTTTAGCCAGATAATCATAATGCTCACCTTCCTGTATCTTTTCCGCTTTGAACCCGTTGTTGGCAGCATGCAGGCAGAGCGTTTGAAAATCCAGATATAACCAGTCGAAGCGGTCGCCTTTTATATTCTTATATTGCATACGAAAATCTACTTCACCGTAATAGTCGTCTTCCATATCTATATCGAGATTACCGTCTTCGTCTTCAAAGAGGTAACGCAGGTCGGAGGAATCCATTAACACGTAGCCTCCCGGAGCAAGCAGGCGCTTTAATGCATCGAAGAAAACCGGAAGATTACTGATCTTTCCAACGATTCCCGAACCGTTCATCAGCATCAGGATCGTATCGAAGGAACCGTGGAACTGTTCGCTAAAGAAATTTTCCAGACTAACCTCTTTTACTCCTCTTTGTTGCATCGTTTCAACTGATAATGGAGATATATCGATCGCTTTGACTGTCTTGCCCATTTCCTGTAATGCCAGCGAATGGCAACCGCTTCCGGCTCCGACATCGAGAATGTTACCGCAACTTATCCGGAGGGCTTCCTGTTCGAGTGCGGGCATTTCTGCGAAGTTACGGAACAACTGTTTTACCGGAATCTCATCTTCGTCGAACATGGAAGAGAAAACGCGCAGTTTACTGGCTTTACCGTTAGCGAAATAATCGGCGATAGCCGCACCCATCGGGTCTTTTTGAGGTGTGAGCAGAGGTATTTGCATATACTGATTGGAATTATTCGTATTTTATCGGACAAAGATACAAATTTACTATCTTTGTTTGTCTAATCATTGAGCTTATGAAAGAAATCAAACTGGAAACCCCAATAACAGTATATTCGCTGAACGAAGTCCCGGATGAGGAATTACCTTTAGTGAATGCTGCCCTGAAAGCAACCGGACAATCGTATGCACCTTATTCGAAATTTCATGTCGGTGCGGCTGCGTTGTTGGCCGATGGGACGATTGTGACGGGCAGTAATCAGGAAAATGCGGCTTATCCTTCCGGTCTGTGTGCGGAAAGGGTAACCTTGTTTCATGCCGGACATCAGTATCCGGACGTACCTGTGGTTGCTTTGGCTATCGCAGCGTCTACAGGTGGCAAACAGGTAGAAAGTATTTCTCCCTGCGGTGCTTGTCGCCAGGTTTTGCTGGAGACGGAACAACGTTATAACAGACCGGTGAAGGTATTGCTTTGTGGGACGAAGGAAGTGGTAGTGGCACCGAGTGCGGCATCTCTATTACCTCTTTGCTTCGGTAAGGATAATCTTTGATTTGTTCTTTTTGGATATCAGTTTACCTCCTCGTTTGGGTTATATTTAGTATTGTCTGTAGCAGTTACTATATAACAAACCAAAACGAGGATATAACACTGGACGCCTTGATAATTAAAATTTATCGACCTGTAGCCTGCAAGTATTCTCGCTTTTTCACTTCATACTGGGCATAAGATTCCACATATTTGTCACGGCTTTGCTGGTAAAGGGTCTGTGCTTCCAGCAGATCACTCATTGTACAAATTCCGGCATGATAGTAGTCGCTCTGGAGGCGGAGGTTCTCCGTCGCTTGTCCAATGCTCTCTATAGCTATCTCTACTTGTTTGTAGGCATCAGTCAAATCATTCCATGTATTATTCATGCGAATAATCAAGAGTTGGCTCTGATCGGTAAACTGATTTTCGGCATTACGTATCTGTAACTTCTGCTTTTTCATGGCGTGTGAACCTCCCCACCAACCGGAAAGAGGTACACTGACTGTAGCAAATCCCACCCAGAACGGATGATCCTTGTCCATTAGGTTGTCATACATATAGCCTCCTCCTATAGCGACGGACGGCAGGTTTTTACCCACGGACATTTTGTATTGTAAGTGACTTGCTTTTACATTTTGTTGAAGCAGGCTGTATTCGTGAGTTAGCTGAAGGGAGGTTTCCGGAGTGCGGTATAGTTCGTCAGGATGAGAAGGTAATGTCTCGTCAAAGCTAAAAGCGACGTCAATGCCGTCGGACGTGCATCCGATGTATTGTGCCAGGAGGTTACGTGATACAGAGAGAGCATTCTCTACTGAAATGCGGCTGCTGCGTGTCTCGTTCTTGCGAAGCTGTACTTGCAGAAGTTCATTCCGGTTGGTTACACCTGCACTGACGGATGCCTCCACATCTTTGCGAATACTCTCCAATTGTTCTTCCACCGAGGAAAGAGTCTTTAGCATCTCCTTCAGCATGACAATCTGCCAGAAGTATTGTTCCGTGGTGAGTTGTACTGCATTTGCCGATAGACCACGTTGTAACCGATTGACTTCTATATTTATTTTGGAAAGTTTGTTGGCATTGACTATCTGTCCTCCTGTGAAAAGAGGCATCGAGGCGGAAACACCTCCCACAATACCGTTCTTCAACATGGACATTTCTGTTCCTGGTACCATCTCCATTTGTATCAGCCCTTTGTTCGCCATAAATCCTCCCCCTGTGGCACTAACCGAGGGGAAGTATTTGGTAAATGCTTCTTTGCTGCCATGCTTGGCGGCAGAAAGGTCATTGTCGGCATTTTTGATACGTACGTTGTTTTTGAGTGCTTTATCAATACACTCGTCCAATGTATAGGTATGTTGGGCTGACATACTTGTGTATGCCAGAAGACCCAACCCAATAAATAAAATCTGTCTGATATGAAGTTTCATAAGAATATGTCTTAAAAATACGAATGATTTATAATTCCCTGTTTTTATTCCAGTTCCAATAAAGCAGCCTTACTGCGCTTCTTCGATGTACCACGGAATATGAGCAGGTAAGCGGCCGGTAATACAGTCAGTATGAACAACATCGTGATGAGCGTACCGTAACAGATCACTGTACCCATTGGCATCCATAACCCGGTTTTCCCAAGAATCATCGGGACAACACCCATTGAGGCAGCAGCAGATGTCAGGAAGATGGGTCCCATGCGTCGGCGGGCCGAATGATAAATGGCATCGGTAACCGACAAATGTTCCTTAGTCCGCAGTTCCTCTGCATAGTCTATCATGATAATACCGTTACGTACAATGATACCCATCAGGCCGACAATACCCATCACGCAAGTAATACTGAAATTAACTCCTTGTATCCAAATCCCTACAGCTGTACCGAATATGCATAGTGGTATACTGAAAAAAATCAGGGCTGTAATGCTCACCTTGTGGAAATGGAACAGGAGAATAAAGAAGATGATGGTGGCTGACATGGCTAAACCGATTATAACGGGAGGTAACTTTTCTTCACTGTCTTCCTGGACTCCGCCATAGGAAAGTGTCACACCGGGAGAAAGCTGAACATCTTTCAATTTTTCCTGTACAAGAGCCGTAACTACCATACCATTTTCTCCGCGTTGCAGTTCTCCTTGCACAGTAACCGTATAAACTCCATTCCGACGTACAATCTGTCCATTTTTCCATGTAGGAACCACATCGGCTACCTGACGCAACGGTACATTAGTCAATCCACCGGCTACAGGGATAAGTTCATTTTTCAGGTCGACGAGTGAGGCTCTGTCTGCCTTGTTACTTTTCAACACGATGGGCATTTTATAATCTCCTTCCCAAATATTGGCTACAGGGATACCACTGCTGTAACGCATCGCAAGTGTCGCCTCTACTGTCAGATTGCTGATGCCTAAACGGGTGGACTCATCCTCACGCAACACGACTTTTGAAGAAGCCAGCGGCTCATTCAAATCCGTTTGCACCAATGTCAGTTCCGGCATTTTTTTCAGTAAAGCCTCTATCTTTTCAGCATCTTGTGTCAAATCCTCCAGTTTGTTTCCGGCAAGCCGCACCTCTATGGGATAGACTGCTTCGATGTAGCTTAGTTGCTTGAAGCGGATACGAGCATTGGGAAAATAGTTATTATATTGGGGAGCGTATTCATCAAGTATCTCCACTGTCTCTTTTATACCATTTGTATTCACTATGAACTGGGCAAAGTTTGTCCCTGCTATCTGCGGCGCATAGGTATCCTGAAAACGGGGGGAAGCACATCCTTTGAAAGAGGCCACACTGACCACACGGGGGTCTTTCCGGAGAATATGCTCCAAGCTATCGGCTACCTGGCTTGTCTGCGTCAGGTCGGTACCCGTAGGAAGAGATATTTCAACGGCAAACTGGTTACGGTCGGCATAGGGCAACAGCTGCTCTGGTAACTTTCCCATCAATACAATCCCCGCAAAGACTGCGAGTACACCGATGCTAACGGTTATCTTTGGATGAGCAAAGCACCGATCGAGCACGCGGTTGTAACCGCCCTGCATTAAACGGAGGAAAGAAAAATGCTTCTTTTTGTTCCCTTCTTTTTTCTCTATCGGTTTACGTATAAAGTAGAACTGCAGGAAGGGCACTAGTAAAGTAGCCATTATAAGTGAGATGGTAAGGATAATAGTTATTGCCCATGGAAAGTTTTGCAAAAACTCATTGACCATCCCTGTTGTCGTGATTAGAAACGGGAAGAACGTAATGCTGATGGCTAATGTAGCCGAGAGAATCGACTTAAAGAAGTATAATGTACTGTTAATGGAAGCATGCCAGCGCGATATCCCCCTGCTTAATTGTTCCATATAACTGTCGAGTATGACGATGGAATCATCTACAATCATACCTAATGTTACAATAAGGGCGGCCAATGTCACCGTGTTCAATTCGATACCTAAGGCGTGGAACAGTCCCAGTGAAATAAATATCGTGACGGGAATAGTGGAAGCAGCTACTAATGCCACCCGCAAGGGTAGAAGTAACATCACTACAATAATGACTGCGATCACGGCAATAACCAGTTCGTGTAGGAAATTGTCCACACTGTCACTTACCACCTGGCTTTGGTCAGTTATACGAAAGATACCCACATCTTCCGGCAGTTCCTTTTGGAACTCTTCCAGCACTTTGTTGATGTGTTCTCCCATTTGCACAACGTTCTGCTTTTTTTTCATTTCTACAGAAAGCAGGAGGCATTTGCGTCCGTTGTTGGTGATATAGCTGTCGGTAACAGGATATTCTTTCACCACACGGGCTATATCTTTCAGACGAATGTTGTTACCTTGTGCATCGGAGTAGACAATTTGTTGCTGCACGTCATAAACCGTATTGAGCGACTTGTCTACATAAATTGGATACACGTACTCGTCGGTCTTGACACGTCCGCCCGTGGTAGTGAATCCCTTTCGCATCAATGATAGAGCCAGTGTCTGTTCATTCAGACCGTATTTGGAAAGGCGACCATTGTCTACATAAACGGATATCTGTTCCCGCTGCATCCCGCTCGTACTCATGCGTCCTATCGTAGAAATCTGGCGTAGACGGCCTTTTAGATCGTCCATGTAATTATCGAGTTCGCGGTAGGTTTTATCTTCGCTCTCCATGGTGATAAGCAGGGATGATGTATCGCCAAAATCGTCTATCACCTGCAAAGCTAATACATTGGAAGGAAGCTGTCCTTTGAAATCGGATACACCATGACGGAACTTACTCCAAAATTCATCCTTGTTGTTCACCTCATCGTTGAGTTGTACTTGTATGTACACAATACCATCGCGGCTCTTCGAGAAAGTCCTTTCTTTTCTCACCTCCTTGTAAGTAAATATATATTCTTCCAATGGTTTGGCCACCTGCTCAAGCATCTCTTGAGCCGTATTGCCGGGAACGACTGCCACGACGATGCCTTGCCGGATAGTGGAGTCTGGGAATTCATTCTTGCGCATCTCCGGTAAGCTGTATATGCCAAAGGCAACGAGACAGCACACTAGCAGGATGACGATTTTATGGTAATGCATCGCCCATTCTACCGCATTACGTTTCTTATTTTTGGTATTCATTATTGTATATCCTATTAAAAAAATACTTTTCTATTCTAAAAGACAAGAGCAGTTCCTTCACATATCTTCTGCTGACCTTCGACGATAATCTGGTCTCCGTTTTTCAGTCCGGAAACAACCGTAACACCGTTTGGCGTGAAATCACCGCAATCAATTACACATTTGCTGGCTTTTCCCTCCTTCTCAATCCAGACAAAAGAGCGGTTATTTTCATCAAGCTGTACAATACTGGCAGGAATTATATACTGTTCTGGAACGGAAGTATCCTTCTTTTCCAAAGTGACTTCCGTAACCATACCCGGCATCAATTCAACTCCAGCGTTTTCCACACGTATCTTTACTTCGTAGGAACGTGAGAGCGGGTTGGCAACAATGCCTTTCTCCGTAACCACCCCTGAAAAGCTTCTGTTTCCTAAGGCCGACACTGCTATTTTAGCTTTTTGTGCAAGTGAAATTTCAGCTATCTCGGTTTCAGGTACTGCAATCTTCACTTTTAACAGATTGGCAGTGACTAGTTTGGCAATGGGTATATTCGGAGTCACATTCTGTCCTATTTCAATCGATTTTTCAGCTATCACACCACTGAAAGGGGCATACAGTTTGCAATCCTTCAAGTTCTTTCCTGCAATTTCTTCCATGGAACGGGCCTGTTGTAATTTGCTTTGTACTTCCACCCACTGTATCTCCGGCAGACTCCCTTTGTCGTGTAACTCTTTCATTCTCCGGTAGGCATCTTCGGCTTGCTCCAGAGCGGCTTTTGCTGCATTGTAACTACTTTGCATGGAAACGGGATCTAGCGTAGCTATCAATGCTCCTTTGGTAACATGTTGTCCTAGAGAAATATGGGTTGTCTTTACTGTCCCCATGACAGAGAAGCTGAGAGCAGTTCCATTCTCTTCTTCCACTGTTCCCGAAAAATGCTTATAATATGCGTCCTGACTGGCAGTCACTTGCATAACCTTAACCTTTACAGATTCCTTTTCTATTACTTGTTTTTCATTGTTTTGGCCGGATGCCAAAACAATGACAGAAAACAATGATGCCGTCAAATAAATTTTCTTCATTTTCCTGTAATGTTTATATTTCAAATTTTGAGTGCAAAAGAAGGGCGTTTTTATATTCGAAGACATAGGGCTATGGCTTCAAAAATGGTTTATTTGGGAACAAAATAGTAAAATAGGAAATATGGACTGTTTTTTTCTTCCTTCTGACTACTGCTTTGTACTAAATATCTCATTAATTTGCTACAAAAACAAAAGATAAAACAGAAAGTCATATGAATGCCCCAAAAGCGAATTTAGACACACCTGACATACGGGATATCAAGATATACAACAATGGAAACTTGGCTTTTTTAGACAAACTCAGTGATATCAATATGCCGGAATCAGTCCAAATGGAAATCTATGTAATTGTTCTGTGTCTGCAAGGAAAAGCATCGTTGTATATTAACGGTGATCTCTATGTTGCTTATAAAAATGACATATTTATTTGTTCACCGAATAATTTACTGGAAAATTGCTTGTTGAGTGTTGACTTCAAATGCCATTGCGTTGGCATGTCTCCTAAATATATACAGAAGATTTTACCAATGGCTGATAACACATGGGACATTAAAATATTTTTTGAAAAGAATTCATTATCTACGCTCTTGCCTCAAGAAGTGGCAACTTTCTGTCAGTATTACGATCTTTTGTGTTCTAAGGTTCATCTCCCTTCCGGCACTCAGGAAAAGATAATAGACGCTTTGATGTTGGCTTTTATCTATGATATGCAGAATGTTATAAATAGGGTAATACAAACCATTCCACGCCCTTTCAGTTCAGGAGAATATCTTTTCAAGAATTTTATAGATTTATTGAGTTCTTCCTATCCTAAAAGCAGGAATGTGTCTTTCTATGCTGACAGATTGAATGTCACACCTAAATATCTTTCTTCTGTATGCAAAAAAGTAAGTGAGCAAACGGCTTCTAAACTGATAGACAAGTATGTACTGAAGGATATCGAGTATTTGATGAAACATACTCCAAAAACTATTAAGATTATTTCAATAGAGTTGAATTTTCCGGATATCTCCTTTTTCGGGAAATATGTGAAGAAACATTCAGGAATGGCACCAAAGGAACTGAGAGAAGCTTTCAGACAAGAACAACAATTCTCCGGTAAAAAAACTGAATAACCTATTGTTGCCACAGAAATCCGAAGGAAACAAAAACAGGGCAGGAAGTCGAACTTCCTGCCCTGTTTTTTATCTTGATCCGGTTATCCGATCAGATTCCCAGAGAAGCTTTGATCTGGTTGATCTTTTCTTCGGCAGCTTTTTCTGCTTCCGGCAGATCTTCCAGGCTGTTTACTTTGGAATGAACTTCGCAGTAGAATTTGATCTTCGGCTCTGTACCTGAAGGACGGATAGATACTTTCGTATTGTCTTCAGTGAAATATTGCAGCACGTTGGATGTTGTCGGCATATCCAAAGTGATTGTCTCGTTATCGCTATAGCTGTAACCTTTCAGAGATGCATAGTCATAGAACAAAGATACTTTTGAACCTGCGATTTCCTGTAACGGATTTTCGCGGAAGTTCTTCATCATGGCTTCGATCTCTTCAGCACCGCTTTTGCCTTTCTTCACGACAGAGATACCTTTTTCTTTAGAGAAACCGTATTGTACATAAATATTCTGTAACAACTGATACATGGTGATATTCTGGTCTTTCGCCCATGCAGCGATTTCTGCCAGAATAGCACATGCAGAAACAGCATCTTTATCGCGAACGAAGTCTTCGCAAAGGAATCCGTAGCTTTCTTCACCGCCACCGATATAGTTTTTCTTTCCTTCGTTTTTCTTCATTACGTCGGCAATCCATTTGAAGCCTGTGTAAACGTCGTATAGTTCGACGCCGTTACGTTCGGCGATCGTACGGATCAGCTCTGTGGTAACGATTGTTTTTACGATATATTCCTTACCGTTGATCTTACCCAGTTCTTTCCAACGGGTGATCAGGTAATAAACGAACATCAATGCAGTCTGGTTACCATTCAGTAAAACCCATTCACCGTCGTTGTTCTTTACGGCAGCACCTACGCGGTCAGCATCCGGGTCGGAAGCCAGTACCAGGTCGGCATCTGTTTCTTTTGCTTTTTCAACAGCCATGGCCAATGCAGCCGGTTCTTCCGGATTTGGAGAGATTACCGTAGGAAAATCACCGCTTACCACATCCTGTTCGGGAACATGGATGACATTGGTAAATCCGAATGCTTTCAATGTAGCCGGAATGATCTTTACCCCGGTACCGTGGATCGGAGTATAAACGATCTTCATGTCGTGATGACGTTTGATCGCTTCCGGAGAAAGGGAAATAGTTGTCAAAGCGTCGATGTACAGGTTGTCGATTTCCGAACCGATGATTTCGATCAGCTCTTTATTTCCTTTGAATTTGATATCGCTGGCGTTGCGGATCTTATTTACTTCAGCAATCGTGTTACGGTCGTGCGGAGCGATCATTTGTGCACCGTCGTCCCAATAGGCTTTGTAGCCGTTATATTCTTTCGGGTTATGGGATGCTGTCAGGATGATACCGCTCTGACATCCCAGTTTACGGATAGCGAAAGACATTTCCGGTGTCGGGCGAAGGTCTTCAAACATGTAAACTTTGATACCATTAGCAGAGAAGATGTCAGCCGATATTTCGGCAAACTTACGGCTGTTGTTACGGCAGTCATGTCCGATAACAACTTTGATCTGATCCAGGTTGGCAAATTCTTTTTTCAGATAATTTGACAAACCTTGTGTAGCGGCACCGACTGTATAAATATTCATACGGTTGGTTCCTACACCCATGATACCTCTTAAACCTCCTGTACCAAATTCAAGGTCTTTGTAGAATGATTCGATCAGTTCTGTCGGATCTTCATTGTCCAGTAATTCCTGTACTTTTGCTTTTGTTTCGGCATCATAACTTTTGGTAAGCCAGCTTTGAGCTTTACTTCTTACCATTTCTAACAGTTCGTTGTTTTCCATACCCAAATATCTTGCATTTATATATGTGTTATTTCTTAATTTATGAGAAAACAAAGATACAAATTAATTGTTGTAAACAATGGCTTGCATCCTTATTTTCAAGAAAAAAGACAAGTTATTTCTTACCATGTAAACGGATAAGTATAAGAGGTTTGATTTCCACAGGCATCTGTTACGACCAGTTCCAATGTGTGTTTCCCTCTCGACAGCCGCTCTTTATCGAAGTGATAAGTGATAACGGATTGGCTGTTCATCTCGAATAAGACGAATTGTCCGTCGATTTCTCCCCGGTATGTTTGTACACCGCTCAGATTGTCCGACAACCTGAATGAAATGGCTTGCTTGCTGACCCATGTGGCGGGATTGAGCGGCGTAATAGTCGGAGGTACAATGTCTTGCCCTGGCGTGTAGCTGCCCATTTCGCGTATATCTGCATCGATCCAGCCATTGCGGTAAACACCTCCGGTCCATGACCTGCGTCCGTTTTGCAGGCGGATAATTCCGTATTGTTGTTTGTTTTCCAGTGTATCAGTCTGCAGGCGTAGGGAGAGTTTGGCTGATTTGTGTAAGGCGACCGGTTTATTATGTAATGTATGTACGGCTCCCAATGCTGTGCTGTCTTCTTTTACCGAATAGCGGAAATGCAGGTCGTCATAGAGATTTCCTTTCGGGATTGTCAGGCGGATTCCTTTGGCTCCGAAACGGTTGTCACTCCACCAATGGAAAAGTTCGGTATTATCCGTGTCGATTTCCGGTATAGGCTGCTCTTTCCCTTCAATCCGGAGGGTTAGCTGGGTGGTGTTGCCGAATGCATCTGCCAGACGGTAGGTTAAATGATACGTACGGGGTTCATCGACCGTCAGGATACCGCGGTTAATACTTTCGATGAACCGCAGGCGGTTACCCGGATCGACAAAGCTTTTCATATAGAAAGAGCGATGCTCTTTCCATTCCTCAAAATCTGTGAAACTGTTCAGATATCGGGTTTCATCGAAAGCAAAACGGTCCAGGTTGCTATGATAGATGACCTGGCTGTCTGCTGTCAGCGTGATTTCTTTAACACCGTAGATATTGGAGGTATTATCCATATAGTCGTAACCTTTTACCGCCAGTCCTATCTCTCCCCATGCCTCGATCTTTCCTGTCAATGTTTGTTTGCCGTTCTTGGCGGTGACGGGCTTTAGTTCCAGTTTCCGGCGGCTACCGTTTACTACGCCTTTTCCTTCTACAGGACAGATTATAATACCTTGTATCCGGGGAGGTTTGGTGTCCTGTATCAGCTCTTTATAATACTCGATCGGGTCCATCGGCTCCTCTGTTTCCGTGTCGCGCACTTCGAAATGGAGGTGAGGACCGCCGGAGCTGCCGGTATTTCCACTTAAAGCGACCAGTTCGCCTTCCTTGACCGGCAATTCATCGGGAGTGAGTGCCAGGTTTACATTGAAACTCTCTGATTCATACTGTTTATTTTTAACATAGGCTGCGATCTTCGGGGAGAATTTCTGTAGATGTCCGTAAACAGTCGTTGTACCGTCCGGGTGTGTGATATATAAGCCGTTACCGTATCCCCACGGACTGACTGATATGCGCGAAACATAACCGTCTTGCACGGAATGTATCGGTTTTCCTTCCACTCCTTGTGTTTTGAAATCTATTCCTGAGTGAAAATGATTGCTTCTTAGTTCTCCGAAATTGCCGCTAAGCAAGACCGGATGATCCATCGGTTTGCGAAGTTGCTGCGCTTCGGCTGTAATGCTTGTAATTCCGGCGAAGAAAAGAAATCCAGCCAGTATATGATGTTTCTGCATGTTTGTTTTAATTCAAATCTTTATCAGGCAAAGATAGTAAAAAGTCGGTAATGATCGGTAAATGATCGCTGTAACCGCCTTCATATTTAAAGCCATAATAGGTTCGGAAAGGACGTTTGCCATGCCAGGTCTTATCTTCGGTAAGCAGGAAAGGTGGTATGAATATCCGGTTGCTTCCGGGGGCAACATGCATGGTGGAATTTTTATCAAGCAGATTTCCGGAAACAATGATATGGTCGAGCTGATTCCATTCACCCTGGTATTTGTGTGTTCCCGGATGATTCAGGACGTGGGGATCGGCGAAAAGGTTATAAAGTTTGTTCGCCTCCGTTCTTGTGGTGATTTTTTCGGCAGCCAGTATTTGTGTGATACTGGTATTTTCCGGTGTATCGTTGAAGTCACCCATGATCAGGATTTGAGGATTTGTGCGAATTCTCAGTAAGGAGTCGCAAAGCTCACGTACTGTTCGGGCAGCGTCGAAGCGGTCTGCTTCGCTCTCTTTTTCACCTCCGTAGCGTGACGGGAGATGGCAGACGAATACATCTAAAGTGTCGGAAGTGATGACCTTTCCCCATACATGGAGAATATTACGGGTTTGTTTATGTTTTTTGTGCGTAAAGATAACCGGATGTTCTTTGTGACCGATGTAGCCGAACCGGTCCCGTTGGTAGAGAAGAGCAGAATTTATACCTCTTATATCTGAACCATGTGTCATACAATATCGGTATTGTTGCAGTTTTAATGGTGTCCGGTAGAGCAAATGGGTCAGGACGGAATCATTTTCCACTTCACAGAGAGCGATTAAGGCGGGTGTATCCCATTCACCTGCGGCACTGATCACTTTCGCTACCTGCTGGAGTTTATGATAATACCGTCCGCGTGTCCAGTGATGGTTGCCCGACGGGAGGAAGTCGTTGTCGTTCTTGTCCGGATTGTCTTCTGTGTCGAAGAGGTTCTCTACGTTGTAACTCATGACTCTGAACCCGGATTGGGCATTTGCCGGAAGGGTGAGAAAGGCTAGAACGTAAATGAGTATAGTTAAGGTTCTGGTCATATATACTTGTTTTTATTTTTCATCTTCTTCCAGAGGTACAAACTCGTAAGCTCCGATATCCGGGCCGTTGTTCGTTAACCGGTTGACGCCGTTCCGGTCAATCGGATATTTTTGTGAAATGAATAAGTCTGCTTTACCGACACCCGGAGATGTATCCTTACCGGGGCGGAAGTCATACATGAATTTGTTCGTTTTTCCGCCGGTCATTCTGTATTCCATTTTACTGTCGTCTTTTCCTTTAATAAAAATGACGTCGGTAAAATTTTCACTATCGTTTTGGTCCATCATAACCACGCAATGGTTGAAATGATATTTCAGATTGTTATTTCTTAATAAAGTAGTCTTGGTTCCTGATGAAATTTCAATTTCTTTACCGGCTCCCAGACTACCATCGATGATACAATTATCGAAATTGGCCTGCAATAGATCATACGGACCTATTTTATTATCGACAGCATTGTCTATTAATCGCAAAGTAAAACTCGGTTCTCCTTCCTGAACAGTGGAATGCCTGCTTTTGGCAGATATATAGTTAGCCAGCGTGCAGTGAGTAAAACTATATTTGCCGCCATTTAACAGCACGACGTCTACTGTGGCATTCGTAAACTCGCAGTTCGTAGCTTCTATATTGCTGTTGACAGCCGTCAAAACATTTCCGTCCATATTGGTGACCTGCGAATTATTGATCTTTAATTTGGACTTTTCGGGATCTGAGGCTTCACACGTAATGCCGTTGTTTCCGTTTCGTACTATTACATTATTAAATACATTGTCAAAACTTTCTTTTTTGAAAATGATGCCTCCCCATTGTCCTGGTGTGCGGTCGTATGGAAGTTGGTCGTCCAGAATGAAATCAAGACGGTCGCCACGGAAGATGATCGGTTTCTCTATTGTGCCGTTGGCGATAACTGTGCCGTCGACTATGATTTTGGCCTTGTCGTGCATATAAAAGATTGTTCCTTCTTCTATATTTACGGTTACGCCTTTATCGATCATCAAACTATCGTATATCAGATACGGGCGTTCTGCTGTCAGTTGGGTATCTTCACTCAATGTCTGGCCACCTTTGATCAGTTTAACATCCTGTCCGCATGCTTCCAATAGCACTGTTTGCGTCACACTATTGTAATTGAATCGTATGGAATCCTGAATTAATAACGGTTGATCTTTGCCGGTAGGGTTGACAGTTACTTCTACAAATATATACATACTGTCCTTGGCAGCAATCCTAACATTGTCAAAATTGTCCCCTTTGCGTCCGTCCACGTTGATACGGAATCCGCTGCTAGCAGGTGAGGCTTGTATTATTCTTTCTATATTCAGTGGTTCGTTGTTTCTGTTGTAAACCATGAATTGTTTTGTAACGGAACCGATCGTTGTAAAGACTGTATCAAAAGATAAGGTATCTGTCGAAAAACTCAACCGGTGATTCGGATTGGTCGAATAATTTTCGTCCAGCCCGTCGCATCCAGCCAACAGGTTGAGTAAAAGAGTACATATGATCAGCAACGGCGCTGTAATTTTTTTCATTTTTCCTAAATGTTAAAATGTATGCCTTTGTGTTCTTGTTTCTTTATAAACAAACGATTTATAAAGAATGTTTTCAGGCCTTAACATAAAAAAAGAGGAAAAACACGATTAAAGTGTTAATCCTCTTTCTATAACGTAGAATATTAAAATTTATTTTGCCGGTACGCTTTTTAATAATTCCAAAAGATGTGCCCACCACAAACCGACGGTTTTAATTTCGATCCGTTCGTTCGGTGAGTGAACGTCTCTTAATGTCGGTCCGAAAGAAATCATATCCAGATTAGGATATTTTTCGAGGAATAAACCACATTCCAGTCCGGCATGGATAGCCATGATTTTGGCATCCTTATTAAATAAACGTTTATAAGTATCTTGTGCTACTTTCAGGATTTTAGAATCCGGATTCGGAGCCCATCCCGGATAACCGTCGCCATGAGTAACGACAGCGCCGGCCAGTTTGAATACGGAAGCCACCTGGTTGGCGATCATATTCTTACATGACTCGATGGAACTGCGTTGGCTGGTTCCTACTGTGATGATGAACATTTCTGATTCCGCATCCTGTTTGATTTTTACGGAAGCCAGGTTGGTGGAAGTCTCTACCAGGCCTTCGATGTCATGACTCATACCGATCACGCCATGAGGACAGGCATGTAATGCCCAGATAACCTTTTCCATATCGAAATTGCTTATGCAGAATTCCGGACGGTCAGTCGATTCCATGGTAATCTGCACGTTCGGATCGACATGTTTCAGTTCATTTTCTATATCGGCAGTATAGTTGTTGAGCAGGACGCGAACCTGTTCTTTATCTTCCGGATACAGACCGATCACTGCGTGTGCTTCGCGGGCAATGGCATTGCGTAAATTTCCTCCTTCGATAGAACATAGGGTGAAATCCGCTTCATTGTTCAGTAAATATAAGAAGCGAACCAATACCTTATTGGCGTTACCCAATCCTTTATGAATCTCACCTCCGGAATGTCCGCCGTTCAATCCTTTAATATTGATTTTGAAATATAACATATTAGGATTGGTTGCACGTTGTTCGCAATGGAACACAGCCTGTGTGTCTTTTCCTCCGGCACAACCCATGAAAATTTCCCCTTCGTCTTCGCTATCCAGGTTCAGCAGGATATCGCCGGTCATGAATCCTTTTTCAAGTGCTTTTGCTCCGGTCAGACCTGTTTCTTCGTCAACAGTGAACAGGCATTCTATCGGTCCGTGCTCGATATCGTCGGAAGCCAGGATGGCGAGTTCGGCAGCTACACCGATGCCGTTGTCGGCACCCAGTGTCGTTCCGTTGGCACGCAGCCAGTCACCGTCGACGATTGTTTCGATCGGATCGTTGTCGAAGTCGTGGACTGTTCCGTTGTTTTTTTCACAAACCATATCCATATGAGACTGCAGGATAACGACCGGCAGGTTTTCATATCCGGGCGTTGCCGGTTTCGACATCAGGATATTTCCGGCTGTATCTTTTTTCAGGACGATTTTATACTCTTTAGCGAACGATTCCAGATACTGGATCATTTTGCCTTCCTTCTTTGAAGGGCGGGGCACTTGTGTTACCTGATGGAAGAACTTCCAAACGATTTCAGGCTTTAAGTCAGTAATCTTCATAATGTTACAATATATTACAGATGTTACTCTATAGTTAATAATGTGATCGTTTTCTGAGTTATGTATGAAAAAAAGTAGAATTAAATACCAAAAAGATACTTTATAATCACTTAAACTCTTATATTTGCGTCCACAAATATAGAGAAAATGCTTACAACGATATTGCTTACGGTCATAATTCTTGTTATTTGTGTTGTGTTACTTGCTATAAAAGTGATATTCAAGAAAGGGGGAAGGTTCCCGAATACGCATGTGGGAGGTAACAGAGCACTAGGTAAAAAAGGTATACATTGTGCCAAGACGCAAGACCGGGAACAGGCCAGGCAAAGGAATCTATATGATAGAGTAAAAGAAACAGAAGAATAAAATAAGGATTTAATTTACACTTTATGAAGAACATTAACTACGTAATTAATGGTGTGCTCGCGGTGGCTGTCGTGATATTGTTCATAATGCAATTTTCCGACAAGAAAGAATCGACAGTAACAAAAACATTTGCATCCGGAGATGGTGATACTACCAGTCTGCTCCCTATCGCTTATGTGAATGTCGATTCGCTTTTGCTTAATTATAATTATTTCAAGGATCTGAACGAACAGCTCCTGAAAAAAGAAGAAAATTCACGTGCAAATGTAACGCAGCAGGCACGTACCTTACAAACCGAAGTGCAGGAGTTCTATCGTAAAATGGAAAATAATGCCTTCCTTACTCGTGAAAGAGCACAACAGGAACAGGAACGTTTGATGAAAAAAGAACAGGAACTGAAAGATCTGGATGCTAAATTATCACAGGATTTATTGTTGGAACGTCAGAAATTGAACGAACAGCTTCGTGATACTGTTGTTTCAAAATTGAAAGTATATAATAAGGATAAAGGATATCAGGTAATTTTCAGCAATACGGCAGAAGATAATATTTTATTGGCCGGCGATGCTTACGATATCACAAACGAATTGATCGACTTATTGAATAAGAGCTATTCCAGCGGAAAGTAAGTAAGAGATTAAAATAATATATAGAAAAAGCTGTTGCATATTGTAACGGCTTTTTTTATGTATTTACGTGTTATTTCTGCTAAGGTAAAGAAAATGTTCCACACATGTGGGGTGTTTCCCCCACCGGGGTGGGGCTTTATCCCCATTGCAGTGGGTAAAAGTCCCCACATGAAAAAATGTTGTGGGGAAAAATTGGAGATTTATTTCTTTTTTCCGGATACGAATGACGAGTAAAGTAACAGGACGGCGGCAATTGTCAGGCAGATCACCCATTCTTTCATATCCTTGAACATTAGCCCGGAGGCGCAGATCATCAGAACGGAAGCGATTATGTTGAAGCGGTGCAGACGACGTTCGCGAAACTCCATTTCTTTAGTGGACAATGTCAGGAAACAGACCGCCATGCCGGCGGCACCTAGAGCGAAGAGATAGGGTGCCAGAAACCACTTGGTGAGGAATGAAACGGCACCTGCCAGTATCAGTAAACCGGCAATATTGAAAATGATTGTTCTTGCTTTTTGATTCATTATTTCTTTTTGATGATATAGACGTCTTCGTTCGGTTTCTTCATGAAATATTCTTCACGGGCGAACCGTTCCAGACCTTCCTTGTCAGTGTGAAGATCGTTCAGTTTCTTACTGTTTATCTCAATTTCTTTCTGATAATGTTTGATCTCTCTTTCCAGGCTGCGGATCTTTTCGTCATACGTATACCGCTTATACAAATTGCTGTCGCCCACCGTAAAAGTGAGGATCAGAAATCCGATGATAACCAGCCAATAGGCATTTATCCTGGATAGATACTTGTTGTAAAAGTCTTTTATGCGTGACATGGAACTTCGTTTTCGCAAAGATAAATGAATTATTTTGTATATCTTTGTGTTGTTAATAAAAAAGCAAAGAATGGACAATTATATTGTATCGGCAAGAAAATACCGCCCCTCTACTTTTCGTAGTGTCGTAGGGCAAAAGTCTCTTACCACTACACTAAAAAATGCAATACAAAGTAACAAGCTCGCTCATGCCTATCTTTTTTGCGGACCGCGTGGTGTCGGGAAAACTTCATGTGCACGTATCTTTGCTAAGACGATCAACTGCCTGAATCCGACAGCCGACGGAGAAGCCTGCAACGAATGTGAATCGTGTCAGGCGTTTAATGAGCAACGCTCTTATAACATCCACGAACTGGATGCCGCGTCCAATAACTCTGTGGACGATATCCGTTCGCTGATCGATCAGGTGCGTATTCCGCCCGCTATCGGGAAATATAAGGTTTTTATTATCGATGAGGTACATATGTTAAGTTCGGCGGCCTTCAACGCTTTTTTGAAGACGTTGGAAGAACCGCCTCATCATGCCTTGTTTATTCTGGCTACTACCGAAAAACATAAAGTGCTGCCAACCATCTTGTCGCGTTGCCAGATTTATGATTTTTCCCGTATTTCAATAACGGATATGGTGGAGCATCTCGAATATGTCTCTTCACAGGAAAATGTAACGGCGGAACCGGAAGCATTGAATGTGATTGCCCAGAAAGCTGACGGAGGTATGCGTGATGCTTTGTCTATCTTTGACCAGGTGGTCAGTTTTACCAACGGAAATATTACTTATCAGGCTGTTATCGACAACCTGAACGTGCTTGACTATGAATATTATTTCCGTCTTACCGATGCTATTCTGGCTGGAAATGTCCGTTCATCTATTCTTATACTGAATGAAATATTAAGCAAAGGTTTCGACGGGCAGAATATCATAACCGGTCTGGCGGCTCATTTTCGCGATCTGCTGGTCTGTAAGGATGAAGCGACACTGATATTATTTGAGGTCGGTGCCTCTATCCGCGAACGATATAAGGAGATGGCAAAACGTTGTCCGGATCAATTGCTTTTTAAAGCGATCGAACTGGCAAACTCCTGTGATCTGAATTATCGTGCCAGCCGCAATAAACGTTTGTTGCTAGAATTGACACTTATCCAGCTTTGCCAGTTAAGTTCTGCCGGGCAAGCTGTCGATGATAAAAAAAAAGGAGTAATTGAACCGATCGCTTCCGGTGCTCCCGGACAATCTGTTTCTCAAGGGGCGCAGCCAGTCTCTCAGGGACAGCCGATGCGTCAGCAGGTTCAGCCCGGGCAAATGGCTAATCACATGCCTCAGCAAACTGCCGGAATGAATGGCGGTAATGGGCAGGTGATAACGACGAACATGCCTTCATCGGCAACCATTATTCCGCAAGGACCTTCGGCTTCTTCTCCTAAAAAAACGTCACGTCCGCCTCATTTGAGTACTTCCCTGAAAGAAATCGGTGTTGAAAAACCGAAAAACCAGATGACGCAGCAAGAGAGCCGGACCGTACAGGAAATGGTAAACCCTTTTTCGCAAGAAGATCTGGTTCATTATTGGGATGCTTATGCTGCTAGTGGGATGATTGATAAGAAGGTGTACCTGAAAAATACCATGATCAATTGCAAGCCCGTTTTGCAGGAGAATTATTTCTTTGAAGTGGGTGTTCATAATCCGGGCCAGCAGGATGAGTTGAGCAATGGCTGTGTGGATCTATTGAACTACCTGCGTATCCAGTTGAAGAATACACGTATACAGATGCATGTACGGATTGTGGAAACCAATGAGAAGCATCTGGCTTATACTTCTACTGAAAAGTTTGAACATCTGTTAAGCGTGAATCCGGTTCTTGCCAAGTTGAAGGATGAGTTTAACCTGACGCTGGATTGATTTTGGTTGATACAAAACAAAATTAGTCTTCCCGGCGTTTTATCTATATAGTGATCTTAGTTGAGTTGTAATAAAGAATAATTGTATGGATACAAATCTTATGAAATCAGAACAAGATGTTGTGCTTAAATCGATAATGAGCCGTAAAAGTGTTCGCCAATATACTGACCAGCCGGTCAGCCGGGAACAACTCGAAATATTGGTGAAGGCTGCCGTGTCTGCACCCTCGGCGGTCAATAAACAACCCTGGGCATTTGTCGTGATCGACGATCGGGTTACGCTCGACATACTTGCGGCTCTATTACCTTATGCGAAAATGGCTGCTAAGGTATCTGCTGCAATTGTTGTATGCGGTGATTTGAGTAAAGCTTATAATGGTTTGGAGGATGAATACTGGATTCAGGATTGTTCTGCTGCAACGGAAAATTTACTGATAGCGGCTGAGGCAATGGGCTTAGGTGCTGTTTGGACTGCTGTTTATCCGGAGGAAGATCGCGTTGAGATTGTCCGTAAGCAATTGGCTTTACCGGAATTGATCGTTCCGCTGAATCTGATTCCGATAGGCTATCCTTTACACGACGACACTCCGAAAAATAAGTATAAACCGGAGATTCTTCATTTCAATCGTTGGTAAATACAAGCTCCTGTTTTCTGTTTAGACGAATATTATCGTGTTTTTGATTAGGCTTTATTCCCTGAATATATGTATTTTAGCGGATAAATAAAACGTTGATTTGTATGGGCATGAAGAATTATATCCTGTTACTGATGGCTTCCGTACTTTGTACGGGATGTGCGACAATGGATCCGACATCGAGGACGATCGTTGGTTCTCAAGTCGGGATGCTGGCTGGGACGGTTACCGGTGCGGTGATCGGTCATGCAGCCGGAGGATATCGCGGGGAAGCGATCGGGTCGTTTGTGGGCTCGGTTGGAGGTACGGTTTTGGGTGCTACTGCGGCTGCTTCTCAAAATCAGCGTAATAGCAGAAGCACGACAAGTGCCAGGGAGTATCAACTACCTTATGTCGTTATAGAAGATATTTATTTGGAAGACAGGAACAATAACCAGATCGTAGATGCGGGAGAAACTTGTCGTATTTCGTTTATCCTGTCTAATGAAGGCAGACAGACGGCTTATAATGTCGAACCGGTTATTAAGATAGAGCAGGGCAGTAAATATGTGAAACTATCCAAACCTGTTATGATCCGCCAGTTACAACCGAATAAGCGGGTGAGCTATACGATCACATTGCATGCTTCTCCAAAATTGAAAACCGGTGAGATAGTCCTTTCAGTACGACTGAAATCTGCGGATGGTTATCTGACGGATAAAGAAACCTTTACGCTGCCTACCGGAAGATATTAATATTTAATTCTTTATCGTATGGTAGTACGATGGAGAAACAACTTCCTTCACCGACTTTCGAACGGAGTTCAAGATGACCTCCGAGTTTTTCGGCGATGACCGTGCTGATCGACAAACCTAATCCGGTCCCTTTGTCGGTATCGTCCATTTTGTAGAAACGTTCGAATATCTTTTTTTGATGTTCTTCAGGAATTCCTTGTCCGGTATCTTCTACAAATAATACGATCTTTTGGTTTATTTCCTCCAGCTGATAACCGATCTTTATATGTCCTTCCTGTGTGAATTTGACAGCATTGTTAATGAAATTGGAAATAACCTGCCTTAATCTTGTTTTATCCACACGGGCGAATATCGCTTTTTCCGGAATAGACTTTATGAATTCCAGATTCCGGGGGACAGAGAGCTGATGTGCACTGTATATTTCCGATAATAGTTGAGATAAATTGTAGTTTTCGAATGAGAAAGACATCTTTCCCGACTCCATGCGTGACAAGTCGAGTATATCGTTTACCAGTTTCAGCAATAACTCGCAATTCTGGTTGATCGTATTGATGAATAATATTCGTTCTTCCGGATCTATCTCTTCATCGGATGCCAACAGGTTTGAAAAACCGACGATTGCATTTAATGGCGTACGTATTTCGTGGCTCATATTGGCGAAGAATGACTCTTTTCGTTCAACTTTGAGGGCCATATCTCTTATTTCCTCGGCTTTTTCCTTGGCAATTCGCAAACTTTCTTTTGACTTGATCAGTTCTTTCTTTTCCTGTATCAGTTCGCTTTCTGATTTCTCAAGTTTCTTTTTCGTCCGCGCGATATGAAGGTAAAGTATGGATATATATAACAAGGCTATAATTACTACAATAAGTAAAACGTAGCTTGTTGTCAATTGATTGTGTTTGAATTTAAGTTCAAGCTCATTGTTTTTCAGCTTTAGGTGATCTGTTTCATAGATTGTCCTGAATTCATTCAGCTGTGAGTCCAGCCATGCACTATTGATTGAATCTTTTAAAACATTCAGTTTCTGGTATTCTTCAATAGCCTCCCTCTGGAATCCGGCAAGACCCAGTAGTCTGGCCTTTTGTTCCTGGATTGCAGGATTGAGATCGGAGTTTGTCTGCTTCATAAACTCACAAGCTTTTTGGAATGTGTCCAGGGCTTGGTTATATTGGCCGGTTGCTTCAAAATAATCGGTCATCGCCAAAAAGTAATTCTGCTGTTTTTGGTTTGCTATATCCGGATAATTTCTTTTTATCTCATCAAGAATGTTCAATGCATCGGAAGTCTTTCCGAGTTTGGTATAGAATTTAGCTTTCCATATTTGTAAATCTACCCATTCGTTCATGAGAAAGCTCTTTTTTTCACTATTGTCAACCTTTTGTTTCCTAATGAATTCTATCAGTTCTTCATTGCTCCTGATAAATTCCAATCCCTTTGAATATTCATTGGTGATACTACAAATTGTGATCAGATTCTGGCAGATATCCATTTTCCAGGCTTTCCACCGGGTTTCTTCGAGAGGGATTAGTGAGAAGGCTGTTTCAAAAGATGCCATTGCCTCTTTATACCTTTTTGCTTCTTTCATTGCCGATCCAAGTCCCATATTGGATGCAACCAATCCCTCCAGGCTATCGTACTGCCTGGCTGTGTCATACATTTTCTGGGCGGTCCGGATCGCTTGTTGGATTTGTTTTTGTTCAAGTAACATTTGAACTTCCAGGTTCGCCAGATAGAAATAATAGTTGTATTCTTTATTTTCCAAAGCCAAAGGGTCCATTTTGTTTTTCCAGAAATAAAAAGAATCTATATTATTCTTATTTACATAATAGATAGCTCTGTCACTGAACGATTCACATACGAAACCCAGTCGATTTTGCCGCCAGGCCTCCTTTTCTTTTAATTCCGCATAGTATAGGAAACGGGGAGAATCAAACAACAGTAGTTCCAGTCCTGTTATTTTATATAGGTAAAAACTATCGCGTGGCATGGCATCAAGTTCTTTGGCCAGGCTGTCTTCCAGCAATTCTATATCCTTTTTACCAATTGTGTTTTCTGCATACAGAGGAAACTCAACTGTAAAAATAAAAGCAGCCAGTATCAGATAGACTAATAATGCAGGTCTGCTTATGCGGAAATGTATCCGCCAAATGTAGCTTTTGATCATATCAAATTATATAGCCAAAATATTACCCTCAATGTGGCTACAAATTAAATGCTTATTTTTGATATTTCATCTCTTATGAGATAACTAAAGCTACCAATATTCAACGCTTTTTACTATTTTTATGAATTTGGAGAGGAGGATAATCCTAATTCGTACAGGCAAGCTTGTACTTCCTGTGGATTTCCCGTGTGTTTGCCCACATCATCCGATAACTTGACGCATTCCCGCCATTTCTGGTTGACATTCATTTTGCATTGGGATAATTTCATTACTATATTGGACGGTTTGAAACCAGTATCGTTCGTAAGATTCGTTCCGATGCCAAAAGCACATCTGATCTTTCCATGACAATAGTCGAGAATCTCAAGCGCTTTCCCGAAGTCGAGTGCATTACTGAATACGATCGTCTTGGTGGTTGCATCGATGCCGAATTCTTTATAACGAGCTGTCAGTTTGTCGATAAACTCAAATTCATTTCCTGAATCACATCGGACGCCATCGAATAATTTTGCCTGTTTGCGGCTGAGGTTGGATAGGAAAATATCGGAAGTATATGTATCGGACAACGCGATTCCCAGGTCACCGTCATACACATTGACCCAATTTTCAAGCGCCATGTAATTGGCATGTTTATAACCGAATTGTGCTCCATGAAACATGAACCATTCGTGCGGATGCGTTCCCATCATCTTCATCCCGAATTTCATGGCGAAATAACAGTTGGATGTACCGGTACAATATCGGGCATTTTTGTTGAGATAACCGATCACTGCCTCTTGTACATCGAATGAAAATCTTCTGCGCGTACCGAATTCCGAGAAAGGTAATTGCCGTTCATTGGAGAGTTCTGTTTTTTCGGAGAGCTTACAAAAGATAAGTTCAGGGTCTGCTATATTTCCTGAAAAACTATTTTTTATTTCGGAGATGATTGCAAGTAGAGGAACTTCATACAACGTCACTTTATAAAGATAGTCTACGACTTCGACATGCAGGTGATGTGCCTCGTCCAGATAGACTTCGATCTTTCCGGGATCGAAACGGAAGGAGGAAAGCCATTCCCAATAAACACGGGGTAAGAACCGGCAGCTGCGTGTCATATACTCCAGTTCTTCATACGTGAGTATTAACCGGCTTAGGTTATCGATCTCCGCTTTAAGTTTTTCCAGAAACTCTTCCGTATATTCTGTTTCGTCCCTGTCTTTGAAACTGAAACGTCCCATCGCATAAGGAAATAGTTTGATATAAGCATACGAGGTCGTAAACTTATAGAGGTCTGTATCTAATATCGTCCTGACAATCATCCTTCAATCTTTTCTTATTATAACGCGATAAAGTTAGTATTTGTTGGCAAAGAAACCGTCGGATATTGATAAATAGGTATATTTGCGATTGTAAATTTGTTTTGAAACAGATACCGGATTAAAAAGAAATATCTTATAATGATTATAGAACAAGGCTCAATACATCATCTGGATGAACTGGAATCCCTTTATGACGGGTTAAATGATTATCTTTCAGCTACGGTGAATTATCCGGGATGGATCAAAGATGTGTACCCGGTGAGGGAGACTGCTAGGCAGGGAATCGAAGAGGAAAGCCTGTTTGTTGCCAGGGAGAACGGTGTTATTGCGGGAAGTGTCATTCTTAATCATGAACCGGAGGAGGCTTATGAGTTGGCTAGTTGGTTGGTAGAGGCTGATTATAAAGATATTCTTGTCATACGGACGTTGGTTGTGCACCCTTCGTTTTTGAAACGGCAGGTTGGTACTTCTCTGATGAAGTTTGCTGAGGAATATGCCGTTGGCCGCCAAATGAGATCGATCCGTTTGGATGTATCGGTTAATAATGTTCCGGGCATAAGTCTGTATAAAAAACTTGGTTATCGATATGTCGGTACAGTCGATCTGGGTTTGCCTTATGAGCATCTGAAATGGTTTCAACTTTATGAACTGGTTTTATAGCTATGGCATCATGAAAAATGAAATATCACGATATACGTTCTATAAAAATAAATATGGTAGTGAGCTATTGATAGATGTTGTCCAGCTAAAAGATATCAAAAAGTTTCTGAAAACCGGAACTATTCATACGCTGACCTACCATGATATTACGTTTATTACCGAGGGGAAAGGTGATTTCTCTATCGACAATCTGCTGTACGAAGCTTGCCCCGGTGATGTGTTTTTTTCTAAACCCGGCGAAATACGTAACTGGGACAAAGATCATATTATGAATGGTTATGCATTGATTTTTGAAAATGAGTTTTTGTCTTCTTTCTTTAAAGATGATTTGTTTGTCCAGCATCTTTCGTATTTCAATCCAGGAAAAATAGCAGCCAGGCTTCATCCGGAAGAATCTCTTTTCAAGCGTTTGCTGCAGTTGGTAGGCAATATAAAAGAAGAGATCGGTTTGTATGGTCGTCATGGAGATCACTTATTGAGGGCGCAATTATACGAAATACTTATGCTGCTCGACAGGATCTATATTGAAAAAGGTACGAAGGAAAGCATTCCTAAAGAAAGCAGTAACCTTCATATCAGCCGATTCATTCATTATGTCGGGCAGTCTTTTAAAGAACATCGTTCTGTCAGATATTATGCCGATAGGTTATGTATCACTCCGAATTATCTGAATGAGATCGTTACGATTTCCCTGCAGGTAAGTGCCAAACAGTATATCCATCGCAAAGTAATGGAAGAGGCAAAAAGAATGCTCACCTATACAGATATACCTGTATCCGGGATTGCCATTTCACTTAATTATGATACGGTTTCCTATTTTGTCCGTTCTTTTCGTGAACATACCGGCCAAACACCTTTGGTATATCGTAAAACGTATAAACCGTAAAAAGTGACATTTCTTCCATTTTTTGTGTTGTATCCCGAAAGTCTCATTACCATACCTTTGCCATATCAAGAACAAATAATAATTTAATTATGAGAGATTCAGAGAAGACGATAGGAAACCTCGTCGATAAACAAAAAGTGGCATTCCTCGGTTCGGTCGACCGGGAAGGATTTCCAAATATCAAAGCGATGCTACAGCCCCGTAACCGGGAAGGAATCCGGATATTTTACTTTTCAACCAATACTTCCTCTATGCGTGTGGCACAGTTCCGGGAAAATAATCGTGCCAGTATTTACTTTTGTGACAGACGTTTTTTCAGGGGAGTTATGTTGAAAGGTACGGTTGAAGTGTTGACAGATCCGGCAAGCAAGGAAATGATTTGGGAACCCGGTGACACGATGTATTATAAAGAAGGTGTCACCGATCCTGATTATTGTGTCTTGAAGTTCACCGCCTTTTCAGGAAGATATTATTGTGGGTTCAAGTCGGAAGATTTTAGTGTTGGGGAAATATAGATAAAATCACAGGGTTTACCCCAATACGTCACTGTTAATTTATGCATTGCCCGTGTTACTGCCACATAGAGCATGCTTTTGTCAATTTCCGAGCAGTAATTTTTATTATTAGCCTGGGGGACGATCACTTCGTCGAACTCCAGGCCCTTTGCCATGTGGGAGGAAGTGATGATAATGCCTTTCACGAAAGCAGAACTTTGACTGGACAGGAAGTAAATATTATCTGTATGTTTCAGAAGCTTATCGGCTATTTCTCTGGCTTGTGTTTCTGTTTTGCAGATGATTCCGAGTGATTTGTATTTGGATTTCCTGAATAGGGAGATCAATTCGGTAATGCCGTCGATCTCTTTTTCAGAATTCTGAAACCGGAGTATTCGGGGGTGTTCCCCATGACGTACAACAGGTTCCAGGTCTGTGTTCGGTCGGATGTTTTGTGTAAAAGCTGTTATTTCAAAGGTGGAACGATAACTTTTACAAAGTTTCATAATTTCTCCTGTCGCAAATACTTTTCGAATCATTTCGGCTGTCGATGATCCGTAGGGATTGACTGATTGGCATGTATCACCAAGGATTGTTTTCCGGCAGGAGTAAAGTTTTTGGATTATTTTATATTGTATGGGGGGATAATCCTGCATCTCATCTATCAGCAGATGTTTAACTGGAGAATAGGGAGGATACCCTTCCAATGCCAGATGAAGATAGGCAAGCGGGGCAAGGTCTGTATATTCCAGTGTATGGTTTTTGCGTGTCTTGAACATCTTTGGTTTTCCGGCCCATTCAAAGAAGTCTTTATATACTTGCAGATCGTTGTTTCCGGCAAACATCTTTTTGATTTCTTTTTTCAACAGGTTTTTCTCTGCAGTAGTTACACTGAAGTTATATTGAATGGCCATCATTCCCAGAATATATTCCGTCATCGTCTCAAAACGTTGGCGCATCGGGTAACGGTTGAATCGTCTGAACTGTTCTTTTATGAATTCAGCCGGGATGGTGATGTACCTGTTTAGCTTTACATCTGTAGCATGAAGATAAGTGTTTTCTATGTGAAGGATGAACTTGTCCAGTTGTAGAACGAAGTCTGGTGAAGACTTGTATTGTATCCGTTCAATAAAATCCGGAGTCGGTCTTTCCAGCAGTTCCGATACTTGTTCGAAGAAGTTTTGGTATTTGTATTTGTTGTAAAGTATGCTGGAAAGGATTTGTTCCATGCTGGTTTCCGGTACGGTCTCTTCGCCAAGTTCGGGAAGAACATTGGAGATATAGTCGGCAAAAACCTTGTTGGGGGAAATAATAAGAATATCTTTTGATGAAATATTTCCTTTTAACGCATAGAGTAAATAAGCGATACGGTGCAATGCGATGGAAGTTTTACCCGAACCTGCTACTCCTTGTATGATAAGTATGTTGTCATCTTCATTTCGGATGATCCGGTTTTGTTCACGTTGGATGGTGGTGACGATGTTTTTCATTTTGTCGTCTGCGTTAGCACTGAGTTCTTTCTGCAGTATATCATCGTGAACGGTCAAAGAACTTTCAATCATGAACTCCATCCGTCCTTTACGGATACGGTATTGGCGTTTGAGTGACATATCGCCGTAAACTTCACCGGACGGGGAGATGTAAGATGCTTCTCCTAATTCATGGTCGTAAAACATACTTGAGACCGGAGCCCTCCAGTCGTATATCAGGTTGGTACGGCTTAGAGGATCGTAAAAGGTATGTATTCCTATGTAAATAGGTGCGGTTAGCTTTCCTTCTTTCTTTTCGCAAAAATCTATCCGGCCGAAATAAGGGATGTCCAGTATCTTACTCAATCGTTTACGTTTATTGATCACGTTCTCGCCCAGGGCAAAATGATTCAGGATACTTTCTCTCATGGAGCGGATTTCGTGAGGGTCGATATCTTTGTTCGACCATAGATAGTCTTTATGTTCCTGTAGGGTGTCAATGTGTTCTTTAACCGACTTATCCGTGTTGTTGATCGTATCGTTAATGATCTCCAGCATCTGTTGTAGATATTGTTTTTCCTGTTCTTCTGTTTTGTTGAATATCATAACTGTCTCATTTTACATTAAAAAAAATTCGAAAGGGTGGGCAAAGTTAGTCCGGGATCTCCGGGTATGAAATAGTTATTTATAGCTATATATCAAGGCTTTTTTTTACTTTTACATGCTGATTAAAAAAAATGAAAGATGAATATTCTCGACATAGCGCGGCTGAACCAACAAAAAGCCTGGAAAATCGTAGAAAACAGTGGTATTATCCAGGCATGGGAGAGCATAGGAGCAGAAGTTAATCTGGTAGGGTCCTTGCGTACTGGTTTATTAATGAAACACCGGGATATTGATTTTCATATTTATTCTTCTTCATTGAGTTTGTCCGGTAGTTTTCAGGCGATGGCTAAGTTGGCAGAAAATCCGTTTATCAGGAAAATAGAATGTGTAAACCTGCTTCATACTATTGAGGAATGTGTAGAGTGGCATGCCTGGTATCAGGAACCCGATGATGAACTTTGGCAGATCGATATGATCCACATTCGGAAAGGTTCCCGTTATGACGGTTATTTTGAAAAAGTAGCTGAGCGGATCGGGTTACTTCTGACTGATGAAACAAGGTGGGCCATTTTGCAATTGAAAGATGAAACGCCTGAGACTGAAAAGATAATAGGTGTGGAGTATTATCAAGCTGTTATTCGGGATGGGATTAGGAATTATGCAGATTTTCAAGAATGGAGAAAACAGCATCCGGTAACAGGGGTTGTAGAATGGATGCCGTAAAATATCCGTTTATTTTTAGGCTGCAGTAGATCTGTTCTAACTAAGCAAGCCGGATTCTATTCCCGCTTTTATCGCTTCTATAGAATTTTGTACTCCTAATTTGCGTAAAAGATTCTGCCGATGGATATTGACGGTATGGATACTGATACAAAGCCGATGGGCTATCTCTTTACTCAAAAAACCTTGTTGTATAAGGTATAATATTTCTATTTCCCGTGAAGTAAGGTCTGTGTGCGGACGGGTTAACAGGGAAGGGGAGAATATGTCTCCGTTTTTGAGATTGATAACGGAACAATCCACCTGTCCGGATTCTTTCTGGTTGGGAGATATATCCATATTTCCCAGTATGAGCCATGCTTTTCCGCTGGAACTTTGTTCCAGAACCTGTTGTTTGCTGCTGACACGTATATATTGTTGCCGGGTGTCGCGGATACGAAAGCTGTATATATTGCAATAATCATTTCGTTTTTCGACGGGAAGGCTATAGATGAATTGTCCCAGCCGAACTTGGAGGTCTGCCAGTTGTTGGCGGTCATCGGGATGAATACGTGATTCCAGATAATCTCCTTGTTTCTCCAGAGTGGCTATTTTGTGGCTGTCGTATCCTAATAAATCAACAAAATTGGAAGAGGCAAAGGTGTATTTACATTTATATACATCGACAACAAATGTGCAAGTGTGACTGACCTTTGACATTTGATGAAGCATAGACCTGTCACGTTCCCAGATAGAATAGTCGATCTCCGTCGCAGATAAGTTTTGCTGTGCCCACAATTCTTCGCGGGTAATATCAGTAGATTTCATAGGATATGATTATAAATCCAATAAATTAACAGAACCGGATAGTTTATATTACAGTTGTTTATTTAGCTTTGCAAACATAACTAATTTATTTGATATGGAGCGAGTGTATGATCATAAGTGCAAGTAGGCGGACGGACATTCCGGCCTTTTATTCGGAATGGTTTTTTAATAGGATTAAAGAAAAATATGTATTAGTCCCTAATCCGTATAATCCCCAAATGGTCAGTAGGATAGATTTAAGTCCGACTGTTATTGATTGTATTGTCTTTTGGACAAAAAATCCGGATCCTTTGATAGATCGGTTAGATGGATTGAAGGATTATAAATATTATTTTCAGTTTACCCTGAATCCTTATGGGGAAGATATTGAAAACCATATACCTGCCGTACAGAAACGGATTGAAATTTTTAAGCGGCTTTCAGATAAGATAGGAAAAGAGAAAGTCATCTGGCGATATGATCCTCTATTGACTAATAAAAAGTATGATATTTCTTTTCATAAAGAAGCATTTGCAGAGATTGCTTATGCCCTCAAAGATCATACGAATAGATGTATGCTCGGATTTATCGATCATTATCAACATATTCGTAATGAAGTCGGTAAATTGGATATTCATCCTTTAAAGAAAGAAGAGATAGAGGAAATGGCTGTATTCTTTAAGCAGACTATGGATCAGTTTTCTACCATAGAGTTCGATACCTGTACAAATAAAGTAGATCTTACTCATCTGGGAATACCTGGTGGAATGTGTGTCGATAAAAAGCTGATAGAGAATATTTGCGGTTATCCTATTTCTGCCCGGAAAGATAAAAACCAGCGAAGTATATGTAATTGTATAGAGAGTATCGACATCGGTACTTACGAAAGCTGTCTTAACGGTTGCGTTTATTGCTATGCCATTAAGGGAAACTATAATACTGCCGAATTTAACAGCAGGAAACATGATAAGAATTCCCCTATGCTGATTGGTGATGTAAGAGAGGGAGATATTGTGAAAGATAGAGAGATGAAAAGTCTTATCAATGGTCAGCTTTCTTTGTTTTAGTTTACATTTAAAAATACATATCTTCTTATTAGAATAGTAAGCCCTTTAATAACCCCGTATAAAAAGAAAATCGCTGTAGCCTTGTTAGATTAGCTATAGCGATTTTCTTTTTATGATTTGTAGAATGAACTATTTTTCAAAAGGAACAACCTACCTGAATAAAAAAAGTCTTCATATCCTCATTAAATTTCTTTTTATCGAAAGTTTTTATAGCAGATGGGTATTTTAAGACTTCGAGGAATTCCAAAAGGAATTTGGCTATTATATCATATCCTTCTTCCTTATTTGAAGGGTAGTAAATTGAATAATCCAATTTTAATTCGCAAGAAAAACGATGTTTTAGATGAATATCTTCCGGCCTTGGAAGGCCTCTTGCTTTTAAGATTTTGTCTTCATAATATCTAGGACGTTTTGGCTTGAAGAACTCATCAAAACCGGGACTGACACAAATCAATCCGATAAAGTATTCTTTAACATTGTTAGAATATGATTTGTCATAGAAAAACTCTTGCATTTTTATGTTAAGTTCATCTACATCAATATACTTTGTCGTTTTATTAAATTCAACAGAAAAAATAGGATTGTTGATATTTATTTCCATATTCGTGATAATATAGTCCTTTTGATAATTGGTGCAAATATGGTTTAAATAGACCATTGAAAATATAGAAGAGTTAACACAAAAAAGCAGTTACAATTGAATGTAACTGCTTTATTTTCAGTGGTACCACCAGGAATCGAACCGGGGACACAAGGATTTTCAGTCCTTTGCTCTACCAACTGAGCTATGGTACCATTGTTTTGTTTAACGGGTGCAAAGATACGGACTTTTTTTAAATATGCAAGAGTTTGTGAAGAAAAATACCAAAAATTATTCATTAAGTGAATTCCATCCCTGGGCTTTTAGTTCAACTTCTCCACCGTCACGGCCTACTAGATAGTTACCCAGTTCGGGACGAGTAATATGGCCTATGACTTTAACTCCTTTTATTTCAGAAACTTTGTCATGGTCGGTAAGAGGAACGGTGAACAAAAGTTCATAATCCTCACCACCATTCAAAGCTGCAGTCACTAAATTCATGTTGAACTGCTCTGCCATAGCAGCTGTTTGATAATCTATAGGAATACGGTCTTCGTATATACGGCAACCTACATTACTTTCTTTTGAAATATGGAGTAATTCAGACGAAAGTCCGTCGGAAACGTCCATCATGGAAGTAGGAACAATACCGGCTTTGTCGAGTGATTCGATAATATCTTTACGGGCTTCCGGTTTTAACTGACGTTCCAATAAGTATTCTTTACCAGTGAAATCAGGAGTAAATTCTTTTTCTCCTTTAAACACTCTCTTTTCTCTTTCAAGAAGCTGTAAACCCATATATGCAGCTCCCAGATCGCCGGATACGCAGACCAGGTCAGTGTCTTTGGCTCCGCTGCGAGTGACGATTTTATCTTTCTCGCCTTCACCAATACAGGTAATACTGATACACAGGCCTGTCAATGAAGCAGAAGTGTCTCCCCCGACAATGTCAACTCCATAAATATCACATGCCAGTTGAAGTCCTGAATAAAATTCATCCAGGTCTTCTACCGAGAAACGTTTGGATATACCGAGTGAAACAGTCATTTGTTTCGGTTTTCCGTTCATTGCATAAATATCGGAAAAGTTGACAACAGCCGATTTATATCCCAGATGTTTTAAGGGGACATAAGTCAGGTCGAAATGAATCCCTTCAAGCAGGAGATCGGTTGTTACCAATACTTGTTTTTCTTTGTAATCGAGTACTGCGGCATCATCACCTACGCCTTTTACCGTACTTTCGTTTTTTAACTCTATTTTCTCTGTAAGGTGGCGGATTAAACCAAACTCGCCTAATGTTCCTATTTCTGTTCTTTTGTTCATCTTTTATTTATCGTAACAATTTATCTTTATGGAATGTTGATATATGTTTTTTGATTTCATCATCGAATTTTTTGTCCAGACAGAATTCTATCGTGATCGGCAGATAATACATACATGTTTTCCATTCTTCAGGAATATATGGATTGTCTATTAACCGCGCAGCATCTTTTTCTGTAGCCAGGATATATCGGCCGGTTGAACTCATTTTGTCGAATACATTTTTCATACGGCGGATATCGGATTTTTCGAAAGTATGATGATCGGAAAAGATCAGTGGGGTTACTTTTTCCGATAGTTTCCTGGCTTCTCTGATAAATCCGTCAGGAGATGCGATACCCGATAGAATCAATAGTTCGTCTTCTTTACGGATATCATTCCGGGAAAGAGGCTTTGCATGACTGTCGAATACCGGTTTAATATCAGCGTATGCTATATGAGTGAAATGAATCGACTGGTGTGCCAGCAGTTTCATGTTCTCTTCTATAATACGGTATTCAATGGGCTTCATATCTTCTTCGCATTTTGTGACAATCACCATATCTGCACGGCGTATTCCGCTGGCCGGTTCACGTAGCCTGCCTGTCGGCAACAGTTTGTCGTTGTAGAACAAACGGTGATAGTCGGTCAGTACGATCGCAAAGGAAGGGGCGACATAACGATGCTGAAAGGCATCGTCAAGTAGGATCACTTCTGGTCGTAATTCTTTGGGAAGCGCCAGCAACTTATCGATACCTCCACGACGGTCGGCATCTACTGCTACGAGAATATCTGAAAATTTATGTTTCATCTGATATGGCTCGTCTCCGATCTCAAGACTGGTGCTTTGTTCGTTTGCTAAAATGAATCCCGTAGTTTTTCGCTTATATCCCCGGCTGAGTACAGCTATCCTGTAGTCATCTTTCAATAGCCGGATAATGTATTCGGTATGAGGTGTTTTTCCTGTTCCTCCCACTGCCAGGTTTCCTATACAGATAACAGGTATCGGGTATGATTCCGATTTTAAGCATTTCCAATCGAAAAGCTGGTTACGGAATCTTACCCCCAGTCCGTATAAGAAGGAGAGGGGAGAAAGCAGAGGATGTATTTTTATGTCGTTTTCTGTCGGCATCTCGGATTATAAAGGTTTAACATCGTAAGGAAGTCTTGCCTGGATTCCTGTTGTCGATTTTATATTATTCAGAGTTTTGAAATACTCATATTCGTTACCCAGCACATTTTTTACGATGGATACTTTTACTTCTCCCAGCTGTTTCTCGATAAATTCTTTCCAGAAATCTTTCGAGCCGGAAACGTAGGTCAGGCTGTAATCGCTGAGGTCGGCTAATGTAGCGGCTGTTTCGATCGCTTTGTCAATACCTCCCAAATCATCGACTAATCCGCGCTCTTTGGCCTGTTCGCCTGTCCAGACGCGTCCTTGTCCGATTTCGTTGATTGCTTCTTTGTTCATATCACGACCGTTGGCACAACGGGTAAGGAATGTATCGTATCCTCTTTCAACGAACGACTGGATCAGCACTTTCTCATCTTCTCGCATCGGACGACTCATATCTCCCAGGTCGGCATAAGTATTGGTTTTTACAATGTCCGTTGTAAGAGATAATTTATTGAATAAACCCGTTACATTCGGGAAGATACCGAAGATACCGATCGATCCGGTTAGCGTATTAGGCTCAGCTATTATTTTGCTGGCAGCACATGAAATATAATATCCTCCGGATGCGGCAACGTCACCCATGGAAACAACGATCGGTTTTACCTTTTTCAGTTCTACCACCTGGTGCCAGATTTGTTCGGATACAAAAGCACTACCACCCGGAGAGTTGACGCGGAAAACAACCGCTTTGACGTTCTCATCATTTTTTAGTTTGATCAGTTCGTTGGCTACCTTTTCTGTGATAGCTTGTTCTGTATCGTAAGGCGAAGAAGGCAGTTCCGGTTTGATTTCTCCTTCTGCATATAAAATTGCAATACGGTTAGGTTTTTCGCGATCGATCGTTTTAATACTTTTGATTTTGGATATATCTGCCGTTTGCAGGCGTTTGTCGCTTTGGCCTGCCAGTTCTTTAACAAACTCTTCTGTTTCGGTACGATATTTTAATTCGTCTACTAATCCGCATTCTACTGTCTTTTCTGCAGCAGCGAATGCATAACCCTGGTTCGCAAAATTATCAATATCGGTTACCGGGATATTTCTGGCTTCGGCAATGCCGTTTGTTACATTTTCCCAGATACTGCCCATGTATGACTGGATTTGTTCGCGATTGGCATCACTCAGTTTGTCAAGCATAAAAGGTTCTACAGCTCCTTTATAAGTGCCGACTTTGAAGATCATCATATCTACACCTACTTTTTTGAGCAGTTCTTTGTAAAACATTGTTTGTGATGCCATTCCGACCAATCCCAAAGTACCCTGAGGATTCAGGAATACTTTATCGGCGATAGAACAAAGGTAATAACAACCCTGTGTGTAATTGTCGGAATAAGCGACAATGAACTTACCGCTATCTTTAAAATCGATTAAAGCTCTGCGAATGGCTTCAAGGCTGGCTGAACCTGTGCTCAACGATTTTGCTTCTATATATATACCTTTGATATTTTTGTTCTCTTTAGCTGTTTGGATTGTAGATAATATATCTTTTAAAGAAAGAGTTTTATCTGTCTCACCCATCAGCATAGCGATAGGGTTTTCCTGGATATTATCAGATAAGTTGCCGTCAAGCGTTAATTTATAAACGGTATTACTTTTGGGAGTATACTCAGGTGTACTGCTCATACTGGTGGCAATACCAATCAGAGTAAATACAAATACAATGGAAATCAGGCCAACAGCAACGAAAACTCCTAAGGCTGAGGCAAACATCATTTTAAAAAATTGTTTCATATCTGTGTCGCGTAATTTTTATCAGACAGCAAATATAGTTAACTTATTGATACTAATTGTTCTTTGTGCTCGTTTATTTGGTCTGATAATAATATCTTTTATAAAGGATAGTTCCTGACGCTCCTGTAATGTAAATGGAACAAATGAATTTTTAATAATGAAACTCCAAATTCTTGAATACAGGGATTTGGGGTTTTTATTTTGATATTTCTGTAAAAGATGCCTGATGTTAATGATTTGTACTGAAAAAAGTTTACACAATCACAAAAAGAAAATGTGTAAACCAAAGGTA
>OGEN01000026.1_pt1 | contig 217339 bp, 189 predicted proteins | sample 1570671 | NCBI WGS metagenome assembly OGEN01 (sample SAMEA2582128, study PRJEB24529) | metagenome | biome: Human gut stool | place: China | collected 2011 | reverse complement strand
ATACGCTCGGAATGTAATGGAGAGGAAGATTTTTAGAAAAACCCGTAGGGCTTGGACTTGAACAGGCTAAATACGGAACTTACCTTTGTCAATGCTTCATATTGAGTTCTGGAAAACTTACTTTAAAAGAAAAGGATTGAGAAAATGAAATTCATTCTTCCCAATTTTTTTTCTATATTGGTTACTACATTATTTATATAGCCAATTCCGATAAACAGCTATTTACTTTCTGCATATCCTTTAGAATATTCTGATCCAGTACCCGTGCATAGTGTTTTGTTACGCTGGTATCTGTATGACCTAACATCTTAGCTACATTCTCCATACTTACGCCATTCGCTAGGCAAATGCTTGTGGCATAGCTGTGTCTAGCGGTGTGTGTGCTCAAATTCTTATGAATTCCGCACACATCCGCAATTTCTTTGAGGTAGCTATTCATGCGCTGATTACATAATACAGGTAATAGTTTTCCGGTACATTCTGCCACATCCTTATATTTGTCAAGTATAGAAGCTGCCACAGGCAACACAGGAATATTACACATGATTTTTGTCTTTTGGCGGTTCTTTCTTATCCAAAGTTCCCCTTTATTGTCCCTTACCAAATGTTCAGGCGATAAGTCTTTCACATCACTGAACGCCAAGCCAGTAAAAATGCAAAAGACAAAAATATCCCGTACCTGCTCTACTCGCTTAATGGTGAACTCTTTAGCGAGAATAATTTTAATCTCATCCATTGTGAGAAATTCAGGATCAGTCTCTTCCAACTTAAAGCGATAGTAAGCAAATGGATCTTTCTTAATCCAGTCGTTTTCCAAGGCAATGCGGATAATCTTCTTCAAGTTCTTCAATCGGGTGATAGCAGAGTTCTGCGCACAACCTTTTTCAATCTTCAAGAAAGCGTCAAACTTAGAAATGAAGTTCGCTTCTAAATTATTCAAGGCAATATCTGAAAGCTGATATTCCTTCTTGATAAATTCTTCCAAATATCGGGTAGTGGTTTCATACCGTTGAACGGTCTTGCTTACAAAGTCTTTGCCAATCAACTTACGACTTTGTTCGTTATGCTCTCTGAATACCTGCAATAGCGTTTTGTTATCTTCGTCTACACCGTAAAACAACTTTCTCACCAGATCGACATTGATAACTTTGTCGGAAGTTTCCAGTTCCCTATAAATTTGGTGTATGCGTGAACGTGTGATTTCCAAGTAGTGGTTCAGTTCCACCGACATACGGTCTTTACCTTTTGAGTTTTCTTTTGCCTGATTCCATAAGTTCACAGGGCAGCTTCTTTTGATAGAAATATCTACCATACAGCCATTTACAGTGATTCTCATGCACACGGGTGCTTCTCCGTTCTTTAATAATTTGCCTTTCTTGATGAAGTACAAAACCGAAAATGATTTTCTAGCCATTTTTACATCGTTTTTAGAGTTACAAAACTATGTATTCTCTTCCAAAGTAGTGCTACGCAAAATACTATGAATCAGTGAGAAATATGCAAATTCGTGGGACTTTTTTCGATTAAGTTTTAGTCCCACGATTTATCCACCGATAATATGCTTGAAACGGCTATTTTCTGCCACCTGCTAGAAAAAAGAAATCCCCGATAATGCTTGATTATCAGGGATTTGCTTGATTTTTCTTTTGTTTTCAGTGATCCGCCTGGGGTTCGAACCCAGGACCCCATCCTTAAAAGGGATGTGCTCTACCTGCTGAGCTAGCGAATCATCCTGTGCGTTACTTCTGTAATGCGGGTGCAAAGATAGAGGGTTGTTTTATATTATGCAAATATTCCAATAACTTTTTTACATAAATTTCTACCAAAAGTTCAGAACACACTGGCTTACTGCACATAACAGATACAATATTTTCACTCCGTCTTTTGGCACCACTCCAGATGTTTACCATTTGCAAAAGCCTGACACCCTTTATCTGCCCTTCCGGCCAACCCAACAAAAAGCAGGAAACAGCCGAATCACGTCATTATGTGACTGCATCAGCAGATACAAAAGAAAGATCATCGGGTATATAAGATATTATTTTCGAATCTGAAGATATTTCCGTAAGTTTGTCCTGGAAAAAAATTAATAAACATACTTTAATTAATATGGCAGACGATAAGAAAATTATTTTCTCGATGGTTGGCGTGAGTAAGACTTTCCCGCCCCAGAAACAAGTATTGAAGAATATTTATCTGTCTTTCTTCTATGGAGCCAAGATCGGTATTATCGGTTTGAACGGTTCCGGTAAGTCAACCTTGCTGAAAATCATCGCAGGCATTGAAAAAGAATACCAGGGAGAAGTGGTGTTTTCGCCCGGCTATTCGGTAGGTTACCTGGAACAGGACCCGAAACTGGAAGCTGGCAAGACTGTGAAAGAGATCGTACAGGAAGGTGTACAGGATATTGTAGACACATTAAAAGAATACGAAGAAGTAAACGAAAAATTCGGTGATCCGGAAGTGCTGGATGATCCCGACAAGATGGATGCACTGATCACCCGTCAGGCAGAATTGCAGGACAAGATCGACGCAACCGATGCCTGGAACCTCGACAGCCGCCTGGAACGTGCGATGGATGCCCTGCGCTGCCCGCCCGAAGACCAGATAGTCGATACGCTGTCAGGAGGTGAACGCCGCCGTGTTGCCCTGTGTCGCCTGTTGCTTCAGCAGCCGGATGTGTTGCTGCTCGATGAGCCGACCAACCACCTGGATGCCGAGTCGATCGACTGGCTGGAACAACACCTGCAGCAATATGCGGGTACGGTGATCTGTATCACGCACGACCGTTACTTCCTCGACCATGTGGCTGGCTGGATTCTGGAACTCGACCGTGGCGAAGGTATTCCCTGGAAAGGCAATTACTCTTCCTGGCTGGATCAGAAGACGAAGAAGATGGCTATGGAAGAAAAGCAGGTCAGCAAACGCCGCAAGACACTGGAGCGTGAGCTGGAATGGATCAACATGGCTCCTAAAGCCCGTCAGGCCAAAGGTAAGGCTCGTCTGAACTCATACGAAGCGTTGCTGAACGAGGACCAGAAAGAACGCGAAGCCAAGCTGGAAATCTTTATCCCGAACGGTCCGCGTCTGGGTAATAAGGTGATCGAGGCACAGCATGTAGCGAAGGCATTCGGTGAGAAACTGTTGTTCGACGACCTCAACTTCATGCTTCCTCCGAACGGTATCGTCGGTGTGATCGGTCCGAACGGTGCCGGTAAGACAACGCTGTTCAAGATGATTATGGGCATGGAAAGCATCGACAAAGGTACATTCGAAGTGGGTGAAACCGTGAAAGTAGGTTATGCCGACCAGACACATAAAGATATCGATCCGAAAAAGACCGTTTTCCAGGTTGTTTCCGGAGGACAGGAATTTATTCGCGTAGGTGGAAAAGAGATCAACTCGCGTGCTTACTTGTCACGGTTCAATTTTGCAGGTGCCGATCAGGAAAAACTTTGCGGTGTCCTGTCAGGTGGAGAACGCAACCGCCTGCATCTCGCCATTACGCTGAAGGCTGAAGCCAACGTGCTGCTGCTGGACGAACCGACCAACGATATCGACGTGAACACGCTGCGTGCACTGGAAGAAGGTTTGGAAAACTTCGCCGGTTGTGCCGTTGTCGTTTCTCACGACCGTTGGTTCCTCGACCGTATCTGTACGCATATCTTGTCGTTCGAAGGCGATTCGAATGTGGTCTTCTATGAAGGAACGTATTCCGAATATGAAGAATACAAGCGCAAACAGGGCGGAGATACAGAGCCTAAGCGCGTACGTTACCGTAAACTTATTGTTGATTAATTACCATATAATTCATTTAGAACCATGAAAAAAAGAATGCTCTGCATGGCGGCTATCGCTGCTGCTTTCCTCTGTTTCGGAAGCGATGCAAACGCACAGAAAACAATCAAGTTGTTCAACGGGAAAGACCTTTCCAACTGGAACTTTGTCGTCGACAAAAATTCCGTTCCGGCTGAACAGGTCTATTCCGTAGGCGACGGTGTGATCAAGATCAAAGGACAGCCTTTCGGTTACATGTACACGAAAGAGAAATACGACAACTATAAGTTGCATGTGGAATGGCGTTGGCCGAATGGTGACCAGGGTGCGAACAGCGGTATTTTCCTGTTGATCGCCGACCCGAAGAATCCGTTCCCGAACGGCATCGAATGTAACCTGATGTTAGGCAGCGCCGGCGATTTCGTCCTGTTGGGCGGTTCCGACCTGGCACAGTATCAAGGCAAGCCCGGCGAACCTCGTCCTGGTTTCCCGGTAGTGAAAAAGAACGCTCCCAGCAGCGAGAAGCCTGCCGGAGAGTGGAACGAAGCCAACATCTACGTGAAAGACGGTAAGATCAACGTCTACATCAACGGCGTTTACCAAAACACGGGATGGAACAAGCAGAAAGACGGTTACATCGGCTTGCAGAGCGAAGGGAAAGAAGTGGAGTTCCGTAATGTGACGCTCACTCCCTGGTAATTTATGGAATACATCATCAGACAAGAGACGGAGCAAGATCACCCGGCTATCTACGACCTGATCCGGACGGCCTTCGAAACGGCGAAAGTCAGTGACGGGGATGAACAGGATTTCGCTGTCAATCTAAGGAATAACAGTAAATTATACATTCCCGAACTGGCGCTGGTAGCTGAAGAAGGTGGCAAGCTGATCGGTCATATCATGTTGACCAATACGTATATCACCCAACCGGACGGCAACCGGTTCGATGTCCTCTTGGTTGCTCCGCTTTCGGTCGCCCTGGAATATCGAAGCAAGGGTATCGGCGGCGCACTTATGCGGGAAGGTCTGAAACTCGGCAAAGAGATGGGATATAAGGCGGCATTCCTGTGCGGCGATCCGAATTACTATCACCGGCTCGGCTTTAAGTCGATCGCTGATTTCGGACTGACACACAAGAGCATTCCGGCGGAATATGTCATGGGATACGAGTTAGTCCCCGGCAGCCTGAAAGGGATTACAGGGGAAGTGCGGGTTGAATAAACAATTCCGAATCAGTCTGAAAAAATAACCGGCGGATCTTAGAGTTTAAGATCCGCCGGTCAATAAAAGTAAAGTTGGTTTCTCAACGTAGAACTACGACCAAAGTCTCACCAACAGTCCAGCCAAAACCACCCGTAAAGATTGTCTTCGATAAGCTCTCCACGTTTGAAGTTATCGATCAACTCCACAAATCTAACGTAACAATTTAGCTTCTTCATTGTTGTATCTAAGTCAACAATAAAAACGAACGCCAACATGAGACTGTACAGATCATTATATCTTCTTCTGCTACTATTAGTTATGCATATAACGGGGCAGGCGCAATTACAAAAGGCTATCAAGGATATTTTTTCGGCTGACGAAATAACGACGGAGCATACCGACTCGGCCAAAGCCTCCGACAGATCGAGCACCACCGGAAATACGACTTCCGCCTCCTCCCCCGACTCTATCGCCTCGTCCGAATTACAAAAATACGATGAGACTTTCAAGCTGAAAGCCGGACAGATACAGAAACTCGACTCGCTGCGGAAAGAGTCGGTTGCCAAAGAAAAGGAGATGAAAAACGACAGCTGGTGGCAGACGGGGAAACATATCCTTTATTTCGTATTGGTATTGCTGGGGCAATTCCTACTATTCCGCCTATCTTCCTGGCTTTACAAGAAAGTGAAAAACCGTATCCAGCAGTTGAAAGATACCAAGCTAAAACCGATCTCCATACAGAATTATGAGATACTGGATACACAGAAACAGGTTTCCCTGTTGATCTTCCTGGCCAATATCCTCCGCTATCTCCTATTGTTCATCCTGTTGGTTTTAACGATACCGATCCTTTTCTCTATCTTCCCGCAGACAAAAGAACTGGCGTATAAGATCGCCTATTATATCTGGAATCCCGTAAAAGATATCCTGGAAGGTATCCTCGGCTATATCCCTAATCTTTTCACGATCATCGTGATCTGCCTGGTTATAAAATACGTCATTAAGGGCATCCGGTATCTTGCCACGGAGATAGATGCGGGAAGATTGAAGATTAATGGTTTTTATTCGGACTGGGCAATGCCGACCTATCATATTATCCGGTTCCTGTTGTATGCTTTTATGATTGCGATGATCTATCCTTATCTGCCGGGAGCCAATTCGGGAGTCTTTCAGGGAGTATCTGTTTTCGTCGGGTTGATCGTCTCGCTCGGTTCCAGCACAGTGATCGGGAATATTATTGCCGGGTTCGTGATTACTTATATGCGCGCCTTCAAACAGGGCGACCGGATCAAACTAAACGATACGGTGGGCAATGTGATCGAAAAGACCGCCTTCGTCACCCGTCTGCGCACCATCAAGAATGAGATCGTGACGATACCGAACTCATTTATCATGTCGTCACAGACGATCAACTACACGTCGTCGGCACGCACCTACGGGCTGATCATCCACTCGGAGGTAACGATCGGCTACGATGCCCCCTGGCGCAAGGTGCATCAACTTCTGATAGATGCCGCCAAAGCAACACCCGGCGTAATGCCTGAACCGGCTCCCTTCGTTCTCGAAACGGCCCTGAGCGACTTCTACCCTGTCTACCAGATCAACGCTTATATCCAGGAGGCGAACAATATGACGACCATCTATTCGGCCCTTCACCAGAATATCCAGGATTATTTCGATAAGGCAGGTGTAGAGATCATGTCGCCCCATTACACAGCGTTCCGGAATGGCAACGCTTCTACGATCCCCAAGGAAGAAGAGACGAAAACGAATTAAGCAGGCTTAGTGCCTATCTGTGCCCTTTTCCATTTGACGAAGCCGTCGATGGGTTTGTCGAGTTGGAAAAGGAGACGGTCGTCAGCAACAGTTATCAGGACGGCGGAGGGAATCAGAGGGAGACGCATGTGGTCTACGTTGAAAGAGGCTTTCATGATGATTTCACAACCGTCGTAAACAACCTCTTTGGCGAGGGTCACCGGAAAATCCTTTGCTACCAGATAGTATGCCGAACGCTCATAAGCGCACCAACAATCGTCTTCCAGATAAAGGTAGACGTATTTGTCGTTATCTACTTCGTTAAAATAAATCAAGTCTATGTCTATGATCTGTGTCATAAGTTGGTTGTTTTTCGAGAGATTGTTTATGAAATTCGTACTATGTTCGTTTTTAGTAGAAAAACAGTACTATTTACCCTGATTTTATCACTTTTATCCGGTAATCGTTTTCCTGTTGCAAGAGCCATTGTATTCGTTAGGCTACGCAGAGGCTTGGTTTGGACGATTGCCGGGGATAAAAGTGCTAGAATCATAGTTCACGTAGGACTATGTTACGATAAGAGGACAGACTTTTTAAGATGATAAACAAGAGATTTTGTCGCATGCGACGTCTTATTTCGCAAAAATGAGGCAAAGTGTACATAAAAGCAGAACGACCCCGCTAAAATTTCCGGATACTGAATGTGTACCGTGCCTTGTAAGGCTAGCGAAAAAAGGGTACAATCTGCGTCAGAAGCTATTCTGGACAGGTCTTTATAAAATAACGCCTGAGGGTCAAATCTTTTAAAATAAATATATATCTTTGAGCACGAAAAAAAATAGTCCTACGTGAACTAAGTCCATTTTAAACAATACTTTTCGATGTTATTTTACCCTTACTAAAAGAATTTATTGCAACAATTACGCACCTCGGGTACGGAGATTAATTACGCCGGCATCCTGCTTACCTGTCCTCCTTTCCACTCGACAAAACCTTCGATGGGTTTATCTATTTGGAAAAGCAGGCGGTCGTCGGCAACGGTTCGCAGGACGGTGGAACGGCACAAAGGGAGACGCATTTGATCGATATTGAATGAAGCCTTCATTAAAATGACTTCATAACCATCATCATGAACGATCTCGATATCCAGACACACAGGAAAATTCATTACAGCCAGGTAATAGGCCGAACGTTCGTAAGCGCACCAGGTATTACCTTCCAGATAGAGATGGACGTACCGGTTGTTTTCGACTTCGTTGAGTAAAATTAATTCTACGTCGGATGCTCGTTTCATATTGCGTAATATTTATTGTTTTATAATCTTTTTATTCAACCCTTTGCCGATTGATTGTTACTTTCGGTCTTATCCTCATTCAGATGTTCCAGCATCTGTTTGCTCGGTTTGAATTTTACGCTGTTGCGCGGAGCGATCATACAAGGTGTATTATATTTTGGATTCCTACCCGGACGCCCCGTCTGCTTCCATAAAGAGAAAGTACCGAAGTCCCTCAATATAACGGAATCATCTTGCTTCAAGGCATTTTCCAGTTCTTCTTCCCAAGCTTTTACAAAAATCAAAACATCACTCTTATTCAACCGAAGTTTGTCTGATATTCTATCTATTAATTCTGATCGGTTCATTTGTTTGATTTATTTATCTTTTACACAACGATAATTTGCAGATATGCTTTTTTTCAGAGGCTGTAACGAAACATTTCCCTTCATATAATATGCACGTCTATCCTCAAGAGAGTTATCATTTTCATTTAGCAATCCGGATTTTGTTGCCGAATGTAGATTATAACTTTCTGAAGTACCATCCTTGCGATGGAATGCGATAATTGAAATTTCTCTTTGATTTGGCAATCTCCAACCTTTACCTAACTTCGAACATGGATTCAACTCCATATTTTCCCATTTTACAGTGTTTGTTAACATAAGAGGACTAACCTCAAAGCTCTTCGGCAAACGATTCTCTTCAACAAGGTGGGTATGGTCCTTGCTAAGAGGCGAAGACACATTCGAACGTAATGCCCTAGGATTCAAATAGTCATTCGAGAAAGATTGATAAGTATTCTTTTCATATTCTTTGAAAGATTCCGCCTTATCTTTTAATTGCCCATGTGGCTCCAAAAAATCAATTACTTCACCTGCGATACTTGATAAATTACGAACACAACGATAAGGAAATGCACTCTTTTTAGACCAAGACAAAGCTTCCCTATAGCTACTTGTAGAAGACCCGGCACTTGCCCAAAAGACCATTATCCCGTTATTATAAGTGCTGCTCAAATAAATATAGTCATTATTATTATCTGCAATTCTTCGGTTTCCCGTAAACAAACGCACTTCTTCAGGTAGTACATCTACTCCCATCCAAAAACCCATATATTGGTTAAGAGCCGGCAAATACCAACGTATCTCATCATCATTAATCACGCCATCACCATTCAAATCCCTGTTACGATTTAAACAGGCATAAAAAGATGTATTATATCCTTCTTTCATCTCATTGTTTACAAAATCCAGAACATCATCCCATCTTTCTTTACCATTATATACATTCACCATATTTTCACGTCCTTGTAACATATCAGTGTTTCTAGATTGAATATCAGGAGTCGACGCCACAGGATCCCCTTCCATTACAGACTCAGTACCCCATACATTAAGCTTGTCTACGCTCAAATCATAGATCGACCAGATTGATTTCTGGGTAAAAACATACTTGGCCATACTGATAGAACTTTCTGACGAAGGATTATAGTTTTTATAATAATCAGTAGATATCTGTATTGTTCGGGGAGACTGGTTTATAAAGAATGAAAAATTCTCCGGTTGTTTTTTATCGGCATCTGTATAATAAAAATACTCATCAATAAAACAGGTGTAATAGATTTTTCCTTCGTTATCATAAGCATCGTCATCTTTTAGAGAATAATATAAATCCTTTTTAAAATTTACTGCATCTAAAAGCTTTGCATTATATTCGTCTGATGCATCTTTATATTTCGCATAGCTCTTTACACCCCGCTCATTTCTTCGGTAACTAACCCAGTCCAAATCCTTTTCGTCAGCCACAAATGAGTTTCTAGGAGTAGCAGCCTTTATTTCAAAACTATTCACAAAATCAGCTTCAGACGAACACTTGTCAGCTAATTCTTTTATCTCATCTTTTGTAAACGAAATCACAGTCGTGCCATAATGTGCATCAAATGTCGTTACATTCGATGAAGATAAATACATCTCCGCATCACTGCTCCAGGACTGCTCATCCGTTAGCACTTCGACCAGCAACTTATCGATGCCGATGACAGTAGCATTATAAATATAACGGGTATTACGGAATATCTTAAAGTTGGTAAAATCATTTTTACTCCAATCTCCCATATGGATATAATAGGTGGTATATGCTTTTACATCTTTTTCTTTTGTATCACCAGGCACTACTTCGTGCGATGTCTTGCCTTCATAAGTCCCTTTCAGAACAATATATGTCGAATTCTTGTCCGCATAGACAAAGGATGCGACTTTATCCTCCATTCTTTCTCTCTCATCCACAGAAGACGGAGCTCCCACACCTTCATTTATTTCTTTACGGTTCTCCATCATCAGAAAAGAAAATGAATAAGTTGTAGACGACCTGTTTCCCATTTTAAAAGTCGAATTAACTTTAGAATTGAAATAACTTCCACTACAATCATTCTCCCCCTCAATCAGAGAAGATGATTCGGGAGCGTTCACGACCTGCCAGGTATCGGCTGTAAACTTTACCGAATTTCCCCCGGAAATATTGAAAGAAACCGATGCCATAATATGCTTCAAATCGATTTTTCCCGCACTTATTTTCCCATCAGTGCCAACTATGCAACAGGCTTCTGTTTTCTTGAGCTCATTATCATCCGCTACAAACCACCCGCTCATCAGGTAATAGTCGTCGAGGATCGATATATTATGATCCGGCAACTTAATATCCAGATTTTTCAAATCATCCAGTGAAGTTATTTTCTCCAGGTCATCTTTCAAGCTAAAAAGCGAACTCTCATAATTGGCAACACCATAAATATACTTGTAACCCGATGTTGTTTTAAAGGAAACCTTACCAGATGATGGTTGTTCAAAAAAATACGTTTCCCCTTCCTTTTCAAGAGTTCCATCCTTTTCTTTGAATACCAGGATTGCCAAAGTATTTATTTTCGCACTATTCGAAATATCACTAGCCTTCGTTTCTACCGTCGTGCTCTCATGTAGGCTGAATCCCAGATTTACCGTTACCGGAACACCTTCCTGCGCATATCCTTTCTTGTTGATCAATTCTTCATCCGAACAAGAAGCCAATGCCAACAGGACCGCCAACAGGCAAATTATGTTTTTATTAAAGTTTATCATGATGTTTTTATTTTATTATACCTTCCTGCTACCTGAAAAAACGATTATGAAAAGCTTACGTCGTTACTAATCTCTCTGATTTCGTGAATCGAATACGAAACGGATACTTCAAATTTTACCGAAACCTTCAAGTCGATAATCAATTCATAAGATTTTCCATTCAACAGTGCATCTAACGTTTTACCATTTTCTTTAAAAGAAATATCAATCGAAACATCCTTTTGCTTACCGTCAACAGAAATCGCGCCTGACAGTTTCAATACCGGATCTTTAACTGTATATGTTCTGTATGTAAAAGCGCTTACATCAGTCAAGTCGTAAGAAACCGATTCTGCCAAAGCTGCTGTCGGATTAACTATTTTGGATGATGTTGCAATATTAGCCTCATAAGCATTCGCTTGAAAAGTAGGGTTTCCGTCTCCTTGGATATTAACTTTTACTTTCACCTGTGCAGACAAATGATAAAGTGCAACATCCAAATGGTTAGACTCTTTTTTAAGTTCGATTTCATTTTTACCAACCATTACCAAATCATCCAGATTTTCCACTGTAGCATTTTCAAAATCATTCAATGTATAAATAGTCGAGAATTTATCCACCGGTGCATTTACAACAACATATACTTTTACTTGACCCTCTTTACTGTCTATATTTTCGATCGATACCGGATTTCCACCCTTAGACGTGCCACTTGCATATCCTACACGGTCGCCGGTCTTTGCTTCGAATACCGCAATGACATATTGACTGATGCTATTGTCACTACTTTTAGTTGCAGTTTCTTCGGTTAAGAAATTTACTACTATAGATGTAGCAGTTTCGATACCAGCCGAATTTCCGTTGTTGTCGATACCTTCCATTTCAGAAGTACATGCTGCAAATGACAGAACCATTAAAATTGCTAAGACGATATTTTTTGCTTTCATAGGAATGAATTATTTGCGATTTAAAATTTTACCCTTTCGATTACAATGCAAATGTACTGCGTTGAACCATAACGGATGCACGGCAAATAGTTCAGCCAGGTGAGGTATTTTTTTAAGCCTTGAAATTGATAAATTCACCCTATGAAAACGATAAATACACCTAGTAAAAAAGAGGTTTCCCGAAAATAAAAAAGAACCTGAAAAATTATTCTCACAAAATTGATAAAAATACCATCGACCGTTATTTTCGGGTACTTTTTAACGTTCACCTACGGCCGGATGGTATTTATTAAAGAACAGGTTCACTCTATTTCCGGACGGTCGTCTCCTCCACCGCCACTGGGCGTATCGGGAACAAAGGGAGTGTCAATGTCACCAGGAACAGGAGGGACGGTTTGTTTCAATACCTGCTGTTTGTAATGTACGATCTCCTTATTCTGCAAGGTAATCAGGTTTCGGTAAAGATCGTCACCTTCCAAAAGGGCATGGGCGTTGATCTGTTTGACCACTTCCTGATATACCTCGTCGGTCGCCTTACGGGCTTCTGCCAATCTGTATGCAGGTTTTTCCAACTGTTCCTTTTTACGGCTGTCGGAATAGCTACGTACATTGGAGTTCCATTCTTTCAATTGCGTAAGGAAAAGGGATAAACCGAGCTTATCGACATCTTCGGCATATTTGGTTTCCAGATCCTGGATCAGATTCAACAACAGTCCGGTTTCTTTATCCAACTGCTCTTTCACGTCGATACGATAGTCTTTCAGCAATTGGTCGATTCTGATAGCGGCAGCATGAACACCGGGGTCTACAACAGCCTGCTGAGCCTTCACGATGGATTTTATTGCTGTATAGAGAGAGTCGCGCTTGCTGTCGAAGTCGGCTATCTTATCTGTATTGAGACTTTTCTGCGAGATTTTCAGCGCCTCGTCTTCACGGTCGATCGCCTGTTTATAGCGGGGTAATACCTCCGTGAGTTTTCCTTTTACCGCCGTATCGGCATCGATGCGGGCATAAAAATCAGTGTTGTAAAGGTAATGTGCTCCGTTATTCATACGGGTAATACTGATCTTGTTTATTTCCATGTTATTTACGATTAAAATGAATATGCTGTCCTGAAGAGCTACGAAAGCTCCGCGCGGTCCCGCTGAAAGAAAAATCATCCTGCAAAACGTCCGCGCTACCGGAACGGGGGTTTTGATGTGTTACAAAACCTTTGCTCCGGCAGCACGGACTTATCGAAGTGCTTCAAGAGCTTCGGCGGGACGGCGCGAAGGGTTTGAAGTGCTTCGAAGGGCTTTTTCAGTTTACCCCTTCATGCTGAGTCTCTTCAACGGCCCAGGGATCGGGAGAAACGGTGATTGTTGCATAGGCATTCTCGCGGTATGTCTCATCGCCGGAGCCTTTTCCCGTTATCGTAGCACTGATACGGATCACGTAGTTGCGGATCACACCGGAAAGTTCCCTATCCTGCGTATCCTTCATATTCAGAAGGCGGACAAAGAAATAGCGGTCTTTCAGGATCGGAGTATCACTATCTTTAGGGAGTATGTCTCCTTTCAGGATGATGGTTGTAGGGTGGCTCTTGTCCGTGTTTTCCGTGACATAACATTGCCATTTTCGGGCGGTGTTCGTGGGGGTATATTCACCACCCATTACTATAATTGGAGTTTTGTCGCTTTCAGGAGTGAATAGGTCGAGAGATGCCAAATACTTGCCCTCACCTGCTGCACGCCCATTCAGATAGGTTGGATTGTTCTGCCACTCTACCTCATTTCCATTGTCAGACTGCTCCGCCAGCATAGCGGCTTCTTTCGCATCGATCACATATACCCGTTTCAGACGGAAACGCGCCTCTGCCTTTATAAGGTCGGCGGCATCGTCATCGCTCCAATCCACCATGATCTTTTCAAAATCGATGCGACTGGCGGTGCGGTATACAGGAACTGCACTCCTACTATAAAAGGCCTCCGAAGTCGCATTTTTAAAAACCTCTTCCGGGCCGATATAGTTATTTCCCGGCTGTAGGGATGTTATATCTATGAAACGGCTGCACATCGGTTGGTTATCCACCTTGATACTTTTCAGGTCATACATTTTCGTTTTCAAATCCTCTATGCTTGAAAAAGTCTGATTGCCGACATTGACAAGGATGATATACTTATATGGTGTGTTGCTTTTGGCTGCGACGCGAATCGTGTCGGGGTTACTACTGTTATCTTTGTAATCCACATAAGAGGATGCCAGCAGATTGCCGTCAGCTTTGAAAATGGCAGCGTAGATGTTGTTGATTTTATCTTCGCCTTCCTTCATTTCACCGGCTTTTGCCGATTCGCTTTTCGTCTGCATCGAGCCGGGGACAACTGACAGGGTGAGCGTCGCGTCCTGTGGGACGGTTACTCCGGGTTCATCTTCGCCCGACGAACAGGCTGCGAGCAAAACCAATGCCAATGAAAAGAATGTGATACTGATCGTTTTCATATCTTCTTATTTTATTTCTTCGGTTTGATGTACATATCCCCAGCCAGCCACTTCGACACGGACGTCGAGCGAAGCATCGTCGCTGTCGAAACTTGTTCCTGTGAAAGTGACGTGGAGACGGTAGATATAGTTTCGCTTCACATAATTATGGTCGTACCCGTTGAGCAGCCCGTTACGGTTGACGGGCGACGTGAACATGCGGGTCTGCCCCGTTTCCACCAGCGTCGCTTTCACTACCAGCAACATAGGGGGCGTGTCGGACGAGTTGTTTTCGAAAGCGTAGGTTTCAAGAACGGGAGACAATACCGGACTGTTGTCACTGACGATCAGGTTGAAATCAGCCCCCAGGAAATCCACCGGATAAGAATCCGGGGCAAAAACGGAAGCTGCCTCGGATGCACCTGCCCCGTAAACCAGTCCGGCCTGTGCCGAAGCTGCTTCGACGGCTCCCCAGTCGGCTTCGCTGAAATAATGGGAGTTGCTCTTCACGTTTGCCAGGCTAATATGATCGATCCGCACGGTTTTCCCTTCGAGGGGCGTACCAGCAAAACGGGTTTCGATGGTGTTCATTTCTATACGGGCAGCGATGCGGGTAAGCAACAAGGGGGTGGAGAGATCGTCGACGTTGGTACCGGCGGTGAAACCGATCAGGTTGTCGTCGCCTTTCTCCAATGCCTGCGTCGAGCGGATTACAGGCGTGCTGAAAGTGAGCGAACTTTGTGTCTGTGAGGCGAGCGAGGCAAGACGCGACTGCAAAGCGGCGTAGCTGCCCACCGTCGCATCCATACTTTCCGGAAGGTTGGCCAATACGACGAGCATAACGCGCTCGGGACTTGTCTCTATGTCGGTGACGGTCAACATCGAAGGATCGGGGTTGGCAACACGCTTATAGCCGATCAGGGCGGAACCGTCGCTGTTGAAAACATAGGCCGTCAGGTCATGTATGTCGCTTTCGCCGGGCAGAGCGTTCGGGTCGTCTGCTGCCGCCTTGCTTTCCGACTGGCTGCGCAATTGTACCCCAACGGAAAGACTGGCTTGCCCTGATGGGGCCGGAACCGGTTTGTCATCTTTCGAACAGGCGGCCAACAGAGCAGTAACAGATAGAAATAAATAAATTTTATGTAAGGTCATTTTTCTGCCGATTTAATGGTGATTGATTTAAAATTCGATATGATCGTCTACCGTTCCCCAAGGGCGGACTGTCTGGCGGACGGACAGCAATGCACCGTCTTCGCCGAAACGCAGGACGACATAAAGGATACCAGCTTCGGGGGCAACCAACGGGTCGCCGTTGTCATCGTGTGTAGCGACAGCAAGGGACTTGTCTTCAGCCGTCAGTTCGACATTGATATTTTCGCCGGCGCACATGCGGTAGTTTGGGGCGAAATATTCCGTATTGTCATCCCATCCGGCATCGGGACGGTAATAAACGCTGTCGCCGATCTGATTACCCCGATAGTCGAAAGCGCTCAACGTGCGGTTCACGAAATAATCACAGTCAATTTGGCCGGCTACAGCGGCAGGGACATTCTTTTTAAGGGCGTACCGGATTCCCTGCGTCAGGATGTTGACCTGCGAAAGTTTCGGACGGACCACGATGGTGTCGTCCCGGTTAAAACCGCCTCCGGCTTTTGTCTGTACAAGACGGTTGCCATAGAACAGGTCGTCGGGTTTCTGAGCCAGACCATCACGGCTTTTGAGCATGACTTTGAGTTCTTCGATCAACTCGCTTTCCGTAACAGTCTGGTTTTCTCCGGAGACATTTCCCCAGGCTATCACATGCAGGTTCCGGTCTTCCGGATAATTCAGTATGATGTCTTTCCGGTTACGTATCTGGTCTTCCGTCATGCGGACAGTTTTCAGATATTCGTAATCTTCATCAAAGACATAGAGGGAGGCATCCGCCAGGGCGGTGCCCGTCACGTCGTCGCCTTTGGCGTTCTCCGCTTTCAGCGTCAGTTTGTAACAGGCGGTCAGGTCTTCCTGGATACAGCCGGTCGTTATCAGGGTGGCTGCACAAACTACGGCAACCAGCCATCTATGGGTATGATGGTTCTGTTTCATATTATATTTCGATTTCTTCGTCTATGGTTATTTTATCGAGCGTCACGTTATCCCATGTATTTATGATGATGGTAACAGACATGTCGATATTCTCTTTATTATCTCCGGGTTCTGGAGAGCCTTTGCCCTGGATGGTCGCCTCGATCTTATACAGGGTGTTGCGTTGAACGCCTTTTGCCAGTTTGATGCGGTAGTAACGATCGGTAAGGACATTCTTGTTAGTATTGCTGTCGTACAGATCACCTTTGATGTAGAGGATGACGGGGGCTGCGTTGTCTTTGGTATCCGAATTGGTCATGACGTAGAAGGAAGCGACATTAGATATTACAGCATCCTCCCCCGATTTAATCGCAATCGCCGGATCAAAAGATTTATTCAAATAAGAGGCATACACGTTTCCTGCTACTATATCCGAATTTGCTCCTGAATAGAACTTTTCGATACCGCATAAATAACCGCCTTCCTTATTTTCGATCGTATGCTCTGCTTCTTTGTTTAATGATGTATCGAACAGATAGGATTGCGGACGGACATTTGCCAAAAAGACTTGTTTCAGTTTAAATTGTAATCCTTTTATTTGTTTCAGGTCATTGTCTTGCCAATCGACGGCAACCTTGCTTAAATCCACACGGCCGACTATGCGTTTGATTGTTTTACCTGTTATCTTATTTTCGCCGGCTTGGATCTCTATCTCTTCCGCTGCGTTTGTCATGACAAATCCTTTGTCGGCACCTTGCACGCCCAACGAAGTTGTCAGGGCGTAATAAACGGCCGGATCGAAAGAGGCCACTTCGTCCGTATTCGCGATCAGCAGCATTTTGTATGTTCCGGTTTTCAGTCCGACACGGGCGGTCGTGTCCTGATCACTATCTCCAATCTTCCGGAAACCGTGGGCTATCACCTCGTTATTCGCTTCATCGATAAAAACGACGGTCAGGTTTTTGATCGCGTTTTCAGTATCGTTGCCTGGTTCCGTCGATGATTCAGCTTTCGTAACCTTCGTTCCGGCAACTCCATCCACCGCAACAGAAACCGTGGCGAACGCATCCGCTCCATCCGGCACTGGCGACGGGCCATCCTCTTTTGAACAGGCTGCCAGCAGCAAGCCGGACAAGAGTATATTATATAATGTATATCGTTTCATATCTGAACTGTTTTATCGGGATTAATCTATCGAGGGATTTTCTACAATCTCTCCCCATGCCTGTACTTCCACCATGCTTGTCAGTGTCGTACCATCGAATTTGGGGCCTTTGATAATGGCATCGATCGAATAGATGACATTACGCCGGACATACAGATGTTCCGTAACATTCGTGATATCATCATGTTGTCTGTTTACTTCGATCGGATAACAAATATCCTTTATTTCCTGCACAATCCCGCTTTTATCTTTATAACGATAAGTTCCGCGGATGATCAGGAGGGTATGCCAGGTCGTTTCTTTCATATTTTCGTAAACAGAATAAGCATCGACTGCACAGTTCGCAATCAGGCCGGTATCATCCGTCGCATTGCGGAAATCATAATTATAAGCTGTACGCAGGTTGGCAGATAGTTTCGGTGCATTTGCTTTGTAGATATTTTCCAGGTCGGCATTTTCGCCCGCCAGGAAAAAATCGGGCAGGGAATGATCGGTGACTTCTACTGCGCCCCAGTTTTCTTCGCTGATATAATGGCTATAATTCTTTACATTCGCCATGAATACCGACTCCAACTTGAAAGCGGCTTCATCGGCGTATTCGTCCAAAGGACGTAAAAACAGTTTATTCAGATAAACGCGGGCAATGGTGCGGTAGATCGTCACCGGAGTTGCACTGACAAGGTTGGCTCCCTCCTTTTGCATGCCGACTGTATTCATACCGGGTTTCAACAGGAAGGTTTGTACTCCCGAACTCATTGTCGGGGAGATATCTTCATTTTCAATTGTCTTGGCCTGGGTCAGGAATTGGTCCAGGGAGGTTAAACCGTCAAAAGTCCCATCCGGAGCGTTGGCAACGACGAGCATGCGGATAGAACCGGCTTTCAACGGGCCGATGTTTTCAATCGTATTCGTTTGTGATACTTCGCTGGCGACGATCAGGTTGTCGGCCTCTTCACCGGAGGTGCCGAATATAGCGATATAGAGACTTTTAATCGCTGCGCCACCGTCTGATTTGGTTCCGATCTGAGGAATCGTGATACGTAGTGAAAGTGAAGCGTCTCTGTTCTCTTCTGTTCCCTTGTCTCCGTCATGGGAGCAGGATAGTAAAGTGAGAAACAGAAATACGTTGTAAAATAAAACCCTTACGTTCATATGGTATAATTGTGTTTTATATATCGTCAAACCGGAATTTAAGGAATGAAATCAATCCGGAGAATTCTCCGGATTGATTCTTAATACATGAAAAAGTAATTGAGCGTTATCTGGCAATGATTGTTAATCGATGCTCGGATCTAATACTACTTCACCCCAGTTTACAACTTCGATCTTCGAAGTCAAACTTGCCGCATTGCTTTCCGGATCGATCGTGCCGCTACCCGGACCTGTAATAGTAACATGCATAACGTATTTAACATTACGAAGTACGCCACAATGCTGTGGGAAATCTTTACCATCGGCAGTAAGCTCATTATTATTTATAGCAACTGTCCAGTAAGCATCACTTGTAGTTGCGGGAGTACCTGCTTCTGTTGTATATGAATAAGTACCTTTAAGAACCAAAAGGGTTGCATTATTTTTAGCCGGACTGATTATGTTATTCGAAGCATTATCGTAAACGAAAAATTGAGCACCGGTAATATTCGCAGACTTGCCATCAGTATCACCACTAGCATACTCAATAACAGTAGTATTCTCTTTTGAATATGCAACTTCATTTTCTGTAGTTGAACCCGCTATTAGAGAACTACCTCCATCAACAACCGAATTCCAATTTAGTGAAGCACTGAATAACCCAGTTGTTCCATCAATACCTCCAACTCTTACACCATTACGAACATTTGCAACAAATATTTTACTTAATGTTAATTTTGCACCTTTTCCTTTTCCAAAGCCTTCACGTGGATTCACTTTAATAGAAGGAACTTCTATTCGTGCTACATTGCGGTACACTTTAATATTTTCCTCTCTAAGAACCTGATCTGCAGTTGTATTATTTTTAAAAACGCTACCTGCCAAGTTATCTACCATTACATTTCTACCGGCTTTTAATGTCAAGTCATACACTTTGCTTGACATTAATAAATTGTTTGTATTTATTGCGTCATCAGAGATTTTTTCTAGAAATCCATTCAAAGTTGAAACACCCTTAAAGAGATCTGTTGTAGGATTCGCAATCACCAAGAATTTTACAGCGCCCGATTTTGCCGCAATACAAGCAGTTGTATCTGATTGATTATCCTTTTCTACATAACTTAGTAAAGTACCTTGGGCCATGGCACTGCCCATTGCTCCATTATTAAAAACAGCAATACCTATTTTACTAACAGTACCGAAAGCATCATCCCCTGCCTTCGTTATACTTTTCAAAGAGGATCCGCTATTACCGACAGGGCTAAAAACAGCCGTAAGTGAAGCATCCATTTCCAATGCCGGATCTGGGATATTCGGATCATCGTCGTTTGAACAAGCGCTGAATGCGCATGCAACCATTGTTGCGTAAAGTAAATTCTGTAATTTCATAACTATAATTTTTTAAATGTGATAAATCATTTTATATACCCTAATACTTAATAATTTATTTGAGGATTAAGCATTTTCTATAATGTGTCTTGTTGACAGTGCAAATGTATAAAACCCTTATTTTACAGCCTATCGGTATACTTATCACCCATGTGAGGTAATTTTTAAATGATAAAAATTCCTCTGTTTATTTACATTTATTTTAATGAATACCATGTTCACACCTTTACCGGTTGTCCGTATTGAGAAGGATTTACACCATACTGTTCAGTAAACCGCTTACGGAATGTCGCCATATCGTTAAATCCAACCATTTCGCAGACTTCAATAATCGAATACCGCTGTTGCGAGATCAATTCGGCAGCCCTTTTAATACGGACGCTGCGCGTTAATTCTAGAATACTGCAATTGGAGAAAGCTTTCACCTTACGATAAAGCGTCGGAATACTCATACTCATTTCATCCGCCAGGAATTTAGCATCGAAACAGGGGTCATCCAGGTGGTTTTCAATAGTCTTCATGATCTTTTCCATAAAAGCATTCCCGGCTACTTCGATCTCGTTAAGTGGGGCGGGTATTACCACAGGGGTACCTTCCGGACTCTCCGAAGGCTGCGTATAGAACTCTTTCATCTGTTCACGACGTTTGATCTGGCTGATCAGTTTGCTACGTAACACTTCGAGGTCAAAAGGCTTAGTGATATAATCGTCTGCACCTGCTTCGATACCGGCTATCACGTCTTCGTTCTCTACCTTGGCCGTCAACATGATAATCACGGTCTGACAAGTTGCCGGGTTGGTCTTGATCTCGCGACAAACGGTAAAGCCGTCTTTAACAGGCATCATGACATCACAAAGGATAGCGTCCGGGCGTTCTTTCTTTGCAACCTCGACACCTTCGTCGCCATCACGGGCCTCCACAATGCGGTATTCTTTATTTAAAGCGTGACGGAGGAACCAACGAATCTGATCGCTATCATCGATCACCAGCAGTTTCTTTCCCGTCTCTTTCTTTTGTGGTACCAGTTGTACAAAGCCGGAGATCTCTTCTTTCTGTATTTCATTCAGTTTGACCAGGTCAGCATCCGGTTCGACGAATTCGACAGGAAGTTCCATCAATTCGCGTTTACCCAGCGGTCCTAAAATTGTACAGCGAGTCCCTCCCTGCCCGGGAAGGCTTTCCTGTATAAATTGGGCTTGGACCGCCTCGGCCATATCTTTGATGTGCTTCAATCCGATACGGGTATTATCCTGTTCATTCAAACCGTCATCCTGTACACTCAGCGAACCATAGGCTTTTCCATCTTTTCGAATTATAGAAATGTCGACGGTTATCTTACCGTACATAAATGTATTCTTTAAAGAATTAGATAAAAGGGTTCGTAAGGCATATTCCATTTTCCTACGGTCGATCCACATCCACAAAACGCGGGTTTGCGTATTGATCTTAAAGTCAATATTGTTCATAGCGATCCAATCGACGAACAAGTCGCACATCTGTTTGGTGATCTCAACGATGTCATAACGGGCCAAACGCATGTGGTTCGATACATCGTTACCGTGGCGGATTTCCTGCAGCTGGTACATCATATCCTGCAAAGCGAGTGTGTTGCGGTAAGCTGAAAGGACTTGGGTAGATACGAGCCTGTCGAGTTCACGATTCTGTACCAGCTGTCCCAAATAGCCTAATATCAACGATAAAGGTGTTCGCATCTCATGTACTGCTTCAACAAAGAAAGAGTTGTGGATCTTCTCTAGTTCGGCGGCCTTATTAAGGGCTTCCTGGCATTTGGCTTCCTGTTCCATAGTCCAGTTGTCCGTTTCTTTGATCTTGTTTACCATGAGTTGCTGCATTTCCCGGTTACGCACAGTCAGGGTGTCAATGGATTGTTTCAACTCTTCGTTCTCGACACGAAGGTCGGGGTATGGCACAGGGACGGATAACGGGATCTGGGCGGAGGTTGGTTTCTGTTCCTGCTTATCACCGATTTTCTGTTTGAGGATACGGTACAGGAGGATCGAGATACCGCACACTATTAATAACAGGAGGATGAGAATGCAAAGGAGATAGCTCCTTTCATCTGGCGAGGCTGCCTCACTTTCATTTGCGGCCATCAGAGAGGCTGCATTTCCTGTCAGTATAGTTCCTACGGGCAAAAACTTTCGAAGTAGATCAATCTTTTCCATTATATCAGGTGTTTATTTTGTTGTTTTATAGAGTGCCTCCTACTATTTCCATCCTTCCAGTAGAAGCCAGGTAGCATTTCAAAGTGTTTTTCTTTAGTTTTTCGTAAAAAACAGGTTGTTACAGCAATACTTTGAAATACTTATTATCCATACAATCATACGCTTACAGACTTTTAAAAGTTACAGGAGTGATATGCATAGTCCATACAGAACTATGTCTCAATTAGATAAACACGTTTTTTGAAATGAAAAACATATCAAAACATCTGACGCCAATTGGGAAAACGTCAAAAAACAGTGATAGTATAGAAGGAGTTTACGCAGAATAGTAGGCATTCCGAACCTCCGGTTGGTACCGCGCCCTATTTCACCCGCAGAAGTAAAAAAGAAGAGAAAAAAGAAAAACGTATAATTCCTTTATAAAATAAGGCCTCAGTCATAACCATATCAAATAATTTCCTACCTTTGAAGCCGTAATAAATATAGTTCTGTATGGACTCCGGTTACTTTTATCCATCCCGCTTCACCCGGAAACAAATCATTTTCTTTTCCTTTTATTAATCTTATCGATCAACTCTTTGCTGGGCTTCAGACGTATGGTGTCACGCGACTCAAACATCATAGATTCCCCTGTTCGTGGATTTCGCACAGCCCGAGGTTTCTGTGATAACAGAAAGATCCTCCCGAAGCCATGAAAGGTTACTTTTTCATCTGTGAGCAGCCCTTCGACCATAATCGACACAACTGTATCCACACAAACACGACTATCCACTAAACTCATACTCATCTTCTCCGCCAGCTTTCTGGCAATTAAGTTTCTATTCATCCTTATTACTTATCAAAATACACGCAATACATTATCGCCACAAAGTTCGGACTTTCAATCCATCTGTGCAATCTCAATATTTTTCTAAATATGTTCTATTTTTTCTGTGAAGGGGGAAATTATAGGGAAATTGGGAAAAGGAAGGTTTGATTTTGGTGAAAAGAGCGTTTCTATATTCAAGTGACAATTATCAATATTACTTACTAATCAAATCATGTATTGTTTTTACAAGTAGCATCGGGAGCCACCTGTTTTAATACTTTCTTTATTGCTTTCACTATTTCCGGACGTTTCATAAACCTGATATTATATCATACAACAATCACAAAGGTAACATAAAGCAAACAAAAATAATGATATCAATTACTTTTTCTATCCCCTAACCACTGATTTTTACGCCATCATATTTAATTGTTCTTTAAATATTTATGTTATTAGATCGGAATATATAAACGAACGCCACTTTTATATAAGAGCAGAACTATTGCAACATCGTAGATTTGCAGAATCAAAACCATAAATAATATAAAGAGTGTTTATTTCAATCTATTAAAAAAATGAGAACAACGAGTAAATTAATCACAGGAATGCTTGCACTGGCTTTATTGAGTGCCTGCAGCAACGACGAAATGAATGAAGGAGGTAACGGAGAGAAAGCATCTATCACGATCACTTTGAAAGGTGAAAACCTGTCATCGAAAGCGACGGGCAACACTTCGGATACCGAAACCGACGAACGGAAGATCGTAAACTATAAAGTCTACGTTTTCAGTTATAACAGCGGCGTATTGGAAAAAGAGGTAGACGGTGCTGTCAGTAATGGTATAGCAGGATCGACACAGGTCGACGGTCTGAATACTGCCGGTACGAAACGCGTAGTAGTTATCGCCAACCTCCCCGCCGGATTTCCAGCCGTCAGCAACTATACCGACTTTGAAACGGCTACTTTCGACCTCGGATTACAAAACCCGGCGAACCGTGCAACAACAGGTCTTGTCATGAGCGGTGAGTCCTCGGAATTGACATTGACCAGCGGAAGCCCTGTCCCGGTAACCGTAAGCATCAGACGCGTGGTTGCCAAAATCGAACTGGGTTCGGTCACCATTACCCCGGAAACCGGACACACCGAACCATTTATCCTGACCCATGTCAGCATCCAGAAAGCGAAGTCGAAAGCGACTATCGGACCGAAGACAGTCCTGTCTGAGATACCGTTCTACGGCGGTTTCGGTGGTACGGAAAGTGCTGTCCCCACACCCGACAACTATCTGTTGGACGCCATCACGACCGATCAGCCGAACGGAACTGCCAAATCCTTCGATAACTTCTTCTATGTATTCCCGAACGAGGAAACAGGAGCAGAAACCTTGCTGACCATTAGCGGAACATATAAAGGGACTATCACCCATTTCCCGTTCCGTATCAACAGCATCGTTTCCGGTACCGCCGACGGAACACTCATCAAACGGAACACCCGTTATATACTAAATGTAACGTTGAAGAAACTAGGAAGCGGAACGACCGATCCCGACGGTCCGGGTGATCCGGCAGCAGTCGAGGTAACTGTCACTACCGAAGGTTGGGAAGGTCCGCTGGTACAGGATGTAGAATGGTAAGATCGACAATCAGGACTATCGTTCTGTTGTTGTTGATTTTGGGGCAGACAAGCTGTATTCGCGAAGGTTTACAGGAGTGTGAAGAAGAGTATTTCGTGACTATAAAAGTGGTGGATGCACTCACCGGAGAAGATATCACCGACTCCGGAGAAGTCAGCCATGCCGATCTGTTCGTCTTTGATGCGGACGAGCAATATCGGTACACCGTCAGAGCCGACTCGAACCAGATCCGGCAAAGAATACCGATACCCATCACGCTCGAAAATATCGATCACTACTGGCTGTCCGTCTGGGGAAACCTGGACGGGAACCAGTATATCACCAAACTGGAACCTTCCAATACCCTCGATAACTCGACAGTCTCCGCATCCGTCAAAGAAAACGAAAACCAGTCTCAGACACTGGACGACCTCTTTTTCGGCTTTGCGCAGATCGGCAAATCCCCTAAATCCCCGATCAGAAATGAAGAAATAATCATTTCCAGGAAAAATGCCCGGATGTATCTGACCGTCCGGGGTCTTCCTATCCTTCATAAAGCGGTAGATTATTACTTCACGATCCATCTGAACAACAACGGATATAATTTTAAAGGGACACCGATCCCGAATGCAATAGTAATCAAGCAAAACGGCATCACGCTCGCAAACAACGATTTTGTCTCTCCCTCCTCCTTCAACCTGATCCATACAGACAGCAGCCGGGAGGATTACGCGACTGTCAATCTTTACAGAAGATCGGATGCAGAATACGGAGAAGACATACTTATAGCTAGTATAAATTCTGATTTAAACGGAAATCCCATTGTTCTTCCGGCCGGCCGGACAACCAATCTGCTGATCGACCTGCGCCAGGAGATCAGTGTTCACATCAAAACAAGCCCCTGGGACAAGACAGAGCAATGGGTCGAATGGTAATTAATTATGAATAAAAGATATCAAGCTTTCAACCGGACAACAATCTGGCTACTGCTTCTATTGACATTCGGTCTGACGACCGTTTCCTGTACCGACGAAACGTTTGTCGGCGAAGGAAGCAGCAAGCACACGGAAGACCGGATGGCAGTCCGGCTGACCATCAGCACACCTGCTGCCCAAAAGCCGGAAACCCGGAGCACGGAACAGGAAGAACAGATCGAAGAAATATGTATACTGGTGCTCTCCCGGCAGTCGGCGGATGCCGAATATCAGTTTCTTTACTGCGTAGAAGGAATAAATATTAATCGCCCCTACAGCAATACGACGACCTTCACCGCTATGCTCAAATCATCAAACGACCCGGTCAAGCTCATACTGATCGCCAACGCCAGCCAAACCATAGCGGAGAAGTATCCCGAAGCAGGCGATACGGAAACCCGTCTCAAAGAGAAGCTGGTGTACGAACTGGATAACGGCAACGGCAGTCCGAAACAGATCACCGGCTATCTGCCGATGTACGGCGAATACTCGCTTCCGAAACTGGATGCAGGGCAGGTCAATGCCGATATACAGATCAGGATGCTGCGCTCCGTAGCGAGAGCGGATGTCTATAATAACGATGCGACAGGACATTTCCGTTTGCAGAGCATACAGGTGTTCCGTCCGTACGATAAACTGCAGCTTATCCCTACCCACACGACTGTCAACAGCGAAGGAGGGCCGAAAGTCGATGCACCTTCCCTACCCGATCAGTCGGTTTTCTATCCAGTCGGATTCCCCATGCCGCAACAGAATATTGCAGGTGGCGATACTTCGATCGAACAGATATATCTTCCGGAAGCCCCGGCTCCGGCTACCGAAAAGCAGATCAGCGATGCGACCTGCCTTGTAGCCGGAGGTATCTATGATGATGGTGTCCATCCTGCCAAAACAGTATATTACCGGATCGATTTCAAGCCGTCCGGGCATCCATTCGGACAGATCCTGCGAAACCACCGGTATATGTTTGTTATCCAGAAGGTATCGACTGCGGGTTGGGAGACACCGGAAGAAGCTGCGGTAAATGTTCCGTCGGGTATTGTCGCCACCGTCGAACCATGGGATGAGAATACCACTGATATGTATTTCGACGGAGAGCATCATTACGGCGTTTCCTCCCGTCATGTCAAGCTGCAATACCGGTTGGGCTCGCAAGAGGTTGTCTACATCGACACCGATCTGACGGGCGACCTTTTGCAATGGGTGGATGCGGAAGGTAATCCGCTCGATGGCGGTGAACTGTCCACCTCTTTGTCGAGCGACCGTTTTGAAGTTTCCCTGATCGAAGGGACGGACACTTACAACAAAATACAAAAACAATTGCTGTTCCGTGCCAAACAAGCGAATAACACTTATTCCGATTACTCGGAATATATGATGATTCATGTCAACCGTTGGAAAATATTGATCACGATCACCCAGACGGCCAACAGAAACGGCAACGAGATCGTCCGCGTGTTAAGCTCCGACGAGATAGGCGGCTTACATCATACGACCGCTAAAGCCATGCGTGCCATACTTGACAATCATTTCGGTCCCGGAAAAACGGTACAACTCGGAGGCATAGAATACTCCTCCGTCCCTCCCGGAATAACGATCAAAGATGCGCTGACTTACGAGAAGCTGTCGCAACAAGATATCCTGGTCCTGTCCAACAACACCCGCCCCGACTCTGCCACAGCCCGCCGCATACTGGACTGGCTCGGGGCACGCAAGAACAGGGTGCTTGTCCTGGGCTTCGACTGGAAAGATCCGGGTATCACCGACAGTTACAGCGGCGGCCATCCCGAGTATGCCACGACAACCAATTACCAGGTCTTGAAACTGCTGCGGGATGATGTAACACCTTACTGGTACAACGGAGGAACGAACACTTCGATCGGCGACACAGGCCCGGTTCGTGAGGATATGATCGCTTCGTTCGATATCAATGCGGACAATAGTTATTTCTTCCGGACAGGTCCTTTCACGGCACCGGAAAATATCGAGATCACCAGTTGCGGATACTGGCTGGAAGATGTATGGTGGGGACGTATGGAGGTACATAATCCCGATATCGTGCCGCTTATTGTCTTCAAGGACGTAGTCAGGGACGATGGTTCAGGCCGCCTTCCTGTCTATACACCCAATCCGGGAGGCGACGGCCGGATGATCATGGGGATAGACAAGAAAAAACGGATCGTATATGTCGGCGATATGCAATTTTTCGGTGTCGGCATCGGCAATGACCTGAAGAAAAGCTCACGGATCGACAACACGAACGGCAACCTGACAAACAACTATTCGCGGATCATGGCAAACCTCTGGGCATGGATGATCGAAGAGGTTGTCCTGGGAAACAGCGAATAAGGCGTTTTTCGAAACAAGAAAACAGGATGATGTTTCTAATTTCGACACAAACAGGATTTTTAGCATCAAAATAGGCTTTTGTCACAAGCGGATTTTGTTCTAATTCCGAATAATACGTTGGGAAGTCTTATTCAAACTTAGTTATAGCACTTAAAGATCAGAGGACGACATCTAATTTTGTGGAATTCTGATAAATACAAAAAGCAATTATCGATTATGGGAATTCTTTATAAACACGAACACGTTGCCTGCAACGATTTTCAGTTCCCTGTGCAACGGACTTTCCAGGTTTTCCGTCCGCAGCCCGGGGTAAAATGTACCGAGCCGGATAATACCCGCTCCATCCTCCTTTTTCTGCTGGATGGAGAGATAGAGTTCAGTAACGACTCGATCCAGAAGCATATCCTGCAAAAGAATGAGATCGCCTTGATACCGGCGGGGAGTACCTATTCGGCAGAGATAAAAGTGCCATCCCATGTGGTCGCCTGTTGGTTCAGTAACGATATCAAGCTGTGCAACCGCATTCATCTGGAGTCTTTATCGGAACACAAAAAAGACATCACTTACAGTTATAATACACTTCCTTTCCAGGGCGAGGTAAAGACTTTCCTCTACTTGCTCAACGAGTATATGGAAAATGGTATCGGATGCAAGCACCTGCAGGAAATGAAACTGCAGGAGTTGTTTATCCTTTTCAGGGCTTATTATGCAAAGGAACAGTTGGCCGCCTTCTTCTATCCGATCCTGAGCCGGGATACGGATTTCAACCATTTTGTACTCTCCAACTACAAGAAAGTGACGAATGTGGAAGAGTTTGCCCGCCTGGCTCATATCAGCCTGTCGGCATTCAATCGCAAATTCAAGAAGCATTTCAGCGAACCGGCTTACCAATGGATGCTACATCGTAAAACAGAAGGTGTGCTGGACGATATCCGGAGCACGAACAAGTCCTTTCTGACGATCTCGCTCGACTGGAATTTCTCATCACAGGCGCACCTGACAAAGTTTACCAAACAACAATGCGGCCTGTCCCCTTCGCAAATCCGGGAACAGGCCGCACATGATCTTATCCTCGACTGATCAGAACGGAACCTCGCTGCTGCTGCCCTGGTTCAGGAAATCTGCACCGGCAGGCGGTATCGGAGGTAACGGATCCTCACTGTTCATATTCGATGAGAACTCGCGCACGGCAACATCCTCATCTATATTCATAAACTTCGCATAATCGCCTTTAAACCGCAGACGCACATCACCTGTCGCACCGTTACGATGCTTGGCGATAATGATCTCTGCCAGGCCGACCAGCGAGTTACCACGCTCATCTTCTGTGATCTTATAATATTCCGGACGGTGGATAAAGCAAACCATATCCGCATCCTGCTCGATCGCTCCTGACTCACGAAGGTCGGCCAACTGCGGACGCTTTCCTTCGGCTCCCTGACGGCTTTCCACACCACGATTCAACTGCGACAGTGCGATGATCGGTATGTTCAACTCCTTCGCCAACCCTTTCAATGAACGGGAGATCGTACTTACCTCCTGCTCGCGGCTACCGAAACTCATACCACTCGCATTCATCAACTGAAGGTAGTCGATGATGATACATCGTACCCCATGCTCACGCACCAGACGGCGAGCCTTGGTACGCAACTCAAACACCGAAAGACTCGGCGTATCGTCCACATAGATAGGTGCGTCATACAACTCCTTGATCTTGAAGTCCAGCTGCTCCCACTCATAACTTTCCAAACGTCCGCTCTTGATCTTCTCGCCCGGGATCTCACATACGTTTACGATCAGACGGTTTACCAACTGGACGTTACTCATTTCAAGCGAGAACAAAGCAACCGGCACATTATGATTCACCGCCATATTCTTCGCCATGGAAAGTACGAACGCCGTCTTACCCATCGCAGGACGGGCAGCGATAATGATCAAGTCGGAATTCTGCCATCCCGAAGTGATCTTATCCAGCGCATCGAAACCGGTACGCGTACCGCTCAGACCTTCCTTCTGGTTCGCCGCTTTCTGCAACAAATCCATCGCATCCTTGATAACGGGATTGATCTGGGTTACGTCCTTCTTTACATTCCGCTGGGATATCTCAAACAGTTTACCTTCCGCTTCCTGCATCAGGTCTTCCACGTCGATCGTTTCGTCAAAAGCCTTTCCCTGGATCATCGCAGTGAAAGAAATCAACTCTCTCGCCAGGTATTTCTGGGCGATGATACGGGCATGATATTCGATATGCGCACTACTGGCAACCTTGCTGGTCAGCTGCGAGATATAAAACGGTCCGCCCACCTGGTCCAGTTCCCCGCGTTTCCTCAACTGCTCCGTCACCGTCAGCATGTCGACCGGCCGCTGGCTGGCTGCCAGATCCACAATAGCCGCATAGATCATCTCGTGCGACTTTTCGTAAAAGCATTCCGGCTTCAAGATCTCACTGATGATCGAATAAGCATCTTTTTCAAGCATCAAGGCACCTAAAACGGCCTCTTCCAACTCACGAGCCTGTGGCTGCAGACGTCCCATATCAGACACTACAACAGGTTTTTGTTTCCCCTTTCCGGAGTTTCCTCTTCCGGTATTTTTAGTTCCTTCTGCCATTCTCTTTAGTAATTTTCGAATGCCAAAAATACGATTTTTATTTGGTATTCATTCCTTTTTTCTACCTTTGCAGCCGTAAAAAGTAATTAACTAATTATGGACGACAGTATTCCGCGAGAAACATTAACAAGTAAAAATTAGCGGACGGAGGTTTCTTATTACCTCTGTTCGTATCAACAACGAAAGGAGGCAATAATGAGATCGTTTCTTTATTGTGAAGCCGGCTTTGTGGAAAAAGACAAGTGGCTTCCCGACTGCTGGGTAAATGTAGAATGCCCTACCCCTGAAGATATCCAATACCTTTTAAACCAGTTTCACGTACCCCAATCATTCCTGAGCGATATCGAAGATACCGACGAACGTCCGCGTATCGAGTATGAAGGGAACTGGTTGCTGACGATCCTGCGTATCCCGGTACAGAGCACTGAAAGCGGTATTCCTTTTACAACTGTCCCGATCGGCATCATCACGAATAACGAGATCATTATCTCCGTCTGTTATCATAAGACGGAGTTATTGCCCGATTTCATTCGTTACAGCCGGCGCAAAGAACTCGTCGTACGTCATAAATACGACCTGATCCTGCGACTGATCCATTCGTCTGCCGTCTGGTTCCTGAAATATCTGAAACAGATCAACAACGAAGTGGCACGTGCCGAAAAAGCGCTGGAGAAAAGTATCCGTAACGAAGACCTGCTGCGGTTGATGAAGCTGGAGAAAAGTATGGTTTATTTCAATACGTCCATCCGTGGAAATGAAGTGATGCTCTCGAAGCTGCAAAGTATTTTCCAGGAGCCGATGTATATGGATGCCGAACTGGTAGAAGATGTGGAAACCGAGTTGAAGCAGGCGCATCTCACAGTGAACATCTACAGCGATATCCTTACCGGAACGATGGATGCCTTCGCCTCCATCATCTCCAACAATGTGAACACCATCATGAAACGCATGACCTCCATATCGATCATCCTGATGGTTCCGACACTGATAGCCAGCTTCTACGGGATGAATGTGATCAACTATGTAGAAGAACTACCGCACGGATTTGTCGTGATCGTACTCTTTTCCATCACCTTGTCGGCACTGGCATTCTTCATCTTCAGGAGGATCAAATGGTTCTGATACATCTCCATCACAGATAAGATTAGGGGCTGCAGTAAGATATATACTACAGCCCCGTTTCATTTGTTTGACAGAAAAAGATATTTAATGCTCCTTCGCCACATATATGCAAAGGAGAGAACATACGGCACAGACAACAAAGACGATCCCCGTCGAATGCATCAGGTTTCCCATGCCGACCAAAGGAGAAACAACCCCGCCGAAAGCGAAAGAAACCGATCCCAGCAATGCAGACGCACTCCCCGAATACATCCGTCCCTTATCCATAGCCAGTGTCGTGGAAGAAGTGAAGCAAAGCCCCAACGAAAAAAGGATACAAAGCATAAACACCTCATACACCCAAAAACTGCATCCGGCAAACAAAGCAACCATCTCACACACGGAAAAGACCAGCAACCCGACACCTCCGGCAAGCGTCCCGTTCTCCACCCGCTTAAATTTCACAGCCAACGCAGCAGCTATCACCACCGCCAGCGCATTAACCCCGAAACAGATACTGAAATCGAGCGGTGTAAACCCATAATGTTCCTGCATAATAAACGGTGCAGAAGCAATATTGGCAAAGAGTGCAGCCTGGGCGAACCCAAGCTGCAACATGTACCCCATGTAAGGACGGTTTCCAAATAAAGGTTTGAAGTTCCGGAAAGCATGTAGAAAACTGGATGAAACACGCCTTTCACGGGGTAATGACTCCTGATAATAAAAAGCTGCGAATAAAATCAGCGTGCCGATCAATAGCAAAACGCCGAAAATACCTTTCCAACCGGCTATCCCCGTCATTGCACCACCAACGACCGGTGCGAGTACGGGTGCCACCCCATTGATCGAACCGATAACCGCCAACATCTTCGCCAGTTCATGCCCTTCGAACATATCCGTAGAAACAGAACGCGAAATAACAATCCCTCCCGACGCAGCAATGCCTTGCAGTAACCGGAAAGCAACGAACTGATATATATCGGATGAATATATACACCAGAAAGTAGCTACGATAAAGAGCAGAAGCGACCACAACAACACGATCTTCCGCCCGTATTTATCGCTCAAAGGACCAAAAAACAACTGTCCTACCGCCAACCCGATCATACAGGATGTCAGACTCAGCTGCACCATCGACGAAGAGGTCCCGAACCATTCGGCCATCGACGGAAAAGACGGCAGATACATATCGGTAGCGAACGGCCCGAAAGCCGTCAGCATACCGAGGAATAATAACAAGAAAACTTTATAGTTTATTCTATTTTGAACCAGGACTCTCATTCGCAACCTCCTCCTAACGCATTATATAAACTAACAACAGATTGTAACTGTGAAAAACGATCGGAAACCACATTCAGACGGGCACTCAACAGCGACTGCCGTGCGGTAAGCAACTCCAGATAAGTTGCATTCCCCGTCCGGTACAGCGATTCGGATGTTTGTACCGTACGTTCCAACTCTTTGCATTGCCGTTGATGGCTGTCGAGTGTCCGCTTCACCGATTCTACGGCATACAGCGCATTATTCACCTCCTGCCCGGCATCCAGCAAAGCCTGTTTATAATTAAGCTGTGCGATCTGTTCTTCATCTTTCGATACACGAAGATTCGAGATCAGCTTCCCCCTATTGAATATAGGCTGTGTCAGCGAACCGATAGCCGATAGTATCCATCCGCCGGGATTTGTCACTACCTGCCCCAACGAATTGGTCCAGCCCACACTACCCGTCAGTGTCAGATTCGGATAAAAGGCAGCCCGAGACTGGTTCGTGGCATAGTAAGCATTCGCCAGTTCCATTTCAGCCTGTACCACATCCGGACGTTTGGACAACAAGCGGAGAGGAACACCGGCATTAACCTCCTCCGGCAAGGTTTGTTCCGCCAGCGTACTCCGGGAGATGGATTGCGAAGTCATCCCTAACAGCGTACAAAGCGTATTCTCTGCCTCACGCTGCTGTCTCAATAAGTCGTTATGAGTAGCTTCCAGCTCATACAGACTGGCACGCGCCTGTGTTACGGCATTCTCCGTCTCCTCGCCTACCCGTAGCTTTGCCTCCATAGTCCGCACCTGCTCATTCCAGATATCGAGCGTAGACTGGCTGATCCCGATCTGCTCATCCAACATCAACAAAGAATAGTAATTGTTGGCGACAGTCGCGATCAGTTCCGAACGAACCGCCTGCCGGTAAGCCTCCTGCTGTAAAAGAGTGGCCTGTGTCCCCTTCTTCGCATTACGCAGGCTACCGAACAGGTCGACTTCCCAACTGGCCTGCAAAGGCAACTCATACGTTTTCACACTCTTCGCCCCGTCCGTACGGCTGATAGTCCCTTGCGGCGACAAGCTCAGCGACGGAAGGAAAGAAAGACGGGCAGCCATCAACTGGGCCTTCGCCTCATCTACCCGCAGGAAAGCAACCTGCATATCCGTATTGTTCTCCAATCCGTAACGGATCAGGTTTTGCAACAACGAATCCTGAAACATCTCTTCCCAGGGAAGATCCCCCAGCGTCAGGGAATCTTCCCCGACAGCCGGGTTATCACGGTACAGGCTGTCGACCGGCAGATTGTCCGGCCGGTGATAATTCCGGTAAACCGAACAACTGCTCAGCAAAGCCGTACATATTATAATACTATATATGATCTTTTTCATTTTCTATCTTCTTTTCGTTTACCCATCACCCGCTCTTCAATATATTGGAATACGATAAAGAAAGCAGGCGTCACAAATAATAAAGCAACGGTTCCGATAACCATCCCTCCGACCGTTCCCACACCCAGCGAACGGTTACCATTGGCCCCCACACCCGAAGCAACCATCAGCGGTAACAAACCGAACACCATCGTCAACGCCGTCATAAGGATCGGACGCAGGCGGACAGAAGCTGCTGCCATCGCCGCCTGTGTCAGCGACATACCGGCCTGACGGCGTTCCGTAGCATATTCCGTCAACAAAATAGCCGTCTTTGAAAGTAATCCGATCAGCATGATCAACCCCGTTTGTAGATAAATATTATTCTCTATCCCCCACATCCGGGCAAACAGGAAACTACCCATCAAGCCGAAAGGAACGGATAAGATGACAGCCATCGGAATAAACAAGCTCTCATACAAGGCACAAAGTATCAGGTAAATGAACAGGATACATACCCCGTAAATAATCACCGTATCATGCGAGTTCGCCATCTGTTCCTCTTCCCGCGTCATACCGGAAAATTCATAACCATAACCGGTCGGCAATGTCTGGGCAGCCACTTCCGATACCGCATTGATCACATCACCCGAACTATATCCTTCGGCAGGCATCCCCTGCACATTGATGGATGAAAACATATTGAACCGTGTCAGCGACTCCGCCCCGTATGTCTTGGTCAGTTTTACGAACTGGCTTACCGGAGCCATCCCATCGGTCGTCTTCACAAAGATATTGTTCAACGACTGCATATCTTTACGGTAATCGGACGGTGCCTGCACGATCACCCGGTATATCTTCGTAAAACGGTTGAAGTTAGAGGCATAAATACTCCCGAAATACCCGGACAACACCGACAATACCTGATCGGTCGATGTCCCTGCACGCTGGCATTGTGCCTCGTCTACATCCACCCGGTACTGCGGGAAGTTCTCACTGAAAGAGGTATAAGCCATCTGTACCTCCGGACGTTTATTCAGTGCTTCCAGAAAATCATTGGTCACATTGCTCAACGCCTCGATCCCTTTTCCCGAACGATCCTGCAGATAAAGCTCGAAACTGTTTCCCGTACCATATCCGGAAATCATAGGCGGGGAAAAGACAAATAGTTTCGCATTCTTGATATGTGCCGTACGTTTATAGATCTCGGCGGAAACAGCATCCACACTGTTCTCTTCCCCCTGACGTTCATCCCAATGTTTCAGCTTGATGATAAACATTCCGTGCGAAGCCCCGCTCCCCGATCCCATACCGAAACCGGCTACCTTATTGAAATTGTCTATCTGGGGCAGATCCTTCAACTCTTTTTCCACCTCGTCCATGATACTAGCCGTTTCCGCCAGCGTACTTCCGGCAGGCGCATCCAGGCTGACAAAGATAGAACCTGTATCTTCCGAAGGAACCAACCCCGTCTTGGTAGTACTCATCAGATAAAAAAGTGCAACGACAGCAATCCCCCAGGCACCCCAGGCCATCCATTTCCGCTTAACGAAGAACTTAACGCCACTCTTATATTTAAGAACCAGTTGTTTGAAAGCCGAATCGAAAGCCAAACGGAAACGGGTGGAAAACTCCGGCTTCTTACCATCCACCAGTATCTCGTTCGGTCGCAGGATCAGTGCACAGAGTGCCGGTGAAAGCGTCAACGCATTGATAGCCGAAATACCTACGGCAACGGCCATGGTTATACCGAACTGGGTATAAAACACCCCGGAAGTCCCTCCCATAAAAGAAACAGGGATAAACACCGCCATAAATACCAGTGTAGAAGTAACGATTGCAGAAGAGATGCCGCTCATCGCATCCACCGACGCTTTGTAAGGTGAACGATACCCTTCATCGAACCGCACCTGCACCGCTTCCACCACGATAATGGCATCGTCCACAATCGTACCGATGGCAAGTACCAGCGCAAACAAGGTCAATAGGTTAATGGTAAATCCCGCAATATACAGGACGGCAAACGTACCGATCAGCGACACAAAGATACTGATGGTAGGGATCAGCGTAGAACGCGGATTCTGCAAAAAGACATACACCACCAGCACCACCAGGATAATCGCCTCCAGCAAGGTCTTTATCACCTCGTTGATGGAAGCGTCGAGGAAGTTCTTGGTACTCATCAGTTCCACCACTTCCACATCTTCCGGCAGGCTTCCTTTCAGTTCTTCCAGATACTTATCTATTTCCTGGATGATTTCATTCGCATTCGTACCGGCGGTCTGGTTGATCATACAGGTACTTCCCGGCGCACCGTTCACCGTACCGGTATAGGAATAGCTTTGCGCTCCCAGCTCCACCGTAGCAATATCTTTCAGGCGAAGTACACGCCCGTCGTCATAAGCACGGATCACGATCTCCTCGAACTCCTGCTCCTTTTCCAACCGTCCGCGATATTTCAGCGTATATTGATAGACATTCTTGGAGTCCTCGCCGATAGCACCCGTGGAGGCTTCTATATTCTGGCTGGAAAGTGCTGTTTCCACATCACTCGGTTCCAGTTCGTACTGCGCCATCACATCCGGCTTCAACCAGATACGCATCGCATAGTCCCCTCCCATCACATTCACTTCACCGACACCGGAGATACGTTGTATCTGGGGTTTCACATTAATGCTCAGGTAATTGGTCAGGAAGGTCTCATCGTATGTACCGTTCGGACTGTACAAACCGAAAATCTTCAGCATACTGCTCTGCCGCTTCATCGTTGTCACACCGACTTTGGTCACCTCTGCCGGTAACAGGGATGTGGCGGTAGATACTTTATTCTGTACATTCACGGCAGCCATATCCGCATCGCTACCCTGTTTAAAATAAACCGTGATCTCCGCGCTACCGGTATTGCTGGCGGTAGAAGTCATATAGGTCATATTCTCCACCCCGTTGATCGCCTCTTCCAGCGGGACGATCACACTCTTCTGTACAGCTTCCGCATTAGCTCCGCTATAAGTGGTAGACACACGGATCGTAGGTGGTGCGATGTCCGGATACTGTTCCACAGACAAAGCATACAGCCCGATCAATCCGGCCACCGTGATAACGACCGAAATAACCATCGATAAAATCGGCCGGTCTATAAATTGTTGTAGTTTCATAGTCAGTTCTCCTTTGTTTTAGTACCCGACACGACTGTACCGTCTTTCAACAAACCGGCACCTTCCGATACGATCACGTCACCGGCCTTCAGTCCGTCCTCCACAATATACTCTTTACCGTCATTGACCTCAAACACCCGGATAGGTGTCGACACCGCTTTACCGTCCACCACCTTATAAGCGAAAATACGGTTCTGTATCTCGTAAGTACCGCCCTGAGGAATCACGATACATTCCTCCCGATCGTAAGGCACGATCACATTGGCCGAACCTCCGCTCATCAGACGCTTTCCCTCATTGCCGAATACCGCACGCATACTGACAGTCCCGGTCGTCTTGTCTATAATCCCGCTGATCACATCCACTTTTCCCTTTTGCTCATAGACCGTTCCGTCATTCAGCTCCAGAGAAACTTCCGGGAACGACTCCAACGCCTTATTCAGCGAACCATATTGGGCGGTCAGTGAAAGAACCTGTTTTTCCGTCAGCGAAAAATAAACATACATATCCGAATTGTCCGAAACACGGATCAAGGGATCGGTCATCGAAGCACTCACCAGCGCCCCGATACGGTAAGAGGTCATACCGGCAAACCCATCCACCGGACTCTTCACCAGCGTATAAGACAAATTATTCTCCGCATCCCGCTTTTCCGCCTGTGCCTGAAGCAAAGCAGCCTTGGCACTCTTATAAGAATTTTGTGCCGTACGGAGTTCGAAATCGGAAATCACACGATCCTCATACAGCAACTGTTTTCCTTCCAGCGTCTGTTTGGCAGTTGCCTCATTCGCCTCTGCCGTAGCCACAGCCGCTTCCGCCTTCTGCAAGGCGGCTTCATAGGGAACCTGATCGATCACGAACAATACTTGTCCCTTTTGGACATGTGCCCCTTCTTCTACACACACCTGTGTGATCGTTCCTGAGACCTGCGGACGAACTTCCACATCCTGCTTTCCTTCTATCACTGCCGAATATTTGACAGACAACTGCCTGTTCTCCGGCTTCAAGGTCAATAAAGGGTAATTTTCACCTTCAACCTGTTGTTGCTCCTGTTGTTTACAAGCCACAAACAGCAGCAAACCTAAACCAATCGTAATAACACTTCTTGCCTTCATTTTCTTGCATTTGTTTTTCTCGAAGGCAAAAATAGAAGCTATCTTACAAGCGTCATTTGTACAATCCGCTCTCATATTTGTCCATTTTGCCCATCATTATAGATTATTAGCAAAACGTTTGTCTATTTAGCGCATAGATTTGCTCATTTTAGACATGATATAATTACATTCGCGAAAAAAACAGCCATGAATCCACTAAGCCTGGAAGAACTATTCCCGATGTTTCCGCCTGCCTGTGTTTTAACCGACAGGGTGTTATTGGTTCCTTCATCCGAATTCGGACGGTTAAAGGAGCATTATATCGAACGTACCCGTGCCTTCATCCTGGTATGCAAAGGTTGCCTGGTACTGCAACTCAATGGAAGACGATACGAAATGAGGGAACATACACTCCTGGATATGCTGGACGGGATCACCATCCAGATTCTCAATACCAGCACGGATATAAGAGCTTACTGCCTGTTCATCAACTACAAGTTTGCCAGTGAATCCCTGAAGAACCTGAAGCCCGGACCACTGACTTATATGTTGGACATCATGGACGCTCCCATCCTCTCTTTCTCTCCCGAAGAGAACCATATTCTGGAAAACCAAATGCTTCTGCTCCAAGACTGCCTCCGGAATACAGACAACTATTACCGGACAGAGCTGGCCAGGACTTACTTCAAAAGTTTAATGCTTGAGCTGGGTAACCTGCTTTTCAAACACAGGGCACCAGCAGATGAAACCCCTTCCACGATCGAAAAGAAAGAACTGGTCATGCTGGATTTCATGAAACTGGTATGGCAACACTTCAAGACAGAACACAATGTGGATTTCTATGCCGACAAACTCTGTATCTCGACCAAACACCTCTCACGAATCATCAAAGACCAAATGGGAAAGACACCTCATGCCGTCATCTCCGAAGAAATCTTCCACATGGCTATGACCCTATTGGAAGACGACAGAATCCCGGTTCGCCAGATCGCAGAAATACTGCATTTTTCAGACCAGGCGGCTTTTTGTAAATTCTTCAAGAAATACAAGGACATATCACCGATGGCCTATAGAAAAAAAATAGCCACGGAATAAACCGTGGCTACCTGGCCTGTTTTCATAGAAACAATCACTGTCTCCTGAACAACAATATATACTTATTTAAGGGTTGCGCCTCCGTCTCCTCCCTGATTCCGGACAATCCAGGGTAACACATTAAAATCCATTTTCAGATAAGCTTCATATTCATCCGGTTTTTCCGGATCGATCTCCGGAGTTCCCGTGCCGAGTCCTGAAATATTGGTCACCAGCAAACGATAAATATTGTTGCGTACGATCGCAAACTCCATGACTCCCATCTCATTCTCCTTATTATTATCCAGATGTCTGATCCAATAATTATAATAGCAATAATAGCTCGCCACTTCCGGATCTTTCCGGTAACGTTTCACAAACACTTTTGCCAGTTCTTCATCGGTCGATCCTTCCGTAATACCATCCAGTTTGAATCCGGCATCTTTCATAGCCTGGATGCTGGTATAAAATTTATAATTCGCATAATAGATAACATCAGGTCTCGCATCGGTCGTCTCCTTATTCTCTCCCCAAAGAGTCTCAGGTGTAAAACTGGCCTTAAACCGGACTCCGGTGGAATAAGCATTCAACTGGTTCGTTTTAAACATACAGTTTTCAAGACAGTAAAAACCATGGAACGAATTAACCGGTACAGACTGCCAGTTTTCAGCAACCGTCTTCAATGGATAAGCATAATATCCGTCCGTATTATCGAAATCGGTAGCCCCATCTATCGTTTTCGAGAAGAAATAAGGATCGATCACATACCCGTTAACAGGATTTATCTCCCCGAAATTTCCGTTTGTAATGGTATAGGAAGAAGGAGCCCGGTTTGCAGTCAGGACTGCTGTATGACGGAAGGTGTAAAACCAACGGCTTAAGTTGATATACTGGAATCCGGACAGGCTGATGGAAACATATTTATCGCCATCGCCGGTCATCAGATCGTATTTCTCTTTCGACTGTCCGACCAATACCTTAGCCATAGCCCGCTCCAGATTTATAGTTATGATAGTAGGATCTTCCGACGGTAAAATCTCACGTACAGTCACTTTCAAATTCGAATCCGTAGTACCCTCATACAAACCGCTATTGTCGGCACGCCCTGACATCAATAAAGTACCATCCTCGGTCAAAACCCCGAAGCCGTCTTTATAAGTGGATCTGTCCACCAGGTTGATAAACTCATTCTCCGTATTGAAAGAACCTGTCACATCCCCGTTGGCAACCGTAAAAATATCATACGTACCCGGATCTATCAAAACCCTGTTAGCCGTGTACTTTACGATATGTTCACTCTGGTTTCCGGAAGAAGCATTTTCCGAAACCTGTGGTCCTGCCGTACGGGTTATATTCTCCAACGAGATCTTTTTATATAAAGCCTTCGTATCCGAATTGAACAGATAAACGGTAAGCGACTTTACATTATACTCATTGGCAGTACCGGTTTCATAAATACCCGAAGTTTCCGCCTCGCCGGCTTTGGTCGTAGAACTGTTAGGAACGACAAAAGCGAACCGGACATTTCCTTCTCCCTCGTCCACAAAGCCGGAATTATCTTCCGGTAATACATCTGCATCGTTAATACATCCCGACAAGCCCAATACCAGGCATAACAGTCCTGCTGATTTTACAAAAAAGTTGTTTTTCATATGATAAAAGCACTTAGTAAATAATTATACATTCAATGACGTTTATTATTCTCAAAAAATGCGGCCAAATTCATACCGGCCTCTTCCGATCCTTCCGCTTTTGCCGCTTTCAGCAAACGAATGCCTTCATACAGATTCCCGGTCATCAACTCATACACCCCTTTGCAATTTTTATAAGCCAGGGTTTCATGGGGTGCCATCCGCAGAAACTCTCCGGCTGCCTGCCAGTTGCCCTGCTCGATAGCAGCCGCTGCCGCATTCAGATTGGCTACCGGATGAGCCGGATAAATCTTTACACTCGTTTCTATTATCTGATAAAATTTCCCCGGTTCATTTTTATAACTCAACGCCACCATATACAATTCACGTAAAGAAAGCATCTGGGGATTCATTTCCGCCACCACCCTGGCCTCTTCCAGGTTAAAATTCAGTTCTTTCTGATTCCGTACATCGGTCGCATCACTTTCCGGAGAAATGTATGAAGCCTTTAACCCGGATACTTCCGAAACCTTCGGCGAAAGCGTAACATCATTGGTTACAGCAACTCTCTTTACCTCCGGTGACCTACCCGATTCTTTCAGACCGATCGTTTCCTGGACAATTTCCCCGGAAGAAGCCAGCCTGTTTACCTTCAAAAACAGTTCCGGCATACGCATCCAATTTTCGGAAGCAACAGAAGTATTATAGATCACTTCACAAGGGTATTCTCCCGACAGTTCCCTGACAAAAAAATATTTCTCCCCTTCAATACCTTTTCGTTTATTCAATACACGGTTCCGTTCATATATGCGATGTCTTTTTTTACCGTTCAGCAAGACAGGGGCAAGTTCTTTCTCCTGCCTGTTCTCTTTTATCACCGGAATAATGGTAAGTGATTCGTCAGATGTGAAATCATGGGTATTGACAATACATTTCACCGATACCATCAACGAATCACCTTTCACAAAACATGACTGCGATTTTATCTCCACATCAATATCCTTTGCGTATAAGGAGTTGCAAATAAAAAATAAGCCCAGCAACACGAGCGGATTGATTTTCATATTTATTGTTTTTTTATTGTATAAAGTAAATTAGAGATATGCCTATTTGTGTCGGTCCCACATAATTGGTATGTGCCTTTTCTATGCGGGGAGTTCCTTTTTCCTGCCCGTATTTATCATAACTCAGATAAGCATACCCCAAAGCAATACTAGCTTCCAGGTTCCATAGCGGACTTATCATCCATTGGTATCCGTAAGAAATTCCGGCACCGACCAGATTTCCCTGAAAACGATAATCTGACAATATTCCTCCCCAATTAAAACGCGCATAATGGGCCTGTATACCTACAAAACTTCCCTGAAAAACTTCACCAAACCATCTTCTGAACTCCGGTTGTATAAGCAGATGTTTCATCTTCTTGTTATCAGCAAAAGTCCACGGGTTATAACTGATAATAGAACTGAATGAATAGGCATCTTTACATTTTATTTCTCCCCCGATATTCAAAGACGACGTCAAATCATAAAGTACATTTGTTTTCACTGCTATATTCTGACAGTTCAATTTAGATAAAGAACTGATAATCATTATTATAAAAATCAGACTCTTAGGACTATAAAGCCTGATAAACATCTTACGACACATTATCATAATAACACCAAAAACAATTATATAATTACTTTTATATCGCATATCAGATATTATAACAAACTATTAATACTATATTGAATTATTCTATTTTCATTTTAATAAAAAAATAATGACTAAAATAAACGAACGTTTTTTCTAGTCATTATTCCGAGACGAAAATTCAAGATGATATGATTATTGTAACTTCTTGAAAAACCACATATATCTGTCTGTAATTCAGTAAAATAAAAAGATAAAAAACGCTTTGTTTTTCATTTAATATAAAATATATTTGCACCAAATAAATGACTAGAAAAAACGTTCGTTTATTTTAGTCATTACATCGGATCTTTATGAATTCAGCATAAAAAAACTCTGTATTTTCCGACTTTAATTGAAATAATATCGGAAAATACAGAGTTAAATATTCAACCGGACGAAAGCTTAAAGCAGCTATTCTTCCTCTTTATTCAGTTTTCTGACCAGGTCATCCGCAGCACGAAATTTCACGGTACTTCTGGGTGCAAGCATCAGGGGTTCCATTGTTTGCGGATTCCTGACCGGACGAGGTTTCTGAAACATTGGAGAAAAAACCCCAAGGCCCCCTATCCTTACTTTATTTTCTGATTTCACTTCTTCAAATACAGTATTAATAAATGTATTCAAAACATTCCGTACAGCACTTTGCGTATACCCCGTCTTTTCTGCGATAGAGTATATCAATTCTCTTTTGTTCATCATATTTTTACAGTTTTAAATTTTTTGTTCTTCCAACGATCCGCTGTTCCAAAGCGAATCGTTATTATTAAATAGTTTGTAGATTTGTTTCATCTGACTTCCCGACAAGTAGAGTTTTTTCAGGCCTTTTTCATAATCGGCCAGCCGGTGAAAATCCGACCCCACATAATCATAATATTCTTTATTCAACAAAATCCGGGCAACCGACCGGGCTTGCTTTCCATACAGTCCGGCCAACGAGAACAAATTCAACTGAAACTTATATCCTTTGTCTTTCAGAAAATAATAATCATCCTGCGTCATATACTGATACAGTTCCGGATGAGCGATAACAGGCCTATACCCTTCCAGCATAAGATCGAATAAAAAAGTCAGGAATTTCTCGGGTGCCGATAAGCGGGAAGTCTCCACCAATATCTGCTTACCGGGGAAAGTCAATACTTTTCCCCTCTTACGGGCATCAAAACCATTATCCAGCATATATTCGGCAGCCAGACATAATTCAATATCCGCAGGGCAACACTCTTTCAGAATGGAATATTTTGCCTGTAAAAGTTCTAACGAATTATTCGTACATTCTTCCGCAATATGAGGAGTAAGGAAGATTCGCTTTACCCCTACCTCCCTCATCCTATCCAATGCAGCCATCGAGTCCATTAAGGACTCCGCTCCCCCGTCCACATTGGGAAGCAGATGTGCATGCACATCCGTCATTCCCTCAAGCAATGTGGTATAAAGAATATTTCTCTTCGGTATAATCCAGGTCAACATAACGGAAACTATTTTGATTTTTTCTTTTCATTCCCGTAACCGTAGCCATAACCATAGCCGTATCCGTATCCGTAACCATAGCCCGAATGGTTATAGCGTACGCCGTTCAGGATCAAACTCATATTCCTGAACTTATCCTGTTTATACAGCTTCTCCAGTTCCGGAAGCTGGCGGCGGTCCATCAAACCGGCACGCAGGATATAAATGGTCAGGTCAGCTACGCGATTCACAATAGCCGCATCGGCAACCAGACCTGCAGGCACATTATCCAGAATGATATAGTCATACCGTTTCTTCAGCTCTTCGATCAAAGTATCCAAACGGGTACTCAACAAAAGCTCGGAAGGATTGGGAGGAACAGGGCCCGTATGGATAATATCCAGATTCTTCGCAATTTCCTCTTTTCCTATGATTACATCTACATCATCCACTTTTCCAGATAAATAGTTTGTAACTCCCATGTTAGTGCTAGCACTAACATGGCTGCTAAGGGTACCCTTACGAATATCGAGATCGATCAGTATCACCTTTTTGCTGGTCAAAGCAAAGCTCATCGCCAGATTCATCGACACAAATGTCTTACCGGCATTCGGATTGAAAGAAGTAAACATCACCACTTTCATATCCTTTGCTTTCACACGCATGAAATCCATATTCGTACGAACAATGCGGAATGCCTCCGAAATACTGTCGCGCCCGTTTTCACGCACGACTATTTCATCTTTATTCTTCTTGTCACGCAAAGGGATCTCTCCCAGGAACGGAATCGATACGGCATCTTCCACATCTTTACGTGTACGCACGGTTGTATTCATAACTATCCGCAGCCAGATAATACCTGCCGGAATAGCCAACCCCAATACCATAGCCGCCAGTAAAATCATCATCGACTTGGGAGCCACCGGACTCCGGCTACCCTGGGCAGCATCGATCACACGGGCATTACTTTCCGTGATCGCCTGCGATAAGGCATTCTCTTCCCGCTTATTCAGCAGGTAGAGATACAGCTCTTCCTTGATCTTCTGCTGGCGTTCGACCGACAGCACATACTTCTGTTGTGTCGGTACAGCCGAGATACGGCGTGTCGTTTGTACCTCCCGCTCCTTGATATTCTTTATCTTGATATTCAGACCGACAATCAGGTTGTCAACCGCCCGGATTATGGTCTGTTTCATCGCATTCAGCGAATTGTTCAGATCCATTACCACCGGGTTCTTATTACTACTGTTGCTGATCAGTTTGTCACGTTTCAGCAACAGGTTGTTGTACTCGCTGATCTGTCCCTCGATATTCACATCCGCGATGCCGGTATTAGCCGGTATCAGGTCGGCACTTTTATGAGGGTCCGTGAGGTAATCGCGTATATATTTGGCAAGCGTCCTCTGGTTTTCCAACCCCAGTCCTTCTTTACTGTACTGACTGCTTTCCTGCAGGTACATGCCTGTCTCGGAGCTGATATCCGTTAACCGGTTTTCCCGTTTATACGTTTCGATATCGGCATCCACGCTTCCCAACTCCTTTTCAATAATGATCAGACGCTCATTGATGAAATTGGATGTATTCACCGTTACCTGGTTCTTGTCGTTTATCGCATCCTCATTGTAAACAGCGATCAACATATTCAGGATATCCTCCGCACGCGGGATAGACACATCCTGCAAAGTCAGGTTAATGATCGTAGCCGTTTTACTGGCTAATACCACTTGCAGGGCATTGCTGTAATTCAATGCGACATCTTCCCGGTTCTTCTTCCCGACAACGACAGACTTTCCGAAATATTTATCCGAATAATACAAGGTCGGAGTTACCACCAGCTTGCCGGCAGGCGTTGCCACCGTATCGTTCAACACGACCTTCTGCATTTTCCCCTCGGCCATAGAGAAATCCGACAGCAGCACTTCTTTTTCCGACAAAGGCGTCACTACCAATGAAAACGCCTGCGTCGCCTCCGCCTCCGGGAACTGTACGGCTACAGGCGACTGCGTATACAACTCAACCGTACGCAACCCATCCTTTTCCGTATAGCTGACATCCAGATTCAGACGCTCGGAAACAATATTCATCAAACGTTTCGATTTGAAAACCAACACCTCGTTATCCACGTTGCTTTTTACATTGAACATATTCAGTTCTTCAAAAGCCGCCGATTCACTAAGACCACCCCCTTTGGTATTATCCTTGATCAGCACGGAAGCCGTACGTGTATACACCTTCGGCGCCCATTTCAGATACAGGAACGCCACCCCGCAACAAAACAGGGTGGACAACAGGAACCAGTACCAGTTAGCCAGGACTATATGGAAAAGGTCGTTCAGATTCAGTTCGTTTTCTTTTTCACGTAAATAAGTAGTTTCTTGTTCAGAATTCATTAGATTATCCGATTATTTAAAGATTAATACCGCGATCGTCGTCAGCAACGAAATGACAGAAACCCAGACTCCGATCGAGTTATTCTGGTTAATGCTGCTCTGACCTGATTTCGCTTTATTCGGTTCTACATAGACAATATCGTTCTGCTGCAGGTAATAGCAGGGAGAATTAAAAATATCAGCCGACCGAAGATCATGGAAAAGGATCGTACGTTTCCCGTTATTTTCACGGATAACACCTACCCGGTCGCGACGGCCGTAGATAGTCAGGTCGCCTGCCATACTCAATGCTTCCAGCAATGTGATACGGTCGCCGGAGATAGTGAAACTACCCGGACGGCCCACTTCGCCCATCACCGAAACCTTAAAGTTCAGGAACTGTACCGTTACGATCGGATCTTTGATCAGGTCGCCTTCGATCAGCTTGCTCTTTACCAGCTCCGTCAACTGCATGCGGGTCAACCCTTCCACATGGATCTTCCCCAGGATCGGAAAATCTATATCTCCGTTCGTATCCACCAGATAACCTAAAACACGTTGCTGTCCGCCATTATTCGATCCCAACTGATAAGTCACCATCGGCATATTAAAAGGCAACGCCAGCTCCGGATCACGGCTGTTTACCATGATAGCCAGCAGGTCGTCGCTATGAATAATCACTTCATATTTCTGTTCGATCTCCTGCTGTTTCAATGGGATAACATCCTGTAGATAGATAATTTTCTTGGTTGAAGTGCAGGCGGAAAAAAACACCGCCATACACATCACCAGATAAGTCACATATTTTATCTTCATACTTTTCTTCTTTTCCGGATATTTACTCGCCTGAACCACCGGAATGACTTCCATGACTCGCCCCTTTCTCAGTTGTCACTACCAGGTCGACTCCCTCATATTTCACAACCGGAATGGTCAGCGCTACAGTCTGTCCTCCGAATACGACCGGAAAACCAAATACCGTAGTAGTGGTCTTTTCAATCATGGAAACAGTCGCTTTCATATCCCCGCTTACTCTGGCATCACGTTTCAATGTCATCTCACCGACACTCTGAGTTCCTCCCAGCAATGAAGCCAATGAACTTTCGACAGCACCGGATAAAGCTGTAACATCACTATCACTCAAGCCTGCCAATTGTTTCTTCAGCAGGTCGCTCGTAGTTCCGTCGATTTTCCAACCCAAGTGGAATGTCACATCGATCGCCTGTTCTTTTGAATCCATATTTCCCAGATTATCAATCACAACCGATGCCAGATCTTCAGTTTTAGATGTTCCCTTTTGTGATGAACAAGGCACTCCGAACGAGTGATTTGAAAATCCGTCGATCGTGGTCATATAATATCCATTTCCATTGTAATCGGCAGTACCGGTTTCATTCCACACGCCGTTCTTCTCCACATAATGCCTTACATCAGCAAAATAAACGCTGTTACTTGCCGGATTCTTCATCCGCAGAATAACAGGCTTCTCAAAAGTCTGACCGTCCGGTTCACAACTAACAGTAGAGAGACTGGCACGAACGGTACCTGCCTGAGACTTTTTAGCACCTTCCTTATAAGCCGTCACAGTTATATCCGTTGCCGTTTTAACCGCACCGGCCGGAAATTCCAGTTCCACCATTTGCCGTTTAGCCTCTATCACTGTACTTCCGGCATCCGGAGTAACGGTAACAGGCTGATTTTTTTCCTCCAGTTCCTGCACCAGCGATACGACACTCTGTTTCTTGGCATCAGACGGGAAACTGGCTTCTGCCGTAACGGTCACATACCCGCTCTTCTCAAAAGTGACAACGTAATCATTTTTCGATGTCATCTCCAACTGGAAAGTACCGTCGGCGGCCGTCGTTGCTTCCGAGTTCGATGCAGTTACTTTTACACCCTCCAAAGCATTATTTCCAGCCATCACTTTTCCGGCAATGTAATAGACCTCCGCATCCAACGGATTTTCCACAATGACGGGAGTCGGTTCATCTTTCTTACAGGAACTAAGTCCTACACCTACTGTTGCAGCAAGACATATAGCCATGCCCGCAACCAAATGCTTGTTCATTTTCATTTTGTCTTCTTTTTTGTTAAAAAAATATTTCTTGATATTATTTGGATTGTTCTGCCAGGATCACCAGGTTATCCTTGATAAAGTCAGGATTGTAGTAAGTGCGGTTTCTGTTTTCATCCGGACGTGTCTCGTAAGAACGTCCCAGCCTGCGTGATGTATACCGGGGCCCCGACTGCGCTTCATACTGCCAGTCAAAATATTCCGGCAAACGCATCCGGACAGCCCGGTGCTTGCTACGTTTTTTCCGGGGCAGAGGAATAGCAAAGTGAAATCCTCCGTTCACCTCCCCTTCGGAATACATGGCAAACAAACCGACTGTTATCTCTCCGAAATGACGGCTGCAATCACCACGCACTCCATAATCGCCATAGATATACCGATGCGCCGATAAGTCGAACTGCAAATTATAATACGGCTCGTTATAGCGCACCAATACCGAGCCGTTTACCCGTCTCCATTGTGTCACCTCCCATCTACCGCCGTAAAAAGTGGATGCTCCCGTCAGGCCGCCGCTCAAGCCGAAAGCCCAACGGTCGGAATTTGTATGATACAACAGGTTCAGGTCCACCCCGATCCGGTCCTGATTAAAATTGCCTACACTCAATGTCGCAAACACATTTTTCGGTAACCGTATTTCCTGACGTACCACCAGCATCCCTGCACGGATATAATCCATTTCTCCTACCAGATTATTCCAGACCGGAAATATCACCTGCCCGGTAAAAGAGGCACCTTTCCATAAACCGATCTCTACAGCCGGTGCTATATCGAGTACGGCTCCGTATATTTTATCCAGCCAGGAATTTTGCAATCTGACCTGGGGATACAATACCAGATCCACTTTCCCTGCCGAACGGTTTACCGCTTTCGTCCCTTTCAAAGCCTTCATAACCTCATCCGTATCGTAACTTATCGCCAGTCCCTTCATCACGGCCGCCAGTGACAAACGCCCCTGCCGGTAAGCAGAGACAAACTCCCGGTCCAGCGACACCCTGATTTGAGGAATTCCGTTTTCCAATACGGCCAGTTGTATGTTTTCATCTGCAATATCCGGTTCATCCAATAAAGTCCGGATCACCTCAAACAATCCGCGATAAGTACCCCGGTAAACATTATCCTCATAAGCAATACACACCCCACCAGCCTGTACCGCCACTTTTACGTTTTCCATCCCCAGGTCGACAAGCGTCTCCTTTACTGTCGCCTTTCCTTTCCAACCAAACAGACTACCCAGGAGAAATAAAAAAAGTATACGATATATCTTCAACATCCGACTGTAACGATTTAAGTCATTTCCAGCATCTGAACTCATACCGTATCCCGGCAGAGAGAGCTTTGAAATCATAGCAGAAAGCGTGTAGGGATAAATGATTGAAAAACCGTGCGGCAGCCCCTACACTCACTGCCTCCGTATCATATTCGACCATCAGTACGACAGGTTTCAGAAAAGCCGGACGATAGCTTACTCCTCCAAAAACGCCCTTATGGTAAGCATCTTTACGGAACGGGATATTACCTCCCAAAGAAAGCCCCAGATCATGACCGCCGAATAACAGATGTTTCGTTCCAACAACATATACGGACGAGAAAAAACGGTTGCCTTTGACTTTCGCAAACATATTCAGTTCGCCGCTCGTAAAGGCATCATTCGATCCCAGAACGATTGCCGGATGCCACTTCCCCTCTTTCAGGGGGCGAAGACGCAATGAGACAGAACGGTCCTGCTGCCATTTATTCCCGTTTTCAAATTCTCCGTGAAGTAAAGTACAACGGTATGCAACCTCCAGGAACGGCAGGAAAGTCATATTGACAAAATAGTTTCCGGTATCATAGTCCCAGTAGCCGGGTGTCATCGCTTCAGGCAGGAAATTAGCTCCTCCCATAAAAGTTCCGTCTGCTTGCATATCCGCAGTCGGAATCGTCTGCAATCCGGTCATGCCCAGCGAATACTGGGCATTCAATGACGAAGCGACCGGTAACATGCAGACCACAAAAAAGAATTTCAAAAAATAGTTCATTTGATTTATCTGTCAACAGATATTTCTTTCATCCTAAAATCAGGGTTCGCCCAGAACTTCCACAATATACCCCACCTGGCGCGGTGTCAGAATGCGTTGCGTACGGTTCCATCCCGTCTTTCCCAGGCTACGGAGTAATCCGGCATTTGCCGTCACCCATACTTTCAACCGGCGTGAGGCTGCCGCAGGAGTCAGATCCGGACTATACAATATCCCCAGTTCCATCCAGGTAAAACTGCGGTTCTTCCACATCCTTTCCTCCTCATCTTCCCCGGCGGTCTTTATCCTGCTTTTTCTATCATCCTTCTTCATACCCACCTCCAGTCCATCGTGGCCGGACGTCTCTCCCTCTGCGACAGACCGGTCAGGTAAGCCATTCCGACATTCAGGCAACGAAGTGCCTCCATCCGTTTCGCCGTATCGGTAATGGCAGACAACAGCAGTATCCCTTCCCGGATACGTCCCAACAATAAAGCCTCTTCCGAAGAGGCCCCCTGCATGAGTCTTTCCCGCAGATACCTTGTAAACCTTTCTTTTCCCCAAAGCCTGAACAACGAGTCCGGGTCTTGCCCTTCCGGCAGTTCCATCCTATACACCCGGAGATCTTGCATACCCAGCTGGCAAACCGCCTTTTCAGCAGCCTTTCTTCCTGCTGCGTCCGCATCCAGCATCACGACCACCCGCGAGGTGTATTTCTTCAACAAGGCAATATGCCCGTCGCACAAAGCCGTTCCGCAAAGCGCCACCGTATTCCTGAATCCGGCTGCGTGCATCGCCAGCACATCTTTGTATCCTTCCACCAGAATGGCAAATTGTTTTTCACGAATCATTTTCCGGGCCATATCCAAGCCGTAAAGTAGCTCGTTTTTACGATAGAGTCCGCTGGTCGGCGAGTTGATATATTTAGGGATATCCGGATTTTCGGTCAGACGGCGTGCTCCGAACCCGACCAACTGCCCCTCCTCATTCCGGATGGGAAACACCAGCCGGTTACGCATTGCCTTCCATTCTTCAGGAACCATCGCCGGTGAAGTCCCAACCCCGAAATCGAGCCAGGTCGGTGTCAGGTCCGAATCCCCTGAAGCGGCAGGAAGGAGAGACGAAAGAAACTGAAGGTTTTTTTCAATTGAAATTTGAGAATCGAGATTTGAAAATTTGTCTGTTTCACATACCGGCTTTGTCAATTTGACTTCGGGTTTGACCTCAGATTTCACTTTCGACTTTCCATTTTCCATTTTCAATTTATCTATTGCCTCTCCGAACGATATCCCTTCTATCTTCTGTAAAAAACTGATTACGTCCCCTTTCTCTCCACAGGCAAAACAGATGAAACACTGCTTCTCCGGATTTACCGCCAAAGAAGGGTGACGATCTTTATGGAACGGGCAACACCCCAACAGGCTTCTCCCCTTCTGCGTCAGCTGTACATACCGCCCGATGATTTCTTCGATCGGCGGTGCAGACTGTTTTATATTGTTTATTTCCCGTTGCGTCATGATGCAGGAGTATTACGATAGTTCGTGATCTTCGTATAAGATTCGTTGTAACGGTAACGGGCAATTCCTGTCGCCCCGTTCCTGTTTTTCACGATATAAAGTTTGCCTACTCCCACCAGGCTCTCCCCTGTCCGTTCGTCCCGTATAATCCCATGCTTTTCCGGACGATAGACAAAAATTACACAATCCGCCACCTGCTCGATCGTACCCGAATCCCTCAGGTCGCTCATCACCGGGACATGTGCCTTATCCGGTCTCGTCTCGCAGGCACGGTTCATCTGCGAAACAAGCAAAACCGGACAATCAGCCTCCAGTGACAGCTGTTTCAAGGCAGTCACATTACGTCCTACCACCTGATCCAGTGTTTCATTCTTCTGGCGGACCGACGACAACAGATGCAGATAATCGATCACCACCAGGTCGCACTCGCCCGCCTTACTCTTCAGCATCACCTTGGCTCGGATATCGCCGACCGTACAGCAAGGCGTGTAATCGATATACAACGGTAGCTTATCCAACTTCTTTCCTGCTTCCGCCAGCATCTCCAGTTCCTGTTGCGTCAATCCGGAAATACGCAGATGATCGGCATCCACATCGGTCATGCCAGCCAGGATACGGTTCAGCAGTTGCAAGTCAGACATTTCCAGGCTGAACAGGCAGACATGCTTTCCGGCACGTGCCGCATTGACAGCGATATGAAGTGCCACCGCCGTTTTCCCGTCGCTGGGACGGCCGCCCAAAACGATCACCTCCCCACGATGCAAACCGCCCGTGACATAATCAAGTTCCTCCATCCCGCTCAATATCCGGGTGACATCCTCGGAAGCATTCATCCGTTTCCGGTGCCATTCCACAGCCTTTGCCGACAGTTCTCCCACCGTCTGCATCGGTTCCCCGTCGGCCGTATTCCGCCGGATATCCATCAACGACTGCTCCGCCTCCGCGATCAGCTCATCGGGCACGGCATCGAACTGTCCCGATTTAAAATTCAGCATAACGAACAATTGTCCCAGCAGACGCAGTTTATACCGGCGTTTCACCTCATCGGCATACAGGCTTACATTCTCTCCGGTACGGACATTCAGCATGGCCGGGAGGATGAAAGAAAGCCCGTTCAGTTCTTTCCACTGTGCCTCGTCCTGGCGACGCATTTCAGTCTCGACCGTCATCATATCCGGCCGCACACCCCGGTTGTACAAATCCATGATAACCCCGTAAACAAAGCTCAGCGACTTATCTTCAAACATCTCTTTACGCAAGGAAGAAGCTACCAGCATCGGAGCTTCCGCCGAGGTCAGCAGGCAACAGATCAACGTTTTCTCGACATCCATCATACGTCACTCCTTTCCTGTCGGTTACCGGCATCCTGCATGCTGCGTCCCCCCATTTTCCGCTCGATATCGGCCAATGTGCAAGACGGCTCAGATTCCCGTTGCTGCGTGTCCGTTTCCAATTCGTAACCGGAAAAATAGTCGTAGCCGCAAATACCGATACGTGTTCCTCCGGTCACGGCATTGATTACGATCAGATGATCAATAGCCAGTAATTTCAAATAATAGCCGACCGACCCGATACTGATACAAGTCAATTCCGACAATTCATGATAGGTTCCCATATACTCCCCCCGGCGGCAAATATGCCGGTACTTCCCTAAAATCACCGTTCCGTCGATATAAAAAGCTCTGATAATCAAAGTGACGTACATTTTTGCCAGATCGCGTTCTTTTTTTATCGGACAAGTTAACTTGTTCAAGATCTTTCTCGGCAACCTGATAAAAGCCTTTCCCAGTAACGTTGCAACCTGGGCATAGTTTCTCTGCTCTCTGTTCATTGTGTTTGGTTTAACTAAAATTAGTATTTGCGTCCTTATGTGCGCTCTATTCGCAAAAACAATTGAATAACATCAGATCATATCAGGTTTATATTTGCTCTCTATTTAGCTTTTATGCGTTCCTCTTTAATATAAAAAGAAGTATTTCTTATATAAAGATTTTATAATAGGAGGTTTTTCAATTTTTTTCAGAATAAGACCGTTCTCCAACGCTTTAAAACAAAGGTACACAGTGCTTTTCTGATATAAAAAACTGTTTTTCACGTATTTATTACAACCCAACAGACTATACATCAACAGGTTAGTTATTAAAAATTCCGTTCTTTCTCTTCGGTTCGAGCTTCATTTCCCGTCTTATCTGGTCATGTATATGCAGATAATCCTCATGTGCATTCTTCAGAATGCTGCAGATGTACGATTTTTCAAAGTCGGTTTGAAAGATCATGTAGATATAATCCGCCAGTTCCTCATACGAACAATCACCGAACATCCCGCTTCTGACCATCCCCGACAAATATTCGATAAACAACTTCGGTTCCTTTACCCTGATCCGTTCCAGGTCGAGGGGACCGGTATCGTAATGGCAGTAACTGTATATCACCTCGCGGTACTGTTTGAAAAACGACCTGGCCAGGTCGTCCCATGTCCTTTTCTCCCTGATCTTCGGGTCTCCCAGCAAAAATGCCAGTAAAAAGATATCCGGTATCTCATTTTCGTGTTCGTCGATCGATTTTTTCAGCAAAGGGAACGACAGATGTTTACCTGCTATTCCTCGTATCCTTTTTTTAAAAGGCTGATTCCTTTTTGTAGATCTTGTCTGTTAAATAAATCCATAAGTCTATACTTTTTTATGTCTCCGTATAGTCTGTCCGGATTGTAAAACATATACCTTTTGTCTTCAAAACATATATGTTTTAACAACGAAACATACCTGTTTTGAATGTAAATATTTAACTGTTTTTATCTGACCCTATCTGTCTCTACCGGCATCTATCTGTCTGCGTGTTTTCGGGCTGCCGTACCTTTGTAATGTTATCGATAACCAACAATTAATTTCAAGTATCAACCCTAATTTTTAAAATCTATGCCATTAAAGTACAGACTTGTCAAACGCAAAGACATGAGTAAAGATGCAGCAGAAGGAGCCGAGCTCTACTATGCGCAGACCAGCATCAGTAAAAAGGTCGATCTGAACCGTATCTGCAGCCGTATCAGCAAATACAGTACCGCCAGCCGTGGCGATATCCTGCTGGTCCTGGACGGTTTGATCACCGTCATGAACGAATCCCTTGCCGACGGCGAATCGATCCATCTGGGCGATTTCGGTAGTTTCCGTATGGTTGCCGGCAGCAAAGGTTCCAGCACCGAAAAGGATTTCAATTCTTCGTTGTTCAATCGTGCTCATATCGTATTTTATCCGGGTACCATGCTGATGGATATTGTCCGCGACGCTTCTTACGAGAAGTGGGTCATTCCGGGCAGCGATTCAGGCTCCGGTTCAGGTTCGGGCGGCGGTAGCGACCGTCCGGAGATTGAGTAAAAGAATCAACCAATTTGCCAATGTGGCAATTAAGATTGCAATAATTGGTATTCCCATTGGCATATTGACACATTGACAAATAATTTCATTATCGATTATGACAAAACTAGATTTTATCAAACAGTATCTTCCCCTCGCCCAAAAGGCGGCAGAGCGGTTCGGAATGAACCCGGTCATCATCCTGGCTCAATCCGCCATCGAGACCGGTTGGGGCGAAAGTGCGCTGTGCAGAGGGCATAACAACTTTTTCGGCATCACCGCTTATGGCCGTCCCAACCCTTTCTGGGAAGGAGACCGTACCGACCTGTCTGCCAACGACGGCCGTCCGTGTCTGTGGTTCCGCAGTTACCTCACTCCGGAAGCCAGTTTTCTCGATTTCGCCCGTCTGATCCACTCGGCCTATCCTGTGGCCGCGACTCTCACCTTCCACCCTTCCGCCTACGCCAAAGAGATTGCTTACAGCAAATATATCAGCGAAGTGAACGGCGATAACCGTGCGGCTTACCAGCGTATGTTGGTGGCGGTCAGCCGGTCGATAGAGCGATTGAAGGTAAATTAATTTTCAATTCTCAATTTATAATTTTCAATTTCCATGAATGTCCTTGAAACAATTCTCAACTTCCTCACCGGCCTTGCCCGGATCATCTTCCCCCGCAAGCGAAAACCGGCAGCCGGTGACTGCCCCTGTTCTCATCCTCTGCCTGCTCCTCCTGAGCCTCCTCTCCCTCCTGATGAGGGAGACGGAAGTGACCCTGACCTGCATCGGGGCGATTCTCTCGCTCTCACCCAGGGGGACTGGGGAAGCCGCAGAGATGGGAAGAATAACCTCCCGCCCGGAGCTGACTGGCTCGGAATGTCAGGATATAGCCTGATGCTGATGGGCGGGGTCGGGTGTCTTTATAAATGGTTTATTGCGTAAGCGATTCCTGCTGGGGGTGTGTCACTAGGGTATTGGTGATACACTCCCTTTCTATATTACAAATCATGGGAATTATTGATTTTCTTAGAATAACAAAGAAAAAAGTTCCATCCCATCTCCTTCCTCAATCGTTCCATCACTTCTTCGGTAGAATGAAATTCACCGCGCTTATGAGCTTTAACCGCATAATCGGCCGAAGCATCCAACATTTCCTTTAAAATAAGCGTTTCTGAATTTCCTTTTGAAGTCAATTCTTTAACATACTTATAAACTTCGGATAACTTTTCTTGATCCAACTTTATAAGTTCCTTAAAATATCAACTCTCAATGTATCTACACTAAAGGTATTCATATCGTTTTATATTTGTAGTTCCTTTTTACAAAGGAAGTAAATCATTTAGAATAATCATTCTCTCTTCTTTATTTAACATTTACACTTCTTTAAAATAAGTATCCGACCAAGTCGGAGCGAACTGACATATAATATTCAATTATTTCACTTCTGAATCGCCTTCTTGAGCTCTTGCACAATATAAGCCACATCATCATCCGTCACACATGGTCCACTCGGCAAACAAAGTCCTCGTTTGAACAATGATTCACTCACACCGTTTACATAACAATGATTATTCTTATATACAGGTTGCAAATGCATCGGTTTCCATAGCGGTCGAGATTCAATACCGGCAGCATCCAACGCCATACGCATCATTTCCACATTTCTGTTCGGTTCCGAATTCGTATGCAAGGAAGAAGCCTGATGTGTCATTCCGGCAGCTCCCCCTACAGTTCCCTGAACAACCGCTTCATAAGCTCGTTCTTCCCCTTTCACATGCAAGTCCGGATCAAGTAGAATTGTATTCAGCCAGTAGTTACTATCGAACCGGGGAGAAGGATTCTCATGCAACACAATCCCCTCCACTCCGGTAAGCTGTTCCTTATAAAGCTGACAAACATGTTTATGGTGAGTGATATGCTCATTCAGAACTGTCATCTGTCCTCGACCGATACCGGCACAGATATTCGACATACGGTAATTATAACCTATCTCCTCATGCTGATAATAAGGATAAGACTCGCGAGCCTGAGTTGCATAGAACATGATCTTCTTTTTCACCTCTTCGTCCGGACAGATCAACGCTCCTCCACCAGAAGTGGTGATCATCTTGTTACCGTTGAAAGAAAGTACCCCGTACCGTCCGAACGTACCGCAAACCTGTCCGTCATACCGGCTGCCCAATCCTTCGGCCGCATCTTCGATAACCGGAATATCATATTTATCGGCTACTGCCATGATCTCCTCTATCTTGGCAGGCATCCCGTACAGATAAACCGGAACAATTGCCTTCGGCTTTTTACCCGTCTTAGCAATCCGATCCTTAATAGCCTCCTCCAACAACTCCGGATCCATATTCCAAGTATCCATTTCCGAATCCACAAACACCGGAGTAGCCCCCAGATAAGTCACCGGATGCGAAGAAGCACAGAAAGTAAAGCTCTGTACGATCACTTCATCCCCCGGTTCCACACCGCAAGCCAGTAAAGCCAGATGGACAGCTGCCGTACCAGCGGAAAGGGCTACAACTTCCTTTGTATTTCCTACAAAATGTTTCAGATCCTCTTCAAACCCATTCACATTCGGCCCTAAGGGTACAACCCAATTAGTATCAAAGGCTTCTTGAATGAAAATCTGTTCTTTGCCGCTCATGTGAGCAAGGCAAAGGTAAATTCGTTTGTTCATTATCTATTACAAATATTTTAATATTTTACACCTATTTCCTACTGCTAAAACCCTGTCCGGAATATCTTTGGCAACCACCGAGCCTGCACCTATCACAGACCATTTACCGATTTTTACTCCCGGTAAGACCGTCGAACCTGCACCGATCCAACTTCCTTCACCAACATGTACGTTTCCACAAAGCGAACTATGTGGAGAGATATGCACATAATTTCCTACTACACATTCATGATCGACAGACACTCCGGTGTTAACAATACAATGTTTCCCTATACAGGCACAAGACTGGACAATCGCTCCCTGCATTATTACCGATCCTTCCTGCACGGTAGCATAAGGAGAAACTATTGCAGACGGATGTATCACCGTTACAAACTCAACATTCAATTTGTGGGCAATAACCTGACGTATTTTATTATCCCCTATACTTATTATCAGAGGTGAAATATCTTCTTTTCCATGAAAAACCGGATAACCCAACAGTTCATTTATCTCCGGATTATCATCGACAAGGCCCTCTATCTCTATATGATTCGCTTTTAATATATCTATGATCACTTTAGCATGACCACTCGCACCGTATAAATACATATCCGTTTAATTATTACCCGTAAAAAACTCCATCGTAGCCTGTCCCTCTTGTGAAATACCTTCCCGGACAAACACTTTTTTTATCGTTAAAAAGATGATTTTCACATCCAACAGAAACGAACAATGATCCACATACCAAACATCCAATTCAAACTTTTTCGTCCAACTAATCGCATTGCGTCCGTTTACCTGTGCCCATCCGGTAATACCCGGCCGCACATCATGGCGACGAGCTTGCTCTTTACTATACAATGTTAGATATTGAACCAATAAGGGACGAGGTCCGATCAACGCCATATCCCCTTTCAAGACATTTATCAACTGGGGCAACTCATCGATTGAAGTAGAACGGACAAAACGCCCTACATTTGTCAACCGATCCGCATCAGGCAGTAAATTACCGTTAGCATCCCGTTCATCCGTCATGGTCTTGAATTTGATCACTCTAAAAACTATTCCTCCTTTACCGGGTCGCTCCTGTGTAAAGAACGCACCGCCCCCCTTGTTGGCAAAATGCAGCCATAGGGTGATAACCAACAATATCGGCCAAATCACAGCCAATACACAAAAGACGATGATAAAATCGATCAATCGTTTAAAGAAATGTTTATACATTGATTACTCCTTAAATTATAGACTTATATTCAGCCAATAATGCATCCCATACCATTCGCTGTTCATAGCGGGAAACAATCAACGTACGAGCATTGGCAGCCATCTTTTCCACTTCCACTGAATGGGACGCAAAATATTTCATCGCTTCATACAGCGCCTGTTCATTTTTAGAAGGAATGATCACCCCATTACGATCCGGCAAGACAATCTCATTACATCCATTTATATCCGTCACGATAGCCGGAATCCCCATAGCTCCGGCCTGTATGACCACATTCGGGAATCCCTCTCGGTAGCTGGGAAATACCAATGCGTCCGAAGCTGCTAAAAAGGGGCGGACATCACCTTGAAACCCCATGAAACAAATTCCCGGATGATGCAATATCTGTTCTTCCACCTCCGGTAAAACCGGATCTAATTCTGTTTCAAATGGTCCGACCAATAACAGACGCACCTGGTCATCTTCCTGATACAACCGCAAAAAAGAATGCACCAATTCGTTTACACCCTTATCTTTCACCATACGCCCGACAAAACAGAAGGTAAAAGTCCCTTCCTTTTTATAAAGCCAAGCCTTTTCCATAACCTCCGGAATTCTGTCGAAATATTCGAGATCAATCCCGTTCACATTGCCATTAGCAATAACATGAAGTGGCTTAGAAGTAATTTTGTAGTTGATCAGATCCCGCTTCACCCCTTCTCCTTCCGGATTGATATGCGTTGCACAGAAACAGGTCAGGCGATCCATCGCAATTAGAAGCTTCTGCATCTTCCCTGTAGTTGTAGGAAACACCAATCCCGTAAATGTATGCATGCGGACAGGAACCCGTGTAATCCAAGCAGCCAACATAGACAATAACCCTGCTTTGGGAGTAATGGAATGAACTATATCTGGCTGTTCCTTGGCAAAAAGAATAATCAATCGGATTAGCGATATGAAATCTTTCACCAACGAAATCCGCCGTTCCATCGGAACTGAAACGGTACGCACCATTTCCCTCTCTTCCAACACTTTCATCTTCTCCCCCGGAGATGATACCGCCACAACTTCATAATGTTTGGAAAGCATTTTAAGCTGGCCTTTCAAAAGGGTTTCGAGGGAGGTGGGGATAGTAGAGGTACGAATTAATTTCTTTTTCATTTAAATAAGTGATTGATATAACTGCAAATACTGATCAGCCATTTTCTGTATATCATACTCGGAAGCTCTATTCATACATTGCCTGGAGATTTGTTGATAATAGGTAGAGTCTTCCTTTAATTTCATTATTGTTTCAGCCAAAGCTTTAGTATCTTCATGTGGGAAAAGGATTCCGGCATCTCTTACCACCTCTGCCAAACCGGGTATATCAGTAGCCACGACCGGCTTACCTGCCGCCATCCCTTCCACTGCTGCCAAGCCAAAACCCTCCCAATGGGAAGACATCACAACAATATCAGATGTTTTCAATATTTCAGGTACATCACTTCTAATCCCCCAAAAACGGACAGTATCCTGAAGACCTAAGCGACTTACCAAATTTTCTAAAACAGATCGTCTTTCCCCATCTCCAACCAACCACAATTCATACTTGTCGGTTGGCAAATACTGAAATGCTTTTATCAAAGTATCTTGATCTTTTTGATAACGGAAGCCGGCAACCATCGTAATAATGGTTTTCTCGCAATCTTTCATGGCAGAACAAACCAAAGCCCTCCGATATACATCACTATTGATTCCATTATAAATAATGGGAACTGACGATAATTCAAATCCTAAGTATTCTATCAAATTCTCTTTCGTCTTGTCAGATATACAGATCACCGATCGATATCTCCTATACATCCACTTATCCAACAATTTATAACACGTCAAATCGCGTCTTCGATTTGACGTGTTATGTTCGGTGGTAACAAGTACCACCGAACATAACACGCTGCCGAAGGCAGCGAATAGCTGCGAAGCTGTATTATGCGTATGCACAATATCATACTTTCGAAGAAAAGGAATTAGTTTAAAAATATATAACGGATTATAGACCCAACCTCCTTGACTGAACTCATAAATTGTCACCCCTTTCGCGCGTAACTGCTTCTTAAAAGTCGTTTCTGTCCCATCAAACAACAATACATCCACTTGATGTCCCTGCTCCCGATAAAGAGGAACCATATCTACAATCAACTTTTCCGCTCCACCTATATAGAGAGAAGTTATGACTTGAAGGATTTTCATGAACGCAAGTCTTTTAAATGATACAAGAAGCCAAAAGGATACAAGACCAAAGAACATATTCCAATCTGATTCAACTTAAAAACGAAAGTTTCTTTTGAACAAAAAGAAAAACGCCAATAATTGATGGCAGCTTTCACCTTTTGTAAAAAAGGAATGGGCATTCGGTAGAGTTCCGAATAATGCAGCATGGATGCCAATGGGCTGGTCATCCTCATTTTCACTATTTTGACCGTCAACCCATCGGGCAAGTAATCGCACAGATAAACATTCCTGTTAAAATAGCGCAGTTTATATTTGAGAGCTATACGATTCCAAACCAACGCCTCTGGACAAAACTTTTCGTTTTCTATCTCAGGGAAAGGAGCTTTTTTCAATACAGATGTACGAAACACTTCTGCCATATCACCTGTTGATTTATACTTAAAGCGAAAATCAATAGAATTACAATCTAATACCTCATGCGTAAACTCTCCTCCTACCTTTTCACCCGTAAAATAATACTTCAACCCGCACACTCCGGCAAAAGATAAATCGTCTGCTACTTGCGAATAATAATCAGACACTACAGCTATGGAATTCGGAGGCAGTTGATCATCACTATCCACAATAAAGAACAACTCACCTTTCGCCTCTTGCACACCTCGATTTATAGCACGATGCTTTCCGCCATTAGGTTGCTTGAGATAACGAATATTTATTTTATTCTCTGATATACAAAAAGATATCAGTTCTTCTGTATTATCAGTACTTCCGTCATCGACTATCAGCCATTCAAAATCCTGACAGGTCTGCATACAGAGACTTTCATATAACTTATCTATAATATAAGCACGGTTATATGTAGGAGTAAAAACAGTTGTCATCATAAATAATCATTCAAAAAAAGTTACATTATATAATTCTAACCAAGAACGATAAGGAAGCATAGCACCTCCATCGAATAAGATTATATATCGAACAAATCCATATAAACTGATGCAAACTGTACCCCCAATAATCATCCATCTTTTATATTTATAAATATCACATAGATATCCCAAAAGAATTGCATATGTGGGAACAAAATAGTCAACCTCACGCCTAAAGAACAAATTAGATCGGAACAAAGTCATAATGGGTAATAATATCAAGAACAATTTTATAATAAATGGTGCATATTTATTACATTGTACTATTTTGTCATAATTGACGACCAATAATAGCATCACCAATAAATATTCCAATGTATGAAAAATATTTAATTCTTCTTCTCCCCCTAAATAACTTAAAGCTTTATCCTTCATAATCGGATCTGAAATAAGATCTGTCAAGAATCCAAACGATGCAATAGGATCAATACCTAATTCTGAAACAATTATAGTAGGAATAAAAATGCAGTTCAAGATAATAATCCTCTGTTTAGTTATATCAAAAAAAGAAATCAAATAAACTAAATACAAAAAAATAACTCCATTATGAAAAGGAAGGACTAAAAAGGTTAGAAGTAGATAATATTTTAAAGCCTTCCGCTCATATATCAAAGGTATCATTAGATAGAACAAAACAATCGTTATCGGCTGTCGCATAGATATAAACGTTTCATAGAAAAACATTTTATAGAGAAATATCAAGATAAATATACCCCAATGGACAGTAAACTTTTTCAATCCAATATACATGCAAGTATAGATGATAATTGATTGCAATACCAAGTAACCATAAAAAGACAATCCTAAAAATGTTTTTATAAATGATATATAACCAATATATCCATTTTCCATATTGAAAAGAGGATATATTTCATGTAAATGGCTATAGTTTATTAAATAATCTCCTAAATAGGGAGTATTATTATATACTGACAGATACACATAAAAATCAGTACCACCCATAGCTCGAAATCCAGTTAAAGATCCCAAGACAAACAGCATCAAGCAGTCACAATAAATCCGTTTCCTTTCCGGAATCTGCTCTTCGATAAAAAGCAAGAAAACTATTAATAAAAATATACTAATATAAAAATCCATTGTATATCAAACAAAAAGTTTTCTCCACATTGTCAAGACAGCCTCTTCTGACCAATTTATTTCAAAATCAATTACAGCAGAAGAAGCCATTTTCTTACGAATCTTTTCATTAGAAAGTAAATAAGAAATACCATCAGACAATGCTTTTACATCTTCAGACTTGACCAATAATCCATCTATACCATCCTTTACGATATTTTGAGGACCACACGGACAATCAAATGCTACAATTGGTAATCCACAAGATTTAGCCTCTATCAAAACTAATCCAAACGACTCAAAACGAGAAGATAATACATATAAAGATGAGTTTAAATAAAACGATAGTATATCTTTTGTAGGGAATAATATTGAGACTGAATCAGATAAATTTGATGCAGAAATCAAAGCATTCAATTCCTCTCTATCATCACCTTCTCCTATAATTTTCAAAGACCAATCCGGATGTACAGCTATTACTGCTTTCCAAGCTTCTATCAAAAGGTCAAATCCTTTACATGCATCCAAACGTCCTACACTCAATACTATTTTAGATGTTAATTTAGAGTGTATTTTTGAGGAGTTCAAACGAGTAAAATTCGGAATACACAATATTTTCCGACGCAGTATCACCGGATAATTCAACCTATCTGTTTTTGTTAAAACGACCTGGCGATAGCTGAAAATAGCAGAGACCAATCTCATTAAATATCCCCACACGGAACCAGCTTTCAGAAAAAAATGTTCCCAAGTCACTATTTTACAGTTTAATCCTATACATGCCCAAATACTAATTATAGCCATTTGGAAAGCAACATTTACCAAATAATCAGGCTTATGGACTTTTAAAAACTTCCTTAACGCCACAATTGATTTTCCTCTCTGAGAGAAAGATGAATATAAAGAATAAATCTGTATTCGTGAATTCAATGTAAAAAATGAATCCGTACTTTCATTTAACAATACAAAACTTACAACAAATCCTCTTTGAACAAGAGCATTTGCGACATCGACTGTTATCCTTTCCGTCCCTGCGCCTTTAGAAAGAGAGTCTATAAAAAAAACTATGTAACGCATAATATATCTCACTTACTCAAGTTTGAGATTTAGTTGTTTAAATACTCATAAATTACCAAATTTCCGCACATAATAAAATAACTAAAGCCTCTTTTATATGATGGTAATCTAAATCCGAAACTTGAATTATATTAATAAAAAATCAATCTATTTTTTTCTTACTTTTTTGTTCCATTAACGACAAATGGAAGTATTCCTATGCTCATAATATTCTATATCTTAGTAACTTGTATGACGTATGTAACGAATGAAGTCAAGTCCGCAGCGCATCAGATGGATATAATACTCCTTCCAAAAGGGGTAGTATTGAGTATGTTTATTAAACGATACTCGTAGTCCATCAGCTACATAAGTGGCATAATATCGGTCTCGTTGTTCTTCTCCTAAAATATTCTCCACCAAAACCTTATTCCCGTAAATAGCTTGATCAAGGTTGCTCTCAAAGCTTGTTATCTGATACATTATCTTACTATACATTTCTTCGCCCTTATCAGAATTAATAAGAATCATTGAAATACCTTTGTCGTCATCCAAATCTGGAAAGTCGCGCCCTATTCCCCAAAAATCTCCGAGAGAGATATCGCCTTGTCGATTAGTTGTAGTAAACGGACAATGGAAACAAGCATTACGCTGGCTCTTATTACTGAGGAAAAGTTGCATATAAGGATCGAACGTTGCATTCTTAAAATATTCCTTACCATTATCAAAATGAAGGTTTATGTATAGACGCTTCCATTCTTTTCTCTTGCTTCGAAAACTGATAAAATGAGCATGCGAACCATACAATTGCTCCATCATCTCTTTATATTCCTTGAAAAGTTTAGGTGAAGGAACACCATGGCATAAGACATCTACACAATAGAGATTATCAAACGGCTTGATCAGAAACTTCCGGAGACCTGCCACCTGACAAGGGGTACCAGAGAACAGAACCTTCCTTCCATCAAGAAGTTGTTTGCGTACCTGTGGGAAGATTCCTTCCACATTACTCTGCACATACTTACTCGAACGTAAACGAATAATGTCTTCCAAAGTTTCACAAATGATATGTACAGCATGAAGATTTTTATCCATCGCACAACCAACAACGACTCCACCTTCTACTATAAAAACCTCAGCAAGGAGAGAAAAAACACCACCAGAAGAACATGCTTTACGAACAACAACATCCTGATGTTTAGCTCCAATTACACGTCTCACACTTCTCTCAGATTCCGGATGTAACATTGGGCAAACCTTCTCACACAATCCGCAATTCACACACGTAGCAACATCAACTTTAGGGAACTTAAAACCTTCAGCATCCTCTACCATTGTGATACTATTATGTCCGCATACAGATGCACAAGCAGTACATCCACAACATTGATTCTTATCAGTTATATTAATCATTTTATATAAGCTATCCTCTACTACTCGTAATTAGGCTCCAAAATCTTGGAACACGGATCTTGAGAATACCTCCAATTATTATTAAAACATATATAGTCAAAACTGGAAGTCATAGTGATTCACTTATCTGAAGATACGGCTTCAATCCTGCTGTTTTCACATAGATAATATTTGTTACTCCTTAAATACTTTTACTTCAGAATTTTTTTTAACGGATATAACAATTTTGATTTCACTGCATCTATGCGAGCAATCTTGAGCATTTCACTTACTTCATTATTACGCGCGAGAGTGAACAATTTACCATTCAGTTGCGAACTTGATGATAATCCTCTACAGATATACTCATCCTGCAAAATGTGTTGCAAATGAGCAATTTGCTTTTCTCGGCTATATGGAGCTCTTATTTCCATACTTGTTAGAGCCGGAATACGGCAAGCGAAATGATAATCAATACTGGTCAATACATTGACATTAGCGCCCCCTTGTTGCTCCACGAACAGATATATATCATCAAATGCCTTACGATAGTGCTCATATAGATCAGGGTGGAAGCGATTAGTTGCCCCACTGCCCGATTGACGGTAATAATACAATGGAAACCTAATATATCGAATACTATCAGCCATGAGTATTACCTTCCAACTGAAAAACATATCCTCTCCATAAGTCATAGTAGGATCAAGGCGAATTATCTCGCCTACACAGCTCCGCAGTATTGCTTTGTTCCAAAGCGATACCGCGGAGCTGTTCGCCATTAAATAATTAAAAGCCTCCTTATGCCCATTCTGCACATCCTCTACTTTTACTTCTGATAGTATCGGGACAAACTTAGGATTTGTATAGAATGTAGTAAAATCCCATACAATAATATCAGGATACGTTTCTACAATCTCTTTTCTAAGAAGCGACAATAACTGTGGATGAAGTATGTCATCTGCATCCATAAAATATAAGTACTCTCCCCTACATTCGTCAAGTCCGCAATTCCGTGTAGCACTCACGCCTTCATTAACCTTATCTATTACACGAACATTCCGATATTTCTTTTCATATTCACGAAGTACAGACAACGAACCATCCTTTGAACCATCATTAATAAGTAAAATCTCACAATCGCCAGTATCCTGCACAAAAATGCTATCTAACGAAGCCTGCAGATACTTTTCTACATTATAAACAGGTATGATAATACTTAAAAGCGGATTTTTCATCGTGTCCATTCCTTTAATAATTCACATCCTTTAGCCCTATCTTCTTGCATGATACGATGCACCTCAACATAGTCGATATATTCCTCGATAGTACTGATGCTATCACTATAAATATGATCACCCAAACCCAATGGTTTGAGGAGTGTAGTGATACGGTCGTTCATCTTTATTGCAACACCTGTGACAGGATAAGTCAAAAACTTTTTACTAAACAAAAGAGTAAATACAGTACCGTGAAAAGAGTTAGTAATGACATATTCAGCATTAGCAATGAGCGACAGCCACTTGTGAATGCTTGCCTGTGTATGCTTGAACTTATCTTCTTGACCTTGGCTTGCAACATAAACAATTTTCAATCCCTTTTCCTTGGCAAATGCATGTATCTCTTTCCAGTTGATGATAGTGCGTGTTCCAAGAAAGTAGATAAACAGATATTTATCTTTAGGCAGCTCCTTAGAGGCAATTTTGAGATAGTCAGCTGCAGTCAACAACATCGTAGGATCAGCAACACATACTGCATCCTTACGACCTGCGTTTACACAGATCTCCACACCACTTTGCTCTCGAACAGAAACATAATCAAAACGTTTCAACCATTCAGCCAACGTTTTATCATCAGGCATGGTATCGCATCCACCAAAACTGGCTGCATAAGCAATTTTACGCATCTCATCACGCACCCAACTCAAATAGTAAATACCATCATGGGTATTCCAAATTTGATCACTCCCAACCACAAAAGCATCCGCATCTGGCGGATCGTTCTGCAACACCTCAAGTGTATAAACCTTGGTGCAATTCAAGTACTCTTGACGAAACTGCTCAAAACCGAGGTCAACAGTACGCTTTCTGAGCTTTCCGTGTGTAAATGTATAAAAGGCAGAACGGATAACACGCTTCATCAAATAAAATGGATAGGGCGAAAGACGATAGATTATACGTACCTTTTCCATCAATTGCTGCTTGAATGTAGGATTATAATCTCTGCCATTCATTGTACGCACCAAAAAAGTCTGATGCCCCAACGACTGCAAATATGTCTGTAAGGCATAGCATTGCAGCAGCTGCCCATAATTATCTTCTGTCTTCCAAAAAGTTAATATGCCAAGTTTCATTTTCCTTAGATGTCTCTATTATCTATTATTGCTATTTATCATTATAAAAAGTTCATAATCAGTTTTTTTTGTGTAATAATACTTTCTAAAGTATCACATAAATGTTCTCCAGTATTATATATTGATATTATTATTGATAAAAACATAAAAAAACAACTACCTTCTAAAATCTTATTACATTTTTCTTAGATACATTCATAATATACTTATTTAAAAGCATTCAATACTGTATTTTCCATTGTCCATTTTCCAAAACATCTATTTAGCCAATCTGTCCTTTGTTCATGCAAATTATACTTATCTATACATAAAATACTTTTCTTTAAGTCTGATAAAGTGTAAGTCTTAATAGTCGGCAAATTTTCATAATCAAGAATAAATCCTCTGTCTTCTTTTTTATATGTATCAAAATCATATGCATAACAGATAATATCTCTATCCAAATACAAAAAATCAAATAATACAGAAGAATAATCAGTCACTAATATATCTGTATATTTTAAAAATGGATATACATCTATTTTATAAGGCAACTCTAACATTATACTTGCTATAGAAGGATAATTATCTAATTTCTTTACAGATGCTACCAAATGAAATTTTGACACAAAAAAGAAATCATTCTTATCTAACAAAAGAAAAAATTGTTCTATCTCACTTAGATTTGAGACTCCTAAAAAAACACTTTTATTCTTCCTAAATGTAGGTAAATAAAAAATTATTTTTTTCCCATCTTTCTTTTTTTTCTTCACTATATTTAAAAATTCACGTTCCAAGTTTGTCAAAAAAGGCATATCATGATTCAAATAAAAATTACGAGGATACATACCATGAATCATATTTTCTTTTTTAACTTTAAAACATTGTTCAAATAAAGAATCTCCGTAATTAGAACATGACAATAAAAAGCTTGTATCTAAATCCCACAATTTTAAAAATGAGTTATTATTTGAATCAGACAACCCGAACCTTTTTATTGGTAACCCATGCCACATATTTATCAATTTAGCACCTTTAGTCAAAGGCACTAATAAATCATAAACGAACTGATCATAAAAAAACAATCCTGCTCTTATATGATAATATACACTTTTCAAAGAATTTCTTTTACAGACCAAATACCCTGCAGAAGACAATTCATTTTCTATTTCATTATCATTTGTCAACCACACTATTTTATCAAGACCTAACTTATTCATATTCTCATTTAAATATAGATACATATATCTTGAATTATCAGCAAATCTATCCCCTCCCCAACCTGTACAAACAACAAATGTTTTTTTTCGACTAAAAAAGACAAAGAAAACAGACAAAAATACATTTATAACAAAACGAATTACGACTCTCATAAATCACGTAATATATTAAATTTATATTTTATTCATTTTTCCAAACATCTTCATAAAAGGAGATAAAAATATTTTTTGTTCAGAATTATTCAACCCATAATATATAAATAAAGGCAAATATATTAATGCAAATAAAATCACTATAAAAAACCACTTTTCAAAAGTATCAATCTTAAATATAGGCATAATAAAAAATCCAATCATACAAAAAACAAACGGAATAAAACTCATTCTACCTATTTCTTTCCAAAACAACACAACATCAATATGAATTTTTTTGTAATAATATATATTCATTACTACAATCTGTCCAATTGTAAGTCCAATTGTATTTGCAATAGCACAACCTATTCCTCCATATTTTTTTGATAAAACAATTGAAATCGTTAAACTTAAAACAGAAATTATCAAGTATGCAACTGAGCGAAATCGCATTTTATTACGAGCTTGAAGTATCAATATACCTGTATTTTGTATAAAAGGAACGGTCAATGGTATTAAAAAAAATAATGCAATACTGTAACTTTCCATATAATCTTCACCTGCCCATAAAACAATAAACTGCTGACCAAACAAAATAAAACAAAGTAATACAAAAACCATTACTGCATACTGCATACGCCCTATACGAATAAATAAATCTGATAATATCTTATCATTATCACCATTTACAACAATATGCATTACTTTGGGGAGAAATACCCCTGCTATAGCATTAGAAAAACTCATATACATATTTTGTAATTGAATTGCCACTGCATACACTGCTACAATCGCTGCCCCCTTGAACATCCCTAGTACAAACTGTCCTGTGCTCCAATAAATACGATCCATGATAGCATTCAAGAAAATCCAAAAAGAATAAACGGATACTTCTTTGAAAAAGCCCCATCGGAAATGTCCGAAACGAACTTGAATCTTCAATTGCTTTTTACAATACCAATAATTGATCAATAATGTCACTACATTAAAGATTGTTGTAATAACCACCATTCCTATAGCTCGATAACCTATCAAAAGCATGGCTATCATCACCAAAGGGTTCAATATGATTCGTACTATTCCCACTAATTTTTGAAATACAAAATTCTCATAAGCTGTGATAATCGATCCCCAAATACTCATTGGGAAGGTAAAAGCTAAATTGAAGACCATTAGTAACATCATGACGCGAATTTTATATAATTCGTTGTCATTCATAGTTGCATGAAATAAATAGTCAACATTAAAATAAAGGGCTAATCCTATCAGCAATACTAAAATTCCGATTCCTATATAAAGAAGAAAAAACATTCCGAACATTTCATATTGTTCACGGATTTTCCCTTCAGCACGGAATTTTGCTGTATAACGAACTATAGCATTTCCAAAACCTAAATCCAAAACGGTTAAATAGGCTACTACCGAAGCGACAAGGGAATATAGGCCATATTCTGACTGCCCCATCATACGCAGCATAAACGGGGTGTACAACAAGCCTACAACATTATTTAAACTGATAGAAACGTAAGAAAGAAATGCACCCGCTTTAAGTTGATTTATTTCCATACTAATTTTTCAAATAATCTCTATACAATCATATTATGATTACGATATCTCAAAAATATAACACACACTGTTGATCAATGGTGAACTGATTAGCCATTTCAACAATGTATTTATAATTAGAATATCACATTCTGTATAAATTCATATTTCATAAAAATTTTCACGTTCTGAAAATTGTTGCATAACCTCAGCCATACGAATACTTTCTTTACGACATAAACGAGTTGATGAAAAACGTTTATTTACAATGCATGAAATGAATTCTTGAATTTCATATCTAAGCCCCGCTCCATCCCATTTATAAAAATATTTTTTATTATCATTCTGATTTTCATAACGTAATTCAAAATAATCGGTTTTCCACCAAGGAGCCGGAACATAAGCATAACCTTTTGTACCTGATATGACAAGATTCCCTTCCGTTTTTACTCCAAGTCCTACTTTAAAAGAACATGTAGCTTTTGGATAACGAAATACACCTTTTGTGTACATATCTACATTATTGTCCATCCGGCTATAAATATTCAAATTTTCATAATTCACTCCCAACAATTTAAAAATAGGAAGTAATGGATAGCTTCCTAATTCATAAAGAGAGCCTCCCGCTTGTTCTGGATCTAATTCTCGTAAATCTTTTTTGTCGTCCCACAATTTTGAAAGTGAAGCTTCTATATCTACAATATCTCCAACAAGGCCAGACTTAATCATAACCATTAGATGATTAAAAGCAGGACAATGCGCTGTTTTATTTGCTTCCATCAAAATCAGTCCTTGCTTTTCAGCTAATTCATAAAGCTCTATTGCATGGTTCCCACAGAGTACCATTGGTGTTTCGCAGAGAACATGTTTCTGAAATCTTAGAGACTCTTTAATATAATCATAATGAGAGAGATGAGGAGTTGCAATATACACAGCATCTACTGCAGTATAAAAATCAGCCAAATCAGAATATACCTCTATATTGCTATTGCTTTTGCTTAATAACATAGCTGCATTTATGTTGATATCATAAACTGCTACAAGATTTATACCGCTTACAACCGAAGCTTCCATAGGAAAGCGTTTTGCCACACGACCACAGCCTATAATTCCTACACGTACTTCATCTTGACTCCCCTCACGGAGCATACTAGAAGAAATTCCTTTTGTACGAGGCAAATATACAACCTTGCAAAACTCATTCAAATAATCAAATTTACCCTCCCAATCACTTCCTATTGCAAATATATCAACTTCATATTTTTGTATATCATCAATTTTTTGGCCAATATAATCTTCTATAATAATTTCATCAGCATAACCTGTTGCACGCACAGCCTCTACACGTTCTAATACATTATTTCGAACGTTAAGTTTTCCTCTATCACGATCAAAATTATCATTAGTTACACCAACAATTAAATAATCACCTAATTTTTTGGCTCTACGTAATAAGTTTATGTGCCCTTGATGCAAAAGATCATAGGTCCCATAGGTAATAACTTTAACCATGCCAATCGTATCTATCTTAAATTTATATATTTCCAATAAGAAAAAACAGAAGTAACCAGACTTATCATTTATTTCTTACTATAAAATAAAAACGTCAATTTATTATTCCTTTCCAAACTACCATATTATGGTCACTATAAGATGTTTCCGGAGAATAGCATTCATGACCTTTCAACGATTTCGAATAGAAAACGTAATCAATCCGCCAGAGTTTGTATAACTGCCGGAAAGTATATTGGTAGCCACTTCCACAATCACGGAAACCATCAATCAGTCCTTTCCGTACCTGACGATAAACATAGGAAGCCGGCGTATCATTAAAATCTCCACAAACTAATACCGGATAAGGAGATTGTTCGATCTCTACACGAATCGAATCAGCTTGATCTGCCCGTTTCTGATAATTACTTTTCATTTTCAGAGCTAAGTCCTTGACAGCCTTCATCCGAATTTTCAAATCTTTCCCTGGCGTAGTAATTATGCCGCGATAGGAATTAACGCTTGTTGTTTCGAAGTGATTGTTAATCACACGGATATATTGATTGTTTATTCGTATATCAGCTATTAATGACATATTCTGAGAATTTTTATAGTAAAGAGCTTTTACCGAATGGATCGGATAACGACTATAAATCGTTGTTGGTAAATGGTCCGTGCGTCGGCTGATATATTTATATAGCACATAATCAAAAGCGTATCGAATGCTGTCCCGATGATAAAACCCATCGCCTGTCGCTTCCTGGAAACAGACGATATCGGGTTTCAACTCCTTGATATAAGTGGCAGCTTCATTCATCGTGTACTTTCTGTCCCAATAAAAATGACTTGCATTATAGGTGACTACGGTCAAAGGAGTACCTCCTTGTTCTGATGTAGTCGGTTTATTCCAATATGGAGGTTGATATACGGCTAACAGATAACCTGTATGGATCAGGATGGCAAACAGAGGGATTAAACTTTTCCTCTTTTTCTTTGTGAACAATTGTATCCCTATCAACAACAGATTACCTGCCAATATCGGCCAGACCAGTAATGTCAGAAAGGATAGCCAGATACAAATTCCATCGGCATAATAACCACCGATTAAACAGAGGACAGATAAGGCAGAGAAAAATATCAGTAGGATATCATTCAACTTTATCCAACACTTCATACTCCGAATTCCTACTCTTGAACTCCGGTACAATCCCTTTCATCATTTGGACTGTTCCCATCTTATCGACTTTAATCGCCAATGTAATCAGCGGGTTCATAACCGTACAAATATCATTGTAATCATATTCTCTCACTTGGGCACGATATATTTTGGCATTATTGGTAGAAAGGGTATTTTCTTTCGTTGCCAGAAGTTCCTCATACAGCTTTTCGCCTGGGCGAAGACCGGTATATTGGATTTCGATATCCTCGCCGGGGACAAGACCTGCCAGTTCAATCATACGACGAGCCAGATCAGCGATCTTTACAGGGGTTCCCATATCGAATACAAAGATTTCATTACCCTTACCCATAAAGGCCGCTTCAAGTACCAAGCGGCACGCTTCCGGGATTGTCATAAAGTAGCGGATGATGTCGGGATGAGTCACTGTTAAAGGGCCACCTTTTGCTAATTGCTCACGGAAACGGGGAATAACAGAACCGTTACTTCCTAAAACATTACCAAAACGGGTCGTGATAAAACGGGTTTTACCCGGATGCAAGCCTTTGCTGATAGCAATACTTAAACTTTGTACATAGATTTCAGCCAGGCGTTTGGAAGCGCCCATTACGTTAGTCGGATTAACCGCCTTATCGGTAGAAATCATTATGAATTTATCTACATTGTATTTGACAGCCATATCCGCTACATTGCGAGTACCATATACATTCGTATGAACAGCCTCACAAGGATTTTCCTCCATCAAAGGTACGTGCTTATAAGCAGCCGCATGAAACACATACTGAGGTTGAAAACGCACGAAAAGAGATTCTACACGATCGATCATCCGGATATCTCCCATTACAGGAGTAAACTCTACCTGAGGAAATTTTTCTTCCAGTTCCAGACGTATATTATGCATGGGAGTTTCGGCACTGTCGAATAAGATTAATTGTTTCAGATTGAATGTACATAATTGACGACAGAGTTCGCTGCCAATAGAACCGGCAGCTCCAGTGACTAAAACCACTTTACCTTTTAAGGATGCGGCGATTTCAGCCATATTGATACAGATTTCCTCACGACCCAATAAATCTTCTATATGTACTTCAGGAAGATTGTGAAAATTAACCCTGCCTTTCTTCAATTCATCGACAGAAGGGAGTATCAACATACGAACCTTCTTCTTTTCACAATAACGGACTAAACGCTCACTCTCTTCTTTTACTAAATGATAGTCAGTAAACAGAACAGCTTTAATATTTTTCCTGTTAACCAAATGATTAAAGTCTACCTGTTTTTTGATTGAGTAAATTCTGTATTTTCCTACACGTAAACAGGTGTGATCGCCAAAACGTAGGAAACCACAAACTTTATACAGTAGTTTGTCGCTCAGGGAAGCATCAAACAAGAAAGTCCCGGATTTATCACCCTGATAAATCAGTAGTTTTCCTTGATTTAAGGATACACTATTGACTATAATTGTATAGAAAACAATCATGAAGACACGGAGTATTGTTAAAAGGAAGAATGTGAGGGATAAGTCTACTACAGCTCCTAAGGCTAATTCACGAGGAGATTGAATCGTCGTGGTCAGGTAGACCAAAACAACGATGAAAAGTACCTTTATTAATGAAGATAAAGCGAGACGTCCGGCTTCTGTAAATGCAGAGTGCCGGATCACACCTTTATAGGTCTGGCACAAAAAGAAACTTGCCAGACTACTGCAGAAAGAAATGAATAATATATGAAAAAGAGAATCGTCTACAAGCTCTGTCCCAAGGATATACCACAGGAATGACAGAGAAGTAGCAGTTGCCAGAATTGATAAAAATAAATCAATAAATAGGACGATCCAACGGTTAAAAAATTTAACGCGTGATAATACTAGTGCAAAACCATTGATATTCATAAGTCACAAATTAGGGGTGTTATGTAAAAAAGTTCGTCAGTCCCAAGCGGCCAACCTACATAAACAACTGAAAATCTTATACTTGAAGGTTATTGGAGTGACTAAAAAAAACGATCGTTTTTTCTAGTCAGCCTTATTTGACTAATATTTGTTAACCTATGATTGAAGCGGCATTTTGAAAAAACAAGATCAAAACATTGAAAAACAAATAGATAAAATTCCCAAAACCTTTTGTATTTCAATAAATATCTCCTACATTTGCAGCACAAAAAAATGACTAGAAAAAACGATCGTTTTTTCTAGTCATTATGAATTCTAGCCCCTCCAATTTTTTTTAAGATTCACATTATGAAACAAATTTATCGATCAATCTTCGCTTCTATAATACAGTTTTTAAAATACAAAAGCTTTGAGAAGATTCATATTACTAGTTCACTACTTTACTTATATTTATGTATATTTGCTCTTCATATAATTTAGTAGCTATGAATAAATACACTACAAATAAAGATGAATCTGAAATTTTACCAAATCTTCTAGGACTACTAACAGCAGAGGATATTGCAGCATCTGAATTCGAAGGATTTTTATATGCGGAATTATTCCTTTCTGATAAACTTTCAAAAAGAACTAAATTTAATATCAACTATATCCTGAAAATACATAAACTAGCTTTAGGACATTTATATACTTTTGCTGGAAAATACAGGACTGTCAATATGTCAAAAGGTGGTTTTATATTTCCGGCTGCCATATTTTTACCTAATTCAATGAATATTTTTGAACAAGAGGTATTAAAGATGTTACCAAACAAATATGCCTGTAAAGAAAATCTCATAGCAGATATAGCAAAAGTTCATGCAGAGTTATTGTTTATTCATCCATTTCGCGAAGGTAATGGAAGAACAGCTCGTCTATTAGCGAACTTAATGGCACAAAAACAAGGATACCCTAAACTAGATTTCACAAAGATTGCATCAACCTATTTTGACAAGTATATATATGCTGTACAAATGGCAGCTAATAAAGAATATGGTTGGATGGAAGATATTATAAAGATGACTTTTGTAGACGGAGCTGAACTTTCTCGTAAATAGATAAGGCCATTTCTTCAGAAATATGAATCCCTTCTATTCTAAAAGAGGCAATCATGGAACGCAAAGATTCCATCTTTTTTTCCTCTGTTTGATCTTTTGAAATTCTCTCTTTCATAAACATTTATCTTTATACAAAGATACATTTTATTTTCTACAATACCAACAATACACTTCCCTTTATTGCTTTAAGCCATTAAAAAACCCCAAAAAGCCAATAGGCCTTCCGGGGTTCAAACAAGTTATTTTCTAATGTTTATTTATGCGTATCTTCTAAAATAAATTTCAATGTTCCGGCATTCACCAGTTCTTCCTGAGAAATAGTATAGCCTTTCAACTTCTTTCCTCCGGCTGTTACCTCTTTAATGTAGATATCTTCCGGAGTTTGATGCATCGACTCGATCACCAGTTCACCTTTCGGATAGAATTTCTTGTCCAGATCGATTGTTACCTTATTGAAGGTCGGTGATGTTAATACATAATCCATATCACCCGGACAAGCCGGATAGAATCCCATCATAGAGAATACAGCCCAGGTAGACATTGTACCGGTATCATCGTTACCAGGGAGACCGTTCGGTGCGTTGTGATAATATTTGCTTAGCAGTTCACGAACGAGCTTCTGTGTACGCCAGGCATCGCCTTTGAAATAGCTGAACAGGTAAGGATAAGCGATATCCGGTTCGTTAGCCATATCATAGTGGCCTTCGTCGAATACCATCTGCAGCTTATCTACAAATTTCTTCTGACCACCCATCAGCTTAACAAGGCCGGGGATATCGTGAGGTACATAGAATGTATAGTTCCAGGCACTTCCTTCGTGGAAGCCAGGATTCGGTTCGAAGTTTTCTCCTTGTTTCGGGTTGAACGGAGAATAGAACGTTCCGTCAGGCAGAAGCGGACGAAGGGTTCCGAACTCTTTGCTATAATAGTTCTTATATCCCATAGAACGATCGTGGAATAACTTGGCATCTTCTTTCTTTCCTAATGCTTTGGCAAACTGAGAAAGGTTCCAGTCGGCAATATAATATTCCAGGGCGTGAGATACAGAGTTATCGTACTGTTCACGAAGAGGAACATAGCCTTTACTCATATAATCGTTATTGTCCGGACGAAGCAGGTTGAACTCACCCGGTGTAGTAGCTCCTTTACGCATCGCTTCGTAAGCTGTTTCTACATCGAAATCACGAAGACCGCGCATCCAGGCATCTACTATATAAGGTATAGAAGGATCGCCTTCCATCGTCAGAGTTTCACGTCCGTAAAGTTCCCATTTAGGCAACCATCCGCTTTCTTTATACATATCGATCATCGTACGGATAATGTCGAGCTGGCGTTCAGGGAAAAGAAGAGTCATCAGGGTACTTACATTACGATAAGTATCCCACAATGAGAATACAGTGTAATGGTTGCCTGTGGTATGGCCCACTTTCAGGCTTTCCATCATCGGATATTCGCCGTTCACATCCTGGATAATGTTCGGATGGATCAACAGGTGGTATAAGGCGGTATAGAAGATCGTTTTATCGTCTTTGGAACCTCCTTCAACCTTTACACGGGACAGATCGCTGTTCCACATATTACTGGCGGTAGCTTTTACTTTATCGAAATTAAAGTCCGGCTGCTCCGTATTCATGTTCAGACGGGCATTTTCGATACTGACGAAAGAGACGCCCATCTTTACTTCGATTGCTTCGTTTTCTTCCGTATCGTAGGTAAACCATACACCGATATCGTCACCGCTCATGTCACGGTTGTATTTGGTATACAACTTATATTTACCCGAATAGATATCCCATTCGGCTTCCACACCCTTCATTTCACGCTGTTTTTTCCAATATCCCATCGATTTAGGAGCCTTGCTGACCTTCATCACAAAATAGATAGGGAAAACAGCCTGTGGGTTATAGCAGAAAGTTCCCAGCAGTTTACTACCTTCGATCTCGGTCTCATTAACGATACGAACGGTGGCTCCGGTCTCGTTGGTCAGTCCTTCACCCAGATTTAAAAGGATATTGCCTTGCCCTTTCGGGAAGGTGAAACGGCTGAGACCTGTACGCATACTGGCTGTTGCTTCTGTCTTGATATTATATTTTGTCAGGACATTGCTGTAATAACCGGGATGGGCGACTTCATCTTTATATTTACTGCCGTATTCACGGTAATCGACTTTCAGTTCACCGGCTGTAGGCATCAACAAAAGACTTCCTAGTTCAGGACAACCGACGCCGCTCAGATTGACATGAGCAAACCCTGTCATGAAATCATTGTCGGAAGAGTATGGAGTGGACCACCATTGGCTGTCTTTATCGAAGCGGTTACTCTCCGACCCCATCACATTGAATGGAGTGACACTCATCATACCTTGGGGACAAATAGCTCCGGGATTGGTTGTCCCGTAGTTACTGGTCCCGATAAAGGGGTTTACATAATCTACCGGCTGTTGTGCTGCCGCCATCAGGCTGCCACACAGCAGAAGGCTCATTACTTGCTTCTTCATTCTTGATTTATTTAGTTACTAATTAATATATTGTATTCTGTTATCATTAATAATGTACTAATGGAAATAGCAAAGTGAATCCTACCAAACAACAATCTCATCGACAAAAATAAATCCTTTGTTGGCTTCGTCAGCCTTCAGGCGAACGTAACGGGCTTTCCAGTCTCCCTGGAAGAGATATTCCTGGAAAGAGAGGTCTGCATCTTTATTGGAGATGGTTGTCGGGATAATTCCCTGAGAGGTGAAGTTTGTACCGTCTTCCGAGGTCAGTAGCTCGACACTGGTCGGTTGGTAAACACCCGGACCGATCAACTGCATAAAGCGAGCCGATACTTTGTGAATGTCGGTCACTTCTTCCATATCGATCACACAATCGAGATCGTTCAGATATCCCTGCCAGCGGCCATCCAGATAAGTCAGTCCACCACGGTATCCGTCGATCAGGGCATTCATACCTCCCGCCATATAGCCGGGATACAACTTACTATTATAATGTATAGGCTTATTGATCGCACGATGATAATCGACTTTCTTTTCCGTCGGTGCTCCCTGCAACTGACCGTTTCTGAAAATAGCAGCTTTGACATAAGCAGAATCTTTTACCACAATCACGCCATCATAAAGGGCGGAAGAAGCAGTCGGAACAGTCCCGTCTGTCGTATAACGGATCTCTGCCGGATATTTCTCTGCATCCAGGAATACTTCTATCTGTTTCTTTACTGTATCGACAGACATGGTAACTTCCAGTTCGTCGGAAAGGGTAAAGGTGTTTATACCCATCTGCTGCAATTTTGAAATATGAGCGTTCATACGAGGTTTGAAGTCATTCCACTCACGCTTTTCCTGAGGAGTCCAGCCAATCTCGGCAACAGCAAGCGCACGCGGGAACATCATATATTCCAGATGTTTCTCATTCGTGATATATTCTGTCCAGGTATTCGCCTGTACACCTATAATATGTTTACTTTCTTCTGCGGTCAATGAATCGACCGGAACCGGGTTATAGCTGTACACTTTCTTGATCGGGGTATATCCGCCGATAGCATAAGGCTGTGTCTTCGGATCAGCCTGATAGAAATCCAAATACATATAATTGCCCGGTGTCATAACCACATCGTGTCCCATACGGGCAGATTTAATTCCACCACTTTCACCACGCCAGGACATAACGGTAGCTTCCGGTGCAAGGCCACCTTCAAGGATCTCATCCCAACCGATCAACTTACGGCCTTTAGAGATCAGGTGTTCTTCCGCTTTATGGATCATATAACTCTGCAGTTCATCCACACTCTTCATGCCATTCTTTTTCATCAAAGCCTGACATTTAGGACAGGTCTTCCAAGCTCCTTTACCGGCTTCATCTCCTCCCGCATGAATATATTCGGAAGGGAAAAGTTCGATCACTTCATCCAGCACATCTTCCATAAAGGTAAACGACTTCGGGTTGCCTATGCAGAAATCACCATTCTTATAAGGCTGACCGGAACAACTTAACTCCGGATAGGCAAACAATACTTCTTCCGAGTGACCAGGGAATTCGATCTCCGGTATTACATTTATATGTTTAGAGGCTGCATAAGCAACGATCTCACGTATATCATCTTTCGTATAATAACCGCCATAAGCACCCGGAGTGCCTTCGGGAAGATATTTACGATCCTTTCCATCCCACCATTTCCGCCAGTCGGATTCTGTCCGGAAAGCCGTCTCTGTTGTCAGTTTAGGATATTTATCCATCTGTATACGCCAGCCACCGGCATCCGTAAGATGGAAATGCAGATTATTCAGTTTGTAGAAAGACATCACATCCAGCAGTTTGAATACCTCTTCTTTCGGAAAGAAGTGGCGGGACACATCCAAATGCAATCCACGGTACTTGAGACGAGGTTCGTCCTGTATGGATACATAAGGGAAGCCCTGTGGAGTAAATAATTGCCGGAGAGTCTGCTCACCATAGAAGAGGCCCGTTTCTGTAGCCGCTTTCAAGTCGATACCTTTGTCATTAACTGTAAGCTGATATCCTTCCGGATTTCCGCCTAATGACTTATCGACAACAAAATGAACATTTGCAGGTTTTTCCGTAGAGAAGACCGCTGCACTGTCTGCCTTGAAAAAACCATCGGCCACAGTGAATTGTGCCGGTAACGGGATTAGATTCAACTGCACTGTTTCCTTCGGAGAACAGGCTACAAGGAACAACGAACATGCTACGGTAATCCCAGCCATCGTCATGCGCGATTGTTTTGGCAATAACATCATAATTTATTTTTTGTGTATTTATTCTTGGTGCGGTAAATATACAAAGAAAAAGGGAAAATCCCGTAAGAGATTTTCCCTTTATATGAGAAGAAAGCCGCACCCTAGATATGAACAAACTCCGTATGACAGGATTTGAGTGCTTTGCCACCTTTGTAATCCGCTGTGCGATGCATCCCCGAAGGGTGCGGCCCGCCATTAGCGACAAGAGCTGTGTCTCGGAATTAAAATAAACTGATGAGTTTCCCAATCGAACAAGTGCGGCTAACTCATTTTTCTTATTACAAAGATATGTAAAGCCTTTGAATCTTCCAAACAAAATGTCAACAATTTCCCCTTAAATAATGAATAAAAAAGTGAAGTCGCAGTGTTTCAGAAGGTATGAATTGTAAAAAGCTAACAAAAAAAGGGTCCCGTTATCGGAACCCTTCTCCTATTGACATTTATATATCAATTTACTTTACTTTCGCTACGATTGCTTTGAAAGCTTCCGGATGGTTCATTGCCAAGTCGGCCAACACTTTACGGTTGATCTCGATACCTGCAGCATGCAAAGCTCCCATCAAACGAGAGTAAGACATACCTTCCAGACGAGCGGCAGCATTGATACGCTGGATCCACAATGCGCGGAAGTTACGTTTCTTGTTACGACGGTCACGGAATGCATAAGTCAAACCTTTTTCCCAGGTATTTTTTGCTACGGTCCACACATTCTTACGTGCACCATAATAACCTCTGGTAAGTTTTAAAATCCGTTTTCTTTTTGCTCTTGAAGCAACATGATTTACTGATCTAGGCATAATTCTAATCTGTTTTGAATGTTAGCGTCATCCTTCATGATGATCTTACTTGCTAAATACATTCGGTTAATAAAAATCTTTGTAAAACTCGCTTAATTTAAGAAGATTACTTCATGCCAAGCATTAGCTTAACACTTCTTACATCAACAGTAGCAACAAGGCCGGTATGAGTAAGATTTCTCTTAGCTTTCTTAGTCTTCTTCGTCAAAATATGACTTTTAAAAGCGTGTTTTCTTTTGATCTTTCCTGTTCCGGTAAGGGCGAACCTCTTTTTGGCACCGGAATTAGTCTTCATCTTAGGCATTTTCCAATTTGTTTTAATTATTAAACTTGACACCCTCTAACGGGCGGTTTTTTATTCTTTGTTTCCCTCTGCGTCAGACTCTGTCCTCGGCTTCAAGGTTATAACTTTCTTAGCCACAGGCTTTGCAGGTCCGGCAGATGCAGCAGGTTTCGGAGTAGCAGTAGCAGCAGGTGCGCCTGCCTTTTTCGGTGTCAACATGATGATCATGCGTTTACCTTCCAATACCGGCAACTGTTCGACTTTACCGTAGTCTTCCAGGTCATTAGCAAAACGAAGTAACAAAACTTCTCCCTGCTCTTTGAAAAGAATGGAACGTCCTTTAAAGAACACATATGCTTTAACCTTAGCTCCTTCTTCCAGAAATCCTTTGGCATGTTTCAATTTAAAGTTATAATCATGATCATCAGTCTGAGGTCCGAAACGAATCTCCTTCACTACAACTTTAACTGACTTCGCTTTCTGCTCTTTCTGTCGTTTTTTCTGCTGATAGAGGAATTTCTGGTAATCGGTTACTCTACAAACGGGGGGCGCAGCATTGGGTGAAATCTCAACCAGGTCCAATCCCATATCTTCAGCCATTTTTAAAGCTTGCGATGTCGGGTATACGCCCTGTTCTACATTGTCACCTACTAGACGAACTTCACGAACACGAATACGTTCGTTAATTCTATACTGTTCTTTCAGATTGTCATTCTTCATTCAAAAAGATTTATTCTCCTCGTTATTAGTTATTTATTTATTACTTTTTTGCCAACGATTCATCATGTCCTCTACTTCATCGTTCAAAAGCGCTGCAAAGGTAGCAATTTTCATCGAACCTTTATCACCTTCGCCCTGTTTTCTTACAGAAACTTCATTATTTTCTGCTTCTTTTTCTCCAACGATGAGCATGTAAGGAATACGTTTCAATTCATTGTCACGAATTTTACGGCCAATTTTCTCGTTTCTGTCGTCTACCAGTACACGAATATCCTGTTCTTCCAGTTGACGAGCGATATTCCATGCATATTCATTGAATTTTTCACTGATAGGCATGATACATACCTGATCCGGAGTCAACCACAACGGGAACTTACCGCCTGTATGTTCGATCAGCACAGCAACGAAACGCTCCATTGAGCCGAACGGTGCACGGTGGATCATTACGGGACGATGCTTTTTGTTGTCTTCGCCTGTATATTCCAGTTCAAAACGTTCCGGCAGGTTATAGTCTACCTGGATTGTTCCGAGCTGCCAGCGACGGCCGATAGCATCTTTTACCATAAAGTCAAGTTTCGGACCATAGAAAGCGGCTTCACCGTATTCGATCTTGGCTTTCAGGCCTTTTTCCTGACAGGCTTCGATGATGGCGGTTTCTGCTTTTTCCCAGTTATCTTCCGAACCGATATATTTATCTCTGTTTACTTTATCACGTAAAGAAATCTGAGCTTCGAAATTTTCAAAGTCAAGTGCCTTAAAGATGATAAAGATAATATCCATTACTTTCAGGAATTCGTCTTTCAGCTGATCCGGACGACAGAATAAGTGAGCGTCATCCTGAGTAAAGCCACGAACCCTTGTCAAACCGTGCAACTCACCGCTCTGTTCGTAACGATATACAGTACCGAACTCTGCGAAACGCAAAGGCAGGTCTTTATATGAACGCGGGAATGACTTGAAGATCTCACAATGGTGAGGGCAGTTCATCGGTTTCAACAGAAATTCTTCACCTTCCTGCGGAGTATGGATCGGCTGGAATGAATCCTTGCCGTATTTTGCATAGTGACCTGATGTCACATACAACTGCTTTGCACCGATATGCGGAGTCATCACCTGTTGGTAACCGTATTTCTTCTGAATACGTTTCAGGAAGTCTTCCAGTTTCAAACGTAACTGAGTACCGCGGGGTAACCATAAAGGCAAGCCTGCTCCTACTGCAGTAGAGAATGTAAATAATTCCAGTTCCTTACCGATCTTACGGTGGTCACGTTTTTTGGCTTCTTCCAGTAACGCCAGGTATTCATCCAGCATTTTCTTTTTCGGGAAAGTGATACCATACAAACGAACCAACTGTTTACGTTTTTCATCACCACGCCAGTATGCACCAGCCACGCTCAGAATTTTAACAGCCTTCAGGTAAGATGTGTTAGGCAAGTGCGGTCCACGGCACAGGTCAGTAAAAGAACCCTGTGTATAGGTGGTTATTTTACCGTCTTCCAGTTCACTGATCAACTCAGTCTTATATTCTTCACCTCTGTCACCAAACATTTTCATAGCGTCTGCTTTGGAAATGTCCTGACGTTTGATTTCTTCTTTCTTTGCTACCAGTTCAAGCATTTTTGCTTCAATAGCTGCAAAATCACCTTCTTTGATTGTAGCTTCACCCGGATCTACATCATAGTAGAATCCATTTTCAATAGCCGGACCGATACCGAACTTGATACCAGGATAAAGTTCCTGCAGGGCTTCTGCCATCAGGTGAGCACTCGAGTGCCAGAATGCATGTTTACCTTCTTCGTCGTCCCACTTCAGCAGATTCACTGTCGAATCCTGCATAATAGGGCGAGACAGGTCCCATGTTTCTCCGTTCACACTTGCGGCCAAAACTTCCTGAGCCAAACGGGAACTGATACTTTCTGCGATCTGCATTGCAGTAGTTCCTTCAGCGTATTCTCTTACGGAATTATCCGGAAATGTAATCTTTATCATAATCTGTTCTCTATAATTCTTTAATTAGCATGCAAATTTAGCATTCTTTTTCGTAAAATGATATTTTTAGTCTAAAAGATATATGCTTTAAACCCAAAACAGACATGTTTTGTTGGAAAACATGTCTGTTTTGATTCAAAAAAACTGATTCATATCAATTGCTTGTCATACGTTTGATGATACTGTAAGCATTAATAATACCCAGCTCACCGGCTTTACTTAGGTCGGCAATTCCCTGATTGGCATCACCCAAAGACAAGCGTGCCAGCCCACGATTAAAATAGGCTTCCGCAAAATCGGGATCGCGCTTGACTGCTTCGTCATAATCCTGTATGGCAGCCCGGAAATCACGCTGTACGCAACGCAGGTTTCCACGGTTGAAGTAAGCATATACGAAACCGGGATTCAGACGGATTACCATGTCGTAATCGCGTGTGATCATTTCGTGTTCGTAAGCTCTCTTCTTATCCTTTACCTCTGCCGATGCCACATCGGATGGAGTTTTAGGTGCCGGGGCCTGCCCCATCTTGAAGTTCATACTATTCATAGACATAGACAAATCATCGGTACTGGATACCTGTGACAGATTATAAACCAATTGTTTGTAACGCACCACCGCACGATTGAAATAAGCCATGGTATAGGTTGGATCGAGTTCCACGACTTTATTGAAGTCTTTAATCGCTTCGGTAAAATCCTGTACCAACATATAGTCGACAGCACGTCCAAACCATGCATCAGCGTTATTCGGCTGAGTTTCTATTTTAGCTGAATAGTCATTTATGGATGCAAAGTGCACCGCAATCTGATCTTCCGTAAGAGCTGCTTCTTCGTTGGTGATACGCAACTTACGGGACAACACCATGCGGGCATTATATTCCTCGATCATCTTATCATAATAGACGATCTTCTTGACTGGATCGATCTTTTCATAATAAGTCAGGACGAACTGAGGTTCCAGGTCTACACGCACATTACGATCCTGCACACGTCCACGCACATCGCTTTGATATTTATTTCTGCGCTCTTCATCCTTATCATATACCACCAAACGGTTAAATTTGCTGATGTTTTTATCTGACTTTTCACGCGTATTCTCCTCTTTACTGTCCGGAGAGGTGGCATCATTCCCCTGCCCCGTATTATTGGAAGCCATAGCGTTGCCGGTCTGACCGGAAGCATTCCCTTTTTTACTATTATTTTCCATTTCGATAGCGGTCCAGTAATCGCGGTCGGCACCGACCTGATCATTCATCTTACGCTTCGCTTCCGAACGGCTGTAATAGCCCGGGGTAAAGTTCGGATATTGTCCCAGGACGACATCGAAGTCGCGGACAGCACCCCGATAATCACCGGTTTCAAAACGTAAAAGAGCACGGTTATAGTAAGCCATATAGTTATCCGGTTCTTGTTGGATAACCACATCGAAATCTTCGATAGCACGGTTGTTGTCACCTACCTGGTAACGAAGCAATCCACGGTTAAAACGAGCGATGAGATTATTTTTATCCATGCTGATTACCTGGTCGTAATCGTCCATTGCACCGCGAAGGTCGTTCTTCTGATAACGAACCAAACCACGGTTTATATAATAACCGCTTTCACGCGTATTCAAACGGATGGCTTCATTCAGGTCTGCCAGCGCTCCGTCGAGGTCGTTGGTCTGGTAGAGCAATATGGCACGGTTACCATAAGAAGGTGCATAATATGGGTCCATTTCAATCGCCTTATTATAATCGGCAAGCGCTTTCACCGTATCTCCCTTTTCACTGTACATCGCACCACGGGTCAGATAATTCATAGAATATTTAGGATGCGCTCTCATCAGCACATCGAATGTCTTCTCCGCATCATTATAGTCTTTTCGCTGAATATTGGCAACAGCCTTATTGACAAGCATCTGACGATCGTCAGGCTTGAATTCAAGTCCTTTATCATAATCGGCAATCGCTTCCACATATTTTTCCTGGCTCTGGCGGGCAATACCGCGGGCATAATAAGCTTGCACCAAAAAGGGATTCCGCTCAAGACATAACGTACAATCTTCTTCGGCCCCTTTGTAATCATCCAGATTGATTTTCGCGACAGCACGATAAAAATAGGGTTCCGCAATCCAGGGCTTCGCTTTAATTACCTGGTTAAAATACTGTATGGACAGCACGTAATCTTCAAAATATAAAGCATTACGCCCAATTGCCAGCACACGATCCGTATTGATCTGGGCCGACATCGCCAACGAAAATGCGATAAACATCAGAAAAAGGAATATTTTTTTCATCAGATTGCCTTAAGTGTTAAAAAGAGGTGTGTCGAAAGGTTTCAACGGACTTTTCGACACCCCTCCTTGTTTAGCGAACAAAAATAAGCAATTCGGATGAATGTTAAAACGGTTCTTGGTAAAATTATCCTCAACAAATCGTAATCTAGTCAAAAAACATAAACCGGACATAAAAAAGGTTGCGTTACAAAGTGCAGAACACCTCTAACGCAACCTTTCTCTACATTTATATATAGCCGGTTTTACTTCGGCTGTATTTTTGCCATCAAATGATCTTTTGTGATCTTGTCACCTTCCTTTACGCCCAACTCGGTAATCACCCCGGATACCGGAGCAACGATCCGGTTGTACATCTTCATCGCCTGATGGATGAGAAGCAACTGGCCGGCTTCAACTTCCTGACCCTGCTCCACATAAATCTTCACGATGGTTCCCGGGAGGTTGGAAATCACATCACCGACGAAGGGCTTATGCCACATCTTACGGTTCTTATATTTCTCTGTCAGCAGCGTTTTGTACTTACGGGCGGTAACTACAAAATCTACATATTCATTTTCTTTATTTTCCATATTTCAAAAAGTATATGTACGGATTTAATTAGAACGGAGGGATTCCGTGCTTTTTGGCCGGTCTGCATTCCTCTTTCAAAACAGAAAGTTTCAGAGCGTGAAGCAACAGCGCACGTGTTTCTTTCGGCTCGATAACAGAATCAATAAATCCTTTTGAAGCTGCCACATAAGGATTAGCGAACTTCTCGATATACTCTTTTACTTTTTCCTGGCGCATTGCATTCTGGTCTTCAGCTTCCATAATTTCCTTACGGAAAATAATGTTTGCTGCACCTTCCGGTCCCATCACGGCAATCTCCGCACTCGGCCATGCAAACATAAAGTCAGCACCCAGGTGACGTGAGTTCATCGCGATATAACCACCACCGTAAGCCTTACGCAGGATCACAGTAATCTTAGGTACAGTTGCTTCAGAATAAGCATACAGAACTTTTGCTCCGTGACGGATCACACCGGCATGTTCCTGGTCTACGCCCGGCAGATAACCCGGCATATCTTCCAATGTAATGATAGGAATATTGAATGAATCGCAGAAACGGATGAAACGTGCGGCTTTATCAGCACTATCGCAATCCAGTACGCCTGCCAGTACCATCGGCTGGTTAGCTACGAAGCCTACTGTTTCACCAGCCATACGACCGAAACCGACCACGATATTGGCGGCCCACAGCTCCTGAACTTCCAAGAAGTCGGAGTCGTCGACGATGCATTTAATAACATCACGTACATCATACGGCTGTTTAGGGTCAGCTGGAACAACTTCTTCGATGTTCAACATAGCTGTCGGCTCTTTCGGTTCAGTAGTCTTGGCACGCTGCTGATTGTTCCAGGGGATAAAGCTAACCAGACGCTTAACCTGTTCGAAACATTCTTGTTCGCTCAATGCATAGAAGTGAGCGTTACCTGTTGTTTCTGCATGAACACGGGCACCACCCAGATCCTCCATAGAGATATCTTCACCCAAAACAGTTTTGATCACATTCGGACCGGTGATAAACATCTTGGAGATGTTTTCTACCACGAATACGAAGTCGGTCAAAGCCGGAGAATAAACTGCACCACCGGCACACGGTCCCAGGATCAATGAGATCTGAGGGATAACACCTGATGCAATCGTATTTCTATAGAATATTTCTCCATATCCGGCCAAAGCGCCAACACCTTCCTGAATACGTGCACCACCAGAGTCATTGATACCGATAATCGGGCATTTCATCTTCAGTGCATGATCCATGATCTTTGTGATCTTACGGGCATGTTGCAAACCTAATGAACCACCGGCAACAGTAAAGTCCTGTGCATAGATACATACCGGAGCACCGAAAATAGTACCCGTACCTGTAACCACACCATCACCCGGAAAGTCTTTCTTATCCATTCCGAAATCACGGCCATCATGCTTTACAAACAAATCGTACTCATGAAAAGAGTTTTTGTCCAGCAAGGAAAGAATACGATCACGGGCAGTCAGTTTACCCATTGCGATCTGCTTTTCGATAGCAGCCTCGCCTCCCCCCATCTCTACGACGGCTTTCTTCTCCCTGAGGGCCTGAATGTTTTTACTTAAATCTGTCATATTATTTAATAGATTTTTATTATTTACCGACAGCTTTTGCTCTGTATGAACAACGAGCGGTCCCTTTAATAATACTATTTAGTTTTCCTTTATTCAATTGACGACGGATAGCCGACACATTATCAATGAACACATGACCTTCCAGATGCTCACATTCATGCTGTACAACACGTGCAGCAAAACCATCCACGACTTCATCATGTTCCACCCAATTTTCATCCATATATTTCACACGGATCTTACTGGCACGGGATACCTTTTCATGTACGCCCGGAAGGCTCAGACAGCCTTCTTCCATAGCTATTTCTTCTTCACTGCGTTCAACAATGTCCGGATTGATCATTGCACGCTTGAAACCTTTACATTCAGGAAAATCATCTCCCATCACATCTGCATCGATTACGAGCAAACGGATCGACAGACCAACCTGGGGAGCGGCCAAGCCTACTCCATCGGCATTGTACATCGTGTCGAACATATTTGTTACTAACTGCTTTAATTCCGGATAATCTTTTGGTACTTCTTCAGCCTCTTTTCTTAATACGGGCTGTCCATATAAATATACTGGTAAAATCATAAACTATAACTGATATTTTTTATTTTCCAAATATGATTGTAGGATAATAACTGCACTGATTTCATCAACAAGACCTTTATCCTGTCTTTTTTTCTTCTTCAGACCTCCATCCAGCATTGCCTTATGTGCCAGGACAGATGTAAAACGTTCGTCGTAATACTCAACCGGAACGCCCGGTATTGTCCGTTTCAGATGTGTAACGAAAGCTTCTACATACTTCATATTCTCCGAAGGTTCATTATTCATCTGTTTCGGCAAGCCGACCACAAACAAATCAACCGGTTCTTTTGAAACATAAACAGACAACCAGGGGACAAGCTCACCGCTCGGCACTGTCGTCAACCCATTTGCAATCATTTGCAAGGTGTCTGTAACCGCTAATCCGGTCCGTTTCCGACCATAATCAATTGCTAGTATCCTTCCCATCGGCTGCAAAGATAACACAAATATGTATTTATATTACACAAATACGCAAAAAGTGTGCAGCTTATAAGTTTAATAGGCATTCTTTTCACCTTTCGACATATTCAAAACCGTCACCACAATGATCTTCAGATCCAGGAAAAAGGACCAATTCTCAATATACCACACATCTCTTTTCACACGACCTTCCATTTGCTCCAGAGTCTTTGTTTCTCCCCGGTAACCGGTCACCTGCGCCCAGCCTGTAACACCAGGCTTCACTAAATGACGCACCATATATTTATCGATAAGCGCCGAATATTGCTCGGTATGTTTCAGCATATGAGGACGGGGACCGACTACTGACATGTCTCCTTTCAACACATTGATAAATTGAGGAAATTCATCCAGATTCGTGCGGCGCAGAAAATCTCCGATCCTCGTTTTACGGGGATCGTCTTTTACCGCCTGCAATTTATCCGCATCCGAATTGACCCTCATAGTACGGAATTTATAACATTCAAATTCTTGTCCATACAAACCGGTTCGTTTTTGTTTAAAAAGGACGGGGCCCGGAGACGTTATTTTTATCAATGTCCCGACAATTACATAAAGTATCGGGTAAATTGTCAAGAGAATTCCCAAGGAGAAGACTATATCAAAAGACCTCTTCAACGCCCGATTATAGGCTGCTTGCAACGGTTCACGACGTACGGCTAATAATGGTATTGACTCCATTATTTCCATAACGAGACTCTTCTTGATATTTCGATAGAATTCGGGCACAATATAGAAACGAATCATATGCTTTTCAGCAAAATTCATTATCCGCAATATCTTCTCATCCTGTGTTCCCGGCAATGTACAATATATTTCATCGATATCGTTAGCTTCCACATACTCCTCCACTTCATGCGTCATACCCAAATAATTCGGCAACACACTCTGCAAAGACAAATTATCATCAAAAAATCCCATGATACTGAAACCATAGGAAAGATCATTTTTCATGACCCGATATAACTCCATCCCATTTTTACCGGCTCCTACAATAATAATTCTTTTGAAATTATGACCTTTTCTACGATACATCTTCAACGTGACACGAACAAAAACACGCCAAAGAGCAAAAATGACTACCGTTATTACATAATAGATCAACAGAAATGTAGCCAAAGCGTCACCTATATTCAGAAATATGAGGCAGGTTGCAAACAGAAACACCAATATAGAAACTAAAGCAAAAGCACGCTGAACAATTTTATCAATAAAGACTACAGCCACATGCAATTGCATGGGGACAAAATATAAAGCAAAGAAGTAACAAAAATTCAATAAGAGAACAACCTCTCTTAAGCTATTAGATAGTGCCTTTGTATAAAAATCCCCTAATCCATAAAAAACAGCAAAGAACAACAGATTTAATACTAACAAATCTCCTATTCCTATCAGCCACTGGATAAGGTAACCATGTTTCTTGTCGAATTCCATAACTGTGTTCTAAAATTCTACAAAAGTAATCAATATTCTGTGCAAAAAAAAGGCTGCACAACATAATGTGCAGCCTTTTTCAGGATATAATCGAAATAAATTATTCGTTAGCAGACATAATAACAACACGGTTCCAGTTGTTTTCGCTATACGGTTGTTCATCAGAACCTCTCCATTCGATAGAAATCTGGTTAGAGTTAACACCGTATTTTTCGATCAATTCTTTAGCAACGGCTTTAGCACGTTTTTCAGAAAGACCCATGTTATATTTAGATGTACCTGTGTTCTTATCAGCAAAACCAATAACCTTGATAGGTGCATTGTTAGATTTCATGAATTCAGCAGTATTGTAAATATTGATCTGCTGGTTCTTGTCAATCTTAGAACTATTCAAACGGAAGTAAACTACATTGTCTACATAGTTATTTACAACATTAGTTACAACTTCTTCGCATTCAGGACAAGATTCCGGACGTTTGCTCAATTCATCGTTAGCAGCACGCAGAGAGTTGATCTGATTGTTCAGGTCATTCAACAAAGCGTAATCCATCGGTTCCAAAACTTCGAAATCAGTTTTACCCAGTTTGAAAGTCAAACCTGCACTCAACTGTGCGATACCGTCTGTCAGGTGGAACATATTAACACGGTTGAACTGTTCATTCAACAAAGAACCCTGAACTTCCACGTTCAAATCAACACGTTTGCTCAAACGGAAAGCAGTAAGAATACCGGCATTCAACGTCGGAGATTCTGTTCTTGCATATCCCTGATTTTCGAAACGCTGTGCGTAACCGAAACCTACCCAAGGAATCAAACGGAATACTCTTTTTTCATTATAAACTCCCCAGAAATTGGTAACATCCCATAACAAGTCTACATGAGCAGCTGCATATTTGTTGTGCTGCATGATTTCTGCGTTGTCACCTACAAATCCGTGTAAAATACCACCGTTCAACTGAGCACGGAAAGCCAAATACGGATTGAACCACTTACCAAATGAGAACTGCGGAGCAAAATTCAGACGGTTTCCAAAATCTGCTTTATTATTTTGGTCACCCAACAACATACTTGCACCACCGGCAACAGAAATAAACCAATTGTCGCCAGCTTTGTTTTTCTTGAAATTTGTCTTATAACCTTTTTCAGTACTAAAACCAACTTGTGGTTTAAATTCCTGTGCTGACACAGAGAAAACAAAACCTGACAACAAAGCTAAAAGTAATACTTTAGTCTTCATATTCATCAACTTTTTAATTAAACAATCAATTACCTTAAATAACGCTCAAATTTAGAGCAAAATTAACTCTTTTTTTAACTAAAACAAATTAAATCTATGTTTTGTTCTTAATTTATTCAAAATAATTCAGAATTTTATATCCTCCTTCTCGCAGGTAGGACTCTTTTTTCATCAGTTTGATATCATTCTGCATCATATCCTGAATAAGAGCATCAAGGGTGTATTTGGGTTCCCATCCCAAACGGGTACGGGCCTTTGTAGCATCCCCAATAAGCAAATCCACCTCGGTCGGACGGAAGTATTGAGGATCGATTCCTACAACTTCCTCACCTATCCGTTCTTTAAAACGTTCGAGATAAGCCTCACCTACTTTCTCTATAAACATTTTTTCGTCAATATAGTTTAATACTGCGACCTCATTAACATTTTCTCCTTTGAAAATAATTTCTACACCTATTTCATTAAAGGCTTTACTGATAAAATCACGAATAGTCGTCGTTATTCCGGTAGCTATTACATAATCAGACGGTTCATCCTGCTGAAGAATGGCATACATCGCACGAACATAATCCTTAGCATGCCCCCAGTCTCGTTTGGAAGATAAATTCCCCATATAAACTTTTTCCTGCATACCCAAAGCGATACGCGAAACAGCACGGGTCACTTTACGGGTAACAAAAGTTTCCCCCCGAAGCGGAGATTCATGGTTAAACAAAATCCCGTTGGACGCATGCATCTTATAGGCTTCCCGGTAATTGACCGTAATCCAGTAACCATACAACTTAGCTACAGCATAAGGACTTCTGGGATAAAAAGGAGTTGTTTCTTTCTGAGGCACTTCCTGAACCAATCCGTACAATTCGGATGTTGAAGCCTGATAAATACGGGTTTTAGGGATCAGGTTCAAGAGCCGTACGGCTTCCAGGATACGCAAAACCCCGAGCCCATCGGCATTAGCAGTATATTCTGGTGTATCAAAACTAACTTTCACATGGCTCATAGCCGCCAGATTATATATTTCATCAGGTTGTACCTCACCTATTATACGAGTCAGATTCAGGCTATCGGTCAGATCACCATAATGGAGAATCAGATTCCGGTTCTCTACATGAGGATCCTGATACAGATGGTCGATACGATCCGTATTAAACATAGAGGAACGACGTTTGATGCCATGTACCGTATATCCTTTTTTGACAAGATATTCCGCCAAATAAGCTCCATCCTGCCCCGTTATGCCTGTTATTAAAGCAACTTTACTCATTATACTAAGTTTATTATTGTTTGTTTAAATACCAATTATATAAAATTTCCACGCCATCGGCTATCTCTATTTGATGATGCCATCCCAAAGCATGCAGTTTACTTACATCTGTCAATTTTCGCAATGTTCCGTCGGGTTTGGATGCGTCAAAAGCGAGTTCACCCTGAAAACCGATCTTATCCTGAATCAGTTTTGCAACTTCCCTGATGGATAATTCTTTACCCGTACCTATATTTATATGGGTATTGCGCACTTCATTGCCTTCCGGACGCACATCAGAAAAATTAATATGTTCCATAATGTATACTGAAGCATCGGCCATTTCTTCGCTCCACAAGAATTCACGAAGCGGCTTCCCTGTTCCCCAAAGTTGTACTTTTCCTTGAGAAATACCATATTTCCCAAGAACAGCCAGAATATCCTTCTCCGGAGCATCACCCGAGATTCCTTCTACCGGACGCGCATTCAAATCCTTTCGCAAAGCATCCCAATCATTTGCATGAAGACATTTGGCTAGATGAATTTTGCGAATCATAGCCGGAAGTACATGAGAAGTTTCCAGATTGAAATTATCGTTCGGACCATACAGGTTGGTTGGCATCACGGCAATATAATTCGTGCCATATTGCAGATTATAACTTTCGCACATCTTTATACCTGCAATCTTTGCTATGGCATAAGGTTCGTTGGTATATTCCAGCGGAGAGGTCAGCAAACAATCCTCAGGCATCGGTTGCGGAGCTTCGCGAGGATAGATACAAGTACTTCCCAGAAACAGCAATTTCTTTACATTATTAATATAAGAAGCATGGATCACATTATTCTGTATCATCAGATTGATATAAATAAAATCTGCACGATACAAGCTATTTGCCATAATTCCTCCCACATGGGCGGCCGACAAGAATACATATTCCGGTTTCTCGGTTGCAAAGAACTCATTCACCGCACACTGGTCTGTCAAATCCAGTTCGGCATGGGTACGCAAAATAAAGTTTGTATATCCTTTCTGCTTCAGGTTTTTCAGGATAGCCGATCCAACCAGCCCCCGATGTCCTGCTACAAATATTTTGCTGTCCTTATTCATTCCTTTACTAATTTCAATAAATACTGACCATATTGATTTTTAATCATTGGAGTGGCCACTTCTTTTAGTTTTCCGTCATCTATCCAACCTTTCCGGTAAGCAATTTCTTCCAGGCAGGCCACTTTCAAACCCTGACGCTTCTCTATCACTTCCACAAAGGTCGAAGCTTCCGACAAAGAATCGTGTGTACCGGTGTCGAGCCAGGCAAAACCACGTCCTAACAACTGGACTTTCAGTTCCCCGTCTTTAAGGAACTCCTGATTCACAGTCGTGATCTCCAATTCTCCACGTGCCGAGGGCTTAATCTGCGTTGCCACCTCAACCACTTTATTCGGATAAAAATAGAGTCCGACAACAGCATAATTCGACTTAGGAGACTGAGGCTTTTCTTCAATACTCAGCACATTCCCTTCTTTATCGAATTCGGCTACACCATAGCGTTCCGGATCGTTGACGTAGTAACCGAACACAGTTGCTTTTTGTTCGTTCTCCACATTGTTAACGGCCTCTTTTAACATAGCCGTAAAACTTTGTCCATAAAAGATATTGTCGCCCAACACCAGGCAAACCGAATCATTTCCAATAAATTTATTCCCTATAATAAAAGCTTGTGCCAGCCCGTCGGGTGAAGGTTGTTCGGCATACTCGAAATGCACACCATAATCCGAACCGTCCCCCAGCAGTCGACGGAATCCCGGCAGATCCTGCGGGGTCGAAATAATCAATATCTCCCGTATCCCGGCCAACATCAGGACAGAGATAGGGTAATAGATCATCGGTTTATCATAAATCGGCAATAATTGCTTAGATACACCTTTTGTAATCGGATACAAACGGGTTCCGGAACCTCCGGCCAATACAATTCCTTTCATTAGGTTCAGACTTTTTAATTATTAAAATAGAGTACAAATGTATACAAAATATTCGATTTGTCCTTATTCGGCAAAGACCTCTTTCCGATGTGTTTAAAGGGAAGAAGACAATTTAAGAGAGAACTGACCATAATGTATATAAAAGAAGATTTTTACAACCTTTCATTCCTGCCTTTTGTTACAGTAGAAATAATTTTAATAACAAATTGATATGAACACATTTGACGAAAGAATTAGTTCCGCCGTAAAAAACTGGTGGGTTTCACTTCTACTGGGATTATTATATATCCTGATTGCAATATGCCTGATGTTCACGCCGATGGCTAGTTATGTTGCATTAAGTATCTTATTCAGCGTTGCCATGTTTGTGAGCGGAACACTTGAAATCCTTTTTGCCGTATCCAACCGGAAACATATTTCCAGCTGGGGCTGGTATCTGGCCGGTGGTATCATCGACCTCATACTGGGTATTTACCTGATGGCAAGCCCTGGGCTGAGCATGACCGTCCTTCCGTTTATCCTCGCATTCTGGTTAATGTTCAGAGGTTTCTCTTCTACTGGTTATGCGATGGACCTGAAACGGTTCGGAACCGGAAACTGGGGTTGGTATATGGCTTTCGGAATTCTGGCTATTATCTGTAGCATCGCCATTATCTGGCAGCCGGGATTAGGAGTCTTTACACTCGTTTATATGATCGCTTACGCGCTGCTTATCATCGGTATCTTCCGCGTAATGCTTTCTTTTGAACTGAGAAGCCTGCATAAGAAAAACGAAAAAGAATAATTTCATCATTTCCCCAGGAGGACACTGTAGTTTCCTCCGGAAGAAATTCTGGTTCCCTGCGGAGGAAATTGCAGTTCCCTCCGCAGGGAATTACAGTTTCCTTACCCGGGAATTACGAGGAAACTGTAATAAATTCATAATCAACCGATAAAAGGAATACGCCACACACACTGCTTTCATATAAACCTCGAGCCCTCCATTCTTACCACCCTAATCATTGTTCTATAAAAAAAATAACGTAGTTTTGTAACGCTATAGATACAGAAAAACACATTTGAGATTAAATCTAACTAAAAATAATAGTCACCGTGAAGAAGGAAGATGAAGAAAAGGTAAGCGGGCTACCGGAAAATGCCTACAGAGAACTCAAAGAAGGAGAAGTATATAACCCTATCATGTCACCCAATAAACAGTACAAAGAAGTGACACCCTGGTCTGTGTTTTGGGGACTTGTGATGGCCGTGATATTCAGTGCGGCTGCAGCTTATCTGGGACTGAAAGTCGGACAGGTCTTTGAAGCAGCCATCCCGATCGCTATCATTGCCGTCGGACTGTCGAGCGGCTTTAAACGAAAAAATGCATTAGGGGAAAATGTTATTATCCAGTCTATCGGAGCTTGTAGCGGCGTGATCGTAGCCGGGGCGATTTTTACCCTTCCTGCTTTATATATCCTGCAGGATAAATATCCGGAAATCACCATCAACTTTTTTGAAGTATTTATGAGCTCGCTGTTGGGTGGTATCCTCGGCATTCTGTTGTTGATTCCTTTCCGGAAATATTTTGTTTCAGACATGCACGGTAAATACCCGTTCCCGGAAGCTACAGCAACGACACAAGTGCTCGTTTCAGGTGAAAAAGGCGGAAGCCAGGCCAAGCCCCTTATCCTGGCCGGACTGATCGGAGGTTTATATGATTTTATCATCGCCACATTCGGATGGTGGAGCGAAACGATAAGTACACGGATCGTCAGCGCCGGTGAAATGCTGGCGGACAAGGCTAAAGTCGTTCTGAAAGTAAATACAGGTGCAGCCGTACTGGGGTTAGGTTATATTATCGGTTTAAAATATTCAATGATTATCTGTGCCGGTTCATTCCTGGTTTGGTTGGTGATCATTCCGTTGATGTCCGCCTTTTTCGGTGCAGATGTACTGACACTAGGCAACGACGCGATCACCGCAACAGTCGGAAGCATGAGTGCAGAACAGATATTTACCACTTATGCCCGCCATATCGGTATCGGGGGTATTGCTACAGCCGGAGTAATCGGTATTATCAATTCCTGGGGAATTATCCGCGGAGCCGTGGGATTGGCAGCCAAAGAACTGAAAGGGAAAAATACGGAAGCCGACACAGAAACGGTACGCACACAAAAAGATTTATCCATGAAGATCATCTCGATCGGTATCTTTGCGACACTGATCGTTACCTATTTGTTCTTCCATTTCGGTGTACTGGATAACTGGTATTATGCCCTGATCGGTCTGTTGATCGTCGGGATCATCGCTTTTCTGTTCACAACCGTTGCCGCCAATGCGATTGCGATTGTCGGAACCAATCCGGTATCTGGTATGACATTGATGACACTGATCTTATCGTCGATCATTCTGGTTGCTGCCGGACTGAAAGGAACAGCCGGTATGGTCTCGGCTCTGATCATCGGAGGTGTTGTATGTACGGCACTTTCTATGGCGGGAGGCTTCATTACTGACCTGAAAATCGGTTACTGGCTCGGAAGTACACCGGCAAAACAACAAACCTGGAAATTCCTCGGTACACTGGTTTCTGCTGCAACCGTTGGCGGTGTTATCCTTATCCTGAACCAGACATACGGGTTTACCACCGGACAGCTGGCAGCTCCGCAGGCAAATGCGATGGCAGCTGTTATCGAACCTCTGATGAGTGGTTCGGGAGCACCCTGGATACTGTACGGAATCGGAGCCGTATTGGCTATCATCCTGAATTTCTGCAAAATCCCGGCATTGGCTTTCGCATTAGGCATGTTCATTCCGATGGAATTGAATACCCCCTTATTGATCGGTGGTGCTATCAGCTGGTATGTTGGAAGCCGCAGCAAAGACAAGGCATTGAATACTGCCCGTCTTGAAAAGGGTACATTGCTTGCTTCCGGATTCATTGCCGGTGGAGCTTTAATGGGTGTTGTCAGCGCAGCATTGCGTTTCGGTGGCATTAACCTGGTAAATGAAAAATGGCTGGAAGGAAACTTTGCCGAGCCTTTAGCTGTTCTTATGTATATTGCATTAATGGCTTATCTGGCGATAAGCTCGATGAAAGCGAAAAAAGAATAATATAAACAATGGATGCACCGTTAGTTAATGTTGGGATTATGACGGAAAAGGCACTCTCATTCGTATTCAACGGAGAATATATCCACACCGAGAGCAGTTCTTTTCTGACGGGAGAACAACGGGCGTTGTTCGTAAACGGGAATATAATATACAACGGTAAGCTGTATAAGGAGCTTTTCTTTGAACCGGCTTCGCCTGATTCTTCATTCGACCTGAAAGCTGTTACGATCGGAGTTGATTTTCACTGGCAAAGACAGGAAGACCAACGATTCAAAGGTGCATTGAACCTGGTAGCAGGGAATGAAGGTATTGTGGTGATCAACAGCATCGATGTTGAAGAATATCTCACCAGTGTGATCTCGTCGGAAATGAGTGCCACAGCTTCAAAAGAGTTGTTGAAAGCGCATGCCGTGATCTCCCGCAGTTGGTTGCTGGCACAGATTGAAAAGACGTTCCGCCTGGGAAATGCACCGGAGAAATACAAAAGTTGTGAACGCGACCGTGACCAACTAATCCGTTGGTACGACCGCGAAGATCATGGTATGTTCGATGTCTGTGCCGATGATCATTGCCAACGTTACCAGGGCATCCCCCGTGCTTCCACTCCGATAGTGGAAGAGGTGATCCACGAAACACGCGGCGAAATACTGACCGATGGCGAATCGATTTGCGATACCCGCTTTTCCAAATGCTGCGGAGGCGTAACCGAGCAATTCGAACATTGCTGGGAGCCTGTGCCCCACTCCTATCTGACAGCCGTTCGCGACAGCAAGGAGAGCGCTTTTCCTGACCTGACCGATCCGGTCGAAGCAGAAATGTGGATACGAAATTCGCCCGATGCTTTTTGCAATACGACAGATCAAAAGATATTGAGCCAGGTGCTGAACAATTATGATCAGGAAACAACTAATTTCTATCGTTGGAAAGTGACTTATACACAGGAGGAACTTGCCGGACTGATCCACCGCAAAAGTGGTATCGACTTCGGCGAGATACAAGATCTGATCCCATTGGAAAGAGGGAGTTCCGGACGTATCGAAAAGTTACAGATCATAGGTACACGCCGTATTTATACGATCGGCAAGGAGTTGGAAATACGGCGGACCTTATCGGAAACCCATCTGTATAGTTCTGCTTTCGTTGTTGATAAGGAAAATATGCGCCTCAACATCCCGCAGCGTTTCGTACTGACGGGTGCCGGTTGGGGACATGGCGTAGGGCTTTGCCAGATCGGCGCAGCAGTTATGGGCGAACAGGGCTATTCTTATACGGAGATATTGTCACATTATTTCCGGGGAGCTAAAATTGAGAAAAGATATTAGTTCCTTTCCACAAGCATTCAGATACAAACATATTAAAATCTAAAAAGGTCGCTAATCTCACGATAGCGGCCTTTTTTTGTGTTTACCTATCTTTCCGGCTCCTAGTGGTAGCCGGTTGTCTTTACTCTCACGAGCTCTAACTGATTACAAAGGAATAAATAACTCTACAAGTAACCAAGCAAAATAGATTAATAAGGGTATTTTCCCCACAAAATGGGGAAAAATACCGATAAAATTATTAATAACCTTTGTTTTGTATCAGATTCTTACTCTTTGATATCTCATTTGTTGGTATAGGGAATACGTGATTGACCGATGCATTGAATGTACGGGACGGCCAGGCTTCTATTTCTGTTATCTCTAAATCGTCTTTCGACTGAGGAACCGGGATTTTAGCTTTAACACTATATCCATGTAAAGGTTTCTCCACATAATTCTTCGCAACACCCCAACGGATCAGATCCAACATACGATTCGAAAACTCTCCGGCCAACTCACAACGGCGTTCATTCATCAAATCTTCCTTCGTAGCATTCTGCTTAGGAGACAAACCGGCACGTTTACGTACTTCATTCAAAGGGGCATCTCCGTTCTGACCTTGCCAAATCAAAGCTTCGGCCTTCATTAGCAACACTTCGGCATAACGAATCAACGGTATATTCAGACTTGTTGTCGGATTATCGCCATTCGGATTGACAGTCGTACCGATAGCATCTGCCGCCTTGAACGGATCCATATATTTATTGAACTGCATACCGGATAAACTTTCATTGGAGTAATATACCTTTTCCTGTCCCAGGAAAAAGAACTTGTCACCTGGTTGAAGAATAGTGGCAGGCAGACGTTTATCGCCTACTTCGAAAGCTTCGACCAATTCGATTGTCGGAGTGAAATACCCCCAACCGTTATATTGCCCCCAACCTTTATTCTCCAACAATGCGCCGGGAAGGAAAGAACCGGCCACTTCCGAAGACGGAGAAGAGAAAATATATTCATCACTGTAATTATTCTCGATCTTGAATACATCGGCGAAATTATCCAACAGGCGGTTCTTTCCTGAGTTGATAACCTTATCACAATATTCAATAGTGGTTGCATAAGAAGATGCATCATACTGAGCATCGAACAAAGCAACTTTAGCAATATATGCCCAACAAGCAGTTTTATGCGGACGGCCGTAATCAGCCTCTCCCCATTCTTTAAAGTCAGGCAATAATGCGGCAGCCTTTTCAAAATCTTCTATGCAATAAGCATAGTTATCGCGTACACTCTTGACACGGGGTACATCCAGTTCATCTACTGCCAGACCCGGCTCTACAATAGGTATACCTCCGTTTTCTCCATTATCCCCGTAATAAGGAGCGATCCAAAAGTAAGCCCAGGCACGGAAAAAATAAGCTTGTCCCAATACTTTATCCTTTGTATCTTCACTGATATTCATATCGGGAACATTTAAAATAATATCGTTACAACGTTTGATCAACTGGTACATTTTCGGCCAGTTATCCACGACATCACGGCTATAATCCGCCGTAAAATTCTTCATGGCAGCACAACCGGCTTGTGTACGTCCTGTTACCACATCATCACTACAATTGTAATAATGCATAAAGCCACGCCCGACAACACCGGCTTCCCCGGTCCAGAAATAAAGTCCGTCAGCTGCACGAAGCGCATCATTCTCCGTCATCCAGAAACGGTCGCTGGAAGGTTCTCCATATTTATTATAGGTAAGGAAATCCTCACAAGATGTTAATCCGGCCAATGCCAGACAAAGAATTCCTATTTTCAATACTGTTTTCATACTTTGATTCGTTTATATGCTTAAAATGTAAGATTCAATCCAAAAGAAACTACACGGGATACAGGATATGTACCGCCATCTACTCCGTAATTACCCACTTCCGGGTCCATTCCTGAATATTTAGTGAAAGTCAACAGGTTTTCACCACTTGCATACACACGCAGATTGGGTGCTCCGGGTGCATTTCCGAACAAACTTTTAGGTAAAGTATAACCAAGCGTAATATTTTTTACACGAAGGTAACTACCGTTTTCCAGGAAAAAGTCAGAAACCGTACTGTAATTCCCGTTCGTATCCGACATACTGATCAAAGGGATATCCGAATTATGATTATACCCCCATGAATCCAAAACGTCGGCAGACATATTCCAACCCTGACCGGCAGCATAGGTCATTACCTTGACTCCGTTGAATATTTTATTTCCGGCAACACCTTGCAGGGCAATGTTCAGATCGAAATTCTTATAACCGAAAGATGCATTCAAACCATATGTAAACTTCGGAGTATAACTACCCATATATTCGCGGTCATTATCATTGATGATTCCATCTCCATTCAGGTCTACGAATTTTTGATCACCAGGTTTTGCATTCGGCTGTATCTTCGTGATATTTCCATTCTGGTCCGTATGAGTATAGGCATCTATTTCCGCTTGTGATTGAAAAATACCATCTGTCTTTACTACATAATAAGAATACCAGGGTTGTCCGACTTTGGAACGTAACGGTTGCATAGCACGGATAGTCAATCCATGAGCAAAGAAATCACGATCTCCCAAATCCTTTACCTCTGAACGGAGAAAAGAAAAATTCGCATCCACATGATAAGAAAAACCTCCCTTTGATGTATCTCCATAACCTAATGTAAACTCAACTCCACTATTCTGCACTTTACCTACATTTCCCAGCGGAGCAACCGACACGCCACCGACAGATGCAAGCGGAACTTCCTCGATTAAGTCCTTTGTATTCTTAATAAAATAATCAGCCCCGAAAGCCAGTTTTCCTTCTAAAAATTCAATATCGAATCCTAAGTCTGTTTGTTCTGAAGTCTCCCATTTTAAATCAGGATTAGGAAATGTCGTCAATCCCAGTCCCAGAATCGGGTTTTGGTGGCTATTCCCCAAATATGTATAATCACCGGTCTGTGACAAGTTAGACATATAAGAGTAGTTACGCACACCGGCTACATTACCTATCTGCCCCCAGCTAGCACGTAGCTTCAACAATGAAATCACCGGATTATCCTTCAAAAACTTCTCGGAAGAGATCTTCCAGGCACCGGACACTGCGGGAAAAATACCGGAATTATTCTTGTAATACAATTTTGATGAAGCATCACGGCGGATACTCGCAGTCAGGAAATACCGGTCATCATAAGAATAAGAGCCACGGGCATATACAGATACCTGCGATTCCTGCGTACGGCTTTCACTTGGTTTTGTCTTTGTCCAATCCGTACCGTTTACCAGATTTTGTGAATATTCATCCTCGTCGGGGAAATTATATACAGTTACATTCGCATCTCTGTAAGAGTTATAACTCATTGAATAACCACCCATCACATTCACCTGATGCTTACCGAACATCTGATCATACGTTGCGACCGTTTCCCACAACCAGTTATTTGTACGTGAATACATCAGATTCCGTGAGTTCTCATCATTTGTTTTACCGATCTCAAGTACACGGACGCTAAAATTTTCATAATAATTATTTTTTGTCCCGGCTGAAAACTCTGAACGAATCTTCAAATGCTCGATAGGATCTATCACCAGGCTTGTCGTTGAAAACAGTTGCTGATTCGGGCGATTCTGGTTTAAACGCATCAGGGTTGCCACAGGATTCACTACTTCTCCGAAAGTTCCGGCTACTCCCAGGTCTTTTGCCCACAAAGGGACTGTCCCTCCAAATTTTCTTTTCCCATAATCATCCAAAACATAATTACCATCCTGGTCCATTTCATAAACAGTAGCGGAAGGAGGCATAAACATGGCTGAAGCTGTGACCCCCGTATGACTGGAAGTATTTATGTCGCCTCGTCCGTTTGTATATACATAGTTCACACGTTCGGAAAGAGATACCCATTTATTAATCTTGAAATCGATATTTGCTTTTACCCCCAGGTTTTCCGCATAGGTATTAAGTAAAGTACCCTCTGTCTTGTTATATTCAGCGGAAAGATAAGATTTCAAAGATTCACTACCTCCATTCAAGGAAAGAGCATATCGTTGTATCTTACCAGTACGAAATATTTCATCGATCCAGTTCGTATGAGTTTGCTGCCCATAAGGATAAATATCGGGATCGATACCGGCCGGTATCGAAACTCCGTCCACATTGGCTGCATCGGTACGTACTTTCACATATTCTTCGGCAGTCAGCACTTTCGGTTTTCGCCAAGCCGACTGAACGCCATAACTGGCACGAGCAGAAACAGTAATTTTACCCTCCTTCGCCTTTTTAGTCGTTACAAGGATCACACCACCCGAACCGACATTCGTTCCATAAATAGCAGCAGAAGCCGCATCCTTCAGGATCGTGATGGATTCCACATCTTCCATATTGAAAGGAGCGCCGGATACACCATCTACTACATATAAAGGTGCTTCTCCGTCACGCGAACCTTTTCCGCGAATCGTTACAGAAGGTGACGACATCGGATCGCCGCTATTATTAGCGATCGTCACACCGGCTATCTGTCCCTGTAAAGCCCCGATCACACTTGTCGAACGGCTCTTTACATCATCTCCGATATCTTTTTTGGATACGGCAACAGAAAGATTCGATTTACGGGATTCCTGTCCGTAACCGATTACAACCACCTCTTCCAGATTCACCAGGTCATCTTCCAGTGAAACATTGATTTGCGAACGACCGTTCACTTTAGTTGTAAAAGGTTTATATCCCAGATAACTGATTTGCAATTCTGCATCCGCAGGGACTTCCAACTGATATTCCCCATCGATATTCGTGAGTGCTCCATTGGCAGTTCCAGTCTGTACAACAGTTGCTCCAATGATAGGTTCCGATGTTTTTGCATCAAAAACCACTCCTCTCACGCTGATTTGTTGCGCAAACAACACGCTCACGCAACAAAACGTGAGAAGAAAATAAGTAACCAACAATCTCATGTTCAATGATTTTAATTAATGTATTTGTTTTATGCTATTTAATATCTTATGAAAGATTTCAGTATTGGGATAAATTCCACAGAAATGTGAAGCTCCGGGACCATAGGCGAAAACAGGAACCATTATCGGTGTATGATCATCAGTCATATAACGAGCTGTAATATGTCCAGACTCACGATCTCCATCAACCAAAGTCAGCCCACCGGTCTCATGGTCGGCTGTCACAATAACCAACGTTTCTCCATTACTGTCGGCAAATTTCATTGCTTCAGCTACTGCTTTATCAAAACTAAGTGTCTCCATAACAGAGCCAGGTAAAGAATTGGCGTGCCCGGCATAATCAACTTTAGCACCTTCCACCATCAGAAAAAAACCTTTTTCATTCGTTTCTTTCAGTTTATCGATAGCAGCATGAGTTGCCTCGGCAAGCAATGGTAGCGACTCCTCGGTTGTAGCCTGCCCCATCCGTTCATCTATACAGATAACCTTTCCTTTGACCTCGTTAATATCATCTATAGTAGTCGTTATATTATATTGAGGTCTCAACTCTTCAACCAAATTACGGCTATCTTTCCTTTTGGTAAGTACATTCATTCCACTGCCGTTCAATAAAGTCAGAGTACCTTTCAGAAGCCAATCGGTTATTTCATCCGTATTGTCACGCTCCGTTGCATGACCGTAAAAAGCAGCAGGAGTTGCATCTGCAATATTGCCTAATGTAACGACTCCACAGGCAAATCCGTCAGAAGCCAATACTTCCGACAGAGAAGCATATACCTCACCATCTTCACTCATGCTGATATAACGGTTACAATTAGATTGTCCTGTAGCAATCGAACTTCCGGCACCCGCCGAATCTGTGGTGTACTGGTCTTTCGCATTGGTCTGCTGTAACCCTACATATTTACATTGCAGAAAAGAAAGACCTTTATTTACCGTCTGGGCAGCACAAATCTGAGCCAGTCCCATTCCATCACCAATCAAAAGGATCACATTTTTAATCGGTTTTTCAGTACCGTCATTCAGGTAAGTCGGCGTGTAAATTTCCACTGGCTTTGTCAGCATCCTGTTCTTTTTACCGAAGCCCCGGAAACCGGCGGTGGTTTTATCCAGCCTGTCGGTTCGGGTAACTTCTTCACTTAAATTGAGCGTATCAGAAATAATCGAGAAATTCTTACTTTCAAAATTGTGAAAGAAATCGGAGCAAGCTTCCGGTTTATCCGTATTAATGATATCCACTCCCATATTATGGAATGTATTCCACGCTGTGATACCATCCGGAGCTCCCCAAAAACGAATCGGTTTTCCCAAAGCATGAACCTTTTCTATCACGTTTGCGACCAGTTTCTTTTCCGGAGCAATCATGGCTCCTTTTCCATTCCATACAGAATAGCGACCGAAAGCATCGCTGATTATCCCGACTCGTTCCAATTGTTCCGGGGTATAGTCAACACCGACTTGTCCATCGAAATAGATATAAGACGGATATTTGGAAAAATCAGACGGAACCGGACAGTTTCCGGTAATTACAATACGAACTGCTGCCGGATTAACAGCCGGATCAAAAACTTCCGGATATTTATTCAACTTGGAAACCAGACAATCGAGAGTCGGTTTTTCCGGTGTTTTGAGTTCAATCAGTAATTGCAGTCTATTATCGGAGTTTTTCCAGGGACGTCCGTTATTTCGTTTATATAAAGAGAGTATAGGCTCTATATATAATTCATCCAGTGTAGATGCCGTACCCAATTCTTCCGGATCATGTGCAACCAGAAGTTCTCCGGTTTCCTCTACTGCGTACACATCCGCTTCGATTGAGTACAACTGCTGCGAATAGGCCTGATAAAAAGGAACCCGCTGACGGTAATCATTATGAGAATGAATCAGGACAGCCTGTTGTGCTGATAAATTTCCGAGTGGAAAAACAGTCAAAAAGCCAGCGATTAAAAGCGAGTTAAAAACAGAAAAGCGTCTTTTATTTATTTCCATTTTCTTTTTGTTTTTCTTTGTTTTTTTACGACCGCAAAGGAACAATGCGTATATTAAGAAGAAGTTTACATGATATTACATTTTTGTAAAATGTTGTTATCTTTGTCCCCGAACGTTCGACAGGGATTAAACTTCCCTGCTCTACTTAATTAAATACCGGTTAATGAATAGCTATATCATCCTCTCCATAATTGCCGTTTATTTTGGCATATTGTTGCTGATCGCCTGGATCACAGGTAGAAAAAGCACAAGCAATGATGCGTTCTTCCTGGGCAACCGTAAATCACCGTGGTATATCGTTTCCATCGGGATGATCGGGACATCGCTTTCAGGTGTGACTTTCGTCTCGGTCCCGGGAATGGTACGGAGCATAGATATGACTTATATGCAAACGGTTTTCGGCTTTTTCTTCGGATATATATTAATAGCTAAAGTATTGTTACCGCTCTATTACAAACTACAACTGACATCGATCTACTCCTACCTCGGAGACCGTATCGGACGAAGAAGTTACAAAACAGGAGCTTCCTTCTTTCTACTTTCAAAGATCGTCGGGGCAGCAGCACGACTTTATCTGGTAGTCCTGATCTTGCAGCATTACGTATTCAGCACCTGGAATATTCCTTTTTGGGTAACCGTCATTATCAGTATTTTCCTGGTATGGCTATACACGTACCGAAGCGGCATAAAGACGATCATCTGGACAGATACACTCCAGGCTCTTTGCCTGGTCGCTATGCTGGTCGTTATTATATGGAAAGTCAAAGATGCCATGGAACTAGATATGGGAGGCATGGTGCGGACATTGACAGAGAATCCTCATTTCCGTATTTTTGAATTCGAGGATTGGCACAGTACGCAACATTTCGTGAAACAGTTTTTCAGCGGAATCTTTATCACCATCGTCATGACCGGACTCGATCAGGATATGATGCAAAAGAACTTGTCCTGCAAAAGTCTGAAAGATGCACAAAAAAATATGTACACGTACGGTTTTGCCTTTACGCCGGTGAACTTCCTGTTCCTTGCCCTCGGTGTATTGTTACTAAGCCTTGCCTCACAAAAGAATATCGAATTGCCGGTATTAAATGACGATATCCTGCCTATGTTTTGTACTTCCGGCATATTGGGACATTCCATTCTGATCTTCTTTACGATCGGTATCATAGCGGCGGCTTTCAGCAGTGCCGATTCAGCATTGACGGCATTGACCACCTCTTTCTGTGTCGACATCCTCGGAGTGGAAAAGGAAGAAGCAACCAAGGCTAAGCGCACCCGCCTGATGAGCCATTTGCTCATCTCTGTCTTATTTGCCATAATTATCCTTATCTTTAAGGCCGTAAACAGCCGTAGTGTGATCGATGCCATCTATATGATTGCTTCCTATACTTACGGTCCTTTACTGGGATTATTTGTCTTTGGATTATTCACAAAAAAACATCCGCGTGACAAATATGTTCCTTATATATGTATCTTTTCACCGCTGATCTGCTTTGCAACGGATTATCTGGTGAAACAACATACAGGCTATGCCTTCGGTTATGAAATGCTGATGCTGAACGGAGCAATCACATTCTTCGGATTATGGGCGGCCTCAGTCAAACACAAAACAATAAAAGCGTAAGAATATGGAAATCAAAAGTGCAGAATTTGTTATCAGTAACACAGACGTAAAGAAATGCCCCGCAGGTAACTTTCCGGAGTATGCCTTTATCGGGCGAAGCAATGTTGGCAAATCCTCCCTTATCAATATGTTGACAGGCAAGAAAGGATTGGCTATGACTTCACAGAAGCCGGGAAAGACTTTGCTTATCAATCATTTTATAATCAACAACAACTGGTTCCTGGTTGACCTGCCGGGTTATGGTTTTGCCCAACGCGGAAAAGAAGGCAGGGAGAATATCCAACGGATCATCGAAGATTATATCCTGGAACGTGAACAACTCACAAACCTGTTTGTCTTGATCGACTGCCGCCATGAAGCACAAAAGATAGACCTGGAATTTATGGAATGGCTGGGTGAAAACGGCATCCCTTTCTCTATCATCTTCACAAAGATCGACAAGATCAGCAAAGGACGCTTACAGGAAAATCTGAAAGCTTATCAGGAAAAGTTACTTGAAACATGGGAAGAACTCCCTCCGATGCTTTTCTCTTCTTCCGAGAAAAAAGAAGGACGGGACGAAATACTTAACTACATAGATACAATAAATAAAAGTTTGAAAGGTTAGATCATCCGGGAGCGACATGGCTCTGGTTACATGGATATCGCCACAGTTATACCGGAGCGGAATGCTCTCCGCTCCGTAAGGTCACGCTTCACCAAGTATAATTGCCGTGTGACCGCAGCCTCCTGAAAGAAAAAAGTTTATTTCATTGTCTTTATTAAAAAAATAAATACATTTGTACTTTATCAAAACCGAAAGGAGTAAATATATGAAAGCAATGGAATTACAGGGTGAACGCCTGGAACTGTTCAACGAAATTATCAACCTTGACACAGAAAGTATCGAGAGAGTAAAGAAGTATGTCAAGCGGATTGCATCCAACAAATCTAAAATATCCCGTAGGGTAACTGTTGACGATATCGACTTCGTTACCGATGAAGAGATAGAAAGTGCCATGCACCCGTTATCCCATGAAGAAAAGATGGAAAGTCTTAGGTTGGCAGAGGAAGATTCGGTCTATTACACACAAGATGAAATGCGAAAAGCTGTCGCTTCATGGAGGAATCTTTAGTTATTGCATGGAAACGCACAGCAAGAAAACAAGCTCGAACAATTTATGCCTGGTACAAAAAAGAAATGGGACTTAGAGCTGCAGATAAATTCATTAATGGGATTTTAGAAACCGTAGACTTGCTGGCATTAAATCCCAATATGGGATCTTATGAACCGGAAACCGAAACATGTAAAAGAAATTATCGTTCCTTTGTCGAACATAGAAACCATAAAATCCTTTACTATGTAGAAAAAAAGACAATCTACATTGTTAGCATTTGGCCTAACAGCCAGAATCCAGAAAGCTTTATCAAACAACTAAAATAAACAACAAAGGAAAGCCCGGCAGCTTTCCTTTTGTTGTTATTTTTATCCCAAAGCTTCCTTTAACTTCGCAATCATGCCTTCATACTCCTTATCCGACAAATAAACCTTCTGCGGATTCATAGTGAACGTACCTCCGAAGTCAGGGCCGTCCTCATATTTGGGAGCCAGATGGAAATGAAGATGTGAAAGTTTATCGGAATAAGCACCGTAATTTATTTTTTGCGGATTGAATACCTTCTGCATGGCACGTGTTACCTTTACCACATCTGCCATAAACGCATTTCTTTCCTCATCGCTCAACATATTCAGATCATGCACATGGTCCTTATAAGAAACCAGGCAACGCCCATAATATGTTTGTTCCCTGAAAAGAAACAGTCTAGATAAAGGAGCTATTTCGATCATCAGATCGTGTAATGTCTGATTGTTCGTGCAATACAAACAATCCTTAGGATCACTTAAATTCATGTTATATAGATTTATTAAATTGACGCTAAAGTAAACATAAAGCCCGGTAAAAGCAAGGAACTTCTACCGGGCTTTCCCGAATATTTTATATCAGCCTATCAATAGCTGATCTTACATCCGATAAAATAACTGCGCGGAATACCCGGACCATAGATATATCCGGCATCACGTTTCTCGTATTTATCAAAATCATCCTGATAGGAATTAAAGATATTCTGAACACCTGCATTTACCTGCAAAGTAACAGACTGGTAAAGAGGGAAGTCGTATGCAACCTTCACATTCAGGTCAAAGAAATCTTTTGTCTTCTCTTCCCGGTCTTCCGGAATATAACCAGCCAGATGCTGAACCAGCATACTCCCGGTATAAGTACCGGTCAACGAAGCCGTAAATCTTTTCACCGGAGTAAATGAGGAAGTGAAGTAGCCATACACATCCGGCGAACGGAACATCTTTTTCTGAGGTTCCAGATTCTCATTCTCGCTCCAACTTTCCGGCTCTTTATAACGGCTGCGCTGGATAGTTGCACCTGCCTGTATCTGCATCCATGAATATACCGCCTTTGCTTCCAGGTTAATCCCCATTACACGAGCCCCTTTCCCGTTACGGCGTTCCATCAGCAGGTTGTTATCATTGTCACGTCCTATCTCTTCCAGGATGAATACATTTCGTAAATCCGTATAAAAACCTTCTACAAGGAAATTAGTCTGGACCGGACCGAAACGACGATAAAAATCGGCAGAAAGACTCACACTCTGCGAGTTTTCCTCTTTCAGGTCGGGAGATATCTGAATAATAGCCACATCACCACCTACAGCCGTAATATGCAAATCTTCATCGAACGCCTGCGGAGCACGGAAACCGCTTGAATAGGACATACGCAGATTCACATCGCTGATCGGATTAAAACGCACATTGGCACGCGGACTGAATATAGCATGATCAATCAGGTTATGCTTATCCATACGCGCCCCGACAAGAAAACTCCATTTCTCATTCTTCCATTCGTTCTGCAGGAAAACACTTCCGATATGCACTGTCTGCTCGATCGTACGGTGATAACCCAGCATCTTATCCTGCAAATCATCGTAGTTATATTCAGCACCACCGGTAAATTCGGCAGGCATAAACAGGCATTTATCCCATTCATACGAATACTGAGCGCCACCCACAAAAGTCATATCCGTCGTGCTGCCATAAGCATTCGGATTCTTATCGGCACCGTAATAACTGCTTCTTTGCGTATGTTGGGCAGAAGTATAGACATTCAAACGATGCTTATAATCTTTCGAGAAGAGATCGAACTTCAACCCGCCCCCATTGATATTATGCTCCGTTTGCTCGGCTATATCCGCTTCATGAGGAGGCAGATCCAATAAGTTACCGCCACGACGGTATTCATTGATATTATGATATTCGAAAGTCAACTTCGAATAAGTGCTCGTCTTCAGATAAGAACGGAAACCAAGCGTACGGGCATTCAGTTTTCCCAGTTCGGTAAAGCCGTCGCCATCATGGTCGTAAGCCCCGCGATAGCGGTTCTGTCCGAACATATAGATGCCCGCCTTATGATCATCTGTCACCAGCGATGCATTGATTGTCGTGTTATTATCCGGACGGTCGCCGCCAATCATCGTTAATGAATGGGCGATCTGTGCGGAATTCCTCAAAGGCTCTTTTGTAATGATGTTGATCGTACCTGCAATAGCGGAAGAACCGAATAAGGCTGAACCTCCCCCACGCATGATCTCCACACGCTCGATCATATTTGCCGGGATCTGCTCCAAACCATATACACCGGTCAGTGCACTGAATATCGGACGGCTATCCACCAGTATCTGCGTATAAGGACCTTCAAGTCCATTGATACGGACCTGCTGGAATCCGCAATTCTGACAGTTGTTTTCCACACGTACACCCGGCTGGAAGTTCAGACCATCCGCCAAAGAGGTAGCATGCGTCGTCTCAAAAGTTTTCGAATCGAGCACATTCACAAGTGAAGGAGCCAGACGGCGGGTTGTCTCGTTACGGTTTGCCGATACGACCACTCCGTCCAATGCAACCAAATCCTCTTCCGCATCAAAATTGACTTCCAGAGTTTTCCCTTTTTTCAAAGTTACCGGCTTCTCTATAGTCTTAAAGCCTAATGTTTTCATCACCAGTGTATACTTACCTTCCGGCAGGTTTTTCAGGTAATAATGACCGGTTGCATCAGTCGACGTACCGATCGTCGTTCCTTTCAGGAAAACATTGATAAAAGAAAGATGCTCGCCCGTTTTCTTATCCAATATATGCCCTACGATATTGGCATCCGACGGATTCAGGGTCGGAGCATCATCCGCCCATGCCGTCGTAAAGACACAGCACAGGCACAGTATAAGAGTTATAATCTTATTCATTGCGATTTGTTCTGATAAATAGGTAATGTTATAATGCAAAACACGGTACTTCCTAATCCGAAATACCCGATGTTTTATATTTTTGACCCAGGTCAAAAACCTTTTTGACCAAGGTGATAAACGTTTTTGACCTGGGTGGTAAACGTTTTTGACCTGGGTCGAAAAATTAGAAGGATGGGATGTTTTTATTAGATACACCTATCCTTATCAATTGAAGTATTACTATTTGTTATCAGAAAACAGGAGGAGCACGAAGGGAAAGCTGCCCTTTGTCAGGGTGCGCATAGTCCGGATAGACCGGATATTCAACTATTTCAGCAATTTGTTGTGCACTAAAATTCAGATAAAGAGCATGTACTGCTCCGTCTTCCACACTAAGCGTTGTCAGTATGTGGAATAATTGTATTTCGGATAAGGAAGCATGATGGTGGCAGGCACCGCCGTTCAATTTCCCGAAAGGATGCGAATGGACAATCGTCGTACCATGTTCTATATGGACATGAATAAATAACGTAATGCTGCCATAGTAGGCGATAAAGATCACCGGTAACAGCCATTTCAGATATTTATTCATTGTTTGCCTCACACCCATATTATTTAGAAGGTGCAAAATTACAAAATATTTTTTATACATTTGCTTTTATATGTAATACTATTTCCTGCAACTAACCACTTCTGTATTTGTTTTAGGAATAAGGAAATAAACAGTAATAAAAGGAAAACAATATATATATGAAGAAAAAGCAACAAACGGATGCTGCAGTACTATTCGATGCCTGGTGTGAAGTATATAGTACTTCCGACCTGCCACTTCCGGATACTCTCAGGGAAATACAAATCGATGAACTTATCCGTAAGAATAAGCAAGCAGCCTACCATTATCTATATAGTGACATTCCACTAAAGAAAAGACTGGTCTGGCTGAATAAACTATTTTCAGACTGCGGCTTGACAGACTATGAACAGTTGCTGGGATTATTGAAAGAAAACTCTAAATTAATCCGCAGGAATATCGAAAGACTCCTGCTCGACAAAGAAAAGAAAACCCGCAAATTACTTGAACAACTCTATCCGGAACTGGATGAAGAGTCGCAAAACTGGGCCAGGCAATTATTCAAATACTGGGACAATACACATGCTTCCGCTGCCAAAATCAAATTCAGGAATAAGCAGGCAGTCATCGACTATTGCAGTAAGCATATCGAACTATATTGTACGCAACAGATAGCCTGGTTACCGCAAAAACCTTATACAAGACTCCACTGGGCAAACGAAACAGATGTGGATGAGTTTGTACCCCGCCATGTAATCCGGTACGTATTAAGTGAATATATGTCTCTTAATCAAGTTGTCCGGCTACATGCCTGCGATGCGATCGTACCTTTCATCGAGGAAGAAGAATGGCAGGCGATGATGGAAGAACTGTTCCGCTACTGGCAATCGGATAGTGCTGAGGCAAACAGAAGGATGCTTCTGCTCCCTTATTGTTTTTACGGTTCCGAACAGCAGATCGCACAGCTGTCTCCTTTGATCAAGTCGTGGTCGAGAGCCTCCCGCAAACAACTTTCCAGATTTGTCCTCAAGCTACTGGGAATAAAATCGAGTCCCAATGCCCTCCGTATCCTGAATGAATGGATGGAAATCTCTCCCAACGGAACGTACAGGACCACGTCATGGAACGCATTCCGTCAGGCAGCCATCCGCAAAGGCATGACTGTAGAGGAACTGGCAGACCTGATCATTCCAACTTTCGGTTTCAATAGCTCGGCAGAGAAAGAGGTAAGCTATGGCACACGGACTTTCCGTGTAACTCTGAATCCGGACTTTACACTTTCTGTATTCGATCTTGAAAAACAGAAAGTAAGCAAATCGCTCCCCGCCCCGACTAAACACGATGACCGTAAAAAAGCAGAAAAGGCCCGGGAGGAGTTATCTACTTTAAACAAAGTAGTCAAAACCCAGACTAAAATTCAGCGGAAACGCCTGGAACAGTCTTTAAAGAACGGACGAACCTGGCCCCGGAAGATATGGCAAACTATCTTTATAGAAAACCCGGTTATGCGGTATATCACGACCGGACTTGTCTGGGGTGTCTATAAGGAAGGGCTACTAAGGGAGTCTTTCCGGTATATGGAGAACGGAAAATGTATAACTGTCGATGAAAAAGAATTTATCCTTTCTGACGATGCAATCATTTCCCTGGTACATCCGGTCGATCTGACTTCCGAAATATTATCCGGATGGAAGAAGCAACTGGATGATCAGGGAATAAGCCCTCTCCTTCCACAGTTAACTGCTCCGGTATATTATCTGAGTGAAGAGGAAAAACAGGTAAATACGATTACCCGTTATTCCGGGAAACAAGTTTATATCAGTAACATTTACAACTTTGAAACGGCGGATATAACAACCCGGATTGAAAATGACATTCTCTATATTATAGATAAGTCGCTAAATATTGTGATACAACTACCGTTTGTTACTGAAGGAAATGAAGTTCTTTTGAAAGAGATATATTTCTCTTCATTGGGAGAAGATGAAGATATGGAAACTATCCGATTGCCTAAAAATGAAAAACTGCCGTTATCAGCCATACCGGAACGAATTATCTGCAGCATATTAAATATGCTGATCAATGCTTTTTCACTGGAGAAATAAACAGTTGCCAGTTCAGAAAATAAAACGATCCTGTCCCCACTCCAAGCACGGGGACAGGCAGTCTACTATATTCACTTAGTATTTCGTTTATCGAAGAATTTCTTGAAAAACAATATCTGGTAATCGATGGAATTACTCCAGTATTCGCCATTATGTGCGCCCGGACGGACAATAAAGTCGTGGTCGATCTTATATTTCAGCAGCTTTTTATGGAAATCGTTATTTACTTCAAAGAAGAAATCGCTGTAACCGCAATCGAAGATCAATGCCAGATCGCCATTCTGCAGGCGGTCTACCTGATTGATAACCGTATGATTATCCCATACCTCCTGATTCTCGCTTTCCTTCCCCAGCCGATCGCTCATATTCCAGTTATTCGGGAAAGGACGGATATCGACACCGCCACTTGTACTCCCCGCCGCACCAAAAATATCCTTGTGACGGAAAGAAATCCACATCGCACCATGCCCTCCCATGCTAAGACCGGTAATAGCACGTCCTTTACGATCTTTTAGGGTCGGATAATTGGCATCTATATAATTGACAAGCTCTTTGGAAACAAATGTTTCATACCGATAGGAAGGATCGACCGGACTATCCCAATACCAACTGTTCTTACCATCCGGACAGACAAACATGATCCCATATTGATCTGCTATCTCCGGTAAATTAGGCTTTAGGCCGATCCAGGTTTTAGCATTTCCGCCATAGCCATGCAGTAAATAGATGACCGGAGCTGCCTTCTTCCCATTTCCCGGCGTTATTATAACAGTCTGAATATCCTTGTTCATCGCATCACTGCGAACATGGATAGTATCGACTACTGCTGCTTGTGCAGACAGGATAAAAAATGCTACAAGCGATAATAAAAATATCTTTGCTTTCATGATCTGTATAGAATTTATTAGTAGAAAGCAAAGATATTCATTTTTTGGTTAAAAGACTTCTTTCCAATGCTTCAGATTTGTATCGATCGTATCCATTACCTCTTTTGAACGTCCTTCCATCAGTAACTTGTACATAGTCTGTGCAAATCCCAACATTTGTGTAAACTCGATCTTCGGCGGCATCGCCAGCGCGTTCGGATCGGTCATGATGTTGACCAGGACAGGGCCGTCGGAAACAAAAGCTTTTGTAAGCGTCGGCAATACATCCTCCGGCTTGCTGACATTATAACCAGCCATTCCCATCGAAAGGGCGACACGTGCAAAGTCCGGATTCAACATCGTTGTCTGCCAGTCAGGCAATCCGGCAACTTCCATTTCCAGCTTAACCATTCCCAGGGAACGGTTATTGAAAACGATCAGTTTAACAGGCAGTTTATATTGTACGATCGTCGCCAGATCACCCAACATCATCGAAAGTCCGCCATCGCCACACAGAGCCACCGCCTGACGTCCCGGATAGGCTAAAGCAGCTCCGATAGCCTGTGGCATGGCATTCGCCATCGAGCCATGATTGAAAGAACCCAACATTTTCCGCTTCCCGGTAGCCTGTAAGTAACGAGCACCCCAGACACAGGTCATACCAGTATCGACAGTAAAGACAGCATCGTTCGATGCGAGTTCGTCGATAACGGAAATAACATATTCGGGCTGGATCTTTTCTTCTTTTCCTTTTACTTCGGCAGCCGATCTCAGGTTTTTCTTTACTTTATCATAATGCGCCAACTGTTCTCGCAGGAAACTATCATTCGTTTTTTGACGGATCAGAGGGAGCAACTCCTGCAATGTATCTTTTACATCACCGCAAAGTCCCATCTTTATCTTAGCACGGCGCCCCAAACGGTTCGCTTTAATATCTACCTGAACGATCGTATTGTTCTGCGGCATAAAAGCTTCATAGGGAAAATCTGTTCCCAGCAAGACCAATACTTCTGCTTCATGCATACTGTAATAACCGGAAGGCATACCCAACAAACCGGTCATTCCTACTTCATTCGGGTTATCGTACTGGATTTCCATTTTACTTTTAAATGAATAAGCCACCGGAGCATTCAGGCGTTGGGATAATTCGACCAGTTCCTTATGGGCATCTTTCGCTCCTATTCCACAAAACAGGGTCACTTTTTCAGCTTTATTCAACAGGTCTGCCAACTCGTTGATCTCTTCGGCAGAAGGGCAAACACGCTGTTTGGTAGGAAATGATTGTTGGGAGGATTCTCCCGGAGTTGCCGTTTTCGATGTCAGGTCGCCGGGTAGCCCGATCACTCCTACGCCCCGGAAGGAAAGGGCCGCTTGTATAGCCCCCTGCAACATACGGGGAAACTGCTCCGGGGTAGTTGCCACCTGGTTATAATAACTGCAATCTTCAAATAATTTGATCGTATTGGTTTCCTGGAAATATTCTGTTCCGAACTCATGGGGCGGCAGCGTGGAAGCAATAGCCAATACCGGAGCTCCTGAACGTTGTGCGTCATACAAACCATTGATCAGGTGGACATGCCCCGGGCCACTGCTTCCTGCACAGCAAGCCAGCTCACCGTTCAACTGCGCTTCGGCAGCAGCAGCATAAGCACCTGTTTCTTCATGACGGACGTGTATCCATTTGATCTTTCCGTTTTTCCGTACAGCTTCATTCACCTCGTTCAGACTATCCCCCGTGACAGCATAAATACGCTTCACACCTGCTTTTTCAAGCGTGTCGACTAATTGTTCTGCTACATTCTTTGCCATAATATATTTACTTTTTCTTTTATGTTTTGTTTTATAAAAGAACTATGGTAGAATGCAAAATGTTTTGAAAACAGGAAAAAGATTATATTCTAGTCCGCCTGATATCCATCCGTTAACGTCGATAGAAAAGCGATAATAGCAGCCTCTTCGTCCTGTGTCAGACCGAGGTTGCCGAGTTCTTCTTTGTTGACAGTTGCTGCAAATTCAGGTTGAGGGTATTCTTCTACATCGCGAACATTATAGAAATGGATTATTTCTTCCAATGTATTAAAATAACCATTATGCCCGTAAGGAGCAGTCAGAGCTATGTTACGAAGGGTCGGAACACGAAACTTGCCCGCTTCGGTACTATTCCTCAGAGTACTTCCCAAACCCAGATCAACCGTGTCGCGACCACAAGAATTGTAAGGGAACGGCGTTGCAAAGAAAGGGTTATCCGGATTGGAAGGGATTCCTAAATTATCATAGGTATGATCGGTAAACAAGACCTTTCCTGCTCGTTCATCCGGTTCCAATATATGGCATTCGGCACAAAGCCCTTTTTCTTTAAATAGTTCCAAGCCTTGTTGCTCCTGTGTTGTCAGTTCACATTTACCCGCTTGCCAGGCATCGTATTTAGATGAGAAAGGGTTCATCTCTTCCGAACGTTCATAGGCAGCAATGGCATTTGTTATGTATGAAAAGAGAGAGTCATCGGATGCCGGCTCTCCATATATCCTCACCAAATCCCGGTAGTAACCGGCACGGCGCACTTTTGCTACAACCATAACATTGTCATGATTACCCATCTCCAACGGGTTTGTAAATGGTTGCGCGGCCTGCTCTTCCAGTGTGTTGACACGTCCGTCCCAGAAAAGTCCCCCGACATACGTCTCATCCTCTTCGTTATAATGTAACGGCGGGATATAGCAGGTATAGGCGGAAGTCATTGAGTTGCGGTTACTGAAGCGCCCTTTGACAGCACCTTCAGAAGTGATACGGGAATATATATCTGCAAAACCCTTTTCTGCAGTGTGACAGGTTGCACAGGATTCACCCACAGGTTCCGAAAGATTTTCATCAAAGAAAATCTTTTTACCCAGTAGTTCTTTTTCACTTAATCCGGTATGCTTGTCCGGCTGACATGCAAACAATAAAGCAACACAGACCATCATTCCGGTTATCTGTTTCGTCTTTCTAAAACTATGCATATAAGATGAATTTCTTTATCCGTACAAATATATGATTTATTGAGTTGCATAGCAATAGATTTTATAAGTGTATATTTATCCTTTCTGTCACAAAATAGTTACCTTTGCAGCGATTGTTTAGGGAAATAGTTATGGGAACTTCAAAAGAAATGACATCCGGGGCAGCGCTACCGTTGATCTTCAACTTTGCCATGCCGGTATTGCTGGCTAATCTGCTTCAACAAACCTATTCTTTGATCGATGCGGCTATTGTTGGTAAATTTCTGGGAATCGATGCTTTTTCCGCTGTCGGGGCGAGTACGTCTGTTATATTTCTTATCATAGGATTTTGTAACGGATGCTGTGCCGGTTTCGGTATTCCGGTGGCACAGAAATTCGGTGCAAGAGATTACAGCACGATGCGGAAGTATGTTTCCATCAGTTTGCAGCTGGCAGCAGTTATGTCGGTTATCATTGCAGTCGTTACAAGTATATATTGTAAGGATATTCTAAGGATGATGCAAACTCCGGAGAATATTTTTAAAGATGCTTATTTCTATTTATTGGTTACTTTCATCGGCGTACCCTGTACTTTCTTTTATAATTTGTTGTCCAGTATTATCCGCGCTTTGGGCGATAGCAAGACCCCATTCTGGTTCCTGCTTTTCTCTACCATTCTGAATGTGATCCTCGATCTGGTTTGTATCCTGGTATTTAAATGGGGAGTTGCCGGTGCTGCCATAGCCACGCTTCTTTCCCAGGGAATATCGGCTGTTCTTTGTTTCGTTTACATGTATCGCCGTTTTGAGATATTGAGAAGTACACGGGAAGAGAGGAAATTTCAATCGAAACTGGCAGGAAACCTGATGTGGATAGGCGTACCGATGGGGCTTCAGTTCTCTATCACTGCTATCGGCAGTATCATGTTGCAAAGTGCCAATAATGCACTAGGGTCGGCCTGCATTGCAGCCTTTGCATCGGCTGTGCGTATCAAGTCATTCTTTATCTGCCCTTTCGAAAGTTTGGGAATTGCCATGGCTACCTATACCGGACAAAATTACGGGGCAGGCAAACCGGAACGTATCTGGCAGGGTATCAAAGCCAGCGGGTTGATGATGATCGTTTATGCCGCTTTTTCATTCCTTATACTGATGTTGGCTTCACGCGAACTGATATTTATATTCGTCGATCCTGCAGAAACGGAAATTATTAAAGATGCCATTCAGTTCCTGCATATATCTTGTTCCTTCTTTCCTATTCTGGGTATTCTCTGTATTCTTCGTTACACGATCCAGGGAGCCGGATTTACCAATCTGGCAATGCTTTCCGGCGTATCTGAAATGATCGCCCGGACACTCGTCAGTATTTATGCAGTACCGGCTTTCGGGTTTCTCGCTGTTTGCTTCGGTGATGCCACGGCATGGATGGCAGCAGATCTGTTTCTGATTCCTGCTTTTATATATGTATATAGAAAGATCAAGAAATAAGGCAACCAGGGCATGCTATTAGGGAATGCAGATAGCGCAGAATACGCAAAGTAATCGAATCTCAGCAAGAAAGACTATCTATCCTTTCAGCCTTCAGCCACCCTTACGCATTGAGAAACAATTATTTCAGCTGAAGGGTGAATAAAATGTTACAATACAAATAAAAAATCCACTTTCAAAGCATATATGTTTTGAGAACAAAACACCTATGTTTCGCATTCAAAAGTCCTGACTTTACATTTCAAAACACAGGACCTTTTTCCGGTACCTACCGAATCACGGATGAGTGCTTACCCATTTATTTTGAGTAACGACCTGTTTATTTTGAGTAACGTCCCACGTTTCAGCCTGTCGCCTTTGAGAAACAGGTCACACAGCTAAACTGAAGGCTGAAAGGTGATAAATAGAATGCTACTGAGAGGGACAAAAAATACTTATGTTTTTAATGACAAATACTTATGTTTTACGAATCAAATACTTATGTATTTTGTTGATATCCGATAAGTCTGTCTACTGGAATTTTTAAGGGTAAGAAGTTTTTTCCGCGGAGAGAGCGGGATTCGAACCCGCGAAACCCTTTAGGGGTTTACACGCTTTCCAGGCGTGCCTCTTCAACCACTCGAGCATCTCTCCTTTAAGGAAGAATTTTGAGAACGTAAGCTCTCCATAAAACAAAAAGCAGCCTTTTTTGCTGCTTTTGCGGAGAGATAGGGATTCGAACCCCAGGAACCTTTCAGTTCAACGGTTTTCAAGACCGCCGCAATCGACCACTCTGCCATCTCTCCAATAAATCAAAATTGCCAGAACGTATTTAAACGTTGCTTTTCAAAGCATCTGGTCTCTCTTGTTTACGGGTGCAAAAGTAGGTAAAAGATTAATACGCTCCAAATATTCAGGAATTATTTTTATACTATTCATTTCAAAAAAATACTACAAAATAGTCCTTTTATTGTTTAAGTTTCTGATACTCTTCGCAAACAGCAACCATCATAAAGATTGAATTAATTCACGCTGTGCCTTAAAAAAAGCAACTCTTTGCCTCTCTCCACTAACAGAAATCATAATGGAAGAACGGATAAGAGCCCGTAGCCACTTCCGTAGTTTTTCATAAGTTCCTTCATCCAGTGAGGCGACAGAACTCAGAATAAACGTTTTGATCATGCTTATATGGTAGTTTTTAATTTGTACGCACCAGTAGCTCGTATCAAAATTCACACTCGATATATAAATGAAAACTTTATTCCCTGTCTCTTCAAAATAACCACGTGTTGCCAGAATTTCCATCTCATCCAGAAACTTCATCAACTCCTCTTTCAGAAGCTCCACATCTTCCTTCCCAATCAGATGGATACTCATGAAATAATTAATGTCGTTCACCAGATATTGGAATATCAACGGATCAAGTATATAATAAGAATTACGGACATATCGCGATTCTTCTACACTTGCCAGCTGTATTCCAACAAAACGGTCGGTAACCTCGATTTCATCAAAACGCTTTGCTTTCCCCGGAACCCCACATTGATACAACCATTTAAAAAGATAAAAACGCGAGATATACTTATAATTCATATAAAGCTGTTGCGGCAATATATTCGTACAATCGATCAGTTCCGATTTTTCATCCTCGCGGGACAAACCCAATACATCGACATATTGCTCCAACATATCATAGTCTATCTCTTTCGGATTCACAAAATCAACCAACTTCAGCTGAAACGGCCTGCTTTTAGCTGTAACCGTACCGACTAAATTATCCAATGATATGCCAAAAGCGTTTGCTATAGTAACAATTTCAGCAAATGTAAATGCAACTTCCCCCCGCAAACGTCGATACACAGCTTCTTTCTCAATACACAACAAATCGACTAACGCGCTTACTAAGTTTGTTTTCTGAGGGAACTCTTCTTTGATCGTATTCAGAAGGTTATCATACAAAAGTTCTTTTTCCATGTCAAAGAATTATAAGTTTTAATATCAACACACTGTTTTCATGCAAAGGTAAACAAGGAACCCATAAAAAAGTTACCGGATAAACCGGCATAGCTCTTTTAAATATCCAAAAAAAACTAAGAAAACGAACAGACATTGAATCTCGGTCACCGATAAAAGCAGAAAGTTCCGTTAATAATATATAACCTCATTTTTAAACATTTACAAGGCATTGATAACTTCACGCTGTTTCTCAAAAAATTGAATACGTTGCCTGCCCCCACTGACGGAAATCATAGTCGACGACCTGACAATGGCCTCAAGCCAGGACGAAATACGTTCATAAATCTGGTGATCCAACGAAACGACAGCATTCAGGGTAAATGTTCGTATCAAGCTGACGCGCAAGTGTTTTACTTCTACACAACGATAACTTGTATCGATATGTGTTCCTGATATATAAAAATAGACATTATTTCCCGTATCATCAAACTGTCCCTTGAAAGCCAGAACTTCCATATCATCTAAAAACTGCAGCAAATCTATTTTTAATAGCAGCAAATCTTCTTCGCTCAATAAATGAATACTGATAAAATAACGGATATCATTCGCCAGATAATAAAAAATCAAGGGATCCCAAACATAGATGGTTTGATTAATCCGTTTCGCCGCAGCCACACTTTTCTCTTGTATCTTTTCAAGACGTTCCGTTGGATAAACATCCTGGAACCGGAGTTTCTTATTAAATTCTTTATTCTGATAAATCCATTTGAAAAGAAAAAAACGAGAGATATTTTTATAACTTAAATAAAGGGATTGGGGCAAAATGCCGGAACAGTCCATTACTCGCGATCTTTTATCGTATTTACCTAAATTATGGATATAGATATAATGCTCCAACATTTTGTAATCGATATTGTCCAAATCACCATAGTCAACCAGTCTCAATTGGAAAGGCCTGCTATTTGTAAACCGTCCTCCAACCATATTATCCAACGAAATACCCAAAGTACTGGAAACAATGGCTAGCTCAGAAAACGAAAACGCAACCTCTCCACGCAGTCGACGGTATACCGCTTCCTTCTCCAGATCCAATAAATCCACAAGTGTACTTGTCAGTATTCCCTTGTTCGATATTTTATCTCTGATAGCTTCCAGTATATTTTCATATAACAAATCCCTTTTCATAGTCTAATCTTTTCATGCCAGCTTACATCTTAGTAGCTTTCATGCTTATAATCACAAATATAACAATCGATTAAACGGGAGTCAATAGTATAAAAAAACAAAGCCGCCCAGTTTTCTGCTATTTTCAAGAATAACCTATTTATCCGGTTCCCACATAATCAAATAACACAAGAAACAGAAATCGACTTACGGTAATCACCACGTCAGTAATATATAAACCGGTAAAAAAAGAGAAAAGAGAAAACCAATATTACATAAACAGTTATATTCTACCCTACTCGCCTCAATAACTCTTATTATAGCTCAAAAAAGAAGATCCGTTATCTATTTCATCAAAAAAACAACAGTAATACTTATTATCAGAGAAATGCACTCAAATAAAAAAACATATATTTACTTATACAAATATAGTCAATAACAAAGTAAAAACTAACCCCATAATGTAAACTCAGACAGGATGACAGCATCCTCTCATAATGTACATAGGAATGTGAATCCGAATCAGTTAAAAAAGCCAAAACCTATCTCAGTAATATAAATGAAAATTGCAGCGATAAAAGGGGATGCTGCTAAAAGGGGTTGTCCGTTCTGACGACAGGTTGTGAAATCTACAAAACGGCAGCTCCTTTTCTTTCAGAGATTCAAATACATTCCTTATCTTCGTAAACTAAAATAATAAATATATGTCGCTTACAAAAATATTTTCGTTCATAGCAATCCTATCCCTCCTTTTTTACTCTTGTATAAAGGATGATGATAATGACACAATGATTAATTATGTGAATGTTGGCAATCAGATACCTTCATTCGCTGTTGAAGATACGACTGGAAATACATTCAGCTCCAACCAATTCCTCGACAAACAATCATTACTGGTATTTTTCGGTACTTATTGCCCTGACTGCAAACAGGTTCTACCGGTTATCGAAGAAGTCTGGAAAGAGATGAAAAACGACAGCAAATTCCAACTGATAGCAATTTCCCGGGAAGAAACAGCCGAAGCTGTCTCTGAATACTGGAAAGAGAATCAATTGACAATGCCGTTTTATCTGGATCCTACCCATGGCAGTGTTTTCGCTCTCTTTGCCAATAATACTATCCCGCGAATATATATCATAAATCAGAATAAAGAAGTCGTATGGATGGCTGTCGAGTCTTTGGATATTTCAGCAAAAGAACTAATACAAATAATTAAAGAACTGAAATAAAAAGAAACTGACAATCATTATTCCTTCACAACAATACGGACAGGTCCTAATAAACCTGATTCCAATAAAGGAGATTCTTTGGTATAATGCCTGAAAGTAGCAAAAGTATATCTTTTGCTTGGTCTTTCTTTCTCATTAATCAACCATTCCGGCCATTGCCCATCGACAATTCCATCATCCTGTTTAAGCTCATCTCCTATCAATCGATTGACCCATAAGTTCGTAACCTCTATTCTGAGCTCATTTTTCCCTTTTTTCAAAGCATCTGTTATCTCCACCTCCCAAGGGTTCGTCCAAATCACTCCTAAATCTTTACCATTCAACCAAACCTTCGCAATATTCTTGACCTGCCCCAAATCCAAATAAATTGGTTTCTGTGAAGATTGACTGTAATTAAATGATTGACAATACACTGCTGTCCCGGAATAGTACTTTATACCTTCATCCGGACACTGGCTCCAATCCTGCAATTCTTTAAACTCAACATTAGCAGGACCTCCCCACTTCGGATCAAAAGAGACTTGCCAGCTCTTATCTAATTTCTGTATCTCTTTAGATAATGAAAAATTCTTCATACCTAAACCAGGTTGAGGTTTTCCGTCAAAAACGACAAAGAAACTCTGATTGGGTTCAAACGACAAATCGACAGACGTACAAGTACCATCATCTGTGAACGCCGGTAAATTCCGTATCTCCCCATTAACAGGATTCCATAACTGCGGTTGTTTACCTGTCACACGAAAATGACAAACTGTATTCAATAAGTCCCTGGTACGATTGGACACAAAATAGAAATCCTGTTCGTTCACCTTTTTATGGATGTACCGTATCTTTCCTATGTCCGATCTGAAATCATCACCTAGTTTCATCTGATCCAGTAGACCGGAAGTTAATGGGTAATTCGGATAAAGATTATCTGCCTTATCTCTAATATCCTGTCCCCAATAGACCTGACCTTTACCATAAGTACGTTTTACGAGTCCTGCCGGAAGATCTTTGCCACCCCAAAGATCTGTAATCATCGTCGATAATACCTGATCGCATACAGGATAATCGGTTAATCCGGGAGCATGCATAGGAGGTATTCCCACCAAAGTAGCACCATCCTCTACCAATGACTTTATTTTATCCAATAACCGGGGAGTCATCGTTTCAAAAACAGGAAGTACCAACAGACTATACTGCATTCCGGAAGGGAACTTTATTTTTCCGTTCTCAACTGAAGCGTTGTATAACAAACTCGGCGGACAAGCATCGAAGTTATGTCCTTTTTTATCGATTAAGAAATCGCCCTCCAAGGCAGAGACAGGAGCTCTGAATACAAACGGAGCCTCTTCCGGCGCCAGATAAAGAACATCCGCCACTGTTTGCCCTTTCTGTAGCAGATACTGGCAGCGAGCTATATACCGATGGTAACCGTCTACATAAGGCCACCAAGTCTGATTCCGATCCCAATGTACACCATAAGGGCCCATGGTCATTCCCGGACGCAGATCATCCCGCAACGCCTGATGTTGAAATGTATGAAAGGTAAGCCGGTTAATTCCTGCAGCAAAAGCCCAGTCGGTCTGGTCTTTCATAGATGCCGGATGTTGCTTCCAACCATCTCCGGCAGCAGTAAAGGCTTCCGATGGCACTACACGCTGGCCTTTGATATTGGCTAAAGAGCTTCCCTCTACAGCACTAAAAGATGTATTATACCCACCCATACTCCAGAATTCGCACATCGGTATATCAGCCGAAGCACCCAATTCCAGATCCTGCATCGGATTCATATCATAAGGCTCTATAGAAAGCTTCATGCCATGTTTATGAGCATAAGCCTTTACAAATAAAGAGTGATTTTCAAGCATCAGTTCCTGCATAGTCTGCCGTAGATCCCACAAAAAGCGTTCACTGGTTTGTTTATCTCCCACAATATAGCCAGCATAAACCGGATAGTAAGGTTGAGGATCATACCCTCTCCTTTTTTTAAACTCCTGGCGGAGCTTCGGTGTCCAGTTCTGTGCTCCCATCTCCCAACTATCCATATGTAAGATTTTCAAACCTCCGGGTAAAAGTGTATCACGTTCTCCCAACAAAGAGAATAATTCTTCCGTAAAAACACGAAGATGCGCCATTAAAGCGGTCGTATCTGCTTTATCACATTCAAAACCGACTCCGGGCAGAGGTGCCGGACGTGTTACAGCTCCGTTATTACGAACACCAACCCGCATAATTGTCCATTCCCCCGCAGGAACATCCCAGGTAACAGTCCCATCAACCAATGACCCGGTTAAATCGACAATTTTATCGAGGTGAATGACATCACCCGAATTCAAACTGAGATCGTCATTATCCCTTGACAAGAATTGCTTCACTCCTGGAACTGAACTATAAGGAGCTCTATAGTATAATGCTTTTTCATGAATATCTTTTATAAAAGTTTTTTCATCTGTCTTCGGAAAGGCTAAAACAGCTACATCTTTATAAAAGGCCTGCCATCTTTCTTTCAACTCAGGAGTAAAAGCTCCTTCTCCAAAATAAGGAGGCATCGGATCCGGTTTAGTTAAAGATACTGTTTGTTTTCCTTTCCCGGTCACATGAGTTACAGAAGAAACCAGGCTTTGCATGGATTCCTCTGCTTTTACCCAGGGACCGCCACTTCCCGTCCAACCGGGACCTATACCCAGTATCATGCTAATCCCCAACCGCTCACATTCCTGAACCGCATGTTTAAAACAGTCCTTCCATTCCTCGCTCAAGAAATCTACCTTTCCACGAGGTATACCGACATTTACTTCCAGAAATACAACAGAACCGATACCAACCTTCTTCATAGATTCCAAATCTTTTGTCATTCCTTCTTTAGACAAATTACCATCCATGAAATACCAATACACACCAGGACGGGCTGAATCAGGTGGGGTCATAAAATTTTTCCGTAACATATTCGTATCACTTTCAGCCTGACAGGTACTTATAAGTGTAAAAAGGCTGATGCTCACCAACCAATAAAAAACATTCTTCATCATACAATCAAATTTAAAAGGTTATAAAAGTTGATTCAGAAAATCCGGAATACGTTGATATACTTTATCGACAGTACAAATATATCGGATCTGCTTCATTCTGATTTTAGCATTATGACTTTAGATTTCTAAAAAATGACAACATCCGCCTTAATTCCTTTATTTGTGTTTTTGCCTATAAACCATATATTCTTTTATAATCTTCATTATTTTACAGCCCTTGAATTTTCAAAAATGATATTTATATATTCTTTTTTGACAAAAAAATATTCACGCATTGTTTAGACTGTATTATTATATTATTTTTGACCTGATTTCAATTTCCTAAAAGATACTAGCTTATGAATACACAACACAACAACATTCGTTATCTGAATATTAATTCAATAGATAAGCAATGGGGATTAACTGTTACAACCGCCGGTTATCAATGTATCCCGCCACATAGTATCTACCCATCCAAACGGCAACATCCTCAAAGTTATTCTTTCAACCCGGAAAAGGGACGTATATTGACAGAATATCAATTAGTTTATATTTCTCAGGGAAGCGGCTTTTTTGAGTCTCAATCCTGTAAACGGATAAAAGTCAAAGCCGGGACCATGATCCTGTTATTCCCTGACGAATGGCATACGTATGCCCCAGATGAGGAGGGTTGGTACGAACATTGGGTCGGTTTCAAAGGAGATCTGATTGAAAACTGGATAACCAATAAGTTCTTTTCCAAAGAAAACCCCATCTTTGAAATTGGCATAAACGCCACTATCATAGGATTATACGAAGAGATTGTAACCCATACCATCAAAGAACAAATAGGGTATCAACAATTAATATCCTGCATCGTCCTGTATCTGATGGGAGAAATCTATTATAAAGAGAAAAATAATTCATTAACACAATCAGATATTGTAGAAAAGATCAACCAGGCGAGAGCCATTATGAAAAAGAAACTGGATAATCCTATTTCAGTAAAGGAAGTTGCTCAAAAACTAAATGTCAGTTATTCCTGGTTCCGGAGTACTTTTAAAGCGTATACAGGTGTATCTCCACTGCAATACCAATTGCAGCTCCGTTATTTACGGGCTAAAGAGTTATTGAGCGAGACTTCAATGAATATTTCCGAGATAGCTTATACGCTTCATTTCGAAACAATATCTCAATTTTCTACGTTTTTTACAAAAAAAGAAGGCATGTCGCCTTCTCAGTTCAGAAAACGTTGCCTTCAATAAAAGATAGTAGTCCATATGATCATAACATTCACTGGAGAATATGATTATATGGACTATTCGCCATTGTCAGAATGACAACCGCATTGTACAACGGACACCTTTCGTCTGGATACCCGGATGATCACGATAGTTCAAACGCCAGACATAATCGAGACGAAGGAACTGAAAGATATTTTCAATGCCCACACTTGCTTCCATATACGGAGCTTTTCCCAAAGTATAAGAGCCATAAGGGAAGAGATATAGTCCATCCTTCCCATTTGCTGGATTATTCTTATCCGTCAGATGTCCCCACAAACCACGGAAAGCAAAAACTTCCCTTGCTTTCAACTTCTTGATAAGAGGAAGACGATTCAGGAGATTCCCGTTCATATAATATGTCAAATCCCAGGACGCATATTCATCATTGATGAACTCCATCGCATTCATATTCGTATAAGCTTCCGGTTGAATGGTATAAGACAGGTTGGCATTCGGAAGGATCAATAACGGATACGGGACCTTGGTCCACACTTTCCCTGCCTTGGTGATAATATCCATATAGCCGAAAGCGGAGAACCATAAACGCTTCTGGATTCCGATGTCTGTACGATGATAATCATAAGCCGATCCTAACAAGTCTTTCTTCGCCATCACATGGCTGAAATTAAAGATCAAAGCATCATATGTGATCGGAATACGGTTGTTACGCGTCTGATAAAACTTTTCATTCCTGGCATAACGGAATTTCAACTCCAGTTCGGTCATATCGTAATGTCCGAGACGACTGATAGTACCATCTGTACCGATACGGTCGAAAACCGCATATTCCGTGGCATATTCACGACGGTTACGAACAATGGCATTATACGACAGGCCATTATAATGCTCGTAAGAATAACTCAACTCAGCCTGTCGCAAGTAAGTGGCCCGTGTATCCTTTTGCCGTCTTATTGTCAAAAGAATATTATCTTTACTGGTGTACATATATTGTTGCCCCAACTTATTGATGTCATACATATACTCAAAACGGATTGAGTTCATCGGGAATTCTTTGCGAAACTCCTTACGATCATTGAACGAATATTCAACAAGAGCATTATATTTCAGTTTCTCATCTTTCGTACCATACGCTACATAGCCATCGAAAAACAAGTTCTTGTTGAAAGCTGGCGTCGTTGTTCCTCCCACCCTGAAGCGAGCGCCTTCGATCGAATTGCCACTGATCGTTGTATTCATCGGACCAAATTCAAATTTACTTTTCAACGGGTCCTTATTGGTATCGATATAACCAGATACGAGGGTCGTTACAACCTTCTCCGTTACATAAAAGACCGGGACAGAACGTAGTTTTGCCATTAGATTTTTCACCGAGTTCGGATTCTTTTTCACCGCTTCTTCCGGACGATTGCTTGCCCAGAAATCTTCCGGCTGTCGATAAGCCTCTTTCAAAGTAATGACCGGGGCATTTTCTTTAAAGACCCAAGCCTGTTCAGCATCCAGCTCCTCAAATGACTGATTGCTGTAAATATTCAAACGCCGTGCATACATTCCCTTGGTCTTTTCGTTTAATTTGAAATTCACGCTAATATCATCCTTTGTAATGACACGGGTACCCTCCGGAGTCCGTTCAAATATCTGCTCAATCGTCATTCTGGAAACAAAGTTCAGATTGATATCTTTCGGGACATTGAGTATTGCTTTTTGAACAAAAAAAGTGGAGTCAAGCGTCACATACAAATGTCCCGTAAAACCAAATGTTTCCGAATTAAAGGGAACAAAGCCCAAGTCCACACATTCCTGCCCATTTATATCCAGCGTATCGAGCAAATAATATTTATAGTAGTTAGGTCCGATCGTGGAAAGCGGACTTACAAACCTCTGCAGGAATAAAGGCACATCATTTTTGAAAATATCGACTTCCCGGAACACTTCATTCAATACCTGCTGTATCCCGTCACGAGAGAATACTTCATCTACACCCGATGATTTATTCCCTTTCACTACATGTTTCTCCAACTTCGGATTTTTACGATAATAAACCGTTTCGACTTTTTCTTTTTCTGAAACCGGCAAAATAGTTGTACCGATATCGAGCGTATCTATAAAATCGACCAGAAAATCGAACTTACCGGTCTTACCGTTCTTTTTAGGTTTCGGCTGATAATCATTCATCGCAAAGATCATTTTTTCATACTGATCGTACTGAAAATAATCATGGTTACGAGGATTGTTCCTTTCCCGCAAAGCGATCACCTGTTTTACAAATTCGACAGCCGGATTTTCTTTTTTACTGTATTTTTCTTTCTTCGGTTTGATAACGACCTCATTCAAGGTAATCCCGTTTGGCGCTAACTGTATTTTCAGATCATTTGTTTTTCCCTGAATAATTTTCACTTCTTTCGTGTCATATCCCAGATACGATACTTGCAGGATCCTGCCTGTAGCCGGGGCAGAGAATGAAAAACAACCATCTCCGTCGGTAGCCGTCCCCAGAGTGGTCCCCTTGAATATAAGGGAGACATAAGGCAGTGCCTCTCCTGTAATCGAATCGGTTACAATACCCTTTATTATCGTATTCTGAGCATTTGCCATCCATACGGAGATCAAGGATATCAGCAAAAAAACGAACTTCTTTCCCATCACAACTTCCTATCACCTATTTTTACTTTATCCCTACATAAGACACAACAAAAATACGACAGTATCTTTTTTATCGAGTGTCCCGAAATACGCACATAATATTCTAATGGGCATCAATGAATAAAGAACCACATGCCACTCAGGTATGGCCAAACTTATAATTGGGTATATAACTCCTTACAAAATTTCTCGTGCTTCAGGCGCATGTAATAACAAATGGCAGTCATCACGACAATTTCAAAGAAGAAATAGAGCCAGGGCAAATCAATCAGACAAGTGACGTATAACACAATGGCACGAGTATTGAACGTGAGAATGTTAGTCCATTTCATCAGGGGTAATGAAAGGGTACGGAACTTGTCGCGAAAAGATTGCGGGATATTCTCCATCATACTGTATTTTTCACGCAACTTATCCATCAGCAACTGAAAATCAGGAGTCTGTGCTTCCTGCCTTTTAGTATAGCCTACATAAGTTTTCAGGAACGCTTTCCAAAGGAAGTTACCCTTCCAGGGCGTTTCATCATATATCTTTTGCTGTTGTGCCGACTTATCTAATTCACTACCAGCCTCACCTTTCAGAAAAAAGAGATGGATCTGACGGTAATAGTCGGCAAGTCCGCATTGACGGCTGTGGCAACCAAAACCGGAATATAACGCCAAAATAAAGAGTATCAGTGTAACCACCAGCGTATTCTGCTGATTATTCTCAATACCCAGAATACGAAATTCAAGCTCATGGTGGATATAAAACCGATAGACAAGACCTAGATAGATGGGAATGAACCATACCTCGCTGGCTGCACCGTCGAGAATCCGTCCCAATTTGGTTTTCTTACCCGTCATACGAGCCAGTTGTCCGTCCGCACTATCGTAGAAGTTCGCCCAGGCCAACAATAATATGGCTATTATATTACACAATAATCCGCTCATTCCTTCTGTACGGAAAGAACCTTGTGCAAAGAAAAAGGCAGATCCCGCACCGATAATCATTGAAAGGACAGTTACGGTATTGGGATGGATATCCAGACGTTTGAAAAAAAGTGCCCACTGATAACCGATAGGACGTGTCCAAACAATATCAAGCCATTCTTCGGTATCATCTGACTTATAAGTCGATTTGACATTTTCTGCCATACATTTATTCTATTTGATTCATTGTTTATTACAATATTACAACTGAGCCAGGTATTTATCCTGCCATCTCTGGTAATATTCGGGCTTATCTATCATCAGTTGTCCCTCAGGATCGATGAACAACTGGACGGTGTTTCCTGTGGCACACAGCACATTGTCATGCTCACGGTAGACTTCATAGCTGTAATCAAGCCGTGCACCCGGTTTATAGATATAATGCGTATGCACTATAACCACATCGTTCATAACGAGAGGCGCACAATATTTGATATGGATATCATAGATGGGGGCATAAATACCGGAACGCTGCATATCTGCATAACCTATGCCGGGATAATGCCTGCCGAATGATTCGCGTCCATCCTCAAAATAGGTAATGTACGCCCCATGCCACACCCTCTGCATCGAGTCTATCTCACTGAACTTTACCTGTACTCGACAAATATCTTCAAGATATTTCATCAGGATTGGAAATTAATGACGTTGTCGTTGATTGCGACATTATATACATCGTTTATAAAAGTCATATTGAATATAAATTCTTAAGTATACAATCCCCCATTGATTGAAATCACATTACCGGTAATGTAACCGGCATTCGGAGAAACCAGGAAACCGACCGCTTCAGCCACTTCTTCGGGAGTACCGAAGCGCTGGGCAGGAATAGTCTTTTTCAATATTTCCTCATCAAGGCCTTCCACCATATCAGTCTTAATAAAACCGGGTGCAATAACATTGGCTGTCACGTTCTTCCGTGCCACCTCCTGGGCCAGTGCTTTTGTCGCAGCAATGATGCCTCCCTTGGCTGCAGAATAGTTGGTTTGTCCCGGCATTCCCTTGAGACCGCTCACACTTGCCATATTGATGATACGACCGAACTTATGAACCAACATAGGTTGTAACAACGGTTGTGTCACGTTGTAAAAACCATCAAGAGTGATGTCGAGTACACGGTTCCAGTCCTCTTCCGGCATAAACGCCATAACATTATCACGCCGTATGCCTGCATTATTCACCAGCACTTCGATATACTCCTCTGTATGGGCGCTCTCCCATGACTCGATCGCATCGCGGGTCTCCCGATAGTCGCTTACATCAAATTTCAGCATCTCGCCATCCTGACCAGTTTGCCTTACCAGTTCAAGCGTCTTTTCGGCTTCCGCCGTATTGTTTACATAGTTAATAATAATACGATAACCCATTTGGGCCAATTTCACACAGACAGCACGACCAATGCCGCGGCTGCCTCCGGTTACTAATGCATACTTCATGGTTATGTTCTTTTTAATTTTTTACGATATTCCATATATGCTCTTTTCCAAGTATTTCCGCACAAGTAAAAAGCGCAGTCATTGTCACCCCATGCAGACCGTGCAGCATAAGGTTCTGTCCCGTAAGGAACAGATTCGGAATAGGTGTACGCGGTGAGAGCACAGTCATTACCGGATCTCTGAAATCCTTACGCAGACCATAAGCAGTCCCCTCAGGAGTAAGGGTGTAATCACGATAAGTCAGCGGTGTGCTAGTATAATATCCGGTGATCATATCCCGGAGTCCGGGAATAAATCGTTCTGCCAGTATAATACATTCCTCTGCCACACGCTTCTTCATGGCCTTATATTCTTCACCACGACGGCCGACCTCTGTCATATTCCATGGCTCACACTTACTCCAAAGCATAGGAGTAAGCAAATCCACTTGCTGCACATACTCACTACCATCTTCCGGAATCCGGCAACTTACCAGCACTCCGCTTACCGGACTGTTTTCAAGATAAAACGTCCATACATTAGGTTGATCATAGACATACTGATTCCAGTTGAAGTATTTAAGCGTTCGTGACCTGATACAAAGCGATACAGTGAACATACCGAAGGTGTTTTCCAGTCCGGCAATACGGTTACGATAGATTTTTTTCATCCTATCACTCTGTTTTACCAGATCGCAAGTAACGCCAGGATGCACATTACTGATGAAAATATTGCCTTCATAACTCTCCCCGTTCGAACATACAGCATGTACCAGTTTTCCGTCTTTCTCTACCAGTTCCTGTACTTCGGAATTGCATAGGATCTCGCCGCCATGCCTGCGAATGTCATCAACCAGTGAGTTTACGATCAACGAACCGTCTCCTTTCAACCGCCAACTACTCTCTATGAAACTACTATTGCCATGAGCAAAAGTAAACAGAGGAAGTGATTCCCTCCTCAACTCCATTTTCAAAGAAGTACCGCAAAGCACGTTTATCAGCAAGGGATCACGAAACGTTTCTGTCAGATATTGATAAGCACTTGTTTCAAAAAGTTTAAAGGGGAATGACGGTTTTCCGGATTGAGGATTCAACATATCGAACTGTTGCTCTTCAATTCGTTTCAACATATTTACATATCCGTTCAGAGCTTCACGTTCAGCAGGAAAATCTTCAGCCAATGTCCTGACAAACCTATCATACCCTTGTGCAAAAGCAAAGGTACGATCCGCTATTGTTACCCGGTCAAAATAGGTATCAAGGCGTTCCCACGGCAGACGTAGTAATCCCAGATATTCGAATATAGCATGTAGTGTCTGACCTTCATATAAACCTCCTACATAATGAAATCCCGTATCGAAAGCCAATCCACGTCGCTTGTAACTAAGAAGACAACCACCGGCTTGCGTTCCTCTCTCAAGCAGAAGAACATTCATTCCGGCGCGCGAAAGAATATGAGCACATTCCAGTCCACCCAATCCGCTGCCTATAATAATTACATCGTATTTCATTCTTTATTCTTTAAGGTAGAATACTATCTACAATCATATCACCCTTGTACTCCATATACGTCCTTTCCGTATCGGTTATTGCGGCCGTGACGGTGAATCCCCTGTCGATAGGCAGAACAGTGATCGTCACATTTACTTCCGGACAAACGACAGGTGAAGCAACTGCTGTCATGCGACATTGCTTTATAGTGCCGATCAGTAGTTTTTCCTCCGTCAACTGCATAACACATTCCTTGATGGTCTGGATATTACAAACTCCGGGACATACCGGATTACCAGGAAAATGACCGCGATAAACATCACAATCAGGTAAAAGGACAATACGAAAAACGGCATTCAATCCTTCACCACACCTATCGACTATCTTGTAATATTTATTTTCAAGTAACATAACAACTCTGTAGATCAACTATTTTTCTCTATGAAAATCTTCATTTGCGTATCGGCTATTATCTCATCCCGAAGACGGATTTCACCGGTGATGACAGCCACACCGGCTATCTCTGTACCCATGGTGATAACAGTACGCAATTCATCATCTACATGTGGACGACGATAACAATGAAACTTTTTCACTTCACCTATATATCCCACAGGAGGAATAACAGCTCCAGAAGCCATAGCTCTGTACCCTGCGAATGCTGAAGCCGACTGGGCTATATGTTCGATAAGTCCCGGTTCGGCAAGCAAGCCATCCTCGTCCATGAAATAGTTATCATCTCTGACTGTAAGCGAAGTTACCGCCACATCTCCATCTACATCTATCAGTTTATCGACCATCATGATAGGATCACGTTGCGGGATCAGATTCTTTATATCTTCATTAACCATTCTGCCCGAAATGTGACTCTATATAGTCATACAGATTATCAAAAGTCTGAATCTCCCGTAAATCAGTTGCCGGGATCTTTATTTTATAGGTCTGTTGGATAATAGCCACCAGATCAACCAGACTGAGGCTGTCCAGGGAGAGCGTATCTTTCACATTAGCATCCGGTGTAAAAAGAGTCGGATCAACTTCAAATTCTTCTGCCAATATCGCATTTACCTGTTTTGTAATGTCTTCACGTGCCATAATAATATATTTTATCAGTTTGTTTACTATATGTTTTTTACAATGAGAGTCGAGTTTGTTCCACCGAACCCGAATGAGTTGGAAAGGAATACGTCAAAATTTTCTTCACGTGTCTCCGGCACTACATTGATACAGGCCGTCTCTTCGTCAGGATTCACGAAATTAATGTTTCCTGCAATAAAACCATTTTTCATCATCAGCATCGAATAGATCAGTTCGCTGGTACCCGCCATCCACATTTCGTGTCCCGTCTGGCTCTTGGTGGAAGTTACCGGCACTTTGTAATCACCGAATATCTGAGCTATAGCCAATGCCTCCCTGCTGTCACCGATACGTGTAGAAGTAGCATGAGCATTGATATAACCTATCTGATGTGGAGTCATATTGCCGTTTTTCAAGCATAATTCCAGTGAACGGGCAGGACCGGATATATTCGGAGTAGAGATATGGTCACCGTTACCTGAAAATCCCCAGCTTACTATTTCTGCTAATATGGGTGCACCCCGCTTAATTGCATGTTCATAACTTTCGATTATCACTGTTGCTGCACCACCGCCAGGTACCAGGCCGTCACGATCACGATCGAACGGGCAACAAGCTTTTGCGGGTTCGTCTTCACGCATGGAAAACGACTGAATACCATCGAACGAAGCCACACTGTATAAGTTGGCCTCCTGGGCACCTCCACATATAATACAATCCTGTAATCCGCTACGTATAAGAGTATGTGCCAATCCTATCGCATGGGAACCGGAAGCACAGGCAGCAGAAGCTGTCAGATTAATGCCACGCAATTTGAACAGGCACGCAAGATTCATTGACACGGTGGAGTTCATCGACTGAAAGATGGCACCACTACCGCAAGCGGATGTATCTTTGAATTCACGAAACTTATCGAGCGCATGCATGGTAGCTTCGGCTACAGAATCGTTTCCATAAATAATGCCTACCTCATGGCTGTCGATATAATCCTGATCCAGCTTTGCATTTTCCAGGGCCGAACGCGTAGCCATATAAGCATATTGTGCTTCTTCAGGCATAAACTGTCGTAAATTACGAGGAATGAACGGTTTAAGGTCAGGCAGTTCGATATCGGCACATAAAGCAGAACGGAATCCGGCCTCTTTACGTTCCTGACTGAAAACGATACCGCTCTTGCCGCCATAAAGCGAATCGCGTACATCTTCGAGCGTCTTTCCCAGGCACGACCATATACCCATGCCCGTTATCACTACTTTTCTTTCCATAATTGTCATTTTCGTTTATAATTTCTTTTTATAGCATCGCCTTCTCTTTATGAAAGTTGGGTTCAGAGGTTTCCATTGCGTCAGTTCCCTGATATTGTCCTCCAGTTGAGGACCAGTTTCCGCCCATTTAAAGTGGTGTTTATTATAGATTGGTATAAGGTCATCAAAAAACAGTGCATTCACGCCCAATCCCTGATAGTCAGGACGCACAGCCATTAAAAGCAGTTCCGCTTTCTCTTCCTTTTTCCATTTCAAAGCACGAACAAGATGATACCATCCAAAAGGGAAAAGTTTCCCTTTTGTTTTTTGCAACGCATGCGATAAACTGCCCATCGTTATTGCCACGCCTACCACTTCACCGTTTTCATTCTCTATGACAGGCAACAATTGCTTATCAACCAGCGGCAGATATCGTTTGATATACAAATCAATCTGTTTATCCGACAGTTCCGTATAACCGAAGAGAGGCGCATAAGCCACATTCAGCAGGTCGAATACCTTTTTTCCATATCCTAGTTCTGAAATATCAGTATTAGTCAACTTTTTGACATGCAATCCGAACATCTCTTTTGCTAACCCGGCCACACGGGCATATTTAGGAGGGACTTCTTCAGGGACTTCAATACATACCTGCACCCAGTCGACCTCTTTCTCATAACCCAAGGCCTCCATATGCTTGGGATAGTAAGGATAGTTATATATTGCAATCATCGACCCCAGTTTGTCAAAATCCTCGATAAGCATACCTTCCTTATCGAAATCGAAGATTCCCATCGGCCCTTGTATATAATCCATACCTCGCTCTTTACCCCATTTTTCCACAGCTTTCAGCAAAGCAGCCGACACAGCCGGGTCATCAATAAAATCAATGAATCCAAACCGGACATTCTTCTTTTGCCATTTCTCGTTGGCATGATGGTTGATAATACCTGCTATGCGGCCTACAGGTTTCCTGTCTTCATCGTATGCAATGAAAGGCTGTATATCGGAAAATTCCAATCCCGCATTCTTACGTGGATCGAAAGCCTCGCGAATATCCATATCCAAGTCGGGAACATAGTATTGGCAGCCGGTATACAACCAGCCTGTAAACTTCACGAAATCGTCCATTTCGTGTTTCGTCCCAACCTTTTTCACATTGACAATTTTCATAACGAGAGTAAAACTATGAAAGGTTTTCCTAATTGCAAAGCGAGTAAAAATAGCTGCGACTAATCCACCAGTATTGGAGAATTTAAGAATATTTTCGGGAAAGTTTATGGAAAGACGAACTCATTTTTTATAACCCAACTGTTTACGAAACTCTTTCGGAGAACACCCCAGATGGGCCTTCACATATTTTCCAAAAAAAGATATGTTGGTAAACTCCAGGTATTCAGAAATTTCTTTGATAGATTTATCGGTATGTGTCAGGAAATGCTGAATATCGTCTGTGACATATTCATTGATCCAATCCATAGCAGTTCTTCCACTAACCTTTTTACTTACAGTCGATAGATATTTGGAAGTAACGAATAACCTATCGGCATAATGGCTCAGATTACGCTGCTTTATTTCACTGTTTGCCAGTATTTCTATAAATTTCTTGAATAAGATATCTCCCTGTTTCATAGAAGTAGGGGTTGTTTCAATCGTATTATGGTCCAGATCTGCCAGCAACTCATAGATAATAGCCCGCATAAAAGTAGTCATAACCTCTTTATGATAAGGTGGCTGAGGAAATTTTAATCTTAAACGCATGATCTCAGAATATAGGGAAAACAACTGTAGGCTCTCCTCTCCTATGCAAATGACCGGATTTTGATTGAACTGAAAAAATCTGTTCCAAATATCACTCCCATAATGCAAGAGACTTTGGAGAATGCGGGTAGAAAGACATACTGCATTCCCCCTGAAAGAAGTCCTGTTTTCATGATCATATAAAATAATATTAGGTTTGCAAATTAAAACTTCATACGGATGGAGCGTATAGAGTTTAGCATTCAAATTGACCTGCATTTTTCCTTCCAGACAGGCGATTATCATAATCATATCTTTCGATAACTTGACAGATCCGCGTTCCGTCATATCTTCCAAGTGTTCTATTACAATAATGTCTTTATCAGTATACGTGATACCGGCATTGATTCTTTCACTGGCATCCAGGATATCATTTATACCCACTTGTCGAATTGTATTTTCTCTTTCCATATCTACATAGAATTATCACTTCCATGCAAATATAACTGTATCAATGTATTCTAATATGCTACATATCACCCTAAAAGTGTCCTATTGTTCCTATTTCAAAAAACAAGAAGCATAACAGAAAATTTGTTACAGATAAAAAACAAATGACTTATATAGAATAACTCAAAAAATAAGATTTATACGAATAATACAAGAGAAGTAAAATAAGATTTTGATATTCAGAAGTTTAAAGTAAATGTGCGCGGAATGAGATTCGAACTCACACACCGTAACCGGCACTACCCCCTCAAAGTAGCGTGTCTACCAATTTCACCATCCGCGCTAATGGTGCCCAGAACAGGACTCGAACCTGCACGCCTCGCGACACACGCACCTGAAACGTGCGCGTCTACCAATTCCGCCACCTGGGCATTTCCATTATATAAAAAAGGCGGCCTCTTACCGCTCTTATTATCTGTGAGCGAAAGACGGGACTCGAACCCGCGACCCTAACCTTGGCAAGGTTATGCTCTACCAACTGAGCTACTTTCGCGATAACGGGTGCAAAGATATAGGTATTTTTTTATTTTCCAAAACCGGAAGATACTTTTTTTATACTATTTTTTCCTTCCCAACCCGTTCAATTTCCTATCTTATTTTAATACAGTGAGTTTCACTCTGAAAAAAAATTCAGATGCGGGAAACCAGTTCACTGAACAAAGTAGTCATTACAGCTGCTGATTTATTGGCAGCAACGATCACATCAGCGCCGTCGTTCACAAAATCGTCTGCAAAATGATATCCTTCATTCGTGATAACCGACATACCGAACACTCTCAATCCGGCATGACGCGCTACAATAACTTCAGGAACCGTACTCATCCCGATAGCATCGCCTCCTACCCGACCATAAAAAGCATATTCGGAAGGTGTCTCAAAAGACGGACCGGTCAATCCTACATATACACCTTTCTTTAAAGGTATAGCATGTGAAGCTGCGATCTCTTCTATCGCACAGATAAACTCGCGGTCATAAGCACGTGTCATATCCGGGAAACGGGTTCCGAACAGTTCATTATTCGGACCGATCAACGGATTTGGCATCATATTGATATGGTCGCAGATAATCATCAGGTCGCCAATTTTGAACGTATTGTTTATACCGCCTGCCGCATTCGATACCAATAAATTCTTTATCCCCAACAGTTTCATCACGCGAACAGGAAAAGTAACCTGCTGCATCGAATATCCTTCATAATAATGGAAGCGTCCCTGCATAGCGAGTACTTGCTTTCCACCTAACTTTCCACAAATAAAATTACCTTTATGTCCTGCAGCCGTCGAATGCATGAAATGAGGTATTTCGGCATAAGGGATCACGATAGCCTCCTCTATCCGGTCTGCCAAAGAACCCAATCCGCTACCCAGGATAATGGCTGTCTCCGGATTGCCGGTGATACGCGCGGCTATAAATGCTGCCGCTTCCTGATATTGTTCGTTTGTATAACTCATATTCATAATTTATCGTTTAATCAAGTTATAGGCTATTTGGGCAGCCCGCTCCATAATCTCATCTTCGCCCGGAACCTTTCTATCCCGCATCAGGACTTTTCCATCACAGATCACCGTATCGATACAATTTCCGTTAGCCGCATAGACCAGATTGGATATGAAATTGAAATTCGGTATAAATGCAGGCATATTCAAATCGATCAAAGAAAGATCGGCCAGATAGCCTTCAGCTATTTTTCCTGCCTTCAGGTTAGCAATAGCTGCTCCATTGGCTGTCGCAGACTGGAATATCTCGTCGGCAGTAACGGCTTCAGGGTCTTTTCTCCAAACCTTTCCCAATAAAGAAGCCAGCTTCATTGCCTCTATCATATCGAGATTATTGGATGACGAACAACCGTCCGTTCCCAATCCAACCAAAATACCTGCCTCACGCATCTCCTGAAACTTAAAGTGCATACCGGAAGCCAGTTTCATATTGGATGCCGGATTATGTGCCACTTTTACCTCATGGTCTGCCAACATACGAATTTCATCGTCATCAACATAAATGCCGTGGGAGATCAACAAGCGGGGAGACAACACTCCCAACTTATATAAATAGCGGACAGGTGTCAATCCGAAGTTCTTCACGGAGTTTTCCACTTCACCTTCTGTTTCCGCCAGATGTAGCTGGATCAAAACATTGTGTTCCCGTGCAAAAGCATCCGCCCACTGCAGTAATTCGCCGGAAACGGTATAAATAGCGTGCGGACCTATCGAAAAATGTATCCGCTTGCTGTAACGATCCATTTCATTATATAGTTTTTGGATCGTTTGTTTACTTTTCTCCGTCAACTCCGGTTTAAACTGGTCGAAACAGGCACTGGAAATATTAGCTCTGATACCCATCTCTTCCACAGCCTCTGCGGTTGCATGGAACTTATGGTACATATCAAAGAAAGTGGTTGTCCCGCTTTTTATCATTTCCAAACAAGCTAGTTTAGCTCCCCAATAAACATCCTCTTTTGTCAGCTTGGCTTCGTTAGGCCATATTTTTTCTTCTAACCAGGGCATCAGCGGCATATCGTCGCCAAAACCACGAAACAAAGTCATTGCAGCATGACCATGTGTATTCACAAAACCGGGAATTACGGCTTTACGACGACCGTCTATAACAGTATCGGCCGTTACAGGAACGTTTGAACCTATCTGTTTGATGTATTTGTTTTCTATATAAATATCGGTAGCTACTCCATTCAGTTCTACCCCTTTGATCAATATGCTCATACAAATTTCGCTTTCATATTCTTTATCTTCTCTTCACGGATACGTACCAGCAAGTCTGCTTTCTTATCGCGTTTTACTGCTGCATAAGCACAACTTTCCTTTACTTCGACAACACCGAGATCCTCTTTCTCCAAACCGCCTTTCTGGAAAAGGAAACCGACAACATCCTTTTTACTCAGCTTGTCCCGTTTACCGCGGTTGATCGTCAGTGTCACCCATTCCGAACGAAGAGGCTTCTTGGCTTTCTCCGGCAGGAAAAACTCATCCGGTTCACGGGTGATATATTCAGGGACAGTTTCCACTTCGTTCAAGATCATAAAGGCATTTCCTTCCGCATTCATACGGGCCGTTCGCCCGTTTCGGTGGATAAACGCCTCTTCATTGATTGGAAGATGATAATGAATGACATTCTTCACTTCCGGAATATCCAGTCCACGGGAAGCCAGATCGGTGGAAATAAAGACAGAAGCACTGCCATTACGGAAAAGCGACAAAGCCCGTTCACGTTCCGGCTGCTCCATACCTCCGTGGAAATATTCATTATCCACACCCATCTCGGTCAGGTAATTGCTGACACGTTCCACCGACTCACGCTGGTTACAGAATACCAAAGCCGATTCGCCTTTTAGTTCGCCCAACAGTTTGTATAACGTTTCCAGTTTATCCTTGATCGGAGATTTCACGATACGCAAAGTCAAACCTTTCGCTTCCTTTACACCTGTCAGGAATGACAAACGGACCGGTGCCGTAATACCGGTAAAAGGCGGTATTTCGACAGCTTCCGTTGCCGAAGTCAACACCCTGCGACGCACGCCCGGAAGGTGTGCCAGAATCTCTTTCATCTCATCCTGAAAGCCTAATTCCAGAGACTTATCGAACTCATCCAGAATCAGTGTCCGGACAGTATCCAAATCGATATTACCCCGTTCCAGATGGTCGAGGATTCGTCCCGGAGTTCCGATCAATACGGTCGGCGCATGTTCCAGACTCTTCTTTTCCGTCCGGATCGGATGACCGCCATAACAGCAATTCACCTTATACCCGGCACCCAGAGAACGGAATACCGTCTCTATCTGTAAAGCCAGTTCACGCGACGGAGCGATGATAAGCGCTTGTATCTTTTTCTCCTCGTCAGTCAATGTAGTAAGCAAAGGCAACAGGAATGCCAGGGTTTTACCCGATCCTGTCGGACTAAGCAAAACCATATCTTTGGTTGTACCGGCATCCAATACGGCCTGCTGCATTTCATTCAACGCCTCGATACCTGTATTCGATAAGGCACGGGCTACGATCTCATTTTGTGTCATTTGTATTCTTTATAAAATTCGGCAACCGATTCAATCCCTTTATAGAAGAAGTCCAACATGCAACTCTCGTTAGGAGAATGAATAGCGTTCTGTTCGAGTCCGAAGCCCATCAGGACGGTCTTTATACCTAATACCTGCTCGAAAGTGGAGATAATAGGAATACTTCCTCCACGACGTACAGCCAGCGGCTTCTTTCCGAAAGCAACCGTACAGGCTCTCTCCGCTGCCTGGTAAGCAGGCAGGTCGATCGGACAAACATAACCCTGTCCACCGTGTTTCGGTGTGACTTTTACCTTAACACAGGCAGGAGCCACTTGGTTTATATAATCTTCGAATAGCTGGGATATTTTCGTATGATCCTGATGCGGAACCAACCGGCAGGAAACTTTTGCATAGGCTTTCGACGGCAACACAGTCTTGCTTCCTTCTTCCGTATAACCGCCCCAGATACCACAGATGTCGAATGACGGACGGCAACTGTTCCTTTCCAGTGTCGAATAACCTTTTTCACCGAACAGGGCATCCACACCGATCGCCGCTTTATATTTTTCTTCATTGAACGGGATCTGTGCGATCATCTCCCGTTCTGCCGGAGAAACTTCTTCTACATCGTCATAGAATCCGGGGATCGTGATACGTCCGTCGGCATCGATTATATCCGCCATCAGTTTACATAATACATTGATCGGGTTAGCTACTGCCCCACCGAAATGACCGGAATGCAAATCACGGTTAGGCCCCGTCACTTCGATTTCCCAATAGGCCAGGCCACGCAGGCCGGTTGTCAATGAAGGTGTTTCGGCACTGACCATGCTGGTATCAGATACCAGGATCACATCTGCTTTCAACAATTCTTTATGTTCGCGGCAGAAGGTTTCCAGGCTGGGAGAACCGATCTCTTCTTCTCCTTCAAAGATAAACTTCACATTACATTTCAGCAGGTTGAGCTTCAATGCTGTCTCAAAACCTTTCACCTGCATCATCGACTGGCCTTTATCATCATCGGCTCCACGCGCCCAGATACGACCATCGCGTATTTCCGGTTCGAACGGCTGGCTTTTCCACAGTTCCAACGGTTCGGCAGGCATTACATCATAATGAGCATAAACAAGTACGGTCGGAGCATCCGGCGAAATAATCTTTTCACCATAAACTACCGGATTTCCTTCTGTCGGCATAACCACTGCTTTGTCTGCACCGGAAGACAACAACAACTCTGTCCACCGTTCGGCACAGGCTGTCATATCCGGTTTATGTTCGTGTTTTGCACTGATTGACGGAATACGGATCAAGCTGAACAGCTCTTCCAGGAAACGATCTTTATTGGATTCTATATACGATTTTACTGTCATAAAACTGGAGATTTAATTTTAAATTTAACGTTTTTATTTAGGGTTACAAGTTTACGAATAAATTACTTAAATCTACCTTTTATTGTCCTATAAAATATATCAGAATGTTAACTTTCCATTCCTATGTTTACTGGAATCTACTACCACCAAGTGCATGGAACAGGTTAATAACCCCTTGTATTTTATCAAATTGATCCTGCGCCTGTACTAATTCCGCATCCAATAAGGACTTTTGTGCAGTCAATACTTCCAGATAATTCGTAGAAGAATATTGCATCAATAACTCCGTTTTATGTACAGCTTCCTGTAAAGCACCAACCTGTTGCTTTCCTATCTCTATCCTTTGTTGGGCAACCTGCCATTGCACCAGAGCATCGTTCACTTCTTTCCCTGCATTCAAAACAGATTGTTGAAATGAAAGAGAGGCCTCTTCCTGCCGCGCTTTCGCCACTTTCAGATTAGCGATATTCGTACCTTTATTAAATAATGGTTGTGTCAACGATCCTACTGCGCTCAATAACAAACTACCGGGATTCAGAATCACACCGCTACCGTTATTTGTCCATCCGGCAGTACCGGAAAGCATTATGTTCGGATAAAAAGCTGAACGTGCTGCATTGGTTGAATAAAAAGCCTGCATCAGATTAAATTCCGCCTGCCGTATGTCGGGACGATTAGATAAAAGCTGCAAAGGAACCCCGACCTTCAGCTCTTCCGGAAACAACTGTTCCTCCAGCGTCTTCCGTTCAATCGTTTGTGGTGCCATAGCCAGTAAAACAGACAAACTATTTTCCGTTTCACGGATACTTTTCTGTATGGATAGAATAGAAGCTTCGAGTGCCAAATGATTTGCCTTAGCCTGAAGGATAGCAGTATCATTCGATTCCCCTGCCCGTTTCAATGCTTCCAAAGTCTTTACCGTACGTGACCAGCTTTCCAATGTTTCTTTATTGATTACAAGTTGTCTGTCCAACATCAACAAAGTATAATAACTATTCGCGATGGTAGCCACCAACTGTGTCTGTACAGCCTGTTCATACGCACGGCTTCCTTCAAGTGCAGCTTTCGCTCCTCTTTTCGCATTCGTTACTTTACCGAAAACATCTATTTCCCAGCTTGCCGACAAAGCTAAATTATACGTCTTACCAGGAGCAGAGCCATCGAAGCTGCTAACTCCGCCCTCCGGATTCAACGATAAAGAAGGAAGATAGGAAAGACGGGCATTCATCAGGACAGCTTCGGCTTCCTTCACCCGCAGATGAGCGATATTCAGATCGGTATTATACTCCAATCCCCTTTCGATCAGGTTCTGTAATAAATTATCTGTAAAAAGTTCTTTCCAGGAAAGAGAAGCGACTGTCGCCGTATCTTCCACTGTCATATCCCGATACAGTCCGTCCGTATTGACCTCCGGACGAGAATAAGGTTTATATATCCTGCAACCTGTCATCAGACAGATTGCAAGACTTAAAATAAATAACTGTTTCATACTCACTTTTTCTTTCCTATTTCTTCTAATTCCGTTTGTATAGACCAATCGGCATCTCCCCTGGAGGCTTGTATCGGTCTGACTTTCTCCTGTAGATATTGAAATACGATGAAAAGACCCGGGACAAGGAATAATAAAGCCAACGTTCCGACAAGCATGCCGCCTACCGCACCGGACGCCAACGAACGGCTTCCGTTTGCACCTACCCCATGCGCCACCATTAACGGCAACAGACCAAATACCATTGTCAGAGCCGTCATCAGGATCGGACGCAAACGAACTTTTGCAGCGGCAAGAGCAGCCTGCGTCAGTGACATTCCTGCTTCCCGGCGTTTAGTCGCATATTCCGTCAGAAGAATAGCTGTCTTAGCCAGCAATCCGATAAGCATGATTAGTCCGGTCTGCATATAAATATCATTCCCCAACCCGAACAACTGGGCAAACAAAAAGCTACCCAACAATCCGCAAGGCACCGAAAGAATAATTGCGAACGGAATAAGAAAACTCTCATATAAAGCACTTAATATCAAATAAACCAACAAAAGACAGATACCGAAAATAATAACGACATTATTAGTCGTCTTGCTTTCTTCACGTGAGATGCCTCCGAATTCATATCCGTAATTCTTCGGCAACACCTGATCCGCCGTTTCTTTAATGGCCTGTAATGCATCTCCCGAACTGTAACCGTTTGCCGGTGAACCGTTGATCGAGATCGAATTATAGAGGTTGAAACGCATTAAATCCTGCGGGCCATACGTTTTCGTCAACTTTACAAACTGGCTCAGCGGTGCCATTTCCTCACCGACCCTTACATAAAGATGGTTCAGCGACTCCGGTGTGACACGATATTCAGGATCTGCCTGGATCATCACACGGTACAATTTAGAGAAACGGTTGAAGTTGGATACATATCCGCCGCTATAATAGCCTGAAAGCGTTTCCAATACTTCACCCGGAGAAATTCCTGATTGTTCGCATTGGGCGGCGTCGATATCTACCCAATACTGTGGATAGTTTGTCTCGAAAGCAGAATAAACGGCTTCAATCTCGGGACGTTCGCTAAGTGCAGCCACAAAATTATCTGTTACTTTCTTGAAAGCGTTCAAATCACCGGCAGTCTTGTCCTGTATGTAAAGTTCAAAACCGCTACCCATACCATAACCTGGGATCATCGGTGGCGTCATAGCGAATATCTGCGCATCCGGAACTTCAGTCGATAAACCATAAATCTTATTCACTACATCGGCAGCAGACTGCCCTTCCTCCTTTCGTTCATCCCAATGTTTGAGCGAAAGGAAATACATACCCATGGAAGGTCCCGAACCTGAAAATGAATAACCTACCACATTGGCATTGTATTCTACCTCAGGAATCCCTTTAAGTTGTTCGTTCATCTGCTCCATCACCCGTTGAGTCTGAGGCAGAGATGAACCCGGCTTGGAGTTCATGCTGATCATTACGGTTCCCGTATCTTCATCTGGAATCAGTCCTGTCTTGGTATGTTGTACCAGAAAAACAAGTAAAACAAGTGCAGTCACCAATGTGCCCCACATCAGCCAACGACGTTTGACAAACAATAATACCCCTTGTACATAACGTTTGGTCATCACATCAAAAGCTGCATTAAACGCTTTACGGAAACGGGCTGCAAAATTATCCTTTACATTCCCGGATTCATCTATATAAGGAGTCAATAACAAAGCACAGAGTGCCGGAGACAATGTAAAGGCATTGACTGCCGAAATACCGACGGCAACAGCCATTGTTATACCGAATTGGGTATAGAATGCTCCCGAAGTTCCTCCCATCATAGACACAGGTATAAATACAGCCATAAAGATCAAGGTCGAGGTAAGAATAGCCGAAGATACTCCTTTTATTGCATCATTCGTTGCCATATAAGAGGACTGATATCCCACATCGAACCGCGCCTGGACAGCCTCGACCACCACTATCGCATCATCCACCACCGTGCCAATGGCCAATACCAGAGCAAACAATGTCAATAGGTTGATCGAGAACCCGGCTACCGACATAAAGGCAAACGTACCGATAATGGAAACAAAAATTGAAATAGTCGGGATCAACGTAGAACGTATATCCTGCAAAAAGACATATACCACCAGGATTACCAGCAAGATAGCCTCCAACAAAGTTTTTATCACCTCATGGATCGAAGCATACAGGAAACGGTTTGTGTCGTTCAGTGTTATAAACTCCATTCCTTTAGGAAGGTCACTGCTTATCTCTTCCAGTGTGGCATCGATTTCATTGATGATAATTGATGCATTCGACCCGGCAGTCTGAAACACCATTGCCAGTGCAGCCGGATGACCATTTACCTCCGTTGCATAATTATAAGCCTCATCTCCCAGTTCAATATCAGCAACCTCACGTAACCGTAACACATCGCCCCCCGGCAAAGAACGTATCACAAGATTACCGAACTCTTCCGGTGTAGAGAAGCGTCCACGATACTTCATGGTGTATTGATGGGTATTATCATGATTCTCTCCGAATGCTCCCGTAGCTGCTTCGATATTCTGTTTATCCAATACAGCCGAGATATCTCCCGGAACCAGTTTATACTGTGCCATCTTATCCGGTTTGAGCCAGATACGCATACTATAATTGGAACCGAATTGCATAACCTGCCCTACTCCGGCAATACGCTTGATGCGCGGTTCCACATTAATCTTCATATAATTATTGAGGAACTGGCGATCGTAAGCATCGTCCGGTGAGTAAAGAGCAAAAGTCTTCAACTCAGCGTTCTGCTGCTTCATGGTCGTGACACCGATCTTGGTTACTTCGGCAGGCAGCAAACTCAAAGCTGTAGAAACACGGTTCTGTACATTCACTGCCGCCATATCTGCGTCGCTTCCTTGTTTGAAAAAGATATTGAGGAACACATCGCCACTATTTGAGGCCGTGGAAGTGATATAGTTCATATTCTCCACCCCATTGATTGCTTCCTCCAACGGGACAATGACACTTTTCTGAACAGTTTCAGCATTGGCTCCCGGATAATTGGTAAAGACCTGGATCGTAGGAGGGGCAATATCGGGATACTGCTCGACAGGCAGTGTAAACAAAGAAATAATCCCCATCAGAACAATTGTTATGGAAATGACAATCGATAAGACGGGACGGTCTATAAAATATCTTAGGTTCATACTTTTTTATTTTATTGTTTTTCGGTTTCTTTGACAAGTATCTCCATTCCGTCTTGCAACAATCCGACACCTTCGCTGACAATCCGGTCGCCCGGCCGAAGACCTGAGCGAACAATATAGTCAGTACCGTCGTTCAGCTTTTCTATCTGTAGCTGAACAGCGGAAAGTTTTCCGTTTTCCTGCACTTTGTAAGCAAATACTTTATCCTGTAATTCATAGGTAGCAGACTGAGGAATAACAATCACATCATCCATTTTATAAGGAATAACGACATTACCGATCCCGCCACTAAATAACATACGGTTCTCGTTCGGAAATACGCTTCGTACCGATACTGTTCCCGTCTGCTGGTTGATAACCCCGCTGATACTTTCGATATGTCCGTTTTCCTCATAGATGCTTCCATCATTCAACTGCAGTTCGATCGACGGCATCTGCTTTATCGTTTCGTCCGGCGAACCATACTGCCGGATCAATGCCCGGAGGCGATTTTCCGTCATAGAGAAATAGACATACATTTGTGAATTGTCCGATACGGTGGTCAGCGGTTGAGCCATCGACGGATTAACCAAAGCACCTGTCCGGTAAGGAAGTATCCCGACAATACCGTCCGACGGACTTTTTACTTCTGTGTAGGAGAGGCTGTTGCGGGCATTCACTTCCTGTGCCTGGGCTTGCTCCAGTCCTGCATTGGCAACAGACAGTGCATTCCGTGCTGTCGATAATTCATATTCCGAAATGACGTTTTCACGGAACAATTCCTGTTTACTTTCGTAAGTCAGGCGGGCTGTTTCCACTTGCGCTTGTGCTGCATGTACATTGGCCGTCGCTGTTCTTAAAGCAGCCTGGTAAGGAACCGGATCGATAACAAAAAGAGTTTCTCCCTTCTTCACTTTTTCGCCTTCCTGAACACAAAGCCGGAATATCGTACCCGACACTTGCGGATAAATTTCAATATCCTGTCGCCCCCGGATAGAGGCTGAATAAGATTCTTTGATTTCCGCCGGAGCAGACGTCACGGTTAATACTGGATAAGCCTGATGAAACTCCCCTTCTTGTTTATTCTTACAAGATATCAGAAACATAAAGCAGAGAATGGTAATAAATTGAGATAAATTTTTCATACGGTTACTAATTTGAACAATCTTTCATTATCTGGAACTATCTCCGGTAACAACTGATTTTACCGGAGCGCAAAGATATAGTTTGTCGTAACCTGATCACATATCATAATCCTGTCATATCGGGTACTTTTCAATACAAATCAAAGAGGGATTCTAAAAAAACATACTATCTTCGCGGAGAAGATCCGAATAAAATATGACAAATATAAAATACGCTTTACACCGACCTGGAAACGAAAATGCAGCCGGAACAACCGACCTGAAAGAGAGTATAGGACATCCGTTGGATCCAAACTGTTGCACAATCCTGTTATGTACGGCGGGGATGGCTACTGTCTCTACCAATTTCCAAAAGCGGATATTGAAAAAAGGAGATGTAGTCTTTATCTTTACCGATATAGTATTCGTTACGATCGAAGTTTCAGATACATTTTCCGCCCTGTATGTTTCGCTTTCCGAAGAAGTGATGGAAGAAGTCTTTTATAAAATCACTCCCACTTCGTTTTGGAATTTCATATATGACCACGTCATTCTCCATCTATCGAAAAATCAATCCATGCTACTACATACGTGGTATCAGCAAACAAAATGGATTATTGACGAATGTGCACAAGAATATAAACTGACGCTGTTACGTAACAACATCCACAGTCTTTTTATGGCTATCGACAGTGAAGCGAAAGAAAAAAATATAGGAATCAACGATCACTATAAAAGAGATCAGACATGGGCTATCCTGAGAAAGTTCGCCAGCCTGTTAGCTGAGCATTGCCATCAACACCGGGAAGTAAGCTTTTATGCAGACAAACTCTGCATAACACCTGATTATCTTTACAAATTGGCTTATAAAGGAATGGAGCAAAGCCCCAAAGAGATAATCGAACAAATGATCATCGTAGAGATCAAAACTTATCTTTCCAATACTAATTTGTCTATTAAAAACATTGCAGCTGAGATGAATTTCGAAGATCCGTCATATATGTGCCGTTTCTTCCGGAGACATACCGGGTCGTCGCCGACAGAATACCGGAATATCTACTTAAAATAATACTCACGAAATAAAACCAATTAAAAATGGAAACAGAATTAATTTTCGCGACAAGAGAAGATTTTCAGGAGTGGTTAAAGAATTACGGCCAGACAAACGAGGGTGTCTGGTTACTATTCGGGAAAACAAAAACATTAAAAACATTATCCGCAGAAGAGGCGTTGGAAGAAGCATTATGTTTCGGTTGGATCGACGGGCTGATCAACTCTATCGACGAGCACAAATACAAAAAGTACTTTTCCCAAAGAAGGAAAGGAAGCAAATGGTCGGAAAAGAATAAAAAGATTGTAGAAAAGCTTATCAAAGAAGGAAGAATGACCGGGTTCGGAATGCAGGCCATCGAAGAAGCCAAAAGAAGCGGAGAATGGGAAAAGGTACGGGACAGAAATGTTACCGATACTCAAAAGTCTGAATTTGAATCCCTGATAAAAGACTACAATCAGGCTTATGCTAATTACCTTACGACAGCAAAGTCGACTCAAAATAATTTTATCGGCTTCTACTTTGAAGCAAAAAGAGAAGACACCCGGCTGAAAAGACTGGAGAAAATAGTCGGGTTATTGGAGCAGAACAAAAAGTTAATGTAAAAACGGCCACTCTTTTCATGCTTTGATATTTGGTATTTCCCCGATATATCCCGATCTTTATCGGAATTAATAAACCTTGAATTCTACAAAGTTATGGAAGAGTCGTTTGATTTCTCAAAAGTACCATATGATTTTGGTATGTGTGCAGCCGAGAACTGCCCAAAAGCAACTACCTGTCTACGCCAGATCGCTTTAAAGCATGCTCCCGAAGATATGATTTTCCTGCGGATAATGAATCCAAACACATTAAAGAAGATGAAAGGAGCATGCAAGCTTTACCGCCCTAACAACAAAATCATTAATGCCCTTGGATTTATGCGCACGGTAAATGCGTTGACCTTAAACGTCGCAGATACTTTCCGGTTACGGATGATAACCTTTTTAGGCCGGAAAAATTATTATCTGAAACGTAAAGGGGGAGCACCTTTGTCACCCGCCGAACAACAATATGTCGTCACCCTTGCCCAGGAGTTGGGAGTTGTTCTGGAGGAGTATTTCGACGGATATGTAGAGTCATATAATTGGAATAAGTAATCCTGCTCCGACTTCTTCGTTAGTTTCCGTAAATTTCCTAAGCAGGAAACGCCAGTTCCCTGCTTAGGAAATTACAGTTTCCCGCGAAGGAAACTGGAGTTTCCAAAGCACGAAACTACGAGGAAACTGTAATAAACTAGTAATCAGACAATAGTCGTATTTTTAACAGGATTACTTTTTCACCAGATTAATCAGCCATTTCACCATCTCCGGATCATTATGAGAGAGAAACAAACTTTTCTTTTGGTCAAGCATAACAATAGCCTGCATATCTTCTTCTGATAAGGAGAAATCAAACACATCCATATTCTCGATCATACGTTCTTTATGCGTCGATTTCGGAATAACGATCACATCCCGTTGAATCAGATAACGTAAAGCAACCTGTGCAACCGACTTTCCATACTTTTCACCGATTGTTTTCAATAGTTCATTAGTAAAAAAGTTATTTTTACCCTCTGCAAATGGTCCCCATGACATGACCCGTGTTCCATATTCCTCCATGATCCTCTGGGGTTCTATTTGCTGATTGAAGACATGTGTTTCTACCTGATTGACAGCCGGTTTTATCTCACAGCACTCCGCCAGATCGACAAGACGGTCGGGATAAAAGTTACTCACTCCGATAGCACGTGCCTTTCCTGCCTTATAAGCCTCTTCCATCGCACGGTAAGTACCGTAATAATCACCAAAAGGTTGGTGTATCAGGAGTAGATCGACATAATCACTCTGCAGTTTACACAAAGACTCAGCGATAGATGCTTTTGCCTTTTCATATCCGGCATTGGAGATCCAAACCTTGGTTGTAATAAACAATTCGTTCCGTGGAATACCACTTTTACTGATTGCATTCCCTACACCTTCTTCATTAAAATAGGCTTGTGCCGTGTCGACAGAACGATAACCTACGCTCAAAGCATCCAATACACAACGTTCACATTCTTCAGGTGTCACCTGATAAACTCCATAACCTAAAATCGGCATTTCAATGCCATTATTCAATTTCACTGTTTCCATAATCTCTTTAATTATCAATTATTTTCATCTGAGACAAAGCTACTAAATTATATCTACTTATTATCCAAATTCATCACCTGTCCAATCACCGGAACGATCAATTCCAAAGAGTTTTCTTTTGCCATCTCAATTTCGTTTTTCAACGGTTCGTCCCAACGGTGCCTGGCTAATGCGTATTTGGAATGATGGACAGTCACGACCTTACGGGCTTTCAAATCTTTGGCTGCCTGCCCCAAATACTGAGGCATCGTATGGATATTACGCCATCCCTCATTGTACTGTCCGTTTTCCAGAATAGCCAGATCGATATCCGGATACTGTTTGCCTATTTCTTCAAAATGAGTATCGTAACCGCTGTCCCCTCCCATATAGACTTTATACGAAGGAGCTTCCAGAAGGAAAGAAGCCCACAAAGTCTTATTCGATGTCAGTCCCCGACCGGAGAAATGACGGGTTGGCAGACAACGGACCGTAAAGTTTTCGTCCGGCAACGCACTTTCGTACCAGTCCAGTTCAATAATATTCCCTTTATCGAAGCCCCAATATTCAAAATGTTCGCCCACACCCAAAGGGCAGATTACTTTACGGATGCGATCTTTCAGCCGGATTACCGTCTGATAATCCAAATGATCCCAATGGTCATGGCTAATAACCAGATAATCGATATCCGGCATATCTTCCGGTTTATATATATCCGTTCCTTTAAAAGGCTTATTGACAAAGGAAACCGGAGAAGCCATACAAAACACCGGATCGACTAAAATTCGTTTACCGGACAATTGAAGCAGATAGGAAGAATGACCGAACCAGACCATTACATTCGAATCGTCCGCCAAGTTTTTCAGATCAGATTTGATCGCCGGAACCGGAACGTCTGGATTCAGTCCGTCAGGTCTGGAGATCAGGAAATCCCACATACTGCGCAAACGTCCTTTATCGGAAGTCATTAACGTTGTCGGATGTATATTCTGAAACTCTCCGTTTTTATAGTGGGGAGAATGTTCTATTTTTTCCAGTCGTTCCCCTTGCGGCAGACGTCCGAAAGCCGGTTGATTGATAAAAGCAACCACTACCACACCCAAAACGATCACTATACCTATTATAAGTCCTGTTATCATATACCATCTATTTTTTATTTTCATATCTAATCCTTTTATATAAAACAAAAGTACATCCCTTTTATCAGAAGTCTGGTAGATAGATTACTGATATTTTTACCTTTATCACTGTTCTTATTTGTTGATTTTCGCTTATCTTTGTTAAATATTAAACCTTGAATCAAATTAAATAAGAAATCATGAAAGAATTTGAAGCAGCACTAGTCAGTGAAGGAAAGAGTGAAAGAATACCGGAAGAATACAATTTCTTTGGTAAAGTGATTGGTGAATGGGATCTTGACTGGAACGACCACCTCAACACACCTACTCCCAGACGTGTAAAAGGAGAATGGATCTTTTCATGGGTACTCGACGGAATGGCAGTACAAGATGTCTTTATTGTTCCGTCGCGCACAGAAAGATTGATCGATATCCAACCGGACGCAGCTTACGGGACTACTCTCAGGTTATTTAATCAGGAAAAATGTCTTTGGGAAATCTTCTACGGATGCCCGGAAGAATGTGCCCGGCTGGAAGCCCGGAAAGAAGGAGACGAAATTGTCCTGACGGAGATAACTTCGCAAGGTATGAAATGGATATTCTCTGATATTACAGACAATTCTTTCACCTGGCGAAGTACCGCCATCAACGAAGACGGGGAATGGATCACTTTAGCTAAAGTTTTCGCAACCCGTAAAAAGAAATAAAACTTAATTCTGCATCCGATACTCATTCGGAGAAGTTCCCACACACTTTTTAAACAAACGGGTAAAGTGCTGCGGATACTTAAAGCCTAATTCATAAGCGATCTCACTGATGGAACGGCTGGTATCGAGCACTTTCTCTTTTGCCATATCGATAAGATATAGCTGGATTTGCTCCTGCGCAGATTTACCCGTTTCCTTTTTTATCAGATCACCCAGATAATTTGCCGAAAGATGTAACTGGTCGGCACAATACTGAACAGATGGCAGCCCGATATCCTGCGGTTTATCCGACTGGAAATAGTCGTTCATGATCTTCTCGAACTTAGCCAGTGTATCCTTATTTGCTTCTTCGCGGGTAATAAACTGACGGTCGTAAAAACGGACGCAATAGTTCAATAGCAGTTCGATATTCGAAACGATCAGCATTTTACTATGCTTATCTATTCCATGATGTAGTTCCAGTTCTATATTTTTCAGGCAATCGATTACTATCTGCCGTTCCTGTTCCGAAAGATGAAGTGCCTCATACACTTCATAAGAAAAGAAACGGTAATTCTTAATGTTACGACCGAGAGAAGTACCACGGATCAAATCGGGATGGAAAAGCAGCGCCCATCCTTTCGGCTGGATATATTCTCCTTTCCGGGCAACACCTACCACTTGTCCGGGGGCAGTGAAAACCATCGTGCCCTCTTGATAGTCATAGTAATTACGCCCGTATTGCAGGTCACCGCATTTCACATCTTTCAAAAAGACTGAGTAAAAGCCATATCTCAAACGTGCACTTTCTACCTGTACCTCACATTTTGAAAAGTCGACAATACTGATCAGCGGATGCAATGTTTCCAGCCCCATCCGGTCATTATACTGATAAATGTGATCCATTTCTCTAATTTCCATCATATGCTTTCTGTTTTGTTTTCACAAAGTTAGATGTTTTTTGCGTCATTTTTTCATCTGTTAAAGCAAATCAGTAATAATGGTAGATATACCTGTAATATGTGTAATCGTTAACGGGAAAAACAAGAATAATTTTGCATCAGTAATAATCAACAAAATATTCAGAGACGTATATGTTAAGAAAAATCAGACTAACTGCTGCCGTCATTTTCTTTACCCTGATCACCTTGTTGTTCCTTGATTTCACGGGGACAATACATCAGTGGTTCGGTTGGATGGCGAAGATACAATTCCTTCCGGCATTGCTGGCGGTGAATATAGGAATAGTGATAGGGCTTATTGTCCTGACATTACTGTTCGGACGGATCTACTGTTCGGTTATTTGTCCTCTGGGAGTATTTCAGGATGTTGTTTCATGGATAGCCGGAAAACAAAAGAAGAACCGTTTTTCGTATTCCCCGGCAGTTAGCTGGTTGCGTTATGGGATACTTGCTATGTTTATACTTGCGATGATTGGAGGTTTCGGTTCGCTATTGGCTTTGCTGGCTCCATACAGTGCCTATGGGCGGATCGCCTCCAATCTGTTCGCTCCTTTCTATCAATGGGCAAACAATGGACTCGCCTATCTCGCTGAACGGATGGATAGCTATGCCTTTTATACGGTAGATGTTTGGATGAAAGGAATAGCCACTTTCAGCATAGCCATCATAACATTTATCGTACTGACTATATTAGCGTGGCGTAACGGACGAACCTACTGCAATACCATTTGTCCGGTAGGAACCATCCTCGGCTTCCTTGCCCGGTATTCTTATTTCAAACCGGTTATCGATACCGAAAAATGTAACGGTTGCGGATTATGTGCCCGGAATTGTAAGGCTGCATGCATCGATACCAAAGAACACCGGATCGATTACAGCCGTTGTGTAACCTGTATGGATTGCATCGGGAAATGTCGCCGGAATGCCCTGAAATATGTACCGGGACAATCGCTGCCTAAAAAACAGGTTGAAGCAACCACTTCACCATCGGCTTCGGCGTCAGTATTGCCATCGGCATCGGCTCCTGCCACGGAAAAATCCGCTGCTTCACGCCGTCACTTTTTATCGGCTGCCACCCTGTTTGCCGTATCAGCCACATTGAAGGCACAAGTCAAACCCGAAAAGAATGTAGATGGCGGTTTAGCTCCGATAGAAGACAAACAAAAGCCGGAACGCCTCACTCCTATCACTCCTCCCGGATCATTAAGCGCACGAAACTTTACCGGACATTGTACTGCCTGCCAATTATGTGTATCCGTCTGTACCAACCAGGTACTGCGTCCGTCCGGTAACCTTATGACCCTGATGCAACCGGAAATGTCCTATGAACTTGGGTATTGCCGGCCGGAATGTACCAAATGTGCGGACGTGTGTCCTACCAGCGCCATACAGCCGATCAGTGTAGCCGACAAATCTGCCATTCAGATCGGACATGCCGTATGGATCAAAGACCTTTGCGTAGTCAATACCGACGGTGTCGATTGCGGCAACTGTGCCCGTCATTGTCCGACAGCTGCTATACAGATGGTTCCCAAAGATCCCGAAGCACCCGACTCACCGAAAATACCGGTTATCAATACCGAACGTTGTATCGGTTGCGGAGCCTGCGAACATCTTTGTCCCTCCCGCCCACTGAGTGCCATCTATGTGGAAGGACACGAAATGCACCGGACCATTTAATATACCCGAAAATCATCAAAACAAAGCATCATGGAAGAAAAGAATAAAAAGAATATAGACCGACGGAGATTCCTGAAAGTCTTAGGCGGCAGCACACTGGCATCGACAGCCTCACTTTATAGTTGCAAACCGGACAAAAACGCATCCTTCCGGGGAAACGGTTCCGGTGATATTCCTGCCGAAATGACCTATCGCACCACGCCCACGACAGGCGATAAAGTATCCTTATTAGGATATGGCTGTATGCGTTGGCCGACAGTTTCCAACAGCAGTGCAAGAGACAGCAGCGACGAGATCGACCAGGAAATGGTCAACCGCCTGGTCGACTATGCCATTGCACATGGCATCAACTATTTCGACACATCGCCTGCATATTGTAAAGGACGTTCGGAGCATGCCACAGGTATCGCTCTCAGCCGTTATCCGCGCGATACCTATTATATTGCCACCAAATTATCCAACTTCGCGCCCCAGACATGGAGCCGTGAAAACTCGATGGCTATGTATCGTAACTCTATGAAAGAGCTGCAAGTCGACTATATCGACTATTACCTGTTGCACGGTATCGGTATGGGGAATGGTATGGAAGATTTCGAAGGACGTTATATAAACAACGGTATACTCGATTTTCTGCTTGAAGAACGAAAGGCAGGCCGTATCCGCAACCTGGGTTTCTCTTATCATGGAGATATCAAAGTATTCGACTACCTCCTCTCCCGTCAGGACGAGATCAAGTGGGACTTTGTCCAGATACAGCTCAACTATGTTGACTGGAAACATGCGAAAGAGGTCAACACCCGGAATACCGATGCTGAATATCTATACGGCGAATTACAAAAACGGAACATCCCCGCCATCATCATGGAGCCGTTACTGGGAGGCCGTCTCTCGAACGTACACGACCATATTGCAGCGAAACTGAAACAACGCAGTCCTGAGTCGAGTGTCGCATCATGGGCTTTCCGTTTCGCCGGAACATTCCCGGGTGTATTGACTGTGTTAAGCGGAATGACTTATATGGAACACCTGCAGGATAACCTCCGCACCTATTCCCCACTGGAACCGCTGACGGATAACGATCTGGCTTTTCTGGAAGAGACTGCCGTACAAATGCTACGCTATCCAACCATCCCTTGCAATGATTGTAAATATTGTATGCCTTGTCCGTATGGTTTGGATATTCCTGAGATCCTCTTGCATTATAACCGTTGTATCAATGCCGGAAATATTCCCGAAAGCCAACAGGATGAAAATTATGCGAAAGCGCGTCGTGCTTTCCTTGTCGGATACGACCGTAGTGTTCCCCGGCTGCGTCAGGCCAATCATTGTGTCGGCTGCAACCAGTGCAATCCTCATTGTCCGCAGAACATCGATATTCCGAAAGAGTTGTTACGTATAGATAAATATACGGAACAGCTGAAACAAAACTTATTATAGCAGCCGGATATATGAGCTAAAAAGAAAAACAATTTGAACGAATAAAGAACAGGGCATTGTCTTAAAACTGCTACTTTTGTCCAATAAAGATTATATATATGAAAGTGTTACTTATTAATGGAAGTCCCCGGAAAGAGGGAAATACATTTCTGGCTTTGTCTGAAGTGGCAACAGCTTTGGAACAGAATGGCGTCGAAACCCGTATCATCCAACTCGGCAATAAAGCCGTACAAGGTTGCATTGCCTGTAACAAGTGCAACGAATTGGGAAAATGCGTTTTCAAAGATAAACTGTATGAAGAGATACGTGAAAATCTTCAGGATATAGATGGATTGATAGTAGGTTCTCCCGTATATTACGCCGGGCCTAACGGTTCGCTTTGTGCCATCCTTGACAGAGTCTTTTATTCCTGTTCGGATATGCTTGCGTACAAACCGGCAGCCGCAATTGCAGTCTGCCGACGTGGCGGAGCCAGCGCTACCATCGACCGGCTGAACAAATATTTTACGATCAACAACATGCCTGTCGTCTCTTCACAATACTGGAACATCATACACGGCCGCTTGCCCGGCGAGGCTGCACAGGATGCCGAAGGTTTACAAATCATGCGGACACTCGGGAAGAATATGGCCTGGTTACTGAAAAACATAAAAGCCGGGGCACAGCCATTGCCGGAAACTGAAGAGCGGCAAATAACGAACTTTATCAGATAATATTATCTGTCTCATCTGTAGACGTTCAGAGACATAATCACAAAATCAGCCAGATTGTTATGCATTAAACAATCTGGCTGATTCAACTAACAAGCTATAAAAATTATAATTCGTCTATTTCTTCAGCCGACAACCCGGTGCCTTGGGCTATTGTTTCGACTGAAACTCCCTGCTTTTTTAAGTTTGTTGCGATAAGGCGTTGTTCTTCTTTCTTGCCTTTCTTTAAACCTTTTTCCTCGGCTTCCTCCACAGCATATTCCAGCGTAGCACGCCAGTCACGGTAGATCTTCAGATTCTCCTCATAGACGGCACGTTCGTGAGCAGTCATTGTTTCCAGGTTTGCCACATCGAGCAAGCGCTTGAAAGCATCATTTTTTTCCTTGAACGGAGACATATCAAATAAATTCATATTCTTCAATATATAAATCGTGTTTTCAAGAGGCGTCTTACATTCCTCTTCACTCAAATTGAACAGGTCGAACGACAGATAGATCTGTTTCAGCTTGACCTCGCCAAATGTTTTACCTGTTGCCTCGTCGGCGAGGACTACGTCCGTACGCCAGCTCCGGAATTCCGGCAAAGATAATAGAATCCCCGGTTAAAGAAACAACGTTGCGGACAATTCTGCATCTCCAAAATAAATCTACTCCCGTCCACATCTTCGCATAGGAGATCGAAGATCACCGTGCGCTGTTCTATCACTTCGGGTTGGATTTCTTTATCAAGATAGGTCAGGTCTTTGATCTGGCGCTCGCCTTCGAGGGCAGCATTGATAAAGTCGATGGCTACTTGCTTTACTCCGAAAACGGATTTAAAAGCTTTGTCTAACATAATGTTAACGTACTTTTCCATATGTCAATGGTTTTAATGGTCTGTTACCAACTAACAGGTAACAGGACAAAGATAGTTGTTTTTTATTGATTTCAATGCTTAGAGTTGTTTTTTACAACTTATTTTTCATGGCATTTGTGGATATGGTAACTTCTCTTTCATCTTAATCGTCAGCGGCACCCTCCTTTCCCCCGGCAAAAATCATCTATACAATATCCCCGTCGGTTCTATCCTCCGGCTTATTTGCTCATTGAACCATCCTGTTGTTTTCTATACTCCGTCGGGGTACAATTATATTTCTTTGAGAATGCCCGATAAAAGGTGGAGCGGTTGGTGAAGCCGGATTGAAAGACTATTTCATCGATGGTCAGTTTTGTTTTTATAAGCAAATCGGCAGCTTTCAGTAACCGACAGTTATTGATCAGTTCAGCTAGAGTGATCTCTTCAATCTCTTCCAGCTTACGGTAAAAGGTACGAAGACCTATGTTCATTTTCTCAGCGATCAATTGCGCAGACAGGTCTTTGTTCCTTAGATTTTTATTAATGATCTTCAATATATCATTGACGAATTTCTTATGCTCTTTATGGGATAACTTTCCGTTCTCTAACGTGTATGAACTTAATGGAGACGAGAAATATTCACGGAGACTTTCTTTTCTCTCCAACAGGCGTTGGACGGAAGATTTCAGGAAATCCACATTAAACGGCTTGGTTATATAAAGTTCTGCTCCGGCATTCAGCCCCGCAGTCTGCCCTTCAATATCCTGTCGAGCCGATAACAGGATAAAAGGGATATGAGCAGTTGTTTCATCCTCTTTTACCTGCCGTGAGAAAGTCAGGCCATCTGTTCCCGGCATAATCACGTCACAAATGATAAGGTCGGGGTGTATATCTTTTAATATTTCAGAGGCCTCAATGGAACCTGCAGCTGTCAATACATTATAATCGTCCCTGAATATATCGAAGATAAGCCAGCGGATTTCTATTTCATCATCCACAACAAGCAGTGTCGGTTTCGATCTGTCAATAGGACTTTCAGGGATTTGCCAGACAGGTGTACGTTCCAGATTATAATCAGGCAACAATACAGCCGTCTCTTCGTTCGATCCGTCAAGAGAAGCTTCGAGGTAAGGCAGTTTGATCCTGAAATGTGTCCATTCATCCGGGATACTCTCTACTTCAATCGTTCCGCCGAGCAAATATACCATATTGTAAGAGATTGCCAGACCTAACCCGTTACGCGACCAGAATGAGGTATTGTCACTTTGTTCAATGTTCTGCAGAATGCGGTATCTGTCAAACAGAGTAGGAATATCTTTTGCAGCTATCCCCTTTCCGGTATTGGAGACGGTGATATACAAATTATTGGAATCGGTTCCGATCCTGACAATTACTTTCTTCTCGTTTTCCGCGTATTTGAATGCATTGGATAAAAGATTGAGAAGGATGGTGACAATAAAATCCTTGTCGGAATTCCATTGAATAAAAAGGGATATCTCTTTTTCAAATCTTACTGCATGCGACTCCGCCATATCGGTGAATGAATCCACCAGTTTATTGGCTAAAGCAGTTATATCGACAGGTATTATCACAGGTTTTTTATAACCCGACTCGATCCGGTTGAATTCGATCAGATCCTGTATCAGCGAATTCAACCTCTCGGCATTCTGCTTAATGATGGAAGTGTATTTCCGGGCGGGTTCACTCAAGTTCTTCTGCTCCATCAAACGGTTGCAAGGGCCGTAGATAAGCGTTAACGGCGTACAGAACTCATGGGATATATTCGTGAAGAACTGGAGCTTGGACTCGTATATTTCCTCTTTATGTTTCTGTTCCATCTTCTGCAGACGATCCGCTTTTTTCTTTCTATTGTAAACAATCCATATCCGGGTGACAAGCCCTGTCACAACCAATAATAGTAAAAAATAAATGCATCGGGCCCAGGATGAAGCATACCACGGAGGTAAAACTTCGATATTTAGTTTATAGATATAACTTTCTTTTCCCAGTACTTTATTATAATACTTTATATACAATGTATAATTCCCCGGATGAAGGTCAGCGAAAGTGATTATATCGGAACTTCCGTTGGAAGTCCATTCCTTTTCACCGCTATCCAACTTATAATAATAGGAATAACCATTACCGTTCAGATAGTCGGTCGCAGAGAAAGAGAGCGTAAAGAAATTCTCGTCATGCGAGAGTTTCAGAATCGTCTTTTTTCCTTTCTGCGACATAAATTCCTCAACAGGATACTGCCTATCCCGTATAGTGATCGTCCTGAAATAGACTGGCGGCATATAGTGCTGCCCTTCATCATAATAATTGCGACGGATAGTAACAAAGCCATTGGTTCCCCCGAAGAAAAGCGTCCCGTCATTTTCATTTTTGAAAGAGGAACCTTCATTAAATTCGAGTATCGAAAGACCGTCATGATGATCGTAAGTGCGGAACAATTCCTGATCTGTATTATACAAGATCAACCCCCGGTTAGTACTTAACCAATAACCGGCAATGGTGTCAGGAAGAATACTATAAATACTGTTGGTCGGGTATTTATTGATCTCATTCAATAATTTATAATCGTCCGGGCCATACTTTACCAACCCGTAATTGGTTCCGACCAGGTAATTCCCGTGATAATCTTTCTGTATAACATTGGTTTCATTGATCGTATTTCCTTCAAAACGGATATTTTCCCAGGTTGATGTTGCGATATTCAGCCGGAAGAAGCCTTCTCCCTTATTCATGCACCATAAAATAGAATCGTTTTCCGGATAGATATATTGAAAACGATTGGTAAACTCGTCATCTTCACGGACTGTGAATTGTTTTACAACCGCTACTACAGGATGGCTGTCCTGCCATTCGAGTGTTGCCTGTATGATCCCCATGCCAAGCGTAGATATCCACAATAGGGAATCGCGTTCATATATATCGGATATGAATGCTACATTTCTATTCCCACATAACACAGGAACAGGAATGATACGTTTTTCTATCCGGTTAAAATAGCTGAGTCCGTGTTCACTTCCGATCCAGAGGTTATCCTGTCGACTGGATGAAAAAGAAAGGATCGTATTATCCCGTAACCCACTATTTGAAGTAGAGATCAATTCCATACGGTGATCTTCCACCTTTTTGTCCGGTTGAAAATCAAAGACACGAAGAATACCGTCTCCCCGGCTACCCAACCATAAAGTATTCTCTTTGTCTACGAACAAAGCATTTACAGGTTGCCGTAATTTTAACGGAAGATCATTCAGGTGAACAGACCGGATGGAATACAGGTCTTCCGAACAGGTAAATACACCGTGTCCAGAAGTTCCTACCCAAATCATATCCTGATAATTATCCTTACGCAGACAGTTGATTCCACCGGTAATCTCCAATGTATCGAAATAATAACCATATTCACCTTTCCTAAGCAAGGATAATCCTTTCGTCTTAAAGCCGATGAAATAGTCGTCATGGAATTTCAGAAGGGATGTGATGTCGTCTTTTCCGGCAAGATAATCCTTTAAAGGATATACGGGAAAAGCTTTACGACTGGATGTATCGAATTCATACAACGTATATGTGTTATCCACGAAATACGAGATGTTATCTTCGTTCGCACAATAGACGATACCGGCGGGATGCTTATAACCGGGCAAAGGGAAAAGGTTCGCATTACCTTGCTCGTCTATCTGAATGGAAAAACAAATGTTGTCGCCGTTCTTCCGGAATATCCACAATCGATCGGAGTCATCGATAAAGAAATCGGCTATATCGTTTGCAGCCAGATCAGGAATGAATTTTTGCTCAAATTGTTCCTGATCCTTAAGCGTATAATAAATGCTATTGTTACCCTGTATCAGGAAGATATTTCCCCGGCTGTCTTTATCGAGAAAAGCTATCCGGTTAAACATATCGAACGACTGGGTGACAGATGTTTTCAAGTCAATCTTATATAATCCGTGATAAGTCTGAAGCCAGACCTTCCCACCGGTCTGCTCTATCTTCTCAATCCGGCTACCGGCAAAATATTTCTCGCCGTCCCTGGGGCTGTACTTTATAATACGTTTTCCATCATAGATATCTACCCCACGGCTCGTACCTATCCACATAAATCCTTTTTCGTCCTGATAGAATGAAAAGATGTTGCTACTGGAAAGGTTTTCCGCGTTATTTATTTTCCGCAGGTTGAAACCCTTCACCGACGGAGCGATCAGTAAAAGGGCCGATAAGAAAAGAAAACAATAAAAAGTTCTCTTCCCAATAGCGATATCGAAGAATGAAATCATAGACAAATATAGTCTTATTTCCTGTCTCCGCTATGTCTGACAGTGACAAATGTATCTCTCTCCATGACACGCCGATCAGATCTCCCATTATCTCTTCTTCGTATAGAAAGCACTTGATTAGTTTTGCGACATCAATCATAAATATATCATCATGAAAGGTACTTTAATTCTTATTCTTTTAGTGTTCAGCTTCCATTCCGTTATGGCTGTTTCTCCCCGGATAAAAGGGATGATCCGGGATAAAAGCACAGGCAATCCGATCGAATTTGCGGATGTCATAGTATTAAAGAAAGGGGAAACAGCAGCTGTTTCCAGTACGCTATCCGGAACAGACGGATCTTTCCGGATAACAGATATTAACGATGGGGAATATTCATTATTGGTCAGGTTGATCGGATATGATGTCTATACCCGTGAAACGATTGCGCTTCGCCCCTCCCAGCCCGTATTGGATCTGGGTATTATCGAATTGCAACCACTGGAAGTCGGATTATCCGAAGTCGTAGTGGAAGGTACGAAAAGACAGATCATCTATAAACTGGATAAAAAGATCATCGATGCCTCCAACAACCTGATGGGAAGCGGCGGTACGGCTGTCGATATTCTTGAAAACACTCCTTCCATACGGGTCGATGTCAATGGTGACGTAACATTCAGAGGGAGTAGCGGCTTTAAAGTATATATCGATGGAAAGCCGAGCTTCTATTCTGGTACACAGGCATTGCAACAGATACCGGCCGGACAGATAGAAAATGTGGAAATCATCACTACCCCATCGGCACGTTATGATACGGATGGTGAAGTCGGCATGATCAACATCGTCACTAAAAAGCATAAACGACAGGGTATTAACGGCATGGCGAATATGTATGGCAGTACAGCTCTTTCCAATGGAGTCGATTTCCTTATCTCCCAACAATTGAATAAATTACAATGGCATTTTGCCGGACATTGGAACCAACCGATCCGGGAAAGCCACTTCAATCAGCAAAAAACAACTATTGTCGATGATGTAACAACAACATCCATCTCTCATGGTCCCAGAAAAGGGAAGAACTACCATTACGGATTGCGCGGAGGCATCGATTATTCTTTCTCTCCGAAAACATCCGTCAACGCAGAGTTGCAAGTCGTCTACGACAAATTCACCCGCGACGGCAACCTGGACTACACGGAAACCCGCAAAGACGCTACCGGCGAATCCGCCCCGCATAACTTCAACAGCCGCGATGAATTCGATCTGCACTCGACTGTCAATATCGGGAAAGCCGGATTTTCCCATAAGTTCAATGACGATGGACATGCACTTTCCGGTAGTTTCATGTTAGGATATGAAGGAAATCCTATGGAGTATTTCCAAAGCGACCTGTTTGATAAAAACGACCAACGTCAACAGGGGCATCGTGCCTGGGAGGATGAAATACGTTGGACGGTACGGGGTAATGTCGACTATAAATATCCTTACAGCAAGACCGGTTATTTGGAGAGCGGCTATCAGTATCATTCTTACCTGGAAGACGGCGATTACAGTATGCAGTTCTGGAACCCGGAGAAAAAGGAGTTCTACTGGCGCGAAGATATTTACAACACATTCTATTTTCAACGTGGTATCCATTCGGTTTATCTGATAGGCAGCGATAGTTATAAGGCATTCGATGCACAGGTCGGCGTCCGGGGCGAACATACGCACCAGGTATTACGCAGCTCCATCGAAGGTGCAAATCGGAAAGTAAACCGTTTCGAAGTTTTTCCTTCCGTACATATCGGATATACACTTCCCCATGAACAGAAACTGACATTTGCCTATTCGTACCGAACCAACCGTCCGGAACTCTTTTACATGGAGCCATATATCACGTATCGCGATTACTATACAGCCGAGATCGGAAATCCAGACATCCGTCCTGAATATATACATTCCTTTGAACTGAATTACAAAAAGAACTTCGGAGAACAGTTATTACAATCCAGCTTGTTTTACAGGTCGAGAAAAGATAAGATCGAACGCTTGCGTGTCCCGTATCAAGCCGGAGTAACCCTCGACTCTATGGCAAATGTCGGAAACGACCATGCTCTGGGTCTCGAATTAAACGGACAACTAACGATTAACAAATGGTGGAACCTGAATGTAAACGGAAACATTTACTACTATAAGATAGTGAACGATATTCAATCGGGTGGAAAGAAAGAGACCAGTACGAATTATGATATTACATTAAATAATATGTTCCGTGTATTTAAGAACACTCGCATCCAGTTGGACGGTAACTTCGTAGGTCCGTCGGTTACGACGCAGGGACGGTCGGATGCTTTCTGGTTTGTCAACCTGGCAATCCGTCAGCAACTGTTCAGTCCCAACCTGCAATCGACACTTTCTTTCCGGGACATATTCAACTCTGCCCGTTACAGAAGCGATATTACAACAGCAGACCTACAATCCATTACACGCATACGACCGGATTATCCGGTTATAACCTTGTCTATCAGTTATACATTCAATAACTTCAAGAGAGGTTCACAAAACTCACGGGATAACCGGGATCTGTTTGAAGGAACCAATCATTAAAAAAGATCTTAAGGGTGTGCCAAATGTCCGTATAAAACCGTAAAAAGGGTAATCTTTCCCCTGATTTGGGTATAGAACAGGATGTATATTTCTTGTAATTTTGCATTATGAAAATATACATCTAAAAATTAAGTTTATGATACTCAAGGATTTTTTACAAGTTATCCGGACACGGGGGCCACTCAATACACCGGAAATCCATCGTTTCATGGATGAGATGAGCAATGAGGCACGGCGTATCACCTTCGAACTGAACGGTTCCTATCATACCTCCGACGAGGTTCGGGCATTACTTTCGCGATTGTTCGGATACGAAGTCGATCCGACACTGCGTGTATTTCCTCCATTCTATACTGATTTTGGAAAGAATATACAAGTTGGTAAAAATGTTTTTATCAATGCCTGCTGTCACTTTCAGGATCACGGCGGTGTTACGATCGGTGATGATTGTCAAATCGGACACAACGTTGTATTCGCTACCCTCAACCACGGTCTTACACCGGAAGACCGTAAGACCACCTATCCTGCTCCCATTGTACTTGGCAAAAATGTCTGGATCGGTTCGAATGCCACTATCTTGCAAGGCGTAACCATTAGCGACAATGCCATCGTTGCAGCAGGAGCAGTCGTAACAAAAGATGTGGCAGCAAACACGGTAGTTGGCGGTGTTCCGGCAAAGTTCATCCGGAACATAGAATAATGTGTGGAATAAGAAATTCAGAATGAATTCATTTTGTATATAAATAGCTATTTACATTAAGATTTCAAAAAGATATTTCCTATCCGATAAATAATTACTTCTTTTGCCCTCCATACAGAGATGTTTATTAATGGGCGATAGTTGTATTGACATAAAAACGATTGAAGCCTTATGGAATAGCAACCATAAGGCCTTTGAAGCTGTTTTTATAACCTATTACAATAAAACGAAGGCGCTCATATACGGATATATTAAATCAGAATCCGATGCAGAAGAACTGACGGAAGATCTATTCGTAAACCTCTGGATCAACCGTCAGTCTATCGATACTTCCAAATCTTTCGACGCCTACTTACACACGATCGCCCGTAATGCCGCCATCAATTACCTGAACCATAAATACGTACACTTAGCTTACACGAATAAATTCCAGTTTCAGGAATGTAGCTCTACTTCGGAAGAAGACCTTATAGCCAGGGAACTCGGCCTATTGATAGACGATCTTGTCGAAAAAATGCCGGAACAACGAAAACAAATTTATATCCTTAGCCGGAATGAAGGATTAAGCAACACGGAAATTGCAGAACGGTTAAACACGACAAAAAGAAACGTGGAAAGCCAGTTAAGTCTTGCTCTGAAAGAGATACGAAAGGCCATATCCACATTTATATTCTCCCTATTCTGATCTTTTTTTCCAAAAATCTCCTTTTTCTTACTGAGTTTTTCCCTCTTCGCCTGTATATATAATAAAACATAGAAAATGGATAATAGCAACCTATCAAAAATCATCAAACGATATTTATCCGGACGCTTTCCAAAGGAAACCGAAGAAAGGGTCCAAAGATGGATTATTGCAGACAAGGATACAAAAGAAAAAGAAGAAGCCTCATTCGAATATTGGAACGAATTGGACACCGAAATCAATGCAAATACTTATTCCGCATTGAAACGGGTGAATCAAAAGATCGGATATTCAGAAAGGCAAACGCCCCATATTCCATTCTACAAGAAAACTTTACGGATTGCCGCAGTACTTATTCCCCTCTTGCTTATCACCGGAGGATACTTGTATTATACTCAGAATAAACTTATCGAGATCACTGTCGCATACGGAGATACCCGGCATCTATTCTTACCCGACAGTTCTGAAATATGGATCAATTCAGGATCGAATATAAAATATCCAAAATCTTTCACGGGCAACCAGAGACTGGTATACCTTGAAGGTGAAGCGTATTTCTCCGTAAAAAAGGATCTGGCAAAACCATTCAGCGTAAAAACCGAACAATTATCCGTGAAAGTTCTTGGAACAAAATTCAATGTCAAAGCCTACTCGGATGATGAAAACATAACAACAACACTTACAAACGGCAAAGTGGAAGTCAGTACCCAATCCCGGGAAAAACAAATTCTCAAGCCGAATGAACAACTGACATATAACATCAAAACCTCTGTAATGAATATTGAAAATATATCACCGGCAGAAACCGATGCCTGGATTACAGGGCAGATATTATTTATCAATTCATCATTTCAGGATATAAAGCAAACATTGGAGAGACGTTTCAACATTACAATTGATGATAAGACGAATATTCCGGTGTCCAGGCTATATACAGTTAAATTCCTGAAAGGCGAAACACTGGATGAAATCCTTCAGGTATTGAAAGATGTTATCGGCTTTACCTATCAACAACAAGGAACCCATATCATATTAAATCAATAATACAAAGACAAACAATGGATCGAATTAAATCAATACAACTCTATAAGATCATCATTTTACTATTTTTCATTACTTTCTCTTTTGGAGCTATCGCCCAAAAGAAAGAGAAAAAAATCTCCATACAAAACAAAAGCATATCGATCAAAGAGGCATTCTCCGAAATAGAACAACAAACGGATTATAGCATTGCTTACGAACAATTAGCTTTGGACCTGAATAAGAAAATATCTCTTTCTTTGAAGAATGTCAATATCGATAAAGCCCTGAAAGAGATATTGAACAACAGGCAATACACCTATAAGATAAACGGCTATCACATTATTATATTCCCAGTCAGTAAAGAACAAGCTCCCGACAAATCAATAGAAAAACCCATGCAGACAATACGAGGAATCGTTACCGACTCCAAAAGTAACACTCCGATCGAATATGCGACAATAAGTATTTTAAGAAATCCGTCTTTAGGAGCTGTCACTGACAGTCTTGGTGAATTTTGTATAAAGGATGTACCTGTCGGACGCTATAATATACAGACCTCCTATATGGGTTATAACACCAATATAGTCAATGAAATACTTGTCACTTCCTCCAAAGAAATACATCTGGATATCTCATTGAACGAAAACATGCAACAGCTGAACGAGATCGTTGTACATCCGGAAGTAAAAAAAGCAGAACCCGTAAACCCGATGGCCATTACCGGAGGACGGATGATCAGTATGGAAGAAGCAAGTCGGTTCGCCAACGGATTTGACGATCCGGCACGTCTGAGTTCCGCCTTTGCCGGTGTGGCCGGAGATGTAGGAACAAATGCAATTGCCATTCGCGGAAACTCTCCACAATATACACAATGGCGACTGGAAGGGATCGAAATCCCCAACCCTACCCACTTTGCGGATCTGGCCGGATTAGGCGGTGGTATCTTATCTGCATTAAGTACCCAGATGATCGGTAATTCTGATTTTTATAACGGAGCCTTTCCTGCCGAATACAGCAACGCTTTATCGGGTGTTTTCGATTTTCATATGCGTAACGGGAACAATCAGAAATACGAATACGCATTTCAATTAGGATTAATGGGTATTGATTTAGCATCGGAAGGACCGATCAGTAAAAAACGGGGAAGTTCGTATCTGTTCAACTACCGGTTCTCTACAACCAGTCTTGCCAGCGGAGGTGAAAGCAGTCTGAAATATCAGGATCTTTCGTTTAAATTCCATCTTCCTACTAAAAAGGCCGGAACATTCTCTATTTGGGGATTAGGATTAATCGATAAAAATAAAGCCGATGCAGAAGAACGTTCCAAATGGGAAACACAAGTGGACAGGCAATCGGCGAAAAACAATATGACCAAATTAGTCGGGGGAATAACTCATAAGTATTTCATCGATGAAAATACTTACCTACGTTCTTCCCTGTCTGCCACTTACTCAGAAGATCATATATCGGCGGACCAACAAACGCTGGAAGACAAATCAGTACCTGTCGGAGATATCCGGAACAGGAAATGGGATATCGTATTCAATTCCTTTATAAACAAAAAATTCAGTCCGTCTCATACCAACAGGTCCGGGATTACCATTACAGGACTAAACTACGATCTCGATTATAAAGTCAGTCCAAATTTCGGTTTAAATAAACCGATGGAACAAATATCGAAAGGGAATGGAGAAAGCATGGTACTGTCGGCTTTCAGCAGTTCGGTTCTTGCCATTAGCCGGAATATGACAGCCAGTTTAGGTATTACCACTCAATATTTTGCCCTTAATGACAACTGGTCTCTTGAACCCCGGGTTGCCCTGAAATGGATGCCAGTAAACAGACACTCATTCTCTGTCGCTTACGGTCTGCATAGCCGCAGAGAAAAGTTGGATTACTATTTTATCGAACAAGATATCGACGGTAAAAAAGCAACCAATAAATATCTCGATTTCTCCAGAGCACATCATATAGGATTCAGTTATGATTGGAATATCAGTTCTAATCTTCATCTGAAGATAGAGCCTTATTACCAGTATTTATACAACATACCGGTTGAAGGAAATTCATCTTTCTCCTTGATCAACCATGAAGATTTTTATTTAAACAGAATATTAACCAACAAAGGTGCAGGTAAAAACTATGGTATCGATATAACCCTGGAACAATATATGACAAACGGTTTTTATTATATGCTGACAGGTTCCGTCTTCAAATCTAAATATAAAGGTGGAGACAACATCTGGCGAAACACAAGAATGGACAGAGGCTTTTTACTAAATGCCCTTGCCGGAAAAGAATGGATGGTCGGAAAGAGGAAACAAAATATGTTTAGTGTCAATGCCCGTCTGTTTTTTCATGGTGGTGACCGTTATACCCCTATCGATGAAGATAAAACAAATGAAGAACATGATATTATCTTTGACGAATCCAACGCATTCAGCAAAAAGTTCAGCCCGGTCCTGAACGGTGATATCTCTGTAAATTATCGAATAAACAAACGAAAACTATCCCACGAATTCTCATTGAAAATGCTCAATGTCGGAATGCGTACCGGAATGCATTTCTATGAATATGACGAGAAAACAAACAAGATAAAAAAAGAAAATGGCACAGGGATAATTCCGAATGTAAGTTACAAATTGTATTTCTGATTCAGAATAGCCACCTTCACAACCCCATCCAGACGATTTTCAAAGACACGATAAGCCTCTTCAATCTCATTCAACGGAAATTTGTGAGTAATAAGCGGAGTGGTGTCTATCTTACCTTGTTCGATCAATTCGAGAATCTCGGCACAGTCGCAACCGTCCACGCCTCCTGTTTTAAAGGTCAGGTTCTTTCCATACATATCTGGTAAAGGAAGAAGTTGGGGTTTATCATAGAGGGCAACAACGGTGACAATCGCATTGGGTCGGGCACAATCCCACGCCAAACGGAAAGTATCTTCGCTACCCGCTACCTCCAGGACTACATCTGCACCGCCGTGATCGCTGTTACGAAGTACGAAATCCTTGCAGTTTTCGGGTTCCGTCACCAGCATATCCGGGTAATGTTCACGGACAAACCGGATTCTTTCAGGGGACTTTTCACAGACAATGATACGTCGTGGCTTCTTCAGCATCACACAAAGCAATGTACAGATACCGGTAGGACCGGCACCAATGATAAGCACTGTATCATCATTGGAAATCTCCGAAATGCGGGCTGCCCAAAAACCTGTAGCCAACACATCACCAACAAATAGAGCTTGCTCGTCGCTAACCGTCTCCGGAATACGGTTTAATCCACTGTCGGCATAAGGAACCCTGACATATTCTGCCTGACCGCCGTCTATACGACATCCTAAAGCCCAACCGCCATTGGGATCCGTGCAGTTGTTGACATACCCATGTTTGCAAAAGAAGCATTCCCCACAGAATGTCTCTACATTTACGGTTACCCTGTCCCCCGGTTTGACGGAAATAACATCAGGACCTACCTGCTCCACAATACCTACCATCTCATGCCCTACCGTTATTCCGGGTACGGCACGTGGTACACTACCATGTTTAATATGCAGATCACTCGTACAAATACTACCCAGCGTCACACGCACGATAGCATCACGTGAATCTTTTATTTCCGGTTCCGCCTTCTCGCGCAGTTCGAATTTACCATGTTCAATATATGTATATGCAAGCATAATCTCTTTCTGTTGATTAATAGATTTTACAAAGATAGCGATTACACGATAATCATATCCTACTCTTAAAAAAACTTCCTACTTTTGTATTCGAAAAACATTCCATAATATTCATGCAACATAACTCTCTATCATATCCCACCCTGCTCCAACGTCTCACCATCGACAGCAAAGATGATGGGAATAAATTTACGATCTGCAACCGGGTAGATGAAATAAAAAGACTGCTGGAATCAAGTAATTACCGGTTAATTCACGAAGGATCTCTTTCACTTATCTATGCCCGGCAAACAGATCCGGCCGAATGGAACACACTTATATCTTCTCATATCGATTGTGTCTATCAGAATTGCTTTATGGAAGAGGCCGGTGATTGTTGGAAAGGGACTTTCGACAACAGTGCGACCAATGCCGTAATCATCGACCTGATGCTGCGTGATGAACTGAATAACAATGTAGTTATAGCATTTACCGGGGATGAAGAAATCCATTCGGGTGGCGCCGTCGAAGTGATGAATGTGTTGCACAAAGACAAAGTTCACCTCGCCCTCGGCATCATACTGGACGTAACCGAAGAGGGATGGGAAGACGAAGCGGCCTTTTCCATAGAGAATGACCGCGGATTCGATATACTGACAGGTTATCATATCATTCAACTACTCCAGTCTTCAGAACAACCTTGCACGCTGGTTCATCAAGCCGAACCAGATGAAACCTGGGATTACGGCAAAGGTATTGAAGGTACTTTCCCTCCTCTCCCTTGTCTTAGTCTTTGCCTACCGGCTTCAGGGGAACTTCATGGAGAAAAAGGAGTCCTGATCAGAAAGGCCTCGGTCGAACCGTATTCACGGCTGTTGAAGGAGATTTCATCTTTAACCCGGGAATCAACGGAATAGTATCGATCAGTTCCAGATGTTTTACCATATCGAGCGTTCCCTGTTTGTATTTCTGGAAATGAGGAGTTTCGATATGGCTTTTATAGGCTGTTTCATCCGCATAGATTTCAAGTATAGTCACCTCATTCGGATGATCCTTTTCAGCCATTGCATAAAGTAGCAGTACACCCGGTTCCAACCGCATGGAGGCTTCTATCTCTTCCTTCAGATAATCATTATATTCAGCCAACCGTTCCGGATCGACTGTAATTTTCGACAGACGTACCATATTTTCAGCTTCTTGTGCGATCACCGGAATAATCACGGTGGTCAGCAATAAAACGATTAGTAACTTCTTCATTTGCTTTATTTATTTTGTTTCTTATATTAAACCTAACTTCGCTGGTTTTATTGTCTTTCAAATTTCACCGCTATATCACCCGCCACATTCAAAACCCCGATACCATCACCGTCGATACGACCGATCTTAATCAGATCGTTGCTTTGCGACCAGTTTTTACAGAAAATAGCGACATTACCCCACGGTACATAAATCGTAATATCACCGGGTGCGGGTGAGCAGCCCCGTGTCACACCAGCCGTCGTCAGCGCAGGCGACGAATAAAAAATCTTTTCAGTAATATTGTTATAATCATTCAGAGTCACCTCCAAAGGCAAACGCGAGAGGAAATCCCGTGCAGCAGCATTGTCTTCCATCGTAGCCGTAATCGTCCGGCTGCCGACTGTTATATTTAGTTTCATAGATGTTGTAGGAGTTTCGGGTTGTTCAGATGTTTCAGGTGTTTCAGGCATCACCGGATCATCGTCCGATCCTCCGCAGGCAGCCATCGACATAACGGTCAACAACATCAATGGAATTAATAAAAACTTTTTCATATCACTACTATTTATCAGATTATCTTTGTTTTAATTATTCTGATACAAAAATAGAGTCTCAGAAACACCGGGACTTTATACATTTTACTGATAATTGTACCCTAATCATGGATTCTGAAACAACGATAGAAATCGTATGAAGAAAAGAACTACATTTGTAATGTATAAAAATAGAAAGCGATATGGAAGAGATCAATAAAGATGAAATTATCGAACTAGACAGCGTAGATCGTTACAACAAAATCTTCGGACTTGAAACCCAGCATCCTTTGGTGAGTGTCGTCGATTTGACCCAGTCCACACAATGGCCTGAAAGAGCCTGGTTCCGATATGGGGTGTATGCACTATTCCTGAAAGATGTCAAATGCGGTAACATCAAATATGGTCGTCAATATTATGACTATCAGGATGGGACTATCGTCTGCTTCGCTCCGGGACAGGTAACCGACCTGGAAATGCTACCGAACATACAGCCTCATGCACACGGTATTCTCTTTCATCCCGACCTGATACATGGTACCGCCCTCGGTCAGGAAATCAGGAACTACTCTTTCTTCTCTTACGAGACCAACGAGGCACTCCATCTTTCCGAAGAAGAGCGGCAAACTGTCATGGACTGCTTACAGAATATTTCAAACGAACTGAAACATGCCATCGATAAACATAGTCGCCGGCTGATCTGTGCCAATATCGGATTATTACTCGACTACTGTATGCGTTACTATGAACGTCAGTTTCAAACACGGGGTGAGGTAAACAATGACATCATCGTCCGCTTCGAACAGTTACTGAATGATTACTTCGAGGGAGACGCACCACAAAAAGAGGGATTGCCATCCGTGAAATATTTCGCCGACAAGGTCTTCCTTTCCCCCAACTATTTTGGCGATATGATACGTAAACAAACAGGACGTACCGCCTCTGAGTATATACAAGACCGAGTAATAGGAGTGGCAAAGGAAAAATTACTCTCATCCGACAAAACGATGAGCGAAATAGCTTACGACCTCGGCTTTCAGTATCCTCAACATCTCAGCCGCATGTTCAAACGGGTAGTTGGAATAACTCCCAATGAATATCGGATGCAGAACTGAGCACTCAAATATCTTTACCATATGTTTCCCGTATCCGGAATGCACTATATACCGCAAACAATGAGATAACCAGCAATACACCGAACGAAAGCAAATAAGAATCGCGGCCATATATCTGCAAGCCGTCGATATGTTCCGGCTCAAACCTGTCCATCAGGAAACCGACAACATTACCTAAAGCTGCAATCACCATATATGCAATAAAAGTGTATAAACTCAGTGCCACACCCCAGATATCCGAATAATTCGTTTCTTTGATAAGCGCAACTATTATCGGAGATATATTAGCAGCAAATGCCATCAGCACGAAACTTCCACCGGTAAGCCATGGACTATGTATTCCAAAAGCGATAGCCAAAACAAGCAATAGAAAAGACAACGCCGTACCGATTCCGGAAAAAAGCATGAATATCCGTCGACGATCGCCCAGCAAACGACTCAACCCCGGAGCCAACAGACTATTGGCCGCACCTATTATCATAAGAACTGTCAGTACCCACCCTGCCCCTTCTGCACTCATCCCCGAATAGTCTTCCAGAAACTTCTTCCCGATCATACTTTGCACCACAAAATAGAGCCCGAACGTAAATGAACCACAGACAATCACATATATATTATGTTGCTTTTTCAACACATCCAGAAAACGACGAAAGTCGAAGCGGGCACTCTGGGCAACAACAGGCATCGGAAGAGAAACCTTCGTCAAAAGAAATCCGGCATAAGCCACACCCGAAACGATCCCGGCCAGGATCAACGTCGATTGCCATCCCCACGCTTGTACACCTGCAATAAAAGGAGCATTTCCTGCCACACCACCCAAATAACCAAGTACCATCACAAAACCAAGCATCAAAGCAAAATTACCGGGAAAGATACGGTTCGTCTCTTTGGTTATACTCAGATAGACACTGGCAGACCCCATTCCTACCATAATACGTGCAGCATAGAGCATCCACAACGAAGGAGCTAATGCCGAAAGGATACTGCCTACGACCAAAAGCAATCCGCCCCACGCCATCACACGCACCCCGCTGAAGCGATCGACAAACAAACCGACAAACAGCTGGCTGAAAGCATACGTATACATAAATATAGCACCTAACCCCGTTACACTACTTGCTGCAGTAGAAAAATGCTGTTGGATCTCATTAAAGGTCGCCCCCGGTATAACCACTTTTTGCAGGTTTGCAAAGAAGTAGAGCAATACGGCAAAGCCCCACAACAACCACAATCTGAATTTTGAATCTGTCAATGTCTTATTCATTAGTATATCAAGTTATAATTTATACTTAAAAAGAACTTTTTTCATGCTACAAACATACGCCCATTATTCCTCCACGACCATACACAGATTACAGGTTCATCTACCAATATCACTTTTTTAATTACTGACACACAGACAGTAAACACAAATCACTGTTTCTTATACCAATATTACATATTTAAGACTCCGGCAGTATCTACGTACCGGAAAACTGTTATTTTTGTGACAGATAAAAACGAAGACAATGGATAAGATTTTAGAACTGGAAACGATTCATGACTATCACTCCTTCATCGGATACGAAACGTTGCACCCGCTGATCAGCGTTATCGATTTCTCGAAAGTGAAGCCACTGAGACATGCCCGCAAACGATACGGCTTTTATGCCGTTGTATTGAAAGATGTCAAATGCGGGGATGTGCGCTACGGTAAGAATTACTATGATTATCAGGAGGGAACCCTGGTCTTTATCTCGCCGGGCCAGATTGTCGGGAACGAGGATACGGGGGAAACTTACCAGATGAAAGGCTGGGCATTGTTATTTCACCCGGACTTATTATGGAAAACACCTCTCGGACAGAAAATGCGTGAATATACATTTTTCTCTTATGAAGCAAATGAGTCGCTTCATATATCAGAACGTGAACGACAAACATTTCTGAACTGCCTAAACGAAATACAAGAGGAACTGGAACGCTCCATCGATAAACACAGTAAATCCATCATCACAGCCAGTATCGAAGTTTTACTCAATTACTCGATGCGTTTTTATGATCGCCAGTTTGTCACCCGTGAAAAGGTAAACCATGATATACTGACCCGTTTTGAAATGTTACTGAATGACTATTTTGAATCGGATAAGCCGGAAACAATCGGGTTGCCATCCGTACAATATTGTGCCGATAACTTACATCTCTCCGCCAACTATTTCGGAGATCTGATCAAAAAAGAAACCGGAAAGTCTGCACAGGAACACATACAATCGACCGTGATTAACCTGGCGAAAGCTAAGCTACACGATCCGGAGAAAACGATTAATGAAATAGCATATGAAATGGGATTCAAATATCCGCATCACTTCAGCCGGTTATTTAAGAAAATGACAGGAATGGCACCCACCGATTACCGGCAAATGAGTTAAACTGTAATATTGGTTTACTAATCCGTAATCTGTGTATTTACATGCTCTAAGTTTAGCTTTACCTTTGTTATATATAAATGAGAGTTCATAAATAACAAAGGAAACAGAATCATGAAGTACAGAGAATTAGGAAGCAGCGGACTGAAAGTATCCGCCATCGGTTTAGGTTGCATGGGAATGAGCCATGCTTATGGAACAGTCCCCAACAGAAAAGAAATGACAGAGCTATTGGCTCAGGCAATCGATCTAGGATATACCTTTTTCGATACCGCCGAGTCATACGGGACACCGGATAATCCGCACGATAATGAAGAATTATTAGGAGACGCATTAAAATCTTTTCGGAATAAAATTGTAATTGCCACTAAATTCGGTATCCGTTTCGACACGGAAAGCGGCAAAGTCCCCTACCCGCTTATTACAGACTCGCGCCCTGAAACAATCCGAAAATCAGTAGAAGGTTCCCTCCGCCGCTTGCAAACAGATCGTATCGACCTCTATTACCAGCACCGTGTCGATCCCGGTATCGCTCCGGAAGAAGTGGCAGGTACCATGCAGGACTTGATCAATGAAGGCAAAATCATCCATTGGGGTATTTCCGAAGCGACAGAGAATGTCATCAGGCGTGCGCATAGTGTTTGTCCGCTAACAGCTGTGGAAAACCGTTATTCGATGATGGCACGCCATTATGAAGTCTTGTTTCCGGTTTTGGAAGAACTTGGCATCGGATTCGTTCCTTTCTCACCACTTGCCAACGGACTGCTTTCCGACAGATACAATCAGGATTCCAGGTTTGAACCGGGTACGGATTATCGCAGTTCCATGCCACAATTCAGACCTGAAAGTTTTGCAGCCAATCGACAACTGTTAGACATGATAAGAATTCTTGCTGAAACAAAAAACGCTACACCGGCCCAGATATCACTTGCCTGGATGCTTTGCAAGAAACCCTGGATCGCTCCTATACCCGGAACACGCCAACTGAGCCGTTTACAAGAGAATGCCGGTGCATCCGATATTATACTAACAGCGGAAGAAGTGAAACAAATAGACGATACGCTCGGCAGAATGAATATGTCTGAAGTTTTTGGAGGGACAAAAATAAAAGCGAATGAAAATAGAACATGAAAAACAAGTTCCATATCTGAAATTTTATAATTCTGCATTACCTATATCGCCCTTAATCATTAATCAGGAAATGTAACCTGTTCTGTAAATTCACCTCTGCCATGCCGCCATCGACATCCAGATACAACAGGTTCATTTCCGGATAGAACTTCCTCAACCGTTTCTCGATACCTTTCGCTACAATATGATTGGCAATGCAACCGAACGGCTGAATACAAACAACCCTCTTTATCCCCTGACGGGCATAGCTGGCAACCTCTCCGGCTATCAACCAACCTTCGCCGAACTGATTGGACAAATCCAATATCTCCGAAGCATATTTTGCCTTTACATATATTGATTTGGACGGCACATGAAAACGATAACTCTTCACGATCCCTTCCACCTTCCTGATCTTGTCATTCATATATTTCCAGAATATAGGGCTCAGGAAATGCTTAAAGAGATTATCCTTCTGCAAACCATTCTTTACGTTGGCCTGGGAATTTACGAAATACTGCATCACGAAATCAATGATCGGAGGCGTGACCACTTCCATATTCCGGGAACGAAGCCATTCGGTAATATGAGCCTGTCCGTAATTATTGTATTTCACATAGATCTCCCCTACCAGGCCGATCTTCGTAAACTCACGGTCGTAGATGTCAACTCCGTTAAAGTCGGCCACAGCCTGTTCCAACAAGGAAAGCAACGCTTTATGATCGTTTCTGCGGATCACTTCCCCCCCCCTATCGATATAAAAATCAAACAGATGCTGCGTCTCCCCTTTCTTCTTTTCCCGGATGATCGTACTGCTATACATCTGCTGTAATGCATCCGCATAGAGAAGCATATAAACAACAATATCCATCAATTTAAGAACCGGCAGTTTAAACGCCTTCTGATCGTTCTGAAAAACCTCTCCGGCAGCAAACACCAACACCGGAATATTGGAAAATCCCGCGTTCATCAAACCGGATTTGATCTGTGCCAGATAGTTCGTAGCCCGGCACTGACCGCCTGTTTGCGTAATGGCAACCACAACATCATCCAGGTCATATTTACCCGATTGCAACGCCGTGATAATATCTCCCAAAATCAATGTGGAAGGATAACAGACTTCATTATGCCCGTAGACAAGTCCGGCCTCCGCTGAAACCGTATTGGTCTTTGGCAGATTGACGATCTTATAACCTGCCAGTTCTCCGAGAGCCGGAATGAAAGGCGAGATAAAATCGGCAAACCAGGGAGCGAGTATTGTCTTTTGCCTGTCCTCTTTCTTATAGGCAACATCATAGCCCTGGAATGTCTTCGTTCCTGTTACCGGATCAGGTATTATCACCTTCAAAGACTCGATCAGGGAACGCATACGCAACCGGACAGAACCCGGACTGGCTATTTCGTCGATACGTAAGATCGTATGGTTCTTGCCAGCTTGCTTCAATATTTCCCCGGTTTCATCCATAAAGAAAGAGTCGGGACCACAGCCGAAAGAGTTCAGTTGCACCAATTGCACGTTCTGGGGAAGTTTGGCGACTTCCATGGCTGCTTGTACGACCCGGTTAGGATAAGACCATTGCGAGACGATATTCAGTTTACCGAACCCTTTACTTTCCTTATGACGGAAAATATCGTCGGTGAACACATATACTCCCATATCCGAAAGGATTTGCCCTACCTTCTGATGGATCAGTGGATCTGTATGATAAGGCCTGCCCACTACCACGAATACCAGCTTATTCTCTCTGACCGCCTGGTCGAACAAAGCTTTTTGTTTATCCCGCAAAGCATCTTTCGTTTCATTGCGCTCTTTCAGCGCTTTCACAAAGGCTTTTCTGAAAACAACCTCCGATACGCCCAAAGAAGAGAGATAAGTAAAACAGGCTTTCTCCAGTGCTTTGTCATTACTAAAGGTAACGACAGGTTTGTCGAACGGAATACCGAACTTTTCCTCCGGTTCCATAGAGCTCCGGATCACATCCGGATAACCGCTCACGACCGGGCAATTGTATGAATTGACCGATGAGTCGAACTCTTTTTCTTCCTTCACAATCATCGGATAGAAAATACGGTCGACCTTTTGCTCTGCCAATGCCAGGATATGCCCGTGCACCAACTTGGCCGGAAAACAGATGTTGTCAGACATCACACTTCCGACTCCTTTCTGGTAAAGAGCTGTTGTAGACTCGGGAGACAACACCACTTCCAAATCACATTCGGTAAGCAAGGTATGCCAGAAAGGATAATTCTCAAACATATTCAGTACCCGCGGAATACCGATCCGCAAACCGGATACAGATGTCTGCTTTTCACCACTACGGGCAAAAAGGATCTCATTCTTTCTGTCAAATGCGTTATAGCCTTTCTCTGCAGCCGTGGCTTTGCTAAAGAATACTTTCTCGCATTTATTTCCTGCATAACAAATATTCCCGTTATCAAACCGGAAACGAAGGATCGAACATTTGTTCGTACATCCTTTACACTGTAATTCTTTTGTATCCACCGTATTTACATCCGGCAATACTTCCTCTCCAGTAAACAACGTCGGCTTCTTATCAGCCTGCCACATCTTCCGGGCATATAAAGCAGCTCCTAACGCTCCCATCAGTTCGGGATAGTCGGTGGTACTGACCGATTTGCCGGACAGGAGTTCGAGCGCACGGTAAACGGCATCGTTGCGGAATGTTCCGCCCTGCACCACGATATGTTCTCCCAAAAGGTTAAGGTTCGTAATCTTCAGCACCTTGAACAGACAGTTCTTGATGACCGAATAAGCCAAACCGGCTGCAATATCGCCTAACGCGGCATTTTCACGCAATGACTGTTTCACCTTCGAATTCATAAAAACAGTACAGCGTGATCCCAGGTCACTGGGATATTCTGCCAGGCAGGCTGCTTTCGTGAACTCTGAAAGCCCCATATTCATGGTTGCCGCAAAGTTCTGAAGGAAAGAGCCGCAACCGGATGAACAGGCTTCATTCAGTTCGATATTCGATATGACCCCGTTGCGGGTGAATATGGATTTCATATCCTGTCCGCCGATATCCAGTACGAAGGAGACTTCCGGGTCTACATATTGTGCACCGGATAAATGCGCCATCGTTTCCACGATCCCGTGATCGAGATTTAATGCCGACTTGATCAAGTCTTCCCCGTAGCCTGTCGCCGCAGATGAGATAAAGCGGAATGTAACTCCTTTGTTTTTGGCTTCCTGATAAAATCCGTTCAGTCCCTCGATCACCTTCCTCAGGGAATTTCCCTGGTTGGTGCCATAGAACGTATAAACGATATCACCGTCCGTATCCATGATCAGTATCTTGGTTGTCGTGGAACCGGAGTCGATACCCAGAAAGCATTCGATATTTTTCTTCGAACCGAGTTCTGCCCGTTTTAAAGGTTTTATCTTCCGGTTCTCTTTCCAGGACTGATATTCCTCTTCATTAGCGAATAAAGCAGGTAATACATCTTTCCGTTTATGATCCTTTATTCCCAGCTTTTGTATCAGTAAGGATAGGTCTTCGATCGTCTCTCCCTCCCGGTTATAAAGGGCAGTTCCCCATGCCGGAAAATACTCACTGTTTGCCGGGACGATCAGATCTGCTTCATCCAGGTTCAGTAGTTCGACAAAAGAGTCTCTTAATGCAGGGATAAACGTCAGCGGACCGCCTATACAAAGTATCTTCGGTTGTATATCGCATCCCCGGGCAAGCGTAGTCACACTTTGCACAGCGACAGTCCGCAAGATCGACATGGATATATCGGGAACCGGCACATTGCGGGAGATAAGGTTTTGTACATCCGTTTTCGCAAATACACCGCAACGGGAAGCTACCGGGTATAACTTTTCATACTTCAGCGCCTGACGCCCCAGTTCTTCGACAGGAATATTCATCAGGTCGGCCATCTGGTCGATAAAAGCTCCCGTTCCACCGGCACAGCTTCCGTTCATACGGATATCCGGCTGTTTTCCATCTTTAAAGAATACCATTTTGGCATCTTCACCACCCAGATCTATCAGCGTATGTGTATCCGGATATTCTTTATCTACTACTTCTATAGATGCAACAACTTCCTGAACAAAAGGAATGCCTGTCCGTTCGGATATCCCCATGCCAGCCGATCCCGTAATGGCTATCGTAAACCGGCAATCAGAGAACCGGGAAGTGATAGTATTCAGTTCTTCAACAAATAAGGTATTAAAATCAGCCTTATGACGTCTGTAAACTTTGTAAATGATTTCATTCCGGTCATTCAAAACAACAACTTTCAATGTAGTGGAACCGACATCGATCCCGATACTACAAACAGTATTTGGTTTCATATTAAAACGATTATAATAAATCTATACGATAATCTAAATTGAGGGTTATAATATTAGTGGTTACCCTGGTATTATATATGTAGCAGATAAAAACTTATGGTCTCAACCCGCTAAAGATCAAATCAATCACACGTTTCTTGTGTGCTGTCAGAATTTCGTTATATTCAGTTTCCGACCGGTTCGCAATTCGGATGGCTAATCCTCTGAACATAAACGGAAACACACATAACGACAAGATATTTAAGCCCAGATCGATTGCCGGAATATCCTTTATTGTTCCCTTTTTTACTTCCTCAGTTATCCTTTCGGACAATCTTGTAAATATTGCCAGAGGATCACGTTCCACCAACTTCTTGATCAAGGTATCGGGACTCTGATTGACTTCATTCAGGATAAAAATAGGAATCTGAGGATATTCGGACAATATCTCATAATAGGTGCTTATCCATGCTTCTACCATATCGTAGAATGGCATATCCGATGTCAAAGTTGCGGAAACACGTTTAAAGAGAATTTCAAATGCTTCATCGAATATTATCTCGAAAAGATTGTACTTCGACTCAAAATAATATTTTATGTGGGCGACATTAGTACCTGAAGCTGCCGCTATATCACGGATACTGGTTCCGGCATAGCCATTTTTAATAAATAAGTCACGGGCTACATTCAGTATCCGGTCACTTACATCTGATGTTGATTTCTTTTTCACCATATCAATTTAAACGATTGTTTAAGCAAACTTAAACGATCGTTTAAACATGACAAAACATTTACTGTTAATAATTATCAACGAGAAAACAACAGGTATCTGACTGAGACTCTAAATATTAGCTATCTGCTTTGATTATTACAGTTTTCTTGACTTATACCGAGACCGATTTTTTTTCTATTTCACCATGTCTCTATCAATACCAAATTTTTCATCCGTTTGGCATTTTCCGGCAGGCTCCACATGGACTAAAATATCATATATATTGTCTATCGAGTCTTCTATACTCTTCTCTACTTCATCGGCAATCTCATGGGCACGCATTAAAGTCATTTGCGGGTCTACTTCTATATCAAGCGTAATCAGATACAGATTACCTACCATTCTCGACCGGACACGATGCGGATTACCTGCACCGGGCACTTTCTCTACAGCTTCAAATATCTTATTATATACGTTGACATCTTTCACCCCATCCATCAGTTCGACATTGGAATCCATAAAGATACCGATAGACGATTTGATGATAAAGAGGCTGATCACCAACCCCGTGATTGAGTCGAGTATAGGCAACTTAAATATAAATGTAAATATCAACCCTAACAGGACGCCGCATGAAATAACCACATCATTACGCATATTGACAGCATTAGCGATCAGCATGGAACTGTTTATTTTCTTTCCTTGTTTATATTGGTAAGTAGACAACAAAAGTTTACCGATAATAGAAAAGACCGTAACATAGATGGCAATAGCCGATGGAATCTCTTTCGTCTCGTTCGAAAAGATACTTTCAACCGACGACACTAACATCTGTGCACCTGCATAAAAGATCACTAACGAAAGTACCTTAGTGGCAATACTCTCCGCTTTCTCATAACCAAACACATACTTCTTGGAAGGTGGCTTGTTCATCAAACGTGCCGTAAAGATCATGACAACAGATATAACCACATCGGTTGCCGAATCAATACCATCCCCAATTACAGCCAAACTCCCCGCCAACAAGCCGACAACAATTTTAGATACGGACAGTATCGCGTTGCCTATCGTACTTACCCATGAAGTTCTAATCAAGATTTTCTCCCGTGACATACGTATTATTTACTCCATCTTTTTAATTGTGGGAAAAAGGAGTTCATGTTATCGAGCGCAGCTTTTTCATCAAAAGCAGGGTCGCCTTTAAACAATTCTTTCATATGTCGTAAGCTGATCTCTATCATTTCATTCATAGTCACATCTTGTGTAAAAGTTCCATCCTTATAGCAGTAAATACAATAGTCGTTATTTTTACTGTTATCCGTGTTTGTTCCAATTACCTTGTCATTTTCAAGTGGCATACCACAACTCTGGCAAAATAGTTTGTTCACAATGTTCTACTAATTAGGTTTATAATTATTATCAGATATCGAATAAATCTATATTACTCTCTAACTGTCTACAAAGCTAACAATTATTTAAGAATCAGCGATGATTACATCATATTTCCTCTGCCCTTCTTTTGTGTAATAGCCCTCACAGCAAAAACAGTTTGTCCGCACAGCAAAGTCCGAATCATTCCTATCCCCTACTTTTGCCAACAGATATAAAACCTATAAACAAAGAAGTAATATGAAGAAAAGAAAAATCGGTGCAGCAGGACTGGAAGTCTCGGCTGTAGGTTACGGATGTATGGGATTAAGTCATGGTTACGGTGAAACTCCGGAGAAAGACGAGGCTATTGCTTTAATGAGAAATGCCTATGAATTGGGATGTAATTTCTTTGATACGGCAGAAGCCTATGGTGCCGGAGAGAATGAGAAACTGGTGGGCGAAGGCATTGCTCCGATCCGGCAGAATCTCATTCTGGCTACGAAGTTCAGAATTTATCCGGATGAAGAAGTTTCTACGATGCCCCAATTGATGAAGACCGTGGAATCGCATCTGGATGCGTCTCTAAAACGCCTCAAAACGGATTATGTCGATATTTATTATCAGCACCGTGTCAGCAAACAGATCCCGGTAGAAGCGATTGCCTGGTGTATGGGCGAACTGATAAAGAAAGGGAAGATACGGGGCTGGGGACAATCACAATCCACTGCCGAACAAATCCGTCTGGCACATGCCGTCACACCCATGACAGCCGTGCAAAGCGAGTATTCCATGATGGAACGCATATTCGAGAAAGAAGTCATTCCTGCATGTGGGGAGTTAGGGATCGGCTTTATTCCGTTCAGTCCGCTGGGCAGTGGTTTCCTGAGTGGGAAATATACTCCTGCACAAGAATATAAGGGTGATGATGTGCGCCGGGTAATTACTCGTTTCGAGAAAGAAAATATGGTAGCCAACCAACCGTTACTCGACCTGCTTCATCAGTTTGCCCAGGAGAAAAATGCAACTCCGGCTCAGATATCTCTCGCCTGGATGCTGCACAAATATAAATTCCTTGTTCCGATCCCCGGTTCACGTAAACCGGAACGTATCGCAGAGAACCTGCATGCAGCCGATCTCGAACTAACTCCTGGAGAGTTTAACCGGATCGAGACGGAACTCGCCAATATTGAGATCCACGGTAACCGGACAGACGAAGATATTGCCAGGCTTTACCAATAAAACTTAGTACAAATTCCTCCTTTTGCGGATAAAATCGTATTTTCGCCTTCAAACAATAATAGATATGGAAGACAGACATTTCATCAACTACTCCAACATCTTTCTCAATATGAAAGTCAGTGAGGACACGATATGCGACCTCGGCATACCGGAACATTGCCTGCTTTATGTTTATTCCGGTCAGGTAGATTTCCGGGAAGACAACCATTCCATTATAGTTAGTGCCGGGGAATGTGCCTTTATCCGCAAAGGGCATCGGATAAAAATGACTAAATACAGTGATAAGAATACACAGGTCTATCAATCCATCCTTCTGAATTTTCCCCGAAAATTCCTGTTGGAATATTACCGCCATCAGGGTAAAGATAAATTTCCGGAAACAGCCAGACGGAGCAAGACAAGTATCCTGAAAATACCTTCACGCCCTGATGTCACAAGTTTGTTTGAGTCCATCTTCCCTTATTTCAGTTCATCCGACACACCCGATAAGGAGTGGTTGGATATGAAACTGAAAGAAGGATTATATGTCGTACTGAAATCCGATGCCAATGTTTACGCCTCCTTATTCGATTTTACCGAACCCTGGAAAATAGACTTAATGGGGTTCATGGAGGAAAACTATATGTACGATCTGTCTATGGAAGAACTGGCGACATACACCGGACGAAGTCTGACAGGGTTTAAGAATGACTTCCGGAAGGTAAGCGAACTTACTCCGCAGAAATGGATCATCAGGCGACGGCTGGAAACTGCCCACGAGTTGATTGCCAAGCAACATTATAAAGTCAGCGAGGCAATGATGAATGTCGGTTTCAAGAACCTGTCACATTTTTCAAGGATTTACAAAGAGGCTTACGGACTGGCTCCCAGTGCCGGCAGATAACGTAAATAAAGCGTTCGTATCAGAACTAACACCGGCAAACGAATATCTGTTTTTCCGAATCATCATTAAATGCTTCCCCGTCAAATCCTCCGTATTTGTGAATAATATTAAAACCGTTCCATTCCAAATATGAATCCAATTCTTGCGGGAAAAACATTCTCATATCCAGATTTTGAATCGAATTGAACTCACCATTGATAAAGTAATGCCATTCGATTCGATTAATCTGAGTCGTATTTTCATATCGCATTGTCTGCTTTATCAATACATCTCTTCCATCGTCTGTTGTATATGCAGCAATTTCCATCGGTTCTTTTTCGCCTTCTACGATATATCGAATATTCGGATTAAAGCAATCCAACAGAAATAAACCTTCGTCTTTGAGATGATTTTTAACGACACTGAATGCCTTAAATAAATCTTCATTTTTATATAAATGATGGATTGAATTAAATGGAATAAAAATAAGGTCGTATTTTTCCTGTAAATTCAAAGTCCTGATATCAGCTTCAATAAAAGGAATTTCCAATCCTGCTTCGGATGCTTTAATCTTTGCCTGGTCAAGCATTGAAGAAGTATAATCAACCCCGGTAATATCATACCCGTCCTTTGCTATCGGAACAGTAAGCCTGCCTGTGCCGCAACAAAGTTCGAGTATTCGGGTCTCCTTACCTTTCGGCAGCCACTGTTTATAAAATTGCAAATCAGTCAGACCGGTATTCATGCCATCATAAATATTTGCATCATAAATTAAATCACCTACTTTATAATCACTATTCATTTACGTCCTCCAGATTTATTGTTTTATGTTTTTATTACCACTCTGCTCAAAACCTATGTATAACTCTATCCATTCCCCGGATAGTTTCATCTATCGTTGTTGTTTCATATTAAGACGTTCACCATATTCCGATGGTGTAATCCCTTCTTGTTTTTTGAACATTCGGCTGAGGTGTTGGGGATATTCGATTCCGAGTTCATCAGCCACCTGAGTGATGCTTGCCCCAGTTGCGAGTGCATTTTTCGCCCGTTGAATGACATATTGACGGATATAATTGCTTGCGGTGTCGCCTGTTGTCTTTTTGATCATATCTCCAAAATAGTTGGACGACATACAGAGTTTGTCGGCACAATATTGCACGGTCGGTATGCCAAGTGTCAATTGTATTTTCTCCTCGAAATAATTTTGTAGCAGACGGTCGAACTTTATGAGTATATCCGAGTTTTCCAGTTTTCGGGTAATGAACTGCCGGTTGTAGAAACGTTGGCAGAAGTTCAGTACCAATTCGATATATCCTACTATGATAGCGTTTTGCAGTTCGTCATGTCGTTTCTGAAGTTCATCCCTTATCTGCCCCATCAACGAAACGAATACGTCATGTTCTTCATCGGTCATGTGCAGGGCTTCATTGACACGATAATCAAAAAAGGAATAATTCTTTATGCCCTTTTCCAAATGAGTGCCGTGCAGCAGGTCAGGATGAAAAAGCAATGCCCATCCTGTCAGCATGACCTGTTCGCCGTTATCTTCTTTGCCTCCTATCTGACCGGGAGCCACACAGATGACAGTCCCTTTCTTGTAGTCGTATTTACCGCATCCGTATGACAGATCTATCTCCGCTTCATCATGGAAAAAGATACCATAGACGCTATAATTGTTCAGACTATGACGAATGGGAGACACTCCCGCATAGTCGATGACACTGACCAACGGATGGTGATCGGTGTGTCCGAGATAACGGCTGTAATCGCTTACGTTTCTTATTTTCATAATCCTACTCATGGCATCATGCGATATCTGATATATGCAAAAATACATTATTTCAAATGAATAGTCGAATTTCAGCACATCAAAATCAGTAAAATAGGTACAAACTACCCACTTATCGTTACAACAGCTTTTACAAGCCTTGCTAACTTTGCATTATCAAAAAGAAGAATGATGAATAAACAAATCGATATTCCCGCAGCATTATATGACGATGAAGTAATATGCTTCATTGCAGACCGCTATCATACCACTCCGGAAAAAGTGGTTCAGTGTTTTCTCGCACAGGACAGTCTTGTCTCCGAACCGGAAGAAGATCCCATAGCTTTTCGACTGGAGAACAATGAAATGGAAATATTGCGGGGATTGACTCATAACAGTTATTCATAAAATTTACAAGTTATGGTTAGAAGAGATTTTCTGAAAATGTCATCGATGGCAACAATATCGTCAATCGGTACATGGACGGGGGTATCTAAAGTCTTTGCACAATCCCCGTCGCAGTCTAAAGACGTACGTTCTTATGACGGCAATACGTCGGACAGTATGGAATATCGCCAACTCGGAGGACTGGACATATCAGCCATCGGCTTGGGATGTCTGCCTATGGTGGGTTACTATGGCGGCAGATACAATAAGTATGAAATGATAGCTCTGATCCGCCGAGCCTATGACAAGGGCGTTACTTTTTTCGATACGGCAGAAGTCTACGGCCCCTATACCAGCGAAGAGTGGGTCGGCGAAGCCCTCGCCCCGTTCCGCGACAAAGTGAAAATCGGTACGAAGTTCGGATTCGGAGTCGAGGAAAAACAACCGACTGCACTCAACAGCCGTCCCGACCATATCCGTCGGGCGGTAGAAGGATCCCTGAAACGCCTCCGCACCGACCACATTGACTTGCTATACCAACACCGTGTCGATCCTAATGTACCGATGGAGGACGTGGCCGGAACCGTAAAGGATTTGATGCAGGAAGGAAAGGTATTGCACTGGGGCTTGTCCGAGGCCAGCGCCCGTTCCATCCGCCGGGCACACGCCGTTTGTCCCCTCTCGGCTGTGCAGAGCGAATATGCCATTTGGTGGAGAGAACCTGAAACCAAAATCTTTCCGACACTGGAAGAACTCAATATCGGCTTCGTACCTTACTGTCCACTGGGGCGTGCGTTTCTCACCGGAATAATCGACGGTAACAGCCGTTTCGAGAAACCCGACCGCCGGGCAACACTGCCTCAGTTTACGCCAGAAGCATTGAAACACAATATACCGCTCATCACTTTGGTACTCGAATGGGCACAACGCAAAGGAGTAACACCTGCACAATTTGCCCTAATCTGGATGTTGTCGCGCAAGTCATGGATTGCTCCGATACCCGGTACGACCAATCCGTCACACTTGGACGATTTTCTCGGAGCAGAGACAGTCCGCCTTTCAGCATGGGAAATGGAGGAATTCGACAAGGAGTACGCAAAAATCGACCTGATGGGTCATCGGGCAGATCCCTTCACAGAAAGTCAAATAGATAAATAAAAACAAATAACTTCATCCTATAAATCAAATAGCAATGAACAAGATTCTTTTAATTTCAGTATTCACCATTTTAACACTCAATGTCATGGCACAAGAAAAAATAGTACAGACAGCAGGGCGCACCCAATTAGGCGAGTTCGCCCCCAAATTTGCAGAACTCAACGATGATGTCCTTTTCGGCGAAGTATGGAGCCGCACCGACAAACTTGGTCTGCGCGACCGCAGTTTAGTGACCATCACCTCCCTCATTAGCCAAGGTATCACCGACAATTCGCTCGTTTTCCATCTTCAGTCGGCAAAGAAGAACGGTATTACCCGCACCGAGATTGCCGAAATAATCACCCACATCGGTTTCTATGCCGGTTGGCCCAAAGCGTGGGCGGCATTCAATCTGGCCAAAGGCGTATGGGCGGAAGATTCTACCGGTGAAGACGTCAAGGCCGCTTTCCAGCGCGAAATGATTTTCCCTATCGGCGAACCCAATACTGCATATGCACAGTACTTCATCGGTAACAGCTACCTTGCTCCCGTTTCCCGCGAACAAGTATCGATAGCCAATGTTACTTTTGAACCTCGTTGCCGCAACAACTGGCACGTACACCGCGCAAAAAGCGGCGGCGGACAGATGCTCATCGGCGTAGCCGGACGCGGTTGGTATCAGGAAGAAGGCAAGCCGGCAGTGGAGATTCTGCCTGGCACAGTGATTCATATCCCTGCTAACGTCAAGCATTGGCACGGAGCTGCAGCCGACAGTTGGTTCGCTCATTTAGCATTCGAAGTCCCCGGAGAGAATACTTCCAATGAATGGCTCGAACCGGTGACGGATGAAGAGTATAACAAACTCGAACAGAACAAACAATAAATATATGGAACAATTAGATGTATTCGATTGCTCGAATGTGCTTATAGCGAGCTATTTCACTGACGACCGGGGATGTGCCCACGAAAACAGGGAACATACGCTTATTTATCTATGTTCCGGTGAACTGGAAATAGAGGAGCGTGGAAAGAAAACTGTTTTGCATCCGGGGGAGTGTGCTTTCATGCGGCGCGATAACCGGATGTGGTTGCAGAAAAAGGTTGAGGATGGGAAACCGTACCGTTCTGTCGTGTTGAAATTCTCAAGACCTTTTCTGAGAGAATTTTATCAGACTCTTAACCGACAACAAATTCCGACTGATTCTAAACGCGATAAAGTAAGTCTGCGTGTATTGCCAGGCAACAGACCGGACATTCGTTCACTGTTCGAATCCATCATACCCTATTTCGATGCAGGTGAAAAACCGTCTGAAGATGTACTGAAGTTAAAAATGATTGAGGGAGTATATGTACTACTCAATACCGACAGGAACCTTTACGCCTCGTTGTTCGATTTTGTGGAACCGTGGAAAATAGACATTCTTGACTATCTGAATAAAAATTATATGTGCGACCTTTCGATGGATGAAATTGCAAGTTATACGGGACGTAGCTTGGCGACTTTCAAACGAGACTTCGCCAAAATCAGTGACCTGACACCACAGAAATGGATTATCAGACGTCGTCTGGAGGCTGCACATGATTTGATAAAATCAGGTAGAAAAAAAGTGACGGAAGCCTGTTTCGATGTGGGTTTCAAAAACCTGTCTCATTTCTCCAAAATATATAAGGAAGCGTATGGGGTTGCCCCATCATGGTAAAAAACAGAGATGTATTTTCGTAAAACACTACTTAACTAAATGAACTTTATAACAAACCCTTTTGAGCCTCGCAGCAAAGTCGTTGCGAGGCTCTCTTTTTACCTTTGCCTACAGAACATTAAAACATAAAATCATGGAAAAGAACAATCAAATGAATCTCAGCCGTCGCGGATTTCTCAAGACGGCAACCTTGACAGGAGCAGCATTAACCATGCCCACCGGACTGGATAAAGTCTTTGCAGCGAAAACGAAACAGACGGCAGTCTCCGATAACGACAGTGATGCCGCTCATATTACGGGACATCGTATATTGGGTACGGGAAAGGCAGCTTTCGAGGTATCGACACTCGTCTTTGGTGTAATGGGTATGACTTACAACCGCAGTCAGCATCCGGACAAAAAACAGTGCATCCGATTGTTGCATGAAGCGGTGGATCGGGGTATAACACTCTTCGACACGGCTATCATCTATGGGCCGTTGACTAACGAAAATCTAGCCGGAGAAGCATTATCCGAATTCAAAAACCAGATCAACGTAACGACTAAATTCGGACATGAAGTTATCGACGGGAAAGCCACGGGTCGTCAGAACAGCCGACCGGAGACTATTCGTCGCTATTGCGAAGAGTCGCTCCGTCGCCTCCGGCTCGAATCGCTTCCCATGTTTTACCAGCACCGCTCTGATCCGGATACACCGGCGGAAGAAGTGGCATCGACCATTGCCGACCTGATGAAAGAGGGCAAGGTACAACACTGGGGCATGTGCGAAGTCAGTGCCGAGACCATCCGTAAAGCTCATGCTGTTTGCCCGTTGACGGCTATACAAAGCGAGTATCATCTGATGCACCGGCTGGTAGAGGAAAACGGAGTGCTCGATACCTGTCGGGAGTTGGGGATCGGCTTTGTTCCGTACAGCCCGCTGAACCGTGGATTTTTGGGTGGCTGCATCAACGAATACACGGTTTTCGATGTAAACAACGACAACCGCCAAACCCTGCCACGCTTTCAACCGGAAGCGATGCGTGCGAATACCCGTATCGTGAATGTGCTTCAAGCCTTCGGCCGCACACGAGGCATGACTTCGGCACAAGTGGCACTCGGCTGGTTACTTCAGAAAGCACCGTGGATCGTTCCCATCCCCGGAACAACAAAACTGGCGCATCTGGAAGAGAACCTGCGCACGCAGGAATTTACTCTTTCACCCGAAGAATGGAAAGAACTGGAGGATACAGTAGCCGCTATTCCCGTTGTCGGAGACCGATACAATGCCGAGCAACAACGTCAGGTAGGTCGCTAAAGAATCAATCCTGCAAGACTTCTCAAACTTTCAGCATTGGAATAATTGTTTAATTATAAAATAAGAATCATATGAAAAAGTACCTGTATCTACTGTTTGCCACTCTTATAGCGGTAGGATTAAATGCATGTTCTCCCGATGATAATGAGCCGGATAACCCGCAGACCGAGACTCCGGAAACACCCGACAATCCGAATCCGGCCCCAACGGGCAAGACACTGATTGTATATTACAGCTACACGAATAATGTACATTCTATTATCAACGATCTGCAGACGCAAATAGAAGCCGATGTGGTAAGGGTTGAACCTACCGAAAAAGGGATAGACTATGCCGCCAACAATTATGCGATTGGCAGTGCATTGATTCAGGCAATCCGGGATAATCCGAACGATGCGAATTCTTATCCATCTATTGAAACGACAATTGATAACCTGTCCGATTATGACAGAATCATCATAGGCGCACCTCTCTGGTGGAGCAATATGGCTGCGCCCCTGCAAACATTCCTATTTCAATACGGCAGTCAGATGGAAAGTAAAAACATCGGTCTGATCGTATCGAGTGCAAGCAGCGGAATCAACGGTGTCGAGTCCGATGCCAAACGGCTCATTCCGGGCGGAAACTTCCTCACACCAAGCCTATGGATACGTTCATCTCAAACATCCAACTGTCACTCGATGATTGCCGACTGGCTGAATGAGATCAATTAAACAGCAGATAATGATAACACCTCTTTTTATGGGCGATATCGGCATGCAGGAAGTACAGCGAGCGACAATTGCACAGTTAGAAAATCCTCTTCCCGTGCAAGATGCTCTGTCCTTTAAATGACAGTGTCTTGTCATACTGATGGAAATGTTTTGCCATAGTAATGGCAAGAGTCTGCCAAAGACATGGCAGAGCTCTGCCACTACTATGGCAGTGGCCTGCCAAGCCTATGGCAAAATCCTTTCCCCGTTACTACCAGGCATAATCTTCTACATAGGCATCAAACTTCGGTGGTTCATCAATTCCACATCGTACCAGAATGTGCTGTATCTCTTTTTGTTCGGCAGGAGAAAGTAAACGTTCGCCTTTACGAACCCGATAGTAAGTTCTTTCACTGAAAAGGTTTCTCAAACGAGAGATGACGCTTTTCATCTGTGCGTAAGGCAGATTATCCAACAAACGTGTAAAGCCTTTGGCATAAATAACTTTCACGTCAGGACGATAATGCGGACACTCTCCCTCCAGTGTAACCTGGTATTTGGGACTAATAATCATCCAACGCTCGACGCTGTCCGAAATATCCTGTTCTGCCAACTGTCGCAAACAAGTAGAGGCTTTGGGGCACTCCCGTTTTAGGCATAAAGCATAGTTGAAGGGAATTTCCGGGAAAAGATGTTTTTCTTCCATACTAGTGATAAGTGTTTATTGTGTTAGTTTTCGATATAAGATTAATCAAACCAATCGTGTAAATGTAAGCATTCTTTTGGTGTAAACAGAGTGATTCCGGCAAAAAGGAACTAAATAGATATTATAATTTACTTATTGTAACTATTATATTCCTCATCACTTACCGGTTTCAACCATACAGTCATACAGTCAGCCCATTCTCTCGTCCGGTTATTACTGTCTGAATAAATTCGCTGTCGGGACTTGCTCCATGCCAGTGAGGTATATTGTACGGGCTCCGGGGGCGAAAGTGACTGAACCTACTTCATTTTGATCAAGGCTGTCGGCTAAAATCAAATAGCCGGAAAAATCTCTGTTCGGATAATGGGGTAATCATATTTATATCAATTAAAGAGTAAATGCAAAATGACTATTTGGCAACAATATATTACCTTTGTGCAATGGTAGTTGACTAAAATGAACTGCTAAATAGTGATATATAGCTATTTTGATAATGAATCAAGAGATAAAAGACATTCTACAAGAAATATATATTGACCACAAGTTGCAGGATGTCAACTTGGATTATCTGGTTATAGATAAGTATAAATCTGATTTGGAAAGACTATCAAAGCTTAGTGATAGGTGCTTTTTTATTGTCGATTTACACACATTTGAGTATGTCTATACTTCTGCTAATTTTAAGAATATCTTTGGCTTTACACCTGCTGATAAGTCGGATGGTGTGAGTAATGGTAATTTATTAGATTCTAAAATTCATCCCGATGATTTTCTTGACTATAAAAAAACAATGCAAAAAGTAGGAGCTTTTCTTCTCCAACATACCAAAGAAGAACGTCCTAATTTTAGACATGTTTTTGAGTTGAGAATCCAAAATATGCAGAATCAATATATTCGTGTTTCATGGGAACGGCAAGCTTTAGAAACTGATAAATCAGGGAATCTATGGCTAATGTTAGGTACTATTCATGTTTTGTCGAATCAAAGTAATGCAACTAACTTTAATAGCTTCTTTATAAATCTGAAAACAGGAGAACAGATTCCTTTTAATTTTCCAAATGAACCTCACTTTGAGCTAACCCCAAGAGAGAAAGATATTTTGATCCTTATTCAACAGGGGTTATTAAGCAAAGAGATTGCCGAGAAATTGTTTATTAGCGTAAATACGGTTAATATTCATCGGCAAAACATCCTACAAAAAATGCAGGTTGGTCATTCGATTGAAGCATTGGAGTTAGGACGTAAACACGGTATTCTTAGGTAGTTATTTGCAATAAATAACTATGGTTCGAGTTTAGCATTTTTTGAATTGCAACATTTAGGTCATTACTTTTGCTAATTTTACAACTTTCAATATCATAGGCATTTGCAAGAGACAAAAAATCAGGATTTTTAATCTTGTATTTATCTGCTGCTGTCTCGTCTAATAATATAATCTTTATATCTAACCCCTGTTGTTTTATCACTCCTAATTCTTTGGCGGTAGCCTGAAATTCTAAGGTTCCTGCCACCAGACATATTGTCTTACCCGGAGCTGCATATTGGGCTCCGATTGCAGCAGGCAGCCCAAATCCTGAAACACCATATATATCTGATTTAATAACCTTATTGAAACAGAAATTATCTCCGTCAAAAAAATCATTCGGAACTTTATCGATAACAAGCACCATTTCCCTCCCGTTTTCGCTAAGGCATTTTAGTATCTCTGTGTAAAATTCATTTCTTGGAAATTGACATTCTCCCAAAACGCTCTTTTCAAAGCCTTTATTTTTATATAGTTGTGTATTATTTGAAATATATTCTGCCATTCCTGTTTGAGCATCTTTTGTTATGTCTAATAAGACCACCCCCGGAGGATCTGCCATCGCAATAACAAAAGCCCTTTCGACTGTACTTGCCATTTCGTCAGCATTGCGAATTTGATAATTCCACTTGGTAATAGGAGCCGTGATACTAAGCATATCTACTTCCTGGAATGCATCTGTTCCAATTAATCCTGAAGAAACCTGACCTGTTATTACTACCAAAGGTACTTCACTATAAAATGCATCTGCAACACCTGTGATTGTATTTGTTGCTCCCGGTCCGGATGTTACAATAACTACACCAGGCTTATTTGACAATTGTGCATATCCGCACGCCGCATGTACTGCTCCTTGTTCATGCCTAACAAGTATTTGCTTTATCTCATCGTGGTTAAATAGCTTGTCTAAAATTGATATTACACAAGCCCCCGGATACCCGAAAATGGTATCAACGTTGTGATTAGCAAATACTTTAATTAACATTTCAGTTCCTGATAGCTTCATTTCTATGTACTATAAATAAAGTACAAAGTTAGGGCTACTCACTAACGAGAGCAATAGTGAAATATAACTATATCATTGGATTAGAATACTTCTTTTGATGAGTTGAAAAACATCAATGAAGCCAGTTCAAAAATAAAACTGACAGGCAACCGTTATCCCGAAGAACTGGAACGGACAACCGGGTTATAAAGACGAACTTGCGCGTCTATATTCACTGGGTGTCATATTTCCATATTTCTTAAAGAAGCGAACGAAATGTTGGGGATACTGGAATCCCAGTGAATAAGCAACCTGTGTGATTGATTTCTCCGGGTTCAGTAATTCCTCTTTAGCCAGGTTGAGCATTTTCAATTGGATGTACTCTTTAGCAGATTTGCCTGTTTCCTTTTTTACAAGATCTCCAAAATAGTTGGGAGACAGGCAAATCTTGTCTGCAAAATAGTTAACCGTAGGTAATCCTGCTTTAGCGGCAAGTCCGGAATCCAGATATTCGTCAAGCAATCTTTCAAAACGGGCCAATACGTCCAGGTTCATGCCCTGTCGTGTGATAAACTGACGGTCATAAAAGCGCATGCAATAATCCAGCAGCAATTCGATATTGGTACATATCAATCCTCTGGTATGTTTGTCTATCGCATGTTTCAATTCTGTCCGGATGATAGACAGTATATCCCTTATGATCCGGAGCTCTTCTTCCGACAGATGTAAAGCTTCATTCGACTCGTAAGAAAAGAAGGTATATTTTTTGATTTTCTGCCCTAATGACGTTCCGCTAATAAAATTAGGATGAAACAATAAACCGATGGTCTTCGGAGTCGTTCCCGTGAAATCATTGGAATAACCCACCGTCTGACCTGGTGCAATGGCAACAATTGTTTCGGCATCGAAATCATAAATGCTTTTTCCATAATTGATCACACACCCTTTGGTCTCCTTCAGGAAAAGAGAATAAAAGCCGAGAGTCATCCGGTCCCTTCGCTGGCTTTCCGGCTTGTTAAGGTCGACAATTGCCACCAGCGGATGAAGGGTTTCAAAACCGAACAGGTCGTTGTACTGTTCAATCGTATCTACTTTAAGAATCTCATCCATAATATATTAATATTTGATCCACTACAAAAGTAATTCGTTTTTTCCTTATCCTCATCATCGCATGGAAAGAAACCGTAATAATGGTAATGCTTCCCGTAGTTTCGGTAAACTTGAAAGTCAAGTTACTTTCTTTTTCCTGTTATCCATAATAGTCGAGAAGTTCTCTTGTCCCCACTGTATTATATTTTCTAAATGAGGTATTAAAGTCATCCCAAAATCAGAAACATAATACTCTACACGTGGGGGAACTTCCGGATATACTTTGCGATGCACCAAGCCGTCGGTTTCCAATGAACGAAGTGCTGTTGAAAGCATTTTCTCAGAAATAGACGGAATAAGTTTATACAATTCATTAAAACGCATAATTCCGTTTTCCCGAAGTTTCAATAACACGACTAATGCCCATTTATCTCCCAACCATTCTAATACAGGAGAAGCGGAACAATATTCATAATCCAATTTTTTTCTCATTTTTTTCGTAATCAAACAAATTGATACTTAGAAAAACTAACCTAAACGTAAGTAACTGAGTAATAACACAGTTCTTCTTTTTACCAAAAGAACGTCCTAACTTCGCTCCCACAAAAGTAACAAAATATTTTTTTAAGGATTTAATTTATCAGATTATGGAACTATTACATTTTACAGGACAAGTTTGGCGACCACCTTATGAAGCAAGTTCCCAACTGTTACAAGTAACAGCAGGATGTACATATCACAAATGTAAGTTTTGCAGCTTGTATCATGGAACAAAATTCAGGTTATCTCCTATTTCAGAGATTAAAGAAGATTTGAAAGTCATTCAAAAATATCAGCCTAAAGCCAGACGCGTATTTCTGACAGGTGCTAACCCTTTTGCTTTAAGCTACAATAGATTGCTTGAATTGGGCTTACTAATTCGCAAATATCTCCCTTATTGTGAAACAATCGGTACATTCTCCCGCATAGCAGATATTAAGCCTAAAAGTGTAGAAGAACTGAAAAATCTACGCCATTTAGGTTTTGACAGTATCAGTATCGGAACGGAATCAGGGGATGATGAAACACTGACAAAAATGAATAAAGGTAATACAGCCTCCGAGATATTAGAGCAATGTCAGAAGTTGGAAGAAGCTAATATTCGCTATAATTTGGTCTACCTGACCGGACTTGCAGGAAAAGGGAAAGGACAACAAAATGCAACAAATACGGCTGCAATATTTAATCAGTTACATCCTTTTACCATCAATTTTGTATCTCTGACCGTTTTTCCGGAATCAGAACTTTATCAAGAAATACAAGCCGGCAAATACGTAGAAGCGACAGAACATGAACGTTTGTTAGAATTACGAACATTTATTTCAACACTTACTATAAAGACTACTTTGCTGGGAAACACGGTTTCAAATGCAATTCCATTCGTAGGTATGATTCCTAACGATAAAGTCCGGATATTAAAGGATTTGGATGCAGCAATCAAACAACTTAGTGAAACAGAATTAAGGCAATACAGAGATCATATAATATCTTTATAAGAATGAGTCTTTTATCAAAGTAAAGAAAAAGCCCTGCAATGTGATAATTACAGGGCTTTACTTTACATCTTTCGAGGGTCGTACGAAAGAAGGAACTTTCTTCTACGTCTGGTAAACAGAGAATAAAAAATAATTTGTGCTACTGACATACTGCTGTCATTCGTACTTAGTATCTTTGTTTTAAAACTAAAATAGATATATCATATTATGAATACAGAAAAACCATTAGTAGACAAAGATTATATATTGTTCAAAATCGGAGGTAAAGGTGGTTGGACCTTTGTTGAAATCCCTGAAATCCCTATGCCCAAAACATCATTCGGGATGTTGAAGGTAAAAGGAAAGATAGATGACTACGAGTTTTCCAATTTGAATATGATGCCTATCGGGAACGGAAATATAGGTTTACCCATCAAGTCGGCAATAAGGAAGAAAATCAAAAAGGAAGCTCCTGATACAGTTCATATTACTTTATATGAGGATAAAACTCCATTGATAATTCCGGAAGAATTACTTTTATGTATGGAATATGAAGAGGGAGCATTAGAAAAGTTTGAAACTTATAGCGATGGTCAGAAAAAGGCATTTATCGACTGGATCAATTCTGCCAAAACAGAACAAACCAAAGCTGACCGTATCGCTAAAACCATACTCAAAGTGCTAAACGAGGATAAGTTTTATTAGAGTTACTTTATTGGCAAAAAAGACAAATACAATAAAAATGGAAATAAAACATAAAATACAGTTTGGAACTACTACCGATAAATTAGCAAAGAAAGTTCTAACAAAAGAAAAGATAGCAACATCTTCCTTATATGACTATTATTGTATGAACCTAAAGGAAACAATAAAAGAGAATGAATATGCCTATATATTGGATTCACATGGTAGAGAGGTATGCATCATACAGATCAACAAGATTAAAATTGTTGAATTTCAAAATATAACAGAAGAATTTGCAATTGCCGAGGGTGATGGAAATTTAGAAAACTGGCTAAGAATACATACGGAATATTATTCTTTATTATTAGAAAAAATAGGGAAAAAGCTTACAGGAGAAACAAAACTACTCTGTGAGTGGTTCAAGGTATATCAAAGCGAAGAAAAAGAAAAAGCCCTGTAATATATATTACAGAGCTTTATATCTTTTGCTTCTTTTGAAAGCGGTCCGGACGGGACTCGAACCCGCGACCCCATGCGTGACAGGCATGTATTCTAACCAACTGAACTACCGAACCAATGTTTTCATATCGCATCTCTCTCGATTGCGGTGCAAAGGTAGATAATATTTTTAATTACACAACAGTTTCATACAAATATTTCACATCGGATCGATTATTTTTTTACTTTTGTCCCCCATATAAACTATAACAGACATGAAGAATACTCCAGTAGATTATCAGACTGCCAGACGAATAATAGATGGCTACGGATTACCGGATTTCGGGAAAGCTACAATCCGTGAAGTTGTTGCCATATCCACACAATTGGAACAGGAAACAAAAACCGAGTTCATACACATGGAAATGGGTGTTCCCGGACTGAAAGCAGCGCAAGTCGGTGTCGATGCGGAAATAAACGCACTAAAGAGCGGTATCGCATCCATCTATCCGAATATCAACGGTACGCCGGAAGTAAAAGCAGAAGCATCCAGATTCATCAAGGCTTTTATCAACATAGATATAGCACCGGAATGCTGTGTTCCGGTAACCGGTTCCATGCAAGGAACATTCGCCTCTTTCCTTACCAGCGGACAATGTACGGAAGGAAAAGACACCATCCTCTTCATCGATCCCGGATTTCCGGTTCAGAAACAACAGATCGTCGTGATGGGATATAAATACGAATCATTCGACGTCTATGAATATCGCGGAGAGAAACTGCGTGCCATCCTGGAAGAACACCTTTCAAAAGGCAATATCGCAGCCATGATCTATTCAAACCCGAATAACCCTGCCTGGTTCTGCCTGACAGACGAAGAACTGAAGATCATCGGAGAGATGGCAAACAAATATGATACGATCGTGATCGAAGACCTCGCCTACTTCGCTATGGATTTCCGCAAAGAGCTCGGCAAACCTTTCGAAGCTCCTTATCAGGCAAGCGTTGCACATTATACAGATAATTACATCTTACAGATCTCCGGTTCGAAAGCATTCAGCTATGCCGGACAACGTATCGGTGTAACTGCTATCTCCAACAAACTTTACCACCGTGCTTATCCGGGACTGACGAAGCGTTATGGCGGCGGCACTTTCGGTACTGTTTACATCCACCGTGTATTGTACGCCCTGTCATCAGGAACCAGCCATTCGGCACAGGTAGCATTGGCCGCCATGTTCAAAGCAGCCTCCGACGGCCAGTTCGATTTTATCTCGGAAGTAAAGGAATACGGGCGCCGTGCCGAAAGACTGAAAAAGATTTTTACAGACTACGGCTTCACGATCGTTTACGATCATGACCTGGACGAACCGATTGCCGACGGCTTCTATTTCACGATCGCTTATCCCGGAATGACCGGCGGAGAATTGATGGAAGAACTGATCTATTACGGAGTAAGTGCCATCTCTTTAAGCACGACCGGCAGTAACCAGGAAGGTCTGCGCGCTTGCACTTCGTTCATCAAACCGCACCAATATGACCTTCTGGAAGAGCGTTTAAAGCTATTCAAAGAAAATCATACCCTATAATTAACACAAACCCGGCATTTATTTTACACTTATTAACCCAAATGCCGGGTTTTTCGTTTGCTTCTTAACATCAAAAGCCATATATTGTCGCTGTGTATTAACAGTTAAGCGATCTTATCATGGCATCATACAAAAATATCTTCAAAATAACGCATAATAATCTCCTGCCTGCACAAGGTAGCATACTCATATCAGAACCTTTTCTGCAAGATGCCTATTTCCAACGCTCCGTTGTTCTGCTCGTAGAACACACAGATGACGGATCAATGGGATTAGTCTTAAACAAGAAAACGGATCTGGTAGTCAATACATTTTTTCCGGAACTGGAGAAGTTCCCGGAGATACCGATTTACCTGGGAGGCCCTGTAAGTGCCAATCGCCTGTTCTTCATTCACTCACTGGGTGATCTGATTATCCCTGATTCCCTGAAGATAAAAGACCATCTCTATTTTGACGGTGATTTCGAAGCGTTAAAACGTTATATCCAGAATGGTCATTCTATTGACGGGAAAGTAAAATTTTTCCTCGGTTATTCAGGCTGGACAGAAGGTCAGTTGGGTAATGAGATCAACCATAACTCATGGGTAGTAAGCCACGCATCGAAAGAAAATGTGTTGCTGGCCGACGGAGAGGATTTTTGGAAAGATTCATTGGGAGAGCTTGGCAGCAATTATGAAGCATGGACAAAATATCCCAAGGATCCGTATCTTAACTAATTATCTTTCAGTCCGTACCTTTTGCATTACCAAAACGTCGGAATATCCTTTTTCCGTCAGGACCCAATCTTTCATTATTCCGGAAAGAACAAACCCACAACGGGTAAATAAGGCCTTACTGGCTTCATTCTCTATCGGGATATGAACAAATAACTGGTGCAATTTCAGAAACAGAAAAGCATATTCCATCAATACATGCATCGCTTCCGTAGCAAATCCGTTCCCCTGATAAAGCGGATCGACCAGAATACCGATGCCTGCACGCCGGTGATGGGGCTCGAAGTCATACAAGTCGACCGTGCCGATAGCTGCTCCTGTCGAACGCAACTCGATCATCAGACGCAATTGCCTGGTATCGAAAATATCCCGGTGTGACTCCCGGATATACTCTTTCAATATATAACGGGAATATGGGGACATAGTGTTACCCAACTCCCATAGGTCAGGATTATTCTCCCAACGATATAAAAGTTCCAGATCTTCCGGCTCCAGTGCACGAAGCCGGATCATTTCATTTTCCAGTAGTGCCATATTACTTCCCCGGTGATATTAATTGTCCACTCTCTGTACTATAAATATGATAGGTTACTTTTTTGTCAACCAGCTTATCCATAAACAAAAGCATTTGTTCAAAACGAGCATCCGGATAACAAAAGGCATAGTCCGTGAACTCTTTCATCTGATTACGGCGGCAAATGGCATCCATCACACGCTCTTCACTCAAGTTCCATAGATTAATATGCTCCAGTTCAGGCATACGCTTGGCACAAGCCGCTTTCATTGCTTCGAAATGCTCTTCCCGGCAAATCACCAGCAAACGGCGGTGTTTGTTATTCGGCTTTGTCCGAACTCCCAACATCCGTGACAAAGCAGCCAGAGATGCACGCAACAGGATAGCCATCTTGATAAAAAATCCCATCAGCCAGCCGGACTGCGGATAATACTTTTTGAAAAAGATCAGCATAGCCCCGTAAAATGCCTTCACATATTTCATGTCGCCATGCTTGGTACTTTCTCCCTTATAATGAAGGATACGTTCGGGAATATAGTAATTCTTATATTCACCCAATACCAGACGGTATGATAGGTCAATATCTTCACCATACATAAAAAACGCCTCATCCAGCAAGCCGACCTTATCCAAGGCCTCATGACGGAGCAACATGAAAGCACCAGCCAATACATCGACTTTATGCTGTTTCTCCTTATCGAGATAAGCCAGGCTATACCTGGAGAATATACGCGATTTAGGAAACAATTTCGACAAACCGAATATCTTGCAGAACGAAACCCAAGGAGAAGGAAAACTTCGTTTACTTTCCGGAAGGAAAACGCCATGCCCATCCAACATCTTCACACCGATACCACCGGAGTTCGGATTCTCATCCATAAAGAAACAAAGGGTCCGCAAGCTCTCCTCTCCTATCACCGTATCAGGATTCAGCAACAAAACATATTCTCCTTTACACTGGCGGATAGCCTGGTTATTCGCTTTTGCAAATCCCGGATTATCTTTATTCTCTATAAACAGGACTTCCGGAAATTTAGGACGCAAATAATCGATGGAGCCGTCAGTCGAATTATTGTCAACAACAAAAACCTCCGCATCCAGTCCGGCTATGGCAGCACGAACCGAAAACAGACACTGCTCCAGAAAATACTTTACATTGTAGTTTACAATAATAATGGATATCTTGGTTTCGTACATAAAGAGTCTGATTAAATTTTTATCGAATCATTAAAGCTAGTCCGGTTCACAATGGAACGACCGAGAGTTATTTCGTCAGCATATTCAATCTCGTCACCAATAGACACCCCACGGGCAATCACCGTAATTTTCACTTCATAAGGAGATAACTTGCGATATATGAAAAAGTTCGTCGTATCGCCCTCCATCGTTGTACTAAGTGCCAGCACGATCTCCCTCACTTCGTCATTCGCCACCCGCTGCACCAGACTATCTATCTGCAGGTCTCCAGGCCCTATACCGTCCATCGGGGAAATAATTCCTCCGAGCACATGGTAAACGCCACGGAACTGCCCGGTATTCTCGATAGCCATCACCTCCTTTATATTCTCGACTACGCAAACGGTAGAATGGTCGCGCTGCGGATCAGCACAAATCGAACACATGTCGTCATCACAAATATTGTGGCACACCTTACAATATTTCACTTCTTTCCGCAAAGCCAGCAAAGCCGAAGCAAAGTTTTCCGTATAACCTTCATCCCGGCGAAGCATATACAAAGCCAACCGGAGAGCCGTTTTTCTTCCTACTCCCGGTAGCGAAGCCAGCTCGTTCACAGCATTCTCCAATAAAACGGACGGATATTTCTGAGTCATTGATTACCTTTCTTTGACCACAAAGATAATTAATTCCGCACAAACAACTCTATCCGTAATAAATAACGAATCGTTTTTATTAAAAATATCAAACCAATCAAAAACTTCATATTTTTGACACATCCATACAGCCCTTATAAAATCATATCTGTGAAACAATGTTAGCACACAGAATATTTTCTACTAGAAAATTGTTTTATTAAAAAATAGAATATAAGTTTGCAGTATCATTGCAAGTAGAAATATTTATCAGTAGAAAACAAATAAGTAAACGCATGGCAAAGTTATTTTTCAAGAGACATTGGCTTACACTGCTAGGGATAGCACTCGGCGCCGCAGGGGGATTTCTATACTGGAATTTTATTGGTTGCACAACAGGAACCTGCCCTATCACATCTTCTCCTATCAACAGTTCGGTTTGGGGAGCAATTATAGGAGGTTTATTGCTCAGCTCTTTTCAGAAAGAAAATAAAATATCAACGGATAAAGATCAATGATATGGAAGCACTATACAAGAAACAGGCATATTCACTGTTCGGAATGTTTACACTGGCATTGCGCCTTGTAGTCGGCTGGACTTATTTTTCTGCTTTTTGGAGAAGATTAGTACTTGAGAATAAACTTATCCCGGATACGGCAGGTTATATAGGAGAGAAATTCAACCATTTCCTCCCTAACGCATTCGGAATAAAACCGGTGATAGAATATCTCGTTTCAAATCCGGATCAACTTTGGTGGGCGATGGTCGTTTTCACGATCATTGAAGGAATTGTAGGCCTGTTTTTTATGCTCGGTTTCTTTACACGGTTGATGAGTATCGGAGTGTTGAGCCTTGCAACCGGTATATTATTAGGTTCGGGATGGCTGGGAACCACTTGCGTGGATGAATGGCAAATCGGGATATTAGGTGTCGCAGCAGGCTTTACCCTATTCCTGTCCGGCGGAGGTAAATATTCTCTGGACAACATAGTCATTCCCCGGATTCCACTACTAAATAAGTATGCCTGGACAACCTGGTTGACATCCGGCCCGCTTCCACTCGATGAGAAGTCATCGGGAAGACTTTCGGTAGCCGGTGCAACAGCCATATTGTTTCTCTCCCTCCTGACCAATCAGGTATTCCATAATGGAGTATGGGGAAAGCTACATAATAAGTCTGTCAAACCGAAGATAGAAATAAACGATGCCAATCTGGGCAAAGAAAAGTTGTCATTCACCGTCTATCGTGTAGAAGGTGTGGATGTATACGGATCCTTCCTGATCGGCGTTACTTTGAAAAATGCAAATGGCAATATCATCCTCGACAGAAACGGAGAGGAATTATCTGAATTTCCGGAAACAGATATCCGGAATATGTATATAGCGAAAGTGGCTCCTGGTAAGCATAGCCTTGTCATCCCTTTGGGAAGCAAAGCGGAGCTGACAATAAAAGATGAAACACTCGCCAATCTGCCCAAAGGTGACTACGAGTTGACATTGACAGATATCAGCGGTATTACCTGGAAACAGAAACTGAAAAATTAATTATTAACATCAATTCAAATCCAAATGAACAGTAAAAAAATCTTCACATTATTAGTATTGGTCGTAGGTTTCATGACTTTATCCTCCTGCAAAGGACAAGCCAAAAACGCTGCCGGTGAAACAGAAAGCAGCCAGGAAACAACAGCCAATACACCTGTCCATATCACAAAGGCTGATTTTCTGAAAAAGATATACAATTACGAAGCCAGCCCCAACGAATGGAAATATCTGGGAGATAAACCCGCCATCATCGACTTTTATGCAGACTGGTGTGGCCCCTGTAAAATGATCGCTCCTTCTCTGGAACAACTAGCCAAAGAATATGCCGGAAAGATCGATATATACAAAGTAGATGTCGACAAGGAAACTGAACTGGCACAGGTTTTCGGAATACAAGGTATCCCGGCATTGCTGTACATCCCCATGACAGGGAAACCCCAGATGCTTCAAGGAGCATTGCCTAAAGATCAATTAAAAGAAAAAATTGAAACTATTTTACTGAAAAAGTAAAAGCATTCTATCCATAACTAAAAAAGAGGTATCCCAATAAAGGGACCAGACGCAGACGACGCAGGATTACTCCGCGTTCGTCTGCATCCGGTAAAGAAGCTAATAACTCACCGCCACCCTCAACATCGCAATATGATACCTCTCATTTCCAGTCCGTATAAAATGGAATGCCGGTTGCACGGTAAAATGATCCGACACCGTATAATTCCATGTTATTTCCAAAGCCCTCTCCCGGACATCGGAGAAAGAAGCCTGCGAAAAGATCACTCCCAAAGCATCTTCCTGTGAAGCAGAAAGTATCCCTCTGAAAACGCCACCGGCAGCCACATACCGTCGGCAGTCATTACGGTCGGACGGAGCAAAAGAATACTGTCCCAACACCCCCGCCGAATAACGTCCCGAACGCCAACACTCCTGTTCCGCAGAAAGCCAGCAGGCATAATTCACCCGCCAATGTTTTGCCGACGACGTTTCTGTCTGCGCCTGCACCTGTTCCGACGGCAAACGACAGTCAGACGCATCACCGAGACAATTGCTGCCATGTACAACAACACCCAAATTATAAGAACCATGATAACTGTTGTTTGTAGTATAACTTATTTCTGCCAAATCAAGCAAACCATCCCGGCGTGGCGCAACAGTAAAAACCGAACTTCCCCGCTTAAAAGGAAGATAAGCCTTCCCGTTATAGAGACTATTTTTTATCCCGATCTTCTCATTTATCCGATATTCCAGATGCAGACAGACAGCAGACAAAGGATAGTTCGCCAACATATAATTAGCCGATAACGTCGGATAAATTCCACAAGAACTATTCGTGAACAAGGAAGCATATGGAGTCGTAAAATAATCTTCATTCACATTCCGCAATCCCCCGAACAGAAGCACCTTTCCTATCTGCTGGGAATACCCCAGAATAAAAGGACTGAAAGGCAGATTCTCCTCTTCTATATTCGAAAAGACCTGCCTGTCCCCGGCAATCCGTTCACGGGAAGTCTTGTAGACAGAAATCGTCTGAACCTCCAACTTCCCGTTACCCCATAGCCCCAGCCATTCCATCGGTACTGTAGCACGAAGAGAAAGAAGATTCACCCAATTCAACCGCCTGCCGAAATCCGACTGTAACTCAGTTGTGTACTGAACGGATACTTCCGGCTTCTCCCGGGCAAAAACCACTTTCTCCTCGCCCATCTGCAACACTATTACAACCAGCGTGTAAACCGTTTTACGTACCATTGTTTTACGAATTGAGTCAACATACAATATCCAAGTAAAGTCGCAAGCAGCCAGGGGAAATAACTCAGCGGCAGCGGTACAAGCCCGATAGATGCACCTATCCCTGTAAACGGCAGGAGGATACCGATCGCCATGATCGCAAAAGTGGTGAGTAATACCGGCCATGAAGCCCGGCTCTGTATAAACGGTATCTTCCGTGTACGGATCATATGCACGATCAATGTCTGCGAAAGCAACCCTTCCACGAACCAACCGCTCTGGAACAAAGCCTGATGTTCCGGCGAAGTACACCCGAACACATACCACATCAACAAATAAGTCGTGATATCGAATATCGAACTTATCGGCCCGATGCAGATCATGAAACGGCTCAGATCGGAAGCATCCCACTTACGCGGCTTCAGCAAGTATTCACGGTCGACCTTATCGAACGGTATCGTCGTCTGCGAAACATCATACAACAGGTTCTGTACCAGTAAATGAATCGGAAGCATCGGTAGGAAAGGCAGGAAAGCACTCGCAGCCAGCACACTGAACATATTACCGAAATTCGAACTCGCCGTCATCTTGATATACTTCATAATATTACCAAATATCTTACGCCCTTCGAGAACACCCTGCTCCAGCACCATCAAATCCTTTTCCAGCAGAATGATATCGGCACTCTCCTTAGCAATATCGACCGCCGTATCCACCGAAATCCCGATATCCGACTGACGCAAGGCCGAGGCATCGTTGATCCCGTCCCCCAGGAAACCGACCGTATTCCCACCCTGTTGCAGTAACGTGATAATACGCATTTTCTGCATCGGAGTCAGTTTCGAATAAACCGTCGTATGTTGCAGTTCCTTCACCAGTTCCTCATCCGTCAGCTTCTCGATCTCCGGTCCCTGCAACGTATGCGTAATATCTACACCGACCTGACGGCAGACCGCTTTCACCACAGCTTCGTTATCACCGGATAACACCTTCACCTCTACACCATGCTCATGCAACTGTCGGATCGCTCCGGCTGCCGACGATTTGGGAGGATCGAGGAAAGCTAGATAACCGATCAGCACCATATCCATTTCATCCTCCACCGAGAAATCCAGCTCCTTTTCTATCCAACTCTTCTGGGCAACCGCCAGCACACGCATACCGTCACGGTTCATCCGCCCGCTTATTGCCAAAGCAATCTGCTTCAGTTCATCCGTCATCGGGCATACTTCACCGTTATATTCCACATACGAACAGATCTGCATCATCTCCTCGATCGCTCCTTTCGTGATGATCTGCCGTTTACCGTCGTTATCTTCCACGATCACCGACATGCGGCGACGGGTAAAGTCGAACGGAATCTCGTCCACTTTCCTGTATTTATCACCCAGATGTTCGAAATCCAATTCCTTCGCATGCGAAAGGATCGCCTTGTCCATCAGGTTCTTTAGCCCGGTCTGGAAATAACTGTTGAAATAAGCATGTCGCAACACACGCAGATCATCATCCTCATGTACATTGAGATATTTCTCCAACACGATCTTATCGCGCGTCAATGTCCCCGTCTTATCTGTACAAAGAATATTCATCGCCCCGAAACTCTGTATCGCATTCAGATTCTTCACGATCGTCTTGCGGCGTGACATGCTGACAGCCCCTTTTGCCAGATTGGAGGTAACGATCATCGGTAACATCTCCGGCGTAAGACCGACAGCAACCGACACGGCAAACAGAAAGGCATCGAACCAGTCCCCTTTGCTCAACCCGTTGATCAGGAACACAAACGGAACCATCACCAGCATAAACCGTATCAGTAACAAACTCACCTTATTGATTCCCCGGTCAAAACTTGTCTGCGCCCGTACCCCCGTCAGGCTTTTGGCAATCGTCCCCAGATAGGTAGAACGCCCGGTAGCAAACACCACGCCTATCGCCGATCCGCTCACCACATTCGACCCCATGAAGCAGATATCATCCAGCTCGACCACACTACCTGTCCGGTGCGTCCTGTTCCCCAGTTCCGCCCTTTTCTCTATGGCATCCGACTCGCCCGTTAACGACGACTGGCTAACAAACAAATCCTTAGATTCCACAATACGGATATCGGCAGGCACCATATCTCCGGCAGCCAGGTAAACGATATCCCCCGGCACAAGTTCAGCGATATTCACTTCCTGCCCGTCTTTTGCACCCAGGCGATAGACGGTAGCCGTATTCTTCACCATCCGTTTCAAGGCATCCGAAGCCCTGCCCGATTTCCATTCCTGCACGAAACGAAGCACCGCACTCAGCATCACCATCGCCGTAATAACAATAACGGTCACCCATTCCCTGTCTTCCGGCGCAGCCATCAGGACATCTATCACCAGCGAAACAACCGCCAATGCCATCAATATACCGATAAAAGGATTGATAAAGGTTTTAATAAACATGATCAGCCAACGGTCACGTTTTTCGCGTACGATTTCGTTAGGCCCATGAAAACGTAAACGGTCTGTAACTTCTCCTTCCGTCAGTCCCAGACGTGAAGTGTCGAAATAACTGAACACAGATTTCAGTGGTTGAGTAGCAGCCAGGAACACCCGTTCGCTGTTGAAAGAGATTGCGTTGTTGTTCTTTCTTTTCTTTCTTCTGATCCACATGATAACTCTCTTTTGTGAAGCCCCCTGCTCCCAAAGCAGGAGGTCTCCGGTTTGGTATTCGTTTTATGTCTCTCTTTTTGACAGCACAAAAGTAGAGACACCCGGCCAGACAAGCCGTTAGAGAACTATTAGAAGGGTATTAGAGAACCATTAGAATTTTACTGTTTACTTCTGTTTTCTAAATATTATACCTATATATAATTATATAATGAACAAACCAACAACATCACTCCTACCACCCACTTTGGAAAAGAAAACTTCGCCACACTATTTCCCTGAAAAGATTCCGTATCAACCGAACGGCTCTCATCTGCCGAACCGGAACTAACAACCGATTCAGCCTCTACCTTCCCCTGCTCCTTAATAGCAACGCGAGTAACAGACTGTACCCCATCCGACCGACAGCTATCGAACACGACATGCTCTATACCGATCACCTTATTACGTGAAGTCTGATACAGCTTTCGCAACAACATACTATCATTATGAAGGCTATGCACCTCCCCCTTTATCTCTCGATGTTGCACTCTACGCCACCCGGCACTACAACCGGGCAGCAAAACAACCAACAAAACCACAGAAACAAACAAATTCCTCCCTTGCATATCCACACCTATCCCTTCCTTCATTTATTAATGATCACCTGATAACGATTCTCTCCATTTACCCGAAGCGACAAATGCAGGAATTTCTTCTGCTTATAAAGAATCGCCTGATCAAAAGGCAATTTGCTAAAAAGCAACACATCCAGTAACACCTTCGGATCAGGCACATAACAATCCGCCGCCTCCCCCTTCACATGCTGGCTCGAAGGTACACCACCCACCAACCTGTTCACTTCCGGACTCCGATAACCACTTGTGATTGCAATCGGTTTCCCATAAGCAACCCGCAACGGCTGTAACAACCGTTTCACCAACTCTATCATAAGCAGCCTCACCTCAAACGACGGCTCATTCAACAACCCATTCTCCACCGCCACCCTACTATACGTCATTTCCTCCCAGGTAAAATCCCTACTTATCCTCTCTCCCATTTTGTACCGATTTTATTTTATACGAATAATCCACCCCAAACAAAGCCCCGGCAAATGTGCAAGTCTCCCCGAAAGCCACCAGCACGCTATTATGAATCTCCCCTTTCGGAGCAATCCAGAAACCGGAGAAGAGAAGTACAATCCCGCTCATCACAAGCAGGATTGCCATCACCAATTGAACAGTCAGCCTCTTTCTCATACATCCCCTTTCTTCTTACATCCCAACTGCCACCAGCCGACCGCCGACTCTATTCAATCACCGGTCTGTCATCCTCACCCGAATCTCCCTTCTTTTTCTTAGGTTTCGTATCTTCGTCCTCCTCGAACTTCACGATCTCACTCATCCAGCGCAGACTCGTTCCCGGCGAGAAGATCACACGCGCCTTCTTTATCA